>Ga0209471_1000001_pt1 | contig 401005 bp, 386 predicted proteins | sample GraSoiAngelo_128_FD_185885 | JGI IMG/M metagenome (GOLD analysis project Ga0209471, IMG submission 185885) | Grasslands soil microbial communities from the Angelo Coastal Reserve, California, USA - 14_0927_12_20cm (SPAdes) (version 2) | ecosystem: Environmental > Terrestrial > Soil >...
AAAATGGTCACGCCATCATCCCGCCGCCTTCCGCGGTGGCTCGATCAGGTTCGAGCGCCGCTTTCTGCTGGCGCTGGTCACTCTGTTGCGGCCCCCCCGCTTCGATCGGTAGAGAGCATCATCGGCTGCCTTGACGAGTGAGTTCGCGTCACTCCCATGCACTGGGTGGGTAGCCACGCCGATGCTCGCCGTCACCGGGGTGGTGGTCACCAGCGTGCTGACGGCCTGTCGCAGACGCTCGGCGACGATGAGTGCAGCTCGCTCGTCGCAGCTGGGCAGGATCAGCGCGAACTCCTCGCCGCCATAGCGCGCCGCAGTGTCGAACTGCCGACAGTGATCGACCAGTACTCCGCCGATCTGGCGGAGCAGGGCGTCACCGGCAGGATGACCGAATGTCTCGTTGACCTGCTTGAAGTGATCCAGGTCGATCATCAGTAGGCTCAGCGCGTCCTGATTCCGCGACGCGCGTGTGAGTTCGTTCTCCAGCCGCGCTTCGAAAGTCCGATGATTGGCGATGCCCGTGAGCCCGTCTGTCGTCGCCTGTTCCTGGAGCTGTTCGACCAGCCAGGCGTTGCGTAGAGCCAGGGCGGCGTATGACGCGAAGCGCTCCAGGGCCGAGACGACCCTGCGCTCGATCCGCGAGCCGTTCGCCATGGCATGCTCGATGACCAGCACTCCCAGGCAGCTGCCTTCTGCCGACAGGGGTACGACCACCAGGTTGCGGGCGGGGCTGAAGACGGACTCTAGCCAGGTGTCGCTGGTCGGGTCGAGATGCGAGACCAAGGCGGTCTGCCGGGTCCGCCGGACATGCTCGATCAGCGAGTCTTCGGTGGTGGCCGCTGGGCTCACTACATGCACCGATCCGCGATGCGCAATGATGGCCTGCTGGCCGCTGCCACCAATCAGGACAAGCCGCTCGAAGCCGAACGCCTCGGCCAGGTTGGTGAGCAGGACGTTGGCGCACTCGTGGGGACCGCCAGCCGTCTCCAGTTCGGTCGCTAGCCTGGCCAGGGCTTCCACATCCAGCCGACTCCGGCGGAGCTCGCGTTCGTTCAAGGCTGAGAGGCTCGATGTTGCCAGGGCCACGAGCCAGAACACAGCGACAAAGGCGAAGAGCTGCGTAGCGTCGTCACCATGTCCAGCGACACCGATGTCGACCGGACGTAGGATGTTCGCCTCCTCAGCATAGTGGACAACAAAGAGGAGAAGAGAGTGCCAGAAGGCCAGCTTTACCCCCGTCCGGTAGGAGGCCAGCAAGGCGACTGTAATCAAGTGGAGCAGGGTGAGGAAGCGGAGCGGGCTCGAGGTGCCTCCCGTCGCATAGGTCACCCATGCCAGGTAGACGCCGTCGATGATGAGCATGGCCCCGAACAGCGGGAGACTGCGTCGACGAAGCAGCCGCCAGAACCACCAACTTGTGAGCGAGACGGCAATGTAGCCAACAGTGACTTCGCCGACCGCCACCATGTCGACAGCGGAGCGCGTCCATCCAAGCCATCCGAAGATGATCACGAGCGCCGCTATCAGCGCACGAACGATCTGCATGTACCGCATGCGGTCGGCAAGCGGAACCAGGTCGCTCCGCTTGACGCGTGCCGCACGGCTGCTCATGGACGTCCTCCGCTAGGGAGCGGCGACCCGACAGAGAGCTCAGTGGCATTCGGCGGTGTCGGCGTGCTCAGCTCGTGCCGCGTTGATCGGGATGTGAACGACAAGTGAGGATCGTCGTTCACAGATGCCAGAGCAAGTTTTGGCTCCCTCCGATCGATTCCGTCCTGGATCGCCAGGAAGACCAGCACGATGAGCAGAAGGAGGCCGGGGAATGCCGACTTGGTGAGCACCGGCACGACCACGCGGCCAAGTCTCCAGTCCAGGGCTTGAACCTGACCTACCGGGGAGGCCTGCAGAGGTTGCCGTCCGCTGCCACCTGTCGCCAGGCTCTTAGGGACTGCGTCGTGGCCGGGAGTGCCTGTCGACGACGAATCGGCTGGCGTCGCCAGGGACGCCGGCGCGGCCGGCTGTGCGCTCGGCAGTGCCGGCGAAGCAGGCGACGTCGATGAGGGTGTGGTCGAGCCGGTGGGCGCCGGGGGCGTGTGGGTGGCAGCTGGTGGTGGTGGCGGCGGCGGCTGGGCTGCGGCGGGCGCCGTCGATCCGGTGGGCGCAGGAGCCTGGGGCGCTCCCAGCGCTGCAACGACCCGAATGCGAGCATTGCCGGCATCGGCGATGTAGAAGTCGCCGTTGGCAGCTAGGCCCACTCGTGCCGGCTGGTTGAGCTCGGCGGACGTGGCCGGCCCTCCATCGCCGGAGAAACCCTGCACGCCCGTTCCAGCCACGGTGGCGATCAGTCCAGACGGGTTGACCTTCCGGATGCGTTGATTCCCGAAGTCCGAGACGAAGAGGTTACCCAGCGAATCGACCGCCACGCCTGTGGGGACGTTGAGCCTCGCGGCTGTGGCCGAGCCGCCGTCACCGGAAAAGCCCGCAACGCCACTTCCTGCCAAAGTGGTGATGATTCCACTCGTGCTGACCTTACGCACACGGTTATTACCAAGGTCAGCGATCAGCAGATTGCCGCTGCTATCGACCGCCACCTGGGCAGGCTGGTTCAACTGAGCAGAAGTGGCCGAACCGCTGTCGCCCGTGTATCCCTGTGTGCCGTTGCCGGCTACCCTTGTGGTGATCCCGGCCGACGTCACCTTCAACACTGTGTTGGTGTTGAAGTCGGAGATGAAGAGGTTTCCGTTGCGGTCGAACGCGAGGCCAGAAGGGCTGGTGAGCTGCGGTGGTCCCACGAAGGTTGTGATCAGGCCTGCGGGAGTCACCTTCCGTATCCTCTGGTTGCCGAAGTCGGCAATGAGGACGTTCCCGGCCGAGTCGACTGTCACATCAGCAGGCTGCTTGAGGTGGGCGGAGCTTGCCGGCCCCCCGTCGCCGGAGTATCCGGCCACTCCCGTGCCTGCGATTGTCCGGATCGCGCCCGCCCCGTTGATCTCTCGGACGGTGTTGTTCCCGAAATCAGCGATGAAGACGTTTAACGTCGCATCCACAGCCACTCCCACGGGGAAAGAGAGGCGGGCTGCCGCGGCGGGGCCGCCGTCGCCCGCGTAACCGGGCGCTCCGGTCCCAGCGATCGTTCGGATGAGGAACGAGGTGGCATAAACGCTGCTGCCACCACCGACGACCCCCAGGCACGCCGCCAGGCCACACAGCCCCACGCGCAGGTAGAGTAGCGGCGATGCGGGTCTCCCCCAAATAGGCGCATGCCGGCGAGACTCGGAGCACAGTGCTGATTGATCCCTCACGCGAAGTGCCGTCCCCGATAGCCCACCCAGCCCGCTACTGCGGCGCCTAGCATCCTGGCTGGGCCGTACAAGGCCCTCGCCGTTTCCGTAAGAACTTGTAAGCGTCAGGTCACGAGCCCGGCTCAATAGCCGCGGGATGGCTGCCTCCGGAAATGGGGACTGTGAGTTCAGCCCCGAGGACTTCCGCAGCGACAGGGGAGGCTGCGCGGTGCGCGGTGACCCGCCGTGACCTCCGGAGAAGGACGCCCGATGGGCCTCGGCTGTCCCAGAGCGACCTCGCGGTCTCAAGCGTGAGGGCCATCTCCGAGCTGGGATTGGGGTCAGTAGGCTTGCGAAGCACACGGCACCCGTGGCGTATCCGCGAGCTGAATATCGCCAACGGCGGTCCCTCTGTACGGTTAGGCGAGTATAAGGACGGACCATAATGCAGCGGCCGGCGACGAGATATGCGCGCACCGGGGAGGCCAGGATTGCCTACCAGGTTGTGGGGGAGGGCCCGGTCGATCTGATCGTCGTCGGCGGGCCCGCGTCGCACCTGGACATGGAGTGGGAGCACCCGGCGGTGGTGGCAGGGATCGAGCGGACCGCGTCCTTCTGCCGTCTGGTGCGCTTCGATCGTCGGGGCACCGGCCTCTCGGACCCGGTGGACGATCCACCGACGCTCGAGCAGCAGATGGACGATCTGCGCGCCGTCATGGAAGCCGCCGGCGTGAAGAGAGCGGCGCTTCTCGGAGCCGGCGACGCCGGCCTGTGCGCCATGTACGCGGCGACTCATCCCGACCAGATCACCGCCCTCGTGCTCTTCGGAGTTGCGCCGACCGGAGGCACCGTGCTCACTGAGGAACGGCAACGGGAGTTCCTCGACATCATCGAAAACCATTGGGGTGAGGGCCGCATGCTCGCGATCTTCGCGCCGAGCCGCGTCGGCGATCGGCGGTTCGAAGAGTGGTGGACGCGCTTCGAGCGTGCCTCTGTCAGCGCAGCCATGGCGCGCAAATTGATCGAGTTCAACCTGCAGACGGACCTGCGGGGGATCCTTGGCAGCATCCGCGTCCCCACGTTGGTATTCGCGAGCGCCGACGACCCTTTGATCCCCCTCGAGCTGGTTCGCGAGACCGCAGCCTTGATCCCCGGTGCCCGCCTGGTGGAAGTGCCGGGTACTGACGCCTACGGGTGGCCCGAGGCGGCCGACAGCCCGGCCTCGGACGAGATCGAGGAATTCCTCACCGGGCGTCGGCGGCCGCGCGAGCCGGAGCGGGTGCTGGCGACGGTGCTCTTCACCGATATCGTCGAGTCGACAGGCCGCGCCGCCGAGGTTGGGGACTACGCATGGCGGACGCTGCTCGAGAGGCACGACGAGATAGTGCGCGCCCAGCTGCAGCACTGGCGAGGCAGGGAGGTCAAGAACCTCGGGGACGGGTTCCTGGCCGTCTTCGATGGCCCGGCGCGCGCCGTCCATTGCGCGCGCGCGATCGTCGGCAGTGTGGCCGAGCTGGGCATGGCCGTGCGGGCGGGCCTGCACACCGGGGAGTGCGACGTGTCCGGTGGTGATGTCCGCGGAATCGCAGTTCACATCGGCGCGCGGATCATCGATCTTGCTCGTGGAGGCGAGATCCTGGTCTCGAGCACCGTCAAAGATTTGGTTGTCGGCTCGGGCCTGCGGTTCGGCGACCGTGGTACGCACGCTCTGCGCGGCGTTCCGGGAGAGTGGCGCCTCTACGCGGTGGAGCCGTAGTTTCGTGTGCGACCACCCCGCACCGCCCGCGACCGGGCTCTGGGAACATGGAGGGCCGCTCGCGGGTAGCGGGAACTGATGGGCGCCTGCGCGGACACCGCTACGGAGCGGAGATGTTGCCCAAGCCGCAGCTGACCCGGGTAGTGGCGGGTGCGCTGGTCCTAGGCTCCGTCGCAGGGTGTGGCGCAAGAACGGGCGGTGTGGCGACGAACGGTCCCGCTCCGGGACCGGCTCAGCGCTTCGGCGCGGCCATGGCGTGGGATGGAGCGACTCGCCAGCTCATCCTTTTTGGCGGCATGGGTGCCAGGGGGCCCGTTGGCGACACCTGGGAGTGGAGCGGCACCCGGTGGATCGAGCAGCACCCGCGGCACGCGCCGCCGCCCCGGGTTGGGGCGGGGCTGGCCTACAACTCGACATCCCGCCAGCTGGTCCTCTTCGGCGGATCAGCGACGACGGTGACGATAACCAACGAGTACGGCCACACGGGGGTGAGATCGATCTCCGCCCAGGACTACCAGGACACATGGACGTGGAGCGGCGACGACTGGATTGAGCAGCATCCCACCGTGGTCCCGCCGCGTACAGCGACGGCGATGCTCGCCGACGATGTGGCCTCTGGCTATCTTCTGTTGACGCGTCGGTCCTATGACCGGTTTTCAACATCCGAGACGAATCTGCGATGGCTCCCGGGCTCATTCAGTCCCAGCGGCCCACCGAGGCCGTCGCTGCCACCCACCGTGTGGGCCTGGACAGGAACGACGTGGCAGCCACTCTTGGCGGTGTCGTTCACGAACTTCGACGCCGTCGCCGCCAATGATCCCGCGTCGGGGCACATCGTGGCCTTCACAGTCAACGATGAGCACTTCGAGGATCGACAGTGCAGCCTGGACGACCCCTCCGACATCCCACCAGCCGTTCGCTCGAGCCCTGGTGCCATCGTGCCGCAACCCATCGAGTCCTGTCACGCGGTCGGCGCAACCTGGCGCTGGGACGGGTCGACCTGGGTACGGGTCGTCACCTCGAACGGGCCACCCGATCTGCCAGCTGCAGCGATGGCCGGCAGCGCCGGCCTCGGAACAGTACTCCTCGATGCCACCGGAGCAACCTGGCGGTGGGATGCAGAGCGCTGGCATCAGACGTCGTCGAGCGGACCGGGACGGCGCTACGGAGCAGCCATGGCGTTTGACACCGCAACCGGCCAGCTCATCCTGTTTGGCGGCTACGCGGAGCATCAGCAGCTTGGCGATACCTGGGCGTGGGACGGCGGCAGTTGGGCGCATGCAGCCGGATTGCCGGCGACGCCGCCGCCTGGCTAATCCTTGCTCCTCGGTGGCCGGCGCCTCCCGAAAACGGCGGCTCGGGGGTGGCGCGGAGGGGGATGGGAACGGTGCAGTTCGCGGGGTGCCCCGGCCGTAACAGTCTCATGCCGCCTGCGTTCAACCAAAACCTCGGGCCCTATTCCAGGGCCAGGTAGGGGGCGGCGATGAAGGCCAGATGGGGAGCGGCTGCGGCACTGGCGTGGCTGTTGGCCGCCTGCAGCGGCGGTAACTCCGCCGTTGGCCAGCACAGTTCGACGCCAGGGGCGTCATCGTCCACTTCGGCGTCATCCACCTCGGTGGCCGAGGTGACGGCGGTGGCCGCATCTGGCGTGGTCATGACGACCGCGGTCCAGACGTATCACCTGGCCGTTCTCTCAACCAATGGCCAGGTGGCTCGCTCTACGTCGGCCGTCGTGCCTTCGGCAGCCTCTCACCTGCCGCGATTCAGCGTGGCTGGCGCCGATGTCTAGTATCTGGACGGCAATGCCAGCCTGAAAGTGCTCAAGGCCGACGGCAGCACCGCGCTGGTCAGACACGTTCCAGGGTCGACCACCGATCGAATCGTCTTCAGCGTCAGCCCCGACGGGCAACGGATCGCTTATGTCGTCATGCACTTCCAAACGGGCGGCAAGAATGGATGCAACTACCCGGTCATCCCGCCGGGTTGCAGCCCGACGATTACCACGCATCTCCGGGTCGGGAACCTCGACGGCACGGGGGAGGCCGAGATCTATTCCGGTCCGACCAGCGAGTACCCGGTGGCGTGGCAGGACGGAGCTCTGCTGATCGCCGTCGGGCCCGCGTTCGTCCAGAACCCGGGAGAACTGAACCCCTACTTCGCAGAGGAGTACCGGCGTGTCAGCCCGACCGATGCCACCCGGCTGTTCTCGACCACCAGCGTGTGTCCCGGTGCGGTGGCACTCACGGGGCCGTACACCAGCGCCGGGACGGCGTGCATCCGTGGCTCCATCGTCCAACGGCTCGACTGGCAGGGAACGCTCACCACGCTGGGAGACGTGGCCCCCGCGCCGTCGGCAGCGGCCGCCCTGTCGCCCGATGGAACCCGCGCCGCAGTGGCCCGGTTTGGCTCCACCGGTCTCGAACCTAGGCTGCTGTTGGTGTCCGGGGGAAAAGCAACCCAGACAGCGACCACCGGCTTCCCCGCCGGCTGGTTCGACGGCTCGCAGCTCCTGTATGTCACGCAGCCGGGGGGCGTCTCCTCCACCTTCGCGATCCTGGATGTGAGCACGGGGACATCGACGTCCGTCGACCTGGGCAACCTGAGCGGCGGCATCGACCCGTATGCCCCCTTCTTCGTCAGACTGGGTGCGTAGACCCTGGCGCCGCGGGCCGCCACCCGGGCCTGGGAGGCTGAAGCGTCACAATCCGGGGCGATGCGACCAGCCAAGCCGGCACCCCCCGGCGGTCCGGCATGAGCCAGGCTACCGAGAGCCGCGTGACGCCGGCCGAGGCCGGCATCGGCAACAGAGAGCGGCTGGTGGTCATCGCGATCCTGACCGGCGCCGCGGTGCTGATTGCCGCGTACTGGGTGATCTGGTTTGCCGTCGATCGGTCGATCCTCGCCAGTGATACCCGCGACGCGTACTACGAGTTCGAGAACGCGTTTCCCCTCGCGGACGGCTGGCTCGTGCTGTGCCTGGTGGTGGCGATCCTCCAGCTGTCGCGCCGCCGTGCCACCGTGCTGCTCTGGCTCCTCGCCGGCGGTGGTGCCGGCATCTACCTGGCCGGCATGGACGTGCTCTACGACATCGAGCACCGGATCTGGTTCCACGGCGGAGGCGGTCGACTGATCGAGCTGGGGATCAACCTCGTCACCTTCGCGCTCAGCGCCGGCCTGCTGGCCTGGAGCTGGCGCCGCCGCGGGGCACTGCTCGCCGGGGGCCAGCCGCAGGCGCCGCGAACCGCGCGCGGGGTGCCGTTGGCCAAAGGCCCGAGACAGTAAAAAGGGGCCGGCCCGAAGGCCGGCCCCCGAGAGGGGGGGCAATGCCAGGTGGGCCCGCGGCCGCGAACCCTTGCGCGCGCTCCCTTAGTACGCTACCGTACCGAGGGGGGGAGGTCAAGCGCGAATCGTGTCCGCCCAGAAGGGCAGGCACCCCATGGGATAGTGCAAGCCGACCGCCCAGACCGCGTCCCCAGGACCGGGAACCACATCCTCGACGCTTTGCCGCGGGCGGACTTCGCGCGCCTTGAGCCGGATCTCGACGAGGTGTCGCTGGCCGTCCATGACGTGGTCTTCGACGCCCAGGAGACCATCACGGCGGTGCACTTCCCGCTGAGCGGGGTCGTCTCCCTGGTCACGCCCATGGAGGACGGCAGCATCGTCGAGGTGACCACCGTGGGCAACGAGGGGATGGTGGGCGTCCCCGTGTTCCTGGGCGCTCGATCGACCACGGTTCGAGCCATCTCGCAGGTTTCCGGTCGGGCGCTACGCCTGCCCGTCGACGCCTTCCTGAGAGCGGTCGACGATCACAGCCAGCTTCGTGCAGTGGTTCAACGGTACACCCAGGCGCTCTTCACCCAGATCTCCCAGTCGGCGGGCTGCAACCGGCTGCACTCCAATGAGGAGCGCCTCGCCCGCTGGCTGCTGATGAGCCACGACCGCGTCGGTGCGGACCGCTTCCCGATCACCCAGGAGTTTCTCTCGCAGATGCTCGGGGTGCGGCGCGCGACGGTCACCGTCTCCGCCGGCATCCTGCAACGGGCCGGCTTCATCTCCTATGCGCGCGGCCAGGTCACCATCGTGGATCGCAAGGGGCTGGAGGGGGCCTCCTGCGAGTGCTACCGCATCATGCAGACGGAGTTCGTCCGCCTACTCAGCTAGCGAGCGCCGCCTGCGCGGCTGGTTCACCGCGCCTCTGCACCCACTCGAGGGCGCGCGCGATCTCGGTGACCTCGAGGTAGCAATCGTGATGCCACACGCTCACACCAGCGGAATCGAGAATAAAAGCGCGGTCGCCGTCCGCCACGGTCAAGCCGCAGCCATGACAGCGTGTCCCCACCAGTGTCGACGAGCCCGCCCCACCGTTCGGGGCGAACAGATTGAGCTCCGACCTGATCACGCCCTCTGTCCCTCTCTGGAGCGCCCGTCACCTGGGCCGTCCACAGTGTGGGCAGCAGCGACTCGGGCGGGATATAGGACGAGCCGCAGCCGTGAGACGAGGCCGCGCTCGCGGGGCGCGACCCCGCCCCTTCCCCCTCTCTCGGGGTCAGTCGGCCGGCTGATCAGGCAGCCTGCGCTCCGGGGGTACCCGGGGTCGGTACGCAAGCGCGCATTGCCGCCAACTCAATCCTCGCAATTGATGCAAAGCCAACTCTGGGGGCGACGGGCCCCCTCAGCGGAGTGGGCTGAGCAGCGCGGCTCTGTCCAGCGCGAGGGCGCTGATGTCGCGCTCGGTGCCGCCGGTGAGGGCTACCTCGGCGGCGACGTCGCCCATCACCGAGGCGAACTTGAAGCTGTGGCCGCTGCAGCCGCCCAGGATGGTCAGCCGCGGCCGGCCGGGCGGCGAGCCGATCAGCAGGTGCTCATCGGGAGTGTTGGTGTACATGCAGACAGCGGTGCGCACGGTCCGGTGGAGACTCCGCGCAGCCTGGTGGTGACGAATTCCTCGAGCGGGGCGAGGTCGCCGGCTGAGACCTCGCGGTCGATCGCGTCGGGGTCGGCGGTGGCGCCCTCGTGGTGGACGGCGAGCTTGATACTCCTGCCGTCGAGGGTGGGCACCCCGTAGCGGAGCAGGCCGTCGGAGAGCTCGCGCACGAAGACGGGGAAGCGGTCGGGCAGGAAGAGCACCGCCGCGTCGAGCGCGAACCAGGCGAGGACCTGGCGCTCGACCTGCAGGTACGCGTTCAGCTCCGGGACGAGCCGGCCGGTCCACGATCCGGTGGCGACCACGCAGCGTCGTGCCTCCACCGCCCCTCCGCCTGCGAGACGGATGACGACCCTGGCCGCGTCCTCCTCGATGGCGACGACCGGCGCTGCGCGGTTCACTCCCGCGCCGAGCATCTCGGCGCGGGTGAGGGCGGCGGCGATGCATGCCTCGGGTCGCAACACCCCCGCCTGCGGCTCCCAGAGCGCCACATCCTCCGCGTCGAGGAGGTGCTGAGGGAAACGCTCTGCCGCCTCGTCGCCGTCGAGAACCCGGTGCTCGAGCCCATGTGCCGCGCAGCTGGCGAGGGCACCGCCGACCAGCCCGCCATCGCGCCGGCCGATCATCAGCGCGCCGGTCATGGTCACCAGCCCGGTGCCGGAGTCGGCCTCGAGCTCGCGCCAGAGCGCGAACGCCTCGCGGATCAGCGGGACGTAGAAGGCGCCCTCGGCACAGGCGGTGCGGATGATGCGGGACTCGCCGTGCGACGAGCCGCGGTCGTGGGGTGGTGAGAACCGATCGAAGCCGGCGGCGGCGACGCCCCGGGCCGCGAGCCGCCAGAGGGCCATCGACCCCATCGCCCCGAGGCCGACGACGGCGACGTCGATCACCTCTCGGCGACCAGCCGGAGGATCACCGCCGCACCGACGAAGACCGCCAGCGGCGCGAACATCAGGGCCATGCGTCGCTCACCCCTGGCAGCGTAAAGCCCGGGCGAGGCGATCACCGCGTAGAGCAGCAGGCCCAATCCCAGCGACGACAGGGCCACCGACCACCGGGCCCGGTGATCGACGACCATCCCGATCCCGGCGGCAAGCAGCACCAGTCCGGTGACCACCTCGGCGGCGACGTGGAAGCGCATCTCGGCGTCGTCAACGGTGCCGGCGGCGGCCAGCCAGTACGCGGGGATCCCGACGCCGCCGCCGAGGCAGACGACCGCGACATACCAGAGCCCTGCCGACATTGCCCGCCTCGCTCAGCGCTCCGCCGGAGTCGCGTCCTCCTCGCCGTTGCCGAGCAGCAGGTGGACCGCCGCGTTGACCCGGTCCTCGACCTGCCTCGCCGGCCCCAGCCCGGCGACCCACCAGAGCAGGCTCGCCATCCAGACGTGCTGGATGACCATGGCGACGCTGCGGTCGTGCTCGTCGGGCGCGGCGTGATGGATGGCGGTGACCACGATGTCGGTCATCATCTCGCCCACCGGCTGCATGGTCTCGGCGACATCGGCGTTGGGGGAGATCAGCGACTTGAGCATCGCCGAGGTCACCTGCGGTTCGCGCTGCAGCGCGCGGGTGGCGCGGCGGAGCACGTCGATGACCCGCTCCGCGGAGGTCTCGCCGCGCGCGGGCCGTTCCGCCATCCGCTGCCGCAGCGTCGCCACCTGCTCCGCCATCGCCGCCACCAGCAGATGCTCCTTGGAGGAGAAGTAACGGTAGAGCGTGCCGAGGGCGACGCCGGCCATGGCCGCGACCTCGCGCATCTGCACCGCCTCGTAGCCGCCCTGGGCCGCCAGGTTGAGCGCCGCGTTGACGATCCGCTGACGGCGCTCGCGCTGAACCCGGGTCAGCCGCGGCCCGTCCTCAGATTGCTGGACGACCCGCAGCGCATTCACGACACGGACACGACGGTGCGCAACTGCTCACCCTTGCGCATCGCATCGAAGGCCTCGTTGATGCGCTCCAGGGGCAGCGTCTGGGTCACCATCGAATCGAGGTCGAGGCGGCCGGCACGGTACAGCTCGAGGATCCAGGGGAAATCACGGTCGGGCCGCGCCGAGCCATAGAAGCATCCCCGCACCGTCTTCTCGCCGATGGTCATGAAGAAGCTGTTGACGCACAGCTCGGCATCCATCCCGGGAACTCCCACCAGGATGGTGCGACCGCCGGCGCGGGTCATCTCGTAGGCCTGGCGCTGCAGCGCGGGATGACCAACCACCTCGAAGACGGCATCCGCTCCCAGGCCATCGGTGAGCGCCTGCACCTCCGCAATGGCGCCGTCGCCGGCCTCCAACGCGTTGGTGGCCCCGAAGCGCTGCGCCGCCTGGCGCCGCCCCGCCACCGGATCGACGGCGATGATGGTCGCCGCCCCGGCCAGGCGGCAGCCCTGGATGACGCTGATGCCGACGCCACCGCAGCCGATCACCGCCACCCGCTCGCCCGGCTGAACCTGGGCGGTATGAATGGCCGCTCCCACTCCGGTGGTCACGCCGCAGCCCACCAGCGCGGCGACGTTGAACGGGATGTCCTTGGGAATGGGAACCACCGCGGTATCGCGCAGGATGGTGGTCTCGGCGAAGGTGGCGGCGTTGAGACCGTGATAGAGCACGTCCCCGTTGAGACGCAGCCGGGTTGTGCCGTCGTCCATGCTGCCGAATGCCGCCATCCCGCTCTGGCAGAGCTGGGGTTGCCCGTGAAGGCAGAAGAAGCAGCGGTTGCAGGTCGCCACCCAGGAGACGATGACGTGGTCGCCCACCACCACGCGGCGGACGTGGGGGCCGACCTCCTCGACCACCCCGGCGCCCTCGTGACCGAGCACCATCGGGGTGATGAAGGGGATCTTGCCTTCGATCGCCGAGAGGTCCGAGTGGCAGACCCCGGTCGCCCGGATGCTCACGCGTACCTCGCCGGCACGCGGTCCCTCGACCTCGACGTCGGTGACGTCGAGTGGCTCGTTCAGTGCATGCAGGACCGCCGCCTTCATGATGTCTCCTTCTTCTATCCCGTCATCGCCAGCGTGGCCCGTTCGCGTGCCACCGTCTGAGCCCACCCGTAGTCAGGCTTGCCGCTCGGGGAGCGGACCACCTCGGGAACGATCACCATGTCGCGCGGCAGCTTGTAGCCGGCCAGCCGGTCGCGGCAATGCTCGACCAGCTCGTCGAGCCGCGGCGCCTCTCCCGGTCGCGCCGCCACCACCGCGGTCACCCGCTCACCCCAACGCTCGTCGGCGACCCCGACCACCACCGCGTCGAACACCGTGGGATGCGACTTGAGCGCCGCCTCGACCTCCTCGGGGAAGATCTTCTCCCCGCCGGAGTTGATGCAGACCGAGCCGCGACCGAGCACGGTGATGCTCCCATCGGCGTTGACCGTGGCCAGGTCGCCGGGGATCACCCACCGGGTGCCGTCGGCAGCGGTGACGAAGACCTGAGCGGTCTTCTCCGGGTCCTTGTAGTAGCCGAGCGGGATGTGGCCGGAGAGCGCGACCCTGCCGACGACGCCGGATCCCGGGGCCACGACACGCAGCTCCCCGTCGAGGACGGCGGTCTGCGCGTTCATGGTGAACTTCAAACCGCGGTCGGGGCTGGCGTCGGGGGTGCCGGTTCCCTGGAAGCCGGTCTCCGAGGCGCCGAAGTTGTCGAGCAGCATCACCGCCGGCAACATCCGCCTCAGCTGCTGTTTGACGGTCTCAGAGAAGATCGCGCCGGCCGAGCTGATGGCGAGCAGCGATGATGCGTCTACTCCGGGGTTGGCTTCGAGATGCTCGGCCAGCGGCCTGGCCATGGCGTCGCCGACGATGCTCATCGCGTTGACGCGCTCCTCGGTGACCAGGCGCCACACCTCGGCGGGATCGAAGTGAGGGACGAGCACCACCTTGCCGCCGGCGAGCAGGCCGATGAAGGTGCCCAGCTGGGCGGCACCATGCATCAACGGCGGCACCGGGAACATCGTTGGCGGGTCCTTGCCGCGAGCCAGCTCGACCAGCTCCTCGGGACGCTGCACCGGCTCGCCGGTCGGATTGCCTCCGCCCATGCCGGCGAAGAAAAGGTCCTCCTGTCGCCAGACCACGCCACGGGGGATGCCGGTGGTACCGCCGGTGTAGATGATGTAGTGGTCGTCCGGCGAACGCCGCTGCTGGGAGTCGCGACCTGCGCTGACCGCTGCCTGCGCCGCGTCGTAGGCGTGCGCGCCGGGCGGCGGGGTAGCACCGCTGCTGTCGTCGACGGTGATCAGATGTCGCAGCCGCGACAGTGCCGGCAGCAGCGGTGTGATCTGCGGGCTGAAGGCGCGCTGGTGCACCAGCGCGACCAGGTCGGCGTCGTCGAAGAGAAAGCGCAGCTCCTCGGCCACGTAGCGGTAGTTGACGTTGATCGGTACCGCGCCGATCTTGAAGGCGGCGAGCATGCATTCGACGAACTCGGTGCCGTTGTGGAGGTGGACGCCGATGTGGTCGCCGCCGGCCAGGCCCAGAGAGAGGAAATGGTTGGCGAGCCGGTCGGCGCGCTCGTCGAGCTCGGCGTAGCTGAGGCGGCGGCCGGCGCACACCAGCGCGGTGCGCTCGGGGAACGCGCCGGCCACGCGCTCGAACATGTCGGCGAGGTTGAAGCGCATCGCCGTTAGCGGGCGACGCCGGCCGGCGGTTGCGAGACCGCCTCGGTCCCGGCCGCCTCATCCGCGAGCAGCGCGCCGAGGCGCTTGAGCTGCGCGGTGCCGGCGCCGAGGTTGAGCTCGATCTGCTTGGCCCACAGGAAGTAGCGATGCAGCGGATAGGTGAGGTCGACGCCGACCCCGCCGTGCAGGTGCTGGGCGGCGTGCACCACCCGCTGGGCGCCTTCCGAGGCCCAGAACTTGGCGACCGCGATCTCCCGGTTCGCGGGCAGCCCCTGGGCGAGCAGCCACACCGCCTCCAGGGTGGTGAGGCGGATGCCCTCGGTGTCGATGTAAGCGTCGGCGGCACGCTGCGCCACCGCCTGGAAGGCGGCGAGTGGCCGGTCGAACTGCTCGCGGGTCGAGGTGTACTGCGCGGTCATCCGCAGCGCCTCTTCGGTGACCCCGACCTGCATGCTGCACAGCGCGACGGTGGCGCGGTCGACGATCCAATCCAGGAGGTCGCGCCCGGTCCCCGTGGAGCCGAGCACGTCGTCGTCGGAGACGGTGACCCCCTCGAGCGACATGCGGTACTGCGTCTCGCGGTTAGTCGTCTCCATGCGCTCGAGGGTCACCCTCGGCTGGTGTGGGTCGACCAGCAGCAGGACGATCTCGTCGCCGCCGGTGCGCGCCGGCACGATGACGGTGCGCGCGCCCGCTGCCGCCGGGACGCAGATCTTCACCCCGTCGATGCGCCAGCCGGCGCTGTCGCGGGAGGCGCGCGTCACCGGTGCGAGCGGATCGGGGTTGCGGGGCTCGATCAGCGCGGCCGAGAGGAAGTGCTCGCCGGCCGCGGCACCCGGCAGCAAGCGCGATCGCTGGGGCTCGGTTCCGAACTCGGCGATCGGCACGGCGCCCAGAGCGAGGGTCGCGAAGACCGGAACCGGCGCCACCGTGCGTCCCACCTGTTCGAGGAGGATGCAGAGCTCGACCAGCCCCATGCCGCTGCCGCCGTGTGCCTCGGGAACGCAGACACCGAGCAGACCGGTGCGCGCGAGTTCCGCCCACAGCCGCCGATCGATCCGCTCCGGGTCAGCCTCGACCTCCACCAGCCGTTGTGTGCTGCCGTGGTCGGAGAGCACCCGTCGGGCGAGGTCGCGCAGCGAGCTCTGGTCGGCGCTGTAGGCGAAGTCCACGATGACCCTTCCCTTCCCGTCAGCGGAGCGGCCGCGGCATGTTGAGGCCGAAGGTGGCGATGATGTCGCGCTGGATCTCGTTGGTCCCGCCACCGAAGGTGAGGATGAGGGTGCCACGATAGGCGCGCTCCACCCGTCCCTGGAGGATCGCCTCCGGCGAACCCCGCTTCACTGCTCCGGCGGGACCCATGATCTCCAGCAGCAGGCGGTAGGCCTCGCAGTAGAACTCGGTGCCGAACACCTTGACCGCCGAGGCGTCGGCGGGGTTCATCTGCCCCTGAGTCAGGCCCGATGCCACCTTCCAGTTGAGCAGGGTGAGGAACTCCAGGTGCGCGTACACCCGGGCGAGGTTGAGCTGCGCCCACTCCTGGTCGATCACCCGGCGTCCGTCGACCAGCCGGGTCTGCTGTGCCCAGCGGCGCACGTCGTCGAAGATGCGCCACACCCCGCCGGGAGCGCAGAGCGAGACGCGCTCGAGGTTGAGCTGGTTGGTGATCAGCCGCCATCCCTGGTTGACCTCGCCCACCAGCGCCGAGCCGGGGACCCGCACCCCCTCGTAGAAGGTGGCGTTGGTGGAGGCGTCACCGATGGTCTCGATGGGGGAGTAGCGGAAGCCGGGCGCCGAGGTCGGCACGATGAAGATCGAGATGCCGCGGTGTTTCTTGGCGTCGGGATCGGTGCGCGCCGCCAACCAGACGTAGTCGGCGTCGGCGACCAGGCTGGTCCACATCTTGCTGCCGTCGATCACCCATTCGTCGCCGTCCCAGACGGCGCGGGTGCGCAGCGACGCCAGGTCGGTGCCGGCGTTGGGCTCGCTGTAGCCGATGGAGAAGTGGACCTCGCCGCGCAGGATCGCGGGCAGGAAGGCCTCCTTCTGCTCGGCGGTGCCGAACTCCATCAGGGTGGGGCCGACGGTGTTGATGGTGAGGAAGGGCACCGGCGCACCGGCGCGCTGCGCCTCGTCGAAGAAGATGAACTGCTCGATCGGCGAGCGGCCCTGGCCGCCGTACTCCTTGGGCCATCCCAGGCCGAGCCAGCCGTCGCGGCCCATCCGCCGCACCACGTCGCGGTAGACCGGCCCGGTCATCTCGCCGCCGGCCATCGCCGACTCTACCTCGGGAGTGACGATGGTGGCGAAGTAGTCGCGCAGCTCCTGGCGCAGGCTCTCCTGCTCGTCGCTGAGGGCGAGTTCCATAGGGCGGTCAGCCCCCTGCCGGCTGCGGGGTGAACCGCACCGGCATCTCCTTGATCCCGTTGATGAAGTTCGAGCGCAGCCGGCGCGCCGGCCCGGCCAGCTCGACGTCGGGAAGGCGGTTGAGAAGCTCCTCGAAGATCAGCCGGATCTCGAGGCGAGCCAGGTTGGCGCCGAGGCAGAAGTGGGTGCCGCCGCCACCGAAGGTGAGGTGCTCGTTGGGAGAGCGACCGACGTCGAAGCGGTCGGGATCGGGGAAGACGTCCTCGTCGTGGTTGGCCGACGGGTAGTAGATCACCACCTTCTCGTTCGCGCGGATGCGCTGACCGCGGATCTCGGTGTCGGTGGTCGCGGTGCGACGGAACTGCATCACCGGGGTGACCCAGCGCAGCATCTCCTCGACCGCGGTGTCGAGCAGCGAGCGGTCGTCGAGCAGCCGCCGCCGCTGTTCGGGCTGCTCGATCAGCGCCAGCATGCCTCCGGAGATCAGGTTGCGGGTGGTCTCGTTGCCCGCCACCGCGAGCAGCAGGAAGAAGAGGTCGAACTCCAGCTCGCTGAGCCGCTCCCCGTCGACCTCGGCCCGCATCAGCACACTGACCAGGTCGTCCTGGGCGCTGTCGCGCCGCTGCAGTGCCAGCTGGTTGGCGTACTCGTACATCTGCATCGAGACCAGCTGCGCTTCCTCGCGCGAGTTCTGGAACTCGGGATCGTCGAAGCCGATCAGCTTGTTGCTCCACTCGAAGATCTGGCGGCGGTCCATCTGGGGGATGCCCACCATGTCGGCGATCACCTGGAGCGGCAGCTCGGCCGCGATCTCGGTGACGAAGTCGCAGCTGCCCCGCTCGGCGACGGCGTCGACGATCATCCGGCAGCGGTCGCGCACCTGCTCCTTGAGCTGGGTGATCATGCGCGGAGTGAATCCCTTGTTCACCAGCGACCGCAGCTTGCTGTGCCGCGGCGGATCCATGTTCAGCATCATCAGCTGCATGCTGGCCAGGTCCTCCGGCGTCCACGGGTCCTCGAGCAGGGCACTGCCGACGGCGGAGGAGAAGGTGGCGGAGTCGCGCGACACCTGGACCACGTCGTCGTACCGGGTGATCGCCCAGTACCCTGGGCCGTGAGCCTCGCGCTGCCAGTGGACCGGGGCCTCCCGCCGCAGCAACGCAAACATGTCGTGGGGGACGCCGCGAACATAGACGTCGGGGTCGTAGAGCTCGACGTCCTCGAGCCGGGTGACGGCTCCGGTGCGCTGCGCAACCGTCATCTCGTCTCCTCCCATCTGGTGCGGTTGGCGGTCAGGCGCCGGGCACGGCGGCGGCCGCCGTCTCGCTCAGCTGGGCGATGGTTCGCAGCGCCTCGTCGACCATGTCGAAGATCACGTCGCGGGTCGCACGCACGCTGTTCATCCGGCCCACGATCTGCCCCACCGGCATGCCGGCGAGATCCTCGTTCTCGGCGCGGCCGATGCGGTGCTGCGCCTCGGCGGTGAGCATGAACTGCAGCGGCATCGGCAGCGCCCCTGGACCCTTGGGGTCGTCCCACGCCTCAGTCCAGGCGGTGCGCAGCTGGCGCGCCGGCTTGCCGGTCAGCGCCCGCGACCGCACCGTGTCGCGGGACGTCGCGCGCAGCAGCTTGTCGCGGATGAAGGGAGGGGTGTCGGCCTCGCTGACAGTGAGCCAGATCGAGCCGGTCCACGCCCCCTGGGCGCCGAGCGCGAGCGCCGCCGCCAGCTGACGGCCGCAGCCGATGCCGCCGGCGGCGAGCACCGGGGTGGGGGAGACGGCGTCGACGACCTCGGGGACCAGCACCAGGGTCGAGATCTCGCCGGTGTGGCCACCCGCCTCGTTGCCCTGAGCGACGACGACGTCGACGCCCACCTCGACCTGCTTGCGCGCCTGCGAGGCGCTGCCGACCAACGCGGCGACCTTGACGCCGTGACGGTGGGCGAGCTCGACCACGTCGGGCGGAGGCGGACCGAGGGCGTTGGCGAGCAGGGCGATGGGATGGCTGAGGGCGACGTCGACGTGCGAGCGCGCCTCGCCATGGGTCCAGCCGAGCAGGGTGCGCGGACGGGGCGCGTCATCGGCGAGAGCCGGTACGCCGTGCCGCTCCAGGATCTCCTCGACGAAGCGGCGGTGCTCGTCGGGGACCATCGCCTGCAACGCGTCCTCGAGCCCATCGCCGGCAGGCAGGTCGGCGCCCGCGTAGGCGGCGGGCATCACCACGTCCACACCGTACGGACGGCCTCCGACGTGCTCGTCGATCCAGCGACACTCGACCTCGAGCTGCTCGGGGGTGAAGGCAAGGGCGCCGAGCACGCCCATGCCGCCGGCGCGGCTGACCGCGGCCACCACGTCACGGCAGTGGCTGAAGGCGAAGATGGGGAACTCGAGGCCGAAGGCCTCGGCGACGCTGGTGCGCATCTGGCTATTCCCCTCCGGGTCGTTCCACCCTGGCAGCGGCCAGGACTATAACGCGTTCTAGTACGGTCGGCAAGGCCGGCTCAGCAGGCGGGCTCACGGGCTGCCGTTCTGGTCCTCGAACCCGGTGACGATGTTGTAGGAGTCGGGACCGGTGATCTGCGCCCAGCGGGTGAAGAGCGGCCCGCTGTGATTGCCCGCGGTCCAGCCCAGTGGCGGCTCCACCCCGTCGTTGAAGCCGTGCATCGCGTTGAGGGTGTTGATGAGGTTCTGCCGGCTGATGTTGTTGCCCATCAGCCGCATCGCCTGACCGAAGACGATGTAGGGCGTCCAGCCGATGAACAGCGCGTAGTTGTCGGGAGGCGTATCCGCGTAGTACTGCTTCAGCACTTGGCGCATCTGGTTGATGGCGGGGACGTTCTCGGAGGGGAAATAGCCCGACTGGCTGCAGACGTAGATGCCGTTGGCGAACGACCCCACCGTGCGGATGCTGTTGGGGTCGCTTCCCAGCGGGGCATAGTGGGGATACTTCTGCGGATCCATTCCCTGGTCCTGGAGGGCCTGGAGGAAGGCGAGCTCGTTGGTGGGCTCGAGCAGGTCGACGATGGAGTCGGCGCCACTCTGGCGGATCTGGGTGGCGACCGCCTCGTACTGAGCCCGGGTGGTGCCGATCTGCTCGAGGTCGTAGCCGCCGCCGCACTTGCTCTGCGAGCAGGTCGTCCCGCCCAGGCTCTTCCACTCGTTGGTGAAGCCGTTGCAGTAGGGGAGGGTGACGCTGGAGTTGACGCAGAGCACATACGGCTTGCGGATCTTGACCGTGCTCTGGTGTTTGTAGAGATAGCGCGCCGCGATCGCCTGCCAGGTGTCGGGCGCCATGCCGATGTACCAGATGTAGGGGCTCTGGTAGCCGGCCGGAGAGGTGAGGCAGTCGTTGACGATCGGAATCTGGTCGGTGTTGATCTCGTTGACGATGGCCGCGTCGGTGACCGGGGCGCATTCGCCAACCAGCGCGAAGGCGTGGTCCTCCTGAACGATCTGCTCGAAGGCCGGACGTCCCTTGGACGGGTCACCGGAATCGTCCTTGACGTCGAGGTTGAACCTGTGGCCGTTGATGCCGTTCTGAGAGTTGATCCACTGCACGTACGCCGATTCGGCGCGGTAGGCATCGCTGGCGTCGAGCGGGCCGCTCTGGGTGATCAGGGCGCCGAGGAGGATGGGCGCCCCGGAGGCGACGGTGACGTTGGCGCCGACCTGCGCCGAGCCGACCACCGGCGCCGCGGCGCTGCCCGGCTTGGCTGCGTTGGCCCCCGCCGCCGCGGCGGCGCCGGCGGTGCCGGCGGTCGGGGTGGCGGTGGTGCCGTTGTCGGTGCTCGTGCCCTGATCGGGGGCGAGGGTGCTGACCGTCTGGTTGCCGCCGCCGCGGTTGCTGGCCAGGTCGTACCCGAGGGCCGCGCCGAAGACCAGCGTCATCACGATGGTCAGGCAGAGGGTGGCGACGAACAGCCGGTCTCTGTCGAGGTACAAGCCCTTCTCCAACCGCTTCCGCCTGAAGTATAACTCGTTCTACCTCGGTCTACCAGGGGTGGGCGGGCTCGCCCGGGCTTGAACGGGCGGCTCCGACAGCGCATTCTGGCGGGGTCGCCGCCGGCCCCGAACGACGGCGAGGGGAAGGAGGTTCATCCGGTGACGCTGCTCCTGGTGGCGCTGATCGGCGGCTTCGTCACCGGCGTGGTCTACGCGCTGGCGGCGCTCGGCCTGGTGATCGTGTACCGGGCCACACGCATCCTCAACTTCGCCCACGGGGCGATGGGGATGGTCAGCACCTATGTCTACGGCCGCGCCCTCCACGACGCCGCCGCACCGCGCATGTCGACGCCCCTGGCGCTGCTGCTGACCTTGGTATTCGCGGTCTGCCTCGGACTGGCGGTCGAGCGCGTCGTCATCCGGCCGCTCCGCGACGCGCCGATCCTCACCAAGGTGATCGCCACCCTGGCGCTGCTCACCGTGCTGCAGTTCACCGCCGGCGCCCTCTTCGGTGATGCCAACTACTTCTTCCAGGGCATCTTCCCCGGCGGCGTCGTCAACATCGGGATCGAGTACCTGCCCTACTCCTCGATCCTCACCGTGCTGGTGACCGCGGGGTTGGTGGTGCTGATCACCCTGTTCCTGCGGCGCACCAAGCTGGGAGTGGCGCTCCGCGCCGTCTCCAACAACCCCGATGCCGCCGGCCTGATGGGCATCGATGTCACCCGCGTCAACCAGGTGGCCTGGGCGCTCGGCTCGGTGCTGGCGACGGTGGCCGGACTGCTGCTCACCCCCGACTTCGGTCTCAACACCTTCACCCTGACGCTGACGGTGATCGTCTACAGCGTCGGCGCCGCCGTCTTCGGCGGCTTTGTGTCGTTCCCCCTGACGCTGGCCGGTGGGGTGCTGCTGGGAGTGGCCACGACCCTGGTGCGGACCTACGCGCCCAGCTCCGCCCCGGGACTCGACTACGCGGTGGGTTTCGGCATCGTGATCGTGGTGCTGGCGCTGCGCCGCGACCTGGCCGTCGGGATGGCGCTGTGAGCGCGGTGACCGGGCCGGTCGTGTCTGCCGAGCCTGCCGGCGACGGGGCGACCCCGGCGCCGCTGCTGGGGGTGGAGGACCTCGGCTACTCCTACGGCGCCGTCGCGGCGGTGCGGCGGCTGTCGCTCACCGTGAACGAGGGAGAGATCGTCGCCCTGCTGGGTCCCAACGGGGCCGGCAAGTCGACGGCCCTGCGCGCGATCAGCGGCATGCGCCGGGCGTCGAGCGGGCGGGTCACCTTCGCCGGGCAGCGGGTGGAGCGATGGAGCAGCGACCGCATCGCCCGCTTGGGGATGGCGCTGGTGCCCGAGGGCCGCGGCATCTTCCCCGAGCTCACCGTCGACGAGAACCTGCGCATGGGCGGCTACACCGTCGAGGCCGGCGTGCTGCCGGAGCGGATCGCCGAGGTGGGCGGAGTGTTTCCCATCCTCGCCGAGCGCAGCGGCCAGCCGGCGGGGACGCTCAGTGGGGGAGAGCAGCAGCAGCTCGCCATCGCCCGGGCGCTGCTCGCGCGGCCACGGCTGCTGGTGCTCGACGAGATGTCACTCGGGCTCGCGCCGCTGGTGGTCGCCGATCTGTATCAGACCGTCCGCGCCATCAATCGCTCGGGCACCGCGGTGCTGCTGGTCGAGCAGCAGGTGGCGCTGGCGCTGGAGGTGGCCGACCGCGTCTACTTCATCGAGCGCGGCGAGGTGACGATGAATGGGCCGGCCGAGCGTTTTCGCAGCGCGGGGACGGTGACCCGTGCCTATCTCGGTGACAGCGCCGGCGAGGCCTCCAGCGGCGGTGACGATGACGAACCGACCCTCGAGCGGGTGAACGTGCCGCTGCGGTCGCGGCATACGCGGGCGCTGCAGCGGTTGGCCCAGGAGCGCGGGGTCAGCGTCGGCGAGGTGGTCGCCGGGGCCATCGAGAAGTACCTCGACGCTCTCGAACGCCGCTGAGGGCCGGCTGGCTGCCGGCGGGCCGCCGGGCGTACAGCCCAGCGTGGCTTGACGGTTTTACGATAGTCATGCTATAAGCTTCGACCGGTAGCCCTCGGGGGCAGCTGCTCCTCAAACACGATGACCAGCAGATCAACGGACCCCCTGAGATCGGTGACCGCCCACGCCTCGGTTTCGACAGGCGACCCGCCGCGGCGGGAACTGCGCAAGGAAACTGCCGGTGTGACCGCGACGGGCGCGCCCAAGGTCGGTCGAACCCGAGTCGACAGAGCTCTCAGCCGGGGTCCGCTCGGAGCGCTTCGGCTTTTGGGGCCCGGGCTCATCACCGGTGCCAGCGATGACGACCCGTCCGGGATTGCGACCTACTCGCAGGTCGGTAGTCAGTTCGGCTACGGGCTGCTCTGGACGGCGCTCTTCACCCTGCCACTCATGACCGCTGTTCAGGAACTCTGCGCCCGCATCGCGCTGCAGACCGGAGTGGGCCTGGGCGTCACGTTGCGCCGGAAGTTCCCGGCTGCGCTCGTCGGCGGCGCGGTCCTGGCTCTGCTGGTCGCGAACACGATCAACATCGGAGCGGATCTCGGCGCGGTCGCGGCGGGCATCAATCTGCTGGTCGACGAGCGCCTCCGTCCTCTCTACCTGGTCATCCCCGTCGCCGCGATGATCTTGATGTTCCAGCTGTTCTCGACGTACGGGCGACTTGTCAGCATCTTCAAGTGGCTCACGCTCGCGCTGTTCGCCTACGTGATCACCGCGGTACTCTCTCACCCGAGCGTGACCCAGCTGGCCACCGGCACCGTCGTGCCCCATCTGGAGGTCTCAGCGGACTTCATCGCCGCGCTGGTGGCCGTGTTGGGGACCACGATCTCGCCGTACCTCTTCTTCTGGCAGGCGTCGTCGGAGGTCGACGAGCTGCACCGGACCGGCGAGGGGTTGTACCGCCAGCATCGAGGGGTCAACAAGCGACAGCTTGTCGCCGCCAGGGTGGATGTCATGATCGGGATGGCGTTCTCACAGGTGGTGATGTACTGCGTCATCCTCACCTCGGCGTCCGCCCTTCACGCCCACGGACACACCAATGTCCAGACGGCGCAGCAAGTGGCCACCAGTCTCGCCCCGCTGGCCGGCAGATTCGCCTTCGTGATCTTCGCCGTGGGCCTCATCGGGACCGGCCTACTCGCCATCCCCGTCCTCTCCGGCTCGGCCGCCTACGCGGCGAAGGAGTTCCTCGGGATCGGTGGGGGCCTGGCCACCAAGCCTCGGCAGCGGCCGACGTTCTATCTGATCATCATCGCGGCCACGCTGGTGGGGGTGGTGCTGAACGCGATCGGATTGGACCCGATCCGGGCGCTCTTCATCACCGCCGTGATCAACGGCATTGTCGCCGCGCCCCTTCTGGTTCTGATCGTACTTCTCGGATCGGACCGCCGGGTCATGGGCAGACGGGTGAGCCGCGGTCTGAGCCGTGTCCTGACCTGGCTCGCCGCGGGCTTCATGGCAATCGCCGCCGTCGCTCTTCTCGTCACCCTCGTCCGGCACTGACGTAGGCTCTCGTCCATGGACGGCACCGTCGTCGCCGCGTTCGGCAGCGCGGCGGATCTGGCGGGGGAGCTGCTGCGCTCGGCGGCGGTCGGCGAGCGGTGGAAGGAGGGCAGCGCGGTTGAGGGCTTCAGCGTTGGCGGCCTCGCCGCGCACATGGTGGGTGCCACCCTGCGGCTGCAGCGGGTGCTCGACGAGGCACCGCCCGAGGGCTCGCCGGTGGTGACGCTGACGGGGTGTTATGGCCTCAACCGGGTGAACGATCCGGCGGAGCTCGAGACCGGCATGCATCCCCTCATCCGGGCCGACGGCGAGAGGCGAGCCGCCATGGGACAGGAGGCGGTGGCCGGAAAGTTCGCAGCGGTGGTCAGCGGACTGCTCCCGCGACTCGCGACCGAGTCCGACGAGCGGCTTGTGCCGGTGCTGCAGCCGCAGGGGGCGGCGACCACGCTGCGGGTCTACGTCGTCACCCGGATCATCGAACTGCTGGTGCACTCCGACGACCTGGCGGTCAGTGCCGGACGCGATGGGTTCGCGCTCCCACGGGAGGCGGCCGACGTGGTGATGCTCGCCTTCCTCGAGCTGGCGCGAGAGCGCGCTGGAGACCTCGCGGTGATGCGGGCCTTCACCCGGCGGGAGCGCCAGGCACCCGACATCCTCCGCGTCCTGTAGCGATGAGTTTGTCCGTAGCCAGCAGGAGCGGAGCAGCATGTTCGTGCAGATGCTGAGCGAGAGCCCGAGAAACGAGCGCGGAGGCCAGGTCTCCCGGCTGTTGCTCACCCGCGGCCAGTTCGGTTCGGCGCGCCTCTCCGTCACCTGGGTTGAGGGTGGTCCGGGGAGCGAGCAGCAGCTCCACGCACACCCGGAGAGCGAGCAGGTCTACGTGATCGTGCAGGGTCGCGGGATCATGTCCGCGGGTGACGAGACGCAGCAGGTGGAAGCCGGCAACCTGGTCTTCATTCCGCCTGGCACCGCTCACGCCATACGAAATGTCGGCGAGGGGCCGCTCGTGTATGTCTCTGCGACCTCGCCACCGTTCAGGCTGCCGCCACCCCGATCGCCGTTCGAGTACGGGCCGTGAGGCGCTATTTATCGCGCAAGCGTCCCGCCCTCGATCTCGACGACCTTGACTCGACTGCGATGTCCCGACGCGATCCGTATCGACGACGGGGCCACATCCAGCCAGCTCGCAAGCATCCGGACAACCGCCTCGTTGGCTCTCCCCTCGGCCGGCGGCGCCGCCACCCAAACGTCCACGATGGAGCCGTCCCAAGCGACGCGCGGCTTCGCCGACCGGGGATGCACACGAACGGTGAGACGCATCAAGTGGAGTCTTGCGCGCTGCCGGCTCCGAACACGCCGGAGCTGGCCGATTTGACGCAGACGGTCGCGTTAAGTTGATATCAACGCTATAGGTTGCGGGCCGCATACGTCTCGAACTCGGGTTGCCGGTGCCGCCTCGGGGCCCCGCTTGACTACAGCGGTAACTGTCACATATCGTGGTGTCACGATCAGAGGAGGGACGCCACATGCCTGCCCAGTCGATCACCGACCTCAACCTCCAGTCGTCGCTGCGCGCCTCGGCGGGCGAGTGGATCTGGTGTGCGGCCCTCCTCGCCGTTCCGTTCGTGGTGACCGCCGCCGTTTTCGTGCTGGGCGGGAAACCGCGGCGCCGGGGCCTGGTCGGCCTGATCGATCGATCCGCCAGCGGTGTCGAGAGGCTCACCGGACGCCCCGCGTGGAGCTCGGCGGGCGTGGCGATCGGCGTCTGGGCGCTGATCACCGCCGCGGTCGGTTTCTTCTGGGACGTCGCCTGGCACATCGATCTGGGGCGCGACCGTGACCTGTTCACGCCTCCCCATACGCTGATCGTCGCGGGGCTCATGGGGCTGGCGGCGGCGGGAGCCGTCAGCACGATTCTCGCCACCGCCGCCCGCGCCGAGAGCGGGTTGCGCATCGGCAGTCTGCGGATTCCGTGGGGTGCCGCGGGCCTGCTGGTTCTCGGGACGTTCGCGACTCTCGGCTTCCCGCTCGACGGGTTGTGGCACTCGACCTACGGCGTCGACGTGACGATGTGGAGCCCGACCCATCTGATGATGATCAGCGGCGCCGCCTTCGCTCCGCTGGCGGCCTGGCTCCTCTACCGCGAGGGCGGGCACGCCACCGGACATCCTGCCGCGCAGCGGACCGCCAGGATCATGCTGGTCGGTGCCCTCGTCGTCGCCCTCGCCGCGTTCCAACTGGAGTTCGACGACGGGGTGCCGCAGTGGCAGATGCTCTATCAGCCGGTGCTCATCGCCCTTGGCGCCACCGCCGCCATGACCATCGCCCGGGTGGCGCTGGGCCGAGGATGGGCGCTGCTGACCGCGGTGCTGTTCCTGGTCATTCGCGGGCTCCTGACGCTGCTGGTCGGTGTCGCCCTCCATCGCACCGTGACCCACTTCCCGCTCTATCTGGGCATCGCGGTGTGCATCGAGGCGGGCTTCCTTCTCGCCTCGCGGTCCGTGCTTGCCGGTGCCCTCACCGGCGGCGTCCTCGCCGGCACCGCCGGGTTGGCGAGCGAATGGGGATGGAGCCACGCGTGGAGCTATCAACCGTGGCAGCCGTCCATGTTTCCCGGGATATGGACGGCGTTCGTGGCTGCTGTCGCCGGTGCGGTGCTGGGCGCCGCGGCCGGGTCCGTGCTCGGCGGGGTACGGCCTCGGATGCGTGGACCGGTCCTGGCTCTGGCAGGCGTTGCGGCCCTCATCGTGCTTGCGGTGCCGTTTCCGCGACATACCGCTCCCATCGTCGCTTCGATCGATGCGACACCGGTGGGGAGCCCAAGCGCGGCGATCGACCGCTACGGACGCTTGTCGTTGGTGCAGGATGCCAACGCTTCCGTGAGGGTTGTCCCCGCCGAGGCGGCTGAGGGTGCTGACGTCTTCCGCGTGATCGCCTGGCAGGGCGGTGGCCGGGTGGACGCCCCACTGCAGCAGGTGTCGCCCGGCGTCTGGCGCACCACCCACCCGGTTCCCACGGGCAGCTCCTGGAAGGCGATCGTGTACCTGCAGAAGCAGGTCCTGCTGGTGGCGGCGCCGGTGGCGATGCCGAGTGATCCCGATTACGGTCAGGCCGCGATCCCGCTCGCTGGCCACCGGACCGTCTCCATGGTCGCCGGCTCGAGCCTGCTGATGCGCGAGGCGCACACCGGCACCCTGCTGCCGCAACTGCTTGCCTACGGCGGCGTCTCGCTCGACATGCTGCTGTGGCTGGTGGTGCTGGTGGCCGGCTACGTGATGGTGGGACGGAGCGGCTCTGCGCAGCCGCGCAAGCCGGTCGCGGCGGAGCGCCGCGGGCTGACGCCGGCGGGCGCGGTGCGCTGAGGTCGGTGCACGGCTACGGGTCGTGCGCGGCTCGCAGCAGTTCGCGGAACCGGGCCACGGTGGCCGCGACCACACGATCGTGACCCCAGACAAGGAGAGGTCGGGCGACCCGGGCGACCAGCCGGAGCCGGCGCTGCATCATCTCGATTGTCCAGGCGACGTCGGTCTTGGTCTCCGCTCCCGCAGACCGGAGCAGCAGGCTGGCCGTACCCCGTAGATCGCCGGCGACGGAGGCCTGGATCGAGCGGTGCGGGACGCACCGAACCAGCGTGACCTCGATCCGCATGCGGTAGGGGAGCGGGGGCGCCACCGTCCCGTGCAGCACCGATCCTGTCGCTAGGCCTGCACCATCGACGTGGAAATCCGTCAGCCAGCTCCACCACGATTCGTAGCGGTCGAAACGAGCCAGCTCCGACCAGATCTGCTCTGGAGATCCCGGGAGCGTGAAGCTCCCCTTGTAGTCGATCGTCTGCGGCGAGGTGGACACGCGACCCACCACGATACGGCCGCTGCCGAGACCACTGTGGACTGAGCGGGCGAGAAGGCCGGCCCACCGGCGCCGACGCTAGTCGCTCGCCGCATAGGGGCGGGTAATCGAGCACGATGAAGCCGATCGACCGCCGGCCCCCGGGAGGCATAGACTCCTGCGCGGCTTCTCGGCGGACTGCTCCAGGGGGATTCGTGTGGCACAGACGATCCTGATGATCGGGACGCGCAAGGGCCTGGTGATGGCTCGCGACCGCGACCACCGCCAGAGCTGGAATCTCGACCCCATCCAGTTCGCCAACAACGAGGTCTACGCGGTCGCGATCGATTCGCGGCGCGACCCGCCACGGCTGTTCGCCGGCGTCGTGTCACCGCACTGGGGCCCGGTGCTGGTCCACTCGGACGACCTCGGCAGGACATGGACCGAACCCGAGCAGGCGGCGATCGCGTTCCCGGAGGCGACCGACACGGCGCTGATTCGCGTCTGGCAGATCCAGCCCGCACCGGACAACCAGCCCGACGTCGTCTACGCCGGCGTGGAACCCCACGCCGTCTTCCGCTCCGACGACGGCGGCGTTCGCTTCCGGCTGATCGAGGGGCTGTGGAAGCACCCGCACCGGCCGGAGTGGACGCCGGGAGCCGGTGGCGCCTGCCTGCACACGGTCCTGCCTCACCCGACCGATCCGCGCAAGGTCCTCGTCGCCATGTCGGCGGCCGGTGTGTACCGGACCAGCGACGGCGGCGAGACGTGGCAGCCGGCGAACACGGGCATCGAGGTCGTCTGGCGCCCCGAGGGGCAACGCCGTCCCGAATTCGGTCAGTGCGTCCACAAGGTGGCGACGCACCCGGCGCGGCCGGAGCGTCTCTACGCGCAGAACCACTTCGGCGTGTACCGGAGCGACAACGGCGGCGACTCCTGGGAGGCGATCGAGAGCGGCCTGCCGAGCAACTTCGGCTTTCCCATGGTCGTGCACCCGCAGCGGCCGGCGACGATCTTCTCGTTTCCGCTGCAGGCCGACGCCGAGCGCATGCCACCCGGGGCTCGCTGCCGCGTCTACCGGAGCGACGATGCCGGCGACAGCTGGCAGACGTTCGCCGCGGGATTGCCCGACGATCCGTACTACGCCGCCGTGCTGCGAGATGCCATGTGCGCCGACTCGGGCGACCCGGCCGGTATCTACTTCGGCACCCGGGTCGGGGACGTGTTCGCCACCGTTGATGGCGGAGATGCGTGGGCCCAGGTCGGCAGCCATCTTCCCGACGTGCTCTCGCTGCGCGCCGCCGTCGTGCCATGAGCCCCCGGCTGGTGCTGCCCGCCGCACTGCGCAACTGCGCCGACGGCCGGCGGGAGGTCGAGGTACAGGGGGCCACACTGCGCGAGGTGCTCGACGGCCTGGCCACCCAGCTGCCCGTGCTGGAGCGGCGGCTCCGGGATGAGCGCGGGCAGCTCCGCGAGCACGTGCTCGTCTTCGTCGACGGCGTCGGCGTCCGGGGAGCCGCCGAGCTCGACACGCCCGTCCGCGACGGCGCCGAGGTCTACGTCGCGCCCGCCGTGTCAGGCGGCTGACCGAGTCCTAGCCGCCGGCCCGAGCCTCGGCGACGGCGCGGCGGATCTGGTCGGCGTGGTCGTGGCAGTGGGCGGCGTAGATCTCGAGCCAGGTTTCCATGCTGTAGGCGCCGCTCTCGCTGTGCGTCCCGGAGCGGTTCCAGTCGGCCTCGCTCAGGTGGTCGAGGATGGAAGCGCTCGTCTCGCGCGCGGCGCGCACCGCCTGCAGTGATGCGGCGATCGGCCGCTGGCGATAGTGGAGGCGGCGCGCGAACTGGGGCTCGTCGTAGCCTTGAATGACCGGATCCTCCTCGGCGAGCAGCTTCCGCAGGCGGATCGCCGATGTCATCTCGCTGTCTGCGAGATGATGGACGACCTCGCGCGGCGACCAGCCGCCATCCCGTGGCACGTGGTCGAGCTCGGCGTCGCTCAGCCCGGCCACCGCCGTCTCGACGAGCGCAGGGCCTTCGCGGTACCGGCGGATCAGATCGCCTCTGTCCAACGCCACGCTCGGGACAGTACCAAAACGCTGGTCGGCACCCCGGCCCCCGCGGTGACCGGCGCGTTCTCCAGAACCGTCGAGCTCCCAACACCCCGACCGGGGTGAATGGCCGTGTGCCCCGGTCTGCGAACAGCTACAGGCGCCAGGCCGTCCAACTCGCCGGGGCGCGCAGACGTCCCAGTGCGGTCGCGACATCGTGCGCGATGGTCGCCAACACCGGGAGTGCGACTCGCACGAAGACCGCTGCTCCAAACAGAATGAACGCGATGTCGTGCCCCGTCAGCGCCTTGGTCTGTACGAAGGGATGCCACAGGACGCTGAACTCTGGCGTATACCAGCAGAGATGCTCCAGGGCGTAGTTGTTCGCGAAACAGACATCGAGGTTCGCTTGACTGTAGACGAACCCATTGATCGCGACCCAGACGGATAATCCGAGCACGGCCAGGAGCAGGATGCGTCCTAGCAGGCTGCGAGAGGGTCTCTCCGCGGCGACTGCGATTGCCATGGCGGCCGGTATCGACGCGAAGAGAAATAGCCGCGGGCCCCAATAGAGGCCTCCATACCATGCCCACCACCGTGCGTAGATCAAGACGAGCCCTGCCACGAATAACAGCCAGAGAAGGTAGGTGTCCCACAGGTGCCGACCAAGAGTGTGCAGACGAGCGCGGACGGGCAGAAGCAGGCCGGGGGCGAAGAAGACGAGCCCTTTGCCGAATGAGAACAGGATGGACAGAACCCCGAATCCGAATGGATAGCTGAATTCGGGCCTGCCCGAATAGGGCATGATTGTTGGGAAGCCGGCATCGTTCGCGTAGGCTGCACTGACGGGGTGGCCGGTCCTCGAGTAGTAGTCGAGTTGGATCAGCCCGATAACGACTGGCAAAGCCAACAGGTAACGCAAGCGTTTGTCATCGAGCATCTTCTTGAACGTCAGCAGCGCCAGGCCCCCCAGTGCTGCGGGCGTGTTGACGACGCCGAGCATCGTCGGCGCCCAGCCCCACAGGGAAGGCCCCGCCGCGACGGCCGCGGTTCCGGCTGCGACCAGAACTGCGGTAAAGGTCTCGCCATAGTATGAAAGAATGTGCGCCGGAAACATCGATGCGCCGATCAAGAGCAGGAGGAAGGATCGCAGGGCGCGGGATTGCATTCGCCTTCGAAGCAACAGCCACAACGCGAATAAGAGCAGCACCAACAAAACGAGGTTATAGCGCCCGGTCCACGTCATGGGATCGCCAAGGGCGTTGCCGATGAAATATAGAGGTGCCGAGAAGAGAGGGCCGGCGAACGAATATCTCATCGCCGGCTTGGTCCCCTGGGAAAGGAAGCCGGTCAGCGCTTGGTAACGAGTGGCTGCGTCACCGAAGATTGTGACCGACGACGTTGCGAGCAAAACGATCCCGGCGGCCATCAACACGAGGTCGAGCAGGATCGCAACGCGGGTCGAGTCCTCGTGTGCAGGATTCGCGTCGCCGCGTCGCTGGTCGTCGGGTTCAGTAAGGGCCATGGCTCAGCGCTGCCGCGCCTCGGTGCACCGCCGTACGGCTCATATGAGCTCTTGTGTTGGTGACCTTGCGATCAGCACTTGTCGCGCCCACGCACGCCGACCGCGGTACTCTGTCACCTCACCCTTCCGTGCAGCCATTTGGCCGGACGATACGCGCGAAGATAGGTCTGGGTCAGGCGCGAGACAGCACCAGCGCGCTAGTGGGCACACCCGTGCCCGCCGTCACCAGCACGTTCTCCACGCCGTCGACCTGGTTGATGGCGGTGCCGCGTACCTGGCGCACCGCCTCGCTGATGCCGTTCATGCCGTGGATGTACGCCTCGCCGAGCTGGCCGCCGTGGGTGTTGCTGGGCAGGCGGCCGCCCATCTCCAGGTTGCCATCGCGGACGAACCCCGACGCCTCCCCGCGCCCGCAGAACCCCAGCTCCTCCAGCTGGCTCAGCACGAACGGGGTGAAGTGGTCGTAGAGCACCGCGGTCTGGATATCCGCGGGACCGAGCCCGGCGGCGGGCCACAGCGCGCGCGCAATGACACCCATCTCCTCCAACCCGCCGATGTCGTTGCGGTAGTAGCTGGTCATCACCTCCTGGTCGCCTCCGGCTCCCTGGGCGGCGGCGCGGATCAGGGCCGGTCGCTGACGCAGGTCGCGGGCGCGCTCGGCGCTGGTCACCACCAGGGCGACGGCGCCGTCGCTCTCCTGGCAGCAGTCGAGCAGGCGCAGCGGGTCGGCGATCATCCGTGACGACTGGTGGTCCTCGAGGGTGATGGGGCGCTGGTAGAACCATGCCGCCGGGTTGGTGGCGGCGTGGCGCCGGTCGGCGACGGTGACCCGGCCGAAGTCCTCGCTGGAGGCGCCGTACTCGTGCATGTAGCGGCGCGCGAACATCGCCACCCACTGCGCGGGTGTCAGCAGGCCGAACGGCGCGTACCAACCGAAATGCACCATCTCGGCGGTGGGTGCGGTCGCGCGCTGCTGGACGCCGGAGCCGAAGCGGCTCCAGGAACGTCCGTTGAGGGCGCGGTAGCAGACCACCACCTGCGCGGCGCCGGTCACCACCGCCATCGCCGCCTGGCCGACGGTGGCGCAAGCCGCTCCACCGCCGTGGTGGACGCGGCTGAAGAAGGTGAGGTCGCCGATGCCGATGCTGCCGGCGATCTCGATCTCGTCGTTGCCGTCCATGGTGTAGGTGACCATGCCGTCGACCTCGGCCGGGTCGAGCCCGGCGTCGTCGAGGGCGGCGCTGACCGCCTCGATCGCCAGGCGCAGCTCGGTGCGGCGGGAGTCCTTGGAGAACTCGGTGGCGCCGATGCCGGCGATGGCGGTGCGGTCGCGCATCGGATGCACGGTCAGCCGCCGGCGGGAAGCGAGACGCTCACCGAAGCGACCACGTGATCGCCGAGGCGATTGCGGCCGCGAACGTCGACGTCGATCACGCCCTCGCCGCCCTGAAGCTCCGTCGCGGTCACCGTCCCTGTCATCCGCATGGTGTCGCCGGGGAAGTTCGGGGCTCCGAGACGCACCGAAATCTTGCGAATCTGCGCCTCCGGCCCCGCCCAGTCGGTGATGAACCGGCCGACGAAGCCGTTGGTTGCGAGGATGTTCATGAAGATGTCGGGCATGCCGTGCTGCCGAGCCAGGGTGGCGTCATGATGGACGTCCTGGAAGTCGCGCGAGGCCAGGGCGGCGGAGACGATCAGGGTGGGGGTGATCTCCATCGCCAGCTCGGGCAGCGTGTCGCCGAGGTGCACCTCCTCGAAGCGCGGCGAGGGCCGGGCGGCTGTGGACACCTCAGCGCTCCCGGTTGCCAACGGTCGGGCGGAACTGCGGAAGCACGAGTTCGTCGTCGACGGTGATGAAGCACACCTCGACCGGCATGCCGATGCGCACCTCGGCAGGATCGATGTCGATGACGTTGGACACCAGCCGGGTTCCCTCCACGAGCTCGATCAGCCCGACGACGTGCGGGTAGGTGAAGGGAGGTACCGGGGGATGGTGGGGGATGACATAGCTGTACACGGTGCCGCGCCCGCCGGAGCGGCGCGTGTCCCACTCCAGTGACCGGCAGTGGGGGCACATCGGCCGCGGTGGGTGTCGCAGCCGCGCGCAGCCGGTGCAGCGCTGGATCAGCAGCTCACCCCGACCGACGCCTTCCCAGAAGAAGCGGTTGTCATCGTTGACCACCGGACGCGGTCGCCGTGGCGGCGCCGCCGGCGGGCTCGACTCGGCGCGCTCGTTGGGCCGGAACTTGAGCACCCGCAGCATCATCGTCCCGACCACCTCGCCCCGCTGATCGGTGTAGGTTTCGTGCAGGTTGATGAAGTAGCCGGATCCCAGCGCCGTCCGCTTCTCCTCGGAGATCGCCTCGATCATCGAGGTCGCGCTGAGGAGGTCACCGGGGCGCAGGTAGCGCGCGTACTCCTGCTCGCAGTTGGTGGCGACGATCGCGGTGTATCCCGCCTGATCGAGGATGCCTATCAGCTCGCCGAGTTGGTCCTCGCCGGGGAGCGGCGGCACCGGTCGCAGCCCCGGCATGTTCCACACCTGGAGCATGGTCGGCGGGGCGACGAGGCCGCGGTGTCGCGAGGCGCCGGCCGCCTGGGGATCGGTGTAGACGGGATTGCCGTCGCCGATGGCCTCGCACCAGTGGCGGACCATCGGCTGGTTGACGGGGTCGGCGGCGCTGACCGGTGGGCGCGACGGACGCCCGACGAAGCGTTGCAGCCGGGCAGCCAGCGATTCCTCTTCTGGTTCTGGCGCCTGCGGACTCGAGCCGGTCTCGACCTGCGCCGTCATCGGTCCTCGACGAGGCTGATCGCCGCCCGCGGACACAGGCGCACCGCCTGCTCGGCCTTGGCCCGCAGCTCCTCGGGCGGACGCTCGATCAGCACTCGCGCCTGGTCGTCGTCACCGAGCTCGAAGATCTCCGGAGCGACGTCCATGCAGCGCGCGTTGCCCTCGCAGGCGCCGAGGTCGACCACCACCCGCATCTCAACCCACCCCGCTGACGGTGATGCCGGCGATCATGCCGCCGTCGGCGACGAACTCGGCTCCGGTGCAGTACGAGCTCTCGGCGGAGGCGAGGAACGCCACCAGCTTGGCCACCTCATCGGGGGTGCCGATCCGTCCCAGAGGGACGCCGGCGAACCAGCGGCTGCTGTCGCTGACACCCAGCGCCTGGGGCACCATCGGCGTGTCGACGCCGCCGGGATGGACCGAGTTGACCCTGATGCCCAGTGGTCCGAGCTCGAGTGCCGCGACCTTGGTCATGCCGCGCACCGCCCACTTGGACGACGCGTAGGCCACCAGTCCAGGCATGCCGCCCATGCCCTCGGTGGAGGAGATGTTGACGATGGCTCCCGCGTGCTGCGCCGCCATGATCGGGATCACCGCGCGCATGCCGAGGAAGACCCCGACCTGGTTGACCCGCACCACCCGCAGATACTCGTCCAGCGAGGTGTCGCGGATGCTGCCGAAGCTCAGCACGCCGGCGTTGTTGACCAGTACGTCGAGCCGTCCGGCCTCGGCGCGAATCGTCGCGACGGCCGCGGTCCAGTCCCGCTCCTCGGCGACGTCGAGGTGGAGAAATCGAGCGCCGCCACCGAGCTCGGCGGCCAGCGCCGCACCGTCGTCGTCGAGGATGTCGGCGGCGATCACCCGAGCACCCTCGGCGGCGAAGAGCCGCGCCTCCGCCGCTCCCTGTCCGCGCGCCGCGCCGGTGATGAGCGCCACGCATCCGTCCAGCCGGCCCAACGACAATCCTCCGCGATGTGGCCCCGCACGGTAGCAGCCGGCCTCGGCGCTACAGCGCGAGCAGGTCCTCCTCGAGACCCGGCGGCCGGCGCATCCGCCACGCCTGCACCAGCAAACCGATCATTACCAGCTCCGCCGGGACGGCGATGAAGGGCAGCACCAGCATGTGACCCGGCGCACCGACCAGCAGCGACGCCAGCCGGTGCCGGCGCTGGGTGAGCCGGTGCGTCACCGCGCCACCGCTTGCCGACGCCGTCAGCGGGACCGTGTCGGTCATCGCCGGGCCCGATGACACCGGCGCCGCTGCGGGCGGGACGCTGATCGGAGGTGGCACGGCGAGGTCCGACGCCGCGCCCAGGACGGTGCGGGCACTGAGCTCGGCATGACCGAAGGAGATCAGCACCGACAGGTTGTTCTGCGGGTCGGCGAAGGTGATGCCGAACCCGTCGACCGCGTTGGTGATGGTGTCGGTGGTGGCGTCGCTCTTGGGGGTGGTGACCACCTGCGACGCCACCAGCTGGGCGTTGGCCTTCGCCAGCGCCGCGTTCAGCTGCTGCAGCGCCGACTTGGCCTGGGCGGTGGAGACGCTGTTGCCCCCGACATGGAGCCCGTCCTGGTCGATGGTCGCCGGGGTCCCCGCCACGGTCACTCCGGTGTAGGTCACGCTGCCCGTCGCCTTCGATGTTCCCGGGCCGGCCGTCTCGAGCGCAGCCGTCAGGGTGGTGCCGGCGATGTGGATGACGCCCAGCGCGGTGATGTCCTTCATGGTCGTCGTCGTGGTCGCGGTGATCACCCCGCCCACCGACTTGGCGTTCGACTCGCCGCTGATCGAGGCAGCGCTGACGGCGCCGAGGTTGACGCTCGCCACCGCCCCCTTGGCGTCACCCATGGGGCTGGCGTCGGCGTGCGCGTGCGCGGTCCCGGCGCCGAAGCCGGTCGCCTGTGGCGCGCCGGGCACTTTCACCGGCAGCACCCCCGGCTCGGGCGTGAACGGCTGGCCGGTGCCGGCGTCGACGTCGCGACGGCTGTTGGCGTCGCTGGTGGTCTGGGCGATGTAGGGATAGTTGGGAAGGATGGGTGGGGCGCCATTGGGCTGGAGATAGACCCCGTTGCCCTCACCCGGCCCGACCCGCACCAGCGCGCCGGGGTCGAAGAACTCGCCGTCGGCGACGGCGTGCGGCAGCGAGTCGACCGCGGCCATGGTGTGCGGGTAGTACTCGTCGGCGAGGTCGGGGAATTCCTCGCGCTGGTTCACGGGCACCACCCGCATGTCGAGCCCCCACGACTCGGCCCGGCCGGCGTAGCTGGCCAGGGTGGTGGCGGCGGTCGCCCGTGCCTGGGTGGCCGGCAACAGCACGGCGAGGACGCCCGCGCAGGCGGCACCCGCCCGCCACCGGGGCGGCCGCCGGCTCATGACACCACCACCGCCGGGGCGGGCTCGGCGGCCTCGGCGACGTGACCGAGGTAGGCCTCCACCACCGCCGGGTCCCGGCGCACCTCGGCGGGCGAGCCGGCAGCCAGGATCCGGCCGAAGTTGAGCACGTAGACGAAGTCGCACAGGTTCATGACGAGCGCGATGTCGTGCTCGACCACGAGGAGGCTGAGCCGGTAGGCGCTGCGGACACTGCGCAGGAGTTGAACGAGCTCGCCGGTCTCGTTCTTGCTGATCCCCGAGGTGGCCTCGTCGAGCAGCAGCAGGCTCGGCTTGGTGGCCAGGGCGCGGCCGATCTCGACCAGGCGCTGCTGGCCCAGCGGCAGCTCCGCGGCGCGGCGGCGGGCGATCGGCCGCAGACCGAGGAAGTCGAGGAGCTCTCCCGCCTCCGCCACCGCCCGCTGCTGGGCCCGGCTACTGCGCGGCAGGTGCAGCCCGTCGCTGAAGACGCCGGTGCCCATCCGCACGTGGCAGCCGAGCAGAAGGTTCTCCTCGACGGTCAGGTCGGGGAAGAGCTTCACCGTCTGGAACGTGCGTCCGAGGCCCAGCCGGCCGCGCAGGTGCGGCGGCAGCCGGGTGATGTCGCGTCCGTTGAAGACGATCCGTCCGCGATCGCAGCGCTGGGTGCCGCTGATGCAGTTGAACAGCGTTGTCTTGCCGGCGCCGTTGGGACCGATGAGGCCGACGATCTCGGAGTGGTTGATGGTGAGGTCGACGTCTTCGAGGGCGGTCAGCCCCCCGAAGCGGACGGTGACATTGCGGGCGGCGAAGAACGGCACGGTCAGAACACCGCCGAGCGGCGACCGCCCGCCGTCTGGTCCGCGCTGCGCAGCGCCATCCGCCTGAGGATGCCGTCAAGGGCGCCGACGATGCCCCGCGGCATGCTCACCAGCCCCCGCAACAGCAGCACCCCGAAGAGGGCGATGGTCAGGTCCCAGTTGAACCAGGACCCGAGGTGGACCGCGCGCAGCAGGCCGTTGATCAGCTGGGGCAGCAGCAGCGGCACCATGGCGTAGAAGTAGCAGGCCAGCAGAGCGCCGCCGATCGAGGTCACGCCACCGATCACCAGCACGATGAGCAGTGGGATGCTGCCGGTCAGGGCGCTGAAGAAGCGGGGGTCGACATCGGGATTGAGTGCCATGTACATGCCGCCGGCGACCCCGGCGTAGAAGGCGCTGAGGGCGAAGGCCAGCATCTTGTACTTGACGACGTTGACGCCGACCGAGGCGGCCGCCAGCTCGCTGTCGCGCACCGCGGTGAAGGCGAGGCCGGTCTTGCGGTGGCGCAGGGCCAGGGTGAAGGCGGCGAAGACGGCGACGATGCCGAGGTCCACCAGGTAGAGCGTGCTGCGGCTGCTCAGGCTGCTCGACAGCGCGGTGCCGCCGAGGTGTGGCGGATCGACGTGGAGGATGGGCCCGCCGGCCAGCGAGGGGTTGAGGAGGATGGCGGCGCCGACCGCCTGGCTGAAGCCGAGGGTGGCGACGGCGAGGTAGATGCCGCGCAGCCGCAGGGCCGGCACCGCCGCCACCAGCCCGACCGGCACCGCGAGCAGTCCGGCCAGCGGCAGCGACGGCCAGTAGCCGATGTGGGGTGCCAGCCGCGCCACCACCATGGCGCCGATGCCCATGAAGGCGAACTGCGCCAGCGACACCTGGCCGACGTACCCGAGCAGCACCACCAGGGAGATGCCCGCGAGCCCGAGGATCAGGGCATAGACCGCAGCGGTCAGATAGGAGGGGCGGTCGAGCATCGACAGCACCAGGGGCAGCGCCAGCATCGCGACCACCCCGACCGCCGCAATGGCGGTGCGCGCGCCGACGAATGTCCTCTCCGCCGCGGCGTCGTCGCGCACCGCGAGCGCCGGTGTGCCCACCACGGCGGTCACCGCCTCATTCCCATCCCGCTCTTCCCTGTCCTCCTTCCCAGCGAACCTCCGGGAGCGGGTCCCAGCGGCCGACAGATTGGAACACGTTCTCGCCGCGAAGGCAAGCGGCGGCCCGGTTCGCGCTTGCCTCCAAATGAGAACTTGTTCTACACTCGCGGCCCGCCACCGGAGTTCGCCCGGCGGTGCAGTGGTACGGGAGGGTCCCCCGTGACGGTGGGGCTGTGGAACATCGCCTCGGAGCAGCCGGCGCGCCCGGCGGTGATCGATGCCGGGGGCACCACCGTCAGCTACGGCGAGCTCGCCGCGCGGGCCAACCAGCTGGTCCACGGGCTGCGTGCTCAGGGCTTGCGCCGGGGCGACGTGGTGGCGGCGGTGCTCGACAACGAGCCGGCGATGATCGAGCTGTGCCTGGCCGTGCTGCAGGGCGGCTGGTACCTCACGCCGATCAACCACCACCTCACCGCGCCGGAGATCGCCTTCATCCTCGAGGACTCCGGTGCCGAGGCGCTCATCTGCTCGGAGCGGCTCGGCGGTGTCTGCACCGAGGCGGCGAGGACGGCGGGACTTCCCGATGGCGTGTGCTTCGGCACCGGAGCGGTGTCCGGCCTGCGCAGCTACCGGGAGCTGTTCGACGGGATGCCGACCGAACGACCCGCCGAGCGCTCTGCCGGCGGCCCGATGCACTACACCTCGGGAACCACCGGCCGCCCCCGCGGTGTCAGGCGCGCCCCCAGCGATGCCGACCCCGACCTGGTGGCCGAGCTCTTCACCGGTTTCCTCGGACTCTTCGGCATTCCGCGCGGCGAGGGCGTCCACCTCGTCGTCTCACCGCTCTACCACACGGCGGTGATGGTGTTCGCCACCACCTCGCTGCACAATGGCCAGACGGTGGTGCTGATGGACCGCTGGACCCCCGAGGGCACCCTGCACAGCATCCAGCGATACGGCGTCACCACCAGCCACATGGTGCCGACCCAGTTCCACCGGCTGCTGGCGCTGCCGGAGCAGGTGCGCAGCGGTTTCGACGTCAGCTCGCTGAGCCACGTGATCCACAGCGCCGCGCCGTGTCCGATCGACGTCAAGCGGCGGATGCTGGAGTGGTGGGGGCCGGTCATCTACGAGTACTACGCGGCCACCGAGGGCGGCGGGACGCTGGTGACACCGGCGGAATGGCTGGAGCATCCCGGCACAGTGGGCCGGGCCTGGGCGGGTTCCGATGTCCGCGTCTACGACGACGACGGCAACCCCTGCCCGCCGCGCACCATCGGCACCGTCTTCATGAGCCTCGCGGTCGCCGACTTCAAGTATCACGGAGACGAGGAGAAGACCCGCGAGGGTCGCCGCGACGGCTTCTTCACCGTCGGTGACGTCGGCTACCTCGACGAGGACGGCTACCTGTTCCTCTGCGACCGCCGCTCCGACATGATCATCTCCGGCGGGGTCAACATCTACCCCGCCGAGATCGAGGCGGTGTTGCTGACCCATCCCGCGGTCGGCGACGTCGCCGTGTTCGGAATTCCCGACGCCGACTGGGGCGAGCAGGTCAAGGCGGTGGTGGAACCGGCCGAGGGGGTCACCGCCGGCTCGGCGCTGGTGGACGAGCTGCTCGCCTTCTGCCGCGAGCGCCTCGCCGGGTACAAGTGCCCGCGCACGATCGACTTCCTCGAGTCGCTGCCGCGCGATCCCAACGGCAAGCTCTACAAGCGCAGGTTGCGCGATCCCCACTGGGCCATGGCCGGCCGTTCCATCTGACCGGAGGATCCCTGAGTGACCGCGACCACCCTCTCGGCGACCGCCTCGGCTCTGGCCGGCATCAGCTTCCACTCGGGCAAGGTCCTCGTCGACGGCGAGATCCGCGGGCCCCTGTCCGGGCGGACGCTCGATCATGTCTTCCCGGGCAACGGCGAGGTCGTCGGCGTGGTGGCGCGCTGCGAGGCGGCCGACGTCGATGCCGCGGTCGGCGCCGCCCGCCGAGCCCTCGACGGCGGCTGGCGCGACATGAACGTCCGCGATCGCCGCCGCCTGCTGCTCGACTACGCGCGGCTGGTCGCCGCCCACAACGAGGAGCTGGCGCGGCTGCAGACGCTCGACAGCGGGATGCCGATCCAGATGTCGCATGGGTTCCTGCTGGGCCCGGAGATGGCCGCCGACTTCATCGAGTACTACGCCGGGCTGGTCGACAAGGAGATCGGTGAGGTGCTCCCGGTGTATCCGGGAGCCGGCTTCGACTACACTCTGCGCGAACCGCTGGGGGTGGTCGCCTGCATCACCGCGTGGAACGCGCCGGTGTACCTCTTCGGCGCCAAGGTGGCGCCGGCACTGGCCGTCGGCAACACGGTGGTGGTGAAGCCGTCCGAGATCGGCAGCGCCGCGACCCTGCGGCTTGCCGAGCTCGCGCTGGAGGCGGGCATTCCCAAGGGCGTGATCAACGTGATCACCGGTCTCGGCCCGGAGTGCGGTGAGCCGCTGGTGACCCACGCCGGTGTCGACGCGGTGTCCTTCACCGGCGGCACCGCCACCGGCCGGCACATCCAGCGTTTCGCCGCCGACAGCCTCAAGCGGGTGGTGCTCGAGCTCGGCGGCAAGTCGGCGAGCGTGGTCTTCGAGGACGCCGACATCGCCGCGGCCGGGATGCTCAGCGCGGGGATGGTCGCCTACGGCCTCAGCGGGCAGGGATGCGCCTGCGCCACCCGCGCCCTGGTGCACCAGAGCGTGCTCGAGGAGTTCAACCAGACGGTGGTCAGCACCATGGCGTTCATGACGCCCGCCGATCCCTTCGACCCGGCGACGATGGCCGGGCCGCTGATCAGCGACCGCCAGCTGGAGCGCGTGCTCGGCTACGTCGAGAAGGGCCGCGCCGAGGGCGCCACCGTGGTCAGCGGCGGCGAGCGTCTTGGTGGCGACCTCGCCGCCGGCTTCTACATGCAGCCGACGCTGCTGCTCACCAGCAACCAGACCACTCCGGCTCGCGAGGAGATCTTCGGCCCGGTGCTCTGCTCCATCCCCTTCAGCGACGAGGAGGAGGCGATCCGTCTCGCCAACGACACGCCGTACGGCCTTGCCGGGGTGATCAACACCCGCGACCTCAAGCGCGCTCATCGGGTGGCGGCGCGGATCCGGTCCGGGACGGTGGGGATCAACGGCTACTCGATCCAGGCAACCACGCCCTTCGGTGGCATCAAGCAGAGCGGCTACGGGCGCGAGGGCTCGCGGCACGCGATCGCCGACTACAGCTCCCTGAAGAACGTCTACGTCGACCTCAGCTGATGAGCGAACCGCATCTCCTGGCCGAGCGCGACGGCCACGTCCTCACCCTGACCATGAACCGGCCGCAGTCGCGCAACGCCTTCAGCGCCGAGATGCTGTCGCTGATGGAGGACGCGTGGACCAGCGCCGAGGAGGACGACGGCATCCGGGTGGTCATCCTCACCGGGGCGGCCGGCACCTTCTCCGCGGGCGCTGACCTCAAGGCGATGTTCAACCCCGATCCGTCCGACCCGCACGGCGAGCGCTTCCGCCGCGACGCCGACCTCGCCTGGCGTGCCCTGCTGCGCCACCGCCGCTTCTCCAAGCCGCTGCTCGCCGCGGTCGAGGGCGCGTGCATCGCCGGCGGCACCGAGATCCTCCAGGCGACCGACATCCGGGTCGCCGGGCAGAGCGCGCGCTTCGGCATCTCCGAGGTGCGCTGGGGGTTGTTCCCGCTCGGCGGCTCGACGGTGCGACTGCGCCGACAGCTGCCCTACGCCAGGGCGATGGAGATCCTGCTCACCGGGGATCACTTCCCGGCCGAGGAGGCGCTGCGCATCGGCCTGATCAACCGGGTGATGCCCGACGGCGAGGCGCTGCCCGAGGCGCGCCGCATCGCCGACCGCATCGCCGCCAACGGTCCGCTGGCGGTGCGCGCGGTCAAGCGCTCGGTGCAGGAGACCGAGGGGTTGACCGAGTCGGAGGCGCTCAAGGTGGAGATGGACATCGGCCTGAAGGTGTTTGCCAGCGAGGATGCCAAGGAAGGGCCCCGCGCGTTCGCCGAGAAGCGCGCGGCGGCGTTCCAGGGGCGGTAGCAAGGAGACAGCGGTGAAGCGGTTGTGCGAGGGACGGGTGGTGGTTGTCACCGGCGCAGGGCGGGGGATCGGCAGGGCACACGCCCTCGGCTTCGCCGCCGCCGGGGCGAAGGTGGTGGTCAACGACCTCGGCGCCGGCGTCGACGGCAGCGGTGCCTCGATGGGGCCGGCCGAGGAGGTGGTCGAGGAGATCCGCCGCCAGGGTGGCGAGGCGGCGCTCAACGGCGACGATGTCGCCGACTGGGAGGGGGCGGGGCGGCTGGTGGGCTGCGCCGTCGACACCTTCGGCACGCTCGATGTGCTGGTCAACAATGCCGGAATCCTCCGCGACCGGATGCTGGTCAACATGGAGGAGGACGACTGGGACGCGGTGATCCGCGTCCATCTGCGGGGCACCTACTGCGCCACCCGCCAGGCGTCGCTGCACTGGCGCGAGCGCAGCAAGGCCGGCGAGACCGTCGATGCGAGGCTGATCAACACCAGCTCGGCCTCGGGGCTGTACGGCAACATCGGGCAGGCCAACTACGCCGCCGCCAAGGCGGGCATCGCCGCCTTCACCGTCGTCGCCGCTGCCGAGCTGTCGCGCTACGGGGTGACCGCCAACGCCATCGCACCCGGAGCGCGGACGCGGATGACCGAGAACCTGTTCGCCTCGATCATGGCGCCTCCGGAGCAGGGCTTCGACGCCATGGCACCGGAGAACATCTCCCCGCTGGTGGTCTGGCTGGGAAGCGAGCAGTCGCGGGCCGTCACCGGGCGTGTCTTCGAGGTCAGCGGCGGCACCATCGGCATCGCCGAGGGCTGGCGTCATGGACCGTCGATCAGCCAGGAGAACGCCTGGGACCCGGCCGACGTGGGCGGGGTCGTGGCCGAGCTGCTCGAGCGCGCCGCCGCTCCGGTGGCGCTGCTGGGAGCCTCATGATGGCCGAGGCCGTCATCGTCGAGGCGGTGCGCACGCCGATCGGGCGGCGCAACGGCTGGCTGGCGGGGATGCATCCCAACCACCTGCTGGCTGCGGCGATGACCGCGGTGCTGGAACGCGCCGGAGTCGATCCCGTCGACGTCGAGCAGGTGATTGGCGGTTGCGTCACCCAGGCCGGCGAGCAGGCCTGCAACGTCACCCGCAATGCCTGGCTCGCCGCCGGGTTGCCCTACACCGTCGCCGCCACCACCGTCGATTGCCAATGTGGCTCGGCCCAGCAGGCGAACCACCTGATCGCAGGCTTGATCGCCGCCGGCGCCATTGACGTCGGCATCGGCTGCGGGGTCGAGGCGATGAGCCGCGTCGGCCTCGGCGCCAACGTGATGCACGGGCCGGGAACGCCCTGGAACGACGGCTTTCCCTATGACTCTCCCGACCAGTTCACCGGAGCCGAGCGGATCGCTCGGATGCGCGGCATCGGGCGGGACGACGTCGACGCCTTCGGTGTGGCCTCGCAGCACAAGGCGGCCGCGGCGTGGAAGGAGAACCGCTTCGGCCGCGAGGTGGTGCCGGTCGAGGTGCCGGTGCGCGACGAGTCGGGCAATCCCACCGGCGAGACGCAGGTGATCACCCGCGACCAGGGTCTGCGTGAGACCACCGTGGACGGGCTGGCGTCGCTGAAGCCGGTGCTCGAGGACGGAGTGCACACCGCGGGCACCAGCTCGCAGATCTCCGACGGCGCCGCCGCGGTGCTCTGGATGTCGGCCGAGCGCGCCCGGGCCTTGAGGCTGCGTCCTCGCGCCCGGATGGTGGCCCAGACGGTGGTCGGCACCGATCCCCACTACCTGCTCGACGGTCCGGTGCACGCGACCTCGGCGCTGCTGGTCCGGACTGGGATGACCATGGCCGACATCGACCTCTTCGAGGTCAACGAGGCCTTTGCGTCGGTGGTGCTCTCCTGGGCGCAGGTGCACCGTCCCGCCATGGAGCGGGTCAACGTCAACGGCGGCGCCATCGCCCTTGGCCATCCGGTGGGCGCCACCGGCAGCCGTCTGATCGTTACCGCGCTGCACGAGATGGAGCGCAGCGACCGCGGCACCGCGCTGGTGTCGATGTGCTGCGGCGGTGCGCTCGGGACCGGGACCATTCTCGAGCGGCTGGTCTGAGCATGGCCGTGACCGCGGTGCTCAGCGCCGACCATGTGCTCGAGTATCCCTACAAGCGCTCCGTCGGTCCGGTGATCGGCCGCTTCCTCACCGGCTTGCGCGACGGCCGCATCGAGGGGATCCGCGGTGCCGATGGGCGGGTGCTGGTTCCCCCGGTCGAGTACGACCCGTTCACCGCGGCACCGCTTGACGAGTTCGTCGAGGTGGGATCGTCGGGGGTGGTCACCACCTGGTGCTGGGTGGCGGAGCCTCGCCCGCAGCAGCCGCTGGAGCGGCCCTTCGCCTGGGCCCTGATCCGCCTCGACGGCGCCGACACCGCGATGCTGCACGCGGTCGACGCCGGCGACATCGCCCGCATGCGCACCGGGATGCGGGTCGCCGTCCGCTGGCGCACCGAGCGCACCGGGCACATCCGCGACATCGAGTCCTTCGTGCCCGAGGAGCGGCGATGAGCCAGGTCGCGTCCGAGCCGGTCACCGCCGTCGAGACTCCGATCCGGTTGCAGTACCGCTACACCGCCGGTCACGCCACCACCCGTTTCCTGCGCGCGCTCACCGAGGGGAGGCTGCTCGGCCAGCGCTGCCCGCGCTGCCGCAAGGTCTACGTCCCGCCGCGCGGCTCCTGCCCGACGTGCGGGGTGCCGACCGACGAGGAGGTGCCGCTCGCCGACCGCGGCATCGTCACCAGCTTCTGCATCGTCAACGTACCCTTCGTCGGCCACGCCATCGAGATGCCGTACGTCGCCGCCTCGGTCCTGCTCGACGGCGCCGACATCACCTTCCAGCACCTGGTGCAGGAGATCCCCGCCGCCGAGGTGCGGATGGGCATGCGGATCGAGGCGGTCTGGGCGCCGCGCGAGGAGTGGGGGCCGAGCCTCGAGAACATCCGCCACTTCCGGCCGACCGGCGAGCCCGATGCCGCATTCGAGGCCTACAAGGAGCATCTCTGATGCGCGACGTCGCGGTGGTCGGCTTCGCCCAGTCGCCCTCGGTGCGCCGGGAGGACTCGCGCAACGAGGTGGAGATGCTGATGCCGGTGGTGGAGGAGGTGCTGGCGGAAAGCGGCATGGGGCGCGAGGACATCGGCTTCACCGTGTCGGGCAGCTGCGACTATCTCGCCGGCGTTCCCTTCTCCTTCGTCAGCGCCCTCGACGCGGTGGGCGCCTGGCCGCCGATCCAGGAATCGCACGTCGAGATGGACGGCGCTTTCGCGCTCTACGAGGCGTGGGTGCGGCTGCAGCACGGTGACGTCGACACCGCCCTGGTCTACGCCTTCGGCAAGTCGTCGCCGGGATCGTTGCGCGACCTGATGGCGCTGCAGCTCGACCCGTACTGCCTGGCACCGCTCTGGCCCGACGCGATCAGCCTGGCCGCCCTGCAGGCGCGCGTGCTTCTCGACAGCGGACGCATCACCGAGGCCGACATGGCGGCGGTGGCGGCGAGGAGCCGCCGCGACGCGCGTGACAATCCCAAGGCGCAGGTGAGCGGTGACCGCCCGGCGGAGACGCTGCTGGAGGAGCCCTACCTGGTGGCGCCGCTGCGGCTGCACGACTGCCCGCCGGTCTCGGACGGCGCCGCCGCCGTGGTGCTCGCCGCCGGTGATGCGGCCCGCCGCACCTCGGCGCGCCCGGCGTGGATCCGCGGCATCGACCACCGCATCGAGCCGCAGGCGCTCGGGGTGCGCGACCTGGCCCATTCCCCGTCGACGGCGCGAGCCGCCCAGGTCGCCGGCGCCGGGCGCGGTCCCGTCGACGTCGCCGAGCTGCACGCGCCCTTCTCGCACCAGGAGCTGATCCTGCGCGAGGCGATCGGCATCGACGGCGGCGTCGCCGTCAACCCCTCGGGGGGCGCGCTGGCCGCCAACCCGATGATGGTGGCCGGGCTGATCCGCGTCGGCGAGGCCGCCCGGCGGATTCACGACGGCAGCGCCGGGCGGGCGCTGGCGCACGCCACCTCCGGTCCCTGCCTGCAGCAGAACCTCGTCTGCGTGCTGGAGGCCTGAGGGTGGCCGAGCGCTGCGCCGTCATCGGCATCGGCCAGACCAAGCATGCGTCGGCGCGCAAGGACCTCTCCATCGCCGGACTGGTACGCGAGGCGGCGATCCGCGCCCTCGACGACGCCCAGCTGAGCTGGGCCGACGTCGATGCGGTGGTCATCGGCAAGGCCCCTGACATGTTCGAGGGGGTGATGATGCCCGAGCTCTACCTCGCCGACGCCCTGGGCGCGGCCGGCAAGCCGATGCTGCGGGTCCACACCGCGGGAAGCGTCGGCGGCTCGACCGCGATCGTCGCGGCGCACCTGGTGCAGGCGGGGATCCACCGCCGGGTGCTCACCGTCGCCTTCGAGAAGCAGTCCGATAGCGACCCGATGTGGGCGCTCACCGTCAAGGTCCCCTTCCAGCTGCCGGTGGTCGCCGGCGCCGGTGGCTACTTCGCCCCCATCGTGCGCGGCTACATCCGCCGCTCGGGCGCGCCTGCTGATATCGGCATCAAGGTTGCCGTCAAAGACCGCCAGAACGCGCTGCGCAACCCGTACGCCCATCTCCACATCGAGGACGTCAGCGTCGACAAGGTGGCGAGCTCGCCGATGCTCTGGGACCCAATCCGGTACTTGGAGACCTGCCCGTCCTCCGACGGCGCCTGCGCCATGGTGCTCGGCGACGAGAGCGCGGCCCAACGTGCGCCCTCACCGCCCGCGTGGGTGGTGGCGACGGCGATGCGCAGCGAGCCCACCATGTTCGCCGGGCGCGACCAGGTCAACCCGCGCGCCGGACAGGACTGCGCCCGCGACCTCTACCGCCAAGCCGGGATCAGCGACCCGCGGCGCGAGATCGACGTCGCCGAGGTGTACGTCCCCTTCAGCTGGTTCGAGCCGATGTGGATGGAGAATCTCGGTTTCGCCGCCGAGGGCGAGGGCTGGCGGATGACGGAGTCGGGCGCCACCGCCATCGACGGCGACCTGCCGATCAACCCGTCGGGCGGGGTGCTCTCCTCGAACCCGATCGGGGCGTCGGGGATGCTCCGCTTCGCCGAGGCCGCCCTGCAGGTGCGCAGCCAGGCGGGCGAGCACCAGGTCGACGGGGCCCGGGTGGCGCTGGGCCATGCCTACGGCGGTGGCTCGCAGTTCTTCTCGACCTGGCTGGTGGCGGCCGCCAAGCCGTGAAGCTCGACGGCACCCTGATCGCCGGGCTGAGCGACGTCGGGCAGCGGGTGCGAGACCTCGAGGACCTCGGCTACGACGGCGCGGTGTCAGTCGACACAAGCCACGATCCCTTTCTGCCGTTGCTGCTGGCCGCGGAGCACAGCCGGCGCCTGGAGCTGATCACCGGGGTCGCCATCGCCTTCGCCCGCAACCCGATGTCGACCGCCTACGTCGCCAACGACATCCAGGCGCACTCGCAGGGACGCCTGCGTCTCGGGCTGGGATCGCAGGTGCGGCCCCACATCGAGCGGCGCTTCAGCATGCCCTGGTCGCACCCGGCGCCACGGATGCGCGAGTACATCACCGCGATGCGGGCGATCTGGCGGAGCTGGGCGACGGGGGAGAAGCTCGACTTCCGCGGCGACTTCTACCAGCACACGCTGATGACCCCGTTCTTCAACCCCGGAGCCAATCCCCACGGACCGCCGCCGGTCTTCCTCGGCGCCCTCGGCGAGCGCATGGCCGAGGTGGCCGGCGAGGTCGCCGACGGGATCATGGTCCATCCCATGGCGACCGAGCGCTTCATCCGTGAGTGCACCGTTCCCGCGTTGACGCGCGGGCTGGCGCGGGCGGGCCGGTCGCGCGATGGCTTCGAGATCTGCCTGACGCCGTTCATCGTGTCCGGCGCCGACGAGGAGGCGATCAGCGGATCGCGCACCGTGGTGCGGCAGCAGATCGCCTTCTACGGATCGACGCCGGCCTATCGGAGCGTGCTCGACCTGCACGGCTGCGGCGAGCTGCAGGGCGAGCTCAACCTGCTCAGCAAGCAGGGGCGGTGGACCGAGATGGGCGAGCTGATCAGCGACGACATGCTGGCGGTGTTCGCGGTGGAGGCGCCGCTCGACGTGATCGCCGCCGCGGTGCGCGAACGCGTCGGCGACATCGCGGACCGGCTCAGCTTCTACCTCGCCTGGGAGGACGACCGCGATCGCTGGCGCGGCGTCATCGAAGCGCTGCGACAGGGCACTCGGGCGGAGGCCGTCAGCAGGGTCTGAGCGTCTCGCCGGTCGCCGTTAATAGGCTCCGGCCAGCTTGCGGTGGTCCCAGGAGGCTACCCGCAGTGGCTGCACCCGGACCGCGGTGCGCTTGCGGGCGCTGCCGGCGACCGACTCCCTGGCGGCATCGTTGAACTCGCCGAAGTAGCGTGCGTAGATGCGCCCGCCGACATCGCTAACGGTTGCCAGGTCGGTCGACAGCGTGGCGGTACCGCTGATCTGGACACCGCGCAGCTGGTCGTAGCCCTGGCCGTCCTCGACCATCACCGTCAGGCGTGAGTCGCGCTCCAGGTTGCGGATCTTCTGGGACTTGGTGTAGGTCCAGAAGGTGACGACCCCGTCAATAACCACGTAGTAGAGGGGCACGAGGTGCGGGGTCCCGTCCCGGTTGATGGTGGCGACGTGGAGGGTGCGACCGGCGTCGAGGAGCGCCGCGATCTCCTCATCGGACATGCGAATCTGCTGGCGGCGACTCACCGCCGTCATTAGAGCCAGCGGCAGGACCGGCCCGCAACCTCCGCCATCGAGGCGCGGCAGCGTGATGCGGCGCGCCAGGCTGAGCGGGATCCCCCGGTGGCACTGTTGCAATTCGTCACATTGCGGGGCTAGCATCCGGGAGTTCGTTGCGATTTCGGGTTGGCCTAGGTCCACTTGGGCGGCGCCAGTCCCCGGGGCGGCGTCGCTGAGCATGGGGAGGAGCTGGCGATGAGCTTCGGTAGACGGACGCGACGGTTTGGCTTGGGCGTGGCGTTGATCGCCTCGGTGGCGGCGTGTGGCGGTGGGGGCGGCGGCACCAGCAGCGCCAGCAGCAGCGGGGGCGGCCAGAACATCGGCGGCAGCGTCACCGTCTGGGCCAAGTGGGCGTCGACCGAGCAGGCCGACTTCCAGAAGGTCCTCGACGGCTTCTCGTCCAAGACCGGCGTCAACGCCCAGTACCAGTCCAAGGGTGACAACCTGCCGACCGTCCTGAGCACCGCGGTTGCCGGCGGAGCCCCGCCCGACGTCGCCATCCTGCCGCAGCCAGGCCTGCTCCATGACCTGGTCACCAAGGGGGCGCTCAAGCCGATCGACAGCGTGGTCGGCGACGTGATCAACTCCGACTTCAATTCGGTGTGGAAGGACCTGGGCTCCGACGGCGGCAAGCTGTACGGGGTCTACTTCAAGGGGGCCAACAAGAGCACCATCTGGTACAACGTCAAGACCTACCAGTCGGCGGGCATCACCTCGTCGCCGGCGACATCGTCTGATTGGCTGAAGGACATCGGGACGTTGAAGCAGTTCGGCACGGTGCCCTTCGCCATGTGCGGCGGATCGGGCTGGACTCTCACCGACTGGTTCGAGAACGTCTACATCCGCACTGCCGGTGTCGACAACTACAACAAGCTGGCCAAGCACACCATCCCGTGGACCGACTCGACCGTCACCACCGCCCTCCAGTTCCTGCAGAAGATCTTTACTCCCGACAACATGGTGGGAGGGGTTCAGGGTGCGGTCTCGACCCCGTTCCCCGACTGCGTCGGCCAGGCGTTCGGGCCCAGTCCCAAGGCGGCGACGCTCTACGAAGCCGACTTCGTCGGCAGCGTGATTCCCACGGTGAACAGCAGTCTGCAACCCACGACCGGCTTCGACTTCTACCCCTTCCCCTCGATCAACGGATCCCCGTCTTCGGTTTCTGCTGGGGGTGACGTCGCCGTCATGCTCAAGGACACCCCGCAATCGGAAGCGCTGATGAAGTACCTCGCTTCTCCTGACGCGGGAGCGATCTGGGCCCATTTGGGTGGATTCACCGCGCCGAACAAGAAGGTCGACCTCGCCGTCTACCCCGACGCCATCGCGCGCAAGGCCGCCAAGGGCCTTATCGACGCAGGCAACAACGTCGCCTTCGACATGAGCGACCAGGCACCGGCGGCCTTCGGTGGCACGGCGGGCTCGGGCGAGTGGGGTGACCTGCAGACCTTCTTGCGCAACACCAGCGACATCAGCGGCATCGAAGCGAAGCTGGAGGCGGACGCCAAGGCCGCATACGGGCATTGAGCTCGATATCAACGCGCTGAGGCGATGGCCACCGTCCCCGTCGCTGCCGTCGAGCCGCTCGCCAGGCCTGCCCCTGACGTAGCGACCGGCGGCCCGGGGCGGGGACGCTTCAGGAACAGCATCGCCGTCGGGCTCTTCATGGGCCCGGCGGCGATCGTCCTGGGCGCGATCGTCGTCTATCCGACCGTCGACACGATCATCCGAAGCTTCTTCGACAAGAGCGGCAACACATTCGTCGGCACCAACAACTACCGCACGCTCTTCGGCACGACGGAGATGCTGATCGCGATTCGCAACAACGCGATCTGGGTCATCGTGTTCCCCTTCCTGGTCACCTTCGCCGGCCTGGTCTTCGCTGTCCTCACTGAACGGATCCGGTGGGCGACCGCATTCAAAACCGTCGTCTTCATGCCGATGGCGATCAGCCTCTTCGCCACCGGAGTCATCTGGCGCATCGTCTACGAGACCGATCCCCACCGCGGGGTGATCAATTCAGCGGTGGGAACCATCGTTGACGCGGTCCACCCACCTGGCCTGTACGCGCTTCCCAACATCAAGCCGATCAGCGGCCTTGCCGCCCAGCCGGACGGCAGCATGCTGAGCAACAACACGGTGCAACCCGGCGGCACCCTCAAGCTGGGTCTGACGGGCATCCTCCCGGAGAACATCCCGCCCGGCGCCCAGGATGCTCACGCGCCCAGCGGGGCGTCCGGGGGCGTCAGCGGCGCGGTGTGGCGCAACTTCTCCCCGGGGGGGCAGATCGGTGTCATCGGCAACGGTGAGAAGGGTCTCCCGGGGATGCATCTGACGCTCCTCCGCGATGGGAATGGCAGCGTCGCCTCGACGACCAGCGTCGCCGACGGCTCCTTCCGGTTCAACGACGTCTCCTCAGGCAGCTACCGTGTCAGTGTCGACTCCTCGAACTTCCGCACGCCCTTCGGGGGGACCAACTGGCTGGGCATTCAGTCGCTCACCCCCACCAGCGGCCTGGGCTCGACGGCGCGGTCGCTGCTGACCATCCCCCTGGTCGACATCTCCGAGATCATCGCCATGCTCTGGATATGGAGCGGCTTCGCCATGGTGGTGATCGGCGCGGGGCTGGCCGCGCTCAATCGCGAGGTGCTCGAGGCGGCGAAGGTCGACGGCGCGAATGAATGGCAGACGTTTCGCAAGATCACCCTCCCGCTGCTGCGCCCCGTTCTGATCGTGGTGTTCATCACCATGATCATCAACGTGCTCAAGATCTTCGACATCATCCTGGGTCTGGTTCCGGACTCGTCACAGCATGAGGCCAATGTCATCGCCCTTCAGATGTGGCATCTGTACTCGAGGTTCGACTACGGCCTCAGCAGCGCGGTCGCCGTCGTACTGTTCGTTCTCGTCGTTCCCGTCATCTTCTTCAATATCCGGAGGATCCGCGGATGACCGCGATCGCCGCCCCGGCACCCGAGGCGCCGTCGGCACCGCGCTGGGCGCACCTGCGCCGCATCCTCAAGAGCACCCCGGTCAACGTCCTGCTCGTCGCCGTCGGCCTGCTCTGGCTGGTCCCGACAGTCGGCCTGCTGGTCACCTCGTTCCGACCCGCCGCGGACTACTTCGCCTCTGGCTGGTGGCAGGCGATCGCGCATCCAGCGGTGTTGACCGTCGAGAACTACCGCAACATCCTTCACACGGGCGGCATCGGGGACGCCCTGATCACCACCGTCCTGATCACCGTTCCCGCCACCCTGCTGGTCGTCCTCATCGCGTCGCTGGGGGCGTACGCGCTGGTCTTCCTCAGGTGGCCAGGCCGAGACTGGGTGTTCGTGCTCCTGGTGGCGCTGATGGTGGTTCCGCTGCAGATGGCGCTGATCCCTGTCGCCACCCTCTACGGCCACCTTGGCCTCTACGGCACCATCCCCGGCGTCGTCCTCTACCATGTTGCCTTCGGTCTGCCCTTCGCCATCTTCCTGATGCGCAACTTCTACAGCGGCATCCCCAAAGACCTGCTCGAGGCTGCCCGCATCGACGGGGCGAACGAGTGGATGATGTTCAGGCGCATCGTGCTCCCGCTGGGGATGCCCGCACTCGCCTCGCTCGCCATCTTTCAGTTCCTCTGGGTCTGGAACGACCTGCTCGTCGCCCTGTCGTTCCTGGGCGCCTATCCTCACCCACCCCTGACCGTCAACATCTTCAACAAGCTGAGCGAGTTCGGAACCAGCATCGACGTCATCTCCACGGCGTCGTTCATCTCCATGATCATCCCGCTCGTCGTCTTCTTCGCCTTCCAGCGCTACTTCGTTCGCGGCGTGCTGGCAGGAGCGGTGAAGTGAACACGGGGAGGCTTCGCTGACATGTCGAACATCACCTTCGACCATCTCATCAAGCGGTACACGCCGGGCGCGGCCCCCGCGGTCAACGACCTCAATCTCCAGATCAGCGACGGCGAGTTCCTGGTCCTGGTTGGACCTTCCGGTTGTGGCAAGACGACCGCACTCCGCTGCCTCGCCGGACTCGAAGACATCACCGGCGGCCGGATCATCATCGGCGACCGGGTGGTCAACGATCTCCCACCCAAGGATCGCGACATCGCCATGGTCTTCCAGAGCTATGCCCTGTATCCGCACATGAGTGTCTACGAGAACATGGCCTTCAGCATCCGGCTGCGCAAGCTGCCGAAGGAGGAGATCGATCAGAGGGTGCGCGAGGCGGCCCGGATCCTCGACCTGGAGAGGTTCCTGCAGCGCAAGCCGGGCGAGCTCAGCGGTGGCCAGCGTCAGCGCGTCGCCCTGGGCCGCGCCATCGTCCGCAGCCCATCGGCGTTCCTCATGGACGAGCCGCTGAGCAACCTCGACGCCAAGCTCCGGGTGCAGACCAGGGCGGAGATCGCACGACTCCATCAGCGCCTGGAGACGACCATCGTCTACGTCACCCATGACCAGGTCGAGGCGATGACCATGGGCGACCGGATCGCGGTGATGCGCGAGGGCATCCTGCAGCAGGTGGGAACCCCTCAGGACCTCTATCAGACTCCCAACAACCTCTTTGTCGGCGGCTTCATCGGCTCGCCGTCCATGAACTTCCTCACCGGCACCGTCTCCAGCGACGGCGGCTCGGTACGGCTGAAGATCGAGAGCCTCGACATCGCCCTGGCCGGCCGGGTGGCCGAGCTCGCCCGCACTCGCGGCAACGGGTCGAGCCTGACCATCGGTGTCCGCCCCGAGCACTTCGACACCGCGGCGCCAGGGGCGGCCGACACGATGCGGCTTCCAGCGAGCGTGGACGTCGTCGAGTTCCTCGGCAACGAGGACCTGATCCACACCACCGTCGCCGGCAAGGACGTGGTGGCCATGGTGCCCTCCGTGCGCGGTGTGAAGGTGGGCGATCAGCTCGAGCTCCACGTCCTGGCCTCGCTGGTGCACGCCTTCGACCCCCAGACGGAGCTGGCGCTCACCGGGTCGGACGGGGCCCGCCCGGCGCCGCCTCCGGCGGTTCCCGCTCAGGCGCCGGCACCCGCTGCCGGAACGGACTGAGAGCTCCGAGCTGACGCAAAGCCCGGCAGCAGAGCACATCGGGGAGGGCGCCGGTGAGGTTCCAGATGGTCCGCCGGACCGGCCACCCGGACTTCCTCGACCTGCCGTGGCAGCTCCCGCTCGAGGAGTGGACCTCCGAGCGCCTGGTCGATGTCCCGACCGGCATCTCCCGACATGTGGTCCGCTTCGTCGAGTACCGCGACGCCGTCTACGCGCTGAAGGAGCTCGCGCAGCGTCTCGCCGAGCGCGAGTACCGGCTGCTGGCCGAGCTGGCGGGGTTGTCGATCCCGGTGGTCGAGGTCGCCGGGGTGGTGGTCGAGCGGAGCAGCGGTGACGCCGAGGAGCTGGATGCCGTTCTGATCACCCGCCACCTCGACTACTCGCTGCCGTACAGTCGGGTGCTCGGCGTCAGCGGGGCCGGTGACCTTCGCGACCGCCTCCTCGATGCCTTGACCAACCTGCTGGTGCGGCTTCACGTGATCGGATTCTTCTGGGGTGACTGCTCGCTGTCCAACACCCTCTTCCGCCGCGACGCCGGCGCCCTGGCCGCGTATGTCGTCGACACGGAGACCTCCGAGCTCCACCCGCAACTCTCCGACGGTCAGCGCAACCAGGACCTGCTGGTGGCCCAGGAGAACATCGCCGGCGAGCTGATGGACCTGACCGCGGCCGGTATCCAGCATGGACTGGACCCTGAGGAGACGGGAGCCGAGCTTCGCAAGCGCTACGACTCTCTATGGTGCGAGCTGACCCGAGAGGAGACATTCGGCGCCGACCAGCGCTTCCGGATCGACAAGCGGCTGGAGCGGCTCAACGCCCTGGGATTCGACGTCGAGGAGATCGAGCTCATCGCCGAGGGTGACGGGTACCGGCTCCGCCTGGAGCCGCGAGTGGTCGAGCCGGGTCACCACGCGCGCCGGCTGTTCGCGCTGAGCGGGCTGCAGGTGCAGGAGAACCAGGCGCGGCGGCTCCTCAACGACCTGACCCGCTTCCGCCAGGACCTCGAACAGCGTCGAGGCGCGCCGGTTGCCGAGGCACTGGTGGCGCATCGCTGGCTGAGCGAGGTGTTCGAGCCGACCATCGCCGCGGTGCCCGAGGAGCTGCGCGGTCAGCTGGAGCCCGCCGAGCTGTTCCACCAGATTCTCGACCACCGGTGGTTCCTCTCCGAGGCGGCGGGGCGCGACGTGGGCCTCGCCCAGGCGACCAGCTCGTTCATCGAGAATGTGCTGCGTTCGGGCGACCCGGAGACCCGGCGACTCGACCCACTGGTCACCGGTGGGCAGGCGGAGCCGGCTCATGACTGAGGTGCAGCGCCGGCTGTGGCAGCGGGCTGCGATGGCGACGCGCTCGGCGGCGGCGCTGCTCGGGCAGTCGCCGTTCCCTCCCATCGCCGAGTACGCGTTCCTCAGCGACAACGAGGTCACTGCGCTGGTGGCGCCGAGCGGCAACGTGGAATGGCTCTGCCTGCCGCGGATGGACTCGCCGAGCGTCTTCGGGGCCCTCCTCGACCGCTCCGCCGGCGGCTTCCGCCTCGGCCCCGCCGACGTCAACGTGCCGGCGGCGCGGCGCTACCTGCCCGGCACCATGGTGCTGGAGACCAGCTGGGGCACCGCGACCGGGTGGGTGATCATCCGCGACCTGCTGCTCATCGGTCCCTGGCATCACGACGAGGAGCTGTCCACCACCCACCGCCGAGCACCGACCGACTACGACGCCGACCACTGCCTGCTCCGCACCATCCGCTGCGTCAACGGCGAGGTGCAGCTGGCGCTCGACTGTGAGCCGATGTTCGACTACGGCCGCCAGACCGCGCAGTGGTCGTACACCGACCGCGGGTACCACCAGGGGATCGCGCGGGCCGATGGAGTCGACCTGGAGCTTGCCCTCACCACCGACATGCGGATCGGCTTCGAGGGACCTCGGGCCACGGCTCGCACCCTGGTCAAGGAGGGCGAGACCCGGTTCTGCGCGCTCTCCTGGGCCCAGATTCCGCCGCCGTACACCTTCGAGGAGGCGTATGGCCGGGTGGTGTGGACCGCGCACCACTGGCAGCACTGGCTGGCCCGCGGCACCTTCCCCGACCATCCCTGGCGGAGTGCACTGCAGCGCAGCGCGCTGACCCTCAAGGCACTGACCTACGCGCCCACCGGTGCCCTGGTCGCCGCCGCCACCACCTCGCTTCCCGAGAGCCCCGGTGGCGAGCGCAACTGGGACTACCGGTACAGCTGGATCAGGGATGCGACCTTCGCCCTGTGGGGCCTCTACACGCTCGGCTTCGACTGGGAGGCCGACGACTTCTTCTGGTTCATCGCCGACATTGCCGAGCGCGACGCCGACCTGCAGCCGATGTACGCGATCGACGGCAGCCCCAAGCTCGACGAGGCGGTTCTCGACCACCTTCGCGGGTACGAGGGAGCGCGTCCCGTGCGCATCGGCAACGGCGCCTACTCGCAGCAGCAGAATGACGTCTGGGGGGCGGTGCTCGATTCCGTCTACATCCACACCAAGTCGCGGGACCGCCTCGACGAGCGTCTCTGGCCGATCCTCCGGCGGCAGGTGGAGGCGGCCCTCACTCACTGGCGCGATCCCGACCGGGGAATCTGGGAGGTGCGCGGTGAGCCGAAGCACTTCACCTCGTCGAAGGTGATGTGCTGGGTCGCCGCCGACCGCGGTGCCCGGCTGGCCCGCATCCGCGAGGACCTCGAGCTGGCCAACCGCTGGCAGGCGGCGGCGGACGAGATCCGCGACGACGTCTGCAGCCACGCCGTCGACGAGCGGGGGGTCTTCACCCAGTACTACGGGAGCAAGGCTCTCGATGCCGCGCTGCTGCTGATCCCGCTGTTCCGCTTCCTGCCCGCCGACGATGCTCGGGTGCGGGCCACCGTGCTGGCCATCGCCGACGAGCTCACCGTCGACGGCCTGGTGCTCCGCTATCGGGTTGAACAGACCGACGACGGCCTGTCGGGTGAGGAGGGGAGCTTCACCATCTGCTCCTTCTGGCTGGTGTCGGCGCTCTGCGAGATCGGTGAGTACGTCCGCGCCCGGGTGCTCTGCGAGAAGCTGCTGTCCTTCGCCAGTCCCCTCGACCTCTACGCCGAGGAGATCGATCCCCACAGCGGCCGGCACCTGGGGAACTTTCCCCAGGCGTTCACCCACCTGGCACTGATCAACGCCGTGATCCATGTCATCCGCGCCGAGGAGGAGATGACGCCCGACCCACTCACCCAGCTGAACGGCTGACGACCGTGTCGGCACGGCACCCTGCTGTCCCGGCGCCGCGTGGCCGCGAGGTATGGTCGGGGTGATGGGAATCGACCGCGACGGCTACGGATACGCCCCCGAGGAGCGGGGGACGGCGCGGCTGCTCGACGACCTGCGCACCCTCTCGCCGGGCGGGATCGAGCGGGTCGCGTGGGGTTGGGAGAGCCACGCCAGCGGTGAGGCGCACGCACGTTTCCACCAGGCGGAGCGCGCCGCTCTCCACGCGCTGGAACAGGCGGAGCGGATGGAGGAGTGGGATCGCCTCCGGCAGACGGTCCTCGACCTGACCGAGGGGCGGTCGTCGCTGATTTCCTGGAAGGTCGAGCACGGCGACGTCGGCCACCGAGCGGAGAACGCCGCCCTGGCAGGGGCGCTGGCGCTGCTCGCCGCCCCGGCGGTACCTCGGGAGATCGTGCGCGTGCTGGCCCGGCCGATGGCGGAGGCGCTGCCCTGGCTGCTCCCCGACGTCGCCCCCGAACCGCGTTCGTAAGACCGGTGACCCGCGGGTAGCGACGATGCGCCTGCGTCAGGTCGCCCTGGTGGCGCGCGACCTCGACCCGCCCGTCGACGAGCTCTGCCGCGCGCTCTCCCTGGAGGTGTGCTATCGGGATCCGGGCGTCGGCGTCTTCGGTCTGCGCAACGCGTTGATGGCGATCGGCGATACCTTTCTCGAGGTGGTGACTCCGGTTCGCGCCGGCACCACGGCGGGAAGGTATCTCGAGCGCCGCGGCGGTGACGGGGGCTACATGGTGCTGCTGCAGGTCGATGACCTCGCCCAGGAACGGCGGCGGCTCGACGGCCTGGGTGTCCGCATCGTCTGGGAGGGAAGCGGAGCCGGGATCAGCGGCATGCACCTGCACCCGGGCGACGTCGGTGGCGCCATCGTCTCCATGGACGTCGCCGATCCCGCCGGCTCGTGGGGCTGGGCCGGACCGAGCTGGCAGCAGTCGGTTTGCACCGACGTGGTGCGAGAGATCGCCGCAGTCGAGGTGCAGAGCCCCGAGCCGGAGGTGCTGGCCCAGCGCTGGTCTGCGGCGCTGGCGCGGCCGGTGGCGCCGGGTGCCGACGGTGACGGCGCGGCCATCCGGCTCGAGTGGGGAGCGATCCGCTTCGTCCCGGCGGACGACGGGCGGGGTGAGGGGATCGGCGGCGTCGACCTCGTCGCCGGCGAGCGAGCGCGCGCGGGCGAGCTCATGGAGCTCGCCGGCATCCGCATCCGACTGGTCTGAGACAAGGAGGAGTCGATGGACACCGTGCTCTATCAGGTCGAGGGTGCGATCGCGACGGTGACTCTCAACCGGCCCGAGCGCATGAACACCATGAACGAGGAGCTCCTCCAGGCGGCGCTCGGGGCGTTGGAGCGGGGCGCCGGTGACGACTCGGTGCGGGTGATGATCATGACCGGTGCCGGCCGTGCCTTCTGTGCCGGTGGCGACCTCGGCAGCATGGCGGCGGGCGACGTGCCCGGGACGCCGGGGACGATCGGCGTGCAGGCGCGCATCGACAACCTGCGCCACGCCATGCGCACCTCCCAGCTGCTGCACGAGATGCCCAAGGTGACCATCGCCGCGATCAACGGCGCCTGTGCCGGCGCCGGGCTTGCCTGGGCCTGCGCCGCGGACCTGCGCTACTGCGCCGAGTCGGCGATGTTCAACACCGCCTTCATGACGGCGGGCCTCTCCGGCGACTTCGGGGGCACCTGGACGCTGCCGCGCATCGTCGGTCCGGCCAAGGCGCGCGAGCTGTACCTGCTGGCCGAGAAGTTTCCGGCACGCGAGGCCGAGCGCATCGGTCTGGTCAGCCGCTGCCTGCCGGACGCCGAGCTGATGGCGGAGGTGCAGCGCGTGGCCACCCGCATCGCAGGGTTCGCGCCGCTGACGATGCGGTCGATCAAGGCCAACCTCAACGACGCCGACGGCCTGAGCTTCTCGGAGATGCTCGACCGGGAGGCGGAGCGGCACATCCGCTGCGGACAGACCGACGACGCCCGTGAGGCGGCGGCGGCCTTCCTGGAGAAGCGGCAACCCGTCTTCGCGGGACGCTGACGTTCGCCCGGGCTCGGGAGGTACTGATGGGCCTGCCGGGACCGCTTGACGGACCCCTGGCCACCGATCGAGACTCCGGCGCTCAGCGGCGGGGCCTGTATTCGCGCGTACCGCAAGAAAGCTCCGCCGCCCGCGGTCTGGAAGGTATGTAAAGAGGATGGCGCCGCCCTCCCCCCAGGGGCCGGCCTGAGAGCGGTTCCGCAGCCGCCCGCGTACCGGTGGCGCCATCTGCAGCGAGGACGCCGATGCCCCCCCTCTTCCGGCGATACGCCCCTCTGGCGGTGGTTCTCGCCGCCCAGCTGGTGATCATCCTCGTCGCTCCCTCGGTGGTGCCGGGCACCTCGGCGGTCGGAGCGGGGGGCTCGCAGGGCGGCTCGACGGCGTTGACCGGCCCCGGCGCCACCGGACCGGGGGCCACCGTACCGGGCGCCCCCGGGGCTGCCGTACCTGGGGCGGCGGGTCCCGGCGCCGCCGCCGGTGCCGCCGGCAGTGCCGGCTCGGCAGGTGCGGCCGCGGCGGCCCTCGCCGGCGACACCACCCACTGCGTCAAGGGGCGGGAGTTCGATCCCGCCTTCGGCTACTGGGCGCCTCCCTGCGTCCCCGGCACCCCCGGTGCGGCCTTCAGCAACAACGGCGGCGCCATCACCTCCGGGGTGAGCGGCGACACCATCGAGCTGGTCGACTACGTCACCAACTACGGCGCCGAGATCAATGCCATCCTCCAGGCGGAGGGCCTGCTCTACACCTACGACAACGCCAAGACGCTGGACGCCGCCTTCCAGAACTTCCTCAACAAGCACTTCGTCTTCTACGGCCGCAAGGTGCACATCGACGCCTACGCCGGGCAGTGCAACTACCGCGACGACCAGTGCATCCTCCCCGAGCTCGACCGGGTGGTGCAGACCTACCACCCCTACGCGGTCCTCTGGAACACCTCGGTCTGCACCGAGTGCTTCGCCGAGCTGGCGCGCAACCACGTGGTTGCGGTCGGAGGCATCGGCTTCAGTGACAACTTCGCCAAGGCCAACTCCCCGTACTTCTACACCAGCTCGGAGTCCTCGACCCGGATCGTGGAGGGGTTCGCCCAGTGGTGGTGCAACCAGATGTCCAGCGTCAACGTGCCCTCGCGCAAGGTGACGTACGCGGGACACCAGAACCCGGCCCAGGACTTCAACGGCAAGCCCCGGGTGCTGGGCATCATCACCCCCAACCCGCCCGACAACCGCGACGTCGTCAACAACGTCCTGGTGCCCGAGCTCAGGCGGCAGTGTGGCGAGAATGTCACCCACTTCTACTTCTACGACCAGAACATCAACACCGCCGCCCAGCAGGTGGCGGCGGGCATCGCCGCCATGGACACCCCGAACAACCCGGCGACCGACGTCCTGTGCATCTGCGACGTCGTCGCCCCCGCCTTCCTGTACGAGGGCGAGCAGGACAACAACTACTACCCGGAGAACGTCCTCGCCGACGTGCAGGGGATGGGCTACGACCTCGACGGTCAGTCCTACGGACCGTCATCGCAGCTCGCCTGTCCCAACCCGTCCAAGGGGTGCGAGTTCGACAACGCCTTCGGGCTGGTCGATATCGGCCCCCAGCAGCCGCAGAACAACAACGAGGGCATTCGCATCTACCACGACGGTGGTGGACAGGGCAATTCCCCCGCCACCGCCATAACCACCTGGATCTACGCGCAGCTCTGGACGATGCTGGGGGCGCTGCTCGAGAACGCCGGTCCCCATCTCGACGCGGCGACCATGCAGGCCAAGGCGCCCGGTCTGGGTAGCGTCGGCGGAGGGAGCAGCGGGCAGCCGCTGCTGCAGTTCACCGCCGGTGACTGGTCGTGGCGACAGGATGCCGCCCTGGTGTACTGGGACAACAAGCGCAAGTCCTCGTACAACGGCGCGAACGGCGCCTATGTCTACGTCGGCAATCGCATCAACCTGGGCCAGTATCCGGTCATGCCCGGCGGCCCACCCATTCCGACGGGACGAACGTGACCCGGATCTGCTCAACCCCGGCAGCCGTCACGACGGCTGCTGAGAATCGTCGATGACGACCTCGTTCTTCGAGGCCACGCCGCAGATCCGGCGATGGACCGACGCCGTCCGGGAGCTCGCCGAGAGCGAGGCGCTGCCGGTGCGCGCCGGCCGGTGGATCGCGAGCATCGTCGCTTTCTTCATCATCATCCAGTACGTGCCGCCGCTGGCGTACCACCTCTCGATCAACAACATCGTCAGCGGCATCGCCCTGGGATCGCTCTACGGGATCATCGGGGTCGGCATCGTCCTCATCTACAAGACCAACCGGATCATCAACTTCGCCGCCGGAGCGATCGGCGCGGTGCCGGCGACGGCGGCGCTGATGCTCACCATCCAGGGCCATCTCAGCTACCTCGCGGCGCTCCCCATCGCCGTGATCGGCGGCCCGCTCGTGGGCGGCGTCACCGACATCCTGGTGATGCGCCGCTTCGCCAAATCGCCGCGGCTGATCCTGACGGTGATCACCCTGGGCGTGGCCCAGAGCCTGGCCATCCTCAGCTTCTACATCCCCATCTGGCTGGGAGCGCGAGCGGGAGAGATCGCCCGGGTACAGACGCCGTGGATCAGCTGGGGGATCAACGACAGCCGCGGTCAGCCGATCATCCGCGGCGATCAGATCTTCGCCCTGATCGTCGTCTGCGCCCTGGCGGCGATGCTGGCCTTCTTTCTTCGCTACACCCGGCTCGGCATCGCCCTTCGCGCCTCGGCCGAGAACTCCGACCGCGCCGAGCTGCTGGGCATCCCGGTGCGACGCGTCGGCATGGTGGCCTGGATGCTGGCCGGCCTGCTCTCGGCCCTGGCCATCTACGTCCAGTCGCCGCTGATCGGCGTCCCCCAGGACGCCACCCTCGGTTTCGACACCCTGCTCTACGGCCTGGCGGCGGCAATCGTCGCGCGGATGGAGCGCCTCAGCGTCTGCCTGGCGGCGGGCATGGGCATCGGCGTCATCATCTTCGGCTCGATCGCCAGCACCGGCAGCAGCAACCTCGCCTCGGCGACGATGCTGGTGGTGATCCTGGGAGCCCTGCTGCTGGTGCGCAAGGGACTGACGCGGGCCCAGGACAGCGGGGTGTCGACCTGGCAGTCGGTCAAGGAATACCGCCGCATCCCGCACGAGCTGACTCGGCTCTGGGAGGTGCAGGCGGGGCGCGTCGCCGTCGTCGCCTCGGCGGTCGGCCTGGCGGTGCTGCTGCCCTTCATCATCGGTGCCCCCGACGTCCCGTCGCTGACCCTGCTGCCGCTCTACGGCATCGTCGCCGTCTCGCTGGTGGTGCTGACGGGGTGGGCCGGCCAGATCAGCCTGGGACAGTTCGCGGTGGTGGGCATGGCCGCGGCGGTGGCCGGTGGGGTGGCTGCCAACCACAACATCGACTTCTTCGTCGCTGTCGCCCTGGGCATCGCCACCGGGGTGGTGACGGCGGTGGTGATCGGGCTGCCGGCGCTGCGCATCCAGGGACTGTACCTGGCGGCCGCCACCCTCGCCTTCGGCTACGCGGTGCAGAACTATCTTCTCGATCGAAGCACGACCATCGGCTCGCACATCCTGCCGAGCGGCTACGTGGCCCGGGTCAACCGCCCGACGCTCTACGGGTTCGTCGACCTCGAGGGTGATCGCACCTTCTACTTCCTCTGTCTGGCGTTCCTGGGGGCGGCGATCCTCGCCGCCCACTCCTTCCGCCGTAACCGCAGCGGCCGGGTGCTGATGGCGGTGCGCGACAACCAGCGTGGCGCCGCCGCCTACGCGGTCAGCGCCGTGCGCAACCGTCTGGCGGCGTTCGCCGTCTCCGGCGGCATCGCCGGGGTCGCGGGGGTGCTCTTCGCCTACGCCCAGCGCAGCGTGATCCAGCAGAGCTACCAGGTCCCATACAGCATCCTGATCTTTCTGGCCTGCGTGATCGGCGGGCTGACGTCGATCTCCTGGGCGGTGCTGGGTGCCATCGGCCTGGAGGCGACCATCGTCTTCGGGCCCAAGCTCTACAACCTGATGGGTCAGGACTTCGCCACCATCATTCCCCTGCTGCTCACCGGGCCGCTGCTCATCATCAACATGCTGATCACCCCGGGCGGACTCGCCCAGAACGGCTTCGATGCGCGCGACGTGTTTCTTCGGTGGGTGGCGCGCCGTCGCAACCTGGTGGTGCCGTCGCTGATCGCCGACCGCCGTGTCGCCGAGATCGACGACAGCCGCGAGGTGATCGAGGCGGCTGAGCACCACGTCGCCACCCTCGGCAGCGGCAACGGCAGCACCTCGGAACCGGTGGTGGCCTGCCCGGTCTGCGCCGCGGTGCTGCCGCTCGCCTCCGCCGCCGAGCACGAGCATCTGCGCGCCGGAGGAGCGGTCGCAGATCCGGCAACCGCCGATGCGGGGACACTGTCATGAGCATGCTCGCCCTGCTGCGCCGGTTGCGTCCCGCGTCGCCACCGCTGACGGCGCCGGGATCGCGTCCGGGCAACGGAGCCGCCGATGCGCGAGGACCGATCCTGACCTGTCGCGGCGTCGACGTCGCCTACGACAAGGTGCAGGTGCTCTTCGGCGTCGACTTCGAGGTGGGACGCGACGAGATCGTCGCCCTGCTCGGCACCAACGGCGCCGGCAAGTCGACCCTGCTGCGCGCCATCGCCGGCCTGGTCCAGCCGATGCACGGCGCCGTCCACTTCGAGGACCGCGACATCACCCATCTCGACGCGGCGCAGACGGCGCGTCTCGGCATCGTCCAGGTCCCGGGCGGCAAGGCGGTCTTCCCCACCGTGTCGGTTGGCGACCACTTCAAGGCGGCCGCCTGGCTCTTCGCCAACGAGCCTGCGGCGACCGTCGAGGCTCGCACCGAGGCGGTGCTCGATCGCTTCCCGGTGCTGCGGCAGCGCTGGGGCGAGATGGCCGGCAACCTCTCCGGTGGTGAGCAGCAGCAGCTGGCGCTGGGGATGGCCTTCATCGCTCGTCCCCGTCTGCTGATCATCGACGAGCTCTCCCTCGGTCTCGCTCCCACCATCGTCGAGCAGCTGCTGGCGATGGTGCGCGCGATTCACGCCGAGGGTTGTCCTGTGATCCTGGTCGAGCAGTCGGTCAACGTGGCGCTGACCCTGGCGTCGCGCGCCTATTTCATGGAGAAGGGCGAGGTGCGCTTCTCCGGCCCCACCGCTGACCTGCTCGAGCGCGGCGACATCCTTCGCTCGGTGTTCCTGCGCGGCGCTTCATCGGTCGCCGCCACCGCACCGCCGCCCGCGCCGGCGACGGCCGCGACCACGATCGCCACCAGCAACGGCGGCTCGCCGGCCACCAGCACGGCAGCGCCGCTGCTCGAGGTGGACGGGCTGAGCAAGCGGTTCGGCGGCGTGAGCGCCGTCCGTGACGTCACCTTCACCCTCGAGCCGGACCGCATCCTGGGACTGATCGGTCCCAACGGCGCCGGCAAGACCACCATCTTCGACCTCGTGTCCGGCCTGCTCCCGGTCGACAGCGGACGCATTCATCTCAAGGGTGTGGACATCACCGGCTGGCCCGGGCACCGGCGCGCGGAGTTCGGGCTCGCGCGCTCGTTCCAGGACGCCCGGATCTTCCCCTCGCTGACGGTGGCCGAGAACCTCGCCATCGGATTGGAGCGGCACGTCGAGACTCGCGACCACCTCGCCGCGCTGCTCGACCTGCCTGCCATCCAGGCCTCGGAACGCAACGTCGCCTACACCGTCGAGGACCTGATCGATCTGCTCGCCCTGGGGGCGTATCGCGACAAGTTCGTCTTCGAGCTCTCCACCGGCACCCGCCGCATCGTCGACCTGGCGATGGCGATGGCCCACGATCCCGACGTCCTGCTGCTCGACGAGCCGTCGTCCGGGATCGCGCAGCGCGAGACCGAGGCGCTCGCCCCGCTGCTGAAACGGCTGCGAGTCGAGACCGGGTGCGCGATGCTGGTGATCGAGCACGACATGCCGCTGATCACCTCGATCTCGGACGAGATCATCGCCCTCGACCTCGGGTCGGTGGTGGTGCGGGGGACGCCATCGGAGGTCACCTCGCATCCGCAGGTGATCACCTCCTATCTTGGTGGTGACATCGCCATCATCAACCGGTCCGGCGTCACTCGGGAGGCCGCCAATGCAAGCGCATAGCCGGCGCAGCCGCCGCTGGTTCCTGTTTGCGGCAGTGCCGCTGATCAGCGCCGGTGTCCTTGCCGCCCTACCCAGCGGTGTGCACGCACAGGCGCCTGACAAGGTGGGCTGGTGGACGGCTGCCAACAACATCAACGGGAGTCCCCTGACGGCTCCGGCCGGCCAGGCGCCGGGGAGCGACCAGCTGCATGTCGCCAACGGCCCCAGTTGCACCGGCAGCACCGCATCGGTGCCTCAGGCCTCGGCGCCCTGTGACCCCGCCGGCAACCCTGGCGGGCCCAGCGCGATGTCGGCGGTGTCGTACCCGATCGCCGGCGGCCTTCCTCCCGGGACACCGCCGGGCACGGTGCTGGGTCAGCTGACCATGAAGGTCGGACCCGCCCCCTACAACGGACCGCCGGCGGAGGTGGTGGCCTGCACCATCCTCACGCCGTGGAATTCGGTCAAGGGCGGTGAGTGGCCCAACCATCCCGCCTACCGGCAGGGCGGCTGCGTGCCTGGGCAGCTGTCGCCGGATCACAGCGCCATGACCTTCACCATGGTGGCGGCGCTGATGAACGGCGACAACCTCGACGTCGGGCTGGTGCCCGCCATCGGCAACCAGGCGCCGTTCCAGATCCAGTTCGCGCCACCCGACGCCACCAGCTTCGCCCCGTCCCCGCTGCCACCGGCATCGCTCGACAACGGCAGCTCGGGCACGGTCGCACCACTGTCATCGGCCGGCAACGCCTATACGGTTCCGTCGATTCCCGGCGGAGCGGTGTCGGTGCCGCCGGTGGCGGTGCAACCGGTCCTGCCCCCGGCCAGCACCACCGTGCCGCCGGCATCGACGGGCACGCGGACCCCACCCGGCACCACGTCGTCCGGGGTCGCGGCTGCGCTCAAGCCCGACAGCACCAAGCAGCGGATCATGGCGCTGCTGCTCCTGGTCGGCCTGGGGGCGGCGCTGGTCGGTGCCCTGAGTGGCTCGCGCATGCGATTGCTGACGGCGGGCGCCGTGACCCCGGTGGGCGGCATCGGCCGCTTCGCCCGCCCACGCTCGACACCGCCGGCGCGGCTGTAGACGGTTCTTGACGGCGCGCTTCGCGCGGCGGGGAGGGCGGCACAACACGTGCCGCCACGGGGCCATTTGGCGGCGGTCTTTACGGCGCGCTGTCGCGCGGCGGGAGGGCGGCACAGCACGTGCCGCCCGTTGAGGGGGGCAGCGCCCCCCTGCGCCACTACGCTTCGCGTAGCAGCGCACCCCCCTACTACGGCGCGACTCCGCGCCGGCGCGGGCTTTGCCCGCGCTTTGGCGGGTGGCGTCGGGTGATCCAGGGTTGCGCGCTTGCATGTTGCGGGGTGGGGATAATGGGGCGCCATGCCTAGGGTTCCGGAGGCGGCGCGGTCGCTGGCGGCGGTGCTCGATGAGCTGACGGGCCCGGCGGCGCCGGAACTGGTGCGCGACGAAGGGGAGGGACGGGTCCGCTGCCTCGCCTGCGGTCACCGCTGTCGCGTGCTTCCCGGATTGCGGGGCATCTGCCAGGTTCGCGTCAACGAGGATGGCGAGCTGCGGGTGCCGATGGGCTACGTGGGTGCGCTGCAGTGCGACCCGGTGGAGAAGAAGCCCTTCTTCCACGTGGCTCCCGGTTCGCGGGCCTTGACCTTCGGCATGCTGGGATGCGACCTGCACTGCCCCTACTGTCAGAACTGGCTGACCTCGCAGGCGCTGCGCGACGAGGAGGCGCTGAGCCCGCCGCAGCTGGTGAGCGCCGACGCCCTGGCCCAGATGGCCGTCGACCATCACGCCCGGGTGATCGCCAGCTCCTACAACGAACCGCTGATCACCAGCGAATGGGGCGTCGCAGTGATGCGCGCCGGCCGTGCGCGCGGACTGATCACCGCCTACATCTCCAACGGCAATGCCACCCCCGAGGTGCTCGACTACCTGCGTCCTGCCGTCGACTGCTACAAGGTCGACCTCAAGGCGATGAACCAGCCGAACTACCAGAAGCTCGGCGGTCGTCTCGAGAACGTGCTGGCGACGATCGAAGGGCTCAAGCAGCGGGACTTCTGGGTGGAGATCGTCACCCTGGTGATCTCCGGCTACAACGACAGCGACGAGGAGCTGCGAGCGGTGGCGCAATTCCTGGCCGGCATCGACCCGCTGATGCCGTGGCACGTCACCGCCTTCCATCCCGACTACCACATGACCGACCGCAGGGCGACCACTCCCGAGCAGCTGCTGCGCGCGGCGGAGATCGGGGAGGAGGAGGGACTGCGCTACGTGTACTGCGGCAACCAGTCCGGCCTGGTCGGCGACCGGGAGGACACCCGCTGCCACGGCTGCGGCACTCTCCTGGTGCGGCGCTACGGGTACCTGGTGCTCGAGAACCGCCTCGGTCGGAGCCGCGGCCGCTGCCCGGAGTGCGCGACGGTGATACCCGGCATTTGGTGATGGAGCAGGAGAGGTGCTGGCCGGCGCAGCGCTGCTGCCTCATCCGCCGATCATTCTTCCCGCTCACGCCGCAGAGCGCGGTGACGAGGTCGAGGCGACCATCGTCGCGGTGCGCGCCGCCTGCGACTGGGTCGCCCGCGAGCTGAGGCCGGACCGGCTGGTCGTCTCGTCGCCACATCCTGCCCACGGCTTCGACGTTCCCCTGCACTTTCTCCGCGAGGCGATGGGCACGCTGCCGCCGATGGAGCCGTTGCTCACCGATCAGCCCTCGTACCGCGCCTACCGCCGGCTCGGCGAGACGCTTCGCCGTGACTCGTCGAGCACCGATGAGAGGGTGGTGGTGATCGCCTCGGGCGATTGCTCGCACCGGCTGCGCGAGGACGGACCCTATGGCTTCCATCCGCTCGGTCCGACCCTCGATCGCGCCATCCGCGACGCGGTCAGCCAGGGGAGCGCCGACGCACTGCTCGACATCGATCCCGTGGTGGTGTCGGAGGGCGGCGAGTGTGGTCTGCGCTCGTTCATCTTCGCGCTGGCGGCGCTGCGACCCGGCCGCTGCGAGATCCTCTCCTACCAGGCTCCCTACGGCGTGGGGTACCTCGTCGCCACGGCGGCTGCCGGCAGGCCACCCTCGTTACCCTTCGCGGATGGGTGACTGGCGATCGAGGCGGCCTCGTCGTGGCTTCCTCCTCGGAGCGGCCGCGGCCACAGCGGCGCTCGTTGCGTGTGCATCGGTTGGCGCGGCCGGACGGTCGACGTCGGCGCTGCTTGCGCAGATCACCCCGCCGCTGACGACCCCCTCCGCCTCCCCGACCCCTTCGCCGTCGCCCACCAGCATCCAGACCACCACGACGACGTCGACGACCGCCTCCACGAGGACCACCGCCAGCACGGCGACGACCACGGCCAGCTCCTCGTCAACGACTCGGTCGTCGACGAGCTCGAGCGCGGCGTCGGGTGGCGCCGGGGCACTGCCCTGGATCCTCGCCGGCGTCGCCGTCGCCGCGGTGCTCGTCGCCCTGATCGCCGCTGCGCTGCTCCGGCGGCGTCGGGTTGCCCACGCGCGCGCTCGCGCGCTGCAGCAGGCCATCGTCGCCGGCCATCAGCTCGCCGATGCTGCCATGACGATTCCCGCCGCCAACGAACCGGCGGCGGTGACGCTCTGGTGGCGCCTGATCGAATCACACCAGGCGACGCTGACCGCGGCGCTGTCGGCGCTGGCGCAGCTGCCTCCGGACGACCGGCTGGCTCCTGCGCTGGCCGAGGTCAGCAGGACGCATGACGCTCTGCGCGCCGCGGTCGCCACCGACCGCACCCTGCGGGTCGGGCCACCCACGCCGACCGACGAGCAGCTCGCCTACTCGGCCGCCATCGTCCGCGAACGAGGCGATGCCCTGCGCGCCGGCGCCGATGCGCTCGAGGCCCTGATCCTGCCAAGGGCGGTGCGCTGACCATGTCGAGCGCCGCCGCCGGTGGCAGCGCCGCGCCGAGAACGCCGGCTATCGCCCGGTCGTGCCCTGCGGGTCGCGCCACATCAACCAGATCGGAGGCCCCTTGGGCAGGGTCATCTCCTCGGTGACGCGAAAGCCGTGGCGCTGGTAATAGGGGACGTTTCGCTCCTTCGACGATTCGAGGTAGGCGCCGAGACCCTCTGCATCGCAGCGCTGCAGCACCGGCGCCAGCATCGCCGAGCCGACTCCGCGGCCCTGTGACGGGGGATCGGTTCCCAGGATCGCCAGGTACCAGTGCGGCTGGCGCGGGTGGCGCTTCTCCACGCGGGTGAGACCCCGCAGGCCGGTGACGGTGCGCCGGCCGAGAATCCGGATCAGCGCCGGGCCGTTGCGCAGCAGGGTGGTGAACTCGGTACGCCAGTGCCCCGGGCTGTCCCAGGCCGCGGCGCCCTCGAGGCCGTCGCTGGTCCACACCTCGCCGTGCTTCAGGTGCTGACGCTCCAGCATCAGCGCGAAAAACGCAGTGATGCGCCGCAGTCGGTCGGCCGGCTCGGGAAACAACCAGGCCATCACCGGGTCGTCGAGGAAGGAGCGTCCCAAGGCCTGGGAGAGGGGGGTGACGTCATTCCGCGTGGCCAGCCGGGTGGCGATGGCGGTGTCACGGAGCATGGCGCGGCAAGGCTACCACCGCGCCACCGGGCCCCTACTCGGCGGGCGGCACCGCGATCGGCGGACGATCACCCGGGGCGAGCGCCCACCGTTCCTCGATCCGGCCCACGTGCCACACCGTCAGGGCCACCGCCCAGGTCACCACGAACAGGATGACGATGCCGATGCCGATGGTGTTGAGGTTGAGGTTGGACACCGCGCCCCAGAAGCCACCGGAGAGCTTGAAGTACTGGGTGAGGATGCTGAGCAACTCGATGGTGCCGACGATCAGAGCGACGGCCACCGACAGGCCGGTGATGGTGATGTTGTAGTAGACCTTGCGCACCGGCTTGGAGAACGCCCAGCCGTAGGCCTGGGTCATGAAGGCGCCGTCGGCGGTGTCCATCAGCGACATGCCGGCGGCGAAGAGAACGGGCAGGCAGAGGACCGCGTACCAGGGGAGGCCGGTGGACGCGGCGCCGGCGGCGAGGGCGAGCAGTCCCACCTCGGTGGCGGTGTCGAAGCCGAGACCGAAGAGAATGCCCACCGGATACATCTGCCAGCTGTGGCGGACGGCCCGGTTGAGCGGTCCGAAGATGCGGTTCATCAGACCGCGCTGCTGCAGCTGCTGCTCCAGCTCGGCCTCGTCGTAGCGACCGCGGCGCATCTCGCGGAAGATGCGCAGGATGCCGGCCAGGATGACGATGTTGAGCAGCGCGATCAGGTAGAGGAAGAAACCCGAGACCCCGGTTCCGATGTAGCCGCCGAGGTTGTGCAGCTGCGAGGTGTCGCCGTTGAGCTGCCCGGCGACGCTGCGTGCCGCCACGGCGAGGCCGATGGCGAGCGCGAAGACCACGGTCGAGTGTCCCAGTGAGAAGAAGAAGCCGACGCCGAGGGGACGCTGCCCGTCCGCCATCAGCTTGCGGGTGGTGTTGTCGATGGCGCTGATGTGGTCGGCGTCGAAGGCGTGGCGTAGGCCGAAGGTGTAGGCGGTCAGGCCGGTCCCGATGCCGACCGCGGCATACTTCGGGGCGACGAAGAGTGCCAGGGTCAGCCAGCCGGCGACATGGAGGGCGATGACCGCTCCCCCGAAGCCGGACAGCCGGGCCCACTCGCCGGGGGTCAGGGTCCGCCGCATCAGCCGGAGTCGCGCCACCGCCGTCGCCATGTGCTGCCGTCCTGAGTTCGGGGTCGTGGGCCTCGGTGCGACAGAATACCAGGCGCCGCAGTGTCCCAGGTGCAACTGAATAGCCACAACGCCGTCCTCGGGCGGGGTCGCTCTTGGTGACGAGCCGGCCCGAGGTCGTGCCCGAAGCCGGGCGCCGCGCCCGGGCCGCGGCGGCGGCGGGCTGACGCGTTTGCCCGCATCGAGGGTCGCTGCCGCAGTCCTGTAAGGATTCGATGTAGGCGGGCTGATTGCGCCGTGGCTGACGGTAGCCTCCAGCCGTGCGCCGCATCCTCTTCGGCCTGCTCGCCGCCGCCAGCGTCGCGCTTGCCGGCTGCGGCGTGTTCGCCGTCCACGCCACCCAGCAATTCATCGACGACCTCACCCCGCCGCGGCATCCCACCCACCGGGCGCAGCCCGCCAACCTTCTCCAACAGCTGCTGCCACCGGTGGGCGGACCCCCGGCGGCGGCGCAACCGTGGTTCCTGGTCGTCGGCGACTCGGTGTCAGCCGGGTTCAGCGTGGATTCGGCCCGTTTCGGCCACAACTCGTCGTGGGTGGTCGACGCGCGGCAGTCGCTCGCCCTGTCGGGGAGGTCATGGGACGTCGAGGATTTCGCCTGTCCCGGGGAGACGACCTCGAGCTATGCGACCGGCTGCCCGCTGCGCTTTCTCGTCCCCGCGCTCCGCGGTTCGCAGCAGTCGGCGGCGCTGGCGGCGATCGCCGCCCACCCGGCGGGTCTGCAGCAGATCGTCGTCGAGCTCGGCGCCAACGACCTGGCCAACGGGCGCCGCGACCACCGCGCCACCGACACCGTGGTGGCTGACGCCACCACGCGACTGGACCGCCTCCTCTCCGAGCTCCAGTCAGCCGCCCCCGGGGTACCGCTGGTGGTCGCCAACGTCTACAACCCGTATCCGCCCGCCGATCGGCCGGCGGCAACGGCGGTGGCGCGGCTCAACCAGCAGATCGCCGCGGTGGCGTCGGCGCACAACGTCCAGGTGGCTGACTTCCACGCCGCCATCAACGGCGACCCGGGGCTGCGCTGCACCCTGGTCGACTGCCGCCATCACGACGTGCATCCCACCATCGCCGGTCATCAACGGCTGGCGCAGGCGGTGCTCACCGCCATCGACGCCGGCGCGGGAGGTCAATTGAGGACCGGGTCTCCGGCGCTGCGGTAACGGGAGCGGCGCAGTGACATGCGCGGCTCGGCGCCGAGCGCGTCGAGCTGGTCGAGATGTCGCACCAGGGCGCCCCGCAGGGCGGCCATCACCAGCGTCGGATGCGCATGGACGCCCGGTGACGGTTCCGGGATGAGCTCGTCGACAAGGCCGAGCGCCAGCGCGGTCGCCACGCCCGGTCGGAGCGCCAGGGCGGCGCGGGCCCGCTGGCCGCTGTCGCGCCAGAGGATCGCCGCGCAGGTCTCCGGTGGGGCGACGGTGTAGACCGCGTTCTCCAGGGCCAGCACCCGGTCGGCGAGCGCCAGGGCCAGGGCACCTCCACTGCCGCCCTCGCTGAGGATGGTGCTGATCACCGGCACCCGCAGGCGCAGCGCCACCAGCAGGGTCTCGGCGATAGCCCACGCCTGGCCCCGCTCCTCGGCCCCGACGCCGGCGTGGGCGGCAGGGGTGTCGACCAGACAGAGCACCGGCAGCTGGAACCGCTCCGCCTGACGCATCAGCCGCTGCGCCTTGCGGTACCCCTCGGGATGCGGCATGCCGAAGTTGCGCAGGGCGCGGCTCATCGCGTCGCTTCCCTTCTCCTGGGCGAGCACCATCACCCAGCGACCGTCCAGCAGCGCCGGGCCGCCGAGCATCGCCGGATCGTCGCCGTACAGCCGGTCACCGCGCAGCTCGGTCCAGTCGTCGAAGAGGTGCTCGATGACGTCGAGGGCGCGCGGACGCTGTGGATGGCGAGCCAGCTCGACCGCGGCGAAGGCGGCGTCCTCGGCCTCGGTGAGGTCGCGGCTCGACACGGCGGTCACGCTGGGACGCGGGCGCAGCGTCCGCCGTACGCGCGCAGCAGGGTGGTCAGGATCGGGCGCAGCTCGGTGCGCGACACCACCGCGTCGATCATGCCGTGGGAGAGCAGGAACTCGGCCTTCTGGAACCCGTCGGGGAGCTGGTCGCGAGCCGCCTGCTCGATCACCCGGCCGCCGGCGAATCCGATGCGAGCGCCGGGCTCGGCGAGGATGACATCGGCCTGGGCCGCGAACGACGCGGTGACGCCACCGAAGCAGGGGTCGGCGAGCACCGCCAGGTAGGGAAGCCCGGCATCGGCGACCGCCGCGACCGCCGCGGTGCAGCGGGCCAGCTGGGCGAGGGCGGCGATGCCTTCCTGCATGCGCGCGCCGCCCGAGGTGCAGACCGCCACCAGGGCGCGTCGCTCGGCGACGGCGAGGTCGCATCCCGCCGCGAAGAGCGCGCCGGCGGCGCTGCCGAGAGAGCCACCGAGAAAATCGAACTCCATCGACGCGATCACCACTGTGGTGCCGCCCAGCGAGGCGCGGGCGGTGAGCATCGCCTCCGACTGACCGGTCGCCTCGCGAGCAGCCCGCAGGCGGTCGGGGTAGGCCATGCCGTCGTCGAAGCGCAGCGGATCGCGCTCGGGGACCATCGCGGCGATCGGCGCGACCGTGCCGGGGTCGGCGAGCTGCTCGATCCGGACCGGGGCGGGGACGCGGCCGTGGTGACCGCAGGCGGGACAGACCTGCAGGGCTCGTTCGAAGCGCTCCTGGAGGTGGCGGGCGCCGCAGCCCTCGCAGCTGCCCAGCCCGGGCCGGAGGATCGGCCGGATCAGGGGGTAGGGCCGGGCCCGGTCCGCGGTCCCGGTCGCCGCCCTCACCATTCGAGCGCCACCCCGCCCCAGGTGGCGCCGGCGCCGAAGGCGAGGCACACGACGCGGTCGCCTCGGCGCAGCCGGCCCTCGGCGTCGGCGTCGGCCAGGGCCAGCGGGATGCTGGCGGCGCTGGTGTTGCCCAGCCGGTCGCCGTTCCACACCACCCGCTCCATCGGCACCCCGAGCCGCCTGGCGGCGGCTTCGACGATCCGCAGGTTGGCCTGGTGGGGAACGATGTGCTCCACCTCGTCGAGCCGCCACCCGGCGTCGGCGCAGACGTGCAGGGCCAGCTCGCTGAGCCGGTCGACGGCGAGCCGGTAGGTGCCCCGCCCGGCCATCCGGAAGGCGTTGCCCTCCTGCCCGGGCTCGGTGCCGGGCCCGAAATAGATGAGATCGGCCTCACGCCCGTCCGCCCCCAGGCGGACGGCGCGAATCCCACCGGCGCCGGTGGCCCGCAGCACCACCGCCGCCGCCCCGTCGCCGAAGAGGACGCAGGTGGAGCGATCCCCGTAGTCGACCAGGGAGGTCATCGCCTCGGTGGCGACCAGCAGCACGGTGCCGGCGGCCCCGCTGCGAATCATCCCGTCGGCGACGGCGAGGCCGTACACGAACCCGCTGCAGGCGGCGCCGATGTCGAGTGCGGGGACGCCACCCAGGCCGAGTCGTCGCTGCACCAGGCAGGCGGTGGCGGGCACCAGGGTGTCCGGGGTGGCGGTGGCCACCAGGATGAGATCGACGCCGTCGACCCCGGCTCGCTCCAGGGCCCGGCGGGCGGCGGCGGCCCCCATCACCGAGGCGGTCTGGCCGGCGCCGGCGCGGCGCCGCTCACGGATGCCGGTGCGCTCCAGGATCCAGCGGTCCGAGGTGTCGACGAGCTGCTCGAGCTCGGCATTGGTGATCAGCCCCTCGGGGACGAACCCGCCCACCCCCAGCACACCGGTGCCGGGGCCGACGCTGCGATCAGTCACGTCAAACGGCAGCTGCACCGGCAGCGAGAGGGGCCTGGGCATCTCGAATAGAAGCAGGCGGGTGGGGACCGGTTACGTACAATGCCCCGCCAGGCAGGGACGAGTGTCCGCGGGAGGGAATGCGGTGATCGTGCCGCGGCTCGCGGCGTTCGCGTCCGCACTCGCGATCGTCTCCTCCGGCCAGCCTCCACTGCCCGAGCCCAACTTCGCTCATCCGCTCGTTCCCAGCGCCTGCACCGCCGACGCGGGAAATCCGTACGAGGCGGCGCAGTATCGGGAGGAGGGATGGAGCGGTCCCGCCTACCAGCGCTACCCGGGGGCCTGCCAGCGGCTGCACTTCACCTTCGGTCCCATCGCCATCCGCCCCGGCCAGAACGACGTGATCATTCAGCCGATCACCGTCGAGAAGCCCGCCGACGACGGCGACATCGTCCGTTTCCGTCCCAACCTGCTTCGCGCCGACGGATCGGTGCCGCCGATCGAGCAGATCCATCTTCACCACGCCGTCTGGTACACGCTCAGCGGAGAAGCCGGCCTGCGCGGCAACAGCGGTGCCGGCGACCTGCGCAACTACGGAAACGGTCCCTTCTTCGCGTCGGGCGAGGAGAAGACCATCTTCGACCTGCCCAGGGGCTATGGCTTTCCGGTCAAGGGAAGCGACCAGTGGCAGCTGCTCTACATGATCCACAACCAGCGGGCCCAGTCGGACACCGTCTGGATCACCTACGACATCGACTACGTCGCCCGTGACACGGCGGTCGCACAGCAGCTGCACACCACGTATCCGGTGTGGCTCGACGTGCGGCCGTCGATCTATCCCGTCTTCAACGCCCAGCGCAAGTACGGCCACCTCGATCCCACCACCCATCGCTACATCTGCACCTATCCCAGCCAGCAGACCGCGGACTTCGACCCCTGGGGAAAGACGGAGACCAGCCAGGGCGTCTCCGGCAACGCCACCGGCACGCCGCTCACGTTCCCGGCGCGCGGCCAGCCGTTCGGTCGCACCGACAGCTTCACCGGAGGGACGCTGATCGGGGTCGGCGGCCACCTCCATCCCGGCGGCCTCAGCGTCGACCTCGACCTGCAACGCGCCTCGCAGCGGCAGCGCATCTTCACCTCGGAGGCGCACTACTGGAACTGGGCCGATCCCGCCGTCGACACCGGGCCGCCGACGTCGTGGGACCTCTCCATGGGCGTCACCGGGCTGCCGCGCTGGGGCGTGCACGTGGAGCCCGGCGACACCCTGTGGATGAATGCCACCTACGACGTGGGCGTGCAGTCGACCTACGAGGACATGGGGATCGCCGTCGCCTGGCTGGCGCCGGACACCGCCGCCGGCCCGGCGGCGCCCGGTCTCAACCCCTTCGGTGCGCCGATCGACGCCTCAGAGCCGTGCCTGTCCGGTGGGCTGGCGGCGCCGGTGCCGACGCTGTGCGACAAGGGGGTGGTCACCCACGGTCACATGGCGGAGGCGTCGCACCACGGCGGTCCCAACGGGACGCTGCCGGCCCGGGTCGGACCCCAGGTGAGCCGCATCGACATCACCGGTTTCACCTACCAGCCCGGCGACCAGAGTGCGGCCGGGTCGGCGGGCGTTCCCAGCGTGCCCATCGGCGGCAGCCTGACCTTCGCCAACAACGACCAGTACGCCGACGTCTACCACTCGGTGACCTCCTGCAGGTATCCGTGCACCGGTCCGACCGGCATCGCCTTCCCGCTGTCCGACGGTGCCTCCAGCAGCGGCGCGCCGGTCGACTTCGATTCGGGAGAGCTCGGCTACGATCTCACCTTCGGCTCGACCCGGATCGGTCCCGCCAAGAACCAGGGATCGTGGACGCTCAACGTCACCGCCGCCAACGGCTTCCAGCCGGGTGCGACATACACCTTCTACTGCCGCGTTCACCCCTTCATGCGCGGCGCCTTCGCGGTGGTCGCCCCGGGGTCGGGGCCGGGCCCACCGCCACCGCCGAAGCCGGGCCCGGCGCCACCGCATGCGGGCGGTGATTGGCGGTCGTATGGCCACGACCTCAGCAACACCCGCAACCAGGACCAGGAGCACACCATCGCCGCCGGCAACGCCGGCGCACTGTCGCCGTGGTGGACGTTCTCGTCGCGGTCGGCGGGAGGCGAGGGGGACTTCACCGGCACCCCGGTGGTGGCCGACGGCTACGTGATCGCCGCCTCCAACCGCGGCTGGGTGTTCGCCCTCAACGCCGACACCGGCGCGGTGGTCTGGAAGCATCAGCTGAGCGGCGGCGGCGTCAACTCGAGCGTCGCCATGTCCGGCGGCAAGGTGATCGCCAACGTGTCGGCGACGGCGGCGCGCAGCGGCGGCAGCGGCGCTGCCAGCGGTCCCTACGTGATCGCCCTCGACGAGGCGACCGGCGCGGTCCGCTGGCAGTCACCGGCCGTCGACGTTCAAGCCGGCTCTGACCTCTACTCGAGTCCGGTGGTGGTGGGGAACACGGTGATCAGCGGCGTCTCCGGCGGGGCCGCCGAACTCGGGCCGGCGCAGGACCGGGTGGCCTTCCACGGCAGCATCGTCTTCCTCGACGCCGGCACCGGCCAGATTCTCAAGAAGACCTGGACCATCCCCCCGAGCGACTGGCCCAAGGGCTACGCCGGCGGCGGGGTGTGGTCCACCCCCGCGGTCGACGCCCGGAGCCTGGTTGCCTACGTCGGCACCGGCAATCCCTTCCAGAAGGAGCGTCAGCACCCCAACACCGACGCCATCCTCAGGCTCGACGTCAACCGCGCCCATCCGAGCTTCGGCGCCATCCTCGCCACCTACCAGGGCGAGGTGGACACCTACTCGTCCAGCGCCGGCAAGCTGCCCTGCGTCGCCCCGCCGGGCAATCCGCCGCCGTACTACCCGCAGGGCGCGGGCTCGTGCGGACAGATCGACCTGGACTTCGGTGCCGCCCCCAACCTGTTCACCGGTGCCGGCGGTCGTCTGGTCGTCGGCGAGGGCCAGAAGTCCGGCGTCTACCACGCCGTCGACGCCGCCACCATGAAACGCCTCTGGTCGACGATGGCCGGGCCGCCGAGTCCCGGCTTCGGCGGTGTCGTCGGCTCCACCGCCATCGACGGGGGCGCGGTCTACGGCCCGATCACCATTCCCGGGTACGTGTGGTCGGTGGACCGCACCGGCCATGGAATGCGCTGGGTCTCGCCGGTCGGTGACGGGCTGCACTGGGGAGAGCCGGTGGCGGTGGCCAACGGGGTCGTCTACACCGTCGATCTCAAGGGCTTCCTCGACGCCTACGACGCCAGGACAGGGCTGCCGCTGCTGCACCGGCCGATCGCGCTGGGTGCCAACACCGGCACCAGTCCCACCCTCAGCTGGGGTGGTGTCAGCATCGCGCGCAACACCGTCTACGCGGCCGTCGGCATCACCTCGCAGGCCAACGGCTTCATCGTCGCCTTCCGTCCCAACGCCAGCGAGGGGGGCTCGGGAACGGTCCCGCCGCCGCCGGGGGGTGGTGGCGCCGGCGCCGGTCCGGCGGTGCTCGCAGGCCCGGGCGCATATATCACCAACTATGCAACCCCGGTGATGGCCATCCAGCGCGGCACGCGACTCTCCTTCCTCAACGAGGACCTGCCCCAGCATGACGTGGTTGCGGTCGACCTTGGCCCCAATGGCGCGCCGCTCTTCGCCAGCGCACTGATCGGCATCGGCGAGGAGGCGGCCGTGACCGGCACCGACGCCCTCAAGTCAGGCTCATACGCGTTCTACTGCACCATCCATCCGGGAATGCGCGGCACGCTGTACGTGGTCGGCTAGGGGGCCGGCGTGGCTGCGCGCCGGGGTGACATTTCAGGAATAGTCCGTTGATCTGGGTGGCGCAGACGTCGCCGGCGCGCTACCCTCACCCGAACCGGCCACCGCCACCGGCCCATCTGGTGCAGCACTGATGAGCACACCCTACCGGGAGATCGCGTCGCTGAGCTCGGCGCGCGTCCCGATGGTCCCGGCGATCCCCGAGCGGCGTCGGCTGCAGCGGACGACGCTGGTCACCGTCTCGCGCGGTCCGACGCTGGTCAGCATCAACCACGGTTCGACCTTCCTGGTCACCTCCCAGGACGGCGCCATCGAGAGCCCGGCCGGCCAGCCCCACGGGCTGTACGCGGAGGACACCCGCTTCCTCTCCGGTCACCGGGTCGATCTCAACGGGCGGCCGCTGGAGTGCATCGCCACCGGCCGGATGAGCATCCGCCAGGCGCGCTGGACCTACATGGCGACCGAGGTCGCCTCGCTGGCTGGGCGGTCGCGGGAGAGCCGGGTGACGGTGACCCTGGACCGGGTGATGGGAGCACGCCGGCTGCACGAGGACCTTCTCGTCCACTGCTACGGTCGCGAACCGATGCAGCTGATGCTGACGCTGCATCTGGAGTGTGACTTCGCCGACCTCTTCGAGGTGCGCACCGAGCGGTGGCAACGGCGGCTGCAGATGACCACCGCCTGGTCGCCCGGGGCGCTGGAGGCCAGCTACGACCGAGATGGTTTCACCCGCCGCACCCTGGTGCGCATCACCCCGCAGTCGACGATGGCCACCTACGCCAACGGGGCGCTGCGCTTCCCCATCGACCTGGCACCGGGGAAGGAGTGGAAGGTCTGCCTCCAGTACGACCTGATCACCAAGCCCCGCGCACGCCCCTCGCTGGCCGCCGCCTGTCCGGTCACCTCGTCGGTGATCGATCGCGGAGAGCGGTTGCGCCGGCACTGGCACCGCACCGTGGCCCGGGCCCGTCCCAGCGACCTGCGCCTACTGATGGCCTTCGAGCAGGCCGTCGACGACTTCTCCGCCCTGCGCCTCTACGACCACGACTTCTCGCAGGACGTGTGGCTGCCGGCGGCCGGCATTCCCTGGTACGTCGCCGTCTTTGGTCGCGACTCGATCATCGCCTCGCTGCAGGCGCTGCCGGTGCATCCGCTCTTTGCTATCGGCACGCTGCAGAAGCTGGCCCAGTGGCAGGCGACCGTCGACGACCCCGTCCGCGACGCCCAGCCGGGAAAGATCTGCCACGAGATGCGGGTGGGGGAGTGGGCCCAGTTCAAGACCATTCCCCACTCGCCGTACTACGGCACCGCCGACGCCACCCCCCTCTATCTGCTGCTCCTGGGTGAGGCCTATCGCTGGCTCGGCAACTCCGAGCTGCTCCATCGCTTCCGCCGCACCGCGGAACGCTGCCTCGAGTGGATCGATCGCTATGGCGATCAGGACGGTGACGGCTTCCAGGAGTACGCGCCGCGCACCCCGCAGGGATACCGCAACCAGTGCTGGCGCGACGCTGAGGACGGCGTTCTCGACGAGAATGGCGATTACCCGCCACACCCCATCGGTACCTGCGAGATGCAGGCCTACGTGTATGCGGCCAAGCGCGCCGTGGCCGATCTCTTCGCCGCCTGGGGTGACCAGGAGCTCGCCATGCGGCTGCGCCGTGACGCGACCGAGCTGCGCGAGCGTTTCCTCGACGCCTACTGGATCGAGAGCCAAGGCACGCTGGCCTTCGCCCTCGACGGCAGCAAGCGGCAGGTGGGGACGGCGACCTCCAATCCCGGTCACTGCCTGTGGATGGGGATCCTCGACAACCGCCGAGCCCAACTGGTGGCCGACCGGCTGATGCAGTCCGATCTCTTCAGCGGCTGGGGATTGCGCACCCTCTCCAGCCGGCATCCCGCTTACGACCCGCATTCATACCAGCGAGGCTCGGTATGGCCGCACGACACCATGTTCGCTGCGGCGGGAATGCGCCGCTACGGACGCGTCGAGGACGCCTGGAAGCTCATCAACTCCCTGCTGGCGGCGGCGGCGTCCTTCGAGAAGGTGCAGGTTCCCGAGCTCTTCGCCGGCCTGCGCCGGCGGTCACCCGACGTCCCGGTTCCCTACGAGCATGCCAACGTGCCCCAGGCATGGGCTGCCGGGGCGGTGTTCCACGCGGTGCGAACCCTGCTGGGGTTGGTGCCCGACGTCCCGGGCGGGAAGGTCTATGTCGACCCGGTGCTGCCGCCGTGGTGCCCGGAGCTGCGCCTCGAGAACGTGCGGATCGGCGATCAGCGGCTGACCATCAACGCGTCGCGCCAAGCTGACGGACGCTCGGTGTTCGACGTCGAGAGCCACGGTGGCGGGCTCGAGGTGGTGGGGGGATCACCCGCCTGGATGGATGTGGAGGATGGCTCGGGCTGAGTCCTCGTCGACATCCGCCATCGGTGCCGGGGCTGTGCCAGCGGCGGCGGCGGTCCTCAGAGTCCAGGTGTCGGGCTCGCTGATCGCGTCCTCGTAGAGGCGAAGATAGCCGTCGGTCATCGCCGCGGGGCTGAAGCGCTCCCGGGCGAGGGCGGCGCAGCGCATGGGATCGATGTCGTTCGCCAGACGCACCGCGGCGACCATGCCGTCGACGTCGCTGGTGAGGAACCCGGTGACCCCCGGCACGATCAGCTCGGCGGCCGCGCCGCGGGCCAGGGCGATGGCGGGCGTGCCGCTGGCCATGGCCTCGACCACCGACAGCCCGAACGGCTCATCCCACTGGATGGGATGCAGCAGGGCGGCCGCCTGTGCGAGCAGCTGGGCCTTCTGCGCACCGGCCACGTTGTGCAGGTGGACGACATCGCCGTCCTCGAGCGCCGGCACGATGAAGCGCTGGTAGTACTCCAGTGCCTGGACGCTGGGCTCGACCTTGCCGGCGAGGACGAGCCGCAGGCCGGTCTGCCGGGCGACCTCGATGGCGAGGTGCTGCCCCTTGTCGGGACAGATGCGGGCCAGACAGAGCAGGTACGGTTCGCGTTCAACGCGCTCGCCGATGGTGAGCGCGTCGACGTCGACCGCGTTGTGCACCACGCCGGACCACCGCAGGCTGGTCGCGCTGCGGCGCTGGCTCTCGCTGATGGCGATCAGACCGACGGTTGACAGCTCGGTGTAGTAGGTGCGCAGCGGCTCGTGGACGGTCCCGTGCACGGTGTGGAGCACCGGGGCGATGTCGAGCACGGTGAGGCCCAGCAGGGTGCCGAAGCCGCAGTGATCGTGGATGACGTCGATCGGTCCCACCCTGGTGAGCGCCAGCCCGACGCGGGCCGCGTAGGTCAGCTCCCGCCACCGCTCCTCGGGCCGGCCGAGATCGCCGCACCAGGTGTGCGGCGCAGCGACATGGGCGTCCGGCGTCGACCCCTCACCGGCGATGAGGGTCACGCGGTGCCCACGCGAACGGAGCTCGTCGGCCAGCAGACCGACGATCAGCTCGATGCCCCCGTAGCCGTGCGGCGGCACCGGATACCACGGCGGGGCGACGATGGCGATGTGACGCTTCATGGGAATGACCGGCCCGGGCGGGCTGAGCTCAGACTTCTCCTCAGTCGTCCGGGGGCGCCCAGAATGGCCAGGCGGCGACGCCTCCGAGAGCGGCGTTGCGATAGCGTTCGGTGGTCAGCGGCAGCGCGAGCTCGTCGCCACAGGTGAAACAGCGACCGATCAGCGCGCCGTCGACCTCGACGATCTCGCGCTGCCGGCTGTAGCACTGCGGGCACGCAGTGAGCCGCACGAAGCGTCCTGCTGCATGCCGGCTCCGCGGCTCGTGCAAGGCGGTCGAACCGGCCACAACGCCGACGATGCTGGACATCACTCGCCTCCAACCCAAGCGCAGCAGGTGGCTGGGATGCTGCTGCCGCCCCTCGATCTGCCTCAGGCGCCGCACCCAAAGCGGGCGCCACGAGGTGAAACCCAGGGTAGCGGACGGGGGCGGTTTTGTCGAACGAACACAAGTTGCCCGCGGCGCTCGAGCGCCCGGCAACTCGGGCGAGGCAGGGCCCGCCTAGACTGCGGCCGTGATCGAGGTGACCGGCGAGGCCCAGCGGCAGGCCTGGGACGAGAGCGTGATGCCGCCGGTGGAGCTGGTCCGTCCCGGGCTCTGGTCGATCCCGGTCCCCATTCCCCGCAACCCGCTTCGCTACCTGCTCGCCTATGCCCTCGAGGTCGATGGCGGGGTGGCGCTGGTCGACGCCGGATGGAACACCGAGGAGGCCTGGTCGGCGCTCACCGGTGGGCTCGAGGCGATCGGTGCTGACATCGAGATGGTGCGGGCGGTGCTGGTCACCCACATCCATCCCGACCACTACGGGCTCGCCGGCCGGGTGCGCGAGGCGTCGGGGGCCTGGGTGGCTCTCCATCCCGCCGACGCCGCAGCACTCCCCGACCGCTACCACGACATGGACCGGTTGATCGGCGACATGCGGGCGCTGCTCGCCGCCTGCGGCGTTCCCGACGACGAGGGGGCCGAGCTCACCATCGCCTCGATGGGCATCCGTCCCCTGGTCGAGCTGGTGCAGCCCGACGTGCTGATCGAGGACGGTGCCCGGGTCGACCTTCCGGGAGTCGAGCTGCAGGCGATCTGGACGCCGGGTCACTCGCCCGGACACCTCTGCTTCTGGGAGGGCCGGCGGCGTCTCCTGCTCAGCGGCGATCACGTGCTCCCGCGGATCAGTCCCAACATCTCGATCCACTCGCAGCAGCGACCGGATCCGCTCGCCGACTTCCTGGAGTCGCTGATGAAGGTGCGGGGGCTCGACGCCGAGGAGGTGCTCCCCGCCCACGAATGGCGCTTTCGGAACCTGGCGGCGCGGGTCGACGAGCTGGCCGCCCACCACGCCGATCGGCTGGTGGAGATCGAGGAGGTGGTGCGTCGAGACGGGCCGGCAACCTGCTGGGAGGTCACCACCGCGCTCACCTGGTCGCGGCCGTGGGAGGACATCGCCCCCTTCATGCGGCGCGCCGCCAACGGCGAGACCCTCGCCCACCTGATGCTGCTCACCGGGGTGGGCAGCCTGACCCGGTCGGACGGGATCCCCTGGAGGTGGTCGCCGGCCCAGGCGGCGGCCTGACTCTGCCCTGCGGCCCGACCTCGCTAGAGGAGCGAGGACTGCTCGCCGGCGGCGCGGGGGCGGCGGCGGCGGGGCCCCGGCTCCTCCTCGCCGAGGTCGGCGGCGGGGTGCTCGACCAGGGCGATCACCCGGGTGGCCATGAAGCGCCCGGTGCGCACCGTCGTGCCGGTGCGGGTCAGCTCGCTGACCTCGATCATGCCGCGGACGGTGGCGATCTCGAGCCGCCGCCCCGCCCGCGACGCGCTGATGATGAAGGTCTGCGAGGCGCCGCCGGTGTCGACCACCACCTCGACCCGATCGCCCTTCATGACGCGATGGTAGTTGGGCACAATGCCGGGGCGCGGCCGCACGCCGCCGCAGATGGAGGCGGCCATGGATTTCAGCCTTTCCCCCGAGCAGCAGCGATTCCGCGACGATCTGCGCGGCTGGCTGCACGAGAACCTCGGCGACTTCGCCCCCTCCGGCAGAGCCCAGAGCGCAGAGACCGCGGCGCCGCTGGAGACCATCGGCCGGCGAGCCCAGGTCGAGATCGAGCGTGGCCGCGCCTGGCAGCGCCGCCTCTTCGAGGGTGGCTACGCGGGCATCTCCTGGCCGCGCGAGTTCGGCGGCAGGGGCGGCTCGATCATCGAGGAGATGATCTTCAACCAGGAGCTCGCCGAGGCCAAGACGCCGCCGCTGATCAACGTGATCGGCCTCTACATGGCCGGTCCGACCATCATCGCCCACGGCACCGACGCCCAGAAGTCGCGCTACCTGGCGCCCCTGCTCCGCTGCGACGAGATCTGGTGCCAGGGCTTCTCTGAGCCGAATTCGGGAAGCGACCTCGCCTCGCTGCAGACCCGCGCCGTCCGCGACGGTGATCGGTACGTCATCAACGGGCAGAAGGTGTGGACCTCGCTGGCCCATGTCGCCAAGTGGTGCATCCTGCTCACCCGCACCGGCGGCGAGAAGTACGGCGGGCTCACCTATTTCATCGTCGACATGGAGTCGCCCGGGGTCGAGGTCAAGCCGCTGCGGCAGATCACCGGCGACGCCGAGTTCAACGAGATGTTCTTCACCGACGTGCGAGTGCCTGCCGAGAACATCCTCGGCAGCGAGGGTGAGGGATGGCGGGTGGCGATGACCACCCTGATGCACGAGCGCGCCTCGCTGGGAGTCGGCCTCCAGGTGCGCTCGCGGATCGCCCTCGAAGAGCTGCGCACCCTGGCGCGGGCGACGATGGAGGACGGTCGCAGCCGTGCCGCCGATCCGCTGGTGCGGCAGCGGCTCGCCCAGCTGTTCATCGAGTGCGAGGCGATGCGTTTCAACGGCTACCGCGGCCTGACCCGGATGCTCCGCGGCGAGCAGCCGGGACCGGAGGGCTCGATCAACAAGCTGATGTGGAGCGAGGTCAACCAGCGCATCGCCGACGCGGCGATGGAGGTGATGGGCCCCGCGGCGATGCTCTCGCCCGACGATCCCGACTCGCCCGGCGAGGGCCGCTGGAGCTACCTCCTGCTCCGCTCGCGCGCCAACAGCATCGAGGGCGGTACCAGCGAGGTGTTGCGCAACATCCTGGCGGAGCGGGTGCTCGGGCTTCCCCGCAGCCGCTGAGCGAGAGAAGGAGCAGCGATGGACTTCGGCTTCAACGAGGAGCAGGAGCTGCTCCGCTCGCAGGCGCGCGACTTTCTCGACCGCGAGTGCGGCAGCGCCCGGGTGCGTGAGCTGATGGCCACCGAGGACGGGTATGACGAGGGGATGTGGCGGCGCATGGTCGAGCTGGGCTGGACCGCCATCCCCTTCCCGGAGCAGTACGGCGGCCTCGGCCTCGGGATCGTCGACCTCGTCGTCGTCCTCGAGGAGATGGGGCGGCACACCACCCCGGCGCCGCTCCAGTCGTCGGTGGCGCTGGCGGGGACGACCCTGCTGCTCGCCGGCAGCGAGGAGCAGCGGGCGCGGCTGCTTCCCGGGATCTGTGACGGGACCGGGCGTGGCACCGTCGCCCTGGTCGAGGCGAGCGGGCGCTGGGACGCTCACGGGGTGCAGCTGCGGGCCCAGCAGTCGGGCGACGCCTACGTGCTGCGCGGCGAGAAGCTGTTCGTCCCCGATGTCCACGTCAGCGACTGGATGCTGGTGGCGACGCGCACCGCGGAGAACTCCGGTGACGGGCTGACGCTCCTGCTCGTCGACAGCAGGGCCCCGCGGGTGCGCACCCGGCGGTTGGGCACCATCGACCAGACGCGGCGGCTCTTCGAGGTCGGGTTCGACGACGTCGAGGTGCCGGCGGATGCGGTGATCGGTGCTCCCGGTCGCGGCTGGGCGGCGCTGCGGCGAGGTCTCGACCGCGCCCTGGTGGCGGTCTCCGCCGAGCTCTGCGGCACGGCGCAGCGGGCGATGGAGATGAGCGTCGACTACGCCAAGACGCGCCAGCAGTTCGGTCGCCCCATCGGCGCCTATCAGGCGGTATCGCACAAGCTCGCCGACATGCTGGTTCAGGTGGAGTCGGCGAAGTCGCTCACCTATTACGCCGCCTGGGCGGTCGACAACGATGTTCCCGAGGCGCCGCTGGCCGCGAGCATGGCCAAGGCCTATGCCAGCGACGCCGCCCGCTGGGTGACCGGCGCCGCCATCCAGGTGCACGGCGGCATCGGCTTCACCTGGGAGCACGACGCCCATCTGTTCTTCAAGCGCGCCAAGTGGGGCGAGGCCACCTTCGGCGACGCCGCCCATCACCGCGCACGGGTCGCAGAGGCCCTCGACCTTTAATGGGCGGGTGAGCGAAGCAGCGGCCGTCCAGCAGGACGGCGCCGGCCGGCCCATCCGCGGCGCCATCTTCGATCTCGGCGGGGTGATGACCTATTCGGTCTTCGGCCGCCCCCGAGACGTCGATCCCGAGCTGCTGGCGATGGCCGCCTTCTTCCTGCAGGAGCTGCACGAGGTCTACGCGCTGCCCACCGGCGCGCACGACCTCCACCGGTTGGAGACGGGGCGGCTGAGTGAGGCGGACTTCTTTACCCGGCTGTGCGAGCGTTACGCCGCCGCCGGCCACCGCCGCCTGGATCCGGAGGAGGTGCGGCGCACCGTGTTCAGCCGCAAGCTCACCGCGTGCGCCGCCATGGTCGATGCGGTCCGGCAGGTGAAGGCTGCCGGCTATCGCACCGCCCTGCTCACCAACAACGCCCGCGAATGGGAATCGGCGTGGCGGTCGCTGGTCCCTGTCGACGAGCTCTTTGACACCGTGATCGACTCCTCCGTGGTGGGACTGCGCAAGCCCGATCCCGAGATCTACCGGCTGACGTGCGAGCGCCTCGGGCTGGACGCCGAGGAGTGCTTCTTCGTCGACGACCTGGAGTGCAACATCGACGCCGCCGCGCAGCTGGGGATGAAGACGCTGCTCTGCGTCGGCCCCGAGCAGGCCGCCGACGAGGTGGCCCGCCGCCTGCTCGGGCGCTCTGTCGCCATCGAGGACGACAGGTGATGCCGGCGCCGCCGGTGGGGTATGCCGGCGAGGTGACACTCCCCGACGGATCGGTGCTCGAGCTCGCCGCGGTCACCGACCAGGGACCGGTGCGGCGCGAGAACCAGGATCGCTGGGCGGTGCTGCCGCTGGCCGGCGCGGTGGCGCTGCTGGTCGCCGACGGCATGGGCGGTCACGCCGACGGTGGACTGGCGGCGGAGCTCGCCGTCGGCGCTGTGGCGCGGCAGCTGGAGGCGGCGTCGCAGCCGGACGCGGCGCTCGCCGTCGCGGTTGCGGCCGCCAACGACGCCATCGCCGACCGCAGCGAGAGCGCCGGCGCGCTGGGCATGGGCACCACCCTGGTCGCCGCGGTGGTGCGCGACCGCTCGGCTCAGCTGATCAACGTCGGCGACAGCCGTGCCTACCGGATCCGCGATGCGGTGGCCGAGCCGGTGACCAGCGACCACTCATGGGTGGCCGAGGAGATCGCCGCCGGCCGGCTGCCGGCGCGGGCACTGCGCCAGGACCCTCGGCGCAGCGTCATCACCCGCGCGCTGATGGGATCGCCGGTGGCGGGAGACGAGTACCGCCTGCGGCTTGCTCCCGACGACGTGCTGCTTCTCTGCAGCGACGGCCTCTGGGAGCCGCTCGAGGACGACCAGCTGGGACGGCTGCTCGGCGCCCGCCGGGGCCGGCTCGCGGACGACCTCGCCAGGGTCTGCTCCGCCGCCATCGATGCCGGTGGAACCGACAACGTCACCGGGGTCGCCTGCCGGCTGCGCGAGAGCGATGTCGGGTGATGTGCGGTCGCGTACGGCGCAAACCGGTACGGCGTGACACGATAGACACCTGCACCGGCTGCGGACTCTCGCAGTCCGCGACGAGAGAGGACCATGGGACGCCACCGGATGCTCCGCGCCGTCAAGATCTGTCCCATCTGTGGCGAGGGCTACGACGCCTTCAAGGCCCGCGACGCGCGCGGCCGCTTCTGCTCGCCCGCCTGCCTGGCGGAGGCGCGGCGGCGTCAGCGCGCAGGCGCCGCTGAGGCCGATCCCTCCGCGCTTTCCGGCGAGGACCGCCGGCTGGGCTGATCGCCCGGGGCGCGACGCTAGACTCCTGCCTCGGCCGTGGCTGCCGCGACGGCGGCCCCTCCTCTCATTCCAGGAGCTCCGGTGGCGCGTCTCTACGCCCAGCTGTTCAGCCTCGTCTTCCTGGTCGTCGGCATCGGCGGCTGGTTCCTCGGCACCGCCTCGACCCGGCACGGCGTCGACGCGCAGGGCAATCTCGGCAGCGTGACCCTGCACATGACCTGGGTCCGCGACGTGCTCGACGTTCTCCTGCTGGCCCTCTTCGTCTACGTGGGATTCGTCGCCGGTCGCCGCACCGGCCGCTTGCTGGTGGGGGCTGCCGGGCTCTTCCTCGTGGCCATCGCGATCGCCGGACTGGTGGTCGGTGACGACCGCCCTGCCACCAAGGGCTTTGCCGGCATGAACTTTCCCCTGGCCATCAACGTCTTCGACGCCGTGATCGGGGTGCTCGGCGTGCTCACCGCCCTGGGCACGCTCGAGGACCAGGAGACCGAGCCGGCGGTCCGCTGAGACGTGCCCGCGGAGGTTGCCGGCGAGCCCCGATCACGGCGGGCTACGGGGTGTAGCGCGCTCCCCCGTTGGCGGACACGGTGCTGTCGCCCTCGTTCCGGGCCCGGTCGACCTGCTCGCGAACGGTCCGTGCCGCCCCCTGCAGGGTGGGGGCGAGCCGGCTGGCGGTCTGCTGGGCGCGCTGCACCCCGCCCCTGACCCCGTTGACGACCCCCTCGACCTGAGCGCGGGTCTTGCTGCCCTCCTGGGGAGCGACGCAGATGCCGACCGCGGTGCCGATCACCGCGCCGTGGACCAGGCCACGCAGGTAGCCCATGGGGATGCCCTCCTTGCGGATCGGTGCGAACAGTATTCCATCAGGTCAGGGCGGTGGATCCCCAGGGGCCGTCGGGGGTCACCCGCAGGCGCTCCACGGGGACGCCGCCGATCAGGTGGCGCTCGATGATCTCGGGAACGTCGTCGGGACGCAGCCGCCCGTACCACACGCCGTCGGGATAGACGATGAGGATCGGCCCCTGGTGGTGCTGCTGGTTGCATCCCATGCGGGTGGTGCGCACGTGGACCAGGCCGCGGCGCTCGATCTCGTCGCGCAGCCGCTGCAGGATCTTCTCCGACCCCTGCCCGCCGCAGTGATGGCGGCCGGAGGTGGTGCAGACGAAGACGTGCAGCGGGCGAGGTGCGCCGTTCGCGTCAGCCACGACCCCATTGTGAGCCGGGTGCCTGCCGCAGGCGCCCGTACACTGGAGGGCGATGGACAGCGCCAGGGCGCCCGGACCCGTCGACCTGCACATGCACTCGGTGGCCTCCGACGGTGAGTTCGAGCCCGAGGACCTGATGGGCCGCTGCGCCGCCGCCGGCCTGGGGGTGGTCGCGCTCACCGACCACAACTCGATGGAGAACGTCCCGCGGGCCGTCGCCGCCGCCGCGCGCCACGGCATCGAGGTGATCCCCGCCTGCGAGATCAGCACCCGCTGGCGCGGTCGCGAGCACCACTGTCTCGCCTACTTCGTGCCCCTCGACGATCCCGTGTTCCGTGAGCGCGTCGAACGCATCCGAAGCGCCGACCTGGAGCGCTGCCGCCGCTGGGTGGACAACGCCGTGCGCGAGGGTTTTGCCATCACCTGGGAGGCGGTCGAGGCGCGAGCGGGGCGCAACCGGGTGGTGCCGTTCGCCATCCTCCGCGCCCTGATGCTCGAGTTGGGGGCGGACGACGAGCGGCTGGCCCGGTATCGGGACAACCGCTCCGGGCTGTGGCCCGATTGGTTCGCGCCGGGACGGCCGCTGGCGGTCGAGCCACCCTATCAGCCCGAGCTGCCGGAGGCGATCGACTGGGTGCGCGAGGCCGGCGGGGTACCGGTGCTGGCGCACCCCGGCGCGACTCTCGGCGACATCGATCCCGAGGCCGCCTTCGCCGAGCTCCGCGACCAGGGCCTCGGCGCCGTCGAGGCCTGGACCACCTGGCACAAGCCGGAGCAGAGCGAGCGGTTCGCCGCCCTCGCTGGGGCGGCGGGGCTGCCGGTGACCGCCGGGGCCGACTTCCACGGGCCGACGGTCAAGCCCTTCGTCAAGGACGTCGGGCAGGTGACCCACAACGGGCCCGAGGTGCTCACCGGTCTGCTCCGCAGCCGCGAGCGCCGCTGACGACCGGCGGTCGCGACCGTCGGCGTCAGCGGGCCGCGGTGGCATTCTGAGCGGTGATGAGACTGGACTACGCCTTCTTCGCCGACAGCGCTGCCATCCCCCAGGATGGCAAGGTCTACGTTCTCGGCGGAGGCTTCTCGCAGCTGACCCTCGCCCAGCTTCCCGGCCGCTACGCCTTCGCGGTGGTCGCCGGCTTCCGCTTCGACAGCAGCGACGTCGGCCACACGCACCAGGTGGAGCTGCGCTTCGTCGATGCTGACGGCAAGCTGGTGATCCCGCCGTCCAACCTGCAGTTCCAGGCGGGCGGCACCCCCCCGGTCGAGGATCGCGAGTGGAGCGTCCCCACCGTCACCTTCATCTCGCCGATGTTCGGTGACGCCGGCAACTTCGCCGCCGAGTACTGGCAGGGGGAGCGGATGCTGGCGCGCATCGGTCTGCGGGTCGAGGCCCAGGCCCCCGGAGCGGAGGGGCCGCGGCCGAATTAGCGACCCGCGAAGCGGTCGCGCGAACGGCGGATCTCCGTCTCGGCGGCGGCGCGGCCGTCCCAGTCGCGGACCTCGGTCGTCTTTCCCGGTTCGAGGTCCTTGTAGATCTCGAAGAAGTGGCTGATCTCGAGGCGGAGATGCTCGGGCACGTCCTCGAGGTCCTCCCAGCTGACCCGCACGTCGCCCGCCGGCACCGCCAGGATCTTGGCGTCGGCTCCCTTCTCGTCTCCCATCAGCAGGATGGCGACGGCGCGGCAGGCGATGTGGCAGCCGGGAAAGGTCGGCTCGTCGAGGATCACCAGGGCGTCGAGGGGATCGCCATCCTCGGCCAGGGTGCCGGCGATGAAGCCGTAGTCGGCGGGGTACCTGGTGGCGGTGAACAACTGGCGGTCGAGGCGGATCGATCCCGTCTGGTGGTCGATCTCGTACTTGTTGCGGCTTCCCTTGGGTACCTCGACGGTGACATCGAACGCGAGCCGCCGGCGACCGGCCTCGTGGCTGGAGGTCACGCCACGATCTTCCCGTTGTCGTAGAGGTAGAAGCCGCGCCCGCTCTTCTGCCCGAGCCAGCCGGCGGCGACCATGCGTCGCAGCAGCGGCGGCGCGGCGTAGTCGGCGTTGGCGTACTCCGCGTGGAGCGCGTCGCAGACGAAGAGCGTGGTGTCGAGTCCGATGTAGTCCACCAGCTGCAGCGGTCCCATGGGATGGCCGCAGCCCAGTCGCATGCCCTCGTCGATGTCGTCGCGGCTGGCGAAGCCCGACTCGTAGAGCCGCACCGCGTGGGTCAGGAAGGGGATGAGCAGCAGGTTGACGATGAACCCGCCGCGGTCCTGGGCGACGATGATGCGCTTGCCGAGTTTCTCGCCGAAGGCGCGCGTCTCCGACAGCGTGTCGTCGCTGGTGGCGATGCTGCGTACCACCTCTAGCAGGCGCATCACCGGAGCCGGATTGAAGAAGTGGGTGCCGATGACACGGTCCGCGCGGCGGGTGGCGCGGGCGATCTCGATGATCGGAAGCGACGAGGTGTTGCTGGCGAGGATGCCGTGCTCCGGGACGACGCGGTCGAGGTGCTCGAAGACCACCAGCTTCTCCGGCATCCGTTCGACGATCGCCTCGATGGCGATGTCGCAGTCGCCGAGGTCGGCGACGTCGTCGGTGAAGCTGAGCTGGGCGAGGATCCGGTCGACGTCCTCGTCGTCGAGCTTGCCGGTGCTCCGGCCGCGTGCCAGCGAGCGCTCGACCCGGGCGCGGGCTGCGGCCATCGCCCCGCTGTCGAGCTCGCACACCCTGGTTCGCAGGCCCTGGCGGGCGCACACCTCCGCGATCCCCGACCCCATCAGGCCGGCCCCCACCACACCGACGGTGCCAATCGGCATCTCTGCGCTCCTCCCGCAACCGTTGGCGAGGCCGCTCAGTGTGCCTCGCCGTCGCCGGGGGCGGGAGCCGTCAGCCGCGAGCGACGGGCAGCCGGAGGCGGCGGGCGGCGATGGCAGGCGGCAGCGTGACCGGTGGCCCGGCGGGGGCCTGCACCGGCACCGTCTCGCCGGGGTAGAGAGCGCCGAAGGAGGTGCCGCAGCCGCAGGCGTTGGTGGCCGCCGGGACCTCGAGCCGGAAGCCCTTGGCGCGGTGGGAGTTCTCGTAGTCGAGGATCGCCCCCTCGACCAGCGGCATCGCGTCGCGCTGCACCAGGATGCGGACGTCGCCGGCGGCGAAGACCAGGTCGTCCGGCTCCGCGGCGTCGAGGCGGAAGCCGAGCTTCCACCCCTTGCAGCCGCCGAGCATGACGTCGACCCGGAACGGCGCGTCCGGCCGCACCTCCTCGCGCTGCAGGGCGCGGATGGCCTCGACCGCGTCGGAGGTCCAGTGGAGCGTCGGAGAGGGGTTCATGACCGCTCACTATGATGCACCCATGCCCTCCCTGGGCCGGGTGCTCCTGATCAGCGACGACCTCCTGTTCCGCAGCCAGCTGGAGGTGGCGATCCACCGCGGCGGGGGGACGCTGCTCGCCGGCAGCGATGCGCAGACCGAGGCCGACACCGTGTTCGTCGATCTCAACCGCGACTCCGGGCACCGCCTCGGTGCCATCGCGCTGCTTCGCGAACAGCGGTCGAAGGTGCGCATCGTCGCCTTCTGCCACCACGCCGAGAAGCAGCTGCGCGAAGCGGCGATGCGCGCCGGGGCAGACTCCTGCGTGACCAACGGCGCGCTGCAGACGGCGGCGCTCCGCCTCGCCGGCCTTCGCGTCCCCTTGGCGGGCGGCTGACGTGAGCACCGCGGTCGAGTCGCGTCTCCCCGGGGCGGTCGCGGCGGTGCACGACGAGGCGATCGACACCCGTCGCCGCCTGCATCGCGAGCCCGAGCTCTCCTACCAGGAGCACCGCACCGCCGCCCTGATCGCGAAGCGGTGCCAGGAGCTTGGATACACCGTTCGCGAGGGCATCGGCGGAACCGGAGTGATCGCCGACCTCGACAGCGGCCGGCCCGGTGCGGCGGTGATGGTCCGCGCCGACATCGACGCGCTGCCGATCCAGGAGCGCGGTGAGGGACGGGTGGCGCGGTCCCAGCACGACGGGGTGATGCACGCCTGCGGCCACGACGGCCACGTGGCCATCGCCCTGGGGGTGGCCGGAGTCCTTGCCACGGTGCGCGAGCAGTGGCGCGGCCGGGTGCGGCTGTGCTTCCAACCCGCGGAGGAGGTGGCCGGGGGCGCGCTGCCGATGATCGAAGCCGGCGCCCTCGAGGGCGTCGACCGGGTGCTCGGGCTGCACCTGTGGGCACCGCTGCCGGTGGGCCGGGTGGGGGTGCGACCGGGGGTGATCTTCAGCAGCGCCGACCGCTTCGCCCTGGTGATCCGTGGCCGCGGTGGCCACGGCGGGATGCCGCACACCAGCATCGATCCCATCGCCGCCGCCGCCCAGGTCATCAGCGCGTTGCAGACGATCGTCAGCCGCGAGACCTCGCCGTTCGCGCCGGGGGTGGTGACCATCGGCCGCGTCGACGGCGGGTCCACCTACAACGTGATCGCTGAGGAGGTGCGGCTCGACGGCACGGCTCGCGCGATGGTGCAGGCGGAGCGCGAGCGCATCCTGCGGCGGATCGAGGAGATCGCCGCCGGGGTGACGGTGGCGATGCGCTGCGAATCCCGCTTCGAACGCGGCAACGGCTGCCCTCCGGTCGGCAGCGACGCCGTCATGGCGGAGCTGGTCCGCGCCGCGGCCGTGGCCGCGGTGGGCGAGGAGAACGTCGACACCCCGGAGCCGGTGACGGTCGGCGACGATGTCGCCTACTTCCTCGAGCGCGTTCCCGGCTGCTATTTCCTCGTCGGCGCCGGCGACCCCCGCAAGCAGCGGGTCGCGCCGCACCATCATCCCGAGTTCGACATCGACGAGCGCTGCCTCGACATCGGCATCGCCACCCTGGCGCGCGCGACGCTGGCGGCGCTCGAGCTGCCGGCGTGACGTGAGTCAGCGCGCGGAGGAGCGGCGGCGAGGCTGACCTGCCACGCGCTGGCCGGTGGCGGCTACGCCATCACCCACCTCGCACCGGGCGAACCGGGGACGGTCGAGCTCGTCAGCGGCGAGGACGGCTCACCGATCGCCGGCGTCGTCCAGTCGCCGTCGGGACGCATGGTCCAGGGCGTCAACACGGCGGGATTGCTGGTGGCGACGGGCGGCAGCGACGCGGTTGCCGCCGTTCTCTCCGGGGCGGCCTCGGTGGCCGAGGCGCTGGCGCTGCTCGAGGGACCCAACCCGGTGGTCCGCACCAGGGAGGAGCTGCTGCTCGCCGACTCGCGGCGCTGCGTCGTGGCCGGCGGTCCGGGTCGGCTCCCCCTGGCGGAGCCGTCGCCGCTGGCGCCGATCCGGGGCGATCTGGAAGAGGCCGGGCGGCTGATATCGCAAGTGCGGCGCGCCGATCGCGGCGAGGCGCCCACCGCGTCGGCGCTGGTCGCACTGCTGCCGGCGAAGGCGCCGGCGACGGTGCTGGTCTGCCTGGGTCCGCCGCGCTGGGGGGTCTTCATGCGGGTGTGGCCCGGGCTGCCGCTCGGTCCCGACGGCGGCGCCGGCGAGCCTCACCGGTGTCCTCTCTCCATCCTCGCTGCGCGCCTGGCCGCCTCGGGCGGTGAGGAGCGTGCCATCACCATCCGCGGGCAGCTCGACGAGGTCGAGGCGGAGGTGCTCGCCGAGGCGGCCGATGCCGACCGGCTCGCCGCCCTGATGGATGCCGCCGGCGACGACAGCGGAGCGCGGGTGCGCCGGATGCTCGCGGAGGCCTACGCCATCGACCGCATCACCGCCGCCCTCGAGCAGCTGCTGCGCGGCGCCGGACCCTCCCTATAATCGGCTCCGGTCGTCGCGACCGTCACCATGCTGGTCAATCCACCACCCGACCGCTGCGAGAGCTGCGGACGGGTGACCCACGCCGGTTCCGGTTTCGGCATCGCTGCCGGTGACCCGGGCGCATGGCTACCGTTGGAGGGTCCCGAGACCAACCTCACCCTGGACAATGGCATCACCGTGACTCGTCGGGGTCGCGGCTGGGTGTGCCGCGCCTGTGGTCACACCGTGCCCGCGTCCCGCGAGTTCGCCCGCTGACCATCATCCACGAGGCCGCCGCTCACCAATGGCCATCAAGCCGGCACCGATGACCGTCCGCGCCGCCACCGCGCAACCCGCGGCCAGCCGCCAGTTCGTCCGCTACGCCTTCTATCGGGTTCGCCCCGAGTGGCGGCAGCGCTCCTCCGAGCAGCGTGCCGCCGATCGGCGCGAGGTCGCCGGGGTCATCGAGAACGCCGGCCAGCAGCCCGGTTCGCTGCTGCGCACCTACACCCTGGTCGGGACGCGCGGCGACGCCGACTTCATGCTCTGGCACGTTTCCGACGATCTCGAGCATTTCCACCAGCTCTCGGCCGCTCTCAACCGAACCGCCATGGCGGGGTGGCTCGAGTCGCCGTATCACTACTTCGCGATGACCAAGCGGAGCACCTACGTCGACCGGCACGAGCACACGGAGCAGGAGGGACGGAGCAGCCGGCTGGTGATCGCCCCCGGCGGGCGCAGGTATCTCTTCGTCTATCCCTTCGTCAAGACCCGGCAGTGGTACCGGCTCGGCCGGGAGGAGCGGCAGCGGCAGATGGACGAGCACATCGCCATGGGTCACCGCTATCCGTCGGTGAAGATCAACACCGCGTACTCCTTCGGGCTCGACGACCAGGAGTTCGTGGTCGCCTTCGAGAGCGACTCGGTCAGCGACTTCCTCGACCTGGTGCAGGAGATGCGCGAGAGTGAGGCCTCGACCCACACCGTCCGCGACGTGCCGTCGTTCAGCTGCGTCAGCGCCGGGGTGGAGGAGATGCTCGCCGCGATCGGCTGAGCCCGGGTCAGCTCTCGCGTCGACCCTCCTGCCGGCGCCTCATCCGGTAGGTCTCGGTGGCTCGATTCATGGCGGCGAAAGCATGGCATGATGGCGGCGAGGGGGGCGACGCCTCTGCGGTTGCATGGCGCCGACCATCCCCTGGAGGGTCGAACATGACTGCATCCAGGTGGGCGCGGCTGGCCGCGGCCAGCGGCATCGTCTTCGTGGTCCTGCTGATCCTCGGCGCCTTCATCGTGCCCTCGCCGCCAAAGAGCGATGCTTCGGCCGCCGAGATCGCCGCGTACTTCTCCGATCACCACTCCGCGGTCCTGATCGCCAGCCTGCTGTCGGTGCTGGCGCTGCCCTTCTTCCTGTGGTTCCTGTCGGCGCTGCGCGCCGTCCTGCTTCGGGCCGAGGGCGACTCCGGCCACCTCGCCGCGGTGACCTTCGGGGCCGGGATCTTCACCGCCGGCACGGCCATGCTCGCCACCATCCTCGGCGACGGCCTCGACCAGCGGATCGCCGTCAGCAGCGACGGCTCGGTGGTGCGGGCCGTCTATGAACTCTACCGATTGACCAACGGCATCGCCTCGGCCATCGGGCTCGCCATCCTCCTGGGCGCTGCCTCGTTTGTCTTCGCCCGCAGCGGGATCATGCCTCGCTGGCTGGGGTGGTTCGGGTATCTCGCCGGTGGGTGTGCGCTGGTTGCCGCCTGCGCGGTGGCGCTCAACGACACCAGCGGCCTGCGGGTCCTCGGCACCATCAGCCTGGTCGGGTTCGCACTCTGGGTGCTGCTCATCGCCGGCGTCTGGCTGCAGCACGTGACCGAGCCCTCGCCCCACCCGGGTCACAGAGTCGCGCCCGCGTAGCGGCGTTCAGTCGACGGCGACGACGCGCCGCCGGCGCGCCGCGTCGAGCGACTCGGCGAGCACCTCGAAGAGGTGCATCACCCGCACCTTTGGGGCGTAGCGGCGCGCGCCGGCGCGCAGCTGGGTAATGCAGGAGATGTTCTCGGTGACCAGCACCTCGGCGCCGGTGGCGAGGACGTTCTCGAACTTGCGCCGCAGGATCGCCTCGCTGCGGTCGGGTTGGTCGCGGAAGTAGGTGCCGGGACCGCCGCAGCACATCGCCGCCTCGGGGAGCTCAGAGAGGCGCACGCCGGGAATCGCGGTGAGCAGCTGTCGCGGCGCGCGCCGGGCCGCCGCGTCGAGCGGCAGCTGGCAGGGCTCGTCGTAGGTGACGTGCCAGCGCAACCGGCCGAGCGGCGCGGTCATGCCCTGGGCCGCCAGGAACGCGCTGGCGTGCCAGGTGCGCTCGCCGATCGCCGATGCCCGCACGGCGTAGTCGGCATCGGATCCCAGCAACCCACCATAGCGCTGCCAGTGCGAGGTGCAGGAGGCGACGTCACCGACGAAGGCGTGATGGTCGGCGTCGAGCTCGGCGATGCGGTCGAGGGTGCGGCGCGCCATGTCGAGCTCGGCATCCCGGTCACCGAGGGTCCGCGCCGGCAGCCCGCTGCACCCCAGCTCCGGAACCACCAGCTCGAAACCGTTGGCGGCGAGCACCCGCATCGTCGCCTCGGTCGCCTCCGGCGCGGCGATGTTCTGGTAGCAGCACACCAGGAACACCAGCCGTCCGCGCGCCGGCCCCTCCGGGCCGGGGAGGCTGCGGGCGCGCCGGAGCGCCGTCCGCGCCGGCAGCGGTCCGACGTGCTCGGCAAACGCGCCGGCGGTGCCGAGCCAGCGGGTCAGCCCGGTTGCTCTCGCCAACCGGTGCAGGCCGGTGACCTGGGTGGCACGCGAGAAGCGATGGAGCAGTCGCAGCATCGCCGGCCGCGGCAGGATGGCGCGGAAGGCGAGCGTCTGCCCCCAGGGATGGCCCTCCTGCTCGTGCAACTCCTGGCGGGCACGGGAGACGATCTCCGCGGTCGGCACCCCGGGAGCGCAGGCGGTAACGCAGTTGTTGCAGGTGAGGCAGGTGCTGAGCGGACCCTCGGCGATGTCGGCGAGCTCGAGCCGCCCCTCGATGGCGTCGCGCACCAGTGACACCCGGCCTCGTGCCGTCTCCCACTCGACCGGGTTGACCACGTAGGTCGGGCAGACCGCCTGGCAGAGGCTGCACTTGTTGCACTGGCTGGCGGCCTCGTAGACGTCGGCGAGAAAGCGTGGGCGCGGCAGGTCGTCGGTGGCGGTCAGCGGCCGGCTGGGAGCGTCGGCGCGCGGGATCTCGGCGACGTCGGTCATGGCGCGGGAATGATACGGAGGCGGTAGCATGGCCGCCGTTGCAGTACGTCGTCGAAGCCTTCACCCCGGCGGAGCAGACCGTTCTCCGGCGCCACGTCACCAACGTCGACGGACCGGTCTTCGCCCTGGTCGGCCTTCCCGAGACGACTCGGGCCGCACTCTTCGCCCGCTACAGCCGCAGCTCCAAGAGCCTGCGCCGCCTGCTGCTCGACGAGTTCATCGGCGGCGGGGCGGTCGACGCCTCCCCGGCGCCGGATGCGGCGGGCGCGGCGGGCGTCGGTGAGGCGCGTGCCCGCGACCTCTTCGGCCGCGTGCTCGCCGAGTACGGCGACGATTCGGTGGCCCAGCTGGCCGGGGTCCATCTCGCCTGCGAGCAGGCATCGCAGCTGCTCTGCAAGGCGATCGAGTGGGGCCGGCTGGCCGGATACCTCGAGCAGTCGACCCGCTACATCCCCTACACCGACCGCCGCGACGGCGGCTACCGCTACCACCGCGACCCCGCGGTGGAGTCGTCCGGCCTGGCGGCGACCTACACCGCCGCCATGGATGGGCTCTTCGATGCCTACGCGGCGTTGCTTCCGGAGGTTCGCGCCCACCTCGACCGCACCCTGCCGGAGGCGGAGGACGTGGCCGCGCGCCGCCGGGCGATCCGCGCCCTCTCCCTCGACCTCTGCCGAGGACTGCTTCCCGCCGGCACCGTCAGCAACGTGGGCGTCTTCGCCAGCCCCCAGGCATACGAGCAGATGGTCCTCCGCCTGCGCGCCCACCCGCTTCCCGAGGCGCGCAGCTACGCGGAGCTGATCGCCGGTGAGCTGCGCACGGTGGTCCCCGAGTTCCTCACCCGCCTCGACCGTCCCGACCGCGGCGGTGTGTGGGCGGACTACCTCCGCGACACCGCTGCCAACCTCGCCCGCGAGGCGGCGCTGCTTCCGCTCGGGGGTGGCGAGGTCGAGGGCGACGAGGTTCGCCTGCTCGAGTGGGAAGAGGACGGCGAGGAACGGGTGATCGCCGCCTCCCTGTTCCCGCATGGGGACTGTTCAGCGGTGGCCTTGAGGAATGCGGTCCAACAGATGACTCCCGAGGAGCGCGAGCGCGTCTTCGCCGCCGCGGTGGGGGAGCGGCGGAATCGCCGCCACCGTCCCGGCCGCGCCTTCGAGCACGCCACGTACACCTTCGAGATCGTCGCCGACTACGGCGCCTTCCGTGACCTGCAACGGCATCGCATGCTCACCATGCAGTGGCAGCGGCTGAGCCCGGATCTCGGCTATGCGGTCCCGGCGGAGGTCGATGCGGCCGGTCTCGGCGAGACCTGGCGGTCGGCCGTGGCTGCGGCGGAGGGCGCCCACCAGCGCCTGCGGCCACAGTTCCCCGAGCAGGCGGGGTACCTCGTCACCCTCGGCCACCGCGTTCGCTGGTTGATGCGGCTCAATGCCCGCGAGGCCATGCACATGATCGAGCTGCGCACCAGCCCCCAGGGGCATCCCGCCTATGTCCGCATCTGTCGCGAGATGCACGGCCAGATCCGCGACGTCGCCGGACACCGGCTGATCGCCGCGGCGATGCGCTTCGTCGGCAGCGAGGACGTCCACCTGCCCCGCTATGCGGCCGAGGCGGCCCGGGGCATGCTTCCGCCCGGGGCCGCCGCCGGCTGAGCCCGGCCCCGGCACGGGTTGCGGCTCGGAGGCGGGATCCGACATCATTTGATGTTGCGAAGCGCCTGGCGGCGCGAGCGCGCTCGATGCGAGGAAGGTTGGATGGCGACAGCTGCGGCGAGGTTCGGCGAGACCCAGGTCGACGGCGGCCTGCGTGGCTGGCTTCGCGTCTTCCTCGGCAACACCAGCCCCCGGCTGATCGTGCCCGCTCTCTCCGCGGTGATCGGGGCGCGGCTGGCGGTCGGCTCGTGGAGCCGCGGCGACCTGATCGTCGCCGCCGCTTTCGTCGCCGCTCAGCCGTTCACCGAGTGGCTGATCCACGTCTTCGTGCTCCACTTCAAGCCGCGCACCGTGGGGCGACGGCGAGTCGACCTCTACATCGCACGCAAGCACCGCGCCCACCACCGTGATCCGTGGGACATCGGGCTGGTGTTCGTTCCGACCCCGACGCTGATCTCGCTGTTCGCCGGCATCGCCGTCATCTACACCCTCGCCTTCCGGGATGCACACCTGGGGCTGACCGCCGCCATGACCTCGCTGACGCTGCTGCTGGTCTACGAATGGACCCACTTCCTGATCCATTCCCCGTACGCACCGAAGTCGCGCGTGTACCGCTACGCGTGGCGTGCCCACCGGCTGCACCACTTCAAGAACGAGCACTACTGGTTCGGCATCACCAGCCACGTCGCCGACCATGTGCTCCGCACCTTCCCCGACCGGACCGGGGTGGAGACCTCTCCGACCGCGCGCACTCTGGAAGTGGCCGCCTAGCGTCACCGCTCGGACCGCAGGCTCCGGGGTTTGGTGGCCGGCTACGCCGCCTCGATGGGTCGCAGGAAGACGCGTACGTCCTCGGGGAATCGCTCGAGGACCGGGCTCGGGATCTCCGGAGGCTCGGCGTCGGGCTGCTCGATCCAGGCGTCGAGCATCGCCTCCAGCAGCTCCCGGCAGGCGTCGAGGGGGAGATGCAGCTGCTCCAGCAGCCGCGCCCGCCGCTCGAGGAACGCGTTCGCCTCGCGGGCGTAGACCTGCCCGAGGCGGCGCAGCTCGGCCGTCGAGTCCCCGAGGTCGTCCCCCGCGCTGCGAGCCTGCAGCTGGCGCGCCTTGGCAGCCCACAACTCCTCCAGCCGGGCCGCGGTGGCGGCGTTCATCTCCGCCTGCAGGCGCCGGATCGACCCGAGGCGGACGGCGTCGACATCGGCCACCCAGCGGCGCCGTCCCGCCTCGTCGCCCAGCCGGCAGCGCGGGTAGAAGCGCTGCTGACCGATGGCCATGGCGCGGACCGTCAGGTGCGAGCAGGTCCAGACCGCGGGCAGCGGCCGGTAGCGCATGGTGAGCGCGATCAGCGGCGCCGCCTGGTATGCGGGGCAGGCCTCGAACCCCACGGGGAAGGGCCTGGGATACGGGCACGCGTCCCGGGGGCGCGTCATGGGCGCCAATTGTGCCCGTCGCCGAGCACCACACCGAGGCCAGTTCGGAGACGGGTTGGTGACCGCACAGGTCGGGCTTGCCGGGGTGGTGTCGTATCATCGTCCGGGGGCAGTCCCCATCTCCGATCCGCCGACCCCCGATCCCTTCAGTGAGGTATCCCGGCCCATGGTCACCGTCTCCGAGAGCGCGCTGAGCCAGCTCAAGAGCCTGCTCGCCGAGCAGGCGCCCGGACAGCAGTTGGGGCTGCGCGTCTTCGTCCAGCCGGGCGGCTGCTCCGGCTTCTCCTACGGCATGGGCCTGGACGAGAACCCTCCCCGCCCCGATGACGAGATCGACGAGGTGGCGGGGCTCCGCGTCTACGTCGACGCCTTCAGCGCCCAGTACCTCGAGGGCGCCGAGATCGACTACGTGGACGCCCTGATGGGCGGCGGCTTCACCATCAACAACCCCCAGGCGGTGCGCACCTGCGGCTGCGGCCACAGCTTCCAGACCGCCGACGAGGCCGGCCAGGCGAAGTCCTGCTCCCACTGAGCGGAGGCGACGGCCGGCGCCGGCGGCGGTGAACCCGGCCGCGGGTCCCGACCGGGTGCTCGCGGCGACGGGTGTGGTTGCGATCCATCAGCGGCTGGGTGCCGCCATCCTCATCCTCGGAGGCGTCGGCGCGGTGGTCGCGGTCGCCGGCATCAGCCGCCGGCGGGTCAGCCCCACCCTGCGGGCGTATCTGCGGCTGACCTCCCTGGTCATCGCGGTGCAGGCGGCGCTCGGCATCGCCCTGGTGATCCGCGGCTACCGCGCCCACGAGAGCCTGCACTTCATCTATGGCCCGGCGGTGCTGCTGGCGCTTCCGGTGGCTCAGTTCATCGGTGGCCGCAGCGATGAGCGTCGCGAGGCGATCGCCCTGTTCGCCGGCGCGCTCGCGGTCTTCCTGCTCGCGATCCGCGCCGTCGCCACCGGCGGTGCGTAGCGGGGTCGTGCCCGGTACCGGCTAGAGTTCGGGGCGCGATGGGTCGTGGTCACCAGCGGCGGGCCGGCGGCGGCACCGTCTGTCTCGCCGGAGGTGTGGGCGCCGCTCGCTTCCTCCGCGGCCTGGTGCGCGTCCTCGATCCCGCCACCATCACCGTGGTCGTCAACACCGCCGACGATGTGGAGCGCCACGGGCTGTGGGTGTCTCCCGACATCGACAGCGTCGTCTACGGTCTGGCCGGTCTCGGCGACGAGGAGCGGGGTTGGGGTCTGGCGGGGGAGACCTGGCGCTGCCTCGAAGGCCTCGGCCGCCTGGGCGAGGAGACGTGGTTCCAGCTCGGCGATCGCGACCTCGCCACCCACATCTGGCGCAGCTGGCAGCGCCGCAACGGCCGGCCGCTGTCGGCGATCACCGCCGCCCAGTGCGCCGCCCTCGGAGTGCAGGCCCGGGTCCTGCCGGTGACCGACCAGGTGGTGACCACCCGGATGAGCTGCCGCGGATTCGCCGCCGAGCTGCACCTTCAGGAATGGCTGGTGCGCGAGCGCTGCGCACCGCCGGTCGAGTCGGTGCGCTACGCCGGGATCGAGCGGGCCCGCCCGGCGCCGGGGGTGCTGGAGGCGATCGGGGAGGCCGGCGCGGTGGTGGTCTGTCCCAGCAATCCGGTGATCAGCATCGGTCCAATCCTTGCCGTGCCCGGCATCCGCGAGGCGCTTCGAGCGGCTCCTCGCTCCATCGCCATCACGCCGATCGTCGCCGGCGCCGCCGTCAGGGGACCCGCGGCCGAGCTGCTTGCCCAGCAGGGCGTCGAGGTCAGCGCCGCGGGCGTCGCCCGTCTGTATGCCGATTTCTGTCGCGCCATGGTGGTCGACCACCGCGACCCGCAGGTGGCCGCAGCGGTCGCGGCCGCCGGGGTCGAGCCGGTGGTGGCGGAGACGATGATGGATGGTGCTGGTGCCGCCGCCGCCCTGGCCGAGGCGGTGTGCAGGGCACTCGGACTCGACCGGCCGCCGGCGGCCGCCGCGTGAGCGGGCAGGCCCTCGTCATCCCCGTCAAGGCGACACTCGGCGCCAAGCAGCGCCTCAGCACCAGGGTCCCGGGTGCCCAGCGGCGGATGCTCGCGCTGGCGATGGCCGGCGACATGCTGCGACTGGCCACCAGCGTCGTTCCGCGGCAGCGGGTGGTGGTCGTCGCCGGCGACGAGGACGCCGAGCAGCTGGCCGGCCGCCACGGCGTCGCCTGTATCCGCGAGCGCGGCGCCGGCCAGAGCGCGGCCGTCGCCGCCGGGGTCGCCTGGGCAGGGGAGCAGGGGTTCACCGCCGTCGCGACGGTCGCCGCCGACTGCCCGCTGGCGCAGTGGGACGACCTCGCCGCCCTGATGGAGGACGCTGGCCGCCGCGATCGTCACCTCGCCTGCGCCCCCGACGCCGCCGGCGGTGGCACCAATGCCGCCGTGGTTCGCCCGCTGCTCGCCGGCGTCTGGCGCTTCGGTCCCAATTCGCTGGAGCGGCACCGTGCTGCCGCCGCCGAACACGGCCTGCGCTTCCGGGTGCTCGACCTGTCCTCGCTCCGGATCGATGCCGACCGTGCCGAGGATCTCTCTCGGATTGCCGCCGAGCCGGCGCCCACGGCGACCTTCCACATGCTGCGCGAGCTGGGTCTGGTCGAGGGCCGCGCCGCCGGATGACGGGGACGGCCGGCCGGCCGGGCGCGAGCGCGCCCGTTCCCGGCGTCGCCCCGGTGCCGAGCGTGTCGGTGCTCGCCGTCACCGGGATCCCCGAGATCGCCCCGGGAGATGACCTCGGCGCCGTGGTGCTGGCGGGGCTCGCCTCGGCCGGGCTGGAGCTTCGCCCCTGGGACGTGCTGGTGGTCACCCACAAGGTGGTGAGCAAGGCCGAGGGCGCCATCGTCGACCTGGCCGGCGTGGTGCCCTCTCCCCAGGCGATCGAGCTCGCCTCCCACGTCGCCGGCGATCCCCGGCTGGTGGAGGTGATCCTCGGGGAGACGACGCGGGTGCTGCGCGCGGTGCCCGGTGTCCTCGTCTGCGAGACGGTGCACGGCCTGGTCTGCGCCAACGCCGGGGTCGACCGCAGCAACGTCGGCGGCGGCGACACCGTCACCCTGCTGCCACGCGATCCGGATCGCGCGGCGGTGCGACTGCGCGACGCGTGGTTGCCGCGGTCCGGCGGCGGCCCGCTCGGAGTGATCGTCAGCGACACCTTCGGTCGCCCCTTTCGCGAGGCGGGGGTCAACGTCGCCATCGGTGTGGCCGGCCTGCCGGCGCTCACCGACTACCGCGGGCTGCCCGACACCACCGGCTACCTGATGGCTGCGTCCGCGCTCGCCACCGCGGACCAGATCGCCTCGGCGGCCGAGCTGGTGATGGGCAAGCGCGAGCGCGTCCCGGTCGCGCTCGTCCGCGGGCTGCGCTGGGAGGGGGAGGGGAGAGGTGCGGGCGAGCTGATCCGTGACCCGGCGCGCGACGTCTTCCGCCGCTGACGCATCAGCGCCTGCGCAGCGCGCGGTGGCGACGCCGCCCCACCAGCATCGTGCTCAGCGGCAGGATCGCCAGCGCGGTGATCCATCCCGCCGACGGCGCCCGGCCGGCGGTGTTCGGCAACGTTGCCGCCGATGGCGCAGGCGGTGATGCACCGCCGTCGGCCGCTGCCGCGCTGCCGCTGACCGCGGTCGACCGCAGCGCGTAGTCGGGAGAGAAGGCGCTGTGGCCGACCGGCGGCACTTCGCAGGCGCACCCGTAGGACTGATCGGTGTCGGGCGCTGCATCGCCGCGACCGCGGTAGCCGGCGGAGTACCACACCGTCAGGTCCTTGAGGCTTCCGGTATCGAGGTCGACGTACGCGCCGCGCACCCAGTGGTACGCGACGTGCACGCTGTCACCGGCCAGGTAGGCGGGCCCGTTGTAGTAGCGGCCCTCGGTGGGGAAGTGGTGATAGATGGCGGCATCGCCCTCCATGCCCAGCCCGTACTGGTCGAACTGCGCCCAGAAGGGATTGGCGTCGCACTGCGCCCCGGGTGACTGATTGAAGAGCTTGTCGGAGCAGAGATTCTTGATGTTGGGGCTGTGGCCGTTGAAGGGAGCGGTCACCCCGCCGAGCCCGGCGGACGGATTGAGACGAAGAGCGAAGTGCCCGCCGGCGCCGGGGGTCGCGGTAGTGCCGTCCGGGATGCGCGCGTAGTCGACGAGCACGCGATGGCAGGTGGGGCAGGGAGCGATGAAATCGCCGGAGAGATAGCGGAGCACGCAGTACGGGCCATGACTGCCCGGCGGTGACGGCACCCCGGGCGGGGGGGCGTCGGCGACCGTCCCCCGAGGAACCGGTGTCCCGTCGGCGGCGGTCTGGGAGGTCTCGGCGCCGCAGGTGCCCACCCCGAGCGGCGGGGGGGCGTCCTCGGGATCGGCGGCGTAGTCGGAGATCGGGATCGCCTGGACCAGCGCCGCCTGGTAGGCGGGCCAGCTCGCGGTGACGTCCTCGAGCGGCCCCAGGGCGGCGACGCACTGGGGGAGCGAGGCGGCGAGATCGCAGGGGTTGGAGGAGGAGGCGGCGGTGGCCCGGAGCGCCGGCAGCAGGGCGGCGAGGACCGCCACCACCGTGCCCGCGGTCGCCGTCCCCCGGCTGGGCACTCTCACACCTGGGGAGACGGCCCCGTGGTCGCCGACCTTGCATGCCGGCCGTCGGCGCTTTGATCCGGGTCCGATCGGCGCGCCTTCCGCAATCCTCCAACCTCCACCGGCGTCTTTCTCTGCGGGGGGACTGGTCAGGAGGACGATGCGCAGGTCGGGAACGAGGATCGCCGCGCTGCCGGCCGGCCCGGCGGCGGCGGTCAGGCTGCGCCGTGGCTGACACCGCGGACGGTCTGTTCGAGCGCCGGGTCAGCCGCCGGGCGCTGCTCGGCGCCGGGATTGGCGCCGGTCTCGCCGCCGGCGGCCTCGGCGTGATGCGGATCCCCATCGATGTGCTGGCGGCGCCGCGGGCAGTTCCGGCCGTCGAGGGCGGATACCTGTCGCCGGCGCGGATGCGCACCTTGATCGCCGCCGCCGGTCGCATCGTCCCGTCGGACGCGTCGGCTCTCGGTGGAGCGGTGGAGTGGGGTGCCTTCAACTACGTGCAGCGGCTGCTCACCCGGGGAGTCAAGGGCCTGTATGCCGGTGGGCCGGTGCGCTGCGCCTTTCCCGCCTTCATCACGCCGTGGCCGGCCAAGGCGGCGGGCTGGTCGGAGCAGGTCGACGCCTGGCGACAGGCATACGCCGCCGGCCTCGATGGCATCGATGCCAGCTCGCGGTCGCAGTACGGCATGGGGTTCGCCGATCTTCCGCCACCGCTGCAGACGCAGCTTCTCGGCGAGCAGGACTACGCTGACACACCGTTCTTCCGCGCCCTCTACGAGCACATCCTGGAGGGCTGCTACGCCCATCCCGTCTACGGCGGCAACGTGGGCTTCGCCGGTTGGCGCGCCTGGGGGTATCGCGGCGACACCCACGGCGTCACCGGCGACGACCCGGTGCTCGACTTCGCCCCGCAGAGCCGGGCCACCAGCCAGCTCGGACTCCAATATTCCGCCAGATATGGCACCAACCCGTTCGGGTTGGCGGACACGACCTACTCCGGCCAGGTCTACGTGCCTGATGGCTGGCAGCCGTACGCCGCCTGTGGCATCGCCACTGGCGGGTACCGGCAGGGGGTGATGGCGTCGGCGCAGCCGCCTATGGAAGCGGCGGTGGTCGACGCCGCCTGTGCTCAGACGTGCGGCCAGCCGGCGGCCCATGCCGGCGGGGTCCCGGGCGCGGGCGGCCTGCTTCCCAACACCGGCTCCGCGTCGCCGGGGGCGGTGGTCGCAGCGGCAGCGATCGCCCTCACCGGTGCTGCCATCGCCGGTCGCCGTCGCAGCGCTCTCCGACAGGACGCGGACGGGTAACCCGGGATGCATGCGCCCTACACCCCCGCCACCGCGCCGCGCCTCCAGTCGTCGCCCGACGTGATCGTGGTCGGCTCCGGCGCTGGCGGCGGTGTCGCCGCCATGGTTCTGGCCGATGCCGGCCTCAACGTCCTGGTCCTGGAAAAGGGTCCCTGGTACACCTCGGCCCAGTTCTCCAACGATGAGCTGAAATTCGGTCAGCGCCAGTTCTTCGTGCAGGACCCTCATGTCGAGCCACGGACTTTCCGCAACACCGAGCAGGACGGCGACCACCTCTTTGTCGGCCAGGTGCTTGGGCTCAGCCAGTGCGTCGGTGGTGGCACCGTGCACTACGGTGCGGTGTCGCTCCGCTTCCAGGACGCGGATTTCCGCGCCCGCAGCTTCTACGGGCCGATCGCGGGGGGCGACCTCGAGGACTGGCCGCTGGGCTACGCCGACCTCGCCCCCTACTTCGATCGCGTCGAGTTCCTCCTCGGCGTCGCCGGCGACGACACCAACGGTGGCCGCTCGCATCGCTTCCGCACGCCCCACGGCTACCCGCTGCCGGCCCATGCCGCCAATTACGGTGCGGGCCTTTTCGAGGCGGCGGCGTACAAGCTGGGCCTCAATCCCTATCCGACCCCGGTGGCGATCGCCAGCCGTCCCTACCCGGTCGATCCGTTGTCCCGACCCGGCGATCCACTGCATGGGCTGCTGCGGCCCGCCTGCTCCTACTGCAGCTTCTGCTCGTCGTACGGCTGCCCCATCGACGCCAAGGCGTCGACGATGGTGACCACGTTGCAGCGGGCGCAGGCGACCGGACGCTGCGAGGTGCGTCCCCTGGCCACTGTCACCCAGGTCGAGGCCACCCGTCCGGCCGCGGTGAACTATCGCGACGCCCAGGGCGCCAGCCAGGTGGTCACCGCACCAGTGGTGGTGCTGGCCGGCTCCGCCGTCGACACCGCGCGGCTGGCGCTGCACAGCCGGCTTCCTGACCCCAACCAGCTGATCGGGCGTTTTCTCACCGCCCATCATTACGTCGGCGGCATCGGAGTGTTCGTTGACCGCATCAACTACTGGAAGGGCTTCTGGTCGATGCGGTGCCTCGACGACTACTACACCGGCGACGCCCCGGCCGGACAGCGCTTCTTCGGCGGCGGCAACATCCAGACGGTGGGACCGTCGGCGGGATATCCCCTGGGCGCCAGCGGCATCATCGGCCAGGCGCAACTCGTCGGCTGGGGGGAGTCGCACGGCTTCCTGATGTCGAAGTCGCTGGGTCATAGCCAGTGGCTGGGTCTGATCGGGCACGACGTTCCGGTGGCGAGCAACCGGGTCGACCTCGATCCCACCGTGCGAGACGCGCACGGCCTGCCGGCGGCCCGTATCACCTATTTGCATCACCCCAACGACGTCGCGGCCGCGACCTACTACACGCGCGTCTTCGACGGCCTCTTTCAGGCCATGGGGGCGAGCGAATGGCATCCGGCCCCTGAGACCCTGCCCAGTGCGGTCACGTCGGTGCCGCAGCAGGGACCCCAGGGCACGACGCAGCATGGGCCGGCTCGCAGCTTTCCCGAGACCCGTGGCGGCCTCCAGGTGCACCAGCACGGGACGATGCGGATGGGAGCGGATCCGGCCACCTCGGTGACCAACCAGTTCGGCCAGATGTGGGCCGCCCCCAACGTCTTCGTCATGGACGGATCGCTGTTCACCACCGCGGGCGGCTCGAACCCGACGCTGACCATCCAGGCGCTGGCCTGGCGCTGCGCCGAGGCGCTCGCCGGAGGCGTCGGGCGAGCCGCGCGTGGCGAGCTGGTGCGGCGCTGACCCTTAGACGCCGACCTCGCGGCCGGCGCCCTCGGCCCTGGCCCGATCGTAGACGAGCCGAGCCGCCGCAGCGTCCTCGACCGCGTGGCCGGTGGACTTGTACACGGTGATCTCGGTGTCCGTCCGCCGGCCCGGTGCCTGACCCGAGAGCACCGCGCCGATCTCGACGATGCGCCCCGGGTCGACCCCCTGCAGCTCATGGGCGCCCGCAGGCGGGGGATGCTCCGCCGCGCCGCGCCACTCGACGACGATGCGGGCGCGCTGCACGGTGGCGGCGTCGAGCTCGGGACCGAAGGTGCCCCCGACCGCGGTGATGTGCGTCCCCGGCGCGATCCACTCGGCGCGAAGGATCGGCTCGCGCGCGTCGGTGCAGCAGCAGACGACGTCGGCCCCGCGGACAGCGGCCTCGAAGGACTCGGCAACCGCCGCGTCGGGCCGCCGGCTCGCCAGGCGGACGGCGTGCTCGCGTGTGCGCGAGGCGACGCGAATCTCGCGGAGCTCTGGCATCACCCGGGGAACGGTGACCAGGTGCGCGGCGCCCTGCGTTCCGGCGCCGAGGATGGCGAGCACGCCCGCTCCGCGGCGCGCGAGGGCGCGAACCGACACCGCCGCACCACCGGCGGTTCGCATGGCGGTGATGTGGACCGCGTCCATGAGGGCGATGGGAGTGCCGTCGCTCTCGTCGAAGAGGGCGATCAGCCCCTGGTGCGACGGCTTGCCCGCCCGGTGGTTGTCGGGAAACACCGAGACGAGCTTGACCTCGAGGGCGACGCCGGGAAGCCACCCCGGCATGGCGGCGACGCCGCCGCGCTCGCCGAAGGCGGCGATCCTGGGTGGCACGATTGCGTCGCCGCGACTGAGTGCCACGAATGCCCGCTCGAGCGCCTCGAGCATCGCGTCGACGTCGAGGAGCCGCTCGACGTCGGTCTGACTGAGCACCAGCATCGGGGCATCGTAGGGCAGCCCGCTCAGGCCTGGGCAGGGCGATTTTGGGCGGCGGTTATGAAGCGTTTGTGGGTCCGGTTACGCTTGCATCCAAGGGTGCGAGCCCCGCACCATGGGGCCCGGACAGCATCCCTGTCGCCGGCGCTCGGGCGACGGGTCAGAGATCAATCGCAGCGAGGGAGGGATGAGTTGTGGCAGACGATCAGCAGTGCATCGTGCTCACCGGTGTCACCGGCTTTCTTGGGCGCGAGGTGCTCTTCGAGTTGCTCACGCACACCCGGGCAACGGTCGTCTGCGTCAGTCGCGCCTCCTCCGATGACGCAGCGCAGCAGCGGCTGGATCAGGTGCTCACCCGCCTGCTCGGGGCCGGTGCCCGGGAGCTCGTCGACGGACGCGTTACCGCCGTCGCCGGTGACCTGACCGAGCCTGATCTCGGCCTCGGCGCCCGCGCCCTGCGACAGCTGGTTGCCCGTACCAGCCACATCGTGCACGGCGCCGCCTCGGTGCGCTTCGACCTGTCGCTCGAGGAGGCGCGGCGCATCAACCTCGACGGGACACTGACGATGCTGGAGCTGGCGCGCCGGTGCTTCGCCGAGGGACGGCTGGAGCGCTTCGGATACATCAGCACCGCGTTTGTGGGGGGCAGGTATCCGGAGCCGTTCCGCGAGGACGATCTCGACCTGGACCAGGGCTTCCGCAACACCTACGAGCGGTCGAAGTTCGAGGCCGAGCTGCTGCTGCGCACCCAGATGCGCCGCCTGCCGATCACGGTGGTGCGCCCCTCCATCATCGTCGGTCACTCCCAGACCGGGGTGACCACCGGGTTCAACGTCATCTACTGGCCGCTGCGGATGTACGCGGACCGGATCTTCCGCTGGGCACCCGCCTCTCCACGCCATCCCGTGGACCTGGTGCCCGTCGACTACGTCGCTCGCGGCGTGGTCGAGGCCATCGTCGCCGGAGGCGAGGCGGGCCGGACCTACACGCTGGCGGCAGGCGAGCACGCCCAGGAGGCCCACCAGGTCGCCGACATGGCGGCGGATGTATTCGAGATATCCCCGCCGCTGCTGTTCTCGACTCCGCTCGACCGGTGGGCACTGCCGCTGCTGTCGTACGGGCTGTTCGTCGGACCCTGGGCGCGCTACGCGAGCGCCTATCGGCAGTACCTCCCCTACTTTCTCCATCCCTCGCGCTTCGAGACCCGCAATGCGAGCGCGCTGCTCGCCAGCCGTGGCATCGAGCCGCCGGCCCCCACGGAGCTGCTGCAGCCGGTCCTCGAGTTCGCCCGCGCCACCAACTTCGGCCGCAACGCGGCGGTCATCCGGCGTCGTGAGAAGCGCGACGCGGCCCGCCGCCGCACCGCCCTGGCGCGCGCGCTCCGCCGACAGCAACGCGGCGGCGACGCGCCGGCCGGCGCGGCGACGTCACAGCGCGAGCTGACCGGCCGAGCCGGCAGGGCGAGGGGCTCGCGGCGTCCCGCCGAGGCGATGGTCGCCGGGTAGCCGCTAGGCGAGCTCGCGCCGAGCGCACGCTGCCCGCACCCCGGGTAGGCTGCGCGTGATGACCGCCACCCTGCGCGTCGAGGTCCTGCTCTTCGCCCAGCTCCGCGAGCAGGCCGGCCGCCGGACCCTCGAGCTGGAGGTCCCAGCGGCCGCAACAGTTCGCGACGCCTGGGCCGCCGCGCGGACCGCCTGTCCCCGGCTCGACGGCGGCGAGCAGGCGCTGCGGGTCGCCGTCAATCAGGAGTACACGTCATGGGACGCACCACTGGGCGAGGGTGACGTCGTCGCCTTCATCCCGCCGGTTGCCGGTGGCGCAACAGAGCGCGCCGCGGGCGAGCTGAAAGCACGCGTGTCCGTCCGCATCACCCGCGATCGCCTGGACGCCCGCGATGCCGAGGCGCTCGTGCGCACCGACGCCGACGGCGCGGTGTGCACCTTCACCGGGACGGTTCGCGACCACGCCGACGGGCGCGCCGTGACAAAGCTGGAGTACGAGGCGTACGAGTCGATGGCCGAGACCGAGATGCGGCGGATCGCCGAGGAGGCCGTGCGACGCTTCGGCGCCTCGCGGGTGGCGGTGCTGCACCGGCTGGGATCGCTGGCGGTGGGGGAGCCGTCGGTCGTGGTCTCGGCCAGCGCCCCCCACCGCGCCACTGCGTTCGAGGCCTGCCGCTGGACCATCGACACCCTCAAGGCAGAGGTACCCATCTGGAAGAAGGAGTACGGCGAGGGCGGCTCGCTATGGGTCGATGAAGGACGCCGGGAGCACTGACGGTCGGGGCTGGGTATCCTGTTCGGCGCGCGGGAGTAGCTCAGTTGGTAGAGCGCTAGCCTTCCAAGCTGGATGTCGCGAGTTCGAGTCTCGTCTCCCGCTCCAGCTGCCTTTCTGACGGTCTCTTTGATCTGAGATTGGAGCGCATTCGCTCTAGCTCGAGCGCCATCCTAATCGGTTCGACAAAGGCCGAATAACGCGCTCCTAGGGATGCGCGTCTATACACGATAGCGATCCTAATCGGCTAGAATACCGGGCGATGCCTCAGCCAGCCGTCCGGCCCCAACGCCGAGTTCTGGCGCCCTCGTCGGCCGCCTCTCGAGGGCCGAGTTGGGATGAGGCGGTGGATTTGTTCCTCGCCAGTAAGCGGGCGGAGAACCTGAGTCCCGCGACCCTAGAGAACTACGAGTGGCATCTCCGGGGGTCACGGGCGCGGATCTTCCTCACGGATTACGAAATCACCTCGCCTCGGCAGCTCGATGCCCCTACTCTCGAGCGGCTCCAGGCAGAACTGCTAGCTGCGGGGACGAGCCCGGCTCTGGTCCACGCTTTCCACCGGGTCTGGAAGAACTTCGCGGGCTTCTGCATCCGCCGGGGGTACGCCACCGCGTCCGGGGTGTTAGCTGTCAAGGCACCGAAGCAGCCGCAAGTGGAACCTGAGACCTTCAGCGCCGAGGACGAGCGCCGAATCCTCGCCGCGGCGCGGTCGGCGCGTGACCGACTTCTTATCGAACTGTTGATACGAACCGGCCTTCGGCTTGAAGAGGTGTGCAGCCTCACGGTGGACGACGTCGTCGACGGGCCCGAGGGCGCCTACCTACGGGTTCGCCAGGGAAAGGGGGCCAAGGACCGAGTGGTGCCCCTCAACACGGGTCGGGTACGTATGAGTAAACGGCTAGGGGACTACATCCGACACGAGCGAGGGGCAGCTGCGGCGTCGTCAGCGCTATTCGTCACGCGGCGGTCGCGCGACGGCGTCTACGAGCCACTGAGCGGCCGGGCGGTGCAGCTCATGATGCGACGGATCAGCAAGGACACCGGGATTCGTGTCCATCCCCACAAATTTCGGCACACGTTCGCCACCCGGGCCCTCTCCGCTGGCGTGGACGTTATGGCGCTGCAAAGGGTGTTGGGGCATACGACGCTCGCGATGGTCAGTAGGTACGTTCATTATCAGAAGTCAGACTTGATCGAGGCATGGCGACGTCGCACAGACTGACGTCTGGATCAGGTGGCTTGGCGAGACGGGCATAGATCGCCAGGGAGGGCAGCGCTTTTCGGTTAACGCTCGCGCTCGCTGTCCCGCTCATGCCGACGCAGTCGTTCTTCCTCGATGCGCTGGGCGACGAGCTCCTCTCGCCTCGCCGCCCCGGGATCCGCCTCACGGCTCACGCGTCGGTCTCGGTAGGTGCTCTTCAATGCCTCCCATCGCTCTCGGGCCGACGTCGTTCTCGACTCGGAAGTCGCAGACCCCTCGACTCCGCGCGTCGGCTCGATCGAAACGCCGACCTCCGGCCCATCGTTTCCCTTCTGAGCCGACGTCCACTGCTCGACGGTCGTCTCCGCGACCCTGTCGCCGCGGTCCGTCGCCAGCGCCGCACTCTTGGCACGGCTGACCGCCACCCTGCGGGAGAACTCAGCCAGGGCGATATCCCGCTCGCCTGGCTCGGCGTCGAGCGATGACAGGTCAGCAAAAACGTACGACGCATCGCGGGCACGCGAGATGCCGACATAGCTCGTCTCCTGGTCGGTCTGCCATCCGCCGGTGACGAAGTAGGCTCGCTCCACGGTGCGTCCTTGGGCCGTGTAGACGTGCTGCGCGTACCCGAGGCGGAGAGCGTCCAGATGGGACCCGTCGAGACCGACCTCACGGTCGGCCAGTCGGACCCGCGCCGTGCGCCGCTCCGGATCGACGCCGACCAGCACCGCGCGGGTGCCGTTTTCGACCCGTCGGGCGTCAGCGTCTAGGTGGACGGCCCGGGTGAAGCGGACAAGGTCGCCGGGGTGCAAGTCCTCGCTCCTTCCGCGTCGGCCCTCGGCCTCCTGAGTAGTCACCGCCAGGCTTGCGGCCCCGAGCTCGTCCGCCTCCAGGCGCCGTCGTTGGGCGGCCCTGTTCAGGGCATCGACCTCGGCGTTGCTGCTGTCGGTGAGCAGGAGGTACTCCTCGGGTCCCCGTCCCTCCCGAGCCCCCTGCTGGCGATCCAGGTCCCACTTATCGACCGCCGCGTGTCGCGCCGCCATCCGGGTGTCGCTGATGACGATCTGCCCGCGCGCCTCGAACTCCTCGACAGCGGCCAGGCTGCGACCCTGACGGAGCGCCGCCCAGGCGTCCCGCGCCCAGGGCTGGCGGGCTCGGTAGTTCTCGGTGAGCTCCGCCGTGGGCACCTCGCGTTCGAGGAGCGGCCAGAGACCGCCGGCCTCGATGGGGGAGAGCTGCCTGCTGTCGCCGCTGGCGATGAGCCGGGCCGCGCCCATGTGGCGCAGCAGGGCCTGCCACCGCCAGGTCTCGAGTACGCTCGCCTCGTCGATGAGGACGAGGTCGGTCGGGCCGACGACCAGCCGGCCGTTCGTGACGCGCTGAACGAACGAGTCGACGGTTGCCCCGAGGTCGGCGTCGGTCTGGGCCGCCAACCGCTGGGCTGTGTCGCCGGCCACCGCGAGGGCGATGACCCGATATCCGGTCTCCCGGTGCGCCTCGGCCACCACCCGGAGCACCTCGCCCTTGCCGGCCCCCGCGGGAGCGACCAGGAGCCCGATCCCCTGAGGGCCGGTGAGGGTGCGCACCGCGGCCTTCTGCTCCGCCGAGAGCGGGACGCGTGCCTGGGTCGCGGCGCGATCCACCACCAAGCGGGAGGGGAGGGCGCCATCCCGACGCGCCGCGCGGCGCCCGACCACGGCCACCACCTCGCGCTCGGCGTTCAGCATCGGTTGGGTGGTCCAGTGGCCCTCGGTGAGCTGGACCAGCTGGGGTGACGCCTGGACGACGGCGATGAGCGGTTCCACCTGGCTGCCCGGCAGGCGGCACTGCGCCGCCTCGGCGACGGCGATGCGCAGCTGACGAGTGTCGAAGGTCGCGCTGGTGCGGGTGAGGGCGTGCGGGCTCGCCGGCTCCGTCAGCTCGGCGATGACCTCCGCGACCGCCCGCGCCGGCTCGAGCGGCCGCGCCGCCTCGCGCGGGGGACGGGCGAAGACCCGGGGGTCCACCCCCGCCGCCCGGGCGCGCGCCTGCCACTGCGAGAAGGCCGGACCGGCCTCCGCCGCCTTGGCGTGCCGCGAGCGGACCACCAGGTCTTTCAGCTCGTCGTCCCGGGGGCGCCGGCCATGCTCGGCCACAAACCCCGCGACCGCCGCCTCCACCTCGGCCGCTCGGGCCGAGAACGCCTCGCGGAGGCTGGCCGAAATAACTGCCACCTCCATATATCGTCCGTCGCGGACGACCGGATATCCGAGGGCTTGCAGGCCCGCCGCCAGCTCGGCCCGATACACCGCACCGGCCTCGGCCGCGACGCGGTAGAGCTCGCGGCTGTCGATCGCCGCCCAACGCCCCGACGCGGACGGGGCCGACGGGTCGCGCAACGCCATGTTGGCGATGGCCACGTGGTCGTGGAGCTGCGGATCGGGCGCCTCCCTACGGGCCTGCTGATCGGCGGAGAGGCGAGAGGTGTGGTGCCGGAAGCGCGCCGCGAGCAGCCCACCCGCGACCTCGTGGCGGATCTCACCGTCCACCCGCCGGCGGACGAGCGGGACGGTCGCCTCGATGTGCTCGAGGGCGGTGATCACCGCCCGGTCCTGAGCCACCTCGATCGCCGTTCGGGTCGGCTCGTCGGCCAGCGCCCAAGCCACCGATACCGACTTCGGGGCGCTGAAGGTGCAGTCGACCGCGGCGACATGGTCACCGCTGGCGCTGCGACGCACCACAATGTCGCCGGTCGTGGGGTCCTTTCCCTCCCACGTCCTCAGCAGTGTGTCGCGGGAAACCTCACCGTCGAGACCCACCTCTGTGGCACCTCGGCCGTGCCACATCCCCGGCGCCTCAGCCTGCTGTCCCTCGCGGCCCAGGTAGTAATCCCCGCGACGGCACGCACCATCGCGCGACGCCAGGTAGCTCGAGTAGCCGCAGGCGTCGATCCCTGCGATCTTGTGCACCGTCATCATCCATGGACAGGTGGCCCACGGAAGCCCCGCATCCCCTACTGGATGAAGTCAGCAGACCATACGCACGCGTTTCACGCTGTGCTTGTCCCTGCGCGCGGGCCGGAAGCGCGGCTCTCGCGCCACACGCAACCTTTGACCCGGCGTCGGGCCGCTGACCGGGTTGCGATCGAACCCCTCCCGGGCACCTTGGCAAAGGAGCTCACGCGTTGGAACGGCCCCTCTAGGTGGACGGTCCATACCCGGTGCGGTCCCGCCACCTTGGTCTCACGAGTCCCCCTCTAGCGGCGAGAGCCAACCGAGTTTTAGAATGCCGAAGCTCATGGAGCCGGACGGTCGACCCCGACTTATGGCTGCCAGCGGCCAGGGTGCGCCCTCAGGAGAAGCTGAGGCGCTCCGCTTTGCTTTGGAGATCGCAAAGCATCGCCAACACCCACTGTTCGTGTGGTCGATGCTGAACCAGGAAGTCGACCATGGGTGCGCCCATGCGCTGAGGGAGAAGTTCACGCAGGTCGGTGCCGAGGGGCTATCCCACCTGGACGTCCTAATTCAGTCGCCGGGAGGTGACATCAATGCGGCGTACCGTTGCATCAGGTTCTTCCGGCGCAAGGCCAACACGCTCACTTTTCTGATTCCCTTTTGGACTAAGAGCGCTGCCACTTTCATGGCCCTCGGCGCTGACGAAATCCTGATGGGAGAGGAAGCCGAATTAGGTCCGCTCGATGCACAGGTTGGGGACGGAGCCGGGTCTCGTCGGCCGCTGTCGGCTCTTAACCAGTTCAAGTCCTTGGAGGCGATCCGGACCTTCTCCGTCGAGACCCTCGGAATACTTACCGACTTCTTCGAAAGCGCCTACGGCATGGACCTGCCGTATGCGCTTGACCGTGCTCAATCGATGACAGGCGACTTCAGCGGTGCGTTGTACAGCCAGGTCCCGCCCCGCGACCTCGGGCAGTATGCACGGCATCTCGGTGTGGCGGAGGAGTATGCCCGTCGCGTCATGTCGCGGTGGAGCTACACCGACCGTTCGGCCAGCGAAATCGACTCCATCGTCCGTCGCCTCGTGTTCTCATACCCGGCCCACGATTTCAATATTGACTTGGACGAGGCGCGTGCGATCGGGCTCAAGGCTGCGCCAATGGACCCTGAACTCGACAGGCTATCCTGGGAGTTGGTCCAGCGTGCACCGCTCTTCGATCTAGTCCTTCCGCCGCCCAGTACGACCGAGAGCCCAGCTCCGAAGTCGACGAATGGCCGACGCCGCTCCGTCGAGCCAGCGGCTACCGGAGGGGAAGGAGCAGCCGAAGATGCCCGAACCTGATCGGGACCCACGGCGCGTTGCCCCTCTCCCACGCCGGGAACAGGTGGCCAACGAGATTCGTAAGGCGCTCCAAGAGAGCACAGACCGTGTGCTACGGCAGCCGCGCCCACCAGTCGGAGAACCAAGCCGCCGCGCCGACTACCCGCCTCGCTGACGTTTCGTGCCCCTTGGAGGTGCGGCGACCGTGTGCCGGGGCATGCTCAGGCCGACCCCGGTCCGGGGGTCTTGGCGTAGTGACTGATAGGCAGCGCGGAAGATATCCCCGAGAGCTGCCGCGCTCGCCACACTGAGCCCCGGGTCGTGCCGCACGAACGTCGTAACCATCGTGAGCGTGTCTGGCTGACGCGGCTGGCGACCGTCCTTTGAGCCGGCCATGAAGAGGTTTGGGTCGAGGCCCGACCAAGCGACCAACGCGGCCAGGCCATCCAGATCGGGGCGCTTGCCCTGTCCCATTCGGGTCAGGGTCGAGGCGCTCACCCCAGACTCCTCCGCGACCTCCTTCCAGGTGCGCCCGCGTGCTTGCCGCTCCGTGTCGAGGGCGGCATAGAAGGCAGCCCCATCGAAGCGAGGGCGGGGAGGCCTCCTTGAATTGCTATATTGCAATTGCCGGTCTCCTGTGCAAGAATGTGGTTCGATTCTAGCAATCGACCACCAAAGTTGGAAGAGCCGAGGGCACGAGACATGGAATTAGAGGAGCAGACGACCACCATCCGGCCGCACTTGGTGACCGTCCACGTGAACGATCGACCCGTCAACCTGGCCGGTCCCAAGCGAGCCGGCCTCGAAATTAAGGAGGCGGCGGTCAACCAGGGCGTCCCGATTCAGCTCGACTTCGCCCTCAGCGAACTGTTGCCCAACGGCGGAACCCGCGCGGTCGGCAACTCCGACGAGGTCACGGTGACCAAGGAATCCCGTTTCACCGCCATCGATGTGGACGACAACTCCTAGGCTGCCCGTGGTCGATGAGTCCAAAGGTCGAGCAGGCGATCGCTGAACTACGGGCTAGCTTCCCGGATTGCTCCATCGCTGTGAGAGATGACAATGAAGGCGGAGCTTACGTAACAGTTGATGGCGTCTCTCTCGGTGACGGCTGGTCCCCATCGACGACTTGGGTTGGCTTTCGCATCACATTCCAGTACCCAAGTGCAGACGTCTATCCGCACTTCGTCAGTCAGGACCTGCGTCGTACCAATGGGGCGCCCCTCCCCCCAAACATGACAGCATGCGTCTTTGAAACCCGAAGCGCTTACCAAGTCTCACGTCGATCAAATCGTCTCAATGCAGCGCTAGATACAGCGGCTCTGAAACTTCACAAGGTTGTATGTTGGCTAAAAGAACAAGCGTGACCCCACCTGTGCAGGTTGTGTTTCCCGAGAGCGTGTGGCGTGACCTGCACGCTCACCTATTTCCAGGTGGAGATGTTGTCGGCGAGCACGGTGCCGTGCTCTCGGCTGGCGTGGCGCGCAGCGGTCGAGGTACGAGGTTGCTGGTTCGAGACCTGTTTGTTGCAGAAGATAGTCGCGACTACCTCGCTGGCAAGCGTGGCCATAGGATGCTGAGCGCAGATTTCGTGCGCAACTGCATCCTCAAGACCCGCGATATGGGCCTTGCGTACCTCGCCGTCCATAACCACGGCCGCGGCCACATGGTGGACTTCTCAACCGTTGATATGGCCTCACATGACCGGGGTTACCCAGCGCTGTTGGACCTCAACCGCGGCCAGCCGGTTGGAGCGCTCGTCTTGGCCACTGAGGCTTTGGCGGGTGACATATGGTGGGCAGACGGCTCACGTACGGGTGTTGCCGAGGCAGTTGTCGTCGGTAGTCGAGTCGGTCGCCGGTACCAAGCTCCCCGACCAAAGGCCGAGGAAGGCGACTTGCACTACTCTCGGCAGACGCTTGTCTTCGGTCAGGCCGGCCAGGCGACGCTTAGTCGTCTCAAAGTAGGCGTCATCGGAGCAGGCGGAGTCGGCGCTCTCCTCGTCGAGTACCTGGCCCGCCTCGGTGTGGGTCATCTAGTCGTCGCAGACCCCGATCGCGTAGAGCACACGAACCTGCCCCGCCTAGTCGGCGCTCGCATGGCAGACGCAGGGGGATGGCTTACAGAGCCAAGCAGGCCGACCTGGCTCCGCCGACTGGCCCGACGCCTCGCCCGACCGAAGGTTCGGATTGCTCGCCGATCAGCTGTAACTGCATCTCCGCGCATGCGATTTGAAGGAATCGAGGCTGACTTTGTGAATGCCGATGTCGCCTGTCGATTCACAGACTGCGACTTTCTCTTTCTTGCCGCCGATTCGTTCCAAGCCCGCCTCGTCTTCAACGCAATGGTACATCAGTACCTTATCCCCGGCATCCAAGTCGGCGCTAAAGTCCGAGCAGATCGTGACACAGGTGCAATCTTGGACATCTATGCCGTGTCGAGGACTGTGCTCCCCGACTACGGCTGCCTCTGGTGCAATGAGCTGATTCCGCCAGCACGTCTCCAGGACGAGGCGGCCACAGAATCGGAGCGTCGCCGCCAACGGTATGTCGACGATCCACTCGTGAACGCTCCCAGCGTCATCACGCTAAACGCCCTCGCTGCCGCCCAAGCCGCTAACGACTTCCTTTTCATGATGACCGGACTGGCCGATCCCACTGCGGATAATGGGTACCGCATCTTCCGCCCCGCAAAACGTCAGATGTCGCCGCACGAGCCGCGAAGGGACGCTGGATGTCTAGAGTGCGGCCTGAGTCGGGCAAGTCGGCGGGCGCGAGGCGATGCGGAGCTGCTTCCGACCCGTGGCGTCGCCACAGGTTAGGCTTAGTCGCCGCAGGCACGCGGACTCCCTTGAAGAGCATGACAAACGCTCCTCCACGCTAGAGACAAGTTCAGAAAGCCGCCTTTGATGTGCGAGCATGCCGAACTTCGGATATTCCACCTGCAAATGAGCCGAAGGTCAGCGACCCAACCCTGGCGGAGAGAGCGATGAACAGGACGTTCAAGATTCGAGCCTTCGCCGAGTTCTCCGTCTGGTTCACACGGCTCCTGAGCGGTTTTCAGGTGGAGTTGGACGACATGGCGGTTGAGGTTCGAGGCGTCGACAAGGACGGCACCTTTCAGAAGGTTACCCTCATAGCCTCACGTACTCTGGAACTGGACTCCGCAACTGAGCGAGCAGTCGGAGAAGCCATAAGACAAGGAGGTCAAGCGGAGGTTTGGGCTTCGGCTGGATTTCTATTTCCACGCGACATGCCCGACGCCGCAGCGCGTGTCATAGCTGAGAGCGTACCCATGCTCGCGGTGGCGCTCGACCGTGTCGGGGGTCTCCTTCGCTGGCGATACCATCTTCCCGGCGACCACCGCCCGCCCCGGATCCGAAACTTCGTCATCGAGTTTGAGGCGGGCGTCCTTGACTGCCCCATGGTGCCGTCGATGGCTCTAGGTGATCACGATGCGGCTGTTGCCGATGACGCCGACTTGGCTATTCAGGCAATGCTGAGCGACGGTTGGGTGGAGCCAATCGGGCACGAGTTACTCCGTGAAGCGCGAGCTAATCGTCTCTCGCACCCGCGAAGCGCGCTCGTGATCGGGTACGCGGCGGCAGAGTCTGGATTCCGGGAGTTTGCTGGCATTCTGGTTCCCGACGCTCGATGGCTCCTAGAGAAGACGCCCACGCCGCCGCTCGGCAAGATGATGAAGGACTACCTGCCTGAGCTACCCGTCCGTCGGCGGCTCCCCACGGGCAATGTGGCCATCCCACCTCGAGTCCGGCGAGTTATCAACACAGCCGCCGAACGGCGAAATGTCGTGGCACACACGGGACGCGATGAGCCCGAAATCGGCGAGGTCGAAGCCGTGCTGAGCGCGGTTAGTGACCTGTTGTACCTACTCGACTTCTATCTGGGCCACGAGTGGGCGCTACAATTTGTGTCGCACTCAGCCTTGGAGGAAGTGTCGCATTGGCCCCTCTGAGAGATGATCTCAGTGATCGATCCAACATTGCCGTGCTGGGGAGTGGGTTGCTCGTCCGGGAGGTTATCGCAAACGCCGTCGTCGAGGGATACCGCCTGTTCCTGCTGACCCACTCCTCCTAGGCACGGGCAAGCGGGTGTTCCGGGAGATGGATCGGCTAAGAGGGTTGCGGCTCGTCGACTGCAAGCCGACCACCACCGCCGTGGTAATGCTCACCTATGACTCGGTATGAGCCGTCTGGTGCTTCATGCCTTCTTGTTCGCGCAATTAGCCAGTCGGCTGAGGCGGTCCGTGGATCGTCTGCGGTCTCGCACCTTCAGAGTCCATTACGATAATCGGCAACGATATTGTCGGCCTCAGTCACGTCGGCAGCCTCCAGCCCAGGTGAGGTCCCGAGTCCGGGTGCTCTGCTTAGACCTGCGTTCGAGAGGAACTCGTCGACGCATGCGTGGCGATCGCTCCCAGCACGGCCACGCCGATGGCCGTTGGTGCTGTGCGGCGCCACCGGGGGTTGCCGCTCCTCGAGGTGAGTGTCGCTTGAGCCCGCCGTCTCTCAGGATTAAGGGACCGATGCCCTTTTGGACCCGTGGCGCCCGCTTCGATTACGGCTGGCGCGCAGCAGCTCCAAGCCGTCAATGCCGCTGGAGCCGTCTCGACCTTCGAAGACGGCCCACACCCGCGCCAGGCCGCCCCTAGTTGGTCCACGAGCGTCGGTGTCACGTGGACCGAGCGGCGCAGCTCCCCAGCGCCGACTAACGACCCTTGGGAAGCCCCGCGACCCTTGTTTGCCTTTGGGCCCGGCCTTAAGCCCCGTAACGCGTGGGTAGGAGCCGTCCATCGGGCGGCGCGGCGGCCGGAATACCATCCCGGGAAGCACGCAAAGGGCGAGACAACGTGGCCGACGGGTGCTACGCTTGCCACGGCGCAGACCGCTCGGACGTTGCTCGGACGGCCAGTCTGCGCTGCGGGGGGCGGGGCCGTGGCGGGTGCCCAGGGGGTTGAGCGTACGAGCGCCAGAGAAACCCTGCCCGTGCGACAACGACGATCACTCTCGGACGCCGTGTCGTCGCATGATGTCAGTAGTCAGGTATTGACCAGACATGCTGCTGGCGTCGTTGCACCACATGCCCGGCGCGAAACAAGGCGTGCAATTGTGTGTGGCACCAGTGGCCTAGCCATGCAACTAGCTCGCCTTCTGGTGGACATCAATTGGCCAGTGCGCGTGCTGGCACAAGGGATGCCGACCAGCAAGGTCGAGGAGCTGGAGTCCTTACGTGTCGAGGTCACAACAGACATCGACTACCGCGTCTTTCCTTGGCCCCAAGCGGCAGGGTTGAGGTCGGCACTAGCAGTCGCTCTGGTTGACGAAAACGACTCGGCGAACATTCAAACGGCGTTTGACATAGCTCACCAGCTAGGGGGTCCAGATCGCTGTATGCCGATCGCCGTTCGAGTGACCAACGACGCGGTCGGTCGTCTCTTAGAGGATACTCTACCTCATTGCACAGCCTTGTCAGTCTCGGCTATCGGCGCTCGTGCTTTTGTTCAACGAGCCCTGAGCGACAACCGGCACTGGCCAAGAGGGTGGATACCCGGCCTCGCCAACCCCTCAGACACGGTGACATATGTACGCGACCACGCTCTTGTTTTTCGTGAGCGGAAGCGGCTTCGCGTTCGACGCAAACAACTTGTACAGGTAACGTTCGAGAACGCAAAGGCAGCCATCCGGAGTTCGGGAGAGCGACCCGCGGATTTCGAGCTTGTCGACGCGGGGCTGGCCAAGCGATGGCAAGGACGTGCGCATTGGACGTGGCTTGCGTGGATGCGATGGCACCTCCGGCGTCGCCTCGGTGCCCCGGCAACGCTGGCCGCAAAGATACTGGCGCACCCACGCACCGTTTTCTACGGCGCTGGTCTGTTGATTATCCTTATGGTCAGCTATCTCGAAGGGAGAATTCAGGGTAAACATCTTTGGCAAGTCTTCCCCTTCCCCTCAGTAATAATCATGTTCGGAGGCATCGTCTCCGAAGCCAGGACTTTGGCATTGCCAGGGAGAAGGATTCGCCTCGATCGATTACGGCGGGCCTTTGCATCGCGCTGGGGTCAGTTAGTCAAGAGCAAGACGTGGAGATGGATTGGCCTTGATCGATTAAGGCCCGCCCTTGCATCACTGTGGGATTGGTTACTCAGAAGCCAAACATTGAAGCGAACCTTCATTAAGCTAGTCACGCTTCTCGTTTTATTGGTCGCGTTCGCCACTACATGGCGCCTACTCCTGCGAGCTCCGACGACACTGGTGGCTATCGGAACGGCTGGCATTGGCTTTGGCGTCATCTCCCATGAGGGGCGGTTTCATTCCACTCCGATGAGATGGCTACTGGCTTTAGTCGGTCTCCCCCTCCTTGTCGCGGCGCTTGTCCAGTGGTGGCACCCGTCGATTGCGGTGACGGCCATTACCGGCGCGGTCGTCGCTGGAGTCGTTGAGATGACCCGCTTCGGGAACGACATCCGAAGATGGTTTGATGAGCGGGGATCTCCTGCGCTTGTGTTCGGTGTCGGCAGTGTTGGCTCTCAAATTATTCGTCGCCTCGTCGACCAAGGCATGAAAGTCGCTGCAGCTGATCGAGACGCCAAATGTCCGCATGCTGCAGCGATGCGTCGCCTAGGCGTAGCCGTAGAAGTCGGCTACGACAGCATTGAGCAGGTAATCGAGAACATGCGAGTTCACCGCTGCCAACTTGTTTTCGCTGTGACAGATGACGACATTGCCAATCTTGAATGTGGCCTTCGAATCGTTGAGATGCTAGAGGAGAAAGGTCCGGAGCCGTCTGGCTCTTCCAGGGTGTCTGCCAAGGCTAGCACCTGCGCGATACATGTGCGCGCTTTTCAACCGAAGCTGGGCGAAAAGCTCACTGCGGATGGACGTTGGGATTTGAAGCCTGTGAGTCGACTGGTGGCTACTACGTTCGCAAGAGCACTCGTGGGACAGAAGATCTACGGTCGGCTCGAGTTGCGCGATCCGGCCGGAGATCCGAGGTCTTCTCCAGAGATCTGGATGATTGGCGAGATAGCAGTTGATAGTGATTCGCCGTTATGCGGCACAGCGGTAAAAGATCGTCTGTTGGCTGTTACTATTAATCGAGCGCAGTATGCGGTCCTCAAGGTGATCAGATCCGGGTGGCCACAAGTTGAGGATGACCATGCTTCGCCCCAAGCGCCGCTCAAAGAACATGACCGCCTGGTGGTGCTCGGAAGCCGTGAGGCTCTCGACACTGTTCGCAGCCAGGCGGGGAGGACCAGTAACAAGGGCGCTCGACAACTTCTCCAGGGTATCAGCAGCGCCGAGGATACGTGGATAGATCAGCCGACGCTCAACACACTCTGGCCTGTCAGGGGCGTTCCCGTCGTGAGCTGAACCAGCGGTACCGTGCTGGCGGGTTCGGCAGGCTGTATAGGGCGCCGCTGCGACGCCGTAGGGTGACAGCTGCCTGAGCCGGTGACACGATCGTGCTGCCCATCCCCAAGACGAGACCGGCGGTACAAGATTCGACGGGTGGCCAGGACGGCAGGCGGGGCCCGTCGGCCTCGCCAGCTCCATCCTACGGGGGCGCGCCCCCTCCCGCCAAAGAGCCACGCTGAGGTCCCCAGTCTGCTCCCAGGAGCCTAGCGCGCCAGCTCCGGACCGCGTCCGGGCCGGGGAGGAGCACACGTAGCTGAGCTCGCCGCGTCTCCTCGGCCTGTCGTGCTTGACGCGCAGCGGAATCCCCTTCGCGCGCCGCATCCACACCGCCCGTCCGCTCGACCGACGGCAGCTGGGCCGTCGCCGCAAGCTTCTCCCGCGACGTGGCCATGCGCCCAGCCAGCTCACGGGGCGCCGCCTCCCGGTCCCTAGGTGGCGTGTCCAGGGTGGAGCCGAGGTTCAACCACGTACGAGGCCTCCCGGGCCCGTGAAACGCCGACGTAGCCGCTCTGGCGGCTGGTCTGCCAGCCGCCAGTGGCAATGTAGACCCGGTCCACGGTGCGGCCATGGGCGGAGTACACGTGGCGGGCATACCCCAGGCGCAGGGCATCAAGGTCTTGGTAGGGGAGGGCCACCGTGGTCTCTTAGGACTGACTACTACTTCCTACGGAGGCGAACAGGATCACCTCGGTTGAGTCAGCAGGTCGACCGCGCGACCAGGGTCGCTGCCCAGGTCTCGCTTGCCCTGGCACCCGCTTGTGACGCACCGGAACCACCAGCCGTGGACGGAGCGATGGAGAACCATCGGTGCGTTGCAGATGTTGCACGGCTGAGCGCGACGCACGTACTCGATGCGAGCGTAGAGGTCACGGTTGCTCACGAGCGTGATGCTCATCGCCTCGGCTTCGGCTCGTGCCTGGGGAGTAAAGCCTGCCAGGGTGACGAAGATTCCCGCGGGGCCCGCGAGGCCCTCACGTATAAGCGCGCCAGCAAAGGCTCGGATCTCGTCGACCCCTACTTGGTAAGAGACCCACCGCTTGCACTGTACGATCGCGCGCGCGTTCCCGCGCCTCAGCTCAAGATCGACGTTTCCGTCCGGACGATCTTGTCGGCCTCTTTCCTGGACCGCCCAGCCTTCGCGACGGAAGACTTCGCCCACTAGCCATTCGAACTCCTCGGCTGTGAGGAGGCGGAGGTTCGGGCGACGCAACGTGGCGGCGCACCGGCAACTCCGGCCGTCCTCGCGCAGCAGGCGATCTCTCACCTCTCGCTCGCACACGCGGTTGTTGGGATGTCGCCGGCTCCCTCCAATGTAACGGTCAACGTGCCCACATGGCTCTGGATCGACAGAAGCCTATGGCATGGACTGACTGCGACGGCATCAGCAGGCCCTGTCTCTGCAACTGCCACCGCCACGCCGGCCGAGGTTGTCTGGGATCTGGGCAACGGTGACCGCGTCCGGTGCAATAGACCGGGAACCCCATGGACCTCGCATCAGCCAGCAGACCAGCCGAGTGACTGCAGCTACACATACCAACAGAGCTCAGCGAAATCAGCCGCACGGCGCGTACACGGTCACCACGAGCATCTACTGGCGCGTCACATGGACGTCAGCGGGCGCAGCTGGCGGCGGTGACCTCGGCCTGATTCCCGGTCCGTCTGTCCAGACGTTAGTGCGGGTGGGCGAGGTCCACGCAGTCAACGACGAACCGTCGGGATGACGGGTGAGGGAATGGAATGAGCATCACCAGTGAGCGGCCACGAGTGCAGCGCGCTGCTGCCGCGAGCCTCCGCATCGCCCCCGCGCCTCCGCCACAAACCATGGATCGTTGCAGGGATCCTCCTAATCGCCGGATGCGCTTTCGGCGTTGGGCAGCTCTACCTGCGGTCGACCAGCCTTCGGCCGGCGCTGGCAGTTGGCCACGATGTCCCAACCGGGCACATCCTCCTGGCAGGTGACGTCCGCGTCATCGACGGTGCAGTCGACGGCGGGGTTGTTGACCCAACCGAGGCCGTAAGCACCTGTCCCGTGGTGATGCTAGCTAGCTCCTCGCCCGAGGCGCGCTTCGCCCGCGGCGAGTTGTCGTGGGTTCAGGCCGGCGTCGCCAGACCCGATCCCAACCTATGACCCGACACTCACCTCCGCGATGTGGATTCTTGGAACCGCGTTGAGGTCCGCAATATTGCGAACAGTCGCCCAAACAGCCAGGCTATCCGTGGCAGCCCACCGAGCGGGAAGATACAACTCAGAAGCCTGCGCGAGAACTGCCGCTGGGCCCGAGGGCGCCGCGTCCCGAATCATCAGGTGGCCATCGAGCGAATCCCACAGAACGAAGTTGCCACCGGCAACAACATTGCCATCATTCTGATTGTCCACCCGCGTTGGTGTGGTCGCAGTACCGAGTGGTAGAATCCATAAGGATTTCGACTGGCCGGTGACGGGTTCCTCCCAACACAGCACACTCGCGTGCGCCCGCGCGTCGCCGACTTGGCCAGAACGAGTTACTTGCGTAGGCGGCAATCGATCGTTGAGCGAAACTCGGAACACATCGCGCCCCTTTCCAGGCGAGTCACCGGTGTAGTACGCATTCCCGCCGACAAGGCTTACGGCGGCCGGGTTGCCATGCTCCACGAGGACAGACGTTCGTCTGGAGGCCAGGTCATATGCAACTATCCTCGTTACATCTGCGGCGTCCTTCGAGACACCAGGAATGAGCTCGACCCACGCGAGTACGCCACTGTCCATGACGGGGTGGGGAACAAAGAACGTGTATGTGGGGCCCCCGCTTGCTATGACGCGCGATCCTCCCCTCGCCAGGTCAACAACCACGATAGTCCATGAGACGTTGGTATCGCTGTCCGATTTCGCTCCCGTTGCGTCGATGTACGCTAGTTGAGTGCCTGACCCGACGGGAAAATCGACCTCGCGTCCAGCTTTGGCGCGAGCGACGACCCTGCTCGTTCCAGTACCCATGTCGTAGGCGATTATGGCCTGGGTCAACGCGTCGGCATTGGGGGCTTGCGCCCAGGCCACAGAATGAGCCCATGCTGAGATGTTGATAATGACGCCACTCGAACTAGGCACAAACTCTCGGAGAGCTCTGACGTGCAGGGGGCCAAGAGCCTTTCCGCGCTGGAGCGCACCCCCAGGTTGCGCACCGCGTGGACTTGGTGTCGGGCTCCCGCACGCGATCACAACAAGACTCACAGCGATTGTCACGCCGATCGATCGCTTCACCATCCCCGTCCAATCTTCAGCTACGCATCAGACGGTTCCATTCACGCGATCTACCGCTATCAGAGGCGTCCGATTACTGATCATTCTACCATATGATTGATTTACTTGGTGAGTGGTGAACCGCCGCAAACGCGTGGGCTAGATCTACCCTCCAACCTCCGTACGGGTTAGGCCCGCGATAGTTTGGGTACACCTTGGATGGGTCGAACTCGTCTGCGTGGTAGATGTACCCTCCACCACGTTCATCGTATCCGTAGATGACGAGATAGTGCCCCGTTGAGTGGAGGCCGCTCCAATACGGCAGATAGCTAGGGAGCACATTTGCCACGAGAGAGGTGTTGGCGTAATACACGTCATTCACGACGTCACTCATGTAATTCGCCGGACTACGAGGAACGGAGACCTCAAAGAAGTAGTCTCCCCGGTGCGAATTGAGCACCCTCGCAATGGAACCGGCGACGGTGCCGCGCTGCGGATCGGTCTTCTCCTCATTGGCCAGCTGGGCCTCATCGAGAGCTACGCCCTTCTCGTACCAGAACACGAGGCGTGTCGATTCAGGCCCGCACGTGTATTTCGTCTTTTGATAGTCGAGTGGTTGTTGGAGCCACATGTAGGTGGGCCAAGCATGAGGCGTAGGCCATGTCAGGGTCGGGCTAGGCGGCCCCACAGTTGCTGCAGTTGCTGGAGTGGTCGCGTAGCCAACGAGATCCAGAGCGACGCTAGGCTCAAGAAGGCTGACCCCGTAATCCTTGGCGCCGACACCTTGCGCTCCCTGCGTTTGCACGGGAGGTTCGTACGCGAGATCTGCAGCTTGGCCGTTTGTAGATATGAGCGGCGAGCTTCCGGTAAAGACCGACACATACTGACCGCCTACCGTCACCACTCCGTACGAGGACGCATCCGCATACGTGCCACATGCAGTCCCTGAAACGGTGAGCGACACGCTGCCGCAGGTCGGAGATCCCGCGTCCCCACTCCCGGTGACGTTGGCAAAGCCATTCGCGCACCCGTTCGTGGACACGGCCACTAGGCCTCCGTTGGCGCACCCGGCCCCGTTAGTAACGGAAAGAGTACCCGAGGTTGCGGTGCCGCCATTGGAGGCCGCCACAATGCCGCCGTATGCGTTACCTCCACCTGCGGAAACACCGGCGGCCTGCGCACCGGTGTTCTCACCTGCGGTACTGATGGCCACCTGGCCAAGAGGGTCACTGATGACACAGCCGGAGCACATGACCGACACTACTACCACGGGTACGGCCATGAGGCGTTTGCGTCCGCGCAACAATGGTGCCGGACCGCCACCAAGAGCGCGTTGCCTACAAGGCGGCATGAGCACTACCGCGACCTTGATGCGCAGCCGGCGCCACCGCATGGCCAGAAGTTCCTTGGCCACAGGGCTACCCCCGCCCGGGTTTGAGGGGACGGGCTCGGAGGCGTGTTTGCGAGTACATGCGTGTATCCTCTTTAGTGGCCCTCGATCAGGCTATCGAGCATCAACTGACTCACCTGACCACGGGCACGATTCTCTGAAGAGGGCGCCGAGCCAGGGCTTCGGTGCCTCTATGAGAGTGTCGAAGAGATGGTGCGGCCCAGAATCGGCTATCGCACGGCATCCCTCCGCGCGGTTGACAGCTTGAGCAGGCTGATCGTCGCCACCTGCCGGCGGTTATTCGGGTCGCGACGTCCGCTCCAGCGTGAAGTCGGGCGATGACCACCGTACCGGCATTGACGGCGTGTCGAGAGCAGCAGGGTGGCGCCAGTCACACCACCTCTGTCGTCGAAAGCGAACACGCCGACACAGCAGGTGCCCCTTGTATACATTTCTCTCGACTCCGAGGAATCACCCTGCCCGTCCGCCGCATACAACGACGAGGAGAGACGAGCGAGACAGGGAGCCAACGGGCACTCCACAGCGTTCTCCTCAATGGCAGCCATGCCTAGCACCCCCGACCGCTCCGGTGCATATGGGACCTCTACGTGACGGCTCTATGGGGCGCGGCCTCGGGTGAGCCACCGATTAGCGTGCTATAGACAAGACGCAAAAGAGCCGAAAACTACTCAAACGGAGGGCAACCCAATACGAGCGACTAGCGGCGCCCCAAGGCGTCAATTCCTCGTTGACAACGGCCTAACGACGCCTAAGCCAGACGCGTCGGTCTCATCGGGAGCCATGGCTCGGAGTCGCTGGACGGCCCTGCTGTAATGACTCTCCGCCGCCCGCCGGGTGATTCCCAAGTGTTCAGCGATCTCTCTATACGAAAGACGCTCCAGCGCGCGCATCTCGAAGATCTCGCGATGCATCGGCTTGAGCTCGGCTAGCATCGCGGAGATCCGCCTGCCAACCTCCTTCACAAGGTACCGCGCCTCGGGATCGACGGTGAGCTGGTATTCGGCATCTGAACAATGCTCAAGACTCTCGACCGGATGGCGACGGGTAGTGCGATGGCGATCCGTACAGAGGTTGACCGCGATCTGCAGGAGCACCGGCCGCGGGCGGCGGGGGGGCCAGTTGCTCAGCGCCATGGTCCCAAGGCGGGCGAAGCTCTCTTGCACTACGTCCTCCGCCTCGGATGGATCCCGTAGTCGCCGCATGGCCAGGGCGAGGACTTGAGCTCGGTAGCGCCGGAAAAGGAGCTCCCAGCCAAGAGTGTCCCCTGAGCGGTAGAGGACGATGAGTTGCTCGTCGTTGGGCTCATCGGCTCGAATCAGCTCTCGCGGGCACTCCTCCGCGTCCCCCGATCCGCCGACAGCCCGCAGGGCGCTCCTTGGCCACGACGCCGAGGACGGGCACTCCGCGTCGGGGGACTCGGACTGTGGAACACGGTCCGTGGCGCCTGGGGGAACGACCAGCACCGGGCATGCCGAGGCCAATAGCGCCGACGAGCTGGTCTCCGGCGAGAGCACGTTACGTTCGAGGCCGGAGGACCAGCCTCCCGGCAGGATTCCCCCGGTGCCCGGCCGGGCAGAGCGTGCACGCGGGGCGCCGGAGACCGGCTCGACCCCGTCGGTTGGCTTGCCCGGCGGGCTGGCGTGCAAAAGCGGATCCCGTCCGTTGCCGCTTGCCCGAGCAACCCGGTGGTACGACGCCGCGAACGAGGGGTGCAGATGGCCCGCGAGCCATCCCGTTCGGCAGTGTCAGGGTCGGCCTCCTGCTGGTGCGCTGTCCGCTGTCCCCCTGAACAACAACACCCCGCAGCCGCGGAAAAACTACACCCGGGGGCGCACGGGGTCTGTCTTTTAACACCCCGCAGCCCCCAAATTTTTATAGGCTGAGGCGCGTCTACTGACATGACGAACGAGAGCCCGAAAAACTACATGGCCTGGTGCCGCACGCTTCGCGCCCGGCGACTACGCGGGACTCTCCGAGGCGTAGCCAGCATAGCCTCTGGCATGGATCGTGATAGCACTCTCCCCATAATTCGTTCAGGCGTGACGCGGGTCCATTGATCCCCCGGACGACGCGTAGACGTCAGCCTTGCCTGGGGTGGGTCCATCTCAGCCCGTGGTCGAATCGTCCAGGTGAGCGCCGACGTGCCCGATGACGAATCGGCGCGCGGCGAAGTCTCCGGGGTCGTGCTTGTGGAAATAGATCCGCGCGCAGAACTGCGCACCAGAACCCGTGCCGACTCGAACATGCTCCTCGAGACGGATACGGCTACCGTTCCAATTGCGTTCGTACTGCCGCCCGATGGCGCCACCGACGCGCGTTGCTCTTCCCCACGTATCAATGCCGCGATCAGCCGCCGCCGCGCTGAGTGACCGCCCGATCCCATCGGGCTGCGCCCACTGCGCGGCCACCTCCTCCAGCACCAACAGCTCGTTCAGCATCTCGTACGGTCTGCGATAGGGCGAGCGACGAGCTGATTCGATTGCCTCTGGGAGAAAAACGAGATGGGAGCAGAGAGCGACCGCACGCTCTACCGCCTCTGCGACCGTGGCCGGAGGAGATTCCCCGGGGGAGTCGAGAAATGCGAGCGAGCCTGGCGTTCGCCGCCGCACCTCAGCGATGACCTGGCGCTGAAGCTCCACCTCATCACGGAGCTCCTCCAGGTGGGAGAGGGTGCGATCGTATTCGTCGAGCCATTCGGCCGAGGCATGAACGCGCAGGCGTGCCTCCAGCGCTCTGCGACGTACTTCGCGGGACTCGTCAGGCTCAGCGAAGGCCACCGGAGAGAGGACGCTGAACCACCGAGCCAGCATGTCGGGGAACGGCTCGCGTGCAGTTTCAAGATAGTGCTGGTTGTAGAAGTTGTGCCGCTGCGGCGCGTCCGTCAAGTTGAGACCAGGCCAATAGATACGAGCGCCGGTCCGACAGTGCAGCGCTCCCATCTGCTGCGCGAACTCCATGCTTGGTTGCGCGTCCATCGCATACCAGACGTGGGCCAAGCCGGCCGTGGCCAACCCGAGGTCGTCCCAGTCGAAGGGCCGGCGTTGCGGGGGTGTCGCGAAGAGGGTGTGAGCGACGTAGACCACTGGCCGCGTGCGACTCGGGTCGAGTAGAAGGCGCATGAGAGTGCCGATCGTGCTCGTGGATAGCGCACGGGGTACTGGCAGCATCCATTCGCCAGCGTCGACTGCAGACAACCTGCGCAGGAGGACGGGCACCATCGCAGGACGGGGGGGGGTCGAGCGCATAAGGAAGGAGGCGGCGTTGTGAGCCGCCGATGCTGATTAACACCGTCACGCTGGTTGCACCCGCGATCTCTGCCGCCACGACCTGGGCAGTTTCGCGAAGGCGGGGTTCGCCACGCCGTGGGTAGCTCCAGTCAGCCTGCCAGAGGCGGTCGCCGCGGTCCTCGGTCACCTCAACCTGAAGGCTGTTGCTCGGGGCGGGCAGGTCGACTCGCCGTCGTCCGACCCTGAGGTCGGTCAGGACGTCGGGCGGAGCTGTGCCCGACGCGAGCCATTCTGCGGCGATCTCGATGACCTCCTCGAGGCCAGCGGAGGCCAACTGGAAGGTGGCGGCGTAGATCGGGCGCATACCTACGAGGACGCGGAAGCGGCATCCCAACTTGCAGACAGGGGTCTACTCCGTCCGGCCCTTCGTACCGAAGCCCCCAGCCCGACGGCTATGCTGTTGGCGGCCGGTCGGCGGTCCCCGAGACGCCTGGACCAAGGACTGAGCCCCGTGTTGGAAGGGAGCGATGACCTGCACCAGCAAGGGTGCCCGGGGGTGGGCGCCAGGCCGCCCTGGGGCCGTGGAGCGGCAGCTCCCGTGCCGGAGCAAGACAATCGTCTCAGCCGTTCGCGGGCAGCAGCCGTTCGCAGGCAGAAGGAATTGTGACCGGTGATCGCGCTTGTCGCTCACCGGTGACCGCCGGCCCGCGTCGGCCCCATCAGGCACCGGCTGAGACCGCAGGTCGCTCGAAAGGAGGGGCCCCGTCGAAGGCGCGCCTTCCGGATGAGGTTCTCGACCGGCGCTGGCGGCTTCTGGCTCCCTACCGGGGTGAGATCGTGGACCTCGTTCAGCGCAAGGGCCTCCCGCTTGCTGACGCCGAGGACTGCGCTCATGAGGCGCTGCTGCGGGTAGTCACCTTTGGAGCGCTAGACGAGCGCCGAGCGGTGCCTCTACTCAAGACAGTAGCCTCAAGGCTGGTCATCGATGCATATCGTCAACGCGTCCGAGACGCAAGGGCCAGAGTTAGGCTTCACCTCGAGCCGGAGCCGGCACTGCCAGAAGAGGCGGTGCTAGACAAGGCAGAGGCTCAGTGGTTGGCAGCACGGATGTCGGAGCTGCCCACCCGAGAGCGAGACGTCATTGCAGTCCGCCTGCAGGGGAACAGCCCGGTCGAGGCTGCGAGACAGCTCGGCATCACGGTCAAGGCGGCCGAGACCGCCTTTCGCCGGGCCAGGATCCATCTCCGCCTGCTTGCAGTCGGCGCTGCCGCGTTGCTCACCGCTTTGGTCCGGAGGGTCGCGCGCATCACTGCGACCCCCAGCATCGTCACCATCTCTGCGGCCGGACTCATCCTGATGATCCCAGCTCCGGCTGCCACTCAGTCGGCCTCTGGCACGGGAGGGGTGGCAGGCGATCAGCGGTTGGCCTCTGGGACAGGTTCGCCAGCAGCTCGGTCACCGGCTCCGCCTACAGTTGGCACATCTGTTCCGGCAAGCTCGGATCGGTTTCCAGGCGCGGCGGCAGCTCTGGGGAACAGGAGATCGGTCAACCGCCCAGTCGTGCGCGTTACGTTCGGGCAGCCCGACTCGGCTCATGGCTCGCTGGTAAGGGTCGAGAGGCGCGATGAGCACGAAAGCTTCCTCCAGAGCCTGCAGCGGTGCCTGCGGGAGGGTGTTCAGCTGACTGGGCCGGAGTTCGGCTGCCGGCCGTGATTGCGCCGAGATTCCCACCCCCGCGAGGGTAGGAGCCCATCTCCGCGTATACAAGGGCATGAAGCGAGTAGCCGCAGCTAGTCTCGCGACCGCTGTCATAGTCGGGTCGGCCGGGCTTCTTATGCCCGCCGCAGCGGCGGCAGCGGCGGCAGCGGCGGACATCAGTTCACCGCAGGCCGTCACCTGCGTGACTGTCGGCCCCATCTACTGGGGCGCCTGGCAGCTGGTGCCTCCCGTCACGGCCTGCGTACCCACGCCGTAGCCCTCGACCTCGTGACTTGCCCGTCCAGAACGGATGATGGGGTCGATGCTGTCACGGCGCGCGAACGGGAGGTCCTGCGTCTGCTTGCTCTTGGCCTCAACGACCCGCAGATTGCCACAGCGGTTGGTATCTCCCAAGGCGCCGTAAAGGCCGACCGAGCGAGCGTGGCGGTGAAGCTTGCTGCGCTCCGCGGACTCGCATCATCGTGCGCCGCCCTTGAGCAGGAGGCTTGCCCGGTCTGCGGAATGCTGATTGGGCAAGTCTCCGAGACCGAGTTCGACGCCACGTAGGGTCAACCTGGTCGCAGGTTTCAGCATCGTCTCCCGACCGAACGCCACTACTGATCTCCCGAATTGACCAGGAGCACCGGGCATGGCGGATAGCGAGTGGCCTCCGCGGGTCAAAAGGAGTTGAAGCAATTCGAACCGGCCTGGCCGAAGGCTCCGGCTGGATACCGACCAGACGGCGCGGTCGTCAACAACATACCAGGACAACCGAACAACTCGCGTTGGACCATCACCCAGTTCACGAACGTGACGATCAACCCCCCCGGCGTCGTGGTTTTCGAGATGTGCGACAAGTGCGCTGGCCACGACCACAAGCTCAAACGCGTAGCGCCAGCACCAGCGTACACGCCAGAGCACGTCGCACCGGACAACTTCGGCGACCGGTCCGGGACCTATTACAACAACTCGCTGTTTCGGGGGCAGGAGGTCCGCCGGGTCGAGATCGAGACTGTTTTGCCGAACGGCCAAGTGAGCCCAGTGCCTTCCATTGTCAACTGGGAGATACGAAGTATCAATCACCGATTCACAGGGATCGAGTGGCATGGTTCCATAAGGCCGTATCCGTGCCAAGGCGGAGCGACGCTGGCCGCATATCATTCAAGCGCAGAGATCTGCAATCTCGTTGCCGATGCCGTCTACACGTCCGGACTCTTCGAAGAGCACGCTGTGCTCGACGTCAGTGGGGCACTTCCACGAATCATATGGCTCGCGGGGCAGTCACGGCGCCCCAGCTTCGTCTCCGTGCTGAGGGTGATGGCTACCGAATCGTTCTGAGCCCGACGGCAAGGACAGTCGCTGGCGCCTTGGCTCAGCTTCCCATCCATCGCGTTCCCGGCACTTCCGCGCTGGCAGTTCGCAATACAAAGGGGCGTCGGGTCGTATCGCCATCTGCTGCCACCCGAGCCACCGGACGACCGCGGGCGCGGCGATGACCGCCCCCGCCAAGTCCGCGGAACGCTTGAAGCGTGCACTGCTGCCATCACGCGCTGGCGTCGCGCGCAAGCCACCGTCGCGGACGACGATCTGGTGGGCGTTCGCCATGTACGTCGTGGTTCTGATCATGGGATCAGCTGTCTTCGCCCTGATGCTCGCCCTATTCATGACTCGGCTGGCGTGGACCGGCCCCTACCCGCTGGGGACGCTGGGTTCGGTCAACCTAGCTCTCGCGGTCCTGCTCGTCGTGCTCCTCCGGACCTGGCATCTGGTGCAGGGCGGACGCTACCGGCAACCCATGCAGCTTCTCCCGCCGCTCCGACACGGCCTCAACGCGTGGCTGTGGGGGGCGATCACGCTCTTCGTGCCCTCGGGCGCATTCGTCGTCGGCACGGCACCTATCGCAGCCGCATCCACGACGACACTTGGACCGGCAGCGTGCATTGGGTGCCGTGGGCCCGGAGATGACGACTGTGCGTCCGCGGGTTCGGGCGACCACGTGGGCAAGGTAGCGCTTGTGGAGTCCGGTCCAAATGACCGCGTCCCTCATGTTTGCTGTGGCCGCTCGCTCACGAGCCCTCCGACAGGCTCCCGCGTAAATAGCCGACAAACTGCTTGGCGGATAGCTCACAATACAGCGGCAGCCAACGCCGAGGCTGAGCGGTGTCCGGCGAGTCCCCGCTCACACGCTAGATCGCTCGCAACGCCGCGACTGCCCTCTCAATCTCGTCGTGAGTCAACTTGTGCGGGCGGTCTCTAATGAACGGCACCACGTCCGACGCGCCGACGACTGTGACGAATTTGAACTCGATTCGTGCGCCTGGCCCCGGTACGATGGCCTTGGTCGATACGACGATGGCATTGATCCGGATCCATTGGGAGAGGACGGCTCGGTCCTCCAAGATTTGTTTCAACGCCTGCGCCTCTCTTCTTGCCTGAATCACTGCTCGCGTCGCGTCGATCCCGTTGTGCATCAGGCGATCGTTAGCTCGAACCTCAAATGCGCCGGTCCAATTCTTAGTCTACACGGCGTAGATGCCGGACGGCCCGACGACCGTGTGATCGATGTTGTGAGTTCCATGGTCATCTGTGTACGGAATACCGTGGATAACCTTGTACCCGAACGGCGCAAGCATGGCGAGCAAATCACTCACGGTTCGCTCGCCGCGGTAGCCCGTGATCCATGGAAGTGCATCTAGCCAGCCTCCCCCCACCCAACGCTCCAATAAGGTAAGGACTACGAGACCGAACACACCGATGCCGATTCCGACAAGACCGCTCTTGGCCAATCCAAAACCGGCGCCGACGAAGATCGCGCCGAGGATGCTGATGATTACAACCAACCGCCGGTACGCTTGCTTCCAGGCATGCGCGCCCGCCGCACGCACGGGTAGCTCACGCAAGCGCGTCTCGGAACCGGCGTCGGTGCGCGGGCGGAAGCCTTTCACGGGTTCGACAGTCACGTATGTGTGCTTCAGGGAGCTCGTAGAACGCGGAATAGGTACTCGGACACTACGGCGGTCATCATGAGATGCAACCGTGCATCGTCAGCGGTAGGCTCATACAATGTCACTTGAGCCTCCGGGTGATGAGGGACATTGCCGGCGTCGAGCAAGGATTGCCAGACGGAATCGAGTAGCCTCCGCCTTGGATCGTCGAGTGGCCATTTTTGCGAGTCACCGACTACATCGGATAAGTGTCGTGAGCTGGTCGCCGCTAGCTGTTTGTTCCAAGCTCGGATGATGCCGCGGCATCTGCCAATACAGTCGTCATAGCGGCGCGCGTGGTAAGCGTCTTCCGCGTCGCGAAAAACCCTCGCTGCATTGCCTATTTCGGGTAAACCGGGCGGCAAGGCGATTTCGACCAACTGGAGGTTGTCAACTCCGAGTCCGGGAAGCACGCTGCTTAGCCACACTGAGGGCTCGATCTGCACGCGGAGGCTATCGATGGAGGTCGTCCAGAGAAGAGAGAGCTCGGAGTGCAGCCCGAGTTGCAGTTGGAAGGGATCCTCGGGAGCTTCGTTCCCGCCCCTCCTGTCCAGCGGAGCGGCGCCACCGCGTGTCGTTCGTAACCAGGCGAGCGGCCCTTGCAGTCGTAGGTGAAGCAGGAAGGGCCCATCGCGAACAGCATGCCGCGCTACTTCTAACCGGTGAACGCTCGCGGGTATCAGTTCGAATCGAAGGTCAACCGAGTGAGCCATCCCACCTTCTGGAAGACTTCGAACGGGGAAGCCTTGCAGCAGACTCACCGTGGTCGGACTGCCAATTTGCGTCGCAGGATTCACCGAATCGCCGACATGCAAGAACGCCTCCAACTGGAGCAGCGCGATCATCTGCTCCGCCGGCCGATTGTACATCTCAATCGATATCGGGATGATCAGCCGTGGCTCGAACGGCCCTGCTTCACCACGCAGGAGGCCGGGATCGACACGTACCCGGCCCACTGTCCGATGCGAAACCCTAATATCCCCCTCGCCAACTTGCGCCATTCCGGATCTCTACTCCCTATCGGGATCTGGGCGATCTCGCGGTCCGGTCGCTCGTTGTGCGGCAACCGTGGCCACGTTCATAGCGTCGCGGCTAACTCCTCAATCCGTTTTGCCGTCTCACTCACGCATAGTGCCTCGCTCTTTAGCCGTTGCGCTGTCGACGGTGCGGCTCGATCAGGCACGCGATAAACAGTCACACGACGACGGTCCGCGCCGCGCTGAGCCTTGAACAGATCCGCCTCGAGCTCGCCGGCCTCGACCAGATGCCCCATTAGAGCGAAGACCGTGCGGCGATGGATGTGAGGTAGCTCGTCAACCAACTCGCTACCGGAAACGGTGCATCGCCGTCGGCGCAAATCTGCTTGGCCTTGGCCAATACCTGTTGTCTGAAGCCGTTCACCATGTGAGCAGGCTCCTGCAATATATCTACAACTGTTGAAGATAGCAGGAGGGCCCTGGGCCCGACGCCGAAAGGGAACCCGGCGAGTCCGGGCTGGTCTACCGGAGACTGGCCGAGTTCCGGGTCACCGTGCACGGGTTCACCCACCAGCCAGGCCGCAGCCGGGCCGTGCACCCACGTCGGCCTTTACGGTGACGAAGGGGCGTCGGACACCACGAGGAGCGGGGATTGGTCCGTGGGGCCGCCAGACGTGATTGGCAGAGCCGCCTGGAAGCGCATGAAGGAGCCGCGCGGTCCCCTTGTGCGGCTGAGGGTTGATCAGGCCGTGGCGTGCGAGGATGCGACAGACGATGGCCACCCGTCAGTGCAATGGGGGTCTCCACGCGAAGGTGATGGGCGGTGGTGGGTGCCTGCAGTCGTGGCCGGCGTCGGCGAGTTCGTGGCAGAGTTGGACGATGACGGTCTGGACGTGAGCACCGACCTGGGGCGACACGAGGGCGGTCGTAGCGGTAGGTGTTCAAGGGCCCATAGCTGCCGGTGGGGTATGTGGTGAGTAGCTGGTAGATGCGGCTGCGTGAGATTCGTGCATCCCGGTCAGCTCGGCGACGGACTTCGCCCCTCGAGCAGCACAGCCGTGCACCGGACAAGCCTCTCAACCCATGACTCCTGAGGTCCCGATGTTTGACCAGCCGCTCACCGTTCGCGTCAGAGGCATCGAGCGCCCCTTGCAAGAGTTACTGTCGCAAGCCGCAGCGCGTCGCGCCCTGGGCCACCTCATGTACATTGGCTGGTACGACGTTACTGGGAGCTGCATCGCTGCAGAGACCCTTCCAACGATCGCGGCTCGTGTGCGCACCGAATCGGTCATTGACTACGTGTCATTCGCAAGCGCGGAGCTGTTGGCAGCGCCTCCGCCCGAGCGTGCCATGCAGCTTCGACATGCTGAGATTACCTTGATCGGCGGCACGTTGACACAGGTGGGCCAGCTACTGACACTCGGCGTATTCGACGTCTTCCTACACCACGAGCAGCTCCTGTCCGCAGCGAAGTTAGCCATAAGGTACGGGCAGGGTGGCCGGGCCCGGCACGACGAGGACATGTCGACGATCGGCACGCTCCTGCTCGCAGTCAACGACGCCTTGCTCGATACCCAACCTGACATGGAGCTGGATGAAGCAGGCAAGCGCGTGATTCGTGCACTGGTGGCGCGCCGCGCCGCGTTTCGATCAAACGAGCAAGCGCCGCACGTCATCGGCCGATACTTCGACTTGCTCTTCCGTAGACCCGTCGCCGCGCGCACAGCAGGGCGCATCGTCCTCGACTTTCGAGAACGCTTTCAGACGGGCGCAGGCTTGAGCATCGAGGAGTTTCTTGCGCTGTCTCATCTATCAACGATCCCCTTTTTGCGGCGTCCCCGCACGGCACCCGATGCCACGTCAGCGAATCCGCCTCCAGATGCCGACGTAGGAGTGCCGTGGGATCTTATCGGCGACATCTTGCGGGACATCACGGATGCCGACTACTACACCGAGCTCAGGGATCGATTGAGCCAGGGCCGTCAGGATTGGATTCAGGACTTGTCGTCGCCGGCCGTGGACATCGAACACCTCGAGAGGCTGGCGCTGTATAGGCATCCGATGTACCGTCGCGAGGATGGCAGCATCGTTCCCATTAACGTCGGTGTGGCTGCGGAGAACATGTCGCTTGGAGCCTACTGGACGTTGCACTCCGCTTGTGCTGGCCTTGACAGGGTGCACGGCGTTAACGACGTGACCTCGGATATGGGAGCGCTCTTCGAGGATTACATCGATGCCCTCTTGCATCGAGCCTATCAGGGCTCATCGGCTCGTGTACTCCATCGTGAACATCGTGAGCGTTGGCGCGACCCAGCAGACAGTGGAAGTTTCCTTGACTCCTATGAGCGAACTCCGGGGCAGCTGGTCGACCCGACCGATGCGGTAGTGGTGGAGCCCGGTGGTCTCGTTCTATTGGAGGCGACGGTCCGCAACATTCCTGTGGCAACGCTCGTGGGCAGCGTGCCGGGAACCTTCGAAGATTATCTCTCCCGCATTACAGACAAGTTTCGTCAAATCGGAGACGTGGCGAGGGATATTGGTGAGGGCCGGCTATTGATACCTGGAGTTGATGCCACGCGACCATGGGAGGTGTTTCCCGTCGTGATTCTGCTCCACCCGTTTCCCCAGCACTACGTAACTTGGGAAGCGCTCGAGGCGGATGTGACCTCCAGACGCTTGCTCGAGCTCACATCGTCGTGGCTCACGATGCAGCCGCCGCAGCTGGTCACCGCCGAGGAGATGGAAATGCTCGAGCCGCATCTGCATGCGGGCTTCTCCCTGGTGGAACTTCTCCGAGACAAGGTCGGCTCGCGGCAATACCAGCACCGAACGGTGAAGGACTTCCTGCTGCAGGAGAAGAAACTACCCGAGCTGCCCAACCACGAGCTAACGCGGCTATACGGGGAGGCGTTTGACGTCGTGAAGACCTTGATCCAGCCGCACTTGGAAGCACCGTGGGATGCGCAGGGCGACACCTCCCCAGTCGGCTGAGCGAACCATATTGGGACACGAGAGGTGGCACTGCCGTGTCTCGACGAGGTCGCGTTAGTTCTAGCGCTAGGTTAAGAAGGCGCTCTGAGATTGGCCGCGGTATGGAGCCGTCAAAGACGCTCCTCGGACGCTGAGCATGAAATGCGAGGCGGCGGCCATCGGGCCCGCGCACAGGCACCAGCGTGCCAGTAGCGGCCAAGCAGGTTGTTCTCCGGACACTAGTGTGCTGCGGTGCCTTAGGATGCGTATGCGCTCAGACTCATCAGGTATTCCGGTACCAGGCGGTTGCCCCGAAACCAAAGGGCAGCGACAGTTGACCATTGTTTGGCCGAGAAGGCGCCATCTAGCCGAAAGACTTTGCGATATGAAGGAGCTTTCGCGCGTCGCCGGAACTCCGCGAGGTCCCTCGGATAGGTATCGCGGTCGTAGGCTTTCACTGCTCCGTCGCAATGGATAAAGGCCCGCTTGGACATGTCGCGTATCGAGTGGAGGTAACGCACCAGGACGAAGTGATCCTCGACATCCTGCACGGGTACAAGTTCTTCGATCTCGACGGTCTTGAGTGCGCTCGCTCTCTCTCGAGTCCAGCGGACGCACACCGCCGCATAGGGGCTGAGGATGGACTGGCCGAGTTCAGGGTCACCGTGCACTGTTTCACCCACCAGCTGAGGGTCATCGAGGGCTTCTTCGGTGAGCGTAGGGCCATACCAGTAGTCACGCTCCTCCATCTCCAGATGCTCGTCCCGATATCGGATCCGACCATCGTCGATCGCGATACGCGCACGGATTCGATCCAGCCTCGCAATGCCGACGACTGCCTCCACGAGTTCGTAATGCACGTTCGACGTGAATCCTCTGCGAAGAAACTGATGGTAGTGGACTGATAAAGGTCCGATGAAAAGTCCGTGCGGACGTGCGTCGAGATCGGCAACGTCGATGAGTCCATGATCATCAAGGAATGTGGCAAGCCGCGGGACAGCCGCAAGCACCGGTGAGTCGTGACGGGGATACGTGAATGCCGATTGCGGAATGGCGAAGTAGTCGTCCCATGTAGCAGCCTCGACCAACGAAGCCGCTGAATCTCTGAGTGCGAGCACCCTGGGCAAGAGATCGACCATTTCGTTGAAAGTCGTGGGATAGCGTTCGGCCCATGTTCGGATGGCTTCCGTGGCTCGATCGCGGACCTGGACTAGGCGTGGTCGCTTATCGCGATAGAAAAATAGTGGCGCCGCTGAAAGGTCCCTCATGATTCCAAGAAGGTCGCCGTAGAGTGATCCAAGGGCCTCCCGTACTGTTGCGGTGAGCCGGTAATCGATCGTGTTCACGGCAACCTCAGCGCTGGATGCAAGCCCAGTCGGACCGCGTCGTTTCTAGAGGAGGAAGCGAGCGGTCCGTCGTCGAGTCTCGGGCTCAGGACCCAACTGTGCCGCGTTACGGCGAGTGTCACAACTCAGGGCTCAGGTCAGGCGGTTGAACCCGCGAGCCGGCAGGCCATGCGCGACGGAGGACACGCGGGAAGGGACCGTCGGCGTCCGGGTGAGGCCGTCTACCCTTCATCCGGGCAAGTCTACTGGCTTGGAAACGCACGTTCGAGCCGGTGGTCCCCGACCAGCCGGTTGGCGCCCGGCAGCATCAGCGGCCCGTTCGCTGCCGTTCAAAACCGGGCCCAGCAACGAGCGGCGCGAAGCAGGCTTGCCAAGGGAGCAGCGAAAGCACCCCGTCACCTCATGGAGCCGCCGCAGGTGCCCCGTCAGGCTCAGGATCCCTACTGGCCTCCTTCTGCGCCGTGGGATGTCCTACTCATGGGGCGGCCGGTGGAGGCGGCGGCCCAGCACGTGCCCATCCCCGCCAGAGCCGTCGGCGACCACGTGACATCGGAGGGCGTCGGGCTTTGTAAACCGGCGCCCCCACGCCCCGAATCAGCCACGCTGGCCGGCTCGGATGCTGACCCGCGGTCCCGCCACTATCGCGAGGGGTTTGGATTCTGACAACGTGGGCGTACCCGGCGGGAATCGAACCCCGCTGGGCTGGGCGACACTAAGAGCCCGTCCAGAACGCTGGGGGCTCTCGACAGGGTTAGCGTGAGCTAGAGAGCCCCTCCGATGCTCTGAGGTCCTGCCACGGCGCAGCCGGCTCCCCCGGCTAGCGTTAGCCCGCTGAGCACGTCCGTGGTAGCCGCGCCATTTGAGCCCGCGGACGGACAGCCAGGCACTGTGCGAGTCGGCTCCAACAGGGTGACGGCTCGCTGATACCGCCACCGACGACAGCTCGCGAAACTCGTGCCGAGCGCGTAGAGGGAAGTCTCGGGCTCGTTGCTCGAATACGGGGCAGAGGCCGATAGGTAGTCCCAGTTTCGGTGAGGTCCTCTAGCCACTGACGCTTCTATCCTGCCACCCTGCCCGCTTGGAAGCCAGATCGTCTCGAGCATGGTCCGCCGGCAGCGAGACGCTGGGCCGCAACTCAAATCAGCTCCCATTGACCGCCGCCCTTGAGAGCGTCTCGCTTACACATACCCCGCTGACCGACCGCCAGGGTCGCTCCGCGCATCCGCCTTGTCTTGATGGCGCGTTGGTTCCAAGCGATCCTTACTGGTTGAGGCCATTGCTAACGTTGGAGAAGACGTTGTTCACTTGACTGCCCACGATCTGCAAGATAACGATCACCACGACCGCGATGAGCACCAAGATCAGGGCGTATTCGACCATGCCCTGACCCTCCTCGTCGTTCAGACGGGGACGGAAAAGACGGGCGACGTGTCGTGTGAAGTAGTTCATTACTTCCAGGGGTGCTCGCGGATTAGTCACCCCAAAGGTAGACGGCGAGGTGGCCGCATTCGGTCACGCCAGCGTCACGAGAGCGTCGAGGCTAATGGAGCAGACCCTCTTTGTTGGTCACTCACCTGGAAGCAGTGCCCCATGCGCCGCTCAATACCGGCTTTCGAGGCGGCGGCTCAGCATGAAGGGGTCAGCCGGTCGCCTCCTCCCCGGCAACCCTTCCTCCGCATAGGGTCGCGGGCGTTCCCTTGGAGTGCGACACTTCGCTCGAGGCCGGAAGTTCGACCGACCGTCTCCCTACCCATCCGACCTAATCGGAGACCTCGATGCCATCGGCCACCACCCAGACCGAGCCACCTGTGAGTGGCCCAGCTCCGCCGCAACGCTCCCGAGCCCGCTTCCCAGCGATTCGCGTTCGGGGACTGAGCAACCGTGCTTGACTTAGTGGGCCATGTGGCTTAGTCAGAGTGTCTGCGAAGAGGGGTCAAGCCCACACAGACCACAGTGGACGCTGGTGGACAGTGAGTTACTCATGAGAAATTCGACGTGATCGACTGGCAGATGACTAATGTGACACCGACGACCCAGGGCCTCGGTGACGCGATCGACGCCGACTTTCAGGCGTCCGGTCTTCTCGTCGTCCCAAGGGACTGGAGGGGCGATCCTGCAGATTTGCTCCCAGTGCCGTATATCGAAGTCGTCGGCCGACGGAAGTTCGGGGGCCCCGGTGACCCAACGGCACTCTTGCACATTCTAATGAATGTGTGGCCGTTCGTGGCTGGTGGCCTCGCTGGCGCTATGGCCGACGACGTCTGGGGCGGCACGAAGAGAGGACTTAAGTACATCCTTCACCACGTTCTTGCGGATAAAGCCGGCAGCGCCAGCATTACCATCGTGGGGCGTGATCCAGAGCCGACGTATGAAGTCGATCGCGACGACCTTACTCACCTGGACGAGGCTGTCGATGCTCTTTCCGAGCACTGGGGCACCGCAGAATGGAGTAGCCGAGAGCGGGTGTTTCGCTGGAACCCAGGGGAAGGGCAGTGGGAACTCGTAGACACCACCACGACACATCGCGTGCACGCCGGTCGGATGACACCGAGTCGCCTCTAGCGGACACCCAGCCTAAGTGAGTCGCAGCCAAAGTGTTGGCCAGCGCAAGCTCGTCGTTGGGGCCGCCAGCGTGGTTGCAACGGGGTCGCAGTCCTTCGGCAGAAGAGCGAATAAGGCGCTCCTGGCAACCGTTGATGGAAGGGCGAATTCAAATAGCATCGGGTTCCTTCCAAGCTGGATGTCGCGGGTTCGAGTCCCGTCTCCCGCTCCAGACTTCCTTGTTCGAACTCGCCCACGCCGAAGACTAGGTCGAAGGGCGCCGCGTAGTGCGGTTCCGCGACTCGACCGTTGCGGACGATGAGTCTCTCAAACACCGCTCGGTTGTACAGCGCCCGCGTACGCTCCTTTGCGACACGGTACGCAGCGCCGCAACTCTCGGCGAAGCGTAGCGCGATGCCGAGGATCTCCTGCCACTGCGCCAGGGTTGCGTCAACCTCCCGCAGACGCTCTTCCACATCGGCCGTCTCACGACGTAGCCGGTCCTGCTCCTCTCGCAGCATCGCCACGTCAATCGCAGCAGCGTAGTAAGCGTCCAGCAACTTGCGGCGTTGGGCGTTCAGCTTCTCTAGCCGTTTGGCCTGGAACTCCCGTTCTGCGACGTTGCGCTCTTCACGGGAAATGAGCTCCACCTCCAGCCAGCCGCGCAGCCGCTCAGCCATCTCGGGCCGCAATTGGATGCGCGCATAGAGCGCCTCGACCTGCTGCTCCAGGTTGGTGACGGGAACGTACGCTTCGCGGCATCCGGTCGGCCGCCGCCGGTCCTTCTGGCCGAGGCAGTAGAAGTAGACGTACTTGCCCTTGGAGAACTGGATCGACAGGCGTCGCCCGCACACACCGCAGACCAGCAAGCCCTTGAGGTAGTGGCTATGGCACAGCTCGCGCGTGCCGTCACCGCCACGCGAGGCGAGGATGGACTGTGCTTTCTCGAAGGTCTGCGCGTCGACGAGAGGCTCGTGCCGCCCGTGGTACTCCACCCCGTTGTGCTCGACGACCCCGACATAGAACTTGTTGCCCAGCACCCAGCGAAGCCCGTTGATGGAGAGTGGGCGTTCCGGTCGGTCGCGCCACGCTCGCATGCGCAGGCCGCGGGCCTCCATCTCTGTCGCCAGCTGCTCCACGGTGTAGTCGCCGCTGGCGTACAGCTGGAAGGCCTCGACCACAAGCGGGGCCCGCTCCGGATCGGGGATGACATAGGCCATCCGCCGCCCGCCCTCCCACTCCTTGCGGTTGAGGTAGCCGAGTGGGGCCCGGTGGATCCAGCCACCCATCTGCGCCTTTTGACGCATGCCCTTCTTGACCTCGGCGGAGAGATTCGCCGAGTGGTACTCGTTGACCAAGGCCTCGATGCCCTCAGCGAGCCAGCCGGCCGCAGTCTCCTCCAATTTGTTCACCACTGACTCGAGGCGCACGCCGCGCTTGCGTAGCGCGGCGCGCAGGGCAAGGTGGCGGGCTGCGTTGCGGGCGAAGCGGTCGCGCTTGTGCACCACGACCACGTCGACGTCGCCCTGCTCGAAGATGCGCTGAAGCATGGCGTTGAACTGGGGCCGGGCGTCGTCATCCTTCGATGCCGACTCACCGCGGTCGCAGTACTCGTCGACCAGCGACCAGCCCTGCTCGCGGATCAGTTGTACGGACGCCTCGCGTTGGGCGGGCAGCGAATACCCCTCCTCGGTGTCATCCCGCTCTACTTGCTGCTTGTCGGAGACCCGCAGGTAGATGACGGCGCGCGTGGTGTTGGTCGCTGGTTCCGCACCCCGCCTCGACTCGCTCACCGGTCGACCTCCGTGGCGATTGGCTCCCGCGGGGCCTCGGCGCCGGCGGCGTGCCGGGTCGCGGCCGCGGGGCGTCGGAGGGTACCTCGATGCGCTGCAGTCCTCAAGCGTGGTCCGAGAGCCCTTGGTCCGGGCGGCATGCCCTCCACGGAGAGCGCGGTCTCAACCTGCTCGTGGACCTGCATCGCCGTGTCGATGAGGGCGCGGGCGAAGAGGCGCAGCTGCTCGTCAAGCTGGTCGGGCTGTTGAGTGTGCGGGGGCCGTCCCTCCGTCGCTGGAGTGCCCGCTGCCGTCAACCCCAATCTTCCTCGGGATCCGCAGGATCGGCGTCGTCGCCGGCCGGTGGGGTTGTGGTGGCGTGAGTCACCTCGCCTTGCTCGGGCTGCAGTCGCTCGGCTTGCCTCCGGGCACGCCGAATAAAAGCCTCGGGCGGCTTCGGCACGTCGGCCAACTCGGCGAGACGCCGGCGTGGCCGTGGGTGCCCCATAGGCCACCAGACCGCCTCTGCGGGTGGTCGGCCGAGGCTGCCCGCCGCCGTGGCCAGCGGGACGGTCGCTCCGGCCATGGCGGCCCGCACGTTGGCCTCCCGGCGCTGGCTCGGCAGCCAGAAGAGGATCCACTCAAGCTGGCCGGTGCCGACTTCCACGTCGGCGTACCCCTCCAGCTTGGCGACCAGGCGATCCAGTGGTTCAGTGCCGCGGTCGTACTCGAGGAAGAAGCCGACCGACCTTCCTGCCTCCTCCCACCGCCCCCAGCCGTCGGGATGCACGACCTTGAGGAGCCAGTCGGTGATGCGCCGCTCCGACCACCAGTGCCAGAGACGCGCTCCCGAGGTGTGCCGCGCGTGACGAAGGAGGGCACAGAAGAAGCCGTTGACGCCGAGGTGATGGGCGAGCCGCTGACTGTCGCTGATGGCGAAGGCCTTGTCCCGCCGCCAGCGCACCGTGTCCAGGTCGCGGTCACGCTCGGCGGCGATCACCATGGCGCCGAGCTGGTCGAGAACGTAGTGGTAGGGACCCGTGGCGTACCCACCGTCCAGGCGCCGGAAGCGGTCAACCAGGCGCATCTGGTGGAGCAGGGTGAGGCGGTGCTGCGCCGTGTTGAGGTGGTCGAAGAACACGTCACGAATGTGGTCCGTGGTGAGGACGCGGTGGTCAGCGAGGAGGCGAAGGATGCGGCGATCCCGTTCGGTCAGGTGGCCCGCGACGCGCATCACCAGCTCGTCAGTCACCCTGGGCCGCGCCTTCGTCGTCAATTCCCTCATTTCCACCATTTACAGTCGGGGAAGGTCTACGGGCGCCTTCGCGGCATCAGACCAGGGATTTCCACCGCTGACCCCCGTCGCATCAAGAGTGGCGACCCTGGTGGTGGCCGAAGCGGTGACCAATGCGCTCACCCAAACGACAGCAGCCCTCTGAGGGGACGCGGCATGGCCCCCGGCCCGAGTGGTGCTCATGCAGACCAAACCGGGGAAAGCGCCGAAAACGCGACACGCGGCCTTACCGGCGGCGTGCAAGTCACTTGGGCAAGGCGGCTGACCAGATGGCGTGGAGCTGCGCCATTGGTCGGCCGCGACCACCGTGGCACACAAGTACAAATCCGGCTTTCGGGCGCGAATATGACAGCCGGCAAGTAGGCTGCCAGGCGATCGGCTCAGGAGAACTCGGGCTGGCGGCAAAGCCACCAGTGACGTCTGCCGGACGTCACTAAAACGTCCAGCGCCCGGCCGAGTAGAGGTCGAACAGCCGGAGGCACTACTCAGGACACTCCTGAGCCTCCAGGATTCCCGCGGCGATTCGACCACCCAGGGCGGGAATTGCATGAACCGGCAGTTGTCAACCGGCCTTCAGCGCTCTCATCCGAAGAGCCCCGGGGCTCGCTGCCCCGGGGCTCCAGGAGACTGCTGCGCTCAGGAAGCCGCCGGGGCGACCGCTATGTCGGGCTTGCCCAGGCGGTCGATCGCCTGCTGCAGGAAGCCCGACGCCTTCTCCGCCTCGACGAACCGCGCCAGGAAGGCCTGGCCGGTCGCGTGACCCCGAGGCACTGCCAGGGCGAAGCGGGCGACGAAGAAGTCGTCGGTGACCAGTCGCGACCCAGGCACCTGCGCAGCGAGTCCGCGCAGGGCGGAGCGGGCGTCGGCGTACGTGTCGGCCTGTCCCGTGGCCAGCAGCCGCAGGCCCGCGGCGGTGCTGTCAACGGGGACCAGCTTGGCGTGCTTCAGCTGCGCCGTGAGCGCGGCCGTGTGGGGGGAACCCGCCTGCGAGGCGATGCGGATGCCAGGCTGGTCGGCGTCCGCGACGGTGTGGATCGCCGAGTCGGCGCGCACCAGATACGTGTGCGGCAGGAGCAAGAACGGGGAGGTCAGGTCGGCCACCGTCGCCGCCTTGGGGTTGAGGGGGAGGATGCCGACATCCCACGCGCCGGACTGGGCCGCGTCGATCGTCCCTCCCGGGTCGGGGTAGGACACCGTGTCGACGGGAACTCCGAGCTGCCGCCCCAGGGCGGTGGCCAGGTCCACGCCGATCCCGTGCATCACGCCGCTGGTCGGGTCCTTGACGGCGAAAATCGGAGGTGCTGCGGGGATCCCGACGCGCAGCCGTCCCGACGGCGCCAGGTCGGAGAGAACCGCCGCGGGAACGGCCGCCGAGGACGATGCGGAGCTTGCGCTGTGCGACGATGTGGTCGCCGAGCCGCAGGCGGCGACGGCGACCAACGCGGCCGACATCGCTGTGAGTCGAACCATCCGCCGGGTCTGTGCGTGGTTCATGGTCAGTCTCCCCCGTGGCCGCGCTGGCGGCGGCCTGTGACCCGACACGCTGCCGTCGCAGGGCCCTCCGCGCATCGGGAGAACTACGCGGGGGAGTACCTGTTTTTCGCCCCCCGGCGACTCGGCCCTATGCTGCGGAGCGTCCGCGGGCGGCCGACGCGACCGAGGGACGACGGGCCGGATCCATGGGGAGGGACTGACGCTGCGCCTCAGCCGCCGCGAGCGGGAGATCGCGGACCTCGTCGCCGAGGGCCTGAGCAACCGGGAGATCGCAACCCGCCTCTTCATCTCCGAGCGCACCGCCGAGGGGCACGTCGAGTCCATCCGGAACAAGCTCGGGTTCCACTCGCGGGTCCAGATCGCCGCCTGGGTCACGGAGCAGCGGGCGACGGGCGGCGACCGGGCTGATGTCCCGGGGCCGCCGGTCGCGCGCACAGTACCAGCCGCCGCTGCCGACCTCGGCGTCCCCGCGGCCCGGGCCCGGCGCCTCCGTCGGCCCGCCGTCCCCGCGGTCGGCCTCGTCGCGCTGATCACCGCGGGCCTGGCGCTGGCGGCGTCGCTCCGCGGCGGCGGATCGGCGCCGACGGGGCGGGTGATCCTCACCGTGGCGGGGACCGGTGTGCGCGGCGATGGTCCGGATGGGCACGCTGCCTCCGCGACCGACCTGAGCAGCCCGCTCTCCGTGGACATCGACCAACAGGGCCGGCTGTACATCCTCGAGGGGGATCGCGTTCGCCGGGTGAACGGTGACGGCACCGTGGTCACGGTGGCCGGCTCCGGGCGCGCCGGCTCCGCGGGCGACGGTGGGGCGGCAACGGCGGCCGACCTCGACGGCCCGCAGGACATTGTTGTCGACAACGGCGGCAACATCTACATCGCCGACTCCGGCGACAACCGCGTCCGTCGTGTCGACGCGCGCGGCGTGATCAGTACTGTGGCCGGCACGGGGCAGAGAGGCTATGCCGGTGACGGCGGACCGGCCGCGACGGCGCGGCTGGACACACCGACGGGCCTAGCCATCGGCTTCGGCGGGGTCCTGCTCATCGCCGACAGCGGGAACAACCGAGTGCGCGCCGTGGGACCGGACGGCGTCATCAGCACGGTCGCCGGCACCGGCGACGCGGGGTACGCGGGCGATGGCGGCCTGGCGGGGTCCGCGCTCCTCAACGGTCCGCGCTGCATCGCCGTGGACGCCGAGGACAACGTATATGTCGCCGACACGCTCAACGACCGGGTCCGGCGCATCGACGCCGCCGGAGTCATCACCACCGTCGCTGGGAGCGGAGAGCCGGGGTTCGCCGGCGACGGCGACTCGGCGACGGCCGCCCGGCTCAATCTCGCCTCGGGTCCGCTGAGTGGCGCGGGTTGCCTTTCGGTCGACGGTGCCGGCGACCTCCTCATCGCCGACGCTCTCAACAATAGGGTCCGCCAGGTCGCCGTCGACGGCATTATCAGCACTCTCGCCGGGAATGGACAGGCGGGGTCGGCGGGTGACGGCGGGGACGCCACGCAGGCACAGCTGGCGCGGCCCCTCGGAGTGGTCGCGCTCCCGGTCGGCGGCGTCTACATCGCCGAAGCGGACAACGACCGGGTGCGACTCGTCGATCAGCCAGCCGGCGCCGCATCGAGATCGGTCGCGAACGCCCGGCCGACCGCGATCACGACGTAGACCAGATAGCTGGCGCCGGCCGACGCGGCGGCGATCTCCTGTGTCGGGATGTCGGGAGCCAGGTAAGTGCCCTCCCCCGGGACGAGGTGGACCGCCGCCCGTCCAGCCGCCTTCACCGTCACCGCCCCATCGAGGACAAAGACGACTTCGTTGCCGCCTAGGCGATGCGCCGCGCTTCGACCGCCGGGTTGGAGGGTGATGCGCTGCAGAGTCTCGACGTACTGCGCCGGTGCCAGCGCTGATGCCGGGAGGTCCTCGGTCTCGTAGGCGACCTCGGCACCAGCCACGACGAGCGGGGTGCCGCGTTGTGCCGTCGGCCACAGCGCGAGGAAGTACCAGGTGTTCTCGTCGGCGCCCGTGTTGGTGTGCGCGTGCTCTGCGCTGCGCTGGTATGCGGCCCGACCGGCGACGATGGCGACACGCTGCCCGTCGGAGTAACCGAGTACCTGCCCGCCGCCGCTCTGGTAGATGATCCCCGGCTGGTGCTTGCGTGATGGGAAGGACTGGCCCGGTGCCTGGTGGAAGTTGATGACGCGGATGAACTGGCTGCCGGTCGGCAGCGCGTCCAGCTTTCCCGCGGCGAGCTCATCAACGGTCATGAATCGGGCGCGTGCCGCCGGGTCGGGCGTGCGCTGCGGAGACGACCCACATGCGACGACCACCGCGCCGATCACGCCGACCCCGGCGAGGCGGCCTCGGTACCAGCGCCTTCTGCCCAATCGCTCCCCCCGCGGGTCCCTGTTGTCGCGTGTCGTGCCCAGCATTTGATCACGGATTGGAGCAAGCGGGCCAGTTCAAGCTGAGGGGAGTGCTCCGCGCGAGCCGTGCCGGGCCCAGGCCAGCCCTGGTCTCACTCGACACCCGGCCGGTCCGCCGGGGAGGCGGTTTTCGCAAGCTCACCCAGCGTCGCCCGAAGCGCAGACAAGTTCGAACAAGCTACAGTCTGGAGCTCCAACTGCCGAGCGTTGCGCCCCATGCGGGCTTGAGGCAAACGCGAGTACCCGCTCTGGACGAGCGTCATGCGGTCGCCGGCTTGCGGGCAATCACATAGGCGCGCTGCGTGCCCACCTCGAATGGCTCGTAGGCGCGTCGCTCCAGGCTCACGACCACGTCGAAGCCCGCGGCCTCGAGCCAGGTGACCATGTCGGCAGGCCGATGAAACCTGAAGTCGAGCGATACCGTCTGTCCCAGGAGTTCGTCGACATGACGCACTTCGTCACCGGCGTGAAAGGAGATCAGCGCCAGCCCATCCGCGCACAGCACACGGAAGAACTCGCCAATAGCGACTGCGACGTTTGTCGCCTCAAGGTGGATGATCGAGTAGAGGGCGACAATTCCCGCCCACGCGTTGTCGGCGGCGTCCAGTGCGAGCATGGTCCCGACGCGGACATCTAGGTCGGGTGTGAGCCGTCGCGCCAGGTCGACCATTTTTGGTGAAAGGTCGACGCCCAGCGCTGGCACGCCGAGGTCGCGCAGGTATCTCGTGACATGCCCCGGCCCGCAGCCAACGTCGGCAACCGGCCTGCCGCCCGCCGGTAGCTGCTCGACGAAGGCGGCCAGCAGCGCGCGGTCGAGTGGCTTGTGTCGGAGCTCGTCGAAAAACCGCTCCGCGTACGACTCGGCCAGCGCGTCGTAGCCGGCGCTGACGGCGTCCTCGACGCTCAGGGTTCAGATTGTCGCGCGCGGAGTAGGGGTCGTGGCGGCGTTGACGCCGGCCTCCGCTCGCCTCGACAGCCGTGACCTGGGCCTCGATCCGCTCTGGGGTCGCGCCGAGATCATGGAGGACGCGCGCCACAGTCGCCTCGTCGACGTTGCTGAGGCCAAGGAGCAGGTGGTGCGTGCCAACGCTTCTGTTCGCGCGGCGCCTTGCCTCCTCGAAGGCGAGTTCGATGACCTTCTTTGCCCTCAAGGTGGACCCCGGATGGGCCATCGGAAGGACCTCGCTCGTTGGCAGCTCCCTCTCGAGGCGTCCGCGCACGCTGGAGGCGTCGATTCCGACTCGCAGCAGCACGGTCGCGGCGACAGTGCTCTCCTGCTGAACGAGGGCGAGAAGGACGTCCTCAGGGGCAATGTACGCGCGCTGTGCTCGCTCAGCCTCCTCCTGCGCCAGTGTCAGGGCGCGCTTACCCTCTCCCGAGAAGCGTTCCCAGGGATACATGCCGGCCCCTACGATGGGTAACTGGTGTGCCCGCAAGGGAGCAACCTCGGTCGCCCAGGCCAGGGGTGCGCCCGGCGACGCTGGCGTCGGATCCGCCACGCGGATCCTGGAAATTCACCCCGGTGTACAAAGCTGCTGAGGTCGTCGGTCTGATCAGCAGCTCCGGGAAAGAGCATCCGGCAGTGTGCCTTGACCTCAACCTGACTGGGACTGCCGTGCGGGACTAGGTCGAGAGGGCAGAGGTCGAGGAGGGGAAGCGGCCAGGACTCACGGTGGCAGAGAGCGAGCGGTGTCAGCGAAGAGGGGTCAAGCCCATCCGGGTATGCGAGTCAACTCGGCAAGGCGCCCACGGAGCTCAAAGAGGTTCGAACAAGCTCCAGTCTGGAGCTCCCGTCCATCAGACGTCCACGGCACGTCCCTGGGACGTCTGGAAAGCCTCCCCCATGATCTTCGGCCATGCCCGCTATGACGGCGAGGTCCGACCGATCGTGGTCTGCAGCTGTGGGGAAGGCTCGAAGCGTCGCAATTGGAGACGCGCCAAGGGCCCGGTGCTACGCAGCAGTCCTGCCTGCTTCAATCCGCGTAGATCATCTACAAGTGCACAATTCAACGGTGCTGTATGAGAACGGCCGGGTCGCCGGCTACGAGCAGCCGAGATCAAACTTGGCGCGGATGGACAAGCCGCCGGTATCTCCGATGCTCCGGACCAGGCGTCTCATCTTGCGCCGCTGGACCGACGAAGACAGGGTACCCTTCGCGCAGATCAACGCCGATCCTGAGGTGATGCGTTATCGCCTAGCGCCTTTGACTAGCCAAGAAAGCGACGATCTGATCGACGAGATCGAAGACTGCTTCTCCAAGAACGGCTTCGGCCTGTGGGCGCTTGAGCGAACGGAGGACCGTCGGCTCCTCGGGTTCACAGGGCTCGCCACCTCCAACTTTGGTGCTCCATTCTGCCCTGCCATCGACGTCGGCTGGCGGCTTGCACCAGATGCCTGGGGGCAAGGCTATGCGACCGAAGCAGCCCTCGCTTCCCTGGGCTTTGCTTTCAACGAGGTAGGGCTGGCTGAGGTTGTCGCACACACGACCAGCCTGAACGAGGCCTCGCGGGCCGTCATGCGCCGGATCGGCATGACTCACGACCCAGCAGATGACTTTGATGGGCCGTGGTATCCAGTTGGACATCCTTGCCGCAGGTTCGTTCTCTACCGGATTAGCGAACGCGATTGGCGAGCGCGCGAGGCGAGACAGCTCGGCTAGGTGCTGTCCCGTAGTAGGCGTGAGTCGCCCCAGCCTTCCGGCCCGGGGCTCACCGGACTACCGGGAGGGCTTGGAAGGATGGCCAGGTTTCACAAGCGGAACGAGAAATCGATCCCGGAATCGAAGGTGGTACTGGCGGCGGAGACCCCGGTCTCCCGCTCCGCCCACTCAGGCTTGCGCTCCAGGTCGAGGCTACACTCTGTGTGCGGGTGGTGAGCATGCTATTCGCTCTAGGGGCCTCGCGCGTCACCCGAAGGTGCGAAGAGGTGCGCCCAGCTCAGCCTGAGCTTGCGCAGAGGTGGCGTCAAGGCTTGGGCCCGCCAGACGTGCCAGGGGCGTTCACCTGGGTGCATTGAGGTGAGCTTCGGTCGCGTTCTGCGCGCGTCACGCTACGTGCGGAGGACCAGCGGCAGTTCCTCCAGGCCGTTGACGAAGGCCGACTCCAGTCGGCGCGGCTCACCGGCGACCGAAACCGAACCGAAACGAAGCACGAGCTCGCTCAGAAGGGCGCGTGCCTCCATGCGCGCCAGCCCGGCGCCCAGGCAGTAGTGGATGCCGAAGCCGAAGCTGAGGTGCGGGTTGGGGTCGCGACCCAAATCGAGGTCCAGGCTGTTGTCGCCGAATACCTCCTCGTCGCGGTTGGCGGAGAGGTGGAGGAGTAGTAGGTAGTCCCCGGCCGCGATGTCGCGGCCGCCGAGGGTGCAGTCCTCGGTCGCAGTGCGTGCGAACCCAATGAAAGGCGTTGTCCAGCGAAGCAGCTCCTCGACAGCTGTGGGAATGAGCAACGGGTCGTTCCGGAGGCGCTGCCACTGGGCGGGATGCTCCGCAAGGGCGCGCAGGCTGCCGGAGATCAGCTGGCGCGTGGTCTCGTTGCCGGCGACGAGAAGTGACATGCAGAAACCGAGAAGCTCGCCCTCGTTGAGCTTGTCGCCATCGACCTCGGCAGCGAGCAGGTCGCCGATCAGGTCGTCTGACGGGTGGCCGCGGTGCTCAGCGACAGCCTCGAGGAGGTGGCCGATGACTTCGCTGGCATGCGCGTAGCTCTCCGGCGTCGGATCCACGGCAGCCGCGATCGCCGAGTCGGACCACGCGCGCAGCTGTTCCCGATTAGAACCATGAAGGCCGAGCAGTTCTGCAATCATGGTCAACGGGAGCGGGACGGCAAGGCGCTCGACGGCGTCGAACGGTTCTCCGGGATTGATGACGTCGAGGAGTTCGTCGACCAGGGCAGTGATCCGTTGCTCGAGGCGGACCACCTCGCGGCCGTGGAACTGCCGCGAGACGATGGCGCGGTAGCGCGAGTGCTCCGGCGGATCGAGGTAGAGGATCGACTGACCGGGCGCGATGTCGCGTTCGCGGTCGCCGAGAAGCACGCCACGGCTCGAGCAGAAGAGTCTAGGGTCGCGAAGTACAGCGAGTACGTCGTCGTGTCGCGTCACCACCCACATCTGCGCGGCGTCGTCGCGGTGCACCGGATCATCCCGACGCCACCGCCGGAGGACCTCATGAGGCGCGGCGTAGAACTTCGGGTTGCGGATGCCGAGGTCGAGAAGCTCAGCCACGGGAGACGGGTTCGGCGGTGCAACGCGTATCGGCGACCGTTGCCGACGGGCGTCGGGTCGACGGATTGGTTCCGAGCTCGCGATCAGCTACAAGCTCGTGCGTGGGTCTCGCTCGCAGAGTACTCCAGAGCACCACTGTCATGCCGGCGGCGGGGATGTACATGAGGAAGGCAGAGCCACCGAGCGTCCGCGATCCGACGACCAGTGCGGCGATCGCCATGTGCAGCCATTGCGCATGCCAGATAACCAGGGAGGCGAGGTGTGGGTGACGCAGGGGATTGGCGATGGCGACATCCGGTTCGTCGCGGGTCATCCAGAAGAGCACAGCCATCACCGCGGCGGTTACGACCGCGAAGCCCACCTGGCTCAGCAGTGGAAGCCCAAACCAGAACCCTCCACCCGAATAATCGAAGATGTGGCCGAGGTAGAAGCCGCCGAGGCGACTCACGGGATCCAGGATCCAGACGGGCCAAACTGCGAACAGAATCGCGATGACCCACTCGTGCCACGACTGCCGGGCCCGGGTCCGCCACGGTCCCGACGTAACCAGGCGCGCTGCAGCGTAGGCGAAGTAGCCACTGAACGTGTAGCTGAGCGGGACGAAGAGGGGCACATCTCCGACGTACAGTTCGTTGCCTCGGAACGACGGATTGAAAGCGTATTTCGTGTACGGCACACCGATCCAGACCGAACAGTTCTCGGCCAGCGCTCCGATCCCGACGGCGACCACTGCGTAGACGATCGTGCGCCGCCATCCCAGGTGGCGAGCGGCGCAGACGGCGAAGGCCGTCCCGAAGAGGGTGACGTACCAGCGGCCCCCAAAGGTGTTCCAGATTTCATGCATGGCGTGTATTGAACAGTCAGCCGGACGCCCTCGCCGGCTCACCTATGTAGACGTAAACAGTGCGCTTCATCTGTCATCTCCTCGTCCGGCGTCTGCGGCCAGGTCAACCGAACGTCTGTACGAGCTGGACATGCCGCGCAACATCAGTGTCGGAGAGCTCAGTCGGTCACGGTCGGTGCGAGAAGCGACTAGGCATTCGGACGTGGTGTTTGCGCGGGAGACCTCAAGGCCTTAGCCCATGCTCCTCGCACCCGTTCCTTGAGCCACCAGACTCGAGAATGTGAACCGCACGATCCGGTCCCGCTCGCGACGAGCTAAGCGGAGAAGCAGAACGCCTTCGAGCGTCGCGAGCAGGGCGTTGGTGACGGTGTCGAGGTCCTCGGCGACCACGGAACCGGCGATCGCGTTGCGGAGCATCGCCCGCATTCCCGCGCGGTGTTCGCGTTCGAAGTCTCTAACCACCGGTGACACTCGGGCGCGCTCGTCGAGCGCGCGGCGGATGGCCTGCAGCTCGGACAGCCGGTCGACGAACCAGACGATCTCTTCGACGACGGGCCGCTGCCGGGGCTTTCGCTCGATGAGGCGGGCTGACAGGCGCTGCAGCGCAGCCACGAAGAGGTGGTCTTTAGACGGGAAGTACCAGTACACGGCGTTCTGCGCTAGCCCTAGCTCACGGGCGATGCCGGCAACTGACAGAGCCTCGTAGCCCCCTTCCCTGAGGCGCCGTTCTGCAGCTTCGACCAGGGCACCGACCTTGACCTCTCGCTTGAGTTCGCTGTGGGTGCGCGGCATGGCGGCATGGTAGCCCGCTGCCGGCGCACTTGACACACTCTCAAGAGGCCTGCCAAACTCTTGTGCCGCTCTCAAGAAGGAAGGAAAACCTGGGAGGACGCCTCGTGGACATCACTGGGACCCGTGCGCTGATCACGGGTGCGTCGAGCGGCATCGGGCGATCGCTGGCGCTGGCGCTGACACGGGAGGGTGTGCTGGTAGCCATCGCCGCCCGCCGAGGTGAACTCCTCGACGGCCTGGCCGACGAGATCGAGAGCACAGGCGCGCCGCGTCCAGCAGTGTTCGCAGCCGACCTGTCCAAGCGGGGCGTGGCCCGGGATCTGGCGTCGTCGGCGGTCCGCGCCATGGGAGCAGTTGACATCCTGATCAACAACGCCGGTGCGGCGGTGGGTGGTTATCAGGCCGTCATCGGTGACCGCGAGGAAGCGCGAGATCTCTTCGAGCTAAACGTTTGGAGCCCGGCCGCGTTGACTGCCGCGCTCGTCCCCGTGATGCGGAGGCGCGGGACCGGCGCGGTGGTCAACGTCACCTCGGCCATGCAGGTCATGCCCTGGCCAACGATGGGCAGCTACATGGCCTCAAAAGCGGCACTCGGATGCCACACTCAGACCCTGCGTCTTGAGCTGCGCGGTACCGGAGTGCACGTGATGGAGGTCATTCCTGGCCCCGTAGCCACCCCCATGCAGGGAGAATCGGCGCTCATTCCTGGCCTGGCTCGCGCCGCCAAGGGCATCAAGCCCGGAAGCCCGGACGAACTCGCCCAACTGGTCATCCGTGCCCTTGGCCGCAATGTCGCACAGGTCGTCTATCCACGCTTGCTTCGCGCTACATACGCCGTTCCGGCGATCGCGCGTCGCTTCAGCGCTCGACAGGCTGCGCGTCTAGCGACCGAGTTCGATCCGAACGACGAGCGGGTGGTGCTCTCCGGCTCGCAGGGCGATGACCTCTCCCGACGTGCCCGGGAGGCATGGGAACGCGGCGAACGAGATCCCAGGCGACTCCAGACGCTCAACGCGAGTGGTCGGGCCGAGCGACGATGTCCCAACGCCCTTTGGGCGCCGGTCGGCGCCACGGCTCCCCAAAGGCAGTCCGAGCAGGTCGAGCCTGGACTCAACTCGCCTGACCGACGGAGTGTCACCATCCTCAACGAGCTCGCACTCTGCTCGCAGAATCAGGAAGAAGGCGCTCCGGCAGCGACTTCCGACCTGTCCAAATTTGACGTAGCATCCCGTTGCTTCCAAGCTGGATGCCGCGGGTTCGAGTCCCGTCTCCCGCTGTCAGCCTTCCTCTGTTGAAGCCTAGGCTGGATTACGAGGGGACGCTGAAGTCGGGGATGGTTATCGATCCATCTTCTGCGAGCGCGAACGCCGGGTTGTACGCAATCTCCCAGGCGTGGCCGTCGGGGTCGGTGAAGAAGCCGGCGTAACCGCCGTAGAAGGTCTTCCCGGGGGCGCGGGTGACCGTGCCCCCTGCGCGCTCAGCGGCCGCGACGGCGTCATCGACCTCAGCCTGTGACCGCACGTTGTGCGCTAGGACGACTCCGTCAAACGTCCCCACAGGGCCGTCCGGGATACCGCAGTCGGCCCTCAGCTTGTCGCGCCCCCACAGCACGAACGCTATACCGCCGATCTGGAAGAAGACGGTTTGCTCGACCTCCTGTCCGCCCCAGCCAAGCGCCTCGTAGAACCGTCTCGCCCGATCCAGGTCATCAACACCGAGGGTGACCAGGCTGATGCGTTGTTCCACCGGGCGATTATCAACCTTCGGCAGCCGGTGTTCAACTGCACCGTATCCTCCTTCGGTGTTGGGAATCATCGTTGGCGAGGTGCGTCGTCCCATAAACGCCGATGTTGACCGGGCGCGTGTCAGCGTCCTCGTGTGAGCTGCGCGGTGCCAGCCCGATAGCGAGTGGTCACCGCGCTGATATCGAGGTCGGCCGCGGTGTGCCCGGCCTCGTCGACAAGCTCGCGAACCAGCGCGAGCAGCGGGACATCGCCGGACGAGCGGTGAAAGAGGTCCAGGGCGAGGCCGAGGTCCTTGCTCAGGTCGCGCAGGGCGAAGAGGGCGGGTTCGTGACGGTCGTCGACGAAGCCGGCGCGCCTGATCTCCAGTGCTGGCACTAGCCGGGCGAGGATCCAGAACACCTGCTCCGCGTCGAGGCCGGCCGTCTCGCCGGCGGTCTGCAGCTCCGCCGCCGCGGTGGTGACCGTCCCGAGCATGCTGTTGGCCACCAGCTTCAGCCGCGCTCCAGCCCCAAGTGGGCCCACATGGCGCACCTCGCCGAAGGGCTGCAGGATCGGTCGGGCGCGCTCGACGTCCGCGGCTGCACCGCCGGCCAGGACCGCTGCCGCTCCGCGGAGCACGACCGGCGGAGCGCCGACGATCGGGGCATCGACCAGCGCCGAGCCGGCGCTGGCGATCTGCGGTTGGAGCTCGAGAACCACGTCGGGTCCCGCTGTGCTCATCTCGACGAAGATCTGCCCGCTGGCCGCGGAGAGCGCACCCTGGGGACCGCCGTAGGTGGCGCGGACCGCGTCGGGTCCGGTGAGGCTGCTGATCACGACCTCGGCGGCGCTGACGGCGTCGGCAGGCGTGTCGGTCACTCGTCCCACGCCCACCTCTTCAGCGCGAGCCCGCGTCCGGTTCCACAGCGTTGTCGTGAACCCGGCTTGGGCGAGCGCCCGGGCGAGCGCCGAGCCCATCTTCCCTGTGCCGAGGATCGCCACCGCCGTCATCACATCACCTCCGGTCGCGGACCAGCCATGCGCACAGCCGCGCTTGCAATCTCATCGATGCGATGCAGCGCATCGGCACTGAGGCCCAGACCTGCGGCGGCGACGGCGTCGTCGACGTGCTCGGCGTTGCGCGTCCCGATGATCGCAACGTGCACCGCGGGGTTGGCCAGGGTCCAGGCAACGGCCAGCCGGCTGACCGGAACTCCTAGCTCCTTGCTCGCGAACTGCTCGAGCGCAGCCACTACCCGCAGGTTGGCGGCAAGCTGGTCGCCCTGGAAGTCGGGGCTGTGGGAGCGCCAGTCATCCGGTGAGAATCGTGTGCCGAAGCGGAGATGGCCACTGAGCAGACCATGCGCCAGAGGGCCGTACACGAGCACCCCGATGTCGTGCGCCCTTGTGTAGGGGAGGACCTCCGACTCGACGTCGCGATGGAACAGGTGATACGGAGGCTGCAGGGTCTCCACCGGGAGCGTCTGACTGAACTCGTCAATCTGCTCCGGGTTGAAATTTGAGACACCCACGTGATGCACCTTGCCCGCCATGACCAACTCGGCCAGGGCGCCGGCCGTTTCGGCGAATGGCGTGTTGGGATCAGGCCAGTGCACCTGGAGCAGATCGATGTAGTCGGTTGCCAGCGCCCGCAGGCTGTCGTCGACACCCTTGCGGATCCACGCTGCGCTCGCGTTGCGCTCGACGCGCGGCCGGGTCGGAGTCCGCCCTTCGTTGCGATGACGACGCTTTCGCGAGGGGACCCGTGGATCGCCTTGGCGAGCAGTTGCTCCGACGCTCCAAACCCGTACCCCTGAGCCGTGTCGAAGAAGTTGATGCCACGGTCATACGCGTGGCGAATCGCGCGGATCGCCGCCGGCTCGTCCGTCGCTCCCCAGTCGCCGCCCAGCTGCCAGGTGCCAAACGCGATGCGCGAGACATTCAATCCACTGCGGCCAAGCCTGGTCCGCTGCATCTCGGTCGTTGGGCTGTGCGCTGTCATGAGGTACCTCCTATTGGGAACCGTCAGCCGTTGGCTGGGCGCGGCCGACGTACATCAGCTCCCACACTCCCTCGTCTGTGTGCCGCTCGATCAGATCGATGAGGGCCAACCCCGCCTCCAATATCATTCCGCGTCGTGGTCGAGCTGGATGCCCTCTGCGAGCATGCGGCGCAGCAGCGGCAGGACACGCTCGTCCTTATCGCGTCCCGCCGCCTGCTTGGAGTGCACCACGTCCGCCAACGAGGCGACGGCGAACCGCACGCCATCGACCTCGATGAACACCGCTCGCTTGATCAGGTCAGGATAGCCGGCCGTTCCAGCCGGTTGGAAGCTGATATCGAGCAGGCCGTGCCCGGTGATGAGGTGCCAGGTGCGGGCGTCCCTCAGGGAACGAGCGTCATGTTGAAACTCCAGCCCGGGGTCATCGCCGGTCCAAATGCGCGCGTGGAGCTCGCGAAGGGCAGCCGAGAGCCGGGCCAGATTGTCGTCGCTCTCCTCAGGCGTGACATTGCAATCAACCGTCTGATAGGGAGCGCCGTGAAGTACGGCCGCCAGCCCTCCGATGACAAGAAAGCGGACGCCGTGTCGCTCGAGCGTGCCCAAAAGGCGCGTGGCGTCGAGCGCCGGCTCAGCCACGTGGCTGGGCCCGCCGCATCGCCTTGCGGCCAGCCCTCACAAACCTGCTGTAGCGCTCCAGCTCATGGAGACGGTCCGCTGGCGAACGGTTCCGTCCCGCTTCAACCAGACGCCATTCGTCGGGATCGACGCCCTGCAGAGACACGCAGACGGCCAGGCCGCAGGCGGACGCGGCGCGCAGAACCGTCGACCACGGCGGCTCGACCACCCCGCGCTCCCATCTCCAGACGGCGGCCTGGGAGGTGCCTAGGCGACGTGCCAGCTGCACCTGAGTGAGCTCGGCTCGGCGCCGAGCCTCCCGCATCACGGATCCCCCGCGGCTCATTCGGTTCAAGTATACATCAGATCTGATGTAGGACGGCGCGGGTGGGCCGGGGAGCCGGTGGCGAGTGGCCTGAATCAGGCCCAGCTCGTCGTGTGGCGGCGTCCGGCCCGCGCGAGAGCCCCAGCACAGGGCGTCGCCTTTCACTCGTACTCGTCGTGGCGGCGCAGTCACAGTTGGGGCGAGTCGCCTTCGTTGCGACCCCTGGGAGCACGGTCAAGGATGGGGTTGTCGCGGGCGCGACGGCGGATCTGTCGTAGATCACGTGCGAGCACACGCAGGTAAGCGTGGCGGTTGCAGAGGATGGTGTGCCTTCCCGTGGCACCGAACTGCTGGCGCGACCGTCGCTCGCCGCCAGCGTCGATGGCCCTCCACATGTCCTCCCGCTCCGGGACTGGTAGACGTCCAGCGAGGGCTTCGGCCAGCCACTCGGACTGGCGCTCGACGATCTCGAGCAGGCCGGGACCCGGCTCGACCACGCCGATGAACGCCAGGCCGTCGGCATGCGGAGAGAGGATGCGCCGGTAGAGGGGGAACTCCCACCCCGACCCTCGACCGAGGTGGACCGGCAGGAACGGGAAGGTGATGTGGTAGCCGGTCGCGAAGACGATCGCGTCAGCCTCCTCCTCCCTTCCGTCGTGAAAGACGACCCGCTCGCCGGCGAGTGCGGCGATGCCAGGCCGGGTTTCGAAGGCGCGGGCGGTGAGCGCGGCCTGGGCGACTTCCGAGACGACCGCCGGCCAGCGGGTCTCGAACAGTCGATGACTCGGAAGGGGGAGGTCACCGCGCTCCGGAGTGGCACGAGCGACCCACGTCATCAGGTGCATGGCCGCTCGAGCCACCGGCAGGGGAGCGAGCAGCGCGGCGGCGGTGTCGAAGTGGTCGAATGGCCGGCCGAAGACCCGCCGCGGGAGCAGATGGTGGACCTCGCTGGCGGCGAGGGTCGTCCGCGCCGCGACGGTCGAGATCTCGGCGACGATGTCGATCGCGGACTGGGCGCCACCGACAACGACGACGCGCTTGCCGGCGAACGGATCTGGCGTCCGGTAGTCGCGCACGTGAAGCGCCGCGCCGGAGAACTCGCCGGGGATCTCGGGGATCTTGGGATCCCAGTAGTGGCCGCTGGCGACGACGACGGCTTCAAAACGCCGCCTCTGTCCATCGCGAAGAACGACCTCCCACCCATCCTCCAGGGGCCGCACCGCTTCGACCCATGCGCGGAATGCGATGTGGCGGACGAGGTCGTTCCGGCGCGCGTAGTCCTCGAGGTACACGAGCATGTCGGTGTGGTGGGGGAACTCCGGCACCGCGTCGGGCATCGGCAGGCTCGGGTACTGCATCCGCCGCCGCGAGGTGTTGGTCTGAAGCGACGCGTAGGCAGCCGACAAGCCGTTGTCATTGGCGTAGCGCCACATCCCACCGATCGCTGAGCCTGCCTCAAAGGCGGTGATCTCGTGCCCCGCGCGCACGAGAGCGCGTATCGCCGCGAGCCCCGACATTCCGGCGCCGATAACGCAGACGCTTGGGCGCGAGCCGCTCACCTCGACCCCATGTCGTGGGAGAGCTCCGTCTGCCACTCTAGACAGGCCCGATCTTGACCAGGGGTGGCACGGCAGAGGGATCGCACATGCCTGATGCTGAACGTTTTCCATCGCGAGGGCGATACCATCGGTCACTTCTGGGGCTCCGAGCGCCTCTACGCGCCCACCGAACCCGGGCAGGACCCACGGCGCGTCGGCGCGATCGAGCCGCCGCACTCGAATTCCTGTCCATGCCCGGCATGTAGACCGAGGCGTCGTGCCAACTCCGATCGTCGAGGTGCGCGCGCCTGATAGCGCGCGGAAGTCGGTGCTACGATCAGCCGCCCCGGCGCGGCCGGCGATCGACAGCGCGGCCTGGACCGGGTCATCAGGGTGTTCGGCGAAGGAGATGCCCATGGCCACTGTGAAGCCCATTCCCGACGGGTACCCGCGGGTGATCCCGTACCTCTCGGTCGACGGGGCCAGCGCTGCGATCGACTTTTACACCAAGGTGCTCGGCGCCAAGGAGCGGATGCGGATGGCGGCTCCGGGCGGGAAGGTGGGCCATGCCGAATTGGAGGTCGGAGATTCCGTGGTGATGCTGGCGGACGCCTTCCCCGAGATGGGCGGCCCGACCCCCAAGGCCCTGGGCGGCACCCCAGTCAGCATCATGGTCTACGTCGAGGACGTCGACAGCGTCTTCGAGCGGGCAATCCGCGCCGGCGCGACGGCAGACCGCCCGGTCGAGAACCAGTTCTACGGCGACCGCTCTGGCCAGTTCGTCGATCCCTTCGGGCACAAGTGGTTCGTCGCGACGCACATCGAGGACGTGCCGCCCGAGGAGATGGCGAAGCGCGCTGCCGCCGCCATGGCTGGCTGACCGCCGGCTGCCGGTCGTCACCCGGTGGTCCCGGACTAGCCTCCGGGATCACCGCGGCCCGGCGTGGCAGATTGGGCTCGGACCCTGGCGCACGCACCCTCGACCCCTCGACGTCGGCTTGAGACCTCGTTGCAGGATGGAGCGATGACCAACCTGATCGCGTCCGGAGCGGGCACCGTCACCGTGGGGGACATGACCGTCAACCGCCTGGGGTTCGGCGCCATGCGTCTCACCGGCCGGGGCATATGGGGACCACCCGCCGACCCAGAGGAATGCAAGCGCGTCCTCCGGCGGGCGGTCGAGCTGGGGGTGAACCTCTTCGACACCGCGGACTCGTATGGCCCGCACGTCAGCGAGGAGCTGATCGCGGAGGCGCTCTACCCGTATCCCGACGGCATGGTCATCGCCACCAAGGCGGGGTTCACCCGGTCAGCGCCCGACCGCTGGGCGCCCGACGGCCGTCCCGAGCACATCCGCCAGGCCATCGAGGGCAGCCTGCGCCGGTTGCGGCTGGAGCGGATCGACCTCTACCAGGTGCATACCCCCGACCGGAAGGTGCCATACGCGGAGACCGTCGGGGTCTTCAGGGACCTGCAGCAGGCGGGCCTGGTGCGCCATATCGGCGTCAGCAACGTCAGCCTCGAGCAGTTGGGAGTCGCTCGCGGCATCGTCGAGGTGGTCTCCGTCCAGAACCGGTACAACCTCACCGATCGGGCCAGCGAGCCGGTCCTCGAGGCCTGCACCCGCGACGGCGTTGCCTTCATCCCGTGGTATCCGCTGGCCACCGGCAAGCTGGCCGGGGAGGCCATCGAGCGGGTAGCGAGCCGCCGTGGCCTCACCCCCGTGCAGGTGGGCCTGGCCTGGCTGCTGCAGCATTCCCCGGTCATGATTCCGATTCCCGGGACGTCGAAGGTCAATCACCTCGAGGAGAATCTCGCCGTCGCTGAGGTCGACCTCACGGATGAGGACATCCGGGAACTGAGAGGCAGCGCCTAGGGTCGGCTCAGGTCGGTGCGCTGACGTGCGTCAGCGCAGGGTCCCATCCCATAAGCTCGGCCGCACCTGCATACGTGCTGCGAAGAAAATCGCCGAGGGCCCGGGCTGGATCGTCCGCCGCGCGCGCCGTGTCGTAGGGCAGCAGGAACTCGCCCGCCGTGGAATTCCATGCCGCGGCGGGCGGTTGGATGGAGACGCTGGCGATGCCGTCAGGCGCGGGGTACGCATAGGCGAAGAACGCCGGGTACGGGTTGCGCTCGTCGCCAGGCCACCACCCCGCGCAGATCGCCTCGGCGTCCCCGCCCACGCGAGCGATGACGCCCGCCCCTGGCGGCGGCTCGGCCGGCCGGCCCGAATAGCGCATGAGTGCGAGGTCGAACGTCCCCCAGAAGAATTGTACAAGGGTCGTCCGTCCACGAAAGCGGGCGCGGTGCTCCTTCATCACCACATCGACCATCGTCAGCACGTGGTGAAACCGCGCCGCGTGCTGAGGGTCATAGGTCTGATGGGTGCGGTCCTCGGGAAAGGGGATAGGATCGGCGACCTCAGAGGGCAGTACCGAGATCGCCACATCCACGCGCATACGGCCCAACATGCGCATCACGTCCTGATAGAAGTCGGCGACCGTTCCTCCGAGCGGGCGGCGCTCGGTGGAGCCATCGCTGGTCCGCATCACCAATGCATGATCGATGAAATCGAACTCAGCGTCGAACGTGCGCAGTCCGACAGGTATCGGCGATGTCGTCAGCCCGCGGCTGGAGACATAGAGAGGCACGTGGGCCCATTGCGGCTCGAAGGGGCTCAACGCCAGGCGCAGCTTGCCGATCACCTGCGTGTACATGTGCAACGTGTCGCGCGTCTCGCGCCATGGCTGGTATGGAATCGCCGGCCAGGCGTTCAGCTCTTGCAAGCCACTCACGCCGCGGCCATCGTCGATCACCTCGTCAGCGGCTCCATGCTATCCCGGCGGCTGGAACGGCGCCAGGTGGTCGAGGTCTTCCGCGGTGACGTGGGTGAAGAGGCAGAGGTCATCGGCGCGGTCGATGAATCGGATCTGCAGCAGTACGTCGCGGGTGAGAAAGCCGGAAGGGCGAACCACGATGCCGGCTATCTCGCCACCGTCGTCATAGACGACGTCGTGCACATGGCCGAGCACCTTGCCGGTGCGTCCGAGCATGACTCGTTCATCCTTCTCGATGTTCAGTTCACGGGCGCTCGGCTTGTGGATGGTCTGCTCGACAGTCCAGACGGGGCGACCACCGAGTACGGCGACGGCGAGCTGCGCGCGTGTAGCGCCGACGTAGTTGTAGGAGATGAATGGCGGGAGCTTCCGGACGGCTGCCAAGGTGATCGTCAGAGCGACCTCATCGTGGGTCACGGTGCCGACCCCGTCGCCCGGAATGACCACGTTCCTAATGAGCATGTTGGCGCCGCGGTACCAGTGATGGCCGCTTGCCATCGGTGATTCCTTGACCACCAGGTGCCTCAGGTCGAACCCCTCGTCGTCGACGAGGACAGACTCGAGCGTCCCGATGTCGCAACCGTCGCTGGAGACGACGCGGCAGCCGAGGTGGAAGTCGACCTCCTTGAACATGGCCGGTATTCTAGCCGCGCTGGCTACTGGCGAATCGCGCTATCGGCGAACCACGACCGCCGTTCGGGCGGCCGTGCAGGCCCGGTCGCCATGGCGCCTGACCTGGGCGCTACGACTGCACGACGATCCTGCCGTGGATCTGCCTGGTCAGCTCATCGACCTGCTTGGTGAGCTGGGTGTTCTCGTCGATCAGCGTCTTCAGTAGATCGATGCCGCGCTCGGCCAGCTGCTGCCGGTGCACGCTGGCGCGCGCAACCGCCTCGCGGTGTTTGGCATCCGCCTCGGCGTGTGCCTTGTCGCGATCGGCTTGGCGGGTCTGTGCCAGCAGGATCAGTGGAGCGGCGTAGGCGGCCTGCAGGCTGAAGGCGAGGTTGAGAAGGATGAAGGGGTAGAGGTCGAAGTGGACGAGGTGGGTCGCGTTGATCAGCACCCAGCCGCCCACGATGAGCGTTTGCCCGATCAGGAACTTAGGCGTGCCGAAGAATCGGGCGAAGGATTCTGCCTTCTGGCCGAACGAGCTGGGGCCGAACGGCGCGGCCACATGGCTGCACTCATCGAGGAAGCGTCGATAGTGGCTCTCTCCGGCGGGAACAGGCGCTACTGCCATCCTTGTCCTCCAGGCGCGTCAGGGGGTGAGATTGCAACCGACACCGGCAGTCGGATCCCTCGTTCGGCGTCGGCCATGCGCATTGTCTGGGACCAGCCGCGAGCCGTCCAGCCGACGTCCCGGAGATGTCTACGGCCCACAAGCCTCAACGGGCAATCCGTCCCTTCACGAGTCGCACCCCTTCGGCGCGCAGCAGCGCGATCTGCTGCGCCGCCAGGTGCGGCGTCGGTGTCCCGTCAGCGCGTATCACCCGATGCCACGGCAGGCCGTGGCTCTCGGCGAGAATCCGTCCGACCAGGCGCGCCGATTGCAACCCGGCGCGGCCGGCGACTTCGCCATAGCTGAGCACCTCCCCGGCGGGGATCGCGGCAACCACCGCCCGGACCCGCTTCACCCTTGCATCGTCCATTAGTGGATCCCTCTCGCTCACCGGGTGATGGCTTCTGGTTCAGTGCTGGGCATGAGGCCTCCTCGGTGCGGACTATCGGGTGAGTGCGCTGTCGGTGGCTCGCGCGTACAGCTCGTTGGCCCGCCAGCAGTACCAGGCGACCACTGAACGGTAGGGCCGGAACCGTTCACCCAGCGGTTGTAGCTCGCGGGCTGTCGGCATCGGGACACCCCAGGCCAGCCCGTAGCCCCGCCGCACCCCGAGATCACCGGCGGGCCACACATCGAGCCGGCGGAGCTGGAAGATCAGGAACATCTCCGCGGTCCAGCGGCCGATTCCCCGTACCGTCGACAACCGGGCGATCACCTCGTCATCGCTCTCACGCGACAAGCCGCGCGGATCGAGAACGACGGTCCCATCGAGCACCCTGGCCGACAGGTCGCGCACCGACGCCGCCTTGTTGGTGGACATCCCCGCGCGTCGCAATGCCGCGGACGACAGGGCGAGCAGCCGGTCGGGGGTGACCTCGCCACCGAGTGCGGCGACCAGCCGACCGTGGATCGCGGCGGCTGCGGGGCCGGCCAACTGCTGGTAGGTGATCGACCGCACCAGGGCGGCGAAGTGCGTGTCCAGCGGCCTCCGCAGTCGGGGTGGTCCAACCGCATCCACCAGTGCGGCGAGCACCGGTTCCCGAGCGGCGAGCTCGCGCGCCGCCGACGCGTGCGATACACCACGACCGGGGTTCGGCCCGAGAGCCTTGGACATCACCCGGGACGAGCCATCCCGGCAACCATCACACCGCACGAGGCCAGGGTCAAGCCGCGTGGCTCACGACCGGCTTGCGGGCCGCTGACGTTGGTCCGGGCCGTGCTACTTCACGACCCGATAAGTCAGGTGGGTGACGCCTGGGGCATCGACCACGCGGACGAGCTGCAGCTCCACCCCGTGCGCTTCGAGGCCGTCGAGGAGGCGTACCGCCCCAGGCGTTCGCGATGTCGTCGGTCCGGCGTCCGGTGATCACCGCACCCTGCGCGCCGGCGCCTTCGTCGAACACCCTCTTGGAGTCATCGATCGGCGGTTGAGGCCATCAACGATGCGACGGCACCCGACATCCCTCGGCGAAGTGGCCTGACAGCGCTACGCTAAGCGCCCATCGAGGCAATCGCTTTAATTTAACTCGTACATTCACATGAAACATGAGTGGTCCGCTGTGTAACTTCGCCGGCCTCGCGCCACCCGGCGCGATGGTCGCGACCGCTCCGATGGCGGTCACCATGACAGCGGGAGGTCACCATGAGGAAGGGTTTGGCAGTTGCGCTGGCATTCGCGGTGCTCACGGCGTTCGCCTCAATATCGGGATTGAGGACGACGCACGCGGCCGGCCCCGAGGGCTGTGTCGTCTCCAGCGGCAACAACGGCGCTGCGGTCGGCAACCCGGCCAACGGCACCCCGACCACCAGCCCCCCGACAGCTCCTGGCGCCGCCTGCGCCTACCAGGCGACCGCGGCCGGCGGTTGGGGCGGCAATGGAGTGGTCACGATCACGTATGGACCGGGGACCCTGGCAGCCGGTGCCACGGCCTGCACCTATGCTCCCCCACCGGCGGTGCAGCCGACCGTGTTCACCAACGCGTCCGGTCCCTCCAGCTCCCTGCCCGGAGCCATCGGCCCCATCAAGGCTGGTGACCGTGTGAGCGTCAAAGCCGGGTAGACCCGCTCGACATCTGTTCGGAGGCTGTGGCAGCTCGCTGCCACAGCCTCTTCTCTTGTTTGGCGGCTGTGGGCCTACCGCTCACGTCGTTCGGGTACAGTTGGTCGGTCGCCGACCATCCCGAGGAAGCTCCATGCATGTCGAGCATCTTCAGTCCGCGCTGACCACGGTTCTCGCCGACCGCCGCCTTCTTGCCCACCCCTTCTATCGGCGCTGGTCGGCCGGTGAGCTGTCGCGCGACGAGCTTCGCGCGTACGCCGGCCAGTATCGCCACGTCGAGGCCACGGTGCCGGACATCCTGCGCACCATTGCCGGCGGCAGTCGCGACGCCACGGTGCGGCAGCAGGTCATGCGGACGCTCGCCGACGAAGTAGGCGGCGCCGGCGTCCTCAGCCACCTCGAGCTCTTCGACCAGTTCGCGGCGGCGCTCGACGCTCCGGTGGCTCCCGCGTCGCCGGCGACCGCGAAGCTCGTCGATGTGCTCAGCGGTCTGGCCGAGAGGTCTGCGGCGACCGGCCTCGCCGGCCTCAGCGCGTACGAGCTGCAGTCGCCGGAGGTGAGTGCGACCAAGGCGACCGGTCTGCGGCAGTGGTACGGGCTCGACGGTGGCGCGGTCGCGTTCTGGGACACGCATGCCACCGCCGATGTGGAGCACGCCGGGTGGCTCATCGACGCGCTGGCAGGCATCGACGCAAGCGCGGAGACCGTCACCGCGGCCGCCGCCACTGCCGCGGACGCCTGGTGGGCCTTTCTCGACGAGCGGGAAGCCGCGCGCCGCGTGAGCTGACCCTCCGAGGTCGGGACTCCCAGTCCAGTCCCCGCGCTTGACAGGTGACCAAAAGGTCACATATAATCGGCCCCGTGGACGAGGTGTTCAAGGCCCTGGCCGACCCGACCCGGCGCAGCCTTCTGGACGAGCTCGCCCGAGAGGACGGCCAGACCCTGGGCGCCCTGCAGCAGCGCTTCCCGATGACCCGGTTCGGGGTCATGAAGCACCTCCGCCAGCTCGAGGAGGCCGGCCTGGTGGTCACCAAGCGCCGGGGTCGCGAAAAGCTCCACTTCCTGAACCCCGTCCCGATCCGGCTCGTCCACGACCGGTGGGTGAGCAAGTACGCCGAGCCGTGGGCCGCTTCCCTGAGCGACCTCAAACACCAACTGGAGAAGCACATGGAAAAGGTCTTCGAGATCTACATCCGCACCACGCCTGAGCGCCTGTGGGAGGCGATCACCGATCCAGAGATCAGGAGCAAGTACAACTTCGGCGCCCGGATCACCTCGGACTGGACGCGGGGGTCGCGCTTCGAGATGAGCGCCCCAGGCGCGAACCTTCTGCTCGGCGAGGGGGAGAATCTCGAGGTCGACCCGCCGCGGCGCCTCGTCCAGAGCATGACCGCGCTCTGGAGCGATGACGTGAAGAGCGAGGGAACGTCGAGAGTCACCTGGGAGATCGAACCAATCCGCGACTCCTGCCGCCTGACGGTCACCCACGACCAGCTTCGCGAGGGCGCAAACAGTGAGCTCTACGGTGGCTGGCCGATGATCCTCTCCGGTCTGAAGACGTGGCTGGAGACGGGTGAGCTGCTCACCACGCCGGGATCGCTGATGTACGCGGGAGCCGGGCCCCGCTGAGCGTTGCGTCCCGCGTCGGCGATGGTCAGGGACCGGGCTCCGCTCGAGCCCGCGTTCCCTGACCACCGTCAACCGGCGGGTTCGGCAATGACGAATGCGGCGCCGCCGGCATCGCCGTCCAACGTCGCACCGGAGGGGTCGGCGACTCGAACCTCCGTCCAACCGGTGGTCTCGAGAAGCGTTGCCAGCTGCGCGCGCCGCAGCGCGGTCACCAGTGGCTCGCCGACCTGGGCCACCGCGGTGGCGAGCGCCGCACGCCCGGCCTGACCGCGCGACGATGTCGGTTGCAGCGGGATGCTGATCGCCAGCCTGCTTCCCGCGGCGGCACACCGCGACAGGGCCGCAAGCAACGACCGCAGCACCTCGTAGCTCAGATACCCGGCGACCCCTTCGCAGACGAAAAGAGAGACGCGACCACGGTCGTGCCCAGCGTGCCGGAGGGCAGCCCCGACATCCACCTGCGCGAAGTCCATTCCGACGAAGGTCACTCCCGCTGCGCCTATACCCAGGCGCTCGAGCCTGGAGCGTTTGTCGGCCTGCGTGTCCGGGTGGTCAAGTTCGAACCAGTCGACGCCCGGCTTGGCGTATCGGAGAGCCCGTGCGTCGTAGCCGGCGCCGACCACCACGATCTGTGCGATGCCATCCTCGATCGCGTCGACAACCGTGTGGTCGAAGAAGGCGGTGCGACGCGACAGATAGTCGGTCAGACCGGTCGTCCGGGGCTGTCTCGCAGCGGCGATGTCAGCCTGCAGCCGGTCATCGGCCGCAGGATCCCCAAGGGACGCGGGCGCGCGGGGGAACCGCAACCGGTAGGTGGCAACGCGACGCGCTGTCTCGGAGGGCTCACCCGCTCGCATCTGTGCCTCCATCGTCAACCGGGCGGTGCCGCCCGGGGTGGCGACACACTACAGATCGGCTAGCGCAAACCGGCGGCCCGGCGGGCTCGCTCGGCCGCAGGTCGCGCGGGGCAGCCGGCGAGGTGGTCGTCCACCAGGCCGCAGGCCTGCATCAGGGCGTAGAGCGTCGTCGGACCCACGAATCGGAAGCCACGGCGCTTGAGCTCGCGGGCGAGCGCCACGGTCTCAGGCGTCGTCGCCTCGACATCCGCCCAGGTGGCGGGCGGCCGCTTCGGTGACGCGGGGGCGTGCGCCCGGATCAGCGCCTCCACCGGTTGCCCGCCGGCGCGCATCGCGACCGTGGCGCGGGCGTTGGCGATGGTCGCGTCGATCTTGGCCCGGTTGCGGACAATTCCCACGTCGGCGAGCAGGCGTCTGATGTCGGCGTCGCCGAAGCGGGCGACGGCGTCGGGGTCGAAGCCGGCGAAGGCGGCTCGGAACGCGTCGCGCTTGGTGAGGATGGTGCGCCACGACAGCCCGGACTGGAAGGCCTCGAGGCTCAAGCGCTCGAACAGCCCACGCTCGTCGAGCACGGGGAAGCCCCACTCCTCATCGTGGTAGCGCTCAAAGAGAGCATCCCCGTCGCCGAAGCAACGCCCGGTCGGTGGGTTCGGCGCCATCGTCGCTGATCCAGGTGACTAGGCCGGGCCGGCTAGGTCGACGACGACCGGGGCGTGATCGGACGGACCGGGGCCCTTGCGCATGTCCCGGTCGATGTAGGCGTCGGACACGGAGCTCGCCAGCGCCGCGGTGAGGAGAACGAGATCGATGCGCATACCCATGTTCTTGTGGAACATCCCGGCGCGGTAGTCCCAGTAGGTGAAGGGTCGGTCGTACTTGAGGGGCCGCGGGACGACGTCTTCGAGACCGAGGGCGCGCACCTGCGCGACGGCATCGCGCTCGGCGGGCGTGACGTGGGTCGACCCGACGAACGCCTGCGGATCCCACACATCCGCATCGGTGGGGGCGACGTTGAAGTCGCCGCAGACGGCCAACGGCGTTCCCCGGCGCAGTTCGGCGGCGACGGTGTCCCGCAGCGCCCCGAGCCACGTCAGTTTGTACGCATAGTGCGCGTGTCCCGGCTCGCGTCCGTTGGGGACGTACACCGACCACACGCGCACGCCACCGCAAGTCGCCCCGATCGCGCGTGCTTCGGTGAGGCCGTCCCAGGCGACGTCGCGGGTCAGACCCGCGGTGATCTCCTCCATGCCGACGCGGGAGAGCAGCGCGACCCCGTTCCACGGGCCCTGGCCCAGGGCGCCGACCTCGTAGCCGAGGCCGGTCAGCTCCAGGCGCGGGAAGCGCTCGGCCGCGATCTTGGTCTCCTGCAGGCAGACGACGTCCGGTCTCACGCGCTCCAGCCACTCGAGGAGCCGCGGCATGCGGGGGACGAGGGAGTTCACGTTCCAGGTCGCCAGGCGCACGAGCCGGGAGTCTGGCACCGACGGGCCTCGGCTGAGGGACGGCCGGCGAGTTTCGCCGGGACCGATGAGTCCTGGTCAGCTCCGGCGTCGAAAGCGGTGACGCCACTTCTGAGCACCACGAGGGAGCCACCATGCCGAGGCGAGAGACACCCCCGATCGGAGCGCCCTGCTGGGTCGATCTGATGACCTCCGACCCCGAGCGCAGCCGCGCCTTCTACAGCCAGCTCTTCGGCTGGACCGCGGGCGACCCCGCCGAGGAGTTCGGTGGCTACTTCAGCTTCACCAAGCATGGCGTGCAGGTGGCCGGATGCATGGCGCGCCAGCCCGGCTGGGACATGCCCGACGCCTGGTCGGTCTACCTGGCCACTGACGACGCCCGGAAGACCGTCGACGCCGCCGCGGCCAGCGGCGCCCAGGTCCACGTCCCGGCCATGGATGTCGGCGAGCTCGGCACCATGGCTGTGGTCGGTGACCCCGGCGGCGCTGGGATCGGCCTGTGGCAGCCCGGCCTTCACAAGGGCTTCGGCATCCTCGGCGAGGCTGGCGCCCCGAGCTGGTTCGAGCTCCACACCCGGGAGTACCGAGCCGCTGTCGCTTTCTACCGCAAGGTGTTCCGCTGGGACACCGAGGTCGTCAGCGACACCGACGAGTTCCGCTACACCACCCTCAAGAATGGCGATGGCCCGCTCGCCGGGATCATGGATGCCGCCGGCTTCCTCCCCGAGGGCGTTCCCGCCCGCTGGTCGGTGTACTTCGGCGTCGACGACACTGACGCCGCGCTGGCCAGGATCGTCGAGCTCGGCGGCTCGATCGTGGTGCCCGCCGAGGACACGCCCTACGGCCGCCTCGCCACCGCCACCGACCCGACCGGCGCCGAGTTCAAGCTCGTCGCTCCCAACGCGGCCATCCCCGCGAGGAACCCGGTGGATGCCTGACCTCCGCGTACGATGAGCGCCGTGCAGGACCCGTCCCTCGCCGTCGCGCCCGAGCTCGAGCTCGGGCTGGAGCGGCACCGGAAGGAGCTGACCGGCTACTGCTACCGGATGCTCGGCTCGCCGTTCGAGGCAGAGGACGCGGTCCAGGAGACGCTGTTGCGAGCGTGGCGAGGCCTGGAGCGCTTCGAGGGGCGCGCAGCGCTGCGCTCCTGGCTCTATCGCATCGCCACCAATGTCTGCGTGGACATGGCCAACGCACGCGCCCGCCGCGCGCTCCCGATGGACCTCGGGCCCGCCCGGGCGCCGGTTGCGGAGAACCTGCACGAGCTCCCCGAGGCAACCTGGATCCAACCGATCCCGGACAGTGCCGTCGCCCCGGAGGCTGATCCCGCCGACGTGGCGGTGGCCCACGAGACGATCCGCCTGGCGTTCGTGGTGGCGCTGCAGCACCTTCCGCCCCGGCAGCGGGCCGTGCTGATTCTCTGCGAGGTGCTTCGCTGGCGGGCGAGCGAGGTCGCGGAGCTCCTCGAGACGAGCGTCGCCTCGGTGAACAGTGCGCTGCAGCGCGCCCGTGCCACGCTCGAGGCGCACGATCTCAGTTCGGAGGACCCTGCCCCTGCCATCGATGCGGCGCAGCGCGAGCTGCTTGCGCGGTACGTCGAGGCATTCCAGAGCTACGACGTCAGCGCGCTCACCTCGCTGCTTCGTGAGGACGCGCGGATGTCCATGCCGCCGTACGACCTGTGGCTGTCCGGTCGCGAGGACGTCCTTGCCTGGTGGTTCGGACCGGGGATCGGCTGTCGCGGCTCACGGCTGCTGCCGACGGCGGCGAACGGCATGGTGGCGTTCGGCCAGTACAAGCCGAGCGCCTCGGGCAGTGGGTACGACCCATGGGCCATACAGGTCCTCGAGATCGCGGACGGCGGGATCGTCGGTTTCACCTTCTTCCTGGACACCGAGTCGCTGTTTCCCCTCTTCGGCCTGCCCCCTCGCCTGGAGGGGTGATCGTCAGTCGGGCAGGACGTCCTGCAAGCCCATGAAGGCGAGCAGTTCGCGCAGCTCGTTCGACGGACGGCGCAGCCTGACCTGACAGCCGTGCCGTCCGGCGGCGAGCTGGAGCCGCGCCAGGGCATCGACGGTGACGGCGTCGGCGCCAACGCACGCCACATCACAGACGGCGACCGGCGCGCCGCCGCGCTCGAGCAACCCGCAGACACGGTCGCAGAGACCGGGGAGATCGGACCGCGCGATGGGCCCTCGGATGACGAAGGTGATCGTGCTCCACTCCTGCCCAGGCATGTGTCTCTATGAGACTGCCGGGAGCGACGAAACTCACCGTTGTCCCCCACCGATGAGTTCCGAGGCCGCGGCCCGTCCTGTTCCTCGGCAGCGCTCCCACGGCTGCGAACCGTGAACCACAAGGGGAACGTCGATGAGCATCGAGCTGAGCAAGGTTGTCGCGGCACAGTACGATCCGCGGAGGTGGAAGGCGCTCGCCGTGCTGGCGCTGGTGCAGTTCATGCTCATCCTCGACATCACCGTGGTCAACGTCGCGCTGCCGTCCATCAAGACCGACCTTGGCTTCAGCCAGGCCGGGCTTGCCTGGGTGGTGAACGGCTACACGCTGATGGCGGGCGGGCTGCTGCTCCTGGGCGGACGGCTCTCCGACCTCCTTGGCAGGCGCCGGTTGTTCCTGATCGGCGTCGGCCTCTTCGCGCTCGCCTCGCTGACCTGCGGACTCGCCGTCGCCCCGGCGATGCTGGTTGCCAGCCGTTTCGTGCAGGGGACCGGCGAGGCGCTCGCCGCGCCCGCCGCCCTCGGACTGGTGGCCCTGCTCTTCCCTGATCCGCTCGAGCGCATGAAGGCCCTCGGGATCTGGGGCGGACTCGCGGGTTTGGGCGGCACCACCGGTGTGGTCATCTCGGGCGCGCTCACCGACCTGGCCAGCTGGCGGTGGATCTTCCTCGTCAATCTGCCCGTCGCCCTGTTCGCCCTCGTCGCCGTCCCCCGACTGGTGTCTGAGAGCCGCATGGACCGAGTCATCACCGCCGCACGCCGGCGCATCGACATCTGGGGCCCGATCACGGCGACCGGCGGCCTGGTCGCGGTCGTCGACGGGCTGCTGCAGGCGGCCACCGATCCCTGGGTCTCGGTCTCGGTGCTGCTCCCACTGCTCGGAGGCGCCGCCCTGCTGGTGGGGTTCGTGCTCATCGAGGCGCGCATCGAGGCGCCGCTGATCCCGCTGCGATTCTTCACCGACCGCACCCGGGTGGTCATCAACTTCGTGACCCTGTTCTTCTCCAGCGCCTTCTTCGCCTACTTCTTCCTGCTCACGCTCTACATGCAGCAGACCCTGCACTTCACGCCGCTGCAGGCCGGCCTCGCCTACGTGCCCTTCGGGCTGGCCATCGGCGCCGGCATCGGATTCAGTACGGCGCTGATGCCGCGGTTCGGTGTCAAGCCACTGGTTGCCACCGGGTTCTTCGGGAGTGCGGTCGGGCTGTTCCTCACCGGCGGGATCGGCCCGACGAGCGGATACCTGGGCGGGATTCTGCCGGGGATGCTCGTGCTCGCAGTCAGCTCCGGGATCAGCTTCACGGCCGTCGGCAACGCGTCGCTTCACCGGGTGACCCGCCAGGATGCCAGCCTGGCGTCGGGTGTTCAGAATGCCGTGCAGCAGGTCGGCGGTGCGATCGGGCTCTCCTGCCTGGTGGCGTTCGCTCTGCGGCACGCCGCCGACCAGGTCCGGCATGGCGATTCGATCGCGCATGCGTTCACCGATGGGTACGTCCTGGCCTTTCGTATCGGGGCGGTGCTGCTCGCGGTCGGCGGCGTGCTGGTCTCGCTGCTGCTCGAGCGGGTCGAGAGCGCGGCCGCTCAGCCCGAGGCTGTGTTCGATGCGGAGCCGGCACCGGCGGCATAGGGTCGCCTGGCCCGTTGCACGCCCACCCGCACCATGATGACCACGGTGAGGGGAACGAGCCACCAGGCGGCGCCGCGGGCGCTGAGGACTCGGGTGAGGATGAGAGCGGCGGCGACTGCTGCGGCGAGCGTCCAGTCGTCGCCGATGATGAATCGGTACCAGAACCGCCCGAACCCGACGACCCACGACACCAGGCGGTGCATCACAACCTGGCGGGCTTCAGGACGACGGCGCGCCGACGTTCGATCGCGATGTTGGTCACAGCGGTCAGCACGTACAGGCCGAGCAGGCCGAGGATCGCGCCGTCTCCGGCGGGCCAGTCCACGCCGAGGCCCTCAACTGCCCAGAACGAGCCGAAGGTCGTGAGCAGGATTCCCACCACCAACTGCAGCAGGCTCCGCGGGATCCGGATGACGATGGGCTTCAGGGCCGCCCCGACGGCGCCCACCACCGCCAGTGCGGCGGCGCCGCCGATCACCGCGACGCCCAGTTGGTTGGCGTTTGCGCCGAACGAGACGACGATGAACGCCACCTCGAGTCCTTCGAGCAGCACCCCCTTGAAGGCGAGCACAAATGCCGTCCAGTCGACACCGTCACCGGTCCAGACCTCGGCCTGCTCCGCGGCCACCTGCGTCCCTGCCAGCCCGCGGGCCGCGACTCGCATCACCCCTTTGCGGAACCACTGCAGCCCGAACACCAGCAGCAGGGCGCCGACCACCAGCCGGAGCTGACTGATCGGAATGGCGCTGAGCGCCACGCCGAGTACGGCGACGACGACCGCGAGAACCAGGAACCCGGCGCCGGCGCCAAGGAGCGTCGATCGCCAGCCGCGGGTCGCCCCGACACCCACGACGATGGTGACCATCTCGATGGCCTCCACCGTCGAGGCCAGGAAGGTGGTGATCAGGACTGGAACGACGCCGGTCATCGCCGTGGCTACTTCAAGGTGGTGGCCGTCATCTCGCGCTCGGCTGGGCTGGCAGCGGTCACGCGAGTTCGGCAAGCCGGGTGAGCGACGGTGCGAAGTAATACGATCCACTCACCGGTCGCGTGAAGTCGGTCAATCGGTCGTGCACACCATCCGTGGACGTGCCGAACATGCGCGCCAGCATCAGGTCGTAGCGGGCGGGATCGGCGCTGAAGGCCACAAAGTACAGGCCGTGCTCGGCCACCGTCCCGTAGGGAACGCTGCGCCGGTAGATCGGCAGCTCCTCACCGGCGTCGTCATGGACCTCGACTCGCGCGATGTGCGCGGTCGGTGGCTTGGCGTCACCCTCCAGCTCCTGGCTGTCGACCTTGGTGCGACCGAAGACGCGCTCCTGATCGGCCACCGGCAGCGCCTCGAACGCGTCGAGGTTGTGCACCCAGCGCATCGCGATCACGTGGCTGCCGTTCTCCCCGGGCTGGCCGGGCGGCACCAGCGCCACCTGTGGCGCTTCCAGCATCTGGGGGTTTGCGGTCCCGTCGATGAAGCCGGTGAGGTCGCGGCTGTCGCGGTGGACGAAGCCGGGCTGCTCGGCGCTGAGCACGGCGACGTCGCCCAGCAGCTTCGCGGCAGCGCGCGCATGCTCGAAGACGACGTCGGGTGCGCTGCCGCTCACCCAGAGCCAGAGGTCGTGCTGGGTGGCAGGCGCGCTCCGGCCGTCGGGACCGACCACGGCGCTGAAGGGTCGCAGCGACGCGGGAGCGTGGTCGGGTGCGGTCTCGCGCCAGAACGTCGCACCGAAGGCGATCACCAGGTTGACGCCGCCGGCCGACACCGCCGGCGAGCGGAGCTGCGCGACGGCCGCCACCGCCCGGCTCGGCTCGACGCGACGAAGGTCGAATTCGAGGAAGTGATGCGCCACGGTGCCCTGGGCGAAGATGCTGTGCTGCGGCGTGGTCATGCTCGCGCGAGCATAGCCGTGAGCCCGTGGGTTCCGGAGTCGCGGCCTGAGCCGGCCGGATGCAGTCCTGGGCCCGCGTCAGCGGTCGTGATGCTCCCGGGTGGTGGTGTCGTAGAAGGGCCGGGCGTCGATTGGTGAAGTGCTCAGCACCGGCAGGCGAGCGCCGGCCGGGGTGCTACGGCCTTCGAGCAGACGGCGCGCCACCTCGGTGGTCCGCCGACCCAGGTATTTCGCGGCGCGAATCTCGACGCCGCTGGGAGGGAGCTGACCGTTGTTGCTGACCGAGGAGGCGCCGTACGGATTGCCCGCGTTCCACTGGACGGGATCGGTGTACCCGGGGGCGACGACGATCGCGCCCCAGTGGTACATGGTGTTGTAGAGCGCGAGGAGCGTGCTCTCCTGTCCTCCATGAAACGTGCCCGTGCTGACGAACCCCGACATCGGCTTGTCGGCGAGCCGTCCTTCCCGCCAGAGCGGGCCCGTGGTGTCGATGAACTGCTTCAGCTGCGCAGAAACGTTGCCGAAACGCGTCGGTGTGCCGAAGATGACAGCGTCCGACCAGAGCAGGTCGTCGTGAGTGGCCTCGGCGACGTCGAGAGTCGCCAGCCGATGACTGGACCAGCCTTCGTTGGAGGCGATCGCCTCCTCCGCGGCCAGCTCAGGAACCCGGTGGAGGCGCACCTCGGCACCCGCCTGCTCGGCTCCCTCTCGCACCGCCCGCGCGAGCTGATAGGTGATGCCCGTCGCGCTGTAGTAGATGATCGCAACCTTGACCGGCATGCCGTCCTCCTCGTCGAGCCAGGTGGTGGTAGCGACGAAGGGTACTCGCCGGCTCAGAGCGGGGCATGGCGAGGCTCGTCGTAGTATTGGGGCGTGGCGACTCGGACTGGAGAACACACCCATGGCTGACACCTGTACTCACCTCGACCAGATCCAGGACGTCACTCCGTCCTCCACCGGCTGCGAGGACTGCCTGGCTGCCGGCGCGCACAACTGGGTTCACCTGCGCGTCTGCCAGACGTGCGGTCACGTCGGCTGCTGTGACAGCTCACCGAGACGTCATGCCACGGCTCATCACCGGGCCGCTGGCCATCCCATCGTCCGGTCGTATGAGCCCGGTGAGAGCTGGTACTGGTGCTACCTGGACGAGGTGATGTTCGAGCTCGAGGACGCGCCTCTCGCACCCTCACATCCCTGAGGCGCCGCCGCCGGTTCGTCGCGGGCGATGTCACGCCCCCTGGCGCGACATGGACGGTTCGACCATGTCGCTGGTGCGGCTGCTTGGACGGCGACCGTCGTCCGGACCCGCGGCACGGGGAGCACCGGTTCGAGCCACCGGCCGGCCCGCCGTGACCAGCAGGCCGGCAAGCACCGCCGCGGCGGCGAGGATGCCGGCACCCCATCCGGTGGCGGCCGAGTATCCGTGCACCAGTGCCTGGACCCTCGTCGACGCGCCGGGGGCGTGCGACACGAGGTAGCTCGACGTCGCTCCGGCGGCGATGGTGTTGAGCAGGGCCGTGCCGATCGAGCCGCCGACCTGCTGCGCGGTGTTGACCATGGCCGACGCCACGCCCGCCTCACGGGGGTTCACCGCCTGCGTCGCAACGTTGAAGGCGGGCACGAACACGCAGCCCATGCCCAGGCCGAGGAGGATCTCGGCGGGCAGGATGTGGACCACGTAGCTCGCGTCGACCGTCAGCCGGGTGAGGACCAGCATCCCGGCGGCGGCGACGAGGAGCCCGGGAACCATGAGCGCGCGGGGCGGTACGTGCGGCAGCAGCCGGCTGGCGATCGCTCCCGAGCTGACGAACACCATCGCCGACAAGGGGAGGAAGGCCAGTCCGGCGCGGAGCGGCGAGTAGCCAAGGACCACCTGGAAGTCGTAGGTGAGCAGCAGGAAGGATCCGTACATGGCGCCGACGGCGCCCGCGACCGCTAGGTAGGCGCCAGCACGGTTCCGGTCACGGAGGATGCGCAGCGGGAGCAGGGGTTCGGTGGCGCTCGACTCACGGAGCAGGAAGAGGGCGAGCAGGACGCTGGAGGTTGCCAGCATGGCGATCACCGACCTCGCGCCCCAGCCATCCGAGACAGCGAGCGTGCAGGCGTCGACCAGGGTGACGAGGGCGCCGACCGCGAGGGCAACGCCGGGCACGTCGAAGCGACCGCTGCGGCTGCCGCGGACGTCGGCGAGCAGCGCCGACCCACCGAGCGCGGCAACGACGGCGACGGGGAGGTTCACGTAGAGGCACCAGCGCCAGCTCAGCGACTGGGTGAGCGCACCGCCGAGGATGAGTCCGAGCGCGCCGCCGCTGCCGGCGATGGCGCCGTAGACGGCGAACGCCTTGGCTCGCTCGCGGGCGTCGGTGAAGCTCACCGCGAGCAGCGAGAGCGCGGTGGGGGTGAGCAGGGCGGCGAACGCTCCCTGGAGCGTTCGAGCGCCGACCAGCGTGCCCAGGTTCGGTGCCGCTCCACCCAGCGCCGAGGCCGCGGCGAAGCCGGCCAGTCCCATCAGGAACGTTCGCTTGCGACCGGCGTAGTCGGCGATGCGACCACCGAGCAGGAGCAGCCCCGCAAAGGCGAGGGTGTAGGCGGTGATCACCCACTGACGTTGCCCGTCGGACCCACCCAGGGCACGCTGGGCGGAGGGCAGTGCGATGTTCACGATGGTCGCGTCGAGGGCGACCATCAGCTGCGCCAGGGCGATGAAGACCAGGGCAAGCCAACGTCGCGAATCGAGAGTGCGGGTCGCCGGGGACGGCAGCGCGGGGGTGCCCATCGCCGATCTCCATAATCTGAGGGGTGAGTACCCACTCATTATGGGTGGGCACTCACTCAGATGTCAAGTTCGTGCTAGGCTTGCCCCCGAGATGGCTCGTGGACGGCAGCCCATGTCGCAGCGGATCGTGCTGGCCGCTGCCGAGGTCCTCCGGCAGCGCGGCTTCGCCGAGGCGACGACCAAGGAGATCGCCCGGGCGGCCGGCATCTCCGAGGGCAGCATCTACAACCACTTCGACAACAAGACCGCGCTCATCGCCGCCGCCATGTCCGAGGTGACCAGCGGCATCCGCACGGCGATGGCGCGGCTGCTGGAGCGGGTCGGCGAGAGCAGCGTCGAGGACAACCTCAACGAGTTTGCCGAGGCCCAGGTGCGGTTTCTCCTCGACCTTCTCCCCATCACCGGTCCGACGCTCGGAGACCGCGAGCTCCTCGAGTGGCTGCGGCGGGGTGGCCCCACCCCGGGCGCGGCCACCCCGCCGGGTCCCGTCCTGGGGCATGCGGGTGTGATCGCCTACCTCGAGGCCGAACAGCGCGCCAGGCGCCTGGCCGCGGACACGGAGCCGGCCTATCTGGCCGCCGCCCTCCTCGGCGCCTGTTTGCAGTACGCGTTCCTCAGCCTGTTGACACGGAAGGAGGTGATGACCGCGGTCGCGCGGTTGCCGGGCGACCCTGCTGCCTTCGCGCAGGAGACCGTCCACATGCTCCTGGCCGGGCACATCCGGTCACGACGCGTTCGCGCCGCGAGCTGACCGCCGGCGACGCTCAGGCGGCCACCGGCCGGCCTTCGAGCCGATCGAGGTGGAGGCGCCGGTGCAGTCCACGCAGCGGCGGTGGCGCCCACCAGTTCCAGCGGCCGAGCAGAGCCATCAGCGACGGGACGAGGAAGGCGCGCACCACGCTGGCGTCGATGACCACCGCCAGCGCCGTTCCCACCCCGAGCTCCTTGATGAAGACGATGCTCGAGGTGGCGAAGACGCCGATCGCGACACAGAAGAGTGCCGCCGCGGCGGTGACCACGCGGCCGGTGCGTTCGAGGCCGCCGGCGACCGCCTCGTGCGTCGAGAATCCCGCGTCGTGCTCCTCCTTGATCCGGGAGAGCAGGAAGACGCCGTAGTCGGTCGAGAGCCCGAAGGCGATGGCGAAGAGCAGGATCGGTTGGGTCGACTCCAGCGCTCCCTGACTCTCGTAGTGCAGCAGTCCGGTGAGCCGGCCGTCCTGGAAGACGAGGACGAGCAGGCCGAAGGCGGCGCTCAGCGACAGCGCGTTCATCACCACCGACTTGAGCGGCAGCACCAGCGAACCGGTCAGCGCGAAGAGCACGACGATGGTGACGACCGCGACGATGATGACCGCCAGCGGCAGGTGGTTGCGCAGGCTCGCCTGAAGGTCGACGAACTCCGCGGTGGCGCCACCAACACGAACGCTGGCCGACGCGGGAAGCGCTCGGATGGAGTCGACGAGCTTCTTGCTCTGGTCGGTGAGTGGGCCCGATGTCGAGTCGACGCTGATGACCCAGGTGTCCCCACCGACGAGCCGCGGCGGCGCGACCAGACTGGCGCCCGGGAGGTCGCGGATGGCGGTGGCGATGCCGGCCACGTGGGTGCCCATCGACGCCGGAGCGGTGACGGCAACGGTGACCGGCGTGCTCGCGTCGGTGGCGAAGTCGCGATGCAGGGCGTCGGTTACCTGCCGGGCCGAGGCGCTCTCGGGAAGGACACTGCTGTCGACCGAGGTGAAGCGGATCCCGAGGAAGGGCATGCCGGCGACGACAAGCACAGCGGCGCTGACGACCGCGACGGCCGCAGGGTGGCGCATCACCGCGCGCGACAGCCGGTACCAGCCACCGTGCCGTGACGCATCGGGGGGGCGGCGCACCCGCAGGCGTTCGATGCGGGGACCGAGAAGGAGCAGGACGGCGGGGAGCAGCGTCAGCGCGATGGTGGCGCCGCTCAGAGTGACGAGCAGTCCGCCGACCCCCATCGAGTAGAGGAACTGCTGCGGGAAGACCAGCAGCGCCGCGAGGGCGGCGGCCACGGTCATCGAACTGAACAGCACCGTGCGGCCGGCGGTCGCGACGGTTGCCAACACCGCGTCGGCGACATACCCGTGACGGCCCACCTCCTCGCGGTATCGCGACACCATCAGCAGGCTGTAGTCGATCGCCAACCCCAGACCCAAACCGGTGACCAGGTTGAGGGCGAAGATGGAGAGGTCGGTCGCCTGGTTGACCAGCCGCAGCCCCAGGAAGGTGGTCAGGATCGTCAGGACACCGACCATCAGCGGCATCAGCGCGGAGACCGCGCTGCCGAAGACGATGATGAGCAGCGGCACCAGCACGATCGCAGCGAGAAGCTCGGCGCGGCCCAGATCCTTGGTGACCTGGTCCTGGACCTGCTGCTCGCCGACGACCTGCCCGCCCAGAATGACCCGCGGGTCGCCCGCGAAGCTGCTCTCCAGCCGGGTGGCCACATCCTTGCGCCCCTTGTCGGACATCGGGCGCGTCTCAGCGACGAGATAGGTGCTGCGTCCGTTCCGGGACACGAGTCCGGGCACCGAGCCGGAGTCGAGCACCAGCGCGACGCCAGGGTCCGCGGCGAGGCGCGATCGCACCCGCGCCACCTCGATCCGACCCTGCGGCGAGTCAACCGGCGTACCGGGACGGACCAGGGTGACGACGGTCTGCTGCGGGTCGGCATGGGTTGCCGCGGCGACCTGTCGCGCCGCGGCCGCGCTCTCGCTGTTCGGGTCGGAGAACCCGCCGGGGGAGAGCAGCCCGGCCACGGGTCCGCCGAGGATCCCGGCGACCAGCGCGAGGACCACCACGGCCACGATCACCCGCCGCGGATGGCGGACGATCCGTCTGGCGAGCTGCCCCGCGCGTGGCGGCGCGGGGGCGGTGGTGGACATGGCGGTGTCCCACCTTGCCACAGCTCGAGGGGTGGTCGAAGCGCCCCGCAAGCAGGCCCGGCCTCGGGCTCAGCTCGCCCTAGTGGCTCGGCTCGGCCATCAGCAGCGGGTTCCAGTCCACCGCCCGCAACTCGAGTCCCCGCATCGCTGCGAGGTAGGCATCGATGCGCCCACCCTTGACGCAGCCGTGGTGGCACGCGATGGTCCGCGGCTGCAGGGCGTCGATCTTGTCCAGCGCCATGTCGAGATGTGCCTTCGAGGGAAGGAAGCCTATGGCGCTGTAGAAGCCGGCCATGGCGTCGCTGCGGTCGTCGTCGACAAGCCCCGGTCCATCACCTGCCTCGATGAACAGGTCGGAGGAGAACAGGGTCTTGGTGGTGTCGTCGAAGGCCATCATGCTGTCCCACTGGTGCACATATGACGTCGTCAGAAAACGCAGGCTGTGCTTGCCGAGGGAGACCGTGTCGCCATCCGCCACCGGCCGCGGCGGGCGCGACGAGTAGTCCGGCAGGGTCAATATGCCGATCGGGCTGCAGAGCGGCGTCGCATGAGGTGCCACGTCGAGGAAGCGGTTGAGCGCCCCGCTCTCGTCGCCCTCGAGATGAGGGATGACGATGTGGCGGATGGTCGTCGGGTCGACGATGCTGCGCACCGCGGTGACGGCGTCGTCGAAGAGAGCCGAGAACCCCGTCTCGACCAGCGCGGGCTCCTCGTCGCGGATGACGAAGAAGCTGAAGGTCACCGGGCTGTCCGGCACGGCGGCGTTGACCCGGTAGATGTCCTCGGCAACCTCGGTGATGGTGTGCATCCCCGTCCCTCCGTGGGCTGGCGGTCGGTGGCAGTCGGTGACGCCTAGGATCGGCGCTGTCGAGGGCAGGGACATCGGTGGAACTACCCAAACTCGCCGAGCGCGCCCGCCGGTCCGATGCGAGAATCGGCGCCGTGATTACCGCATCCGGCGAGATGCAGGAGGGGATGGCCGCGCTGGCGCGCGGGGACTTCGCCTCGGCGCGAACTCACTTCGAGGGGGCGCTCGGGACGGATGTCGGGCAGCCGGAGGCGGCCGTCCGGCAGCTCCTGGCGGTGGCCTGCTCGGCGCTCGAGGACTACGAATCCGGTCAGACGCACGCCGCTGCCGCCTTTCCGGATGTGGCGCGAGGCAGGCGAGCCCCGCCGGGCGGCCTTCGTCGCCATCACCCTGGCCGGTCAGCAGCAGGCGCTGGGCAACGTGGCCGCAGCTCGTGGCTGGCTCGGGCGAGGCGCCCGGTTGCTGGACGGGGAGGGCCCCTGCCTGGAGCGCGGCTATCTCGCGGTCGCCCTGGCGGCATGCGATGTCCACGACCTCCATGCCCTGCAACGCGACACCGAGCTGGCCCTCGAGCTGGCGCGTCGCCACGGCGACACCGACCTCGAGACGCGGGCGCTCGCCGACAGCGGCCTGGCGATGGTTGCTCTCGGGCATGTCGCCGAGGGCATCGCCCGTCTCGACGAGGCCATGACCGCGGTGGTGTCGGGCGAGGTGCGCAATTACGCGATGGCGGGGCTCACCTGCTGCGCCATGCTGCACGCGTGCGACCGCATCAATGATGTGGAACGTGCCGCCGAGTGGACCCGGGCGGTGACCGACCACGCCCGGGCGGCATTCGGCGACCCGCCACCCAACGTGCTGCTCAGCCACTGCCGCATCGCCTACGGCGCAATGCTGGTCGAGGTCGGACGCTGGGACGAGGCGGAGGCCGAGCTGCGGCGGGCGCGCGACACCTCGCGCGTGGTCGTCAAGCGCGCCGAGGCAAGCGGCCGGCTGGCGGAGATCCTGGTGCGACGCGGATGTCCTGCCGAGGCGGAGGAGCTGCTTCGCGGCTACGAGGACCAGCACTACACCGTGCAGGCACGCGCCCGCCTCTGGCTGTTGCGAGACAAACCGGGGCTGGCCGATGCGATGCTGCTCGAGGCGCTGCGTGAGCTCGAGGGAGACCTGCCGGTGACCCTGCGGCTGCAGGCCCTCGCACCGAGGTCCTGCTCCAGGCGAACGACGTCGCCGGCGCGGAGGGGTCGGCGACCGAGGCGCTGCACCTTGGGAATGTGCTCGGGCGACCGGGACTGGTTGCCACCGGGCTGCTGGCAGCCGGTCGTGCTGCCGCTGCCGCCGGCGATGACGCCGCTCGCGCACATCTGGAGGACGCCATCCGAGTGCTGAGCGCGGTGGATCGCCCGGTTCTCCGGGCCGAGGTTCGGCTGGAGCTTGCCGAGGTGCTGAGCGCCGCTGACGCCGACGGCGCGATTGCCCAGGCGCAGGCCGCGCTTCCCGTGTTCGCGCGGCTCGGCATCCGTCGCGAGACGGACCGCACGACGGCGCTTCTCCGGCGGCTGGGTGCCGGCACCCGGGTGACCGGCCAGGGCGGTCAGGGTCCGGTGGACCTCAGCCGCCGCGAGCGCGAGGTTCTCGCTCTCCTCGGCCAGGGGCTGAGCAACGCCGAGATCGCCGGCCGCTTGTTCATCACCACCCGCACCGCCGAGCACCACGTCGCCACCGTGCTGGCCAAGCTCGGCATGCGGCGGCGGGCCGAGGCGGCGGCCTACGCGGTGGCGCAGGGGATCAGGTAACTACACTTCACCATCGGGTTTGGAAGGGAGGCTGCAGTGTGGTGACGCGCTCCGCGACCGTCGAGACAGCAATCGGAAAGCTCCAGGGCATCGAGGAGGACGGTCTGTGCGTCTTCCGAGGGGTGCCGTACGCCGGGCCCCCGATCGCCGAGGCGCGTCTTCGCGCGCCTCAGCAGCCGCCGCCGTGGCGGGGAGTCCGCGCCGCCATCGACGCCGGCAGGTGGGCGCCGCAGAATCCGCCCACCTCGGTGCTGCTCGGACCGCCGCCTGGTCCTCAGCACGAGGATTGCCTCACCCTGAACGTCTGGACCCCGGGCATCGACGGTGGCCGTCGGCCCGTGCTCGTCTGGATCCACGGCGGGGGCTTCCTGACCGGGTCGGGGGCGTCCTCGCTCTATCGAGGCGGCCGGTTGGCGAGTCGCGGAGACGTCGTTGTCGTGACCATCAACTACCGGCTCGGCATTCTCGGGTTCCTCGCCCACCCCAGCCTGGCCGGTGCCGCCGGCACCGGCGCCGCCGGGAACTGGGGGTTGCTCGACCAGATCGCCGCTCTCCACTGGGTGCGCGACCACATCGCCGCCTTCGGTGGCGATCCGGAAAACGTGACCATCTTCGGCGAATCCGCCGGGGCCATGTCGGTCGCCGATCTGCTCGCCGCTCCCGCGGCTCGAGGCCTCTTCCACAAGGCCATCGCCCAGAGCGGGCCGCCGTCGGCAATGAGCATGAAGGCGGCCGAACAGGTCACCGCCACGGTGCTGGCCGAGACGGGCGTCGGTCGCCCGGAGACGCTGCGGACGGTGCCGGTCGACGCGCTGCTCGATGCCCAGGCGGCCGTGGTGGCGCAGCGGGGAGCCGCGGGCCTTCCGCTGACCCCCGTCGTCGACGGCGTGACCCTTCCCGTCGAGCCGCACGAGGCGATCGCCGATGGGTGCGCAGCCGACATCCCCCTGCTCATCGGGACCAATCGCGACGAGGCCAAGGTGTTCATGGTGAGCGATCCCAAGAATCGCGCCCCTGACGAGGCCATCCTGCGCCGTCGCATCGAGCGCGCCTTCAGCGCGAACGGCGTGGAGCTGGCGGTCGACGACGTCATCGCGAGGTATCGCGCCGCTCGGGCGGCGCGGGGCCAGCCGGTCGATCCGCGGGAGCTGTGGTCGGCGATCGAGACCGATCGCGTGTTCCGGAGCGGCTCGGTGCGCATGGCCGAATCCCAGGCCCGTCACCAGCGCCACACCTACAGCTATCTGTTCAGCTGGGAATCGCCCGCGATGGACGGCGCTCTCGGGGCATGTCATGCGCTGGAGATCCCGTTCGTCTTCGGCACCCTGTCAGCGCCGCGGATGGATCGCTTCGCCGGCGCCGGACCGGCGGCGGAGGCCCTCAGCGAGACGATGATGGATGCCTGGCTGGCCTTCGCCCGCACCGGCGACCCGAGCACGCCGCGCCTCGGAGAGTGGCCACCGTACGACGCGGCACGACGCGCGACGATGGTGCTCGGGACCGGCCCGCACGTCGAAGACGCGCCCTACGAGGAGGAACGCTGCGTCTGGGAGTCCAGCGTTGCGCTGGCGCGGTAGCGGTGACGCTCGGCCAGAACCGCGGTCGCCACCGCGACCGATAGGATCGGTGGATGGTCGACTATGGGCCGGACGTCGCCCTGATCGTGGTCGACGTGCAGAACGACTTCGCTGATCCGAAGGGCTCGCTCCACGTGGAGGGCGGCGAGGACGTGGTGCCGGTGGCCAATCGGGAGATCGACCGTGCGCGGGCGGCCGGGTCGCTGGTCTTCTACACGCAGGACTGGCATCCGGCGTCGACCCCCCACTTCCAGAAGGACGGCGGCATCTGGCCCGTCCACTGCGTCGCCGGAAGCTGGGGCGCGGAGCTGCATCCCAAGCTGAAGGTGCAGGGCGAGGTGATCCGCAAGGGCATCGGCGGCGAGGATGGTTACAGCGGCTTCACCGTCAGGGATGTGCGATCCGGCGACGAGAGGGCGACCGAGCTCGGGTCAAGGCTTCGGGACACGGGCGTTCGACACGTCGTGGTGCTGGGGCTGGCCACCGATTACTGCGTCGGAGCCACGGCTCGCGACGCGACCGAGGCCGGCTGGGACACGACGGTGCTGAAGGAGGCGATCCGGGCTGTCGACCTGCATCCCGGCGATGGCGATCGGATGCTGTCCGACCTAGTCGCCACCGGGGTGCACCTCAACTGAATCCGGCGACGGGGGACTCATCACCTGGAGCAGTCGCGATCGCCAGTCGCTCGCCGCGCATGGGCCGGCGGTGGCGGTAGCATGACCCGCGTGATGCGATCTGACGCCCCGCTCACCTTGATGGCGGTTCACGCGCATCCCGACGACGAAGCCACCAGCACCGGGGGCACCCTCGCCAGATACTCCGCCGAGGGCATACGCACCGTGCTCGTCACCTGCACCAATGGTGAGCTCGGCGACGCACCTGGCGGAGCCAAGCCGGGACAGCCAGGCCACGACGAGGCCACGCTGGTCGCGCTTCGCCGGCGCGAGCTCGAGGAGAGCTGCCGCGTCCTCGGTGTCCGGCATCTCGAGCTCCTCGGCTACCACGACTCGGGAATGATGGGATGGCCGTCCAATCAGGAGGCCGGCGCGTTCTTTGCGGTTCCGGTCGAGGAGGCCGCAGCTCCGCTGGTGACGCTGATGAAGAGATACACCCCCGACGTTGTGGTCACCTACGACGACTACGGGTTCTACGGACACCCGGACCACATCCAGGCGCATCGGATCACCGTCGCCGCGATCGAGAGGGTCGGATCAGCCGCCAGGCTCTTCTTCCCAACGGTGCGGAGATCCCGTCTCGCCGGGTTTCGTGAGCACATGCTGCAGCTAGGAATGGAGCCGCCGACCTTCGACGACGAGCGCTTCGGTTCGCCCGACGATGCGATCGCCGCGATCATCGACTGCCGCGACCACGCCGAAGCCAAGCTGGCGGCAGTTCGCGCTCACAGCAGCCAGGAGGAGAACCTCTTCTTCCTGCGATTCCCGGTCGCCGACTTCGTCGAGATGTTCGGCATCGAGGAGTTCGCCGGCGGGCCCGGCACGACCGGCGGCACGGCCCCGGTGGACGACCTCTTTGCGGGATTGCGGGCGCGAGTTGCTTCCTGAGCCGGGTGCTCAGCCGGAGGGCCTCCCGCCCGACGCGGGCCCCCGCGGGATTATGACTTGCGCTTCACCCGCCGCCTCCCTCATTCGCCCGACAAGGTCTGGCGCGCCGTGACCGAGGCGGAGCACCTCGAAGCATGGTTTCCGCATCAGATCGTCGGCGAGTGGGTCGTCGGCGCGCCGCTGCGGTTCGTCAGCCAGTTCGGCGACTTCGACGGCGAGGTCGTCGCCTTCCAGCCGCCCTCGTGGGCACCCGGCGAGCGGTGGCGTGAGCTGAACGGCAGCTACGTCGAGCGATTCGGGCCGCAGGCGGCCACGATCGGCCCTCCCGAGGATGGGGAGGAGAAGGTGCTCGCGCGCTGAAAGCGGCGTCGATAGCCGAGGCCGCATCGACGGCCTCCGCCACCGAAGTCACCTGACGATCGCGGCCTTCACGCGTGCGGGAAGCGCTGGCTCACACTGGGGCGGTGCCCTGCGACTGGCTTTTGGTCGACGGTTCCAGCCTGATCTTCCGCGCCTTCTACGGGGTGCCCACCACCATCCGTGCACCCGACGGGCGGCCGGTCAACGCGGTGCGCGGCTTCATGGAGACGCTGGCACGGCTGGTCATGGGGCGGCGGCCACGCCGCCTCGCCGTTGCCGGCGACGACGCCTGGCGTCCTGCCTGGCGCGTCGAGCTGCTCCCGACCTACAAGGCCCACCGAACGGCCGAGCCGATCCCGCTCCTGCTGCGACCGCAGATGCCGGTGATCGAGGCGTTCCTCGACGCCATCGGCATCGATGCCGCCGGCGCCCCGGAGCATGAGGGTGAGGACGTCATCGCGACCTGGACCGCTCAGGCGGTGGGGACGGTGGAGATCGTCAGTGGTGACCGCGACCTCTTCGCCCTGGTCGAGAGTCCGCGAATCACCGTGCTCTATCCGGAGAAGTCGGGATTGACGGTCGTCGACGAGGCCGAGGTGAGTCGCCGCTACGGTATCCCGGGACGCGCGTATGGGGATTTCGCGGTCCTGCGTGGCGATCCGTCCGACGGCCTGCCCGGGCTCAAGGGGGTGGGTGCGGCTGCCGCGGCTCAGCTCATCCGCCGCTATGGTGGGGTGCAGGGCATGCTCGAGGAGGGTCGAGTGTCGGACGGCGACCGCGACTACCTGACCCGCGCGCTGCGGGTGGTTCGGCCGGTCGCCGACCTGCCCATCCCGCTGCCCGCCGGCCGGCGCGACGCCTACCCCGCCCACGCCGCCGGGTTGACCGCCCTGACCGAGCGCCACGGTCTCGAGGACTCGTCGCGCAGACTTGTCGACGCGTTGAACGGGGAGTAGCGAATGGATGCTGCCGTCGTCGTCTTCGACGGCGTCGATGAACTCGATGCTGTCGGTCCCTACGAGGTGCTGGCGAACGCCGCAACGGCCGTTCCCGAGCTCCGGGTGGAGCTGGTGTCGCTCGCGCCGACGGTGCGGGTGACGGGAAGCCACGGGCTGGTCCTCGAGCCGAGCGGCACCCTTGGTGACCGGCGGGATCTGATCGTGGTTCCCGGTGGTGGATGGAACGATCGCGCGCCGGCCGGAGCGTACGCGGAGGCGGTGCGAGGCGATCTGCCCGCGGCTCTTGCCGAGCTTCACTTGCACGGTTCGGTGATCGCATCGGTGTGCACCGGAGCGATGATCGTCGCCGCGGCCGGCCTGCTTCGGGACCGGCGGGCGACGACGCACCACCGAGCCCATGCCGACCTGCGGGATGCCGGAGCGCGGTTGGTGAAGGCGCGGGTCGTCGACGACGGCGACATCGTGACGGCGGCCGGCGTCACCTCGGGAATCGACCTCGGCCTGTGGATCGTCGAGCGCTGGTGGGGGAGAAGCCTGGCCGACGCCGTCGCCGGCGAGATGGAGCATCAACGCGTGATGCCGGCGGCGATCAGCCGCGCTGAAGGTGCAGGTCGAACTCCATCGTCGCCGGACCGGTGACGGTGACGAATCCGCCGACGCTCGGCGCCTGCATGCCGAATTCGCTCCACGGGAAGGTGATCGACCCGACCACCTCCAATTCCGTTCCGGAGAGCCGGGCGTCGAGCGGGATGGTCTCGTTCCTGGTCGTGCCGTGGATGGTGAGCCTGCCGACCGAGGTGACATGGATGGCCTGACCGCTGGTCGCTGACGACGGTAGGGTGACGGGTGATGTCAGGACGTAGCTGGCGGTCGGGTACTGATCGCTCTGCAGGCCGATGGAATGGATGCGCTCGTCGCGCATCGGACGATCGCTGGCGAGAGTCGAGACATCGACCGTGAACGAGGCGGCGGTCACCGTCAGCGCGTCACCGGAGCCGCTCAGCGTCGCCGTGCCCTTGATGGACGATGTCCGTCCCACCGCGTCACTCGGGGCTGACAGGAAGGCGAGCTGCTCGCGGACGCGGTAGCCGGCGACCGAGCCGCTGGCCACCGTCCAGCTGCCGGCGAGCTGCCCTGCGGTGCCTTGCGATGCCGGGCTTGACTGCGTCGCACTCGCGCTCGTCGGTGACGGCGTGCTCAAGCTCAGGGGCGGGGGAGACGAGGTGCCGAACACCACCTGGTAGAGAAGCCCCACGCCACCGGCCACCACGAGCGCAGCGGCGCCTGCCCCGACCACGAGCCATCCGCGCACCGTCTGCGGTCGTTGGGGAATCCCTAGTCGCGTGGTTCGGTGCCGCCCATGTGACCCACGGTGCAGCCCGCGACTGGTAGTGCCCTGTGAGCTTGCTCGGAGAGTGCTGGGAGACTGTTCGGAACGCCGGCTCGGTCAGGCCGCGCCGCTCTCGAGGCGTTGCTTGAGGCGCTGGTGGTCCTGGGGCACCTGCTTTCGCGCCTGGCGGACCACCATGGGGCGCAGCAGCTTGCCGATGCCGTGCCCTTCGAAGTCGAGCTCGAGGGTCAGCCGCGAACGCGAGCCGTCGCCGAGCGGTTCGACCGTGCCCCTCCCGACCGGGCGGATCGGTCCGTCGATGCCCCGGAAGGCGAAGCTTCTCGGGGGATTGTGCTCGGTGATCTCGTACGTGACGGCCTGCTGGCGGCCGCCGACCCTGCGCGTCTCGGTCGCCCGGGTTCCCACCTTGGTGGGGGTGTCGCCGGCCACCTGCACACTGACGATCGACTGCTGCCACTCGCCGTGGCGCGCGAGGGCGTCCAGGTACGCGAAGACGTCTTCGGGACGCCGCTCGATCTCGATGCTCTCCCTGATCGCCGCCATGTCGTCTCCTCCTCTCGCCGCCGCTGATGAGCGCCGTGCCGCAACTGCCAGCGTCGTCCCGCCGCCCTCACGGTTCCGCCCCACCGCACGATACAGCTCCCGTCAACGCGGCGCGCGTCCGACCCTGGCGGCCTGGCCGTCCACGACATCCCTATTGAGAGGGCGCCGTGGGGGCCGCTTGTCTGGCCGGGCGCGGCTGTGTACCCTGCCCACGCAGACCGGACCAGAGAGGTGGGACATGGCTCAGCAGACGGCGACTCCGCTCGATCAGATGCCGCAGCGAGTCTTCGAGATGGTGGACGCGCTGGACGTCGACGCGATAACAGCCCTCATGACCGAAGACGCCCAGGAAGTCGATGAGATCAGCCGGGGCTGGATGAGGGGGCGCGGCGCCGTGGAGGCATACTTCGGCCAGGTCAAGGCGATGATCGACCAGGTCCACACCCGGGTGAGCGACGTTCACGCGCGGGAGTGGGGAGACACCGGCGTGGTCACCTGCGTCATCGATCAGACGTATCGCATGAAGGGCGAGGAGCAACGGATCACGGCTCCCACCTCGATGACCCTGCGGCGCGAGGGCGGCGAGTGGAAGATCGCGCTGCTGCACTCGGTCCCGCTTCCCGAGGCGGCCGGAGGCTGACGCCCGCCGAGTGAGAAGGCGAGGTCGGTCAGGCTGAGGCGACCACGAGGAACACGGGTGGTACGCCGAGCGCTCGGAGCAGGGCAGGCAGCGTCAGCCTGATCGCCCACTCGACGTCGCTGAGCCGTTCCATCAGCGGGCCGCGCCATCCGGCCTCCTCGATGGCGAGGACCACGCTCGCGGGCGTTGTCCGGTTGGCCAGAGGCGCCTGAGCCAGCACGTGCGCCGGATATGGAGCGTGGTGGTCGTGATGTCGACCGAGCAGGCGAGCGGTTCGCGTGCGCGCCCAGCCACGGACCTTCTCGGCGGGATCGGCTGAGCCCCATATCCCCTCGACGCTCAGCAGCCGGCCGTGCGGCGTCACCGAACGCCACGCGCGCAGCGCGTGAACGGGATCGGGAAGCGTCCACAGCAGGTGGCGCTCGATGACCGCGTCGAACGGGCCGGCCGGTGGCTGATCGGCGGCTCCGACAACGACCTCAACGGCGAGGTCCTCCACGGCAGCCTTGGCGCGAAGGCGCGCCAGCATGCTTTCCGACAGGTCGAGCGACACCACCCGGTGGCCCAACCGGGCAGCGATGAGTGTCAGAAAGCCGGTGCCGGCACCGCAGTCCAGGACCCGTGCAGGCGGAGGCGGCAGGTGCCGCGCCAGCGCTGCGGCCCAGGCCGCTCGCACGCCGGGGTCGGCGGGATGGTGGCTGGGGACCGCGTCATAGCCGGCGGCGTCGGCCTCCCAATAGGTGCGGACGTCGTCGAGGATGTCCACCTCCGCATGATGGCGCAAGCGCCGGGCTGCCATGCCGGGCCCAGCAGCGCGGGCAAAAGAAAAGGGCGGGGCGAGGCCCCGCCCTTCGAGGTCCCCCGCTCCTTCTATTGGGCGCTCCCCAGCGCGGTCTGACCATTGATGTTGGCTGTCGTCGCCGGCACGGTGGCGCAGTTCTGATTGCTTCCCACCGGTACGCTGAAGACCAGCGGGGCGGCGGTCTGCTCACCGGCTGCGAACTCGGTGGTGGTGTAGGTGACTCCGTTCACAACGGTGCTGGCGATGACGGTGCCCTGCAGCGAGACCCCCGCGCCGGCGCCGTTGGTGGAATAGCTGACGACCGTCGCCTTGCCGTTGTTCCATTGGACGACGGCAACCCCACTGGTGGTGCTCGAGCCGCAGCTGCCGGTGCCGCTCGGGAACGGCCCAGAGCCGGTGATGGTCCCGGTTGGGCTGCCAGCGAAGACGGTGCCCGAGGTCAGGGTGCTGTCCGTCGAGTGACAACCACTCATGGTCCCCGAGAACGCGTACTGGAAGCTCTGCGAGGTCGTGCTCAAACCGGGATTGAGGTTGGCAGTTCCAGCGAGCGTGCACGACGCTCCTTCCTGGGCTGCATGGCCGACGACGCCCGGGACACCCCACGATGCACCAGCCGCCAGCGCGACCGCGGTCGCCGCCACCAAACCGAGCCGACGACGTCTCATTGCTCTCCTCCCTGCTCCGTTCGCCCGTCATGACAGGGTCGGGCGTGGAAAAACCTCCATGCCCGTGATCATAGAATCCTATGGCAAGGGACAAGCCTTTTGGTTAGCAGAGTTGACGCATTTGACGGGTCGGACGATGTAATAGAAGCACTTGCATCGACTGCCTCAGACGTGAATCAGAGGCGAACCGCCACTCCGCCGGGCAGGTTCGGGCGTATTATGTTTCTGAAAATTCAGAATGTTCAGCCATCTCTCCGCAGCCCCATGCCCGGTGCCGGCGATGGCTCTGGCCCTGCAGGACCTCGAGCGCATCGACTACTGGGATGCCTACCGGGCTCGCGCCTCGCGACCGGTGCAGCGGTCGGCTGAGGAGTGGGCTCGCGCTGCGCTGGAGAGCCTGCCCCGGCCGGCGGAGGTGCTCTGGCGGGCGGCGTGGTCGCTCGCCGGGCTGAGGGCGGGCCCGCGAAGCTCGTGCCAGCACGTGCTGGGACTGGGGATAGGGGAGAAGGCGGCAGACGCCATTCTGCTGAAGGCGCCGGGCAGGAGCGTGACCGTGCAATTGGCGCTGCTCGTGGATTCGAGGAACGACCCGCCCGCGCTCGTGCTCTCGACCTTTGCCCAGCGTCGCGGGTGGCTTGGCAAGGCGACCTGGGCGGTGATCAGCCGCCTGCACCGGAGGGTCGCGCCCTATCTCCTCGAGCGGGCGGTGACGCGGTGAACGGAGGCACCTGACAACCGTGGACCGCATCACCGGGATCTTTGTCGACGGGATGGGCACCGCGGCGGCCACCTCCGGAATCCTCACCCAGCTGCAGGGCCGCATCTTCGGGCTGCTCTACCTGCAACCGCGACCGCTGTCGCTCGACGAGATCACCGAGCAGCTGCAGCAGAGCAAGAGCAACGTGTCGGTGCAGATCCGTGGGCTGCTGGAATGGCAGCTGGTGAAGCAGGTTCGAATCTCAGGATCGCGCAAGGACCACTACGAGTCGGCCAGCGATTTCTGGCGGGTGATGCAGGAGGTGATGGAGCGTCGCTTCCGGTGGAATCTGCGCCAGGTGCTGGCGACCGCCGATGAAACGCTGCAGGCCCTGGGGGTTGAGGCGGCGACCGGTGTCGATGCCGAGCCACCGGTGGACGATGCCGTCGCCAGGGAGCGGATCGTGGCGCTGCGCGCCTTCTTCGGCGCCCTGGACGCCGGGGTCAGTGGCATGAGCCGCGGCGAGGTGTTCGTGCCCGACTCGGTGCGCAAGACCCTGGTCAGGATCGCGGTGGAGGGCTCCGGCTGAGCACCGTCGTCCCTGGTCTCGCGGCTCGGGCAATGCTGATCGACCAGTGGTTGCCCCGCTACGACGTGGTCGAGCGTCACGAGACCTGGGTGGCGGCGTCGCCACAACGTGTCGACGGCTGCGTCCGCGACCTCGACCTTGCCCGGTCGCCTTTCACCGCGGGGTTGCTGTTGTTGCGCCGTCTGCCATCCGTGCTCAACGGGGGTCTGCGACCATCGCGGCGGGCCACGCTCGAGGATCTCCTCTCCAGCGGCTTCGTGATCCTGGCCGATGCTCCTGGCGAGGAGATCGTCCTCGGATTGGTGGGTCGTTTCTGGCGTCCCGGGGGCGGGATCGTGCACATTCGGGCGGAAGGGTTCGAAGGCTTTGCCGAGCCGGGTCATGCGCGCGCCGCGTGGAACTTCCGCATCGATTCCAGCAGCGGCGGGTGTCGTCTGCGCACCGAGACGCGGATCGACTGCGTTGACGCCGCAGCGTTGTGGCGCTTCCGGGTGTACTGGACTCTGGTCGGGCCGTTCAGCGGTCTGATCCGGCGAGACCTGCTCCGCCTGATCCGGCGTGAGGCGGAGAACGAATCGCCGGGCATCAGACCGGTATCGGGGGACGGGGTGAGCCGCCCGCGCTGACTCGCGGCCCGGTTGCGGGTAACTCGACGCGGTATCAGTGGCGGTGAGCAGTGATGTTGCCGTCAGGCCGGCGGCGCCCATGCGCAGCACCTCCGTGCGCCACCGGTCGATGCAGATCGCTCGCGGTCGGCTGTCGGCGGCGCACGCGGGTCTGGCCGCGATGTCAGCGGTCCTCGCCTGGGAGTGGACCCTCTCGGCAAGCCACAAGATCACCTCTGACTTCGCCGGCCAGTTCCCCACCTTCATCGAGAGTTCGATCGGCCAGGGCAGACCCGGCGTCGTCAACGACCTTCTCGCCCATGTGGTGCTGCGAGCGCCGACCGTCTTCGCGCTCTCGGTGATCGCCCTCGACGTCGCCCTGGCCGCGGTCTTCGCCGCCGCCGCGTTCGCCCTCTTCGTCGTTGCCAAGGGTGGTCTGCGGCTCGTAGCCGCCGCGCTGGCCATCGCAGCCGCGACGAGTCTCACCTTCGCCGTGAGCCTGGCGGTGGTCAACGGCGACACCGTGCCGTGGCAGCTGCGCGGCGACGCGTTCGAGAGCGGTGTCGCGGTGGAGTACCTGCTCGCCGGCGTCTCGGGCGCGGCGCTCATCGGTGCCGTCATGACCGTGCGCCGCGCACGTGTGTCCGCCTCGTAACTCTGGCGCGTAACACGTGGCATGAAGAGAGGTCTCTGCGGCCGCGTCGTCGCGCGTTCGATCACGTCACTGGGCCTCCTGGCGGTGGCCTGCGGAGCGGCCAGCCTCCCCGTCAGCGGCCCGGCCGCGTCGCCCCTGGCACCCTCCACCGGCGCGATGACCGTGCCGACACCGAGCCCGCAGGCGCCGCCACCGACTCCTTCGCCTCCGCCGGCACCGACGGCTCCACCAGTGGTGCAGATGGTCACGCCCGTGCATGCGCCGCCGCCCGCGGCGATGGTCCCGATGACCGCCGTCTTCGCGATCCGGCCGTCAAGCGCCGGGGGCGCGGGGGGAAGCGTGAGCGTGACCCTGTCCGGCGGCACCGCGCACTACCATCTCGTGGTCACCGGCCTGAGGCCGGGATCGACCCACGCGATCCACGATCACCTCGGCTCCTGTGCTGCGGCCGGCAGCTCGAACCACCTGACGGTTCTGGCGGTTCCCACTGCCAGCCCGGCGGGGGTGATCACCGTCGACACCTCGGTTCGCGCCGTGGATGCCGGATCGGGACGCATCGTCATCGTCTACGCCACCGCCAACGCGACGGTCATCAGCGGATGCGCCGATCTGTAGAGCCGATTGGGACGTCGTCTCGCCCGCCGGCGACGCGATCGAGAAGCCCGGCTCCTAGGGGTCCACCGATCAGCTCGGGCATCTCGATCCCGAGCTCGCCGAGGCGTGCAACGCGGTTGCCGCGTCGCTGCTGCGGCCGGAGCTGCGCAACGACACCGGCGACCCCTTCGCCGACGCCGTCGCGGCGGCGCAGACGGCGCCGGCGTACGAGCGCCTGGCCGGGTTGCTCGGACGGACCCCGTAGCGCTCGTCCAGTAACTCGGCGTCGTACAGGTTGTGTGCGATAGCCTTTTGCAGACCAGACCACCAGGAGGACGGGGCACATGGGTAATCCGGTCATCCACTTCGAGGTCGTCGGCAAGGACGGCAAGCGGCTCCAGCAGTTCTTCGGCCAGCTGTTCGATTGGAAGATCGATGCGAACAACCCGATGAACTACGGCATGGTTGACACCGGTGGCAACGGCGCCATCGCCGGGGGCATCGGCCCGTCTCCCGACGGAGCCGGTCATGTCACGTTTTATGTCGAGGTCGACGATCCCAAGGCCTACCTCGACAAGGCTGAAAAGCTGGGAGGTAAAGCGGTGATGGGGCCGATGGACGTCCCCGGTGGACCGACCATCGCCCTCTTCGCCGATCCCGAGGGCAACATGGTCGGCCTCGTCAAGGGGATGTGACCCGCCGCTGACGGCGCGTCGTCACCCTCCTCGCGAGGGAGCTGCCGGAGCGGTCCGGCAGCTCCTCAGCTCACTGCGGCTGCGCGGGGATCAGGCCGGCGTGGCAGCGCGGCCCGTGGCTGCCGCGCGCCCGGTGATGTCGGCGCACTCCTCGCACACCCTGGCCGGGACGAGCCCGGCGCGCATCAGCGCGGCGAAGATGCGGCAGCCGACGCAGAAGCCCACGAAGGACTCCAGCGAGGCGGCGACGATGAGCATGCCGAGCACCGCCCACGCCGCGGTCGTCGCGCCCGCGAACGCGAGTCCGAGGGCGGCGAGAGAGAACAGCGAGCCGATCGCCTGGGCGAACCGCTTGGGCGGCCCGGCCACCCGCCGCGGCGCCACCGGAAGCCTGGGAGCCACCACCCGCGTGACCAGCTGGCCGAGGGGGCTGAGGGTCGGCCCGGTGAGCACCCGGGCCAGGAAGCCGTACGCCAGCGGCACGATCAGCCAGCGCTGGTGGAGCCCCAGCGCAAGCCCGGCGAGCAGGACGACGCCGCCGGCGACGAGCCGTGCGGACACCTCGTTGACGGGATTGGGGAACGAGAACAACCGGCGGACGTTCAATGCGGCTCCCTCCGAAGCCGAGCGGCACGGTCCCGTGAGCACCAGCCCAAGGGACCCATTGTTGACTTTGTGGATCGATTTTATCGAAAAAGCCGGACATCGCGCCCCTTGGCCTTGGCCGGGTTCGCGGGCTACCCCCGAAGCGGCGGCCGCAGCCGGCAGAGCGCCACCCCGGCGTCGAAGCCCTTGAGCATCGCCGAGCCGATCGGCTCCGCCACCACGTCCGCGGCTGCCGCCACCGACCTGGTCGCCACCACCTCGTTCGGCGCCGCCACCCTCACCGCCCGGGCACCGAGGTTGACGACCGGTCCGAAGACGTCGCCGTCGCGGAGCATCACCTCGCCGGCAGCGAGTCCGGCGCGCACCGGCGGCACGCTGGGATGGTTGCTGAAGGCGGCGATCAGGTCGAAGGCGATGGCGCACGCGGATGCCTCGTCGGTCGCGGTGTAGAGGACCTCGTCACCGATCAGCTTCACCACCCTGCCACCGCCTGACCGCACCGCATCCGATGCCGCGTTCTCGAAGCTGGTCAGCACCGCCCCGAGCTCCCGCGTCGAGAGTCGCTGCGCCAGCGCGGTCGAGCCGACAAGATCGACGAAACCGACGCAGAGCCGCTGCGTCTCATACCCAGAAGCGCCGATGTCGGCCAGGCTGGTGCGGCGCGCGCCGATCAGGTGCTGACGCAGAAGGACCTCGAGGGCGGGGGCGACGCCCGGCAGCAGGGAGACCGCGTCCGCGTTGGCTCGAGCCACCGCCAGCGGATCACCGTGCGCGCCCGGCTCGATGTTGACGAGGAAGGCGGAGACGATGGCATCGGCGATGCGAGCCATCGCCGACCCCATCACCCGGACGAGCTGGAGCACGGCATCCTCACCGAAGAGCGACTCGGCAGCGGCGACGGTGACCGCGAGGTCGACGAACTGCTCCGCGAAAACGCGGTCCTTGCGGCCGGGCTCGGGGAAGCCGGCGGCGCGGCTCAGCTGGCGGAGCTTGGCCTCCGCCATGCCCGAGCGTGCGGCCACCTCGCTCAGGGTCAGCGCGCGGCCCCCGCGCAGCGCCACCACCGAGGCGAGCCCCGCCAGCTCGTCGCGATAGGCATCCAGGTCCTCGACGGTCGCGCCCAGCCCGACCAGGTACTCGAGCAGCTCCAAGCGCTCGGCGGCCTGCGGGGATGTCGCGTCGTACAGGCCGAGCGCCTGGAAGTCTGCGGTCGTGGGCACCAGGGCAGCATACGGAGGGCACCGGACCTGGCGGTCGACCGCGGCCGATCGGCGCGCCGTGTGTGTGGTGGAGTCGCTACCGTCTCGGCCATGACCGAATCGGCAACGGCAGAGATCACGTCGTACAACGCGCGCGGGCACGAGGAGGTTGTCGCGGTGCTCGCCCGCGCCTTCGTCGACGACCCGCTCTACCGATGGTTCTGGCCGGACACGGACAGGCGCTTGCGCGGCGTGCGCGCCTTCATCGGGGGGGAGGTGCGGTTGACCTCGCTGCAGGGTCGTGTGGACGTCGCCGTCGACGAGCGGGGAGCAGCTGTGGCCGCCGCCTTGTGGGCGCTGCCCGGTCGCTATCCGTTCCCGCTGCTGCCGAGCCTGCAGATCATGTCGCGGGTGATGCCGCGAATGGGATGGTCGGCGGCGCGACGTCTTCCCTGGCTGAAGCGGGTCGACCGCGCCCACCTGCAGGAGCCGCACTGGTACCTGGTCACCCTCGGCGTCGAGCCCGGCCTGCAGCGTCGGGGCCTGGGGCGCCTGCTGCTGACGGCCAGGGTCGCAGCGGCCGACAACGACGGCGTGCCGATCTACCTCGAGACCTTCAACCCGGCGAACCCGCCCTACTACCGCGCCCTCGGTTTCGAAGATCGCGAGGCGATCGACGACGCGCGGCTGCCGCCGTTCTGGACGATGGTGCGCCCACCCGGCGCGCGTCACCCCGGCGCGACGCGGTGAGGCGGAGCCGAACCCTGCACCGACCGCTCATCGACGTGCGGTTGCGCGCTGCCGGTCCCGGTAGGCACGGGCCTTGGCCCGGTTGCCGCACACCCGCATGGTGCACCAGGCACCGCGCGCGTTCTTGGAGTGGTCGTAGAACGCCCATCGGCACTCGTCGTCGCGGCACACCTTGAGCCGCTCCCAGGTGCCGGCGATGGTCGCCTCGACGATCGCCGAGGTCAGCACCGCCAGGAAGCCGTCGACGCCGTCCCCGACGGGAACCAGCGCGCCACCGCCGGCGGTCACCGCCGGTCGGAGACGAACGCCGGCGAGCAGGCCGTCGAGCCGGGCGCTCGCCGGTTGATCGACGGCTTCTCCGTTGTGGACCTGCAGCACCGAGCGTAGCGACTCGCGGACGTCGATCAGGCGGCGGCGCTGATCCTCGTCCAGCCGGTGCCGGGCATCGGGGTGGTGCCGGCGCAACCAGCCGGCCGCCGTCGCCACGTCGGCGAGCTGGTCGGTGCCCTCCTCGAGGTCCGCGCTGTTGACGAACTCCTGCACCAGCGCCAGCCGGCCGGGGGCGGGGACGCGGTCGGCAGGCTGCTCCATGTCGCCAGCATACCCCGAATCACCGATGAAGCAGCTTGACAGGTTACGCCAACGAGCGATACGATCGTCACCTGCTAAACAAGTTAGGTGGTGTCGAGGAGGGAAGCCGTGGAAGCCAAGGAGAGGTTGCTCCGCCGGCTGATCGATCGGTGGGCCGAGCCGCGTGACGGACGGCCGACCAGCGGCGGTGATCCACCGCCCTTGGAGGTGACCCCGCCGCCGATCCTCTCGCCGGCGATCCGCCGGGAGGCCCGATGAGCGCGGCCGAGGGCTGAAGCATCAGGCGTGAAACGCGGAGGCGGCTGCGCAGCCGGCGCGCCGCGGCCTCCATGTCGGCGCCACCCGCCTGGTGCCGGCGCAGGCCGAGCCACCATGCGCGCCGCGCCTCTCGCACCGCGACCGCCATCGAGCAGTAATCGCGCGCCGAGACCAGATGGATGGCGCGACGGCCGAAAAGCCCTACGGCGCGGTGGGAAGCAGCTTCTCGTCGAAACGGCCGCCCAGCGCGATGTAGTCGAGCACCGCGCGGTCGGTGAGCCATTCCACCGGAGCCCGGTCGTCGGTCATCGGGTCGGCGGCTGGCTGCACCCGGGTGATGCCGGCCTGCACCGGGGCGCGAAGCGAGCCTATGCGACCGGGCAGTCCGCCCAGCCGCGCCATCAGGGTGTCGCGATCGAGGTGGTGGTCGAAGGCGACGACAAGCTCGTTGAAGCGCAGCGCGGGCCACACGTAGGTCGAGGGAAAGTCGGTCGCGAGGGTGCCGGCGACCGCTTGCGGCAGGCGGTTGTCCCCGGGGACGCGGGCCACGTTCAACGCCACCGCTCCCCCCGGCGCCAGGTGGTCACGAGTGAGCTGGAAGAACTCTCTGGTGACCAGATAGAAGGGGATGTAGGCGGCGCGGTAGGCGTCGACCACGATCAGGTCGTAGCGGTCGCCGGTGGTCGCCAGGAACACGCGGCCGTCCGCGGTGCGCACGGCGAGGCCTGGGACGTCGCTCATGCCGAAGTACCGCCGCCCCAGGTCGCTGAGGCGGGAGTCCAGCTCCACCCCGTCGATGCGGACGCCCGGATAGATCGCCGCCAGCGCGCGGGCCGTGGTGCCGGTGGCGTTTCCGATCACCAGCACCCGCCGAAGTGGCCGGTCCATCAGCGGTGGCACCACCAGGGGCATGTCCCATTCGCCGCCGGTGAGCACGGTGTTGGGCCGGTAGATCGACTGGTCGACGACACCCTCGTCGATGCGCAGCACCCGGCGATCGCTGAGGTCGACCACGGCGGCGTACTGATACGGCGTCTCGATCTCCTGCACGGTGCCCGCCAGCGGCTTGATCGGCCCGGTGGGAACGGGAATCAGGGCTGCGATCCCCAGCGGAACCAGCAGCCAGCGCCGCCCGAGCAGCGGCATGGCGGCCAGCGCGACGAGCAGGGCAGCGCCGAGCATGGTTCGCTGCGTGCCGACCGCCGGGATGGTGATCAGTGCGGGGATGAAGGTACCGGCGATCGCGCCCATGGTGGCGAGCGAGCTGAGACGTCCGCTCACCGATCCGGCGAGGCGGACGTCGGTGATGGCGAGTCGCAGCGCGAAGGGCGACACCATGCCCAGTAGCGTGACCGGGACGCTGAACAGGGCGAGGGTCGAGAAGAACGACCCGACCACGATTCCCACCTGGACGGCGTTGAATCCCTGCAGCGCAAGCCGCAGCACCGGATGCGCGATGAACGGGAGGACCGCCATCCACCCGGCGGCGACGACGAGGATGCGGCCGAGCGCCGGCGCGGTGGCGTGCCGGTCGGCGTAGCGACCACCCAACCAGTAGCCGACAGAGAGATAGATCAGGATCAGGCCGATCACGTTGGCCCACACCACCGTCGAGCTGCCGAAGAAAGGCGCGAGCAGTCGCGAGGCGCAGATCTCGGTGGCCAGCGAACCGGCGCCGCCGGCGGCGACGACGACGGCGAGCAGACGAGGATGCGCGCGAGGGACCAGAGCCGGCGCGACGGGGGGATCGGGTGCCCTGCGCTGCCGCGCGACAGGGACCTCGACGGTCACCCGCGCATCATGGACCGCAGAAGCGAGGGTCTGGCGCGCGCGCCGGGCCGAGACCGGGAGGGCGCTAGCCGCCGCCCGGCGCGGTCACATCGGCGCTGCGCTCAGGCCGGCGGAGGAACCAGGCGGGAACCAGGCCGGCGATCGCCACCAGTCCCGCGAGCACGAAGGTGCGGTCGAAGCTGATGCTCACCGCGTCGTCGCGAAACTGCTTGATGAAGGCGGCAAGCTGAGGATCGGCGGCGGGCAGCTGGCTGCCCTGCTGGTCGCGGGAGAAGCTCGCGGTGCGCTGGGCGAGGGCGGCGCACAGCCCGTCCCGCGAGGCGGGCAGGTGCGCCTGGGCGGCGGCGGCGAGGACGGCCGGCGACGGGTCGCAGCTCGCCTGGCGCGCAGCGGTGCCGGTCTGGGCGGCGAGGATGGTCACCAGCACCGCCACCGCCACCGAGGCCCCGGCGCGCTGCACGGTGTTGGTGATGCTCGATGCCCGTGATGCCGATGATCTCGGGATGCGCGCCAGGCCGGCCGCCATCGCCGGCATCATGGCGAAGCCCATGGAGACACCGCGCAGCGACATGACGAAAGCGAGGTAGGCGGTCGAGGTGTCGGGCTGGACCTGCGCCAGCATGAAGCTGCTGACGGCGAGCACCACCAGCCCGAACATCACCACGTACCGCGGGCCGATGCGGTCGGCCAGCGAGCCGCTCAGGGGCATCAGGACCGCGGCGGTCAACGCCTGGGGCATGAGCAGCAACCCGGTGGTGAGGGCGTCGTAGCCGCGGATCTGCTGGAGGTAGAGGGGCAGGAGATAGATGACCCCGAACATTCCCGTGACCACCACCAGGCTCAGCACCGTCGACATGGTGAAGGTGGTGTCCTTGAAGAGGCGGATGTGCAGCAGCGGTTCGCGGGCACCCAGCTGCCGGATCACGAAGACGGTGAAGAGCAGAGCGCTCGAGGTCAGCATGAAGATCACCAGCGGCGAGCCCCAGCCCGAGATGGTGCTTCGGTCGACGCCGTACATCAACGCCAGCACCGCGGGAATGCCGGTCAACAGGCCGATGACATCGAGCCGGAGACGCCGCGAGTGCGCGGTCTCGCGGAGGAATACAGCCGCCGCGACCAGCGATACGGCGCCGACGGGGACGTTGACCAGGAAGATCAGCCGCCAGCTGAAGTCCTGGACCAGCCATCCGCCGAGGACCGGCCCGATCGCCGGCGCGATCAGGGTGGGGACACCGAAGAGCCCCATCACCCGCCCCATCTGGGCGGGGCCGAAGGCCCCCAGGAGGATGGTCAGGCCGATGGGCATGAGCATCCCGCCGCCAACGCCCTGAAGGATGCGGAAGATGATCAGCGAGGGAAGGTTCCACGCCGCCCCGCAGAGGGCCGAGGCGACGGTGAAGAGAACCAGGGTGATGAGATAGACCCGCTTCGTGCCAAAACGGTCGGTCACCCATCCCGCCAGCGGGATCACCGCTCCCTGGGCCAGCATGTACGCGGTGACCACCCAGGCGATGTCGTTGTAGCTGGCGACGTTGAACGAGCGCTGCAGCGTGGCGACGGCGACGTTGACGATGGTCGCGTCGAGGATGGTCATGAAGGAGCCGCCGACCACCACCGCCATGGCGAGGTAGCGGTAGTCGAAGCGGCCATGCCGGGCTGGTGCGGGCGTGGCGACCGCGGTCACGGTGCTGGCGGCATCGGTCGCGGGGCGGGTGACCACCGCGCTCTCGGAGGCGACCTGGTCGTGAACCGTGTTGGTCACGCGCATCCCCGCGGGTCGTCGTTCTGCGCCGCGGCCATCTTGCGCATCAGCTCGACCAGGGTGGTCACCTCCTCCTCGTCGAGACCGCTCAGGGCGGCAAGGGCGCCGCTGCGCTTGGCCGCGCGGAATCGCTCGACCACGCTCAGGGCGCGCCCGGTGGGTACCAGCCGCACCACCCGCCGGTCCGCGGGATCGGTCTGCCGCTCGACCAGCCCGTGGCGGACCAATCGATCGGCGAGAGCGGTGCAGCTGCTGAGGCTCACCCCCTGGACGCGGGCGAGGTCGTTCATGGTGAGCCCGCCCTTCTCGCTGAGACAGAGGAGCACCTCGAGCTGATGAAAGGTGACCGTCGCCAGCTCCTCGCGGAGGTCCTCGGGGATGCGAGCCTCGATCGCCCGGCGCAGCGGAGGCAGGGTCTCGAGGAAGGCGTCGGCGAGGGCCTGGCGGCTGAGCCGGCGGCGGGTGGGGGCGGTGCTCACCGCTCTGAATCTGCTTCGATGATCAAATAGTTAGTCACGTGAGCCGGTGATTCTAGAATGCTTCGCCAGATGTAGCAAGTCGGGCTCACCGCGCCCGGTCGTCGATCTCCCAGGCGTGGTCGAGGGCGTGCCAGGCGGTGCGGCGGGCGAGGTAGCGGGGCGGCCAGCCGCGTTCGAAAGGCGCCGATCCATCCGACGGCCGGCTGAGAACCTCCCGGCAGCGCGCGCGCAGCAGCCCGACGTGACCGTCCCGCCACTCTGCCGCGCTGAGGCGGACCCCGATGCGCCGGGCGTAGGCGCGCTCGGCGTCGATGACGTGGCCGACGACGGCGTCGTGGTCGCGTCCGCCTCCGCGCGGTCCCTTGCGCAACCCCGGCGGCGCGGCAGCAACCGCGCGGTCCAGCTCCTGCCACGCCGCGTCGAGGAGGGCCACCATCCGCCGCGCCGAGGCGGCGTCGAGCCGCCGCCGGTCGGCGCGGGCGATGGCGTCGGGCGCACCGAAGTCGGTGGTGGCGGTGCCGGCCACCGTCTCCACGACGTGGAGATCGGCAGCGGTGATCCGGGTGATGGTCAGCCCCGCCCGCGCCGCAACCCGCGCATATCGCGGTGCGTAGTCGGCCAGCGCCTGCAACGTGGCCTCCTGCCCGCGGTCCGAGCGCGACCACCCCGGCCACTCGATGGCGCAGGCGAAGCTGCGCTTGGCCCCGACCTCGAGGTACACCGCTGTCCGCGCCGCCGTTGCCACGCCGCTGCGGACCCAGGCAGCCGGAGAGCGCTAGCGGCCGCCGGCGCCGAGGGTCGCCTGCTCGCGCTGCCACGCCGCGTTGGCGTCGGCGAAGACCCGGCGGGCGTTCTCGAAGTCGAAGGGACGCTCCTCGAGGGTTTCCGGGTCCCATTCGCTCCGTTCTGCGTGGAGGTAGTCGCCGGCGTACACGTGGATGGCGGCGGTGTAGGCCCGGCGCGGATTGGCGACGCTGTGGATCACGTTCGGGCCGAGGATGGCCGCATCACGGACGTGCAGCTCGGTTCCACCATTGACCACCAGTCCGGGAGCCTGGCGCCGCCAGAAGGTGTTGTCCTCCTGGCCACCATAGATGCCGATCACGGCCAGCATGTTGTGGTTGTGGGGGTAGAGGTTCATGCGCGGCGCCCACACCGCGTTGAGCACGGTGAGGTCTGCCGCCGCGTGCAGCACGGTCAGATCGGCGCCGGCGGGCTCGCCGACCGCCGCGACAATGTCGCGATCGCGCTCCACGGTCCGTTCCAGCAGTTCCTTGAGGGCGAGGCTGGGCTGGGTCTCGCCGAGTGCGGTGTGGCAGTCGGCCACGAACTGCTCGATCTCGAACATCGGCCCCTCTCCCCGTGCTGCAAGCCGCGAGTTGATCAGCCATTGTGCGCCGCCGCCGGCAGCGGCGCCTGGCGCCCGCGACGCGCCAGGCGGAGGTCAGTCCTCGATGATCAGGGCTCCCGGCGGCGAGGGGTGGGCCACCAGCTCGATGTGCCTCTGGCTGGTCACCGGTTGGGTGAGCGGCGGGAACTCGGTGGGCAGCGCGAACAGGAAGCCCTGGACCAGGCGAACGCCGAGGGATGACACGACGTCGAGCTCGGCGGTGGTCTCCACCCCTTCGGCGACGACCGTCGCTCCCGCCAGCTGGGCCAGGTGGACCAGTCCGGAGATCACCGCCCGCTTCATCCGGTCGCGGTCGCAGCGGCGGACCAGCTCCATGTCGATCTTGATGAACTCGGGTGCCGCGATGGCGACGGCGGCAAGGCCCGCGTAGCCGGCCCCGGCGTCGTCGAGCGCGAACTGCACCCCCTGCCGCCGGGCGCGACCGCGAGCGATCAGGAAGTCCCTGGGATTGTGGATCGGGCTGCGCTCGGTCAGCTCCACCACCGTCTTGCGAAGCGGCCAGGTGCGCCCCCGCCCGGTCAGCGCCGATCGCTCGATCGCTCCGCCCGCGGGCGTCCAGAGCGATGTCGGGGCGGCGTTGATGAAGAGCAGCACATCACGTCCGGAGAAGCGCTCCCGAGCCCGTTCGCGCGCCAGTCGCGCCAGCTCGACGTGGACCTCGCGCTCCAGTCCCGCGATCACCGCCGCCTCGAGGAGGGCCGTTGCCGACTCGAGGTGATGACCGAGCGGTCCTCTGCTCAGCGCCTCGTATCCCACCACCACCTCCGACGGGACGTCGACGATCGGCTGGAACAGGGTGCGCGCCGCAGAGGAGTCGAGGATGCGGGAGAGCGCGGCCGTGTAGGAGCGACGTTGAGCGGTGACGGTGGTCTCGGCGCTGAGGTGTCCGATCCAGTGCTCGATGGCCTCCCGCATGTAGGCCGTGGTGGCGCGGGGCGAGCCGAGCGTGGCCACCTCCACCGTGCGACCGGGGAAGCCGCGCCGGTTCAGTTCCGCGACCAGGGCGAGGTGAAGATCGGAGAGGGTGACCTCGCTCTCGTCCGATGCACTGCCGTCGACGATGACGACGGTTGTCGATCCCGGACCCATCACGATGTCCTCGATCCGGCGCGGACCGAAGATCTGGGCTGCGGCGGCGAAACACGTGCTGAGGCCGGCGCCGTTTGGCAGCGGGGGATCGATGGCGAAGATGAGGACAGCCAGCCCCTGTCCGATGCCCGGCTCGGCCAACGATGATCTCCAGATGCTCAGCGCGCGCGCTCGATGTTACGGCGCCATCGGTCAGAAACTTCCCAGTCACCGGGACGTCACGGCTTCGCCACACGGCATCAGATGTTTCGATGTCGACGAGGCGGTGCGGGCTGTGAAGTGCGGTAAACGCGCACCTGACAACGGACAACGGCGGCATCACGATGCGATTGGCATGCAGAGCTCACCGGATCCGGCGGGTATAGGTTGCTCGCAGCGATGGCGTCGCCTCTCCTTGCCGCGGATACCATGTGGTCGGTGTCGGTCGAGTCGGTGCCCGGTCTCCGGGACGCCGACTGCCTGCGCGCCGAGGAGCCGGCGCAGCCCGACGCGGCAGAGGCCGAGTACTGGTTGCGGATCTACATGGGCCTGCTGCGGGTCACCGAGCGCTCGCTCGATGTCACCCTCGACCACATGCGCGACCTTCAGGAACCGGCTCGCCGATACCTGCAGCGCAGCCACGTCGCTGCGTTGACCGAGGCTGCCGGCCACTTCCGGGAGCGCTGCGATGCCTGGCGGCGAATCCTGGACGGACTCTCAGCGTAGGACCATCACCCCCGGCGGCCTCGGCAGCGGGGGGATGAGCGGCGGCGGCGTGGGCTGGGGAGTCGGGGACGGGGAGCGAGCCGGCGCCGGAGGCGGTGCCACAGGTGCGGTCGCAGCGGCCGGTGCCGGCGGCCGCGCGGCGGCGGGCCGGGCGTGGGCCACTGGTGCAGCGCCGCCGGCCGGCGCCAGGGATGCGCTCGGCAGCGGGGAGGCGGCCTGGGACGGCGTGACCACGGTCGAGGACGGGAGGGCGGCTCCCGCCCGAGGGGTGACCGAGGGCGATGGTGGGGGAGGTGTGGGCCGCGACGAGCCGGTGGCCTCGCTGGTCAGCCACAGGACGCCCGCGGTGAGCGCGGCGCACACCGCACCGCCGACCAGGGCGGAGCGGCGGGCGGGCGCCGCCGACGGCTCGGGGATGGTGGCGCCGATCGCCCGGCTCAGCGGCTGGGGCCGGCCGGCGAGGTCAACCGAGGAGCCCGCCACTGCCTGCCGGCAGCTGCGGCACTCCTCGAGATGGGCGCGCACGGTCGCGTGAGCGGAGGCCGGCAGCGCCCCGCGGCGAAATCCGTCCAGCCAGGGATGGAGGCGGCAGCACCTCCGGAGAAATGTGACGTTGTCCTTGTTGCGATCGCACTCCGCGCAGATCTCCAGGTGATGGGCGAGCTCCATCGCTTCGCGAAGCGGCATGCGCACCCCCTCACAGCGCGCCAGCAGTCGCCACCGGAGATCCCGGCAATCGGCAGCGCCCGGGCCGGCAGACCAGGTCGCGACCGGCTCCGGGTGGGCAGTCGAGTTCCTGTCAGGTGTCCCCATGCCCGACGTCATTGAAGAGTCACGCCTCCGAACCGTCAGGCGGATGGCCCCCTTTCATGCCAGCGCTGACGGTGGCTCGCAGTATGCCAGGGTGTAAGCTATCAACCAAGCTCGGCTGTATACTAGTGGTAGTGGCTAGTGGTAGTGGGCAATCGCATCAAATGGAATTGGTAGGCTCCCTACGCTCCTCGGCGGCCGGGCGGCGCGAACGCCCCGCAACGGTGCTGATCGCGGCCGAGCCCAGGTGCGCTGCCTGGCTGCGGCGAGTGCTTCGACTCGCCCGCGAGTTCAAGGTCGTCGCCGAGGCCACCGACGGGACCGACGCGGTGCATCTCGCCACGGCATGTCAGCCCGACGTGGTCATGCTCGACGCGTCGATGCCGGTGATGTCCGGTCTCGAGACGATCCCCGCCCTGCGCGCACGCGCGCCGCAGGCCGCCGTCGTCATGGTTGCCACCGTCGATGCGGCCGCGGCCGCCGACCGACTCTCACGGCGCCTGGGTGCGCATGGCTGTGTCATCGAGGGCAGCCCCGACGACGCGGTGCTCGGTTCTCTGTCCACGCTGGTGGACCGCGAGCTGGTCGGTCGCCGCTCCCGCCGGGCCGCGACGAATCCACCTCGCTAGCCCGGCGACGATCGGCGCACCGCATGACCCCATCCAGCAGCCCTCGCCTGGCGGGTTCGACCGTTGAGCCCGCGTCGCCGGCGCTGGTGGACCGGGACGGCGAGCCGGCGCCAGCCTCCTCAGCGCACGATTCTCGAGGGTGGCTGCAGGAATGCCTCTCGGCGATGCGGTCGCTGGAGACGGCGAATCACAATGCGCACGGACTGTTGCGCTTCGGTCGCGCCGGCGAGGCGGAAGCGCTTCTCGCCGAGACCATCACCGGTCTGCGCGCGGTGGAGCGAGCGCTGGGCGCCATGGTCCTCGCTCTCGAGGAGCGACCGTCGTAGTGTCGTCAGCATCCGGCTGACCTGCGCGGTGCCGACGGCCGCGGTCTAGCCGGCCTGCCTGTGCGGCTTCCGCCCTTCCTCTGGTGCAACCGAGATCAGGGAAGGCTGCGCGCGCTCCTGCAGCTCGCGTGCCCGCTGCTGCCAGAGCTCCAACCGGCGGCGGATCCGGTCGTGACGGATCTCCAGCAGGGTGATGTCGACCTCCTGGAGGTGCCGGCGGGCCGGCTCGGAGCGCAGCGTCGCCAGCCGCCGGCGCGCGTGGTGAAGCAGGTACTGCTCGAACGCAACCATGTCCTGATAGGCATCGATCCAGAGCTGCACCGCCTCCAGCCCGGCGGCGTCCAGCGGGTCCTCGCCCCGGACGCGGTGAAACGCGTCCTCGGACGGCAGTGGACGAGCATCCGCGGAGCGTCGACGATGCGAGTTTGCCAATCCACGCCCCCCAACATGTGACCCGGCAGGCCCCCTACCCGCCGACGGCTACTGGATTCTCGCCGAATCGCGCCGGTTTGGCTACCCGCAGCCGGGCATTCGCGGTGGCGACGCTGCCGTCGCGGAGCAATCCGACGACTCGCCGGCGATCCTTTGGTGACGCAGCGGCTATCAGCATCGCCGACGGCGCCGCCGGTGGTCCTTCGGTGCGCGTGCCGTCGCCGGCGACCTCTCCATGCTGCCGGGGCGCGTGATGTCGGCGAGCGGCGCGCGACCCGCCCTGGCGGGAGTGGACGGCTGCCCGGGCGGCTGGATCGCCGCCATCCTCCATCCCGACGGCAGCACCCGGGTCGAGCGATTCGCCGGCCACGACCCGGCTCGCCTGCTCGCGCGCGCGGACATCGGCATCATCGTGATCGACGTCCCCATCGGCCTGCCGGATCGTGGAAGCCGGCAGGCCGACCTTGCCGCTCGGCGGCTGCTGGGACGGCCACGGGCGAGCAGCGTGTTCCCGGCTCCGCTGCGGTCTCTGCTCGGCGCGGTGACCGCGGACTCGGCGGCAGAGATATGGTCACGAGCGGCCGCAATTGGGCGCGAGGTCGAGGGCAGGGCCTGCTCGCGGCAGCTCGCCGCCATCCTTCCCAGGATCGCGGCCGTCGACCGTCGCGTGACTCCCGGTCTGCAGGACCGGCTGGTGGAGGGTCACCCCGAGGTGAGCTTTGCGCTGCTGGCGCGAGGTCGGGGGCTTCGCCACCACAAGCGCGGGCCGGCGGGGCGGACGGAGCGGCTCGGCTTGCTCCGGCCGCACTTTCCCGACATCCTCGAGCGCCTCGACGGCGTGGCCGGTGGGGTGGGCGGCGACGCCGTGGATGCCTACGCACTGCTGTGGACGGCACGGCGACTATCCGGCGGCGAGGAGATGCGGTTGCCCGAGGGATCGGTGCAGCGCGACCGCCGCGGGCTGCGCGGCGAGATCGTCGCCTGAAAGGCGGTACCATCACCGCTGCGCACCCCCAGGCGCTGACAGGAAGGGAGACCAGCCATGGCTCTGCTGCCGCCCGGTACCCCGGCACCCGACTTCGAGGCTCGCCGTCCCGACGGGAGCATCGTCCGGCTCTCCGAGTTGCGGGGACGCTTCGTGCTCGTCTACTTCTATCCCAAGGACAACACCCCCGGGTGCACCGTCGAGGCCTGCTCGCTCAACCGCAGCATCGACGACCTCGAGGAGTGCGGTGCCGAGGTGATCGGGGTGAGCTTCGACTCCAGCGATTCGCACCGCCAGTTCCAGCAGAGGTACGACCTGCGCTTTCCCCTTGCCGCCGACCGCGATCACGCGATCGCCAGGGCATACGGGGTGCCCCGCATGCTCGGCATCCTTCCCGTCGCCAAGCGCGTGTCGTTCCTGGTCGACCCCGAGGGGCGGATCGCCGAGGTCTGGCCGTCGGTCAACCCGCAGCGTCACGCCGCCGACGTGCTGGCGGCGGTGCGCCGTCTGGGTGGCGCGGCGACGCTGCGGGGCGAGGCCGCCCGCGCTGCCGAGACCACCGCGCCGCATCGCCGCTAGGCGATCGCGCGGTGCGCCCAGCGACCTGCGCCGGTCAGCCGGCCTCCCGGTAGCGCCAGGCGCACACCCCCTCGGCGGCGCAGCGCTGCTCGACCGGCCGCAGCCGGCCACCCAGCCGCGGCATCGAGTCGCGGGTTGCCACCACCTCCACGTCGCGCACCCCCGGAGGTAGTCGCGACCAGATCGCGCCCGGGGGATAGGCGGCAACCCCCCACCACCAGGGGACCGAGCCGGCGAGCACGTGCACCTCCGCCCCGCGGGCATAGAGCAGGGGCAGGTAGTCGGCCGGATCGCTGACCAGAAGCCGGTGTGGGCTGCCGGCACCGGACAGCGTCCCGGCGAGGGCGGCGGCATCGGGACGGGTGACGCCGACCGTGAGCAGCGACGAGGCAACGGCCAGCGCCGTCAGCGACAGCGGCGCCAGAGGCCGCAAAAGGCGTGGCATGCAGGCGAGGCCGCAGCCGGCGACGGGAGCGACCGGATCCCAGAGCACCGACGCGTACTTCGCCTCGAAGAGCGGCCGCACCACGCTGAGCGCCAGCAGCAGGGCGACGCCGCCGAACCCGCAGGCGCCGAGGAAGGCGATGCCGCGGCGCTGCAGCGGCAGCCTGCGGTGGCGGCCGGTCACCAGGGCGGCGAGCAGGGCGAGCCCACCTCCGACCAGCGCCGAGAACGAGATCACCTGGAGCGATCCGAGCTGGAGGTGCCAGGGGTTGCCCGCATCGATCGCCGGTCCGCCGGCGAACTGCACCACCACCGACCAGAGCATCCCGGGGTGGGAGGACTCCACCCAGAACGGACTTCCGGCGTGCGCCAGCTGGCCCGGCGACATCGCCAGCCACCCCAGCACCGGAAGGGTGCCGATGGCCGCCGCCGCCACCGCAAGCAGGATCCGCCGGGTTCCGGCGCCGAGGAGCGCCGCTGCCGCCAGGGCGGCGATCACGGCCAGGGCGGCGAAGTACTGGGTGCCGAGGCAGAGGCAGACGCTGAGCGCGAACAGCCCCAGGCGGCCGCGGGTGGGCTGCTCGAGGGCCCGCCACAGCGCCAGCACCATCGCCAGCACCAGGGTCCCCGCGAGCGAGTACATGCGGGCGTCACGCGAGACGAGGACGAAGGCGGGACCGAAGGCGACCACCGCCGCGCTGCACAGTCCCGCCAGGTCGCCGCCGAGGCGCCGCCCCAGCGCCGCCGCCAGCGGCACCGCCGCGATCCCGGCCAGCGCCGCGGGCAACCGCAGCCCCGCGGGACCGGCCACGACCGCGGCCGTCAGGTGGCTGAGCAGGTACCAGAGGGGCGGGGCGCTGTCGTGGCCGACGGCGCTGAGCATCTCCCGCCACGACCGTTGCGACAGCACGCCGGTGAACGCCTCATCCCGCCAGAGAGGGGTCGCGCCGAGGCGGGCCATCCGCAGCCCGGCGGCGAGCACCGTCAGCGCCAGCAGTGCGTGCGGATAGCCGAGGCGAGCCGGCCGCCGGAGCAGGGCGCGACCGGACGGCGGTGCCGGGGTGCGGACCGCCAGCGCGCTCACCGCTCGACCTCCCAGACCGACGGCCGTCCCCGGGGATCGCGCGCGGCCACCTGGGCCCGAGACGCCGCCGCGGCTCCCAGCGATCGCCGCAGGTCGTCGCGATTCAGGGCGAGCACCGTCCACCCCAGAGGCGGGTCGACCCTCGCCCCCGGAATCGCCAGTCGGGGCATGCGCTCGGCGTCGAGGAAGCGCACCACCATTCCCTGGTACCCGTCGATGAGCGCCACCGAGTTCGGATGTGCCGCGGCAGCGAGCTGGACGACGGGTCCCGCGTAGGGCAGGTAGCGCTCGGCCGCCGGTCGCGCCAGGTACGCGCGTCCGCTGCCGGCGGCCATCGCCAGCAACAGCGTCGCCAGCGCCGCCGTCGCGAGCGCCTGCGGCCTGGGGCCGGCCGGCCGGCGGGCCCGGGCGGCGGCGACCACCTCGGCGCAGCCCAGGCCCACCAACCCGGCCACGAAGGGGGCGAGCCCGAGGCTGCGCAGGAAGTGCGGGGCCCCGCCCTCGAGACTGAGCAGCGGGGGCAGCAGGAAGACCGGGATGCCGAGCAGCAGGAGCAGGTGGCCGGGGTCGCGGCGCCGGCGCCAGGCGCGCAGCCCGCCGAGCACGGCGAGCAGGGTGAGCGGCACTCCGAGCAGGGGTAGGGTGGCGACGTCGTGCCGCCCGTTGGGATCACCGACGCAGCAGAACATCCCGACGGTGCGCAGGGTGTGGTCGACGGCGTTCGCCGAGCCGGTGCCCAGCGGTGTCACCGACGCGGCCCGGCCGAAGTAGGTGGCGGGGCTGAGCGCGGCGTAGATCAGCATCGGGGCGGCCACGGCAGCGTAGGCGACCGCCGCCGCGGGCAGACCGTGCCGCAGCCGCTCGAACGCGGCGCGGTCGAGGCGGTGAAGCGCCAGCAGCCACCCGGCCACCAGCAGCGGCAGCAGCTTGAGCGGCTGGTAGCCCCAGAGGCCGAGTCCGACAGCCAGGCCCGCGGCCACCGCTCGGAGGACTCCGGGACGCTCGGCCCAGCGCACCAGGGCCCCGAGCGCGAGGGCGCCGATCAGCGGCACCAGCACCACCCGCATGCCGTCGCGGGCCACGGCGACCAGCCAGAGTGATCCCGCGGCCCAGGCGCCCCCGGCCAGGGCGACGCCGCGCCCGAAGCGCCACAGCGCCCAGAGGATCGCCACCACCCCGGCGACCCCCAGGGCCGCGGCAACTCCGCGAAGCACCGTCACCGACGGTCCGGCGACTCGGAACGCCGCCGCCGCCAGGTAGGCGAAGACCGGCTCGCGGCCCCCGTCGCCGGCGAAGAAGAGGGGATGGAAGCCGGGTTGGTGGAGCAATCGCAGGGCGTCCCAGCCCTCGGCGGCCTCGTCCGGGTAGAGGCCGCCCGGCTGGGAGCCGAGCGCGGCGAAGCGCAGCGCCACGGCGATGCCGGCGATGGCGAGCACCGCCGCGGCGACCGCCACCCGGGCCGGCGCGAACACGCCGCCGCGAGCGCTCGCGCCCGGGCGCTCCCCGGTCGCCACCGACGCCGCCGGAAGGGTCGCCCGCATTCAGACCGGCTCCGTGCCGGGCGGCGGGGCGTTGGTGATGCCCGGCCACCAGCCGGCGGCGACCCCCGCGGTCGCGGCCGCTCCGCGGGCGGCGGCCTCCGCGCTCCTGGTCCGCGCCAGTGGCACCGGCGCGCGCCTGACCTTCGCCCGCAGCCAGGGGTCGCTGCGGGCACCGCCGCCGATGACCACCAGCCGGTCGTGTGGACCGGCCACCTCCAGGAGCCGGCGGGTCGCGTCGGCGGTCCTGGCCGCCAGCGCGTCGAGCAGCTCCGCCCACGCCGCGCCGGGCTCGCAGGGGTCGATCCTGCCGATCACCCGCTCCGGGTCCTCCGGGTCACGCTCGCCGGCGGGCGGCTGGGCATCGGCCAGCCGGTCGAGCTCGGCCGGGGCTCGGCCGAGGCGGTGCGCCGCCCGCTGCAGATGCATGCCGGCGCGCGCCGCGCTGGCGAGCAGCGCCCACTCGCGCCCACCCGGGCGGACGGACACGGCAACCCCCGCAGCGATGGCGCGGGCCACGTCGGGAACAGTCGGTCGATGGCTCAGGATCACCTCGGCGCTTCCGGTGGAGTCGATCATGTCGGTCGCGGCAACACCGGCACCGCCGGCTCCAGCGAGATGGTCGTGTCCCGCCAGGGTGACGGAAGTCCCGGGTGGCAGGCCCGACCAGGCGGCGCCGCTGCCGTCGACGCCTCCCAGCGCGGTGCCCGCCGCCACCACCGCCGGCAGGCCGGCGGCCGGCATGCCGGTGGCGGCGGCCACCTCGGGCATCCAGCGGTGGGCGATGACGTCGTACCAGCCGGTGCGACTGGCGAGCGAGTGCTCGCTTGCCACCCGTCCGCAGAGCCTCCAGGCGATCAGCTCGGGAACACCCAGCCAGGCACGCACCCCGCGGCAACCATGCTCGACCAGCCAGCCGAGCTTGGCAGCCGACGACACCGCGCGCGGCCGCTGCCCGGCGCGCAGCGCGAGGCCGTCGCCGAAGCGCTCGCTCAGCCGTGCCGCCACCTTGGCGCCGCGCGGGTCGTGCCAGGCGATCACCGGCGTCAGCACGGTGCCGTGCGCGTCCAGGGGCACGCCACTCTCGGCGATGCCGCAGACTCCGGTCGCGACCACCCGGTGCAGGTGCGGCTGGTGCGTTTGCAGCGCTTCACCGACCGCCCGCACCAGCGAGCCGGCGCTCGTCTCCACGGCGTCGCCACGGTGCACGAACGGGGTCGCGACCGCCGAGACGGCCACCTCGTCACCGCTTCGATCGAGGAGCAGCGCCTTGATGCGCGAGCTGCCGGCGTCGAGGCCGAGCAGCAGAGGGCCACCGTCCATGCCGTCGCTTGGCATCATGGCAAGAGCGGCCCCTCGCCCGGCGCTCGCGGATCGACGCCGACGCGTGGTTGAATGCGCGGGCTGAGGGGGGCGACCCGCCACGAGGACCAGCCCCACTCATGCAGCCGGGAAGGGAAGGGGAGACGTACACCGCCGCCGCGCGGGCGGACTGCGCCGGCTTCCGCGCCACCCTTCTCGCACGGTACGAGGGCGCCGCCCTCGAGACGTCCGCAGACGACGCGACAGCGCTGACCCGACACTTCGTGAGCTGCACGGAGTGCGCGCGCATGCACGACGACATCCAGTTCCTTCGTCGCTGCTGCCTGGTGCACCCGATGCTCGGCGAGTACGCGGCGTGGCAGCTGAGCCCGGCTGCGGGTGATGCCGTTCGCAGCCATCTCGACGGCTGTGGCTTCTGCCGCGCCCAGGCGGCATCGCTCACGCCGCGCACCGCCGTCATGCCACCGCCGCCGACCAAGCCGGCGCCGGCTGCCCGTGCCATGGGGCCGGTGTCTCCGCCACCGGTTCGAGCACCAGTACCAGCGCGACGCTGGTTCCCGCTGGTCGCCGGCGGGGTTGTCTGCAGCGGCCTGGCCGCCGGCATCCTCTGGGCGGCGACGGGATCGGCAAGCCATCCGCTCCGCTCCCCGGCATCTCCGTCGGTGTCGCCAGCGCCGTCCCGCGCCCCGCTCTCCGGCGCGGCCTCGGCCGCGCCGGCGCTGACACCCTCGGCCGAGCCGGCCGGCTCGTCGACGCCTTCGACAGCGCCCGCGGCGCCGCTCAGCGCACCGTCGCAGGCCGCAGCGGCCGGCGAACCCACCCTTCGTCCGTCACCGCCGTCGGCGCCGGCGTCCTCGCCCACAGCCGCTCCGTCGCCCTCGCCCTCGACGTCGCCCACACCGGCCCCCACCTCGGTGCTGCCACCGCTGCCCACTCCACCGCCGCACCCGTAGCTCGCAGGGAAACCAGCGCCGCCGCCTCCGCGCTCGGTACTCTCAACGCAGACGGCGGAGGTGCTCGGAGGGGCCCAGCGATGGACATCCAGGAAGTCGTGCGTCAAGCGCAGGACACGATGACGGTGCGGCGTGTCACCGGCGAGCCGTACGAGAAGAATGGGATCACCCTGATCTCGGTGGTCGCCATCCGCGGTGGATGGGGAGCAGGGGCCGGTACCGGCGCGGAGGGTGCAGGCGAGGGTGGCGGTGGAGGCTTCGGCATGGTGGCGCGGCCGGTCGGCGCGTACGTGATCCGCGGCGAGCAGGTCACCTGGCAGCCCGCGCTCGATGTCAACCGCATCATCATGGGTGGTCAGCTGGTGGCGATCGTCGCTCTGCTCACGGTGCGGACGGTGGTTCGCGCTCGCTCCCGCCGTGCCTTCCTGCGTCGCGCGTTGCGACGGCGCCGCCAGGGATGAGCTCGCCGGCAGGCAGTCGGCGTCATCACTGACATCCACGGCGATGAGGGTCTTCGTCGCCGGGGTCACGGGTGCCATCGGCCGGCCTCTCGCGTCGGGCTTGCGCGCCGCCGGTCATCAGGTGACCGGCATGACCCGCTCCGCGGAGAAGGCGCGGGCGCTGGAGCGGATGGGCGTCGATGCCGTCGTCTGCGACGTCTTCGATGCGGCCGCGGTGGAGCAGGCGATGCGCGCCGCCCATCCCGAGGTGGTGGTGCACGAGCTCACCGATCTGCCGGCGGTCTTCAACCCTCGCCGCACCGACTACACCGGGACCAACCGCTTGCGGCGTGAGGGCACCGGCATCCTCGTTGCCGCCGCTCGCGCCGCCGGGGCACACCGGTTGATCGCGCAGAGCATCGCCTTTCTTTACGCACCCGAGGGAGGTCCGGTCAAAGACGAGGACGCACGCCCAATCGTCGGAGCGCCCGCACCCTTCGGCGAGGCCATGGCCGCCGTGCTCGACCTGGAACAGCAGGTTCTGCACGCCGACGGACTCCACGGCGTCGTGCTCCGCTACGGCTACTTCTACGGTCCCGGAACCCATTTCGCGGCGGACGGCTCCATCGCCGGAGAGGTGCGGCGGCGGCGCTTTCCGGTCGTCGGCTCGGGAGCTGGCATCTTCTCCTTCGTCCACGTCGACGACGCCGCTGCCGCGACGGTGGCGGCGGTGGAGCGGGGAGCCCCCGGCGTCTACAACATCGTCGACGACGACCCCGCTCCCACGCGGCTGTGGCTGCCCGCCTATGCCGCGGCCCTGGGTGCACCTCGGCCGCTTCGTATCCCTACCCTTCTCGCCCGTCTGGTCGCCGGGCGGCAGGTGGCGGAGAGCGCGACCCGGCAGCGCGGGGCCTCCAATCAGAAGGCGGGGCGGGAGCTCGGCTGGCGGCCCGCCTTCCCCAGCTGGCGGCAGGGCTTCGTCAGCGGCCTCGGCTGACCCGGCGGAGCGTCAGCGGGGGCGGCGGTGCCTGTATGGCCGGGGGCCGTCCAGGGTATCCTGAAGCTGCGCGACGGCTCGTGCGATCGGTCGTGTCCGGGTGCCCCGGACCGGCGGCGGCCGTGTCGCTCACCCAACCATGAGTACCAACGTGCGCGGCGTTCGGCCGCGTCTGAGCATGGCTCAGCAGGCGACCTTCCTCAGCCCCGTCCCCGGGGCCGATGCCGCGCACCCGTCCGAGGATCTCGAACTCGTCGCCGAGCGCCTGATCGTACGCGGCAAGGAGCACGGCGAGCTCACCGTTGACGAGATCCTCGACGCGTTTCCGCCCTTCGAGCCGGAGGAGGAGGCCCTCGAGCGCCTGATCGGGGCCTTTCGCGCCATTGGCATCGAGGTGGTCAGCGAGGCCGACGAGCTGGCCGCCGCCGGCGACGACGAGGCGGAGCAGGTCTGGGACACCGAGCCCAGCCTCGACGATTCGGTGCGCGCCTACCTGCGGGAGATCGGGCGGGTGCCGCTGCTCACCAAGCAGCAGGAGGTCGACCTCGCCCAGAGCATCGAGGCCGGTGACGAGGATGCTCGCGCCCAGCTGACCGAGGCCAACCTCCGGCTGGTGGTGTCGATCGCCAAGAAGTACATGGGGCGCGGACTCTCGCTGCTCGACCTCATCCAGGAGGGCAATCTCGGGCTGATGCGGGCGGTGGAGAAGTTCGACCACCGCCGCGGATTCAAGTTCTCCACCTACGCCACCTGGTGGATCCGCCAGTCGGTCACCCGCGGGCTGGCAGATCAGGGGCGCACCGTGCGCCTGCCGGTGCACATGGTCGAGGTGGTGAACCGCATGACCCGGGTGTCGCGCGACCTGTGGGCGGGGCTGGGCCGCGAGCCCTCGGACGAGGAGATCGCCGAGGAGATGGGGGTGGTGCCCGAGCGCGTCGCGGAGATGCGGCGGGCTGCCCGCGAGCCGATCTCGCTGGACAAGCCTGTCGGCGACGAGGACGAGGAGAGCCTGCTCGGCGACTTCATCGAGGACACCGCCAGCCCGGCGCCGTCCGAGGAGGCGGGGCGGGTGATGCTGCGACAGAGCGTGGAGGAGCTGCTCGACACCCTGGCACCCCGGGAGCGTCGCGTCATCCAGCTCCGGTTCGGGCTGGTCGACGGCCACGAGCGCACCCTCGAGGAGATCGGCCGCCGCTTCGCGATGAGCCGCGAGCGCATCCGGCAGATCGAGAACGTCGCCATCCGCAAGCTTCGCGCCCCCGAGCGGCGCCGCCGCGTCGCCGAGCTCGTCGACTGACCCAACCGGCTGGGCCGGTCCGCTAGCCTTGCGGTGGTGAGCGCTGCCCCCCGCGCGTCGGGTTGCCCCTTCCCCCACGGCGACGAGCCGGCGGAGATGCCACCGGCGTCCTGCCCGGTGAGTGGAGCCCGCGCGGGCCGTGCCACCCCGTTGTGGGAGGCGGGCGCGCGCGACGCCGCCGAGGCCACCGGCCGCGCCGCCGCCGGCGCCAGCCGGCTGGACGAGAACCGGGCCGCGAGCATGGCGGTGCGCGCGGTCGAGTCGCGTGCCGACCAGCGGAGTGCGGAGCGAATCACCGAACTGTTCGTGCGCACCCTCGGCCGCAAGCTGGGATACGGACATCCGCTCAGCGACCGGACCGGCGTCGCCGCCTTCACCTGGACGCCGGAGGCGGAGGCGCGCCTCGCCGAGGTTCCCGACTTCTGTCGCGAGCTGACTCGCTGGCGGGTGGAGTGGACCGCGCACAAGCTGGGCCTGGGCACCACCGTCACCCCCGAGGTGATGCAGGTGAAGTACGAGATGTGGGGGCGCGTGTCGCACGCCATCAAGGACCGCGACCGCGACGCGCTTCCCTGGACCGCGTCAGCGCGATCCCGCTTCGACGGTATCCCAGAGTTTGTGCAGGGGCAGGTGCTGGAGGCGGTCGAGGGGAATGCCCGCCGTCTCGGTGCCACCGAGGTCGACGACGCGGTGGTCGACCTGGTGATCCACCGGTGGATCGAGACCGGTGACTTTCACGAGGGCCTCTACGGCTTCAGGTGAGCCGCGGCCGCGTGGAGTCAGAGCAGGCTGCTCACCTCGTGCACGTCGCCGCAATCGACGCCGAGCGCCGCGTGATGCTTGCGCACCGACTCGGCGTCGGGTCCTTCCAGCAGGCAGTACACCCGGCCCTCGGGGTTGTGGTAGAGCTCGAGCTGGCGAACGCCGAACGCGTCCTTCTTGCCCGAGCGGGTATCGTCCCGGATCTGATCGATGGCCGCCTGGGGCAGCTGCAGGCCGGCGTGGTAGTCCATGTACTTCGGCATCGGTGCACCTCCTCTCGCCGCAGCATGATGCCGCGCGCCGGGCGAGGATACCCGCCGCGCCGGGTGATGTCTACGCGTCAGGCGAGCACTCGCAGGGCCGCACGCAGCCCCGGGGTGAGCGGGTGCTGCTCGGGAAGCCGGGCGGTGACGGCGGCGACCAGCTCGCCGTCGTCGAGGGTCGCCACCTCGTCGCCCAGACGGACGCGGTTGCTGCTGTCCTGGCGCTCGAGGCGCGCCGGTCGGTTGGCCTCGGCGATGGCGAAGCGGGCGAAGCGCGCCTGCCAGGCGATGCGCGCCGGAGCCTCGGCGGGCGTCACCGGGGCGCCGATGTCGTCGGCGTGGACCGCCCCCTCGACAGCGAGGTGGAAGGCCTGCAAGCCCACCGGGTAGGGACCCACCATGGTCGGCAGCAGCCCGTCGCGGCCGCGCTCGCGCATGCGCCGGCGGCTGTCGGCGTTGGCCGCCCGCCACTCGGTCAGCACCTCGCCGACCGGGCGATCGAGCCGTCGACGCACCTGCCAGGCGTTGAAGTCATCGACGCCGCTGATCGACTCCCCCTGAGCCTGTGCGAACAGGTCCGCAAGCCGGTCGTCGAGGCAGGCGCGGTTGTACTCCTCGCTGCCGCAGAGATGCGCCAGCACGTCGCGGGTCCGCCACCCGGCGCAGCGCGACGGCGCCTCCCACGCAGGCGCGTCCAGCGAGGCGAAGTGCCGGTCGAGGCGCCCGGTCTCGGTATCGAGGAGGTCGAAGGGGTCGAGGTCGGCGAGCGCTGCGGGGTCTGCCATTTCAGCCGCAGGTGCAGCCCGTCTGGTCGGCACAACCGCGACAGCAGTAGGTGTGACCGTCGTTGGCGAGATATCCGGCGCCGTCGTTCTCGCGCCAGTGCGACTCGGGCCGGCCGCACCCGGCGCACAACCGCGTCTCGCGGATGCTCAGCTCGTCGGCCGCCTCGGTGGTGGGATCGACGGTGAGATCCATCTCGTCGAGCATCTGAGGCCCTCCGGGTCGATGTCGCGGACCGCGGCAGCCGGCGGGGACGCCGCCGGCGGGACCATGATCGCCAATCCTAGCCCGGCGGCGCCACGTCTCCTACAGGGTGCCGGGCTTTCGGCGACGCCGCCATGGATCGACCACGCAGGTGGTGAGCGGTGCCGCCGCTCAGCGGAGCAGCAGGGGGAGACAGCTGAGGCCGCGGAGCACCACGGTGTCGCGTAGCCGCGGTCCGGCCGCGCCGAGGCGCATGCGCGGGAATCGCCGCAGCAGCGCGGTCAACGCGATCTGCCCCTCGAGTCGCGCCAGCGGGGCCCCCAGGCAGAAGTGGATGCCCCGACCGAAGGCGAGGTGCAGGTTGGGGCTGCGCGCGAGGTCCAGCCGGTCGGGTGAGGGGAACTGGTCGGGGTCACGGTTGACGGCCCCGAGCATGGCGACCACCGATTGGCCGGGGGCGATGCTCCGTCCACCGATCACCGCCTCCTCGACCGCCACCCGGCCGGTGAACTGAACCGGCGAGTCGAAGCGCAGCAGCTCTTCGACCGCGCTCTCCATCAGCTCCGGTCGCGCCCGCAGCTCGGCCATCGTCTCGGGGTGGGACAGCAGGGCGAGCAGGCCGTTGCCGAGCAGGTTCACGGTGGTCTCGTGCCCGGCGACCAGCAGCAGGTTGCACATCACCAGCAGCTCGTGCTCGCTGAGGACGTCGCCGTTCTCCTCGGCGGCCACCATGGCACTGATCAGGTCGTCCCGCGGCTGGCTGCGGCGCTCGGCGACGATGACCCTGAAGTAGTCGAAGAGGGCGTCGCGCGCCGGGAACACGCGCGCCCAACGCTCCTCGGGCATCACCGGATCGAGGCTCGCGGCGAGGACGGCCGACCAGTCGCGAAAGCGTTCCCAGTCCTCGGACGGCACCCCCAGCATCTCGGCGATCACGGTGACCGGCAGCGGATAGGCGAATTCGGTGATCGCCTCCATCTCGCCCCGAGCCGCGGCCGCGTCGAGCAGCCGGTCGACGATCACCTCGATGCGGGGCCGTAGCACCTCGACGACTCGCGCGGTGAATGCCTTGCTCACCAGGCCGCGCAGCCGGGTGTGGTCGGGTGGATCGAGGGTGAGCAGCGACCGGTACACCGCGCGCGGCGGAGCGACATAGAGCGACGATCTGCTGCGATCGGCGGAGAAACGCTGGTCGCGCAGCAGCGCCATCACGTCGTCGTAGCGAGAGAGGAACCACACGCCGAGGTCGGGGCTCCAATGCACCGGATCCGATTCGCGCATCGCCCGATACACGGGATAGGGATCGGCGTGCACCTCGGGCAGGAACGGGTTGAAGTCGGGGGTGACCAGTGGCGGCTCGGGGCGGGCAACCCTCATGCCGCCATTCTCTCAATCGGTGTGGTTGCATGGGGTGGTGAGGCTCGCCGCTCCGTCCGCCGCCCTGCTCACGCTGGTCATCGCCGGCTGCGGCGGTGGCGCTGGTCAAGCGTCTCGCACCCCGGGGCCGGCCTCGCCCAGCGCCGGGGCGACGGCCTCGGCGTCGCCGACACCCACCTCCGCGCCGGACACCGAGTCGGTGGCCCTCGTCGCCGTCGGTCTCGGCACCTACCTGGAGACCGCCGTTCCGGTGGCGGTGGTCCGCAACTCGGCGACCGCCCACTCCGCCACCGGCGTGCGCGTCCACTTCGCGGTGGTCAATCCGGCCGGGATGACTGTCCAGCAGACAGACGCCGAGGTCGGCGCCCTGGCGCCGCAGCAGACCAGCGCCATCGCCGGCCGCATCGACCTGCGCGCGTCCGGCGACCACGCCGTCGCCACCCTCTCGGTGGCGGGCTTCAGCGATCCCAAACCGCCGACGATCACCGCCGGTCCCGCGGCCTGCTCCGGCTGTCCCGGCAATGGCCCTGGCTTCGGTACCGTGCACGCCGTGCTGACGGCGGCGCCCAGCGCACCGCTGCCTCCGTTCGTCAGCGCCACCGCCGTCTGCTACGACGCGGGCGGCGCGGTGGTGGGCGGGGGGACGACGGTGGTGGCCCCGAGGGCGAGCGGCGTCGACGACCCCGTCATCCTGTCGAGCCGTGCGGTGCGCTGCGACATGTACGCCGCCCCGGCCGGCCTGTGACCGTCGTCGACACCGGCCCGGTGTGGGGCCGATCGCGGCGGCGCCCGCCGACTCAAGCTCCGCCGTCCGCCGACGTTGTGGTCATCGGTGGCGGGATCACCGGGGTCAGCCTGCTGCACTGGTTGCAGCGGTACCGGCTGCGCGCGGTGCTGCTGGAGCGCGATCACCTGGCGGCCGGGGCCAGCTTGCGCAACGCCGGCTTCCTGCTCGCCGGCACCGCGGCCAACTACGCGGCGGCGGTGGCCCAGTACGGCCGCGACGTGGCCGGCGAGGTGTGGTGCTTCACCCTTGAGAACCATTCGCGGTGCGCCGCGTTGCTGGCATCGCGGCGCACCGGATACCGGCGATGCGGCAGCTGGACGGTCGCGGCATCGGGTGAGGAGGCTGCCCAGCTCCGCGAGGCGGAACAGCTGCTCCGCGAGGACCGCCTGCGAGCCGAATGGCAGCAGCACCCGGCCGGGGTCGCCGGGGCTGGGCACGGGGCGCTGTTCAATCCCGACGACGGAGTCCTCGACCCGGTGGCCGCCGTTGCCGCGCTGGCCGACCTCGCGCCGGCGGCGAGCATCGTCGAGGGCATCGCGGTGCGCGCCGTGGAGCCGTCGGGTGGAAGGGTGCGGGTCGATGCCGGCAGCATCGAGATCACCGCCGGCGCGGTCATCGCCGCCACCAACGCCGCCACCGCGCAGCTGCTCCCCGGAGTCGCGATCCGCCCGGTGCGGGCCCAGATGCTGGCGACGGCGCCATGGCCGCATCGGGTTGCGTCGCGTCCCGCCTACGCGCACTGGGGATTCCGCTACTGGCGCCAGCTCGACGACGGCCGCCTGCTGGTCGGCGGGCAGCGCGACCGCGCCGTCGATGACGAGGTCGGGCACCAGGCGGTGCCGACCGCGACGGTGCAGGAGCATCTCGATGCCCACCTGTCGGAGCTCGCCACCGGGGCCGCGGTCACCCACCGATGGGCGGGAATCATGGGCTTCAGCGACGACGGTCTTCCCCGTGCCGGGGCGGTGCCGGGGATGGCCAACGTCTACGTGTGCGGCGGCTACACCGGGCACGGCCTGGGCTTCGCCCTGAGCGCCGCCGGGGCCACGGTGCGGCTGATGGTCGAGGGCCGGGCGCCGCCGCCGTGGCTCGATTCGAGGCGTCCCTCGCTGACCTCGCAGCCGCGCTGATCGGACCGTGAGTCAGCGCCGCTGCCGGCGCCGGACCACGCGCGTCAGCAGCAGCAGCGCGACCAGCGGGAGCAACGCCGGCGTCGGGGCTGCTCCGGTGTTGGGCAGCGTCGCCACCGCCGCTGCCTGGGCGCGTGGTCGGTGGGAGGTGAACTCGACCACCTGCTGCTGGGTCGGACGGTTGGTCCAGGGGCTGGTCGGCAGCGCCTGCAGGCCGAGCGGGCGGTAGTCGAGACGGTCGTCGGCGGTGAGCTTCCGGTAGTCGGTCTGATGGTCCTGGATCGCCGTGTCCAGCGCCGCCAGCAGCACCGTCCGGCAACCGGGCAGGCTGCCCTCGGTGGCCTCGGCACCGCCGCAGTAGAGATGGCTGTGCGGCAGGGTCACCGGCCGACCGAGCACCTGGCGCAGGTCCTTGTCGATGGCGTCCATCCAGCCACCGTCGAAGGCGCTGCCGACGTTGTAGCCGCTGTAGCTGCCGTAGCGGTGGGCGTCGTTGGGCGGGTTGTCGAGGGTCTTGGGGAAGCCACCCAGGTTGCTGGTGAGCCAGCCGCCGTAGATGGTGTGGATCGCGTGCGGATAGAAGGAATCGAAGATGGAGATGGCGTCGGCGTGGGCATATGCGCCGGACTTGCTGCGGTCCTGTCGGTTGTCGCCGTCGGCGTGCCAGCTGCGCAGCGCCGCCAGCGCCGACTGCTCGGCGGGGCTGAGCGGGGCGGGATCGCCGATCACGTCGAAGATGTATCCCAGTAGTTGCCGCGCCCGGAAGTCCTCGACGCTGGCGGCCTGCATGGCGGCGAAGACGCCGGTCAATGTCGTCTTGCCGCCTCCCGCGGCGAACGCGTGCCGCAGGCCCTGGTCGAGCATCTGGTTGCGGTACAGCGGTCCGTAGTTCCAGTTGCTGTCGGCGGCGCCGAAGTGCGGCGCCGGACGGTTGTTCCACGACGTCATCCACCCGCGCGCCGGGTTGATCGCGTGCGGGTGCTGATCGGCGGGCAGCATCCCCTGCCAGTCCCACTCACCGGTGCCCCAGGTGAGCAGGTCGGGATCCGCTCCGGGGTTGCGCGCCGGCAGCAGACCGGACTGGTAGTAGGCGATGTCGTGATCGTCGACGTACAGCCAGTTGAAGGTGTCGTCGATGTGCGCGGCGGCGGCGATGAAGGACGCCGCGTCGTGAACGGCGCTGGGGGTGTTCCACTGGTCGAAGCCGACCGCCTGGTCGAGCTCGCGCAGGAAGTTGGTGCGCTGGCTGCTCACCGCCACCGGAACCGCGACCCCGTTGCTGGTGACCGTGGTCCGTCCCTGGATGACGGCGATCCCGTCGTCGTGGACGGCGCGTTCCACCTTGAAGGTCTCGACGCCGACGAAGGGCAGGCTCGAGGGGCCGCTTCCCGGTGGTGATCCCGGCGAGGGCGGCACCGGGTAGCTGAGGGTCTTCTCGACCATCGGCAGGCAGCGGCCCTTGTACCAGTAGTGGGTGCTGCCGGTGTCGACGTTCTGCAGCGGGTTCGCCGAGTTGGGGTTGCACAGCCGCTCGACCCGCTGGTCGACGTTGTCGCCGCCCGCCGAGGTCGCGCTCCAGGCGAAGTCCTGCCCGCGGCCGATCTCGACCAGCACCCCGGTGCCGGGGAACTGGAAGCCGCGGGCGTCCCAGCCCGGCGTGTCTGCGGTGGCCGGGGCATGGACGTCCATCTCCATGTAGATCTCCGGCGACCAGTACGCCGCCTGCGACCCGAAGACGGCGAGCGGGTGGCCGTCGACGGAGCGGTCGGCACCGACCACCAGGGCGTTGCTCATGTGATGGGGAAAGCCGGAGCGCACCGCGCTCACGATGTCGAGGGCATGCCGCGCCGCCCGGGCCCGCGGCATCGCCGCCTGGCCACTGCTCGCGGGAGCGGCGCCGGACGGACCGGGGGTGTGGGTGCAGCCGCCGGGATCGGCGGCCGGCTTGTCGATCAGCGCCACCGACGCAGGGTCGGCATGTCCGCGCGCCTCGTAGGGGAAGGGAGCGTCGATCGTGGTCGGCGACTCCGGGTCATCGGCGGCGTGGAAGTCGTCGAAGATGCGGCGGGCGGCGGCGGCGCCATAGGTCCGTGTCAGCTGTTCGAAGGCGAGCGTGTTGCTGGCCTCGCTGCCACCCCCGAAACCGAGGTTGGCGCCGATCAGCCCGGCGACGACCAGCGTGTCCTCCGGGCTCCAGTCGGCGAAAGGAGGGAACACCGTGTACTCGACCGGCATCCGGTTGGCATTGCCGGGGTCGTGCACGAAGGCGTTGACGCCGGCGGAGAACGACCGCAGGTCCTCCTGGCCGATCGCCGGCAGCTGGGCCACCTGCCTGGCCTCCTCGGCCGGGTCGTACCCGGTGCCGTAATGGGTGGTGCAGTCGGAGGCGAATCCGGAAGATCCGATCAGGCTCGCCAGGTTGCCGCGACCGGCGTGGCGGAGCACGTCGATCTGGAAGAGGCGGTCCTCGGCGGTGACGTATCCGGCACCGAACTTGGCGTCTTCGCGCGAGGCGCCGAAGATGTGTGGCACTCCCCACGCCTTGTCGCGGATGATGGTCACCCCCGGTCGGGGGGTCTCCACGCTGGCGATCTGATCGTCGGCGACGCCGAAGCTCTCCTCCTTGGTCAGCTGCTGCAGCTGGGAGTCGCTGACCTGGCCCGGGGGGAGCAGGGTCGCCGCGTCGTAGAGCGGCGCCTGGTCGTGGAGGTGGGGCGGCAGGTAATCCGGCTGGAGCTGCTCCTGGGCGGTCTGCGCCACCGTGACGTTGGCACCCTGACCGGCGGGCATGATGTTGCGGACCAGCTCGGGCGTGCCGTAGTCGTTGACCCGGTACTGTCCGATGCCCTGGGAGCGGCCCACCGAGACGGGCGCGACCATCAGCGCGGCAAGCAGCGCCGCGCACACCCTTCCTATGCGCCGAGGCACCGCCGCATGGTACCGGGCGTCCCCGCCGGCCCGTCCTGCGATCCCCTCGACCGCAACCCCGATCCGGCCCACCCCGCCGTTGGATTCGGGCTCAGCGGAGATACCCCGGGTTGGCGATCTCGAGCTTGCGACGGGCCGACTCGCGGAGGAAGGCGACCACCTCGCTCATCCGCGGGTCGAGCTCACCGCCTCGGATCGCCCGGGCCAGCTCCGCCTCGAGCACCCGCGGCTCGCCCCGGTGGCCCACCAGCCGCGCAAGCCCCGCAGCGTCGGCCGCGGCATGTTCCGGACCGAGCTCCCATTCCCGCCGCAGCATCGCCACCACGTTGGCGGCGACCCGGGCGTGGAATCGCACCCGTCCCGAGAGCGCGGGAGTCACGTCATCGGTGATGAAGGCGAAGAGCGCGTCGAGCAGCTCCGGCGCGGTGGGGCGGTCCTGGGTCATCCGAGCCGGCCCGCGGTCAGGTCGTCGCCGATCAGGTCGAGCAGGTCGTACTCCATCTCGCACGCGCGCCGCCCGATCGCCGCCAGCTCGAGGCTGCGCACCGCACCGCTGAGGTGGGTGTGGGCCTGCAAGACGCAGATGATCCCCCAGCGGAGCGTCCCATAGACCTCCCAGAAGCGGAGGGTGCTGGCGTCGACGCGGGCTCCGCCCGCCGCGGCGTAGGCATCGAGCAGCTCCTCGCGACTGCCGAAACCGCCGGCCGGCAGAGCGTCGTTGCCGAAACGCCAGGAGCGGACGCAGAACCAGCCGAGGTCCTCCGCGGGATCCCCGAGGTGGGCCAGCTCCCAGTCGATGACGGCGCGAAGTCCATCGCTGCCGACGATCAGGTTGCCGGTGCGGAAGTCACCGTGAACGAGCGCGATCCGGCCGGGTGCGGGAGCGCGTGGTTCCAGCCAGCGCAGGGCGAGCTCGAAGACGGGATGAGGCTCGCCGAGGCGATCGATCAGCGCGCGCTGATCGCCGAGCAGCTGGTGGGGGCTGCGCGCCGGGCCCAGGACATCGACGGAGTCGATCGGCAGCCCGTGGATCTGCGCCAGGGCGGTGGCGCACTGGCCGACCATGCGCTGCCGCGCCTCCGCGAAGAGGTCGTCGCGCAACAGCTTGCGAGGGATGGTCTCTCCCTCGATCCGCTCCATCACCATGAAGGGGCCGCCCAGTGGCTGGTCCGACTCCTCACCCCACAGCACTCGCGGAACGGGCACCCCGCCTTCGCCGGCCAGCCGGAGCAGGCGCATCTCGCTCCGCGTGCCCCCTTGCACCGGCGCCCCGGGGGGATCGAGCCGCACCACCAGCGACATGCACTGGTCACCGACCCGAGCGTCGAAGGCCCAGCTCTCGCGGCTGGCTCCACCGGAGAGCCGGACCGGAGCCGACACCGCGACAACCTTTCCGGTGCTGGCGGCGAGATACTCGCGCAGCCGCGTTTCCAGGTCGCCGCTCGGTGCGTGCATCGGTGTGTCCGGCAGGATCATCCTCCACGCCGGCGGGGTCGGGCGGTGGCGGCCGGAGCCGTCGCATCCGCGGTTGAGGAGGCCAGATGATGACCGATCCGGGCATGAGCGAGGAGCTGCGCGAGCTGCGCTCGCGGGTGCGTCAGTTCGTCGACGAGGAGGTCATCCCCGCCGAGGCGGCGCTCGCCGCTGACGGGCCGGGGGGACCGCTGATGCGCAGCCTGCAGGCGTCGGCCAAGGCGCAGGCACTCTGGGCGCTCGGCCTGCCCGAGGAGATCGGCGGTGGCGGCCTGCCGTTCATGCCCTACGTCTACGTCAACGAGGTGATCGGACGTTCCGAGTTCGCCATCGAGGCACTGGGGACGGCGCAGACCCAGGACTCGCTGATGCTGCACCTCTTCGCTTCGCCGTCACAGCGCGAACGCTTCCTGCTCCCGCTGGTCAACGGCGACATCCTTCCCTCGGTGGGGATGACCGAGCCCGAGGTGGCGGGATCCGATCCCACCCAGGTGCGCACCACGGCGCACTTCGACGGTGAGGAGTGGATCCTCAACGGACACAAGTGGTTCACCACCGGCGCCGATCGGGCCGCCTTCACCACCGTCTTCGCCCGCACCGATCCCGAGGCGGATCGTTACCGCCAGTTCTCGATGATCATCGTGCCCACCGACACCCCGGGCTACGAGATCGTCCGTGTCATCCCGACCATGGGCTCGACCTCGGGTCATCACTGCGAGATCCGCCTGACCAACGTGCGGGTCCCCGCCGAGAACCTGCTCGGCGACCGCGGCGACGGCTTCGTCATCGCCCAGAAGCGGCTCGGTCCAGGGAGGATCTTCCACTGCATGCGCTGGCTGGGCCAGGCGCAGCGTGCCTTCGAGCTGATGTGCGCCCACGCGTTGCGGCGTCAGGCGTTCGGGTCGCCGCTCGCCGAGAAGGGTGCGGTCCAGACCTTCATCGCCGACTCCGCCGCCGAGATCCAGGCGACGCGGCTGATGACCCTGGACGCCGCCCGCGCTCTCGACGCCGGTCGCGAGGCTCGGGTGGAGATCTCGTTGATCAAGTTCTACGGAGCGCAGATGCTCCACAACGTCATCGACCGCGCCATCCAGGTGCACGGCGCGCTGGGGGTAAGCGCCGACACGCCGCTGGAGAAGATGTATCGCGACGCCCGCTACGGGCGCATCTACGACGGTCCCGACGAGGTGCACCGGATGGTGGTCGCCCAGCGGCTGCTGCGCGACTACGCGCGGGGGGCCCCCTGGTCCTGATGAGCCGCCATCCCGGGGGCGACGGGCGGTGGTGGCGCGACGCCGTCCTCTATCACGTCTACTGCCGCTCCTTCGCGGACAGCAACGGTGACGGCATCGGTGACCTCCGCGGCATCGTCGACCACCTCGATCACCTCAGCTGGCTCGGTGTCGACGCGGTGTGGTTGTCGCCGACCTTCCCGTCGCCCAACGCCGATTGGGGCTACGACGTCGCCGACTACCATGACGTCGATCCCGACCTGGGGAGCCTGGACGACCTCGACGAGCTCGTTGCTCGCGCGGCAGAGCGCGGTATTCGCATCCTCCTCGACCTGGTGCCCAACCACACCAGCGTCGACCATCCATGGTTTCGAGAGGCGCGTGGCTCCCGCCGCGCCCCACGCCGCGACTGGTACGTGTGGGCCGACCCGCGGCCCGACGGATCGGCGCCCAACAACTGGCTCGATTTCTCGGGAGCGCCGGCATGGACCTACGACCAGCCGAGTGGTCAGTACTACCTGCACAATTTTCTCGCGGCGCAGCCGGACCTCAACTGGTGGCAGCCGGAGGTGCGTCGCACCTTCGACGGCATCCTCCGCTTCTGGTTCGACCGCGGCATCGCCGGATTCCGCATTGACACCGCCAACGTGATCGTCAAGGACCGCCGGCTGCGCGACAATCCCCCGGCGCGTCCCGGCGACCACCCGCTGGTGCGGCTGCACGGCCAGCGTCGCGTGTTCAACGCCCAGCGTCCCGAGGTGCACGCGGTGCTGCGACGCTGGCGGCGCATCTGCGAGCGCTACCGGCCGCCGCGGCTGCTGGTCGGAGAGACGTGGTTCTTCGACCTTCCGCTGCTGGCACGGTTCTATGGCCGTCACGACGAGGGCATCCAGCTGGCGATGAACTTCCCGTTCCTCTTCGCCCCCTTCCAGGCGGCGGCGCTGCAAACCGTGGTGCGGGAGACCGAGGCAGCCCTGGCGCCGTGGGCGTGGCCGCTCTGGGTGGGTTCCAACCACGACGCCTCGCGGATGGCGACGCGCTGGTGCCGCGGAGAACCGGCTCGCGCCCGCTGCGCTCTGCTCATCCTGCTCACCCTGCGTGGCACCCCGATCCTCTACTACGGCGACGAGCTCGGCATGACCGACGTCGCCGTCGCAGCCGAGGCGGTGCGCGATCCGCTCGGCCGGCGGGGGCCGGACCGGCCGGGTCGCGATGCGGCTCGCACCCCGATGCGCTGGTCGCCCGGTGCCAACGCCGGATTCTGCGTGGTCGGCGCAACCCCCTGGCTGCCGGTGGGGGAGGGGGCCGGGGTCGACGTCGCCAGCCAGCGCGGCCGGCGCGCCTCGACGCTCAACCTGTGCCGCGACCTGGTCGCGCTTCGCCGCGCCAGCGACGAGCTTCGCGGCGGTCGATACACGTTGCTGCCGGGACCTGCTGAAACCTGGGTGTGGCGGCGAGGTGAGGGCACCGTCATCGCCGTCAACCTGGGCGCGGAGCCGCGCCGGGTCGACGGTGTGCACGGGAGGGTGGCGCTGAGCACCGGTCGCGACCGCGACGGAGACGGGGTGCGGGGAGGCATCGACCTCGTCCCCTGGGAGGGGGTGGTCGTGGTCGGCGGCTCCTGATCGCTCGAGAGCGCCGGCGCCACAATGGTGGCGTGATGTCCGGCTCGACCCTGCGGTCCGGCGGTGGCACCGCGTGGAAGTCGCGGTGCGTCGACAGCGGCGACGGGTACTTCACCCTGGCCACCGAGGACACCGGGACGGTCCCGGTCAGGCTGTTCCTGACGCCGCGCCTGCTCGAGGACGTCGAGGACTCGATCTACCCGCAGGTGGTGACCGCGACGCGCTTCCCCGGGGTGCGCCTGGTGGTGATCACCCCCGACGTGCACCACGGCTATGGCGTCCCGGTCGGCTGTGCCATCCTCACCGACGTCGACGCCGGCGCCATCGCCCTCGGACCGGTCGGCTTCGACATCGGATGCGGCATGTGCTCGCTGAGCTCGGCGGTCCCCGCCGGGGCGGCAACGCCGGAGCGCCGGATGGCCTTCAACCGCGCGGTGATGCGGCGGGTCAGGCTCGGTGCGGGCGAGCGCGGGGTGAGCCGTCTGGCCCGCATCGACCGCGCCGAGTTCGAGCGGCTCGTGCGCGGCGGCGCCGAGTACTACACCGAGAGGTACGGGACTCGCCTCGACCGCGCCCGGGCCGAGCGGCAGCGCATCCCCGTCGACGAGGGCTGGCAGCTCCCCTCGGGACGAGCCGACCGCGGCATGGCGCAGCTCGGCAGCCTCGGTGGCGGCAACCACTTCATCGAGCTGCAGCGCAGCGCCCAGTCCGGAACCCTGTTCGTCCAGGTGCACACCGGCTCGCGCGGCTTCGGGCACGGCCTGGCGGAGATGTACTTCCAGGTGGCGCGCGCCGAACGGCCGGCGGAGATCCAGAGCCTCGACGAGGCGTGGTTCGCCGCCGACTCACCGCGTCGCGCCGACTACCTCAACGCCGTGGCAGCCGCGGGCAACTACGCGATCATCAACCGGCTGGTGATCGCCGAGGAGCTGGCGGCCGCCTTCCGCGAGGTGTTCACGGCCGAGCTGGAGCTGGTCTACGAGATCAGCCACAACCTGGTGCAGCGGGAGTGGCATCCGGACTTCGGCGAGGTCCACGTCCACCGCAAGGGAGCGACGCGAGCATTCCCGGCCGGCCATCCCGGCCTGGACGGCACCCAATGGGCGACGACGGGACACCCGGTGCTCATCCCTGGGAGCAACCGCGATCAGAGCTACATCCTCCGGCCGCGCAACTCGGCCAAGAGCGCCTACACCGTCAACCACGGCGCCGGCCGGCGGATGTCACGCACCGCGGCGCGCAAGCAGCTCGATCAGCGGCAGATCGACGATGAGTACCGGCGCCAGGGCATCGTCGTCAACCTCGACGGGCGGGTGCCCATCGATGAGGCCGGTCCCGCGTACAAGTCGTCGCGGGAGGTGGTCGAGGCGGTCACCCGCGCGGGCCTGGCGACGGTGGAGCACGAACTCTGGCCGCTGGCGTCGCTGAAGGGGACGCGCTGACGCCAGCGCCGCCGTCCGGGTGACGGGCGGTGAATGACTGTCAAACGCGGCCGCCGGCCACCGTCCACGCCTTCGGTCGAGTGTCGGCGGGCTGACGGAGCGACGATCGTCGCATCACGGAAGGGTCGCGAAACACCGGCGCCGCCGAGCCGCGGCAGGAGGGCGCCGGAGCATGGACTCAGCGCAGCGGCGAACTCCGTCCACATCCGGTCGACGAGGCCCTTGAGCATCCACCGGCGATCCCCCATGGCCCGGCGGCGATCCGAATCGGGCGTCACCCTGGTCGAGTTCGGCCTGATCGCCCCTGTCTTCGTGCTGATGGTGATGGGCCTGTTCGTGCTCGGCCTGGTCGCCGTCAACCAGATGCAGCTCAACAGTGCGGTGCGCGATGGAGCCCGAGCCGCAGCCGTGTGCGGGGGGCCCAGCCGCAACAGCCAGCCGGTGGTGCCGGCGCTGCCCAACGGGTCCGCCTGTGACAGCCGCTACCTCATCAGCTATCTCAACTCCCGCCTCAGTGCGGTGCCGGGTGGGGTGGCCACCGGGGTCTGCGTGTACGTCGGATCCAGCGACGGCAGCTCCCAGGGCACCACCTGCGTGGCCACCGACACGATCGACCCCAACATCTTCGACAAGTGCAACAAGGGCACGGTGGTGGAGGTCGACATGACCTATCCCCAGCAGCTGTACATGCCGGTGGTCGGCAACGTCTTCGGCGACGGAGGCACCACGGTACGAACACTTCACGCGCGAGCCCAGGCGGTATGCGAGCAGTAGTCCGGCGGCCTCGTCGCAGCCGTTGCTCGCTGGGGCAATCACTGGTGGAGATGGCGTTGATCGCACCGCCCTTGGTGGCGCTGGCCGGCGGTGCCGGCCAGGTGGCGACCGTCGCCTATGGCGCGGTGACCGTCGACAGTGCTGCTCGCGAGGGCGCCCGGGTCGCCAGCGAGTCCCCCAACAAGTCGCTCGACTTCGTGGTGACCCTGGGAGTGACCACCTACACCTGCGGGCAGTCTCCCAGCGACGCGCTGACGGAGTCGGCGGTGTGCGACGCCGTCCGCAGCGCCTCGGGTCTGCTGTCCGCCTCGGGGCTGACCATCACCGTCACCGAGACCTCCACCATCTCCCGGCTGCCGTCGCCGCCGAACCTGGCCGGCAAGAAGACCTGCCCCGGTGGCGCCCTGGAGTCGGGGACCGTCTCCGGTCTCCCCTCCGGCACGGTGGCGACGATGTCCTCGCCCACCAAGGCGACGTCGGGCACGGTGACCACCGACAGCAGCGGCAAGTACTCGATCTGCCTGTCGACGCCGAGCGGCAGCCAGAGCCAGGCCACCGCCATCACCGCCACCGCCGTGGACAGCCAGGGATGCGCCTTCAGCACCTCGCTGTCGCTGACGGTGACACCGTCGGGGACGGTGACGCCCTCGCCGGGGAACATGACCCTGCCGGTCACCGGCGTCTGCCCCAGCCCGGCACCAACGCCGACGGCGGCACCGACGCCGACGCCGACGGCCACGGCGACATCGACGGCGCCGCTGCCCACCCCGCCGCCGGCGGCCACCTGTTCCACCGTGGTCGCCGACACCTCCTACGTGAGCATCGCCGTCTCCTACAAGGTCCCGGTCTTCGCCCCCTTCATCACCCGCTTCTTCGAGGACTCGCCGGGATCCGGCCAGCGCACTGTGACCGGCACCGAGCGTATGCAGATCGAGCCGTGCGCGGTGACCCAGGGCGCATGATCTCCTGGCGCCGCGATCACTTCCTTCCGCCGGCCGCCGCGGCCCGGCTGAGCCATCGCCGTCACCAGCGCGGTCAGGCGCTGCCCATCGCGGCGATCTTCTCCACCCTGCTGCTCGGTGCGGTGGCCCTCGGCACCGACCTCAGCCTCGCCAGCCACTACCATCGCAATCTCCAGAACGCGGCGGACGCGGGGGCGCTGGCGGGAGCCCGCGATCTGGGCACGAGCAACGGCGGCAAGGCGAACCAGAACGACCGCACCACAGCGGCGACCGACGCGCTGAGAGTCGTCTACGACCACATGGGCTGGGGCAGCGCCGGCACCACCTGGGCCAACGGGGTGATCAGCGCCCACAGTGGCACCTGCGACGACTCCGGCACCCATTGCGACGTCACCACCACCGGCCCGGGCTCGGGGGCGAACACCACCGTGACCGTCAACGTGCCGCCGCTGCACGCCTACAACAACCTCTACAACGAGAGCTCGCCGGGGCAGCCCTGGGGGTACATCGAGGTCACCGTCAGCGACCAGCATCCGACCTTCTTCGCCGGGGTGATCGGCTTCACCAAGCAGACCGAGGGCGGTCACGCCATCGGTTACCACTATCCGCCCAGTCAGGCTTTCGGGTTCGCCCTCTACAGCAACACCACCGTCTCCGGCGGCAACACCGACAACGTGATCAGCGGGAACGTCTACTCCTATCGGAACCTCACTCCCCAGAGCAGCGGCAAGGCGGACTTCTGCGCCGACACCGACCCCACCGGCAACCTCGGGCACCTGGTCGTGGGCTGGCCGCAGTCGTCGCCCTATCCGTCGCCGGACCCCGCGGCGGGAGCTCCGTTCCAGTACCTGGTCACCAAGATCCAGAACGTGTCCTCGTGCTCGCCGGCAGCGGGTGGGGACGCGGTCAGCCAGACGGCACCGTTAGGCAACTGCGCGAGCCTGGTGGTCCAGGGAGTCACCATGAGCACCGTGCAGGACCCGGGATCGCTGGCATGCATGGCGAACCCGCCGCTCCTTCCCCCCGACCTGCAGGGCCCATCGCTGAGCGGCAACGTCGTCTACTACAACGGCTCGGGCCTGGCCAGCGGCCAGTCGGTGCTGACCGTCACCTCGCCGCTCAGCCCCGGCCTCTACTACATCACCCACAACCCCAACTGCATCGCACCCGGCTGCACCGACGTGGTCATCGATGGCAGCGCGCCAGCCAACTGCACCGCCCCCTACAGCCCCACCTACAGCACCTGCCTGCTGGGAGTGACCTTCTGGCTCGACCAGGGGGCGACCATCGGCGTCACCGGCAAGCAGACGGCGATCATCACCCCCTACCTCCCGTCCGGGAGCAGCGACCCCAACGACGGCCGGTACGCGGTGTACGCCCCGATCGGCTCGGCCGGCGGGGTCTATCTCAGCAAGAACGGAACGCTGCTGGGGATGACGGGCACCGTGTACCTGCCGAGCGGCACCTTCTCCATGGACACCAACTCCGCCGTGTCGATCCAGGGGCAGGCCATCGTCAACAACTGGTCGGGACAGAGTGGCTACCACGGTCAGCCGCAGATCACCTATGACCCACGCTACGTCGCCGGTCAGCGAGAGGTGCTCCAGCTGGTGGAGTAGCCGGACCTAATGGCGGCAGAGCGGCCGGGTGGAGTAGGCGATGGGGGCGTCGATGCAGCCGGGGGTGGCGGCGGCGGTGGATTGGGGCGCGGGGATGATCTGGCCGCCGACACCTCCGCGGGCGAGGACGGCGGTGACCGCGCTGACGGTGGCGATGGTGATGAACAGCATGACGACGATGGTCACCGTCCAGCGGGGCCGCCAAGTGCGCATCGGGTGCCACCAGGGCAGGCGTTCCCGCCGCCGGGGCTGCCAGCGGCGGTTCTCCTGGACCCGATCGTAGAGTCCGGGCGCGTCCCAGGAGCGCTCGCGGTCGTCCATGACGCCGATCGTAGGCGCCGCCGGGGAGCGCGCCGGCGACGGCCCGGTGACGTGGCCGTGGACAACCGCGAGCGGTGCCGGCCGCCCGCTCCGGGGCGGCGGGGCTTACCATGGCCGCGAAACGACGCGTGCCGCTCCGGGCGCGCATCGAGATGTCGGGAGCATGGGTGATCAGCGATCTCAGCGATGTGGCGAGGGCGGTGCTGCTCGCCTTCGCCGACCTGGGTATCTACCTGCCGAGTCCCCGCGAGCGCCTGATGCTCAAGATCCAGGCGCTGGACCCCCTCGACGCGGCCGAGCTGGCCGAGTTTATCGACCTCTGCATCGAGGCCGAGCTGCTCACCGACGCCGATGCCGGCCGCTTGCGCCTGAGCCCGCTCGAGGCCAAGCGGCTGGCCGCCTCGCTGGACGGTCACACGCCGGTGCCCGAGGATCAGGCTGACGATTGGGCCAAGCTGCTGGGAGGATCTCCCGCCTGACCGGGCTGGGGTGTCAGACTCGCGGGGTGAATCAGGCGGGTGGGAACCGGCCGCGCGACACAACGCTCCGGCGGTTCCGCGAGGTTGTCTGCTTCGGCTGTGCGCTGGTCCTGTGGCTGCTCGCCTGGCGTGTGGAGAGCAGCGGCTTCGCCGGACACCGCGGTCGCGGCGCGCTGGTGGCGCTGGGCGCACTCGAGACGCTGTGGCTGATGCTGATCTTCTGGCGCGAGCAGTCGGCGGCCAAAGCGGATCAGGTGCCGTGGATCACCCTGGCCTGGGCGAGTCTGCCGGCCTGGTGCGCGCTGCAGCTGCTGGTCGGCTCGCTGCTCGGCAGTCGGTAGCAGCGGTCGGTGTGCCCCAGCCCGGCAACGACCCGCGATACGACGCGGTAGCGGCCTGGCTCTCGGTTCCCGCGTCGGTGGTGGCCACGCTACCCGACGAGGTGATCGATGCGGTGATGGCGCGGATGGCCGGGCGCGAGCCCGGAGGTGCCGCCACGGCCGGTACGCCCGCCCCCGGCGCCCGGACCGAGCCGTCGGTGGACGAGCTCACCGGGCTGCTCAGCCGCGCAGGGATCGAGGCCGCGGCATCCGAGGCCTTTCGGCGGCAACGCGGTCCGGGTCGCGCGCTGGCGGTCATCCTCTGTCATCTCGACGACCTCGGCCCGCTGAGCGAACGCGAGGGAGCCGGTGCCGCCGACACGCTGCGGTACGAGGTGGGGCAGCGACTTCGCGCCGCCGTGCGCCGCGGCGACTACGCCGGCCGGTGGTCCGACACCGAGTTCCTGGTGCTCTACCCGGAGGTCGAACCGAATCTGCTTCCTCTCATCCGCGACAAGCTGCGACGCACCCTCGACTCGCAGCCGGTGCGCATCGGGGAGCGCGTCTTCCGACCGTCGCTGAGCATGGCGTGGGCGGCGGTCACCGGCGACCAGACGCTCCCCGACCTCGTTCGGATGGCGAGCGAGGCGCTGCCCGCGGCTCGACTGCGCACCGGCGGGGAGCCGGGCGTCGCCACCCCTGAGCGGGGCTGACGGGCTGCAGGCTCGGCGCCAGCCACCGTCCCGGTCACCAAACCCAGGGCCAGGAAGCGTCGCCGTGTGGCGGCGGCGCGATGGCTCGACGGGATGATGTGAAGCGTTGTCAATTCCTCTCTGACTTCGTCAATTGCGGCGTTGCAGCGCTGTCACACCTCCTCCCGGATCCGCATGATTGCGGCTGTGAGCGTGGTGGTTCGCGCCCGTGCCGTGCTGGCCTATCGCGACGTGCGCAGCCTGTGCGAACTGGTCCTCGTCGCCCAGCTGCTCGACCTGGTCACCACCTGGATCGCCCTCGACACCGGCCGCTTCGCCGAGGGCAATCAGCTGCTGGGGCCGTTGGTGGACCACCATCCCGCGGCCGCCTACACCGTGAAGCTGGGGGCGGCCTGCGTGGTCGTCGCCGGGGCGGTGCTGCTGCGCATTCGGTGGCGCATGCGGCTCGCGGTCCTGCGCATCCTGGCGATCGGCAGCGTCGCCGCTCCCCTGGTCAACGCTCTGCGCCTGGCCGGATGGGTGTAGCTCGCAGGTAGCGCTGAAGGCCAATCGACGTCGGGTGGCCGCTGGCGCGGCGCCGGTCACTGGGGTGGGGGCGGCAGCGCCACTCCGTCGGCGAAGGGCCACGGTTGCTGCGGCGCCGGTCCCATGGGGATCGCGTCGGAGGCGCTCAGCAACGGGCACGGCGGGTCGGCCGCGTTGCCACCGTACGCCGCGCCGGCGCCGGTGGGGGCGAAGCCGAGCCCGGCGGCGGCGGCGGTCTGGGTGCACATCACGTGGTCACCGTAGGCGGGGGTGACGTTGAAGAAGGCGTTGTCGTTGGGGATGTTGCTCACCGTGATCCAGCCGTACTCGGTGGTGGGAGCGATCAGGTAGCCGAGCTGGTCGTTGGCCAGGCCGAAGGTGAACACCGCCCGCATCCCGCTCAGCTTCTTGGACACGCCGGCGCGGATGTCGGGATAGGCCTCGCCCGGTGCCGCGGTGAAGAGGATGTCGCCGACCCGATGAGCCGAGACGAAGGTGCCGATGGCGTTGCCGGTCACCCAAGGCGCGGTGGTGGCGCGGTACGCGCCGTAGCCGCGCACCGGCAGCTCACCGCTGTAGCTCACCCCGAGCAGCGCCGCGTTGGTGGCCGGCTCACGGGTGAACACCTCGGTGCCAGAGACGGTGTCGGCGTGTCCGCTGAGCGGCGCGGCGTGGCTGACCGCGTCGAGCACCCACGGAGTGAACAGCCGGGTCCAGGTGTCGAGCGCATCGACGTCGCCGGTGAGCCCGGCGGGCCGGTTCGCGCCGGTGTAGGTGGTGGGCCGCGGCGGCTGGCTGCGGCCGACGTCGGCGACCATGGTCACCGCCACCGGTTCGCGCACCGCGAGCTCGGTGGCGGCGGCCACCCGCCCCGGCCAGTCGGCGGAATAGCGGACGTTGCCGCCGCCCATGACGGTGGCGTGGGCGGCGTAGTTGATCAAGGTGCCGAGGGGAGCGCCATGCTGGTCGTACGCCTGGAGGACGCGCAGCTGGGTGTCGACCGTCTCGTCGTGGTAGCCGGTCAGCGTGTCCTGGCCGAACTGGCTGTGCACGAAGTCCTCACCCGGCGTCGCCGTTCCGGCGGCATACCCTCCCTGCGCCGCCGTCGGCATGGTGGGGATGTTACTGCCGACCGCCAGGGTCGCGGGAACGCGGTTGTCATATGCCTCATCGAGCGCCTTCACCGCCTGGTCGTGGACGTACTTCAGGTAGTCGACGGGGACCCCACCCCACAGCCCGATGAGGTCGGGACCGGCGTGACTGTGGTCGCTGTTGACCACGATCATCGCCGCCGGTACGCCCCTATCCTGGGCCACCTGCTGACGGATGTCCCAGATGCCGAAGGCACCCTGCTTGTAGGCGGTGAAGGTGCCCTGGTTCTCCAGGGCCGCCAGCAGCAGCGTCGTGCCGGCGTTGTTGCTGATCGCCATGGCACGGACGTAGATGTGCTCGACGGTGCCGTCGCCGTCGACCAGCGGGCCGGTGGCGGCCCGAGTCGGGAAGAGCCCATAGCCACCGAGGTGCAGCTGACCGCCGGCGATGTCGGCGGCGCTCGGGTCGAGCAGCTCCTTGGCGAAGCCGACGCGAAATCGGGTCCGCTGGCCACGGGAAGCATCGGTCGCGGCCAGGCCGCCGTTCACCTGGGCCGGCGACACCGCGGGAGCGGCGCGGTAGACCGCGGCGGTGGTGGCCGGCGAGGAGGTCGGGGCGACGGACCCGGAGCCGGCGCCCGGCTGCCCGGCGGGGCCGGCCGCCGGAGCCGCGCCGCGGGCGAGCGCCGGGACCACGGCGACGGCGGCCGCCACCGCCGCCAGCAGGGCGGCACCGCCCCTTCCCGGCCGCAGGCGCTTGGAGGGGCAGGGCTCCGACATGCGTGACTCCGTGGTCGGGAAGGCGCAGCCGTCTCGGCCAGCCCGGATGGCATCCCTTCCCATCTGCAAAGACGGGTTGCGAGGCCCCGGTCTTGCGACCGCGCCGCTCGCCATGATTGGCGCCATCCAGCTGCCCGGGAGGATCTCCATGCCCATCGACGCCGCCGAGCTCACCGATGTCACCTACGTGGTCGACCAGGGCCTCGCCTGGGTGACCATCAACCGGCCGGAGCGGCTCAACGCCTTTCGCGGCCGCACCGTCGACGAGCTGATCCGCTGCTTCAAGGCCGCCTGGACGGACCACCGCGTCGGCGTGGTCGCCCTCACCGGCGCCGGCGACCGGGCCTTCTGCGCCGGCGGTGATCAGAAGCAGCGGCAGCAGACCGGCGACTACGGTCCCACCGAGAGCGGTCTGCTGGAGGTCGAGCAGCTCCATCGCCTGATCCGCGACATCCCCAAGCCGGTGATCGCCGCGGTCAACGGGGTCGCCGTCGGCGGCGGCCACGTCCTGCACCTGCTCTGCGACATCACCATCGCCGCGGAGCACGCCACCTTCGGTCAGGCCGGGCCCCGGGTGGGCTCCTTCGACGCCGGCTTCGGCAGCGCCTACCTCGCCCGGGTGATCGGGGAGAAGCGGGCCCGGGAGGTGTGGTTCCTCTGCCGCCGCTACGACGCGGCGACCATGGAGCGCTGGGGCCTGGTCAACGCGGTGGTCCCCGCGACGCGGCTGGGGGACGAGGTGCGTCGCTGGGCGGACGAGATGCTGGCGCTCAGCCCCACCGCGCTGCGGGTGCTGAAGCACTCGTTCAACGCCGACAGTGAGGCGGTGGCCGGCATCGGCTCCATCGCCTTCGACGCCCTGTCGCTGTACGTCGGCACCGACGAGGCGCGAGAGGGCAACACCGCCTTTGTCGAAAAGCGGCAGCCCGACTTCGCCCCCTATCGATGAGCCCCGCCCGCGTCGCCCTGGTCACCGGCGGTGCCGGCGGCATCGGCGCCGCCGTGTGCCGGGCGATCGCAGCTCCCGGCGGGCGGGTCGCCGTCGCCGATCTGGACGTCGGCGCGGCCGCGCCGGTGGCACGCGCGATCGGCGGTCACGCGGTGCGCCTCGATGTCACCGATGCCGGCTCGGTCACCGCCGCGGTGGCCGAGGTCGCCGCCACCCTGGGCCGCATCGAGATCTGCGTCAACTGCGCCGGCTGGGACGAGCTGCGGCCGTTTCTCGACACCGACGAGCCCTTCACCGCACGGGTGCTCGAGATCAACCTGGTGGGACCCATCCGGGTCAGCCGGGCGGTGCTGCCGGGGATGGTCGAGGCCGGTTGGGGCCGGGTGATCAACGTCGCCTCCGACGCCGGTCGGGTCGGCTCGTCGATGGAGTCGATCTACTCGGCGGCGAAGGGCGGGCTGATCGCCTTCACCAAGACGGTGGCGCGGGAGATGGCGCGGCACGGTATCACCGCCAATGCCGTCTGCCCCGGGCCCACCGATACACCGCTGCTCGCGGGCATCGTCGCCGCCTCCCCGGAGGGGGAGCGGGTCATCGAGACGATGACCAGGTCGGTCCCGATGCGCCGCCTGGGGACCCCCGATGACGTTGCCGCCGCCGTCGCCTTTCTCGCCTCCGAGGCGGCCGGCTATGTCACCGGGCAGACGCTGTCGGTCAGCGGCGGGCTGACCATGGCATGACCGGTGGCTCAGGCAGCCGCTCCATCGCCGGTGAGGACGGCGTCGAGGCGATCGAGCATCTGCCGGTGGATGCCCGAGAGGGCGCGGGGGGCGAAGGTGCGCTCGAAGAGGCCGCCGATGCCGCGGGCGCCCTGCCAGCTGGTCTCGATCCGCACCACGGTGGAGCTGCCGCCGGCCGCGGGCCGCAGCGTCCAGACGGTGCTGAGCGAGGACTCGAGATCGCGCTCGGTGACGGAGTCCTCTGCCGGAGTCTCCACCCGCATCCGGTACCAGCGTTCGCGAGGCCCGGCCTTGAAGCGGTAGCGGACCACCGTCCCGGAGCCGCGGCCACCCTCCTCGACGGCGTACTCCTGGTAGTTGGCGGTGAGGATCCGGGGTCGCCGTTCGCGGTAGTCGAGGAGGAAGTTGCGAGCCTGCGCCGGCGGCACGGCGATCACCCGCTCGGCGGCGGCGCGCACCACCTCCGGCACCTCAGCGCCCCGCGGCCGCGGGCGCGGCCTTGAGCTCCTTCTTCAGAACCTTGCCCGTCGCCCCCTTGGGGAGGCCGTCGACGAACCGCACGCTGCGGGGGTGTTTGTAGGCGGCGACCCGCTCGCGGGTCCAGTCGATGATCTCCTGCTCGCTCGCCTGCGCCCCGGGCCGGAGGACGACGATCGCCGCCACCTCCTCGCCGAGGCGCTGGTCGGGAACACCGATGACCGCGGCCTCGGCCACCGCCGGATGGGCGTAGAGCACCTCCTCGATCTCGCGCGGATAGACGTTGTACCCCCCGCGGATGATCAGCTCCTTCTTGCGGTCGACGATGAAGAAGAAACCGTCCTCGTCGCGGTACCCCATGTCGCCGGTGTGGAACCAGCCACCCTTGAAGGCCTCGGCGGTGGCCTCGGGGTTCTTGTAGTAACCCCTCATCACGTTGTGGCCGCGGATGACGATTTCCCCGACGTTGTCACTGCCGGCCGCGAGCTCCTCGCCGTGGTCATCGACGACGCGGACCTCGACTCCGTAGATGGGCTTGCCGATGCTGAGGATCCGCCGCTCCTCGACGCTGCGGTTGAAGCACGCCGCCGAGGCGGTCTCGGAGAGTCCGTAGCCCTCGAGGATGACCACGCCGAACTTCTCCTCGAATCCGCGCAGCACCTCTCCCGGGATCGACGCCCCTCCGGAGTTGCAGACTCGCAGCGAGCTGTGGTCGTAGTCGTCCACCTTGGGGTGGTGGAGCAGGGCGTGGAACATGGTGGGCACGCCGCTGAAGATGGTGGCGCGGTCACGCTGGATGACCTCGAGCACCTTGGCCGGATCGAAGCGGGGCACCAGGGTCATGGTACCGCCGTAGCGAACCGCGACGTTCATCACGCTCGACAGGCCGAAGACGTGGAACAGTGGGAGCACGGCGACGACGATGTCGTCGTCGCGCACCCCGAAGAGCCGGCCGGCGATGTCGCAGTTCTGGAACAGCTGGAAGTGGGTGAGCTCGGCACCCTTGGGCCGGCCGGTGGTGCCGGAGGTGTAGAGCAGCACGGCGACGTCATCGGCGGCGGTGTTGACGAACTCGAAGCGGGGATCACCGCGCAGCAGCTCGTCGAAGGCACGGGTGCCGGCCGGCACCTCCTGGCCGGGCAGGGTGGCGACCCAGGTGGTCTGCACCGCGCTGCCGGCGGCGCCGCGGATGGCCTCGGCGGCGACGTCGACCCAGGTGATGAACGCCTTGGCGTCGGAGTCGCTGAGATAGTGGGCGACCTCGGGCCCCTTGAGAAGCACGTTCATGGGCACCACCCGGGCGCCCGCCTTGAGGATGCCGAAGTAGGCGATGACGAACTGGGGGACGTTCGGGAGCATCAGGCCGACCGCGTCGTCACGACCGATCCCGGCGCCGCGCAGCTGCCGTGCCAGCTGGTTGGAGAGGTCGTCGATCTGGCGATAGCTGAGGTCGACGCCCTCGAAGCGGACGGCGACCTTGTCGGGGTGGGCGGCTGCCGGCTCGCGCAGGATGATGGCGAGGTTGAGGGACATGGACCTGCTTCTCCTCCGGCCGGGGGGACGTGGCGGGCGTGGCCACGCCGCCGCTGGTACCGCCACGGTATCGGAGCCGTCGACAGCGGCGCAGGGGGCCAGCTTGCCATCATGGGCGGGATGAACGTGGCCAGCCTCTCCGAGGCCGCGGCCGAGCGCTTCGGCGACTACCGCGCCCTCTGGTTCGAGGGCCGCTGGTACAGCAGCGGCGAGCTGCACCGGTCCACCCAGGTCCTGAGCGGCGGGCTGCGCCACCTCGGTGTCACCCCCGGCGACCGGGTGGTGGTCAGCATGATGAACTGCCCCGAGGTGGGGGTGACCTACGGTGGGCTCTGGCGCGCCGGCGCGGCGGTGGTGCCGGTGCTCTTCCTGCTCACCGCCGAGGAGCTGCGCCACATCCTGCGCGACAGCGGCGCCGTCGCGGTGGTCACCACCCCCGAGCTGCTCGCCAAGGTGCGCGAGGCCGCCGGCGACGTCGCCGGCGTGCGCCACATCATCGTCGTCGACGGCGCCACCTCGCCCGACATGCGCGAGGTGAACTTCGCCGAGGTCGCCTCGGGCTCGCCGGACCCCGCCATCCACGACGCCGCTCCCGATGACGTCGCCGTCGTCTTCTACACCTCGGGGACCACCGGCAATCCCAAGGGCGTGCTTCTCTCACACGCCAACCTGCTGGCGATGGCCGAGAACGCGCAGGCGACTCACTCCTTTGGTGACGGTCAGGTTGGCCTCGCCTGCCTGCCGCTGGCGCACGCCTACGGCATCTCCGCGGCGCTCGCCAGCAGCTACACCCGCGGCACCGGGGTGATGATGCGGTGGTTCGACGCCGGCGAGGCGCTGCGGCTGATCGAGGAGTTCCGCGTCACCATCACCGCGCTGGTGCCGACGATGATGGTGTTCCTGCTCGCGCACCCCGAGGCGGCGACCCGGGACACGTCGTCGCTGGCCCACGTCATCAGCGGCGGCGCGGCCCTACCCCTGGAGGTGCAGCGCGATTTCGAGAAGCACTTCGGGTGCACCGTGCTCCAGGGGTATGGCCTGTCGGAGAGCGCCGCCCAGTGCAGCATGAACACCCCCGACGCCAACCGGACGGGCTCGGTCGGCCGGCCGGTGCACGGCGTGGAGGTGGCGATCGTGGGAGAGGACGGACGCCGCCTGCCCGCCGGCGAGCTCGGCGAGATCGTCATCCGCGGCGACAACGTGATGCTCGGCTACCACCGGATGGGTTTGGAGTCGGCGCAGGCGGTCTCCGAGGGGTGGCTGCACACCGGCGACGTCGGCCGCCTCGACGAGGACGGCTTCCTCTACGTGGTCGACCGCAAGAAGGACCTGATCATCCGAGGTGGCTTCAACATCCTGCCGCGCGACGTCGAGGAGGTGCTGCACCAGCATCCCGCCGTGGCCCAGGCGGCGGTGATCGGCGTCCCCGATCCGGCCATGGGTGAGCACGTTCGTGCCTATGTCGTGCTGAACGGGACGGCCGCCTCTCCCGACGAGCTGCTCGCCTTCTGTCGCGGCCGCCTGGCCGCGTACAAGTGCCCGTCCTCGCTGGTGGTGGCGCCGTCGCTGCCGATCAACGCCATCGGCAAGGTGCTCAAGAAGGAGCTGCGCGCCCAGCTCGCCGCCGAGAGTGCGGGATGATCATCGACAGGCAGCAGGTCGCCGCCGCCGAGCTCGAGCGGCGCACCGGTTGGGCGATCAAGGCGCAGGGCGCGTGCAAGGGCGAGATCTGCGTCCCCCTGCCCGGATCGCCGGTCACCACGGTGGACGCGGGGATGCTGTCGGAGCGTCTCGGCATGGCCCTGGTGCCCGAGCCGAAGCATGGGCTGTGGGCGTTGGGGCCGGAGACGCTGGGGGGCCACGCGCTGACCACCGCCGACGCGCCGGAGCTGGTCCTTCCCGACCTCGAGGGACGGCCGCTCGCGCTCTCGTCGCTGCGTGGCAGCAAGGTGATGCTGCTCGCCTGGGCGTCCTATTGAGGCTGCGCCTTCGACCTGCCCGTGTGGCAGGAGGTGCGCGAGGAGCTCCACCCGCGGAACTTCGAGTTGGTCACCGTCTGCCTCGACGTCGCCGGCGCGGCGGCGGCGAGGCCGTTCATCGAGGCCGCCCGGCCGCGACATCCGGCGCTGATCGACGTCGAGCACCGCACCGGTGAGGTGCTGGGGATGGTCAACATCCCCAGCGGTGTCTGGATCGACGAGGCGGGAGTGATCGTCCGGCCGGCCGAGCCGGCCTTCGCGCGACGTCCGCCCACCGGCGGCAGCGGTCCCGCCGCCGACGCGGGCGCCGACCGCATGACCCAGATCCTCGCCGAGGCGGCGCACATTCGCATCGATCCCGAGCGCTACCTGGTCGCGCTGCGCGACTGGGTGGAGCAGGGCGCGGCCAGCCCCTACGCGTTGCCGCCCGAGGAGGTGGTGCGGCGGTCGCGGCCGCGGCCGCCGGAGGCGTCGCGGGCGGCGGCGCACTTCGAGCTCGCCCAGCACCTGCACCGCGCCGGTCATGCCGGCGACGCCGTCGTTCACTTCCGCGAGGCGCACCGCCTGCAACCGGACAACTGGACGTACAAGCGGCAGGCGTGGTCGCTGGTGCCCTCGGTCGAGGGGCCGCTGGCGCGATACTGGCAGGGGCCGGCACCCGGCCGTGAGGACCAGTGGCCCTATGACGGCGACTGGCTGTCCGACGTGCGCCAGATCGGGCCGGAGAACTACTATCCCGCGCTCGACATGTGAGGAGGAAGGCGATGACCACGCTGACCGAGGCTCGCCCGGTCTCGCTGCCCGCGGGGATGCGCGGCATCGATCACTTCACGGCGGCGGACGCTGCCGAGCAGATGGGCACTCAGCTCCGCCTCATCCGTGAGGCGGCGCCGCGGTTCCGCGAATGGTTCGCCGCCACCGGCACCCCCGACTACGTGGGCACCTTCGACCTGATCACCCTGCCGTATCCGACCAAGTTCGGGCTCTTCCGTGCCCACCGCACCCCGGCGCCGTTCCTCACCATCACCAATCGCATGATGCTGCTGCGCTGGCGCGAGGAGGAAGGCCGCGTCCGCACCCTGCTCAGCGAGCCCAGCGACCATCTGCTGGGACGCAACACGCCGTATTTCGCCCGGCTGTCGGAGAAGACACCGAAGCAGTTCGAAACCCTCTTCAGCCGCACCTTCGGCGATGCTCCCGGCCAGCTTCGGCGCCTGGGCGTCGACCCCGCCGCGGTCGACTACATCACCTTCGACCATCTGCACACCCAGGACGTACGGCGCTGGCTGGGCACCAACGAGCCGGCTGCTGACATCTCGCCGTCCCACCCGGTGGAGCCGATCTTCCCCAACGCCAAGCTGATCGTGCAGCGCCGGGAGCTGGAGCTGCTGGCGGCGGACATGCATCCGTTGCAGGCGGCGTGGTACCAGCCGGCCGCCTATCGCGACCTGCGCGCCGGCACGGTGATGGAGATCGACGGCGACGTGCTGGTGGGTCCCGGCATCGCCCTGCTCGCCACCCCCGGCCACACCATCGGCAATCACACCCTGGTGCTCAACACCGCCACCGGCATCTGGGCGGTGAGCGAGAACGTCATCGCCACCGAGTGCCTGACCCCGGAGCACAGTCGCATCCCCGGGGTGTCGCGCTACGCCGCCGAGTGGCAGCAGGAGGTGATCCTCAACGCCAACACCATCGAGTCGACGGCTGAGCAGTACAACTCCTGCATCAAGGAGAAGAGCATCGTCGATCGCAGCCGTCGTGACCCGCGTTTCCTGCAGTACTTCCCCTCGTCGGAGCTGACCGCCAACCGGCTGTCACCAGGGACCGCGCCGACCTTCGTCCACGGGGGTATCTGGCACGGCACCCCGCCGCGGGTGGCCTAGCCGGGCCAGCGCAGGCGAGTCCATGGCTGGCAAGGTGAGTGAGCAGCCCCTCGTCAGCGTGGTCATCCCCGCCCACCAAACTCAGGGCGTCGAACGTGGCCTGCTGCGTGCCGACCCATCGGCAGGTGATGCGTCAGCGGGCGACAGGTCTGCCGGTACCGAAGCGATGAGGCGGAACGCCCCCGCGGGCGTCGCGGGGACGGCATTGGCGAGATTGGCAGGATCGGTTCATGGTGTGCGCACCCATGATCCGGTCTTCGCGCTGACCTTCGACGACGGCCCTCACCGGCTGAACACTCCCAGGATCCTGACCATCCTCGCTGACCGCGGCGCAAGGGCAACCTTCTTCGTCATTGTCCGCAATGCCATCGGTCTCCCCGGAGTGGTGGCCGACATCGTCGCGGCCGGCCACGAAGTGGCGCTCCATGGTCAGGATCACGTCGATCTGACGCGGTGCTCTCCACGAGCGGCCGCAGCAATGATCCGTGGTGCCCGAGATCGCCTGGAGCAGCTGATCGGGCGACGAGTCAGGTACTTCCGGCCTCCCTATGGGACGCAGAGCCTGGTCTCCTACATCATCGCGCGAGGATCAGGCATGGAGGTCGTCGGCTGGAGCTCGTCTCCCAGAGACTTTCTCGACCTCGACCTCGATCGCCATGTCGTGGTCGCCTTCGAAGAGTTGGAGCCCGGTGGGATCATGCTTGTGCATGATGGCGCACCGTCGGCACCGGGACGACGCGGCTGGCTGCTCGGTCGCCTTCTCGAAGAGGCTGGCCGTGGCGGCTGGACCGCCCTCACGGTGGGCGCCTTGTTGCAGCAGGGCGAACCCGTTCGTCGACTCTGGTTTCAGCGGCGCGCGGAAGCGGTTCTTGGCGAGTTGGCGCCCCTGTACCTAGCCGAGGAGCCGACCTCCGACGTCGCCGCCAGCCAGAATCTCACGAGCCAAGGCCGCTGCGGCGGACCAGCGACCGCCTGAGGATTCCCAGATATTGACTGCGGGCAGTGTCGTGGACGAGGCTGTGGTTGGCGCCGTGGAGGCGCCGCCGGGCGACCACGTGGGGCACTGAGACCATTCGAACCTCCCGATCAACCGCTCGCGCATACCACTCCGGCCAATCGGCGATTGCCGAGCCCGCGGGGAACAGGCCGACCTCAGCCATCGCGGCGCGGCGGGCCAGCAATGAGGACGTTCCGTGCCCCGACGCGACGACGCGAGGTCGCAGCCGAGCCGCGACGGCGGGTGGCGAATCGTCACTGATGAACTCTTCGATTCCGCCGAAGACGAATTCGATGGTGGGGTCGTCCTCGAGGCTGGCCAGCTGAGAGCGAAACCTACCGGGCATCGAAAGGTCGTCGGCGTCGAGCATGGCGACGTAGCGCCCGCGGGCGAGCAACAGACCTAGGTTGCGGGCCGCGCCGGCACCGGCATGCGGCTGGCGTACCGCTCGGACAGACGGCTCGTCCCGTTGCAGCTGGAGTGCCAGATCGAAGCTGCCATCACGCGACCCGTCGTCGACAATTACGATCTCCGTGCCGGGTAGTGCATCGGCAAGCACGCTCTCCACGGCCGCGGCGAGATAGCGGCGCGTCTCAAAAACAGGGATGAGCACGCTGATCGTCGGCGCCGGCGAGGAGGGTGCTGGCTGATGGACGGTACCCCCCGAAGCCGACCACATGGCACCGCTGTGATGCCTGGTACGACGACGATGGCTCGGACTGACCGTCAGCGGCTCCTTGAGGCGGCCGATCCTGGCCCCGCCCCGCTCGAGACGCTTCAGCAACTCGCCATCCTCTGCTGTGCCGCAGCGAGGGTCGAAACCACCGTGATTGAGCAACACCGGGACGCGGAGCATCACGGAGATCGGTAATCCATCGCCCGAGTCACTCAATCCACCGGAGCCCGCCTCAACGCCCAGATCGGCGAAGACTCCCGCCATGTGGGGGTGCTGGTCGAGCCATCGCCGCTGGTGACAGAGGCGGCCCGGGGCCATTCGGTCGGTGGCGTCGAGAAAGGTGATCCGCTCTCCGGAGGCAAGAGCGATTCCAATATTGCGTGCCATCGAGGGCCCTTGGGCCACGTCCAGACGGGCGATGCGGTCGGCGCCGCTCTCGGCAGCCACGCTGCAGGTGTCGTCGCGCGAGGCGTCGTCGACGACGATGATCTCGACAGGTCCACAGCTCTGCGCGCGCACGCTCGCGATGGCGCCCTTGAGGTGAATCGCCCCATTGCGAACTGCTATGACGATGCTGATGGGGACGCCAGTCAGGAGCGGGTCTCCAAGACCCGGCTGGTCACCGGGTGTGCGGCCACCCCTGTTCCTCGTCGACATCGTGGATGGGGTCGAGGGTGATGAGGTGCTGCATATCGGTGAAGCGATCCAACCGGGGAGCTCGGAAGGCCGTCCGAGCGCAGGCCGCAGCGCCGGACGTGGGCAGCTTGCCTGAGGGTATGGCACCGTCCGGGATCATCAACTCGTCGGCGCACAGTTCGCCGACGAATTCACTCACGACCCCTGCAATGGCGTCAGCGCTTTGCTCGTAACGGTCCGCGAGGAAGGCGGGGAGCTGATCGGAGGTGACCCCGGCCTCGAGCAGGTCCCAGATCTCAGCGGCCGTGTCGGTGAGGCTGTAGTACACGCCGGTGGCGAGCTTGATCACAACGACGTCGCCATCAAAGCTTTCGTGGATGACGTGAGGCGCGTTGACCCGAAGTCGCACGACCGGCATTGTAGGGAGGGCGTCGCCAATTGGCGAGGGTAGGGTAACGTCGGTCTCAGCGCTTACTCAGCTCCTGCCCCGCGGAGGGATCGGTACGCTGTGGTCGAAGTCCAGACCCGGTGGCCCCGGAGAGCCATGAGTGCGCCTCGTTCGCCTCGACGGCGCGTCCGTGCGCTGCGCCACCTCTGCCCGATGCTCGGGGGGAGGACCATGGCGTACCCCGATCGAAGGGCAGGCGACCCGGGGTGGACCGAGTGGCACGATGCGGTGGGCGTGGCCATGGAGCTCAATGTGGCACCGCAGCTCTGGTGCGCGCTTCGCGATCGCGGCTGCGCCTTGCCGGAGGACATCGCCGCGCTGCTGCGTGCGCATCACCGCTGGAATACGATCCGGAACCTCGCCTTCCAGCACCGTCTGGCGGAAGCCGTGGAGGCACTCAACCGAGTGGGGATCACCCCCCTGCTCTTCAAGGGCGCGGCGCAGCTCGTGGACGGCACCCTGGCGGATGCGGGAAGCCGGTGGATGGCCGACCTCGACGTGGCCGTTCCCACCGGTAGGCTGGCAAGAACTGTCGACGTCCTGCGCGACCTGGGATACGAGCCCGCACCCGGCAAGCCGTTTGTGCATGACCTCGCCCTGGCGCAACCCGGCGGACCCGGCCCGATCGAGGTTCACCTCGAGCTCGGTTCGCCGCCGATCCCGGCTGTCCTGTCCGCGGCCGAGGCCTGGGCCGAGAGCTCCGACATCGCGGTGGGCACGGCCCGAGCCCGGATGCTGTGTCCCACTCATCAGGTGCTGCACTGCGTTCTCCACGCCGCTGTCCAGGACCACAATCAGGCGGTGGCCGGGCTTCCCTTGCGCCACCTGCTCACCCTGACCAGCCTCATCCAGGTCCACGGTCGGTGCGTGGACTGGGCACTCATCGATGCCCGGATGGACGGACATGGCCTGTCGAGGGCGCTACGCAACCACCTGTGGTTGGCGCATCGATTCACTGGGTTGATGCTCCCGGAGGGTTACCCCGACGGCATGCGTCCAAGGTTCCATGAAGCGCGCGTGCTTGCCAATTTCGGGCTGGGGTGGCCGGCTCATCTTCGGCGCAACCTCCGCCTTGCATTCGCGCGCGACTACCTCGACGCGCTGTACTCGCACGGTGACCACCCGCTGAAGTTGGGCGCGGCCCGGGTTCGGCATGCGGTGCGCCTGCTCCACCGCGACGGCCGCGGCGTGCTGCACGCAGTCCTCAAACGAGGGAACTGACGAACGACGTCAGGCCGGCTCGCTGGCCCCGTTGCTGAGGGCGCGGGCGATCACCCGGCGCTGGATCTCCCGCGTCCCCTCGAAGATCGTGTAGATCTTGGCGTCGCGGTGCCAGCGCTGCACCGGGTAGTCGCGCACGTATCCCCAGCCGCCGAGGATGCTGATCGCCTGATCGGTGACCCAGTTGGCAACCTCGCCGGCCTTGAGCTTGGCCATCGAGCCCTCGGCCCGGGCGAAGGTATGTCCCTGCCGGCCCATCCAGGCGGCGCGCCAGCAGAGCAGCCGGGCGGCGTCGATCTCCACCGCCATGTCGGCGAGCAGGAAAGAGATCGCCTGATTGGTGATGATCGGGCGGCCGAACTGGCTGCGGGTGGTCGCGTACTCGAGAGCGAACTCGTGAGCGGCGCGGGCGATGCCGACCGCCTGGGCGCCGACCGACGGCCGCGACATCTCCAGAGTGCGCAGCGCCGCCGAGGTGCCTCGCGGAGCGCTGCCGTTTCCGCCACTGTTGGCAGGTACGGGGGCCTTGGCCAGCCTCTCCTCGAGCTTCTCCAGGCCGCCCAACAGGTTCGCCATGGGGACGCGCACCCCGTCGAGCACCACCTCGGCGGTGTGCGAAGCGCGAATGCCGAGCTTGCGGTGTTTGGCTCCCTGCGACAGACCCGGAGTGCCCTTCTCGATGACGAAGGTGGCCTGACCGCGGTGACCCAGCGAGGGATCGACGGTGGCGACCACCACGTGCACGTCGGCGATGCCGCCGTTGGTGATGAAGCACTTGGTGCCGTCGATGATCCAGTCGTTGCCCTCACGTCGGGCCCGGGTGCGCAGGCTGCCGACGTCGCTGCCGGAGTTGGGCTCGGTGATGGCGAAGGCGCCGAGCTTGATGTCGTCGGGGGTGCCGAAGCAGCGGGGCATCCATTCGATCATCTGCTCGGGGGTGGCGGCGGCGAAGATGCCGGCGCAGGCGAGCTGGGAGCCGAAGATGGAGAGCCCGATGCCGGCGTCTCCCCAGAAGATCTCCTCGTTGACCAGCGGCATGGTGAGCCCACTCTCCTCGCCGTAGGAGGTGTGGACGAACTCGAATCCGTAGAGGCCGATCTTGGCCGCCTCCTGGAGGATGGGCCAGGGCGTCTCCTCTCGCTCGTCCCACTCCGCGGCGGCGGGTCGGATCACCCGGGCGGCGAACTCGTGCGCCCAGTCACGGATGGTGATCAGGTCGGGCGTCAGCGCGAAGGAGGGCAGCGGGGCGGTGGTCGGCTGGGTCGTGGCCATGCTCATCTGGCACGATAAAATGTTGCAGTGGGGAGTGTCAAGGTTTCACGCCGACCTTGATCAGCCGGCGCAGAGAGCGCTCGATCTCCTGGGCGAAGATCAGCCGCACCGCCTCGACCCCGAGGGGCCGCAGCGCCTCCAGGGCGGCACCGATCTCTGCCGGTGCGACCCGGCGGCCGAACCCTGTTCCGACGCGGGAGGCGAAGTGGGCCACCAGCTCGTCGGCCGCCCGTGCCAGGCGGCGCCGGAGGATCGCCGCGGCGCCGGCGGCCGTCTCCAGATCAATTCCCGACTTCTCGAGCTGCAGTGTCACCCGCAGCAAGCCGGGGCTGGGCACCAGGTATCCGGCGCTGCGGCCGCCACCCTGGCGTCGCACCAGCCCGGCCTCCTCCAGGGACCCAAGTCCCTCGCGGTCGCGCCCGGAGACCCGCCTCAGCTCCGCCTCGCTGACGAGCTTCGGCGCATCCTCCGACCACGGTGTGGCCAGCCGCTCATCGAGCCCGAGCCATCGGTTGACCGAGAGGTTGTCGCCGGCGCCGTGCCGAACCAGGTCGCGAATGGCGGCGATGCGCAGCCCGCGCGACTGCAGCATCTCGATCAGCCGCAGCCGCTCGGCGTGCTCCTCGTTGTAGACGGCTACCCGGCCGCGGCGCTCGGGAGCGGGCAGCACCCCCTGGGTCTGGTAGAAGCGGATGGTGCGACTGGGTACCCCGGTGAAGGCGGCCAAGCCGTCGACGGTGTAGCTGGCAGGGCTGCCGTCGGTTGGGCCAGGGCTCGATCCGTCCGTCACCCGCATCTCCCGCGAGCAGCCGCACGCCGGGGCGGCGACCGCCGCTGCCCGCGTCGTGCGGTTCTCTCAGCAGACGGCAGTGTAACAGTGAGCGCTGCTACAGAGCCGCGCGGGGCCGGGGTCCGGCGACCACGGGGCGGCCCCGAAGCGCCGGTCCCCGCGGCCGCGAGTCCCGGCTAGGCGACGCGAACGCGAGTCGCGCGCGGGCCGCGCTGGCTGGGCTCGACGTCGAAGGTGACCTGCTCGCCACCGGCGAGAGAGTCGAAGCTGGTGGTCGCCTCGAGCGCGCTCCGGTGGAAGAAGTACTCCTTGCCGTCCTCGGCGGTGATGAAGCCGAAACCACGGTCGTGGACCAGCTTCTTGATGGTTCCTGTGGACATCTCTGTCTCCTACCTTCCCGATTCGATCGAACGAACGCCCGCGTCGTACGAGAAGGGAGACGATCCACGGCGAACCCCGCCGGCTGCCGGCGAGGACTCGAGTCTAGCACGCGCCTCCGGGGCCCCCGGGGTCCGCGCCGGGGTCAGTCGCGGCGGAGGACGTCGGGGCTGAGCTGCTCGAGCGCGGCCAGACCGCTCAGCGCCATCGCCAGGTCGAAGTCGGCGAGAAACGCGCGCAGCACGGCCGTCACGCCCCGCTCGCCGCCCAGGCCGAGACCCCACATGTACGGCCGGCCGATCAGCACCGCGCGCGCGCCCAGTGCCAGCGCCTTGACGATGTCGGAACCGGTGCGGATGCCGCTGTCGAAGAGCACCGGCATGGCGCCGCCGGCGGCCTCGACCACGGCGGGCAGCGCGTCGAGGGCACCCACGGCGCCGTCGACCTGGCGTCCACCATGGTTGGAGACGATGATCCCGTCGACCCCCGCCGCCGCCGCCCGCCGCGCGTCGTCGGGATGGAGGATTCCCTTGAGCAGCAAGGGGAGGCGGGTGTTGTCGCGAAGGAAGGTGATTCGCTCCCAGGTGAGCGTAGGATCGGCGAACACCGCTGCCCAGTGCAGCAGCGCGCTCATCAGGTCCTCCTCCGGCGGTCGCGGCAGCGCGGCGCGGAAGACGGGATCGAAGAGGTAGTTGGCCATGCCCTCGCCGCGCAGGAACGGGAGGTAGGCGAGGCGCAGGTCGCGAGGACGCCAGCCGAGCATCGGGGTGTCGAGGGTGACCACCACGGCGCGGTATCCCGCCTGCTCGGCCCGCCGCAGCAGGCTGACGGTGAAGTCGGGATCGCGCGGCCAGTAGAGCTGGTACCAGCGCGGCGCGTCGCCTCCCGCCGCGGCGACCTCCTCGAGCGTCTTCGACGAGGCGGTGCTGAGGACGATGGGCACCCCGAGCGCGGCGGCGGCGCGGGCCACGGCGACCTCGGCATCGGGATGCACGATCGACTGCACGCCCACCGGTGCCAGCATCAGCGGCGCCGGCATCTCGGTGCCGAGCACGGTGGTGGCGAGATGGCGCCGTCCGACGTCGCGGAGCATCCGCGGCACGATGCGCCAGCGACGGAACGCCTCGCGGTTGGCATGCACCGTGTCCTCGGAGCCGGCACCACCGGCGACGTATCCGAAGGCGCCGGGGTCGAGCACCTCGCGCGCCGCCCGCTCGAGCTCGTCGTAGGTGAAGGGGAGCTCCGGCAGCCGCCCGCTCAGCCCCTCCAGGTAGATCTCGAACTGGTAGTTGCCGAACGGGGTCTCGGGGTCGGACATCAGGGTCAGGGCCCGCCGCGGGCATACAGCGTCTGGCCGGTCACGAAGCTCGACTCGTCGCTGCAGAAGAAGGCGATGCAGCTGGCGATGTCCTCGGGCTGGGCGACGCGGCGCAGGGGGATGGCCTCGGCGCGCGTCCGCTTCATCTCCTCGAAGTCCATGCCGATGCGTTCCGCGGTGGCGCGGGTCATCGCCGTCTCGACGAAGCCGGGGGCGATGGCGTTGACGTTGATGTTGAACGGGCCCAGCTCGATGGCAAGGGTCCGGGCCATGCCCTGCAGCCCTGCCTTGGCGGTGGTGTAGTTGGTCTGGCCTCGGTTGCCGAGGGCGGAGGTGGAGGAGAGCAGCACCACCTTTCCGTAGCGCTTCTCCACCATCACCCGCTGGGCCGCCTGGATGCAGAGAAAGGTCCCCTTGAGGTGGGTGTCGATGACCGCGTCCCAGTCCTCCTCGCTCATCCGGTGCAGCAGGTTGTCGCGGAGGATGCCGGCGCAGCAGACCAGAATGTCGAGGGTGCCGAAGCGCTCCACGGTTCGGGCGACGGCGGCGTCGACCTCGCTGCGCTTGCTGACGTCGCAGCCGATCGCCAGCCCGCTGTATGCGAAGCCATCGCTCACCTGCCGCGCCTGGGACTCGTCGAGGTCGAGGACGGCGACGCGGGCGCCCTCGGCGGCGAAGAGGCGAGCGGTGGCGGCGCCGATGCCGCGCGCCGCGCCGGTGACCAGGGCCACCCGGTTCTCGAATCTCATGCTTCCTCCTTGCGCAGCAGCAGGCTGACGACTGCGCTGGCCTCTCCGACGGTCACCTCGCCCTGGGTGATCACCGCCCGGCAGCGGAAGATCGAGCGGCCACGATGCCGCACCTCACCGTGGGCGCGCAGCGGTCCCGGAGCGGCGGGCCGCAGGTATTCGACCTGGAGCTGGGCGGTGGCGACGCCCTCGCCGGGTCCGCAGAGGGTGCGGGCGGCCGCCGCCATGGCGGCGTCGGCCACGGTGGCCAGGACGCCGCCGTGGAGGAAGGCACCGCGCGTCGACTGCTGACCGTGCTGCTCGGCGGTGGGAGACGCGGCGATGGTGGCCTCACCCGGGCCGGCGTCCACCACCCGCATGCCGAGGTTGGCCCACATGCCGTAGCTCCCGGTTTCGGTCATCCATCGCCGGATCTGCTCGAGCCCGCTCTCGTCCCGCTGCGGGCTGGTCACGCGACCACCCGTCGCCGGCGGAGCCCGGCGATCCCGGCGGCGTCGTAGCCGATGCCGGAGAGGATCTCGTCGGTGTGCTCACCCAGCAGCGGCGGCGGCAGTGCCTGACGGGCGCGCGCTCCGTCGCAGCTGAACGGCATGTCCACCAGGCGAAGGTCGGGCACGCGCGGATGGGGGAGTGGCGCGAGCAGCCCGAGGGCCTCGAGCTGCGGGTCGTCGACCAGGTCGGCGATGCTGCGGACCCGGCTGCAGGGCAGCCCCTCGGCGGTGAGCAGCGCCTCCCACTCGGCGGCGGTGCGCGTCCGCAGACGCTCCTCGACCACGCGGTGCAGCTGGGCGCGGTGCTCGACGCGGGAGGCGTTGGAGGCGAAGCGCGAGTCGTCGGCCAGCTCGGCCATCCCGAGCGCCGCCGCCAGCCGGCGAAACTGGCGGTCGCTGGGCGCGCCGGCGAAGAGCGGGGCGTCGGCGGCGGCGAAGACCTCGTAGGGCGCGATCATTGCCGTCTGCGAACCGAGCCGCTCCGGCAGCGTGCCGCCGCCGAGGTAGCCGGTGATGTGGTAGCCGAGCCAGGCGACCGCGGTCTCGAAGAGACTGGTCTCCACCGTGCAGCCGAGGCCGGATCGCGCCCGCTCCTGCAGCCCCGCCAGGATGCCGATGGCCGCCCACATCCCGGCAGCGATGTCGACGATGGCGGTGCCGATGCGCACCGGAGCACGCTCGGGCTCACCGGTCATGCTCATCAGGCCGGAGTACGCCTGCAGCAGCGGGTCGTAGCCGGGGCGGTCACGCATCGGCCCGCGGGCGCCAAAGCCGCTGATCGAGCAGTGGACCAGGCCGGGGTTGTCGGCGCGCAGCTGCTCGGCGCCCAGGCCGCGACGGGTCAGCGCCCCGGGGCGGAAGCTCTCCACCATCACGTCGGCCCCTTGGGCCAGCCGGCGCACGATGGCAGCACCCTCGTCGGCGTCAAGGTCCACGCCGAGGCTGCGCTTGTTTCGGTTGACGCTGAGGAACATGGCGCTCTCGCCGTTCCACGACGGCGGTGACCAGTCGCGGGTGTCGTCGCCGCCGTCACAGCGTTCCACCTTGACGGTGTCGGCGCCGAGGTCGGCCAGGATCATGGTGCAGTAGGGGCCGGCGATGTTGCGGGTGAGGTCGAGGACCCGAATCCCGTCGAGGGTGCAGCGCATCGGCTGCGGAGGATAGCGAAGCTGGCGTGGCCCGCAGTAGCCTTGCGCCGCGCCGGACCGAGGTCGGAGGCTGCCAGCATGGACGTGGTGGTGGAGCGGAACGTTCCTGCCACCATGCGCGACGGAGCGGTGCTCCGTGCCGACGTCTTTCGCCCCGCCGAGGCGGGCCGGTACCCGGTGCTGGTGCAGCGCACTCCCTACAACAAGGAGATGCTGCCCCTGACTGCGCTCACCCTCGACCCGATCCGGGCCGCCGCCTCCGGATACGCAATCGCTCTGCAGGACGTGCGGGGGCGCTGGGCCTCGGATGGTGAGGTGTTCTACCTGTACCGACACGAGTTCGACGATGGCCACGACACCGTCGCCTGGGCGGCGTCGCTGCCCTACGCCGACGGTCGGGTCGGCCAGTACGGCGTGTCCTACATGGGCCAGACCAGCTGGCAGACCGCCACCACCGCGCCGCCGGCGCTGGGCGCCATCGCCCCCACCACCGCCCCCAACGACTTCGCCCTGAACCACGTCTGGCGCGGCGGCGCGCTCGCCTGGGGCCTGGAGCTGTACTGGTCTCTGCAGGCGATCGGTCTGGCGGCGATGATCCGCGCCAAGCGAGGGACTGCCCAGCTGGCGCCGGCGATGACCGAGCTGGTCGACGCCGTCGACGGCTACGAGCTGACGGCGCGTCACCTGCCGCCACGCACGCTGCCGGCCGCCCGCGAGGACGATCCCCGCTTCATCCCCTTCTTCCGGGATGTTCTTGCCAATCCAGGCCGCAACGAGTTCACCGCTGGGCTCTCGGTGAGCGGGCGACACCGATCGGTGCGGGTGCCGGCGCTGATCGTGGCCGGCTGGCACGACCTGCTGCTGGCGGCCGACCTCGACCATTTCGCCGCGGTGCGCCGTGACGCCGCCACCGAGGTGGCGCGTGAGCACAGCCGCATCATCATCGGTCCCTGGTCGCACGGGATGTTCAACAACATCGTCGGCGACGTCGACTTCGGGCTGCGCGCCAGCGGGCTCTACCTCGACCTGCGCGAGGACCTCACCGCGCTCCACCTGCGCTGGTTCGACCACTGGCTCAAGGATGCGGCCAACCGGGTCGAGGAGGAACCTCGGGTGCGCCTCTTCGTGCAGGGACGCAACCGCTGGCGCGACGAGGACGACTGGCCGCTGCGTCGGGCGGTGCCGACCGCCTGGTATCTCGCGGCCGGTGGTGGCCTCGGCCGCGGCGTGCCCGCCGCCGGCGAAGCTCCCGACGCCTACGTCTACGATCCCCAGGAACCGTGCCCCACCCGCGGCGGAACCGTGCTGATGCCACACACCTTCCCCGCGGGCCCGGTCGACCAGGCGGCGATCCTCGCCCGCCGCGACGTCCTGGTCTACACATCGGCGCCGCTCACCGCCGAGCTCGAGGTCACCGGCCCGGTCGCCGCGGCGCTCTTCACCAGCAGCAGCGCGCCCTCGACGGATTGGCTGGTCAAGCTCTGCGACCTCGATCCCCGCGGTCGAACCCTGAACGTCTGCGACGGGATCGTCCGGGTCGGTGCCGAGGCGGCCGGAGGCGATCCCCTGGTCGAGCCGGGCACCGTCGCCTGTCACGCCGTCGACATGTGGGCGACCTCGTATGTGTTCCTCCCCGGCCATCGGCTGCGGGTGATCGTCACCTCGAGCGACTTCCCTCGCTACGATCGCAATCCCAACACCGGTGAAAGCGCGCTCGACGCCACGGTGACGGTGCCGGCGGTGCAGCGCGTCTTCCATGACGCCGAGCGCCCGTCGCATCTGCTGCTGCCGGTGGTGCCGCCGGCCTTGGGGTGAGAGCGTGGGCGTCAGCGAGGTCGCGGTCTCGCCGCTGCCGCCGGAGCGCTTCGAGCCCCTGCTCACCGACGACGGGCGGGCCCGCCTTCGCAGCCAGGGCGATCGGGCCCGCCGGCTGCTGGCGGACCGGACCATCTGGAACGTCAACTCCACCGCCCGCGGCGGCGGTGTCGCCGAGATGCTGCGCTCGCTGCTCGCCTACGCCCGCGGTGCCGGCATCGATGCGCGATGGCAGGTGATCAGCGGCAACGACGAGTTCTTCGCGATCACCAAACGCATCCACAACAACCTCCACGGGGCCGCCGGCGACGGCGGTCCGCTGGGAGAGAGCGAGCGCCGCGTCTACGACGCGACGCTGGGGCGCGACGGCGGCGAGCTGGCGGCCCTGATGAGACCGGCGGACATCGCCATCCTTCACGATCCCCAGACCGCAGGACTGGTCCCGCTTCTCCGGCGCCGTGGTCATCACGTCATCTGGCGGTGCCACGTCGGGGTCGATCTGCCCAACCAGCTGGCACGCCGCGCCTGGGACTTCCTCCGGCCCTACGTGGTCGAGGCGGACCTCTGCGTCTTCTCGCGCGAGGCGTTCGAATGGGACGGTCTCGATCGCGCTCGCATGGTGGTGATCCCACCCACCATCGACGCCTTCTCTGCCAAGAACCAGGAGCTCGACGGGACGCGGGTCGACGGCATCCTCCGCGCCGCCGGCGTCATCGACGGCGCTGCCCCCAGGCCGGTGCCGTTCACCCGCCAGGACGGCAGCCGGGGCACGGTCGAGCACCGCGCCGACATGCTCGAGGAGTCGCCCATCGGCTCGGGCATCACCCTGGTCACCCAGGTCTCGCGCTGGGACGGCCTCAAGGACCCGGTCGGGGTGCTGCGCGGGTTCGCCGAGAACGTCAGCCCGAGCTGCGACGCACACCTGATGCTCGCCGGGCCGGCGACCGCCGCCGTCAGCGACGATCCCGAGGGCGCTGCCACCTTTCGGCAGGTGGTGGCGGCGTGGCGTGCGCTTGCGGACGAGCCGCGCTCGCGGGTGCATCTTGCCAGCCTGCCGATGCAGGACGGTGAGGAGAACGCGGTGATCGTCAACGCGGTGCAGCGACGCTCGCAGATCGTGGTGCAGAAGAGCCTCGCCGAGGGCTTCGGGCTGACCGTCGCCGAGGCGATGTGGAAGGCGCGGCCGGTTGTCGCCAGCCGCATCGGCGGCATCCAGGATCAGATCGAGGACGGCGTGACCGGAATCCTGCTCGACGACCCGCACGACCTGCGCAGCTTCGGTGCCGCCGTCCGCCGCCTGATCGACGACCCGGCGCGCGCGGCCGCCATCGGTGAGGCGGCGCAGCGGAGTGTGCGCGACAGGTTTCTGGAAGCGCGTTCGCTGATCACCTACGTCGACCTGCTGGCGGGACTGGTGGGGTCGGGACCGCAGGCCTGACGTCCGGTTCGCCTCAGCTGGTGGCGGCGATGAAGTCCACCACGATCCCGCCGAGCTCGGTGCCGCGGTCCTCGGGGAGAAAGTGACCGGCCCCGGCGACGATGGTGTGGGGCTGACCTGCGGCGCCCGGTACGGTGCTCTGCAGCAGAGGAGCGGCGCCGCGGGTGATGGGATCGGAGTCGCCGAAGGCGCAGAGGAACGGCCTGCGGAAACGGGCCAGCTGCTCCCAGGCCGCCCGATTGGCGGCGGCGCTGGGATCGTCGGGAGTGATCGGCACCAGCAACGGCATCTGCCGCGGCCCCGCCTTGTAGCTCTCGTCGGGAAAGGGCGCGTCATAGGCGGCGATGACGTGCGCGGGCAGACGGGTGACGCAGCCGCTCGCCACCAGCCCGCCGACGTGGAGCTCGGGTGCCTCCTGGGTGTGCTTGCGAAATGCGTGCCAGATCTCCGGCATCGGCACATCGCCGGTGGGAAGCCCGGTGTTGGTCGCCACCACGCGGGCGAAGCGATCAGCGTGCTCGGCGACGAGGCGCAGCCCGATCAGACCGCCCCAGTCGTGACACACGAGGGTGATGTCACGCAGCTCCAGCTGCTCGACCAGGCTGCGCATCCAGTCCACGTGGCGCTGATAGGTGTGGTCTTCGCGACGCACCGGCTTGTCGGAGCGGCCGAAGCCGACCAGGTCGGGAGCGACCACCCGGTGGCCGGCGGCGGCGATGATCGGCACGGCGCTGCGGTAGAGGTACGACCACGAGGGCTCGCCGTGGAGCAGCAGCACCGGGGCTGCGCCGGGCGGCCCTTCGTCGAGGTGGTGGATCCGCACCCCGTCGACCTCGACGTGGTGTGGCGCGAACGGGTAGGCGGGAAGGGCGGCGAAGCGCTCCTCCGGCGTCCTGCACAGCTCCAGCGACATCACCCCTCCGGTCCCGGCGACGCGTCCGATGGGCGCCGGGCGACCGATCCCGGCGGTTTCTCGGAATCGGTAAGGTACGGGGTGATGGGAAGGGAGCGCTGATGCGGGTCGGCCTCTTCTACGAGCACCAGCTGCCACGCCCCTGGGACGACGGCGCCGAGGAGCGGCTCCTCGGCAACGCCCTCGAGCAGGTCGAGCTCGCCGACCGCACCGGCTTCGACACCGTCTGGGAGGTCGAGCACCACTTCCTCGAGGAGTACTCGCACTCGTCGGCGCCGGAGGTCTTCCTCGCCGCCGCCAGCCAGCGGACGTCGCGGATCCGCCTCGGCCACGGCATCGTCCAGCTGCCCCCCGGTTTCAACCACCCGGCCCGCGTCGCCGAGCGTATCGCCACCCTCGACCTGATCTCCGGCGGCCGGGTGGAGTTCGGCACCGGCGAGTCCAGCTCGCAGATGGAGCTGGGCGGCTTCGGCGTCGACCGGGAGCTCAAGCACCCCCAATGGGAGGAGTCGCTCGACGTGGTGACCCGCATGCTGGTGGAGACACCCTTCGCCGGTCACCAGGGACAGTTCCTCTCGCTCCCTCCCCGCAACGTGGTGCCCAAGCCCAAGCAGCGACCGCATCCGCCGCTGTGGATGGCGTGCAGCCGCCGGGAGAGCATCCTGCTGGCCGCGCGCAAGGGGATCGGCGCGCTCTCCTTCTCCTTCGTCGAGCCCGAGCAGGCCAAGCAGTGGGTCGACGACTACTACCGCATCATCGCCTCCGACGAGTGCGTGGCGGCGGGATTCGCCGTCAATCCCAACGTCGCGGTGGTGCTGCCGTTCATGTGTCACGAGGACGAGGCCACCGCCATCGACCGCGGCATCGACGGCGGCCACTTCTTCGGCTACTCGCTGGCCCACTACTACGTGTTCGGCGAGCACCGGCCGGGGATCACCAACCTCTGGGAGCAGTTCAACCGCGACCGCAACGAGCGCGGGTTCGCACGCGAGATCGTCAGCGCCGACCAGGGGCCGCTGGCGGTGCGGCTGCTGCAGCAGGGTCTCGGCTCACTGCGCGGCGCCATCGGCACACCGAGGCAGGTGGCCGATCTGCTGCAGCGCTACCAGGCCGCGGGAATCGATCAGGTGATCTTCGTCGGCCAGGCCGGTGGCAACCGGCACGAGCACATCTGCGAGAGCATCGAGCTCTTCGGCCGCACCGTGCTCCCCGACATCGCGGCGGCGGTCGAGCAGCGCGAGGCGGCCAAGCGCGAGTGCCTCGCCGCCGCCTGCGAGCGCGCTCTCGCCCGGCGCCGCCCGGCTCGGTCAGCGCCCGCCGAGTACCTGGTCACCCCGGCGGGTGAGCCGTCGCCGGCAGCGTCGGTGTATCGCGCGCCGGCACCGGGCAACGGCAGCGTTCCCTCGGCCCTGGCAGCGCGCGCCCGGCGTGCCGGAGAGGCCGCCTTCGTCAGGCTGGTCCGCGGGCGCAGCGACTATCAGCTCGACCGCATCGTCGGCTCGCGCCCGGGGCTGACGGTGCTCTTCCGCGGCATGGAGCGCAGCTTCCAGCCCGACCACGCTCACGGCTTCAGCGGCGAGGTGCAGTACCAGCTGACCGGACGGCGGGGGGTGACGCCGTGGACCCTGCGGATCGCCGACCGCCACGCCGAGGCGCGTCCCGGTGTCGCCAGCAGACCGGCGGTGACCATCCGCATGCCGGTGGCCCGTTTCGCCCGGCTCGCCGCCGGCGAGGCCGACCCCGGCCAGGTCTTCCTCGAGGGCGGCATGGAAATCGAGGGAGACCTGGCGGTGGCGGCGCGGCTGGGCGAGATGTTCGCCGGCCCGCACTAGCCGCCAGGTCGGGGCGCTCCGCAGGGCGGCCGCCAGGGCCGGCCGGAGCGTTCGCTCAGCTGGGGCGCAGGCTGGCCGCCGCCACCGCGAGCTGGGTGGGGCCGGCGCCGCCGCCACGTGGCGCCGAGATGGCAACGAAGAGATAGCAGTGGGTCCCGTCGCAGGTCGACTGCAGCCACTCCGTCTGTTCCAGGGTCAGCGGCAGCGGTCCCGACGCGGTGCTGCGAGACGGCGCGGTGGTGGAGCGCCACCAGCTCACCGACATCTGGCTCCATAGCTTTGCCGGGGTCAGCCCCCAGGCCATGAGGGTGCCGCTGTCGCCGGCGGCGGGCACCGATTCGGTCGCCCCCCAGGCGGTCACCGGCCAGCCGGCAGGGAGCTGCACCCAGGGTCCGCCGGTGGCGGCGTGGACCCAGCTGTAGCCGGGACTCGACGCCTGCAACGGCAGGCCCGCCAGCGGAGTCACCGGAAGCGCGGGCAGCGGCAGGACATCGCACAGCGGCTGGAGCTGCTGTGCCGGGCAGGGGGTGGGCGTGGGCGTCGGCTTCGGAGTTGGCGTCGACGTGCTCCCGGTGTCCGGGGGAACGACGACCACTCCCGTGTCAGGTGTGGGGAAGACGATCGGCGTGGTGACCGCAGGCGCATTCGGAAGTGGGATCGCCGGCGGCGCGGCGGGTGGCCCGGCCGGAGGAGCGGAACCGGCTACCGCCGGCGCGCGATTCGGTGCCAGGTGTTGGGCGGCGGTCTCCAGCGCCGGCGACTGGAAGGCGACCGCGGCCACGACCAGGGCCGCGGCCGCCGCCATGGCCATCTCGCCGACCTGGCGGAAAGGGACGCGGAACTGGTCGCGCGCCGGGAGGCCCGCCAGCGCCGGCTGCGTCTCATCGGTGCGCTCCTCGGCCGGCAGCTCAGCCACCTCGACCAGTGCCGCGGCGGAGACGCCTGAGCGCTGCAGGGCACGCTCGTCGGTGCCGAGGTAGCTGGCAATGACCGCCGGCAGCTCGAGCACTGTCGCCGGCGGTCCGTCGGCGATGAGGCGGCCCGATTCCATCACCAGCACCCGGTTGGCGATGCGTCGAACCAGGGGCACGTCGTGCTCGACCAGCAGCAGGGTTGCTCCTGCCAGCTCGCGCAGTCGCAGGATCACCTCGCCGAGCGCCTCGACTTCGCGCTGGGCGATGCCCGAGGAGGGCTCGTCGAGCAGGATCACCCGGGGCTGCTGCGCGTAGACGCAGGCGAGGTCGACGATGCGCCGCGTCCCGGTGGAGAGCTCGCTGATGAAGGTGTCGGCCCAGGCGTCCAGGCCGAAGAGATGCACCGCCTGCTGCGCCTGCTCGCGCAAACGCCGCTCTCTCATCACGGCGCCGGGCCATGCCATCAGCTCGGCGCACATGCCGGGGTCCTCGGCGTGCCGCTGCAACGCCAGCGAGACGGTCTCGCGCACCGTCAGGCCGGGGAACAGGCGGGCATCCTGGAAGGAGCGCCCCAGGCCGGCCCGGGCCCGCATCTGGGGCGGCAGACCATCGACGGGCACACCGGCCACGGTGACGCGTCCGTGGTGGGGGACCAGGCCGCTGATGGCGTCGAACATGGTGGTCTTGCCGGCGCCGTTGGCGCCGATCACCCCGACCAGCTGACCAGACGGCACCTCGAAACTGACGTCAGACACGGCGGCCAGGCCGCCGAAGGTCACCCCCAGTCCCTCGACGGTGAGCAGTGGCGCGGCGCCGTCGAGGCGCACCACCTGGCCGGTGAGATCGATGCTCATGTCGCGGTCACCGCGCCCAGGAAGACGGAGCGCACCAGGTCGGGACGGCGCAACAGGTCCTGCGGTGCCCCGCTGAAGCGGACCCGTCCCTTCTCCATGAAATAGGCACGTTCGCAGAGCAGCGCGGCGATGTTGACAGACTGCTCGACCACCACCAGGGTCAGGCCGCGCTTGCGCAGGTCGGCGACGACGCCGATCAGCTCCTCGACGATGCGAGGGGAGAGCCCCAGGGTCAGCTCGTCGAGGAGCAGCAGCTGGGGCCGGCAGACCAGCGCCTGCGCCACCCCGAGCATCTGCCGCTCCCCGCCCGACAGCAGGGCGGCGGGCTGGTCAATGCGGGCCTGGAGCTTGGGGAAGAGCTCGAGGGCCTCGTCGATCGCTGCGTGCGACGCTTCGCGCTCGCGCCGGTAGAGCCACGTCGCCAGCCGCAGGTTCTCGCGCACGGAGAGGTTGGCGAAGACGGCGCGGCCGCCGGGCATCAGCACGATGCCGCGACGGGCCACCTCCTCGGGAGGCATTCCGGTGATGTCGACACCGGCGTGGAAGACACCGCCGCGGTGCGGCTGCAGGATGCCGGCCACCACCTTGAGCACCGTCGACTTGCCGGCGCCGTTGGTGCCCAGCAGCCCCACCGTCTCACCCGGCTGGACCTCGAGACTGGCGCCGAAGAGCACCTGGTTACCTTCATAGGCGAACTCGATGCCCACCACCTCGAGCGCCGGCGTCGCGCCCTCCTCCGGGCTGCGGCGGCGAGTCTGCACCGCAAGCTCGCGCGCTGCCGCCACCGCGTCCTCGAAGGCGCTGGTCATGGCGCTGCCGATGATCAGGCCACCGAAGGCCAGAAGTGCTCCGGCGGTGGCCAACGCTGTGCGGTCGCCGTGGGCGGTGGCGATGCTGCCGATGAGCGCGGTGCCCACCAGAGTTCCCAGGCCGAGGGCGAACTCTGCACCGGCCAGGCCGGTGGAGCGTATCCGGGGCGGGCTGACCAGCGCCAGCACCTGGGTGAACGGCGCGTAGTAGATGCCGCCGAGGAAGCTCGACACCACCGCGGCCGTGACCGACATCGCCGCGGTGTGGGCTATCGCCGCTGCCACCACCGCCAGTGAGGCGGTGGTGATCGAGGCGCCGGCGTAGTACAGCTGACCGCGCACGGTGCGGCCGCTGAGCCGCTGCCCCAGGACGCCGCCGGCGAGCAGGCCGAGGAGCAGTGCGATTCCCGACAGCGTGGCGGCGACGCCGCGTTGGAAGTCGCCCATCCCGTACACGTCCTTGTAGAAGAGCGGGAAGAGCGTGAGCAGCGGAATATAGGCGCCGCCGATGATGAAGGAGGCGATCCACACCCTCCGCAGGGTGCGGTTGAGCCAGAGTCGCCGCATCGCCGCCGACAGGCGAACCGGCTGGCCGCGGACGTGTGCCAGACCCTCGTGGGCGCCACGCGCCGGATCACGCAGCATTCCGGCGACGTAGGCGAAGGCGAAGGAGGGCATGCCCACCACCACGAACGCGACGCGCCAGTTGCTGACCTGAGCGACGCCCCCGGCGATCAAGGCGCCGAGGACGAGCCCGGCCGGCTGGCCGATCCGGTGCATCGCGAAGGCGCGCGGCCGCATTCGCTGCGGATACCAGTCGGCGAGAAGCGACTGCTGGATGGGCAGGTTGGAGACCTCGCCGACACCGGTGAACAGACGGGCGATCACGAAGAGGACGATGGCCGGGGCGAGGGCACTGCCGACCGTCGCCAGGCCGAGCACCAGCGCCAGCACGACCACGATGTCGATGCGGGAGATGCGATCGCCGGCGTAGCCGAGGGGGAGCGCGGCGCAGGTGGCGAGGAAGCCGGCGCCGCCACCGATCAGCAGAATCTGCCCGTCGTTGAGGTGGAAGGTGTCGCGGATGTCGGGAGCCAGCACGCCCGAGGCCGACAGGTCGGCGTAGGCGAGGAAGACGATCAGGAAGAGCGACACCACCGGAAGGACGGGATGACCCTCTTCGCCGAGGAGCCGCCGCGACAGGCTGCGGCGCGGTGCGGTGAGCGGCAGTGGCGTCGCCGTCATCGTCCGCCTCCGGCCGGTGCTCCCACCGGCACGCTGCTGTCGGGGCCCGGTGTCGGCGGCGGAGCGGCGGTCGGGCCGAGACGCCGCGCGGCGATGGCGCGGACGATGGCGTCGCGGGTGTCGTAGACCACCTGACCCAGGCCTCCGGGAGCGAGATAGAGAACCAGCAGGATGCCGATGCCGCCGGCCAGCAGGTCGAGCCCGGGCAGGTTGAGGCTGTTGGCAAGTGATTCGACGCCGATGATGAAGGCGGTGCCGATCGTGGCCCCGACGGGCGAGCCAAGGCCGCCGAAGACGACGATGGCGAAGAGGAAGATGCTGACCACCGGGAGGAATGCCTTCGACGACGCCGAGCCGGATCCGAGGGCGTTCACCTGGAAGGCGTACAGCCCGCCGGCGACGGCGGCGATGAAGCCGCTCAAGGCAAAGGCGGCGAACTTGGCCCGCAGCGGTGAATGGCCGAAGGCGACGCCACCGCTCTCGTTGTCACGCATGGCGACCAGCTCGCGACCACGGCGACTTCGCCGGAAGTTGGTCACCGCCACGAAGGCGAGTGCGAACAGGGCCAGGACCACGTAGTAGAAGGTCGCCTCATCGAAGGTGTTGAAGCGGCCGAACAGGGATGGCCGTGGCAGGAACGAAGGTAGCTGCACGACGTCGAACTGGAAGAGCGCTGCATCGGCGGCCACGGCGAAGCCGAGGGTGACGACGGCGAGCAGGTAGCCGCCGATGCGCAGTGCCGGCAGGGCGACGACCATACAGACGATGGCGCCGACCACTCCTGCGAAGGCAAGCGCCACGAAGAAGTCGTTGGCCACGGCATGCCCCTGCATGGCGCTGAAGAACCGCCCCGCGGCAAACGTCCCCACCCCTGCGAATGCCCACTGGCCAAGCGAGATCTGTCCTGCGTAGCCCGACAGAACGACCAGAGAGAGGCCCACCATTGCGTAGATCAGGAAGGTCTGCGCCTCGACGATCTGGTAGGGCTGGAGCAGCTGGGGCACGACGACCAGGGCGGCCGCGCACAGCAGCGGCGGACCCCAGCGCAGCAGCCTCACCTCGGGGAGGGAGCGCAGGTGCAGCGGGATGGGACGGACCTCGCGGATCATGGCGAAGGTCGATCCCTCGGCGAGCGCCCGCCGTCCCCGCGCCGAGCCGCGCAAGAGTAGGGCGAGCAGGATGACAGCGAACAGCGTCAGCTCGACGCGGGAGTCGCGGCCGGTGTTGAAGAAGATCCCCTGATCGATGACCCCCATGGCGAGGGCGGCGACGAAGGTGACGCCCAGATTCTCGAATCGGGCGATCGCCGCCGGGGCGAGGACGCGCAGCAGCAAGCCCGGGCCGGCGGGCGCACCAAAGGCGAATCCCTGGACGTGGCCGATGAGGATGGCGGCCAGCGCCGCCACCCCGCCGGTGAGCGCCCAGACCAGGGTCGACAGTCGCTTGACCGGCACGCCCAGGGCGCGGGCCCGCGAGCTGTCCTCCGCCGCGGCCCGGATCGCTGATCCCACCATGGTGAACCGCAGGAAGCAGAACAGTAGCCCGGCGAGCACCGGGGCCAGGACCAGCGCGGTGATGGCGGCACCGTCGAAGGTCGCGATGCCCACATTGAATTGCGCGGAGATCGGCGCGGGGAGGGTGAAGAGGCTGGTGGTCGGGTTGCCGAACCAGCCCGGGATGAAGAGCTGCACGGCGTAGAGGACCTCGGCCAGGCCGATCGTCGCCACCGTGAGCACCAGCCGCGGCGCGTTGAAGAAGGCTCGCACCACCACCAGTTCGGCCACCACGCCGGCGAGGACCGCGGCGAGGATGCCCAGGAGGAACGCTGGGATGGGAGGCCAGCCCTTGATGAAGATCAGCGCCGCGGCCAGCGCCGCGGCCATGCCTCCCAGCTCGCCAAGCGCGAAGTTGATGACACGGTTGGCCCGATAGACGAGGACCAGTCCCAGGGCCGGCAGCGCGTCGAGCGAGCCGAAGACCAGGCCCAGGACGATGATCTCCAGGGGCAGGCGAGGGGTGATCATCACCTCCTCGTAGAGGAGGAAACCCACGATGCCGACGGCGACCAGCAGGTAGCCGGGATCGAAGGGGAGGCGCCCGCTGGTACCAGGGCCGATGCGTCGCAGCCGGATCCTCGCCGCCGCCAGCGCTGCGGTGGCCATCAGCTCACCCCGCCTCGCCGCCTCGAGTGGCGTTCATTTGGTTCGCACTCCCCAGCTGCGCCAGCGCGACCAGCCCAGGCTGGCGCTCTTGGTCGCCGGGTTGTAGGGCACGAACGCGCCGTGGGCGCCGCTCCCCTGGATGTCCTGCAGCCACGGGCTGGTCGCGTTGGGGTCCCAGCGCACCAGGGTGTAGTCCTTCCAGGCGCTGTACTGCCCATCGGGGTACTTCGGCCCGAAGCCGATCTGTGGATCGTACGGCCGCGAGTCTCCCGCCGGCGCACACGGAGCGCAGCCGTTCACTGACGCGTCGTAGATCGTCTGTGGGCTGAGGTTGGCGCCGGCGCCGGCGATTTGCCCGATGAACACTCGGAACACCACCCACCAGAGGGCGAAGTCCTCCGGCGGCTGCGCTTTGCCCTTCACCGCGCACCAGATCTTTCCGTAGGGGGTCGCGCAGAAGGGCTGGGTGGACTCGTCGTATTCGTTGGTCTCGGCGACGGCGACGACGTTCTTCGACGCCGCCGGCGGCTGCGAGTAGACGGCCGTCGGCGAGTCGAGGAACCCGAAGTCGGACACCAGATATTCCGGGTACCAGTGGGTTGACGCGTCCTGGGTGTTGCCGACCAGGGCGGCGATGGCGTCGCAGACGCAGACGATGGTGGTCACTCCGGCCGACCGCTGCTGGTACTCGATGTTCGCCGCCTGCTGGGAGGCCGTCGAGGTGTCCTTGGCGTACTCAACGTGGCCGGCGGGACCGGAGGCGATGGTCGCGCCGCAGCCGCGGATGTTGCCGATCAGCCGGTCGCCGAGGGTGTTCTCCTCGGGTTCGTCGATGTTGGCGATCGAGAAAACGCGGGACTTGCCGGTGACAGTACCGTCACCGGTGTCGGAGGCCGGGCGGCCGACGTAGGCATTGCAGATGACGCTGCTCAGGTGCTGGACGATGGTGTCGCCGCTGGTGAGCGCTCCCCACGCGTACGGGGCGGTGTTCCTATTCGCGTAATACGCATTGGTGTTCCAGGTGGGCTCGTAGGAGTTGACGTGATACTGGGCCAGCACTGACTGGATGACGTCGCCCGAGCCCTCGCTGCCGCAGGTGATACAACCGCCAATGGCGGCGAAGTTGCCGTCGGTGGCCATCTGCACCGCAGCCTGCTTGTTTACGTTGCCGCAGAAGGGTCCGCCGTCGCTCTTGTACAGGTGGGGCGCGATCTGGCGGCCGTAGAAGCCGGGCTGCCCGGACGGAAGCTGGGAGAAGATGTCGTGAGAGTGGGCGTTGAAGTACTGGACCAGCACCCCGATTGAGGCCTCGGGGTCGGTGTGCACTCCCAGGGTCTTGAGGAAGGGACCCAGGTTCTGGTCGCCGGGACACTCCGGCCCCTGGTCGTACCAGTGGAAGGCGACCTGGATGGCGTTGCAGCTCACCCCCTGGTAGGTGTTGCAGCCGTTCTGGACCGCCGGCCCGGCCCCGGCGGCGCCGCGCGGCGCCGTCCCGGCCCCAGCGGCGGCCCCGGGGACGGCAGCTCCGGGTGCGGTCCCATTGACGCCCGGAGCTGCCGGGTTCGATGTGCCCGGCGCGTTCGACCCGGTCGCGCCATTGGCACCCCCGGACGCGGTGCCGCTGGACCCCCCGTGATGAGCGGTGAGCGGATTGGTCGTCGGCAGCGAGGGAAGGGTGGCCGCCACCGCCACCAGGCAGGCCGCTGCCGAGATCACGGGCGCACTCCGCCGCCAGGCTCGCCCGCCGACGACGCCGAGGAGGGCTGTCCCCTTCCCTGCTGCCACGGCTCTTCCCTTCAACCGTCGGCCGCCGCCCTCGGCGGCTCTCATCTCTCTATGACAGAAACGACTGCGGTGGCATTTCCCGGCGGTGGGGTGCCGGGATCATGACACCGGGCGATGCTGCATCCACTGGTGGTAGCGGGTCAAGCGCCCGCCGGCCCGGACCGGCCCGGTGACGGGGTGGCCGCCCAGCCGAAGATCCCGCGCGCCATCAGCGACCGCTCGGCCCTGGCCGAACGCTCGAACACCGCGGCGCGGGTGGTGCGGATGCTCGCGTCCTCCGGCGCCGCCAGCGCCGCCATCTCGGCGAGGTGGCGGGCCAGACGGAGCTCACCGGACTCGGCCAGCTCGGCGGCTCGTTGCCGCAGGCGAGCCGCGCCGCCGGCGAGGTCGGCGATCTCCGCCGCCAGCGCGGCGTCGGGGGCGGGCTTCAGATGGGCGGGGTTGCCGTCGTACCAACCACCGTAGAGGCGCCAGAGGTTGCGAACCACGAACTCCGGCTCGTCATAGACGGGCCGCAGGTAGGGCCGTTCGAGCAGGGCGGCGGGTGCTCGCACGGTGTTGACGATCTCGTCGAGACGCGACCCCGCGTTCATCATCGCCACCGTCTGGTCGTGGAGGCTCTCGAGCAGCAACGCGGTGTCCTCGAGCGCCTGGCGCACGCGCTCGGCCCCGACCACGGGATAGCCGTGGCCGGGAAGCATCAGCGTGGCTCCCAGCTCCGCCATCTCGCGCAGCGCGGCCGCCCACTCGGCGGGATAGCGTTGCACCTTCTGGGGATTGCCGGCGTTGGGCGAGGCCCAGATGAAGAGGTCGCCGCAACAGAGCAGGCGCCGCTGCGGGAACCAGGTCCAGGTGTGGTCGTCGGTCTCGCCGCGCGCGTGGTGGAGCTCGACCTGCTCACCCCCGATCTCGAGCCGCAGCAGGTCGCGGTAGGTCAGGTCGGGGTACCGGTAGTCGACCGGCCAGCGCAGTCCCGGGGCCTGGAACTGACGCTGGTTGATGGCGGCGTTGTAGCCGGCGGTGAGGATGTAGCGGTCGAAGCGCGCCGGCACCGCTTCGTGGGCAACAACCTGCGGTGCCGGCCACCCATGGTGGTGCGCCTCCGCCTCGAAGAGCGGCATTCCAAAGACGTGGTCGATGTGCCCGTGCGAGTAAACGGCGGTGTGCAGCGGTTGCCGAGTCCACCTCCGCAGCGCCGCGTGCACCTGGGCGGCGAGCAGGTTGCCGCCGGTGTCGACCAGGACCAGCCCATCGTCGGTGGCGACGGCGCTGACGTTGGCGAACGAGGGGACAAAGCCGATCCCCTCGCTCACCTCGACGACCTCGTCGGCGGACGTGCCGAACGGGTGGTTGCCGGCGTTCTCGACGTCCTCCTCGCCCCGCCACAGCCGGTCGGCGAGGTCGAGGTAGCGCTCGGCGAAGCCCACCCTGGTCGGTCAGCTCGCGGGACTGGTCAGCTCTGGTCGAACCAGGTCTGCATGGTCTGGGCCAGCATCATGTCGCCCTTGAGCTTGAGCGCTCCCGACATGAACGCCTGCATGCCGTTCAGCTCACCGGCGATCAGCCGCAGGAAGTTGGGCAGGCTGAGCGACAGGGTGACGGTGGCGGGACGCTCGCTGCCGGCGGCGGTGGTGCAGGTGCCGTCGGCGACGATCACCTGGTGACTGTGCATCCCGTCGCCCGCGGTGATGTCGTACTGCACCACCGCGTTCTTGCCCTGGGCCTTGTCGGGGAGGAAGCGCGCGCTCATCTGGGTGAAGATCTCATTGAGCACGGTCTCGACGCCGGCCTGCTCCACGAAGGCGGTGATCTCGGCGTCGCTCTTCCCGGCGATGGTGGCCCGCAGGTCGGCGGCGGGACTGCTGATGTTCTGGTCGGTCATGCCTTGGTCTCCTCCACGGTGGGCGATGGGGTTGCGACCGGCGACGCCATCGGGTGGTCGCCATCGGGTTCCGGCTGAGGGGTGATGATGCGCGGCTCGTCGACGCGCACGAAGCTGGGCAGGGGGCGGGTGGCGCGGGCACGCATCATGCCGCGGCGGATCACCGCGTCGGCGAGCGCGGGCAGATGGCGGCCGAACCAGACCCCGACCGCGGTGCGCGAGCTGGTGGCGACGCCCCGGGGGCGGCGCGCGCAGGCGCGCACGATCGCCCCCGCCGCCTGCTCCAGGGTGTCCGGCCGGACCGTGCCCTCCATCGTCGCCCCCTGGCGGTTGACCACGTCGTGGATGGCGGTGCGGATGTAGCCGGGATAGACGGTGGTCACCGTCAGCCGTCCCGCGTACTCGATGCGGAGCGCGTCGCTGTAGGCGGCGACGCCTCGCTTGCTCGCGGCGTAGGCCGCCGCCCAGGGGGCGCTGACCGCGGCCAGCGCCGAGGCGATGGTGACGACGTGGCCGCGCGCGCGCAGCAGGTGGGGGAGAGCCGCCGCCACCGAGTTCCAGGTGCCGAGCAGGTTGATCTCGAGCACCAGACGCGACCCCTCGGTGGGGAAGTCGCCGCTGTCCTGGGCGCGGCCGATGCCGGCGCAGGTGATCAGGATGTCGATGCCACCCAGATGCGTCGCCGCCGCGTCCATGGCGGCGTCGAGCTGCTGACGGTCGCGCACGTCGGCGGCGAAGACCCCATCGGCAGCACGCAGATCGATGCCGGTCACGTTTGCGCCCCGGGCGCGGAGGGCATTGGCGGCGGCACCGCCGATGCCCCCGGCCATGCCGGTGATGACGACCCGCTGCCCGGCCAGACGGGTCATCGGGTGACGTACTGCGGCCGTCCCACCAGCACCCGCTCGCCCGGCGGTTCGGCCGGTCCGGCGGGTCGACCCGGTGGGGCGGTGAAGCGCCGGCTCACCGCGGCGTAGGCGAGGGTCAGCATCCCCACCCACAGCAGGGCCACGGCGACCAGCCCCGAGTAGGCGACGATGGCGGGCCACGCGGCACCTCCGTGGGCCTCCCGCATCAGCCACTTGCTCGCCGGCACGAAGGTGACGGTACGCTGCGGCACCGGCGGGATGGCGCCCCGGTGGTACTCGCTGTCGGCGGGGAAGGACATTTCGGCGACGACGTCAACGACGCGGGCGGCCCCGGGGGCCGCGGCGCGCGCTCCGCGCCTGCTGCTCGAGGATCCGCCCGAAGGCGCGGTCCACCTCGCGCCCCATCGCCAGGCGGAAGGTGGCGAGCAGGGCCTCGGTGGCCAGCGGCCGCACCCGCTCCAGCGCCTGGTGGATGCGCGGCCACTCGGCCTCGGGCCGGCCGGCCCGCTCGAACGGTTGCCAGATCTCAGCGAGGAAGAGGTCGTTGAAGCTGCGGGCGACCCCCTGCGCGTGCCGGGTCAACCCCTCCTGCACGTCGAGGCAGGTGCTCAGCGGGATGCCCAGCGACACCAGGTCGGCGGCGGCGCGCACCAGCGCCGGGCTGCGCACCTCGAGCCGCCCGTCGGGCAGCGGCGTGACCAGACCGAGGCGCTGGGCGCGGCGCTCCACCGCGGCGTCCATGCGCCCCTGCCCGAGCAGGCGCAGCAGCTCGTCGCGCTCGAAGATCTCCGGCTGCTCCTCCTCCCACGCCGAGCGCAGGGCGCTCTCGAAGTCGAGCATCTCGCCGACCGAGCCCGCCGGGACGCTGTCGAGGATGCGGCGGATGGCGTTGAGGTTGAAGCCGTCGGCCTGCATGCGCAGGATGAAGCGCAGCCTGGCGATGTGCTCGGGTCCGTAGAAACCGGTTCGCCCGCGCACCGCGGGAGGGGGAAGCAGCCCGCGCGACTGATGGGCGCGGATGTTGCGGGTGGTGACCCCGGTCTCCTGCGCCAGCTGGTCGATGGTGTACTGGGGGTCGCCGGCGGCGGCACCGACGGGGGCGAGCGCGGCCATCGCCCAGAGATGCTACATGGAACCATGGCGCACCGAGCCCACGACCCACTTGCCGCGCTAGCCGAGCTACGCTCGGCCGCCGTGTCGCCCCCCGTTCCCGCGCCGAATCCTGTCCGGCCGGCGGCGGTCAGCGAGACGGAGGTGCGCTCCTATCGCGCCCTGCTCGAGGTCGAGGGCTTTGCCCGCCTGGTGGCGGCTTCGACCCTGGGAGAGATCGGCTCTCAGATGACCGCGGTGGTGCTGGTGCTCTTCGTGCTCGAACGCTTTGCGTCACCGCAGCTCGCGGGCTTCACCCTGCTCCTCAACATCGGACCCGGTCTGGTGATCAGCCCGCTGGCTGGAGCCCTGCTGGACCGCAGCGGCCGGCTGCGCCTGATCGCCGCCGACTACGCCGTGGCCGCGACGTCGATGACGCTGATCGGAGCCCTGGCGTTGCTCGACCGGTTGACGCCGGCCTCGCTGCTGGGGATTGCCGCGATCTCCTCGCTGAGCAACCCGCTGAGCCGCGCCGGAACCCGGTCGCTGTTTCCGCTGCTCATCCCGCGCCACCTCTGGGACCGCGCCAACGCGGTCGACAGCGGGCGCTTCGTCATCTCCACCATCATCGGCCCGGCCCTTGGCGGCTCGCTGGTTGCGGCCGTCGGTGGCAGCATCGCGGTGGCCGCCACCGGGGGGGTGTTCCTGGCCGGCGCGGCGGCGCTTCTCGGGATGAAGGAGCCGGCTCCGGGCAAGCCCCGCGCCGGGCTGCTGCGCGACTCCCTCGGCGGCCTGCTCTACGTGTGCCGCAATCGCAGCCTGCGTGGCCTGGCGGTCACCCTCTCGGTCTTCAACCTCGGCTTCGGCGTGTTCACCATCACCCTGCCGGTGCTGGTGCTCCATCGTCTGCACCAGGGACCGGGGGCGGTCGGGGCCCTCTGGGCGGCGATGGGGATCGCCGGCATCGTCGCCGGGGCCTTCGCGGGACGGGTCGATACCGAAGGGCGCGAACGTCAGCTGATGGCCGCGGGCTCCGCCGGCACGGTGGTCGCGCTCTGCCTGGTGGCGCTGTCGTCCTCGCTCGCCCCGGTGGTGCTGGCGATGGTGCTGGTGGGGACCGGCATGGTGTTGCTGGGGGTGGCCAACGGGCCGTACGACATCAGCCTCTTCTCCCTGCGACAGCGCCGCACCGCGCCCGCCTGGATGGGACGCGCCTTCGCGGTGTCGATGAGCCTCAACTTTGCCGGCTACCCGCTCGGCGCCGCTCTCGGCGGACCGATCGTGGCTCGTTCGCTGGACGTCGCCCTGGTGGTGGCCGCATTGACCATCGCGGTGGCCACCGCGCTGCCGCTGACGATGATTCCGGCCCAGCCGGAGCCGGAGCCGGAGGCGAGCGGCTAGCGGGCTAGCGTGCCGTCTCGGCGAGCAGCGCGTCGGCGTTGCGGGCATGGAGCGCCCGCAGGGTCTGGTCGCGCGATTCGCTGAGGATGCGCCGCGCCGGTGCCGGCAGGTCGCCGGCCAGGGCGCGGTCGGCGGCGGCGACCACGCTCTGGTCGACGATGTAGCTGGGATAGAGACCGCTGGTCAGGGTGAGCGCCTCGTCCGGACTGCGGTCGCGCCAGATGCCGTCGAGCGCCTCGACGTAGCGGTCGACATACGGCATCAACACCTGCTCCTGACGCGGGCGCTGGATGCCGGCGACCAGGGCGCGCATCGTCGCCAGCGGCATGTCGCGCTCCTCGAACAAGCGTGTCCACGCCTCGCGTTTGGCGTCGGGCAGCGGGCGCGCCGCCCGCGCGGTGGCGGCCCGGCGGCGACCGATGTCGGTGGGGTCGCGCTCCAGCTCGGCCGCGATCAGCGCCTCGTCGGCCGCACCCTCGGCGGCGAGGGCGTCGACCAGGTGCCAGCGGAGCTCGGTGTCGACGGCGAGACCGGGCACCACGACCGACCCGTCGAGCAGGGCGCGGATGAAGCCCAGGCCCTCGGCGGTGCTCGCGCTGGTGGCGGCGAGACGCGTCCAGACCAGCTGCAGGTCACCTCCCGGCTCGGCGGCCTCGAGCTCGTGCCGTGCCCGGCGATGGAGGAGCAGCCGCGCCGTCGAGCGGTTGCCCGGGTCGCCGTACAGGTCGGTGGCGCGCTCCGCCTGGCCCAGCAGCCGCTGCAGAACGCCGACGTCGGGTTCGCTCGCGGCATGCGCGGTGACCAGCTCGACCCACCGCCGGGTAGCCAGCTCGGCGTCGCGGGTCATGTCCCAGGCGGCGGTCCAGCAGAGGATGCGAGCGAGAGGCGAGTCGACGCTGGAGAGGCCTGTGAGTGCTGTCCGCAGCGAGCCGGGGTCCAGCCGGATCTTGGCGAAGGTGAGGTCGTCGTCGTTGACCAGCAGCAGGTCGGCCACCGGTTCGCCCGCCAGCTCCGGGACCTCGGTGAGGGCCCCGACGACGTCGAGCTCGACCCGGGCGCGGCGCCGCAGCCGCCCGTCGTCACCGCCGTAGAGGCCGATGGCGAGGCGGTGGCGCCGCAGGCTGGGGTGCTCCGGCGCCGCCTCCTGGGCGATGGCGAACCGGGTGTAGCGGCCGCCGGCGGTGTCGAAGACGGGACGCAGGGTGGCGACCCCCGCCGTCTCCAGCCATTCCCTGGACCAGCTCTCGAGCTCGCGGTCGGAGGCCTCCTCGAGCGCGCCCAGGAAGTCACGCAGCTCCGCGTTGCCGAAGCGGTGGTCGCGGAAGTAGGCGCGGAGTCCGCGGGTGAAGGCGTCGTCGCCCACCCAGGCGACCAGCTGGCGCAGCACCGAGGCGCCCTTGGCATAGGTGATCCCGTCGAAATTGACCCGAACTGCGTCGGTGTCGACCATGTCGGCGACGATGGGATGGGTGGAGGGAAGCTGGTCCTGCACCAGCGCCCACACCTTCTCCTCGTTGCAGAAGGTGACCCAGGCGTTGACGAATCGGGTGGCCTGAACCTGGCTGAGGGTGGCCATGTAGGTGGCGAAGCTCTCGTTGAGCCAGAGGTCGTCCCACCAGCGCATGGTGACCAGGTCGCCGAACCACATGTGCGCCATCTCGTGGAGGATGGTTCCCGCGCGTGACTCCCGCGCCGCGTCGGTGACCTTGGAGCGGAAGATGTAGTGCTCGGAGAAGGTGATGCAGCCGGCGTTCTCCATCGCTCCGGCGTTGAACTCCGGCACCCAGACCTGGTCGTACTTGCCGAAGGCGTAGGGGGTGTCGAAGAGCGCCTCGAAGAAGTCGAAGCCCTGCTTGGTGATCTCCAGGATCTCGTCGGCGTCGAGGTGCTCGGCCAGGGAGCGGCGGCAGAAGACACCGAGGTCGATGTCGCGATGGCGGTCGCGCACCGCGTGGAACGGTCCGCAGACGGTGGCGAACAGGTAGGTGGAGATCGGCACGGTGGTGGCGAAGCGCCGCCGCCGGCCGTCGCGGCCCACCTCCTCGCCGTTGGCCAGGACCTCCCACTCCTCGGGGGCGTCGACCTGGAGGGCGATGCTCGCCTTGAGGTCGGGCTGGTCGAAGCAGGCGAAGATGCGGTGCGCGTCGAACGGCTCGAGGTGGGAGTGCAGGTAGACGGCGCCGTCGACGGGGTCGTTGAAGCGGTGCAGCCCGACGCCGGTGTGCTCGTAGGAGCAGCGCGCGGACACCACCAACCGGTTCTGCGCAGCAAGGCCGGCGAGCTCGATTCGCGAGCCGTTGAAGTGCTCGGCACCGATCGCCGATCCGTTGAGCTCGGCGCGCACCATCGTCGACGCTTCCAGGTCGATGAAGGTGGTGGCTCCCGGCTGGGCGCAGGCGAAGTCGACCACCGCGGTGCTCTCGAAGGTGTCGCCCTGCCCGTCGAGGCGCAGCGAAACCTCGTAGGCGATGGCCGAGATCAGCCTCGCCCGCGCCCGGGCTTCGTCACGGCTCAGCGGCTGGTTGGGCATCGGCAGTGGATACCACAGCGGGCTCGGGCGCGGGCGCGCGGAGATGTTCGATGGCGCGGGCCACCGTCCACGACGCGTCGCCGGTGCACTCCACCAGCGAGGTGGCGGCGCCCGGGTCCACGGCGACGCCGATGAGCCGGTGGCACGCGGTCAGCAGATCGACGTCCGCGGGGGTGATCGGCTCCACCGCCATCACCCCGCGCATCACCACCCGGTCGCGGGTGACCCGAAACCCCAGTCCCGCGAGCTTGCGCCCGCCGACGGCGATGTCGCTGAAGCCGGGACACCAGGCGCCGTCGATGCGCCCGGTGCTGATCGGCAGGCCGAGCGATCCCAACCGTTCGGCGAACCACTCGCGCAGCTCGCCCATCATCCAGTCGAGGGGCATCGGCCGGTCCACGGGGGGCACGCCGATGGCGCAGAGCCCCAGCCAACCGGGACCGCCCACGATGAAGGTACCCCCGGCCGGGCTGGTCACCGGGCCGGGGAGTCCGGTGATGGCGCGCACCGACGCGAGCAGCGACTGGTCGCGGGCCAGGCCCGCCCCGACGGCGACGCGACGCAGCGTCGAGCGCAGCTGGAGGCGCACCGCGCCCGGCGGTCCGGTGAGGTGCCAGGGGATCTCGGGCGGGTCGTCGAGGCCGCGCTCGGCGGTGACCTCGACCACCCGGCAGCCGCTCACGGTGCCTGCCCGGCCAGCACCCGGGTCACGGCCAGCCCGTCGCGAAGGCTGCGCAGGTCACGAATCCCGCCGCGGCGCAGCACCGCCGTCGCCGAGCGTGCCAGGTATGGGCCGACTTCGACCAGAACCCAGCCGCCCGGGCGCAGCCATGCCGTCGCCTCGTCCGCCAGGTGGCGCACCAGGCCGAGGCCGTCGGAGGAGCGGTCGGTCAGGGACTCGACGGGTTCGAACCGGGCGATCTCCCCCGGCAGGGTCTTCAGCTCGTGGCCGGCGACGTACGGCGGGTGGAAGGTGATCACGTCCACCTGTCGGCGCAGCGGCCTCGGAAGCCCGGCGAGCATGTCGCTGCGCCGGAACTCGACGTTGCCGACCGCGAGGCGGCGGGCGTTGCTCCGCGCCAGCGACACCGCGCGGGCGGCGATGTCGAGGCCGATCACCCGCGCGCCCGGCACCGCGTCGCCGACCGCGAGCGCCACCGGCCCGGCACCGGTGGCGACGTCGACCGCGACCGGGCGGCGGCGGCGGCGCAGCCGCCGGATGGCCTCGATGGCGAGCAGCTCACTGGAGGGTCGCGGGGTGAACACGTCCCCCCGCACCGTCAGTCGCAGGCCGCGGAAGTCGATCCAGCCGCGGATCATGGCGAGCGGCTCGCCGTCGATGCGGCGCTGGAACATCGCCTGCAGTCGCCGGCGTGTCGCGGCGCTGAGGGGCTGGTCGAGGTCGTCATCGCCGATCGTGCGACCGAGCACCAGCTCGGCGATCTCCTCGGCGTCGGCCCGCGCCACCCATGGTTTCCAGAGGTCCGCTTGGCGAGAGGCGAGGATGCGCCGCTCGGCGTCGTCCAGCAGGTCACCCAGCAGGGCGGTCCCGCCGCGGCGGCGTGGGGCGGCGGGTGAGCGGTGGGCTGCCACTGGGGCGATCATAGGCGCGGCACACTGGCGCGGTGCCCCAGGTCGAGCCACCCCCGACCGGCTGGTCGTTTCCGCCGGCGAGCGCTCGCACCGGCGAGGTGGTGGGCGTCGGTGCCGACCTCGAGCCGGGAACCCTGCTGGCTGCGTACCGGCGCGGCATCTTTCCCATGCCGGTCGAGGACTCGGTGCTGGCCTGGTGGTCGCCCGACCCGCGGGCGATCATCCCCCTCGACCAGCTGGTGGTCAGCGCCTCGCTCCGCCGCGCCTGCCGGCGGTTCGAGGTGCGGGTCGACACATCCTTCACCGCCGTGGTCGACCGGTGCGCCGCCCCCGATCGTCCCGGCGCCTGGATCACCCCGGCGATCCGTACCGCCTACCTACGCCTGCACCGGCTCGGCTGGGCTCACTCGGTGGAGTCGTGGACCGCCGACGGGCAGCTGGCCGGCGGCCTCTACGGGGTGGCCGCCGGCGGGCTCTTCGCCGGCGAGTCGATGTTCCACGATCGCCGCGACGCCTCCAAGGTCGCCCTGGTCGCTCTGGTCGAGCTGCTCTGCGCCGGCGAGGGGGGCCCGGCGGCGGCGGCGCGGGCGGGGCGGCTGCTCGACGTGCAGTGGCTCACCCCGCACCTGGCCAGTCTGGGAGCGGTCGAGGTGTCGAGGCGCGCCTACCTGCGGCTGCTGGCGCGCGCCCTGCGGTTGCCCCCGCCGCCCGGCTTCGGCGGGTGATCAGGCCGCCGGCGGGACCAGGCGGCGATCGATGTCGCGGGAGGCGGCGTCCGGGTTGCCCACGGTGATCGTCCCGTTCGGCCAGGCGGTGGCCGCCGGCCTGCGCGGCTTGGTGTGGGTCAGCTCTCCGTCCACGATGTAGACGGGGCGGTGGGTCTCGGCGGCGAGACGCTTGGCCCTCTCGAAGGGCAGCGCATCCGAGGTCTCCGTCTCCATGCCCGAAGTGTTCCCCGGCGTGCCGCCCGGCAATCGTTCAGAGGAGGTCCATCCCCGAGGCCGGTCGCCAGATCAGCCGCTGTCCCCGCCCCAAGGCCTGGGCCCCGGCGAGCATGTCCTGGACGATCTCGGCGGCGGCGGTGACCGCCTCGAGCGGCTCCAGGCCGCGGCCGAGGTGGGCGGCGACGGCGGCGCTGTGGACGCAGCCGCTGCCGTGCACCGGCTCACCCGGCAGGCGGAGGTGACGCAGCTCGACGGTGCGATCGGTGGCGGCGTCGTGGACGGTGTCGACCATGGTGTCGCGGCCTCCGTCACCACCGGTGACCACCGCCATCCGGGGTCCGAGCTCGGTCAGCAGCCGCGCCGCCTCGCGCGCCGACGGCCGGTCCGCGCCGGCGGCGCCGAGCAGGGCGGCCGCCTCGTCGAGGTTGGGGGTGATCACCGTCGCCAGCGGCAGCAGATCGCGGCGCAGCCGCTCGACACCGGCCTCGTCGAGCAGCCGCTGCCCCGCGCTCGAGACCAGCACCGGGTCGACCACCAGGTTGCGGGCGCGGTGGTGGCGAAGCCGCTCGGCGACGACCTCGACGAGCTGCGCGGTCGCCAGCATGCCTGTCTTCCAGGCGAGCGGGCCGAGGTCGCCCGCGACGGCGTCGATCTGGGCCGCCACCAGCTCCGGTGAGACCGCTTCGAGGGCGCGCACCCCGGCCGTGTCCTGGGCGGTCACCGCGGTCACCACCGTTGTCCCGTAGACCCCGCAGACGGCGAAGGTCCGGAGATCCGCCTGGATCCCCGCGCCGGCGCTGCTGTCGCTTCCCGCCACCGAGCAGACCAGCGCAGGTGCGCTCACGCCGTGACTCCGGCGCATCGCTCGGCGACACTCAGCAGGCGCTGCTCGACGGCGCGCAACGGCCTGGTGCCGCGATGCACCTCCTCGAAGCGCTGCTTGCGCAGGCAAACGACGATGTAGCGGAGGGCGCGGTCCGACTGGTCGAGGTCGTAGAGAAGCTCATCGCGCAGCGTTGCCATGTCGTCGGGGCGCCGCCACGCTCCGACCATCTGCGCGAGTGCGCGAACGCGGGCCCGCGTCGCCGCCGACTCGACCGCGAACTCCGCCAGCCGGCCGGCTTCGACGGTGGCCAGGGCGACGTCGATCTCGCCAGCAAGCCGCGAGCAGCCCCGGCCCACGGCGGCGGTCCGGTGGGGCGTCGCCTGGCCGGACTGGCCGCGCTGGCCGCGAAACATGGGGCCAGACTAGTGCCCCGCGCGGACCGGCAGCGGCTCGCGCTGCTGCGTACGATGACCCGATGATCGCCACCAGTCCCAGCGCCAAGCCCGCCGCCACGACATTCGAGTCCCTCAACCCCGCCTCCGGTGCGGTGGTGGGGACCTTCCCCATCGACGGACCGGACGAGGTGGCCGCCGCGGTCGGCCGGGCCCGCGAGGCGGCGCGATGGTGGAGTGCTCTCGACTTCGCCGAGCGGCGGCGGCGCCTGGCGGGGTTCCGCCGGGTGGTGGCCCAGCGCATCGACGAGCTCAGCGAGCTGGTGCACCGGGAGAACGGCAAACCGGACGCGGACGCCTTCCTGGAGACGATGCTGGCCCTTCACCACGTCGCCTGGGCGGCGCGCAACGCGCGGCGGGTGCTGTCGCCGCGGCGGGTCCGCCCCGGGATGCTGGCCGCCAATCACGCCGCCCAGGTCGTCTACGATCCCCTCGGGGTGATCGGCGTCATCGGGCCCTGGAACTACCCCGTCTATACCCCGATGGGGTCGATCGGGTACGCGCTGGCCGCCGGCAACGCGGTGGTCTTCAAGCCGAGCGAGCACACCCCGGCGGTGGGCGTCTGGCTGGCCGAGCGCTTCGCCGAGGCGATCCCCGAGCAGCCCCTGGTGCAGGTGGTGACCGGTCTCGGCGCCACCGGTGAGGCGCTCTGCCGCAGCGGCGTCGACAAGCTCGCCTTCACCGGGTCGGCGCGCACCGGCCGCAGAGTGATGGCCGCGTGTGCCGACAACCTCACCCCCGTGCTGCTGGAGCTGGGTGGCAAGGACGCGATGATCGTCGACGACGACGCCGACGTCGAGGCGGCGGCGCAGGCGGCGGTGTGGGGCGCGATCCAGAACGCCGGGCAGACGTGCATCGCGGTGGAGCGCGTCTACGCCACCGACGCCGTCTACGACCGCTTCACCGCCCGCGTTGTCGAGCTCGCGGGTCGGGTGCGCAGCGGCGACGGTGCCCAGGCGGACATCGGCCCCATCACCATGCCGGGGCAGATCGACGTCATTCGCAGTCACCTCGACGATGCCTTCGCGCGCGGCGCCCGCGCCCTGGTCGGCGGACCCGAGGCGGTGCACCCGCCCTACGTCGACCCGGTGGTGCTGGTCGACGTTCCCGCCGATGCGCTGATCATGCGCGACGAGACCTTCGGACCGGCGCTGCCGGTGGTGCGCGTCCGCGATGCCGACGAGGCGGTGCGGCTCGCCAACGACACCCGCTACGGCCTGGCGTCAGCGGTCTTCGGCAAGCGTCGCGCCACCGACATCGCCCGCCGCCTGCGGGCGGGGATGACCAGCATCAACGCGATGATCACCTTCGCCGCGGTCCCCGGTCTCCCCTTCGGCGGCGTCGGCGACTCCGGGTTCGGCCGGATCCACGGCGACGAGGGTCTGCGCGAGTTCAGCCGGACCAAGGCGATCACCCGGCAGCGCTATGCCCTGCCGGTCGAGCTGCTCAGCTTCGAGCGTCCTGCCAGGATGGTCGACCTGCTGAAGAAGGTGACGCGGCTGGTCCACGGCAGGGGCTGAACCTGGAGGAGTGGCGGCGGCACCTGCCGGCCGGCATGACGCCGGAGGCGGTCGACCTGTTGCGCGAGCATTCGCTGCCCCGGGCGTGGCGGCGGCGATGGCGGGACCGCGCCGGCGCGGTGGCGCTGGAGGTGATCGGCGAGGAGGCACGCCGCGGGCTCACCCGTGGAGACCTCGACGCGCGCTCGGCTGCTCTCGCCGCCGGGCTGAACCGGCGAGGCGTGGGCCGGGCCGACCGGGTGCTGCTGGCTCTGCCCCCCGGATGGCCGCTGCTGCTGGCGCACGTCGCGGTGCTGCGCCTGGGGGCGGTGGCGGTGCCGGCCGACCCGGCGCTGACCCGGCGCGAGCTCGGCCATGTCCTCGCCCAGGTCGAACCCTCGCTGGCCGTGGTCGGCGACGAACACGCCGGCGACGTCGCCGCGGCAGGTCCGCGAACCCCGATCCTCGAGGCCGATGCGGTGGCCGAGCTGAGCGCCGAGCCGGCCGCCGACATCGTGCTGGACCAGGCGGACGGCAGCGACCTGGCCGCCATCGTCTTCACGTCGGGGACGACCGCAACCCCCCGGGGCGCGATGCTCACCCACGCCAACCTGCTCGCCGGCGCGGAGGTGGTGCGGCTGGCATGGCGCCTCGGCGAGAACGACGGTCTGGTGCTGGCGCTGCCCTGGTTCCACGTCCACGGATTGGGACTCGGCGTCAACGGCAGCCTGCTGGCGGGCGCGCGCCTGCTGGTGCTGCCGCGCTTCGACGCCGCTGCCGCTCTCGATGCCTGCGAACGCGCGGATGCCACCGTCTTCTTCGGCGTTCCCACCATGTACGCGCGACTGGCGGAGGTGATGCGGGCGTCACCGCGGAGGGCGGCTGCCGCGGCGTCGCTGCGACTGATGGTGTCGGGGTCGGCGCCCTTGTCGGTGGCGCTCTGGGAGACGGTCCGCGCCCTGTGCGGTCAGGAGGTGCTCGAGCGCTACGGGATGACCGAGACGATGATCACCGTCTCCAACCCACACGACGGTGAGCGCCGGCCGGGGAGCATCGGCCTGCCCCTTCCTGGTATCGAGACCCGGCTGATCGGCGATGCCGATGGCGACGGTGATGCCGGCCAGGGCGAGCTGCTGGTTCGCGGTCCCACCGTCTTCGCCGGCTACTGGCGGCGGCCCGAGGATCGCCGCGCTGTGGTCGACGCGCAGGGCTGGATGCACACCGGCGACGTCGTCCGCCGCGACCCCGACGGGTACCTCCGGGTCTGCGGCCGGCGGCGCGAGCTGATCATCACCGGCGGCCACAACGTGCATCCGCGCGAGGTGGAGGAGGTGCTGGAGCTGCATCCGGGGGTCGCCGAGGCCGGCGTTGCCGGACGGCCGTCGCCGGAGTGGGGCGAGGAGGTGATCGCCCACATCGTCCCCGCCGACCCAGCCTCGCCACCCTCGAGCCGGGAGCTCGACGAGTGGTGCCGCGACCGGCTGGCGCCCTACAAGCGACCGCGGACGTTCGTGGTGACCGAGCGGCTGCCCCGCAACCGGATGGGCAAGCTGCAGCGGTCGCGACTGCGGTGAACCCGCCGCGTCCGCTGCTGCTGCTCGACTCGCCGAGCCTCGCCTACCGAGCCTTCTTCGCCCTGCCGGCGAGCATCCGCAGCCCGTCCGGTCAACCGGTCAACGCCGTCCGCGGGTACCTCGACATGGTGTCGCGGCTGCTCACCGACCGCCGTCCCGCCGGTGCCGTGCACACCTTCGACGCCGACTGGCGACCGCAGTGGCGGGTCGAGGCCTATCCCGGATACAAGGCGGCCCGGCGGCCCGATCCGCCCGAGCTCGAGGGTCAGTTCGACATCCTCCTCGAGGTGCTCGACGCCGCCGGGCTACCGGTGGTGGCCGTGCCGGGCTACGAGGCCGACGACGTGATCGGCACCCTGGCGGCGCGCGCCACCGCGTCGGCCCCGGTGGACATCGTCACCGGCGACCGCGACCTCCTCCAGCTGGTGCGCGACCCGGCGGTCCGCGTCCTCTTCACCGTGCGCGGGGTGCGCGACCTGGGCACCTTCGACGAGGCGGCGGTGCAGGCGCGCTACCGCATCCCCGCCGCGCGCTACGCCGATTTCGCGATGCTGCGCGGCGATCCCTCCGACGGGCTTCCCGGCGTCCCCGGGGTCGGCGAGACGACGGCGGCGCGGCTGATCGCCACCCATGGGTCGCTTGCCGGGGTGATGGCGGCGGTCGACGTGCAATCGCCCCGGCTGCGCACGGCGCTGCAGCAGGCGCGCGACTATCTCGAGGCGATGCGCACCGTGGTTCCGGTCGCAACCGACCTCAACGTTGTGATTCCGCCGCGACGCCCTCCCGACACCGCTCGTCTCGAGCAGCTCGGCCTGCGCCACGCCATCGAAGGCCCCGTCCAGCGGCTGCTCACCGCCCTGACCGGTTGCTGACGCGGTCAGCTGCGCACCGGCGCGGTCACCACCTGCAGGGCGGGCGCGGCGAGGGCGTCGGCGGCAGCGTTGACCGCCTCGCTCGACACCTCGCCCAAGCGCGCGCGGGCGCGCAGCAGAAGCAGTGCCGCCAGCCCGCCGGGCCGGCGCTCGCCAACCTCGTCGAGCCGGCGCCGCGCCGCGGCAGCGTCGCCCGCGTCCAGCGCGATCTCGGCCAGCATCGCCCGGGCGGCGACGCCTGCCGGCCCGGCGTCGATGGCGTCGGCGGTGCGGGCGACGATCTCGAGCCACGCTTCGGCTTCGGCGGTCTGGCCGCGCAGCACCGCCACCAGACCGCCGGCGGGACTGACGACCATCGCCTCCAGCGGGAGCGCGTCCTGCCTGCTCGGGGCGGGGAGGCAGGCCCGAGCTTCGCCGAGCAGGCCCAGCAGGGCCAGCGACTCGGCGACGATCACCAGGGCGAAGCCGGTCAGCGGGTCGAGCGTGGAGATCGCCGGGCGCTGCGGCTGGACGTTGCCGGCAAGGACGTCGACGCTGAACAGCGCCGCCCGGGCCACCGTCGCCACCGAACCCGGGTCGTCGCCGGGAAGCGTGCGGAGCCGTTCGGCCAGACCGCAGGCCCCGGCGATGTCGCCTCCCATGCGGCACAGATATGTGGCCAGGGCCAGCCCCGTCATCTCGGCGTGGCTGTCCCCCGCCTCGGCGCCGAGTTGGGCGAGACGTTCGGCGTGAGCCAGCGCCGTGCTGGTGTCGGCGGGACCACCCCAACGGCTCCGCATCGAGTGGTGCCACACCAGTGCCTCCAGCGCGACGCGCTGCCGGCTCCGGTCCCCGATCTGCTCGGCGAAGCCGAGCGATTCGTCGAACCAAGCGCCGACGCGGGGATCCTCGGGCTTGAACACGCCGAACATCGAGCGCGCCGCGGTGAGCCCGTTGCGGCTGCCGATCTCCTCGAAGATCGCCATCGCCGCCTCGAGGTTGGTGACAGCGCCGGCACCATCTCCGGCGAGAAAGTGCGGCAGGCCGCTGTTGGTCAGCGCCCAGGCCTGCTTGTCGCGGTCGCCGATGGCCGTCCAATGGTGGAGCGCCTGGTCGAAGAGCGCGAGCGAATCGTTGGGCGAATACATCGACACGGCGTTGGCGCGGACGAGCAGAACCTCCGCTGCCAGGCGGGGATCGTCCTCGGGGATCCGCATCTCGTCGAGGGCGCGCTCGGCATCGTGTCCGCGCGAGATCGCCAGTAGCGCCTGGGCGAGTCGCAGCCGGATGTCGTTGCCGGTCGCGCCGAGCTCGATGGCGCGCTCCAGCAGCCGGATGCCCTCGGCATGGCGGTGGGTGTTGAGCATCGCCGCCGCCGCGGCCGCCAGCGCTTCCCCCGCCTCGGCTCGCAAGCCGGCGTCGTCGGGCAGGAAGCGGGTCGCCTGGTCGAGGTGACGAGCTGCCTCGGCGGGATCGTCGAGCGCGCCGGCGGCGAGGCGGTGACGCTGCCCGCGCAGCTCGCGGGGGATGGCCTCGTAGGCGACCTCGCGCAGCAGGGGGTCGACCACCGCATGCCGTCCGTCCTCATGCTGGTGCGCCAGCCCGGCGCTCACCAGCCGGCGGAGGGGCTCCTCCGCGCGGGTCAGGCCGACCGCGGCGAGCTCGCCGTCGCCGGCGCCTTCGTCGAAGAGGGCGAGGTGGAGCAGGGCTGCCTTCTCGGCGGGCGGGAGCGCGTCGAGGCGGGCGGCGAGCACGCTCTGCAGGGTGGCCGGGAGCGCCGGCGTCCCGCCGGCGCCGTAGCCCTGGGCGTCGAGCAGGCGCGCCAGCTCGCGCAGGTGCAGCGGGTTGCCGCCGGCTCGGCGCACCAGCACCTCCGCGGCGGCGGCGTCGAGGCGGCGCTCCGGCAGCAGCGCGTCGAGCAGGGCGCGGGCGTCCTCCGCCTCCAGCGGCGGCACCACCAGGGTCGAGGCGACCGCCGGCTGGGCCAGCCATTGTGACGGCTGCGGGCGGCCCGCCAGAACCAGCAGCACCGGCGCCTCCACCACCCGCGCCATCACCTCGGCGAAGAGGTCGAGGGCCGCGTCGCCGGCGCGGTGGGTGTCGTCGATGGTGAGCAACACCGGCCGCCCGTCGGCGCGGGCGCGGAGCAGGCGGCGCAGCGCCCAAACCGTCTCCTGCCGGAGATTGGCCGGCGCCGAGTCGGGGGTGGCCGGGGCCGCGCCGGTCAGGGTCGCGATGCGCGCGTCGGCGTCGGGGTCGCCGACGCTGCCGAGCTGGCGAGCGATGTCGCCCGCCACCCGGGGGCCGCTGGGGGCGCCATAGGCGGGGTAGGCCGAGCGGGCGACGTGGGCCTCCGGGGCGGCCGTCGCGACCAGCTCGTCGAGCAGCCGCGTCTTGCCCACCCCGGCGTCACCGACCAGCCGCACCACCTCGGCACGCCGGGAGCGCACCACCCGCCGCCAGCAGCCGCGCAGGAAGTCGAGCTCGTCGTCGCGACCGAGCAGCGGAAGCCTGGAGGGGTTTGGCCCCGGCTCGCGGGAGCGCAGCGAGACCGCCTCCCAGACGGACACCGGCTCGCGCCGGCCCTTGAGCACCAGCGGTTCGCGCTGTCGCAGCACGATGCCGCGGCCGGCGAGCTCGGCGGTGAGCGGGCCGACCAGGATCTCCCCTGATGCGGCGGCCTTCTCGAGGCGGGCCGCCACGTTGACCGCGTCGCCGATCACGGTGACGTCGGCGTCGCGCCCCACCGAGGTCACCATCACCTCGCCGCTGTTGACGCCGATGGAGAAGTCGAGCTCCCCGGAGACGTCGCGCATTGCCAGGGCGGCGGCCAGCGACCGCTCCGCGTCGTCGTCGTGGGCCTGGGGCACCCCGAACAGGGCCATCAGCGAGTCGCCCATGTACTTGTCGACGGTGCCGCCGTGGTCGACCACGACCTCGCCCATGCGCCGGAAGGCGGCGTCGACGGCGCGGGCCACCTCCTCGGGATCGCCCCTCTCCGCGAGGGTCGTGAAACCGACAACGTCGGCAAAAAGTACGGTGACCAGCTTGCGCTCCCCGAGCTCGCCGCTCGGCCGGTCGGCGCTGGTCAGCTCGGCGCCGCAGCGCCCGCAGAAGCGGTGCTCGGGGGGGTTGGTGGCGCCGCACGAGGCGCACGCCCCCGCGGCCATCGGCTCACCGCAGCCGCCGCAGAAGCGGAACCCGGGCGGGTTGTCGACCCCGCAGGTGGCGCACACCGACATCTCGCCATTGTCCCGGAGCCAGGCCCGGAGGCGGCGCCGGTGCCGTCGCGGCCGCGAATGCCGGCTCAGCCGGGGGGAACCGTGCCTACGACTCCGTGTCGCGGACCCGGCGAAGCGCCTCGGGGTCCCCGGTGGCGGCGCGCACGGCGATGCCGGTGAGCTCTCCGTCGGAGAGCGCGTCGCGGATGCGCCCGGCGAAGCAGGTGGCGCAGACCACCACCGTGCCGGCGAACCACCCCGGGCTCAGGCTGCACTGATGACGGTAGTGCCCGTCGGCGCCGCGGTCGCACCGGCCGCAGTCGTGGCAGGCGTCTCCGGTGATCCGCTCGAGGTGTCGCCAGGTCATGCCGTCGAGACGCAGCGCCTCGCGGGACGAGGGACGGCCATTCGGCCGGTCGACCATCTCCTTCCTCCACACGCTCGTGGGGGCGAGCGGCGGAGCAACCTTACCCCGACCTGACGCCGCGCGCCACCCTCTCGGATCAGCGCCGGGGGCGAAGCCAGCGCAGCCAGCCCCGCCAGCGCAGCCGGCCGCTCTGCCGGCGCCACCATCCGCCCGCCGGGACGCCGAAGGTCGCCCGGCCGATGACGGTTGCGGTGGGCTCGCCTCCGCGCAGCATCAGGGCCGATCGAAGCCACTCGACCTCGGCCGCCAGCTGGTCGCGCTCACGCCGGAGAGCGTCGAGCGTTCCGCGCAGCGCCTGCAGCTCCCGCTGGGCGATGGAGGCGTGGAGCTCGTAGGGGACCTGGTCGTCGTCCTCGTCGGTGTCCTGCCCGTGGCGCAGCCGTTCCGCCTGGCGCTGGCAGAAGTTGTCGAGGAAGGTCCACTGCGCCTCGAGGACCCGGAGCTCCTGTCGTTCAACGGTCTGCGCCATGCCGCGAAGAATATGTCGATCACGGCGAATATGTCGATCACCACTGACTGACGGGTTCGCCTACGATCTCCTCTCCGCGGAAGGAGGAGGCAGGACGATGGGGCAGCGACACCTGGACCGGCTCAGCGTGGTCGACGCCACCTTCCTCCACCAGGAACGGCACGGCTCTCACATGCACATCGGCGGCATCGCCATCTTCGACGGGCCGCCACCGCCGCTCGAGGAGGTCCTCGGACACATCGGCGGCCGCCTCCCCATGGTCCCCCGCTACCGCCAGAAGCTCGCCTTCCCGCCCTTCGAAGCAGGCCGGCCGCTGTGGATCGACGATCCCAACTTCACCCTCGAATACCACGTCCGGCAGACGGCACTGCCCTCACCCGGCGCCGAGGAGCAGCTGTTGCGGCTGGCGGCGCGGATCGCCTCCCAGCGGCTGGACCGCGGCAAGCCGCTCTGGGAGCTGTGGATCGTCGAGGGACTGGAGGGCAACCGCTTCGCGGTCATCTCCAAGACCCACCACGCCCTGGTCGACGGCGTGTCCGGGGCGGAGCTGATGACCCTGCTCTTCGACCTCGCTCCCGAGCCGGCGCCGCGGGTCGAGCCCGACGCGCCCTGGCAGGCCGAGCCCGAGCCGGGAACCGCCGGGCTGCTGGCGGCGGGGGTGCGCGACGCGGCTCGCACCGCCGTCGAGCTGGCCGAGACCGCGGTGAGTGCCGCCGGCCGGCCTCTGACGGTGGCGGGCAAGGCCGCCGAGTCAGCCCAGGCGCTGGCCGAGATCACCTGGGCGGCGCTCAACCCGCCGACCCGCACCCCGCTCAACGGTCCGATCGGGCCGCATCGACGGTTCGTCGCCGTGCGCGGTGACCTCGCCGAGTTCCGGCTGATCAAGAACACCTTCGGCGGCACCATCAACGACGTGGTGGTGAGCGTGGTGAGCGGCGGAATCGCACGCTGGCTGCACAAGCGGGGAGTGCGCACCGAGGGCCTCCACCTGCGCGCCTGCGTCCCGATGTCGGTGCGTGGCCTCGACGAGCGCACCGCCATGGGCAACAAGATCGTGATCATGCTGGCGCCCCTGCCGGTGTACGTCGAGGACCCGATCGAGCGGTTACGGGTGGTGCGGGCGGCGATGGACGGGGTCAAGGAGTCGAAGCAGGCGCTCGGCGCGCGGGTGATCACCGACATGCAGGACTTCGCACCGCCGACGCTGCTGGCGCAGGCGAGCAGGCTGGCGTTCTCCACCCGCTTCTACAACGTGCTGGTCACCAACGTGCCGGGACCGCAGTTTCCCGTCTACATGCTGGGGCGCGAGCTGCGTGAGGTCTTCCCCATCGCCTTCCTCGCCGAGGACAAGCGGCTGGCGGTGGCGATCATGTCCTACAACGGCCGCATCGGCTTCGGTCTGATCGGGGACTACGACGAGATGCACGACATCGACGTCGTCGCCCGGGGGATCGCGACCGCGATCGACGAGCTGGTCAGGCTGGCGCGAAGCCAGAGCGCCGAGGAGGTGCGCGCCGCCGAGCCGGTGGCCGTCGCCAAGCCGCCGGCCAACGGCGCCGGCGCCTCGGCGCGGTCGCGCGGGCGTCGCGGCGACAGCAAGACGAGCCGGCGCACCGCCGCGCGGGCGGCGGCGCCGCGGCGGCGCGGCGGTGGCGGGCGGCGCGGCCGGGCAGAGCCCAGGGGAGCCGAACCGCCGACCGCCTGAGCGTGGTGGGGCCGGGGCTAGCGGCGCCTCCGGCGGGGTGGGGACGCCCGACCGGCGCCCTTGTCAGGGCCCTGTCAACAGCCGGGCTGGCCGTGATTGCCGCAGCAGCCGCCGAACAGCGCGCGAGCCCGGTTGCGGACCAGCGGGATCGCCTTGCCGGGCCACGGCGGTCCGGCCTCGAGGTTGGTGAGAAAGCCGGCCATGCGCGACCGCAGCCGGCCGGCGGGATCGGGCACCTCCTCATCGTCGCATCTCCATCGGCGGCCGTGGAGATCCGGGCAGCGGGGGTGGCAAGGACGCGTGCCGCGAGTCACGCGTTCGCGGTGGGAGCGGTCACGGGGCGGTGGCGATTAATCGCACCGCCGTCGCGCGCGTCGAGCGCCTTGGTGCGGGTGGTGCCGGGGTCCGGCGTCACCGGTAGGCTCAGTGCGTCGGCTCCCGACAACGGCTAACCCTCCGCGAGGAGGGGGCGCAAAGTCACGGGTCTCCGCCGGAGACGGCCGGGCTACCGAAGGAGTCAGCAACGGTGGGCCGACGCGAGGAAGCTCATGCGCGTCGTCGGTCCGACCCTCCCATCCGCCGTCCGCCCGCGCCGTCGACTCCGTCGCACCGCAGCCGGCGTGCTGAGCGCGGTGATGCTCGCCGCCGCAGCCGGTCTGGTGCACCCCGGCCGCTCAGCCAGCGCCGATGCGACCTTCGACTCCGACCTGGTGGCGTTGCTGAACCAGGACCGGGCCGCCAACGGGCTGGCGCCGCTGCAGTGGAACGACACTCTCGGATCGATCGCCGAGAGCGGCGGCTACGGTGGTTGCGGCTTCCCGATCAGCGGGCGGGCCGTCGACATGGTGCAGCGCAACTACTTCTCGCATGTCATCCCCGGTTGCGGCGGGCAGAACGTGTTCAACGTCATGCAGTCGGCCGGCGTGCCCTTCCGGTCGGCGGGCGAGAACATCGGCTGGCTGAGCGGAGAGAGCGATCCGGCGGCGGCGGCGGCGACGCTCCATCGGATGTTCATGAACAGCCCCGATCACCGGGCCAACATCCTCAATCCCAGCTACACCCACGTCGCCATCGGATCCGCCACCGCGGCCAGCTGGTCGGGCGGTGGGAGCCAGGTGTCCAACGTTATCGTGACCGCCGAGGAGTTCGCCCAGCTGCCGCCCGATGCGGCAAGCAGCGGCGGACCGGCGCCAAGCCCGTCGGCGCCCCCCACCGCCGGCTACTGGCTGGCCGGCCGCGACGGCGGAGTCTTCGCCTTCGGCAACGCGCCCTTCCTGGGAAGCGCCGGCAACGTCCGCCTGCAGGCACCGGTGGTGGGCATCTCGCGCACCGGTGACGGTGGCGGCTACTGGCTGGTCGCCTCCGACGGCGGCGTGTTCACCTACGGCAACGCGGCGTTCCACGGCTCGACCGGCGCCAACCACCTCAACGCCCCCATCGTCGGCATCGCCGCCACCCCCGACGGCGGCGGCTACTGGCTGGTCGCCGCCGACGGCGGCGTGTTCGCCTTCGGCGACGCGGCGTTCCACGGCTCGACCGGTGCCGTGCACCTCAACGCTCCCATCGTCGGCATCGCCGCCACCCCGGACGGCGGCGGCTACTGGCTGGTCGCCTCCGACGGCGGCGTCTTCACCTACGGCACCGCCGCGTTCCAGGGCTCCACCGGCGCCGCGCGCCTCAACGCCCCCATCGTCGGCACCGCCGCGGCCCCCGACGGCAGCGGCTACTGGCTGGTCGCCGCCGACGGCGGGGTGTTCAGCTTCGGCGGAGCCCCCTTCCTCGGCTCGACCGGCGCCATGCGCCTCAACCAGCCGATCACCCGGATCGCCCCTCGCACCGCTGGCAGCGGCTACTGGCTGGTCGCCTCCGACGGCGGAACCTTCAGCTTCGGCGACGCCCCCTTCGAGGGCTCGACCGGCGGTCAGCGGCTCAACGCCCCCATCGTCGCGGCCTCCGGGCACTGAGCCCGCCGTCGGCGCCAAGCCGGCCGCGGCGGGCGGGTGGCGCGTAGCGGTAGACGGCGCGGCCGCGCAGCGCGGCGGCCGGCACCGCCCCGAAGTGCCGGCTGTCGGTGCTGGCCGCCGGGTTGTCGCCGAGAAGGAGGTAGCCGTCGCCGGCCTCGAGCGGTGAGCAGCCACCGCTCTCGACGCGGTCGCCGGGGAGGCCGGCAACGCGCTTGACCGCTGTGATCCCGGGCAGGCGGGGATGGCTGAAGGCGACCACGTCGCCGCGCTGCACCCGCCCGCGGAGGAGCAGCAGACGGTCACCGGGGCGCAGCGCGGGGCTCATGCTCTCGCCGTCGACCGCCACGCGGTCGGGACCCAGCCACCGCCACGCCGCCGCGGCGCCGGCAGCGAGGCCGGCGGCGGTCAGGACGCGGCCGATCCGGGGCATGGCTGCACGGTAGGTGACTAGCATTGATCGCATTGCAGTCAGGTCAGGAGGAGGATTGCGCCGATGCGGATGCTCAGTTGCGTGCTCGCCCTCGCCGATCGGATCTCGGCGCCGACCGTCGTGCGCGCCCACTGCGACCTTCCCTGCGGCGTCTACGACCCGGCGCAGGCGCGCATCGAGGCCGAGTCGGTGAAGGCGTGCCAGGAGAAGTACCAGGGCAGCGACGACCCGACCTTCCGCGAACGCGCGGTCTTCATCAAGGAGGAGCGCGCCGACCTGGTCAAGCATCACCTGTGGGTCCTCTGGACCGATTACTTCAAGCCCGAGCACCAGCAGAAGGTCCCCAACCTGCACGAGATCTTCTGGACCGCGACCAAGGCTGCCGGCGCGGCCAAGAAGAGCAATGACCCGGCCGACGGGCAGAAGCTTCTCGACGCCGTTGCCGAGGTGGACAAGGCGTTCCGCGCGACCAAGGCGTAGCCGCCCCGCCGGCGTCGCTGAGACGCCTCGCGGGGATGCTGGTGGGGCCGCTCCCCGGCCTTCCCGCGACCTCGCCGCTGCACGATCCCAGCCCCGACCCCGGCCTCTTCGGACCCGGCTCGGTGACCTGGCGTCTGGCGGGAGAACCGCTGCTCCTGCTCGGCGGCGGCCGGGCGCTGCTGATGCAGGTGGCCCATCCGCTGATCGCCGCGGCGGTGGTCGAGCACAGCGACTTCGCCCACGACCCGTACGGCCGGCTGCTGCGCACCCTCGAGTGGGCGGCGGCGATCTCGATGGGCACCACCGCCGAGGCCCGCGCCGCCTGCGCCGCGGTGACGGCGCGCCACCGGCAGGTGGTCGCCGACGGCTACGCCGCCGGCGATCCAGTGCTCGCTCGCTGGGTGCACGCGACCCTGGTGGAGTCGATGCTGGAGACCGAGCTCCGTCTGGGCGGGCGGATCGCCGCTGCCGATGGCGATCGGTTCGTCGTCGAGTGGAACGCCGCGGCGGCCCTGATGGACCTTCCCGAGAGCGCCCAGTTCCGCGGGGCCGCTCATCTCCACGCCTACATCGACGCCACCCTGGCGAGCGGTGCGCTCCGGCCGTCGGCGGCGTCGATGGAGATCGCCCACGCCGTGCTCCACCCGCCGCTTCCGTCCCCGCTGCTGGCGCCGCTCGACCACGTCCTCCGCCTGACCACCATCAGCCTGCTCCCCACCTCTCTCCGCCGTGGCTACGGAATCGACTGGTCGCGCCGCGAGGACCTCGTCGCCCGCGCCGCCTGGCGGTCGCTGGCGGCAGCCCGGCGGGTGGCCCCTCGCCGGCTCCGGCTGACCGCCGTGGGCCGCCAGGCCGCCTCCCGGGTTGCCGGTCGCACGCCCCCGTGAAGATGTGATAGCTTCGCTGTCGCGAAATGATCGTCGCCGCGGTGCAAGGTTCCGCGGGTTCGAGGCGTTTCATGAATATGGTCGATCCCAGCCCGTGTCCGAGCTGCCAGGCGTCCCGTGTCTGGCTGGGCCAGCCGGTGCCGGACGGCGAGGTGAGCCCCGTCTCGTGCCGCGCCTGCGGCCGCACCGCCCGGGCCTGCACCCGCTGTGGCTGGGAGTACACCGGCACGACCGGCATCGAGGCGACGGGGGTGGAGACGGAACCCGCCGGCTGCGTGTCGTGTGCCGCGCTGCAGCTGGTGGGCAGGCGTTCGCTGCCGGCGGCCAGCCGCGTGGGCGGCGGGCGCACCCTGGCCAGCCGGCTGCAGCGGCGCGAGACCAGCCGCGGCCAGCTCGCCGCCGACGTCGCCGAGCGGGGAGCGCTGTCCGCCTACCGGGCGCGGCGCACCTTCGACACCGTGGTGCGGGACGCCTCGCTGCGCGCCCAGGCGCGTGCCCGCCTGGAGGCGTCGCTGCAGCAACTGGACGCGTCCGACTCCTTCTGACCGGCGCCCGGTCCGACCTCCTGGTCCTCGTCCCGGGCTGACCTACACTCCTGCACCCATGCGCCCCGAGCCGTCGCCTGGCACCGACGGCTCCCAGCTGGCGGCGGCGGCGGCGCCGCCCGACCTGATGCTGCTGCTGATCCGTCATGCCGAGCAGGCGACGATGCGGATCGCCGACGCAGACCTGTCGGAGCGGGGGGTGGTTCAGGCGTCGCTGCTCGCCGAGCGGCTGGCGGCGCTGCCGCCGACCGCGGTGGTGTCCAGCCCGCTGCGACGGGCGCGGCAGACCGCCGAGATCGTCGCGCGCCGCTGCCGGCTCCAGCCCGAGGTCGAGCCCGGGCTGGAGGAGTACCGGCTCACCCCCGAGGCGCGGGAGCGGCGCTACACCCACAGTCCGGCACGGGCGATGGAGCCCGACCCGGGCGACTACGCGGCCTCGGCGCTGGCCGGCGTGCGGGTGATCCCCAGGACCGGTCGCTGGCTGACCATGGATGGAGTCGAGAGCATCGAGGCGGTGCGGGCACGTGGTCAGGCGGCGATCGACCGCGCCGTCGCCCGCCATCCCGGTGGCGTGGTCGCGTGCATCTCGCACGGAGGGCTGATCAACGCCGTCGTCGGCAGCTGGCTCGGGGTTGTCGACGACATGTGGTTCGTGCCCTGGCACACCGGCATCAGCGCGGTGCTGCTGCGCGCCGATCGGCGCATCCTGCTGACCCTCAACGACGCGGCGCATCTCGGCGGCGATCAGGACATGCTCGGGCTGGTCGCCGGGCACGTCCGCGGGTGACCGACTCCGCCGCCACCTAGACTTCCTTCATGGCCTCCACGGCCCCGGTCCTCGAGCTCCTCTCCCCGGCCTCGCGCGCGTGGTTCAGCGCCACCCTGGGATCGCCCAGCGAGGTGCAGGAGCGCGGCTGGCCGGCGGTGGCCGCGGGCAGTCACACCCTGATGAGCGCTCCCACCGGCAGTGGCAAGACGCTGGCGGCCTTCCTGTGGTGCGTCGACCGGCTGATGGCGGCACCGCCACCGCCGGCGGACGAGCGCTGCCGCGTCCTCTACATCTCGCCGCTGAAAGCGCTGACCGTCGACGTCGAACGCAACCTGCGCGCCCCGCTGCGCGGCATCGCGCTCGAGGCCGAGCGGCGCGGCGCCCAGGTCAGCGCCCTGGCGGTTGCGGTGCGCACCGGTGACACTCCCGCCGCCGGCCGTCGCGACATCGAGCGCCATCCGCCCGACATCCTGATCACCACCCCGGAGTCGCTCTTCCTGCTGCTCACCAGCGCCGCGAGGCGGGTGCTGCGCAGCGTGCGCTGGGTGGTCGTCGACGAGATCCACGCGGTCGCCGGAAGCAAGCGCGGTGCGCACCTTGCGGTGAGCCTCGAGCGACTCGCGGCGCTCACCGCCGACGAGCCGCAGCGCATCGGACTGTCGGCGACGCAGCGCCCGCTGGACGAGATCGCCCGTTTTCTCGGCGGCCACGGCCGCGAGGTGGAGGTCGTCGACGCGGGGCTGCGCAAGTCGCTGGAGATCACCGTCGAGGTGCCGGTGGAGGACATGGCCGACCTGGAACGCGGCGTCGAGCCGGCGGCTGCACCGGGGCAGGAGGGACCGCAGCGCAGCATCTGGCCGGCGCTGCACCCCCGCATCCTCGAGCTGATCCGGGCCCATCGCTCGACCATCGTCTTCGTCAACTCGCGCCGCCTGGCGGAGAGGCTGGCATCGCGCCTCAACGAGCTCGCCGGCGAGGAGCTGGTTCTGGCCCACCATGGCTCGATCGCGCGCGAGCAGCGGGTGGTGATCGAGGAGCGCCTCAAGGCGGGACAGCTGCCCGCGATCGTCGCCACCTCCAGCCTCGAGCTGGGCATCGACATGGGGGCGGTCGACCTGGTCATCCAGGTGGAGTCGCCCACCAGCGTCTCGCGCGGCATCCAGCGGATCGGCCGCGCCGGCCACTCCCTGGGCGAGCCGAGCACCGGCGTGGTGCTGCCCAAGTATCGCGGCGACCTGCTGGAGTGCGCGGCGGTGGTGGAGCGGATGCTCGGCGGCGACATCGAGGCGATCCGCACCCTGCGCAACCCGCTCGACGTTCTCGCCCAGCACATCGTCGCCATGGTGGCGATGGAGGAATGGCGCGTCGACGAGATGGTCGCCCTGATGCGGCGGGCCCATCCCTTTCGTGCTCTCGGTGACGCCGCCTTCGAGTCGGTGCTCGACATGCTCGCCGGCCGCTATCCCTCCGACGACTTCGCCGAGCTCCGCCCGCGGGTGGTGTGGGACCGGGTCGCCGGGACGGTGCGGGGGCGCGCCGGCGCCCAGCGTCTGGCGGTGACCAGCGGCGGCACCATCCCCGACCGCGGGCTCTACACCGTCAACCTGCTCGACGACGGGCGCCGGGTCGGCGAGCTCGACGAGGAGATGGTCTACGAGTGCCGTCCGGGCGAGACCTTCGTGCTCGGCGCCAGCACCTGGCGGATCGCTGAGATCACCGCCTCACAGGTGCTGGTGACGCCGGCCCCGGGCGAGCCGGGACGGATCGCCTTCTGGCACGGCGACGCCCTGGGACGGCCGGTCGAGATCGGGCTGTCGGTGGGCCGGCTGGCACGCGAGCTGCGCGGCACCGGCGACGCGGGCATCGCCCGGCTGCGCGAGCGCTCCCGCTTCGACGGCCGCGCCGCCCGCAACCTGCTCGCCTACCTCGATGAGGAGGTGGCGATCACCGGCGCGCTGCCCGACGACCAGAGCGTTGTCGTCGAGCGCTTCCGCGACCAGCTCGGCGACTGGCGCGTCTGCGTGCTCAGCTGTTACGGGGCTCGGGTGCACGCCCCCTGGGCGCTGGCGGTGGAGGCGCGGCTGCGCCAGCGCACCGGCCTGGAGGTGCAGTCGATCCATGGTGACGAGGGCTTCGCTCTGCGTCTGCCCGAGGCGGATCGTCCTCCGGATGTGGAGGAGCTGCTGCTCGACCCGGACGAGGTGGCCGACCTGGTCACCGAGCAGCTCTCGGGGTCCGCCCTCTTCGCCGCGCGGTTCCGGGAGAACGCCGCCCGCGCCCTGCTGCTGCCGCGCCGGCGCCCGGGATCGCGCACCCCGCTGTGGCTGCAACGGCAGCGGGCTCACGACCTGCTTCAGGTCGCCTCGCGCCATCCCGGCTTCCCCATCCTGTTGGAGACCTACCGCGAGTGCCTCTCCGACGTCTTCGACATGGAGTCGCTGGTGGCGCTGATGCGCTCCTTGCGGGCGCGCGCGACCCGCGTCGTGGTCGCCGACCTCGAGCGCGCCTCGCCGTTCGCCTCCTCGCTGCTCTTCGACTACATCGCCCAGTACATGTACGAGGGCGACGCCCCCCTGGCGGAGCGTCGCGCCCAGGCGCTCACCCTCGATCGCGAGCTCCTCGCCGAGCTGCTGGGCGACGAGGAGCTTCGCGAGCTGCTCGACCCGGCGGTGGTGAGCGAGCTGGAGCTGGAGTTGCAGCAGCTGACCGCTCGGCGGCGCCCCACCGACGTCGACGCCGCCGGTGACGTCCTGCGCCGCCTCGGCGACCTCTCGGCAGAGGAGGCGCAGGCCCGTGGTATCGGCCAGCAATGGCTGGAACAGCTCGGCCAGGAGCGCCGGACGGCGTCGGTGCGCATTGCCGGAGAGTTGCGCTGGATCGCCGCCGAGGACGCGGGACGCTACCGCGACGCCCTCGGCGTGGCGCTGCCGCCGGGACTGCCGCAGGCATATCTCGCGGCGGTGGTCGACCCCCTCGACTCGCTGCTGCTGCGCTGGGGCCGCACCCACGTCCCCTTCACCGCCGCCGAGCCGGCCCGCCGCTGGGGGCTGACCGCGGCCGCGGTCGAGGCGCGGCTGGCCGGGCTCGCCGCCGCCTCCTCGCTGCTCAGCGGCGCCTTCCATCCCCGTGGTGGCGGCGCCCGCGAGTGGTGTCACCCCGAGGTTCTCCGTACCCTCCGCCGCCGATCTCTGGCGGCGCTGCGGCGGCAGGTGGAAGCGGTGCCGGTGGACACCCTGGTCGGCTTCCTGCCGCAGTGGCACGGAATCGGCTCGACCGCGCGCGGACCCGACCGGCTGCGCGAGGTGGTGGCCCAGCTGCAGGGCTGCGCCGTCCCGGCGTCGCTGCTCGAACGCGAGGTGCTGGCGCCGCGGGTGGCCGGCTACGGTCCTCACCTGCTCGACCAGCTGGTCTCGACCGGGGAGGTGGTGTGGGCCGGTCGCGGGTCGCTCGGCGCCGCTGACGGACGCGTCGCCCTCTACCTGCGCCGCGACGCGGCACCGCTGCTGCCGCCCCCGGAGGCGCGGGAGGGCGACCTGCATCGTCGCCTCCGCGAGCACCTGGCGGCCCGCGGCGCGTGCTTCTTCGCCGATCTCTGGGCCGCCGGCGGCGGCGGGGACGAGGAAGAGGTGCTCGACGCCCTCTGGGACATGGTGTGGGGCGGCGAGGTGACCAACGACAGCGTGGCGCCGCTCCGGCTGCTCGGCCCCCGGCCCCGTCGGAGCCCCCGTGGGGTGCTGCTGCGGCTGGGATCACCCCGCAGTGCCGGCCGCTGGTGGCTGGTCGGCGACCTGCTGCGCCGGACCCCGTCGCCGACCGAGCGGCTGGAGGCGCAGGCCCGAACGCTGCTGCTTCGCCACGGAGTGCTCGCTCGCGAGGCGGTCGCCGCGGAGGCGGTGCCGGGCGGCTTCGCCGGCCTCTACCCGGTGCTGCGGGCGATGGAGGAGGCGGGCCGCATCCGTCGCGGGTATTTCATCGACGGGCTGGGCGGGTCCCAGTTCGCCCTGCCCGGGGCGGTCGACCGCTTGCGCGCCACCCGCGAGGCGCCGGCCGCGGTCGTCGCTCTCGGCGCCGCCGATCCCGCCAACCCCTTCGGCGTCAGCCTCCCCTGGCCCTCCTCCGGCGCCCGTCTCGCCCGCGTCCCCGGTGTCCATCTCGTCCTCGACGGTGGCGAGCTGCGCCTGGTCGCTCTGCGGGGCCGCCGCGCCCTGCTAACCTTCGGCGAGGTGGGGGAGGAGCACCTCGCCGCGCTCGCGGCCCTGGCCGGGCGCGATGACCGGTTGGAGGTGCAGAGCGTCGACGGTTCGGCGGCCCACGGCTCGGCCCTCGAGCCGGTGCTGCGCGCCTCCGGCTTCGAGGCGACGCCGCGCGGCCTGGTCTGGTACGCCGAGCGCCGTGCCCGCGTCCCCGCCTGAGCCGGGATCCGGATCCAGGCGGCAGCCGACCGAGCTGTCAGCGTCCCTGCGATGGCAGGTCGGTGGCGCCGCGTCCCAACAGGCGCCGCAGCTTCATCCGCAGCAGTTGGGTGAGCGCCCAGCGCTTCTGTCCGGCGCGGTCGATGACGGAGGGGCGGGGACGGGGGTCGCGGGAGCGCACGGGCGCGATGGTACGGTCTGCCGTCCCACCCCGGAAAGGCGGGCACGGGATCGTCACACCGACGCGCGCCCGGCATGCGCCGCGGTTGCCCGGTGGCCGGATGGGCACACTGGCGCGTAAGACACAGGCGACAGTCTCGTTATAATAGATACTGAGTTAACTGCACCAAGGTGATCAATCACCACAAGCGGTGCAGCCAGCCGAGGTGGGTGGGGCCACAAGGCGGAGGAAGGTTGAGTGAGCGCATCCGAGGGATTTGCACAGCGGTTGCGGGAGATCGGTGTCTCCGCGATCGCCGCAGGGGTGGGCCTGGTGGCCCTGGGTGGTGTGGTGGCCGGGTCGCCCGCCCAGGCGGCGTCCGGGGGGAACAACAACGCCGGCGACGTCTGGCTCGACAACGCCGGGCAGCCGCCCGGTCCCGGTCACGAGATGGATCCCCATCTCGCCTGTGCCGACATCATTCTGTGGGGGAGCGACCTCGCCGATCCGTCGGGCAGCTTCACCATCGATGGCTGGCCGCCGAGCGGTTCGGGGGCCGGCAACCAGGCGTGGCCGGGGACGGCAAAGAGCCCGGGAAGTGCCATGTGGAAGTACTCGCTGGGCAAGAATGGCGGCACCCAGGACATCCTGACCAACGACGGTTTCAGCGTCGCGGGTCCCGGGGGCATGACGCCTGCGCAGCCTTGGGCCATCCCCGTCAAGACCCTGATCGCGAATGCCAGGGCCAACGGTGACATGCCACAGCCGCAGCAGGGGTTCCACTTCAAGCTTCAGTTCTCGCAGGATCCGCAGAAGCACAAGACGTTCTGGGTGAACTGCCAGGTCGCGGCCACGTCGTCGACGACCTCGGCGGCCACCAGCTCCCACGCGTCGCAGTCCTCGACGTCGAGCGCGTCGCCGGCGGGCGCGGTGAGCGGCATCAGCACGTCCAGCGGGCAGTCGAGCGGTCAGCAGGCCACCGCGACCAGCCGGTCGACCACCAGCAGCGGCGGTACCGGTGCCGTCTCGGCCGCCAGCGCCACCACTCCCAACACCGGGACGGGCGCGGCGGTGACCACCCCACGGACCGGGGTGGCTCTGCCGCTCGGCCTCGGGCTGGCGTTGATCGGCGGCGGCCTGGGGGCGCTGGCCATCCGCCGTCGCATGGGCGGACACGGCAGCTGACATCACCAGGCAGTGAAGCCGGCGGCGGGGCGTCATCGCGACGCTCCGCCGCCTCGGCGGCCCACCCGTCGAGGTCAGGCGCCGAGCAGCCGGGCGTACTCCGTGGGGTCGATGTTGCGACCGCTGACCACGCAGACGGTGCCGCCGCGCAGGCGTAGCTGAAGCGCACCGGCGACGGCGAGGGCGCCGGTGGGCTCGACATAGATGCCGCCTTTGGCCAGAACCCGCATGGCATCGACCACGGCGCCGTCATCGACGCTGAGCAGCTCGTCGACGCGGGCCTGGACGATGTCGAAGGTCAGCTGCCCCGGCGTCTGCACCCGGGCCCCGTCGCAGATGGTCCGGGGCAGGGGCACCGTCACCCGGTGGCCGGCGGCGCGTGAGCGGACGAAGTCGTCGCCCGCCCGCGGCTCCACCCCGATGATCTTGGGTCTGCGGGCGCTCCCCGTCAGTGCGGTGGCGATGCCGGAGAGCAGGCCCCCGCCGCCGAGCGGCACCACCACCACCTCGACCTCCGGCGCATCCGCGAGGATCTCGAGCCCGACGGTGCCCTGTCCGGCGATCACCAGCGGGTGGTCGTAGGCGGGGATCAGGGCGAGGCCGCCCTGTCGCGCGATCGCCGCGGCGGCACGGGCGCGCGCCTCGGTTCCGGTGGGCAGTCGACCACCGTCGCTCCCGCCCGCTCCACCGCGGCCCGTTTGAACGGGGTGGAGTCGGCGGTCATCACCACCGTGGCGGGGATGCCGGCGCGGCGCGCCGCGGCGGCGAGCGCGCGCCCGTGGTTGCCGGAGGAGGCGGTGACCACCCCTGGTGGGCGCAGCACCGTCACCGCGTTGGTGGCGCCGCGCAGCTTGAACGAGCCCGTCTCCTGAAGGCATTCGCACTTGACCAGCAGCTCGGTGCCGTCGAGTGGCAGCAGCGGGGTGCGCCGCACCCTGCCGGCGAGCAGCACCGCGGCAGCGGCGACGTCGGCGGCCTCGACGGGCAGGCGGGCGGCGGTGGTCATCCCGCGCCCCATGATGGCCCAGTGCAGCGGCGGCGGCGCTGCGAGAATGCGCCGGCATGACGCCCGCCACGGTGCCTGCGCAGCCACCGGCGCCGCGGGCGTGGCGCGCCCACCCCCGCTGGTTCGCGGCCATGGCGGGCGCGGTCGCGGCGAGCGTGCCACTGATCGCCATCCATCGGGTGCCGCTGACCGCGGAGTACTGCATCCTCGCCGGACTGGTGCTGTGGACCGCGGTGGGACGCCACCCGGCGGCGGCGTGGGCGTGGACCGCATGGCTGGCGGCCATCGTCGCCCTCGACGACCTGCGCGGACTGCAGGCGGTGCTTGGCACGCCCCACGCCGCCGACGTCGTCGCCTTCGAGAGCCGGCTCTTCGGCGGCTCACCGGTGAACCGCCTACAGCAGGCCTGGGGCCGGTCGGGCCTGCAGCCATGGGACGTCGTGCTCTCGGTCGTCTATCTGTTCCACAGCCCGGCGCCGCTGGTCTGCGGCGCGGTGCTGTGGCGCCTGCGCCGCCGCTTCTTCCGGCCCTTCGTGCTCACCCAGATCGGCAATGCCGTGGTGGGCCTGGTGGTCTATCTCGCCTTTCCCGAGGCGCCGCCGTGGCGGGCGGCGCAGCTCGGGGTGCTGCCCCCGGTGCGGCGCATCGCGTCCGAGGTGGTCGCCCACGGCGGGCCGCTGTCAGGCGTCTACGGCGGTGCCGATCCGCTGCCCAACGCCGCCATGCCGTCGCTGCACGTCGCCTACCCGGTGATCGTCGCCTGGTGGACCGTCCGCGCCTTCGGCTGGCGGGCCGCCTGGATCGCGCTCTACCCCCTGTGCATCTGCGTCGCCGTCGTCTACCTGGGAGAGCACTATGTCGTCGACGTCCTCGCCGGTCTGGTGCTGGCCGGTGCCGGCATCGCCGGGGCGGAGCTGTGGACTCGCCGCGCCGCTACACGCCCGCCGGGGTGGGGATGAAGTCCAGGAGGAGGCGGTTGAGGACGTCCGGCGCCTGCACCGGGATCCAGTGCCCGCATCCGTCGATGCGTTCCAATCGCCAGGAGGCGTCGACGTGCTCCGCCGAGAGCTGCATCTGCTCCTCGGTGAGGGCGAAGTCGCCGCTGCTCCAGATGCCCATGGTGGGGCAGCGCGCCGGCGGCAGCCGTGGCGGCTCACCGCCGAACATCGCGGGCGAGATGTTGGCGCGGTACCAGTTGAGGCTCGCCGTCAGCGCCCCAGGACGCGACAGGTCGGCGATGTACCGGTCGACGTCGCCGCCGCCGCTGCCGACGAAGTCGCGAAAGAGCTGCCAGTCGTTGCGCGGCAGCGCCGCCTCGGCGACTCCCTCGAACTGGAACCAGAGCATGTACCAGGAGCGCTGCCACTGCCGCATCCCGACGCGCGCGAAGGCGGTCGGATGCCCGACCGACAGCACCACCAGCCGCTCGACCCGCTCGGGGAGAAAGCCGGCGACCACCCAGGCGAGGCTGGCGCCCCAGTCGTGGCCCACCACCGTGGCGCGCTCGACGCCGGCGGCGTCGAGGATGCCGGCGACGTCGGCGACCAGGGTGGTCATCGCGTAGGCGGTCGCCTCGCTGGGCCGGTCGGAGCGGCCGAAGCCGCGCAGGTCGGGAGCGATGACGCGATGTCCGGCAGCCGCCAGGGCGGGAATCTGGTGACGCCAGAGGTACGAGGAGTCGGGCCAGCCGTGGAGGAGCAACACCGGCGAGCCCTCGCCGTGGTCCTCGACATGGAACGACAGCCCGTTGGCCTCCATCCGGCGTCCGCCCGGCGCGCCTTCCATCGCTTCGATGCTCGCAGGGGGCGGGTCCCGTCGGCAAGCTCGAGTTGCTAGCGGGCCGGTGATAGGATAGACGCGTTCAAACGGGGGACGTGAGAGGGAGGGCGCCCGATGCGCGGCCTGCTGGCAATGGTTGTGCTGCTCGTCACGGCCGGCACCTTCGGGGTGAGCGCGCAGGCGGCCTCCCACCCGTCAAATGCCGTCAGCCACCATCCACGGGTGACCGAGAAGGGCGGCCACGGCACCGGCGGCGGGGGGAGCGGTCTGGGGTGGGCCTCGAGCAATTGGTCCGGCTACGCGGTGACCGGGACGACGTACAGCAGCGTCACCGGGGGGTGGACGGTGCCCACGGTCAGCGCGACATCGGGCGCGACGTACTCGTCGGCGTGGGTCGGCATAGACGGATTCGGCAATACCTCCCTGATCCAGACCGGCACCGAACAGGACTACTACGGCGGCGCCGCGCACTACGCGGCGTGGTGGGAGATCCTCCCTGCCTCAGTCACCTTCATCCCAGCCTGCTCGGTGTCGGTGACCACGAACTGCATCACCGTCAGCCATGGCGACACGATGGCCGCGTCGATCAGCAAGGGCGTGTCGGGGTGGAGCATCACCCTGACGGACTCGTCAAATGGGAACTCGTTCACGACCACGGGCCTCGCCTATGCTGGTCCGGGCACCTCCGCCGAGTGGATCGTGGAGGCGCCGACGGTCGGTGGCCGTCTCGCCACGCTGGCGCGCTACGGGAGCACGGTGTTCGATCACGGCACTGCCAACGGAGCGTCGCCGGCCCTGGTGAAGGCGGACGGCGGGGTGATGATCCAGCGGCACGGATCGGTATCGACGCCGTCTTCACCGGACTCGCCCGAGTCCGACGCCAGCGCATCGGACGGGTTCGCGATCGCGTACGGCAGCTCCGCTCCGGCGGCACCGTCCTCCTGATATCGGCCTGAGAGGTCACCTGCGCGGCGCCGCCGCGGCGTGAGGCATGCTTGCCCGCGCCATGCCCTACATGGACCCAGCGGTCGATAGCTACCTGCTCGAGCTGGCCGCGCTGCAACACTCCGACAGCGTCCTCGAGGAGATGGAGGCACGCGCTCGCGAGCACAGTTTTCCCATCGTCGGCCGCGCCGTCGGACGGTTGCTGGAGTTGCAGGCGCGGTCGATCGGCGCCCGGCGGGTGATCGAGCTGGGGTCCGGGTACGGCTACTCCGCCTACTGGTTCGCCCGGGCGGTGGGGGAGGGCGGTGAGGTGATCTGCACCGACGGCAATGCCGACAACGCCCTCGACGGCACCGGGTACCTGGGGCGCGCCGGCCTCGGTGAACGGGTCCGCTACCGCGTCGGCGACGCCCTCGCCGGCCTGGCGATGGAGGAGGGGCTCTTCGACGTCGTCTACTGCGACGTCGACAAGGACGGCTATCCCGACTGCTGGCGCGCCGGCCGCGAGCGGATCCGGCGCGGTGGGCTCTACCTCTGCGACAACGCGCTCTGGAGCGGGCGCGCCGCCACCGGCGAGCCCGACGAGCGGCGACCCGGATACACCGAGGCCATCCGCGAGCACAACCGGCTGGTCGCCGAGGACGCCCGCTTCGCCTCGATGATCGCCCCGGTGCGCGACGGGGTGATGATCGCGCTCCGGATCGCGTAGCCGGTTGCCGCGCGCGGTGCGGTCTCGTCGACTGGCCGGTGCCCCGTCAGGGCAGGGCGTTCTCGAGTCGCAGGATGCGGCGCAGGATCGCGACCGAGGAGGCGTAGGTGGAGTCCATCCCGAAGTACGAGAGACCGCGGGCGCCGAGGGTGCGTGCCTGGGTGTACGGCGTGTCCGAGGCATAGTGGATGACGCCGAAGTCGAGCGGGAGCTTGGAGAAGTTGACCGAGGTGCCGGTGGGATAGCGGTCCGCCTCGGAGATCTCGTAGACGGCGTTGCAGTACGGTCCCGCCTCCATCTCCACCACCGTGTAGGCCTCGCGGTAGTAGTAGTCGAGGTAGCCGCGGTTCTGCAGGAAGGTGCCCTTGACGCTGACCGCACGCTGGTTGTCGAGGCCGCTGCCGAAGCGCAGGTAGGGGCTGATGTCGCCGACGCTGAAGGCGTTGTCCAGCCAGTAGGTGGTCCCGGTGTGCTCGTCGTGGACCATGCTGCTGATCATCACGTCCCCGATGTCGGCGTTGAGCGTTGCCGCCTTGCCGAGCACGTAGACACCGCGCAGCTCGGCGGTGGCCTCGGCGACCTCGCGGAGGATGTTGTACGCCGCCCAGCCCAGCGGGTAGTCGATGTTCACCACCACCGCCCGCGACGCCTCCAGCGAGCCCGCATCGACGTCCTGCAGGCGATCGTCGAAGCGGGCGCGGTCGAGGCGGTCGAGAACGATCAGCTGGGCGGCGACGTCGAGGGCGGTGGTGCTGCCGATGTGGAGCACGCCCGCCTCCCGCTCCTGCTGCCGTCGCTGGTCGCGATGGGGGGAGCCGGGCGGCAGCGCGGCGTAGAAGAGCCGCGCCGCGTAGTAGAGGAAGTTCGCCCACTCGCTGTGAGCGCGGCCGGCGCGAAGCTGCTCGAGCTCGTGGCGCATGTCGTCGGGCCCCTGGGTGGCGATGAAGTCGACCAGCTCCTGCTCGTGCCGGGCGGCGACGCCGGTGACCAGGTTGACCAGGCTGTGAGTGTTGCTGCTGACGAAGTAGACGGGCCGCTCCCCCAGTCCCTCGGCGGCCATCGCCGCGGTGACCGCGGTCCACCAGTGCCGGGTCTCGCGCGCGTAGCCCACGGCGGTGCCGCCGAGCATGCGGATGCGCAGCGACATCTCCTCGGCGGCGACGCCGCGCAGCCAGTCGCCGAAGTCGTCCTTCCAGAGCTCGGCCAGGTGCTGCCAGTCGTCGAGCTCGCCGCCGAGGACGGCGGCGCAGGCGGCCGGGTCGGGAGCGATCCCGGTCAGGCCGCCGGTGGTGCGCAGCCGCCGGTGCAGCTTGTTCCACTCCATCTGCAGCGCCACCAGCGTCGGCACCAGGTCGTCGACGTCCGATGGACTGGCGATCAGCACCGCGAGTGCCCCCGACCGGGCGCGGTACCAGCGGCGGCGGCGTCCCGGGGCGGCCAGCTCGGCGGTGCTGTCGAGAGGCCCGAAGCCGTGGCGCAGGAAGACCTCCGCCGACTGCCCCATGACGATCAGCCGCGCCGAGGTCACCGCTTCGGGGAGGCGCCGCAGGGCGTAGAGCAGGGCGCCGAGGTCGAGCTCGGCCCAATCGGCGAGCGGGTGCAGGCTCGACCGCATGGCGCGATGCGACGACTCCAACACTCGCAACCGCATCTCGCCGCTGCTGCGCAGGAGGCTGGTGTAGGTCCGGTGGTAGAGCTCGACCGCCTCCGCGGGAGCCTCGCCGGCCACCGCCCCCGGCACCGCCGGCCCCAGCGGACCTCGCCGCGGCTTCGCGAAGGGGGCGCTCACGAGTTGCATTATCGCGTGACCCTCTTCGTCGGCACCTCAGGTTGGCAGTACCGTCACTGGCGCGGCCTGTTCTATCCGGACGACCTGCCCGCCAATCGCTGGCTCGAGGTGTACGCCCAACACTTCCGCACCGTCGAGATCAACAACACCTTCTACCGGCTGCCCGAGAAGGCGACCTTCGAGGCGTGGGCGCGGCGCACTCCCGCGGACTTCGTCTTCGCCCCCAAGCTCAGCCGCTACCTGAGTCACGTGCGGCGTCTGCGCGAGCCGGCGGAGCCGGCCGCCCTGTTCCTCGAGCGCGCCAGGCCGCTCGGCGGCAAGTGCGGGCCGCTGCTCCTCCAGCTGCCCCCGACGATGCGGGCCGAGCCCGCGCGCCTCGCCGACACCCTGTCGCGGTTTCCCCGTCCGATCCGGGTGGCGGTGGAGTTCCGTGACGCCTCCTGGTACAGCGACGCGGTGCACGAGGTGCTGGTCGAGCACGGCGCCGCCCTGTGCCTGGCCGACCGTCAGGCCCATGCGATGTCTCCCGTCTGGCGCACCGCGGACTGGACCTATCTCCGCTTCCACCAGGGCACCGGCTCGCCGGATCCGTGCTACCGGCGCTCGACGCTGCAGCAATGGGCGGAGCGACTGGCCGCGGCATGGCCGAGCAGTGCCGACCGGTACGTTTACTTCAACAACGACGGTGCCGGGTGTGCGCTGCGCGATGCGGTCCGTTTCGCCGCCGCCTCGCGCGAGGTCGGCCTGCGACCGACACGAGTGCCTGATGAGTCGCAGACGCCGGTCGGCGACGGCTAGCAGGCTGCCGACGATGAGACGTCACCGCCGCCGGTGAGCGGGCGCCCCGGGCGAGGGGAATCGGCAGGCCTGGCGCTGGTCGCCGTCTCGGCGGTGAGCTTCGGCACCCTGGGCATCTTCGGCAAGTGGGCGCCGGGGCGCGGCCTCGACATCCCCACCCTGCTGGGACTGCGCTTCGGCATCGCTGCGGTGCTGCTCTGGGCGATGGTCGCCGTCCGTCGCGAGCGCGTCTGGTACGGCAGGCGCGGTGCGGCCGGCATGGGGCTGATGGGCCTGCTCTACGTCGGCCAGGCAAGCGCCTTCTTCTCCAGCCTGCGCTTCGTTCCGGCGGCGATCACCAGCATCCTTCTCTACGTCTATCCGGGAGTCGTCACCGTGCTCGCCCGCGTCCTCTTCGGCGAGCGGGTCACCAGGGGCCGGGCCATGGCACTGCTGCTGGCGTCGGCCGGCGTCATCCTCGTCGCCGGGCCGGGGCGGTCGTCCGGGCTGGTTCTCCAGGGCGTCCTGCTCGGCCTGCTCTCCGCCGCCGTGTACTCCGCCTACATCCTGCTCGGCAGCGCGGTGCTGCGCGGCATCGGCGCCCTGCCGGCGATGGCGGTGGTCTCGAGCGTTGCCGGCGCCTGCTTCCTGGTGGTGGCCGCTGCGGGCGGCGGGCTGCACCGCGTCCAGCCGTCGGCCTGGGGGGTGATCGTCGGCATCGCCGTGGTTCCCACGCTGATCGCCGCCACCAGCTTTCTCGCCGGCCTGTCGCGGATCGGACCGGCCAGGGCGGCGATCGTCAGCACCCTCGAGCCGGCGACCACGGCCCTGCTGGCGGCGCTGCTCCTCGGCGAGTCGCTGGCGCCGTCGCGGATCGCCGGCGGGGCGATGGTGCTGGTGGCGGCGGTGCTGCTCGCCAGGGTGCGCAGCCCGGGGCGCGATCCGTCGCTCGCGGCGCTGCGCGCCGAGGCCTGAGCTCTCCCGTGGGGATCCGGGCTAAGATGGCGGCGCTTGGGAGGATGTGATGAGCACTCGGCGCTACGCCCTTCCCGTCGACCTGACCCAATGGAGCGTCGACGGTTCGGCCACCACCGTCTTCAACTGGGAGTACGACGAGGGGCGTGAGCGCATGCTCGGCCTCTACGAGAAGGGCAAGGAGAAGCAGTGGAACGCGACCACGCGCATCGACTGGTCGCACGATCCTGATCCCGACAACCCCCTCGGCTCCCCCGACGAGTACATCGGCATCTACGGCTCGCCGATGTGGGTGCGGCTCGATGAGCGCGCCCGGGCCGACCTGCGCCGGCACATGGCGGCCTGGACCTACTCCCAGTTCATGCACGGCGAGCAGGGCGCGCTGATCTGCGCCTCCAAGATCGTCCAGACGGTGCCCGACCTGGACAGCAAGTTCTACGCCGCCACCCAGGTGATCGACGAGGCGCGTCACGTCGAGACCTACTCGCGCTTCCTGCACGAGAAGATGTCGCTGGCGTATCCGATCAACGAGAACCTGAAGGCGCTGCTCGACGACGTCATCCGCGACAGCCGTTGGGACATCACCTACCTCGGCATGCAGGTGCTCATCGAGGGGCTGGCGCTGGCCGCCTTCGGGCTGCAGCGCGACTTCACCGGCGATCCCCTGGCGCGGGCGATCAACGCCTATGTCATGCAGGACGAGGCGCGCCATGTCGCCTTCGGTCGCATCGCCTTGCGCGAGTACTACCGCGAGATCGGCGAGCGTGAACGCGAGGAGCGCGAGCAGTTCGCCGTCCAGGCGTGTTACCTGATGCGCGACCGCTTCCTCGCCGACGAGGTGTGGGACAACCTCGGTATCGGCAGCGAAGCGCTCGAGTGGGTCAACGCCTCGGTCACCATGGTCGAGTTCCGGCGGATGCTCTTCTCGCGCATCGTGCCCACCCTGAAGGACATCGGCATCTGGGGTCCGCGCATCCAGGCCGCCTTCCAGGACATGGGGGTGATGGAGTTCTCGCAGCTGGACACCGAGGTGATGAGCGCCGACGACGAGCGCCTCGCCGAGGAGCTGGATCGGGAGCGGCGCGCCGCCGAGGTCACACGGGTCGCCCAGCTGGCCGGTTGACCTCGCGGGTCTGACGCTTTGTGACGCACTGTGACGGAGCGGTTGTGCTGTCTTGTGCGTGTCGCACAGCGGTGGGACAATCCATCCCCCGTCAGCCGGTACGAGGGGGTCTTCGATGTCCACCGCTCCAGGTGTGCTGCCGTCCCCGCCGGTCTCCGGGCCGGCCCCGCTCGCCGGTCCGGGATATCTGAGGCTCGCCTCCTGCCCCCGCTGCGCCGGCCGCCGCCGAGCCCTCGCCGAGGTCGGCGACGAGCTGCGTGGCCGCTGCCTCAGCTGCGGCGAGGAGCTGGTGCTTCCCCTCCAGGTCGAGCGCGCCATGCGGCTGACGGTGGTGGGCCGCGCCGGACAGCGGATCCTGGCCGCGCCGGACGACTGAGGCGGGCCCGTCGCCCGCCCGGGAGAGAGCCCGGGCCGGCAGCAAGCTGAATGCGCCGGCTTTCTCTTTGGTGATAGCTTTGCTATCGTCTTTTCTCGCCGCGCAGGACCCCCAGCCCCTCCCCGAGCAGGCGCGGCCGGAGGAGACCATGGCCGACACACCCAGGCAGGATCCGGGGGGGACGGAGGAGCCCGGCGAGCCGGCACACGGGCCGGCGATCGAGCGGATGGTGGCGCGGCGCGAGGCGATCCTCGGGATCCTCAAGCGGGCCTACGAGCGCGACCTCGGGCGGCCCGCCGGCAAGCGCCTGCGGGTGGAGAGCTGAGCCGCTGAGCCTGCCGCCTCGCCGCCGCTAGTCTCTGTGCCGGGGTGCCGGCGGACTGGGAGCGCAGGGTGACCGAGCGGCGGGCGACCTACCGGCTTCAGCTCAACCGCCGTTTCGACTTCGCCGCCGCCGCGGACGTCGCCGGCTACCTCGCCGAGCTGGGCGTCAGCCACGTCTACACCTCGCCGATCACCCAGGCGGCCGCCGGCAGCAGCCACGGCTACGACGGCGTCGACCCCACCCGCATCAGCGAGGAGCTGGGCGGCGAGGCGGGCTTCGCCTCCCTCGTCGACACCCTCTCGGGGGCCGGCCTCGGACTTCTGGTCGACATCGTCCCCAACCACACCGCCGCCGTCCCCGCCAACCCCTGGTGGTGGGACGTGCTCGAGCGGGGCCGCGGCAGCCGCCACGCGCCGTTCTTCGACATCGACTGGGATGCTGACGAGCCGTCGCTGTGCGATCGGGTGCTGATGCCGATCCTCGGCGACCAGATCGGTCGCGTCATCGCCCGGGGCGAGGTGGGCCTCGGTCTCGACGGCGGGCGGCCGCTGCTCCGGTATGCCGACATGCGCCTGCCCCTGTCGGCGGGATCACTGGCGGAGCTGGGGTGGGGTGGCGGCGACACCGGCCACCGCCTCGCCGAGGTCGAGGCCGATCACGCCGCGCTCCTCGTCCTGCTCGACCACCAGCACTACCGCTTGGCGCACTGGCGGCTGGCGAGCGAGCAGCTCAACTACCGGCGCTTTCTCGACATCTCCTCGCTGGTCGGCATGCGGGTGGAGGACGAGGCGGTCTTCGACGCGATGCACGAGCGCGTGCTGCGGCTGGTGGGGGAGGGCAGGCTCGACGGCGTGCGGGTCGACCACGTCGACGGCCTGTGCCGTCCCGCTGGCTACCTGGGCCGCCTGCGCGACGCGGTCGGTGGCGACCGCTGGGTCGTGGTCGAGAAGATCCTCGCCGCGTCAGAGGCGCTTCCGCCCGGATGGCCGGTGGAGGGCACCACCGGGTATGACTTCGCCGCCCGGGTGACCGGCCTGTTCGTCGATCCTCGCGGCGAGGCGCCGCTGACCGCGCTGCTCGCCGACCTCACCGGGGAGCGGCGGCCGTACGCGCAGATCGCGCGCGACGCCCGGCGGGAGGTGATGCGCACCATGCTGGCGGCCGAGACCGAGCGACTGACCCGGCTGCTCGCCCGCGTCTGCGCCGCCGACCCCGAGCACGGCGACCATCCCCGCGGGGCGATGCGCGAGGCGCTCATCGAGCTCGGTGCCGGGCTCACCGTCTACCGGACCTACGGCGTTCCCGGCGAGCCGGCGAGCGACGCCGATGTCGCGGTGATCCGCAGCGCGGTCGGCGAGGCACGGCGCGTCCGAGCCGACCTGCCCGCGGCGCTGCTCGATCTGCTCGCAGACGTGGTGCTGGGCCTGGTCGCCGGGCCGGCGGCGGCGGAGCTCATGCTGCGGTTCGCCCAGACGGCGGTGGCGGTGTCGGCCAAGGGGCTCGAGGACACCGCCTTCTACCGCTACCCGCGGCTGCTCGCGCTCAACGAGGTCGGCGCCGACCCCGGCTGCTTCGGGGTCTCGGTGGAGGCGTTCCACGCCGCCAACCAGCGGGCGCAGGCGCACGGCGCGTTCGGATTGGTGGCGACCTCGACCCACGACAGCAAGCGCGGCGAGGACGTGCGGGCCCGGCTCGCGCTGCTCTCCGAGATTCCCGATGCCTGGGCGGAGGCGGTGCGCCGGTGGAGCCGGCGGTGCGAACGCCACCGCACCGAGGGCATGCCCGACCGGCTCACCGCGTACGTCCTCTTCCAGACCCTGGTCGGCGCCCACCCGCTGGATGCCGCTCGCGCGGTTGCGTACATGGAGAAGGCGACTCGCGAGGCCAAGCTGCGCACCTCCTGGCTGAATGCCGACGCGAGGTACGACGCCGCGGTTCGCCGTTTCACCGAGGCGGTCCTCGCCGACCAGGAACTCGGTGCCGACATCGCCGGCTTCGTCGGGCCGCTGGTGGAGTGGGGGAGGAGCAACTCGCTGGCGCAGACGCTGCTCAAGCTGACCTCGCCGGGCGTTCCCGACATCTACCAGGGATGCGAGCTCTGGGATCTGAGCCTGGTCGATCCCGACAACCGCCGCCCGGTCGACTTCGGGCTGCGCCGCCGCCTGCTGGCCAGGGCCGGATCGGTCTCCGCGGAGGCGATCAACGCCGACGCCGACAGCGGTCTGCCCAAGCTGTACCTGATCCGGCGCGCCCTGGAGCTCCGGGCGCGGCGGCCGGCGGACTTCGGCGAGGGTGGCGACTATCTGCCGTTGCCCATCGACGGCGAGCGCAGCGAGCACGGCGTCGCCTTCGCCCGCGGACGCGGTCCCGGGGCGGTGACGGTGGTGCCCCGCCTGGTCAGCCGGCTCGGCGACGGCTGGGGTGACACCACCGTCCGGCTGCCGGCGGGGCGGTGGCACAACCAGCTGACCGGCGAGAGCGTCGACGGTGGCAGGCTGCCGATGGCTCGCCTGCTGGCCCGGTTTCCCGTCGCGTTGCTGTCGAGGATGTCATGAACGAGTTCGCCGTCTGGGCGCCCCGGGCGCGAGCGGTGGAGGTCGAGGTGGCCGGCCGGCGCCTGGCGATGGAGTCGCACCCGGACGGCTGGTTCACGGTCGCCGACCAGCAGGCGGCGACCGGGGACGACTACGCCTTCCACCTCGACGGCGGTCCGGCCCGCCCCGACCCGCGCTCACCCTGGCAGCCGGAGGGCGTGCACGGGCGCTCGCGGGTGGTGGACCACCGTGCCTTCCCATGGAGCGATGCGGGATGGCACGGGGCGCCGCTGGGGGCGGCGGTGATCTACGAGCTCCACGTCGGCACCTTCAGCGCCACTGGCACCTTCGACGGCGTCGTCGAGCACCTCGACCACCTCGTCGACCTGGGGGTGACGGCGGTGGAGCTGATGCCGGTGGCCGAGTTTCCCGGACGGCGTGGCTGGGGGTACGACGGCGTCGACCTCTACGCGGCGTACCACGGCTACGGCGGCCCCGAGGGGCTGAAGCGGCTGGTCGACGCCTGCCACGCCCACGGGCTGGCGGTGGTGATCGATGCCGTCTACAACCACCTCGGTCCCGACGGCAACTACCTCGCCGACTTCGCCCCCTACTTCAGCGACCGCTATCGCACCCCTTGGGGCGCGGCGATCAACCTCGACGGTGCGGACAGCGACGAGGTGCGGCGCTTCGTGGTCGACAACGCGCTGATGTGGCTGCGCGACTACCACGTCGACGGGCTGCGTCTCGACGCCGTCCAGGCCATCGTCGACACCTCGGCGACCCACATCCTCGAGGAGATCGCCGAGGCGGTCGGCACCCTGCAGGCGCAGCTGGGCCGGACCCTGTGGGTGATCGCCGAGAGCGACCTCAACGACCCCCGCCTGGTTGGTGACCGCCAGGCGGGTGGATACGGCCTCGACGCCCAGTGGAGCGACGACCTCCATCACGCCGTGCACGCGGCGCTGACCGGCGAGCGCCACGGGTACTACGCCGACTTCGGCCGCCTCGACGACGTCGCCACCGCGCTCCGTCAGGTTTTCGTCAATGACGGCCGCTACTCGCGGTTCCGCCGCCGACGGCACGGCCGCCGTCCCAGCGGGATTCCCGGCAGCCGCTTCCTCGGCTTCCTGCAGAACCACGACCTGGTGGGCAACCGTGCCGCGGGGGAACGCATCGCGGCGCTGCTCGGCCCGGGACTGCTGCGCGCCGGCGCCGCCCTGGTGCTCAGCGCGCCCTTCGTGCCGCTGCTCTTCGCCGGGGAGGAGTGGGGGGCCCTGACGCCCTTCCCCTACTTCAGCGACCACACCGACCCCGAGCTGGGACGGGCGGTGACCGACGGCCGCCGCCGCGAGCTCGCCGCCTTCGGCTCGCCCGCCGAGGCGGTGCCGGATCCCCAGGATGAGGCCACCTTCGTCCGCTCGCGCCTGGACTGGTCGGAGCCGGCGCGCGAGCCGCACGCCTCGCTGCTGCGGTGGTACCGGGAGCTGCTCCGGCTGCGGCGGAGCCGGCCCGAGCTCTGCGACGGACGCCTCGACCGGGTCCGGATCCGAGTCGACGAGGAGCATCGGTGCCTGCAGATGGATCGGGGGCGGATCACCGTCGCCTGCAATCTCGGCGCGCGCCGGGTCCGCGCGCCGCTGCCCGCGACCGCCCGGCGCCGGCTGCTGCTCTGCTCCGAGGCAGCACCCGATCTGGCGGGCGCCGGCGTCGAACTCCCCCCGGAGTCGGTGTCGATCTGGGAGACGCTCTGAGCCGCTCTCGGAGCCGGCCGGCGCGGCGCTCGAGGCGGCCGGCTGGTGAGGTCAGTCGATGCCCAGCGGCTCCTCGGCGGGGCCGGCGGCAGCGGCCGCCTCGATGGCGGCCCGGATCACCTGGAGCCGGTCGGCGTAGGCGGCATCGGCGGCGACCCGCCCGGCCAGATAGGTCGCCAGCGGAGCGAACTGGCGGGCTCCCGCTCCCCGCGCCGCGGCGCCGGCGAGGTCGAGCAGGAGCCGCGCCTCCTCGCGGTCCAGGAGCGGAGCGGGATCTGCTTCCAGGGCGGCGGTGAACCGCTCGAACCAGGGGTTCATCCTCGCCTGCGCGCCTGCAGCAGGTAGGGCTCCACCGCCTGGAGGAACTCTCGCGGTCGCTCCATCTGGGGCATGTGGCCGCAGTTCTCGATGACGCGCAGCTCCGCCCGCGGGAGTCGTTGCAGCAGGACGTGGGCGTCGCGCACGGGCGCCAACCGGTCGTCGGCTCCCCACACGATCAGGACCGGGACGCGCAGGCTGCCGGGATCGCGGCCGAGCCCGCTCATCAATCCGTGGACCACCTCGTCGGCGCGCTCGAGGAAGTCGTCGATGTCGCCGTGGGTGCGCAGGTAGCGCGCGTAGTTGTGGGCGGCAGCGGCATCAACTCGATCGGGTCGGTGGAAGGCCATGCGCATGTAGCACTGGGCGACGATCTCCTCGAGCACCGACTCCGGCAGCAGCGCGAGGAACGGGCCGAGCACCAGGCGCACCGCACGCTGGAACTTCACCGCCTTCCACCAGACCGGGACGTCGCGTCCGGCGCCGGCGGGGTCCACCAGGACGACCCGCTCGGTGCGCCGCGGATGATGGAGCGCCAGGCGCAGGGCCAGGGATCCGCCCACGGAGTTGCCGATCACCGACACCTTGCGTCCGGGAGCGACGCCGTCGAGCAGCTCGGAGAGGACGTCGAGGAGCCAGGGAAGCACCGGGTGACCGGTGACCGGACCCGATGTTCCGCAGCCGGGGAGGTCGACCGCGACCACGCGGTGGTGGCGGGCCAGCTCGGGGAGGACGCGGCGCCAGGTGTCGGCGGTGTCACCGAGGCCGTGCAGCAGCAGCAGCGTCGGGCCTCTCCCCGCCTCGACCCAGTGCAGGCTGGTGCCGCCGATCTCGGCGGCCCGGTCGCGGAGGGCGACACCGGTGCCCCTGACCGACATCGGGGCGGCCCGACGGCGGGCCGGGCGGCTGGGGGGCCGGCGCCCGGGCGCGGCCACGGCGGTGGTGGCGATGATCGGTTCTCCCGATGGCGCAGGGCGGCCTGGGGGCGGCGCCAACCATAATCCGGCCATGCTCGGGACCGTTCTCGACGTCTTCCGGCTGCGGCAGTACTTCAACGCCGTGACCCTGGCCCGCGAGCTGGGGACCCAGGTCTACGAGGACGTCGGCTTCGTCAACACCATCCGGCGCGCCCTGGTGACCCTTCCCTTCGAGGACACCTCGGTCGAGACCCGGCCATTCCCGCCGCCGCGAGCCCTGCGGCTGCCGCGTCTGCGCGAGCGCCGAGTGGGCCTGGTCGCGACCGGGGGAAGTGGCGCCCTGGCCTCGGTGGTCGGTTGTCTCCGCGCCTTCGAGGAGGCGGGCACCACCCCGTCGGTGATCTCGGTGTGCTCGGGATCGGCCCTCTTCGGCTTTCCGCTGGCGGCCGGCATCCCGGCCGAGGAGGTGGCCGAATTCACCCTCTCGATGAGCTCCGCCGACTTCGTCGACATCAACTGGTCGGGCCTGGCCACCCTGACCACCGGCGCGCGCGGCTTCGCCGGGATCATCCGCGGTGAGCGACTCGAGTCGACCTACCGCCGCCTGCTCGGTGACATGTGCCTCGGCGATCTCTCCATCCCCTGCTACGCGCCGGTGTGGAACATCGAGGCCAACCGCATCGAGTACCTCGGGCCCAGCACCCACCCCGACCTTCCGGTGGCCAGGGCGGTGCGCACCGCGATCGCCATCCCGCTCTTCATCGATCCGGTGCCGCTGGACGGCAACTACTGGTGCGACGGCGGCATCGTCGACATCTTCCCGGTGCGGCCGCTGCTGGAACTGGAGGAGCGTCCGGACGTCGTCCTCGCCGTCAACGGGTTCTATCCGCCCGATTTCGCGGGCGAGGATGCGACCGGATGGAAGACACGCGCGGCCAGCATCCTCCACATCGCCAGCCAGATCCGCACCGCCCAGCAAATCGAGCTGGCCCGCGAGAACCTGGCCCGGCTGCGAGCGTCCACCGAGGTGCTGATGACCAACCCGGTGCCCTACGAGGCGGTGCGAGGGGCGGGCTTCTACCAGCAGTTCCTCGACCACAAGGACTGGCCCGGCTTCATGCGCAGCGGGCGCGAGGCGGCGCGAACGGCGATGCAGGCGTGGGAGCGCGGGGCAGAGCCGCGGCCGGGACGAGGCCGAGGGAGGACCTCGCCGGCTCCGGGGAGACGCCGCACGCGGGCGGTGGCCTGACGGGCACAACCGGGCCGGTCGTGGCATGATCCCGACGCCCGGCAGACCCTCTCTCCGTCCTGCCACGCCGCCATCCAGGAGCCCAGGTTGCCCATCCCCCAGCGCCGACCGACCCGCCTCGTCGCCGCCCTCGCCGTCGGCGCTCTCGCCGCGGTCGGGTGCGGATCGGCGTCCCAGGTAGCGGTCCGCAAGACCCCGAAGCCCACCCCGGTCGCCACCCCCACGCCGGCGCCGACGCCGGCTCCGACGCCACCACCACCGCCGCCACCACCCCAATCCCCGGTTCCCCTGATCGTCCAGATCGAGAACTCACCGATGTCGCGGCCCCAGTCGGGGCTCCCCACGGCCGACCTGATCTACGAGTACGTCACCGAGGGTGGCATCACCCGGATGAGCGCGTTCTTCTACCACGTGCCGCCGGGATCGGTCGGACCGGTGCGGAGCGCGCGCATCGCCACCGTGCAGCTCGTCCAGATCTACGGTGCGGCGCTCCTCTACTCGGGAGCCGGCCAGTACGTCGAGGGCCAGCTCAACGGGGCCAACGTCCCTCACCTCGGCGAGACCGCCGCCGCGGGCGACAGCTTCCGCGTCGGCTTTCGCGCCGCGCCCCACAACCTGTACACCGACGGGCCCCACATCGGCCACCTCCTCGACCGACTCGCGCTGCCGCCCGTCGGGTACCAGCTCTGGCCGCGGGTCGACCCCGCCACCGTCCCCGGCGGCCACCCCATCGGCAGCTTCACCGTGCCCATCTCGGCCTACGAGCAGCCGTCGTACACCTGGCACCCGGAGCTGAACGGGTACACCCGCAGCGATGTCTCCGGTCCGCTGATCGACGCCAACAGCAACCAACCCGTGGTCGCGCCCACGGTGATCGTGATGCAGGTCGACGTCTCTCCCGCACCGGAGGTGCACGACGTCACCGGCGCCATCGGCACCCGTCATACCCTTGCCGGCACCGGCAACGCGCAGATCCTCACCGGCGGTCTCGGGTACGACGTGAGCTACACCCAGGGTTCGTCGGGTCCGCCGCAGTTCACCCTTCCCGGTGGCGCGCCCGCGCCGATCGCCCCGGGCCTGGTGTGGATCATCCTGGTACCGCGAGGAGTCGGATACTCGGTCCCCTAGCCTCTGCCGCGCTCGCCCGCATCTCGGGCGCCAGCCGGGCGATCCGTGCGTTGGCTTGTGGCTGCTTCGGTCACGCACCATTCAGGTGCGCTCCCTGCGCTGCTCGTCGCCGCCTTCGGCTCACCTCGTCTGGCATCCCGATCTGCTGCGCTCGGGCCGGCGGAACCGGACTAAGCTCTCGTCGTGACCGAAGCGCTCCGGGTCCGCGACGTGATGCACAAGCCCCCGGTCACGGTGGGCGCCGATCTCACCCTGTCCGAGGCCGCCCACGCGCTCGACGAACACAAGGTGGGGGCGGCCGCCGTCCTCGACAGCGACGGCGGGGTTCGCGGCATCGTCAGCGAGCGCGACATCCTCCGGTCGCTGGGGCAGGGCGTCGACCCTGCCAGCACCAGGGTGTCGGAGGTGATGACCGCCCACCCGGTCACCGTCGCCGCCGACGACTCGGTGGCGCAGGCGTTGGAGATCTTTCGCACCCGGCAGTTCCGCCACCTGCCGGTGCTGGAGAACGGTCACGTCGCCGGGATCCTCTCGATCCGGCACGTGGTGCGGGTCGCCCACATCGAGGAGGTCAAACCGGCCGGCTCGGCGCCCGCACTCGCGCCCCGCGGACTGGAGGGGGTCGCGGTGGCGGAGACGGCCGTGGGCGACGTGCGCGGCGAGGAGGGCTTCTTTCACTACCGCGGCTACGACGCCTGCGAGCTCGCCCGGCGGTGCAGCTTCGAACAGGTGTGGCACCTGCTGGTCGAGGGTGAGCTGCCCGACTCCGCGCAGCTGCGGGACTTCCGCGGGCGGACGGTGGCGGCTCGCAGCCTCCCCGGCGGCGTCGATCCGCTGCTCCACAGCCTCGCCACCCTGCCCGGATACAGCCCCCTGGGCGCGCTTCGCACCGCGGTGTCGCTGACTGGCGCGGCCCTCCAGGTCGAGCCGACCCTCGACATCTCCGCCGTGCAGGTGCGCGCGGAGGCCCTGCGACTGGCGTCGCTGACCCCGGTGCTGCTGATGCGGCTGCATCGCTACCAGCAGGGTCTGCCCGCGGTGGATCCCGACCCCGACCTCGGCTACGCCGCCGCGTATCTGCAGATGCTGACCGGAACTCGGCCGGCCGAGACGGCGGCCCGAGCTCTCGAGAAGTACCTGGTCCTGACCATGGACCATGGCTTCAACTCCTCGACTTTCACCGCCCGGGTGATCACCTCGACCGGATCCGACATCGGCTCGGCGCTGACCGGCGCCATCGGCGCTCTCGCGGGTCCGCTCCACGGCGGCGCGCCCTCACGCGCTCTGGCGATGCTCGACGCCATCGGCACCCCCGACCACGCCGAGGAGTACCTGCGCGACGAGATCGGCGCCGGCCACCGGCTGATGGGCTTCGGCCACCGCGTCTACAAGACCGACGACCCGCGCTCGACGCTGCTGCGTGAGGTGGCCGCCGAGATCGGCGGCGAGCAGGCGGAGTTCGCCCAGTTCGTCGAGGCCACGGCGTTGCGGGTGCTCAACGAGCTCAAGCCCGGGCGGCGGCTGTACACCAACGTCGAGTTCTACGCCGGGGTGGTGATGAACACCGTGGGAGTGCCCCGCGACATGTTCACCCCGACCTTCGCCTGCAGCCGGACGGTGGGCTGGACGGCGGCCATCGCCGAGCAGGCCGCCAGCAACCGGCTGATCCGCCCGTCGGCGCTCTACGTCGGTCCCCCCGCGCTGCGGCCACTGCCGGAGGGGTACGCGTACGCCTGAGGGCGGGGCGCGGATCGCGGCGGAGCCGCGCCGCGGTCAGCGCGGTTTGAAGAGGGGGGCGACCACCCGGCGGACCACCGAGCGAGGCACGAGGCGCACGCTGTAGGCGCCGACGGCGTTGGCGGCGCCGGGGATGCAGATGGTCTGGTTGCGGTCGAAGGCGCGCAGGGCGCTGGCGGCCACCCTGACGGGACCCATGGGCATCGCCATCTCGATCTGGCGGACGTTGCCGGCGACCTCCCCGAACTCGGTGCGGGTGGCACCGGGACAGAGCACGGTGACCCGCACCCCACTGCCGGCGAGCTCGACCGCCAGCGCCTCGGTGAAGTGGAGGACGAAGGCCTTGGTGGCGCCGTAGGTGGCCATGTAGGGCACCGGCTGGAAGGCGGCGGTGCTGGCGACGTTGAGGACGCCGCCGGTGCCGTGGGCGACGCAGCCGGGCAGCGCGGCCGCGGTCAGCCGGTGCAGCGCCACCACGTTGAGCAGGACCTCGTCGACCTCGCGCGTCGCGTCGAGCTCGGTGAAGCGACCGCGGCTGCCGAACCCGGCGTTGTTGACCAGCACCCAGGCCCGGCCGTCCTGCAGCCGCTCGGCCACCGCCGACATCCCCGCCTCGGTGCCGAGGTCGGCGACCATCGGCTCGATCAGGCCGCCGGAGGGCGCCATCTCCGCGGCGAGAGCCTGGAGCCGGTCGCGCCGGCGCGCCACCGCGACCACGTGGTGGCCGCGACCGGCGAGCGCGCGCGCCATCGCCTCGCCGATCCCGCTCGAGGCACCGGTGACCAGCGCGGGAACCGAGGGCGACAGAGCTGATCGCATGCCGCAATCGTCGCAACTCCGAACCGGGTCCTGCCGCGAGAGGCCTTTGCTACGATGACCCGCACATGCTCTCGGACTACGCTCCGATTCTCGTCTTCCTGGGGATCTGCGTGGCCTTCGGGGTCGGGGTCCAGGCGCTCAGCGCCGCGGTGGGACCGCGCAAGCCGACGCCGGAGAAAGAGCTCCCCTACGAGTCCGGCATCGTGCCGCTGGAGTCGGCGCGGCGTCGCTTCTCGGTCAGCTTCTATGTGACGGCGATGCTCTTCATCATCTTCGACGTCGAATCGATCTTCCTCTTCCCCTGGGCTACCATCGTCCGTGATCTCAAGATCTTCGGGCTGGTGGAGATGGGCATCTTCATCGCCACCCTGTTCATCGCGCTCATCTATGTGTGGGCCAAGGGTGCGTTGCGGTGGGAGTTCTGAACGGCTCCACGCTGCTGCGCGCCCAGGGCGACGCAGGAGCGATCCCGCTTCCCCGGACCGGAGCGCGCGAGCGTACCGCCATCCGCAGCGGGGTGATCACCACCACCCTCGGCAAGGTGATCTCGTGGGGCCGCGCCAGCTCCATCTGGCCGGCCAACTTCGGGCTCGCCTGCTGCGCCATCGAGATGATGGGCACCGGCGCCAGCCGCTTCGACATGGCGCGCTTCGGCGCCGAGGTGTTCCGGGCCTCGCCGCGGCAGGCCGACCTGATGATCGTCGCCGGCCGTGTCTCCCAGAAGATGGCGCCGGTGTTGCGACAGATCTACGACCAGATGCCCGAGCCCAAGTGGGTGATCAGCATGGGCGCCTGCGCCTCCTGTGGTGGGATGTTCAACAACTACGCGATCGTGCAGGGGGTCGACAAGGTGGTGCCGGTCGACGTGTACATCCCCGGCTGCCCGCCGCGTCCCGAGGCGGTGCTGGACGCGGTGCTGAAGCTGCAGCAGAAGATCGTCGCCGAGCCGGCGTCACTGCGCGGGTAGGCAGCCTTGAGCACCGGCACCACCCCGAACGCGGCGGCGCGGCCGGTGGCCGGGGCTCGGGCAGCGCAGCTGCTCGCCGCCAAGATGCCCGACGCCGTGCTCCGCCGCGACGAAGCATTCGGCGAGGAGACCGTCTACCTCCGTGCCGAGCGCCTGGTCGACGCCTGCACCCTGCTCCGTGACGACCCCGAGGGGCGCTACGAGATGGCGGTGTTCGTCACCGCCGTCGACTGGCCCGACCGCGAGCCGGAGGAGCCCCGTTTCGACGTCGTGTACCAGCTCCGTTCGCTGGAGCACAACGACATCTGCCGCCTGGTGGTGCAGGCTCCCGAGGAGAACCCCACGGTGCCCACCCTGGAGGGCGTGTTCGCCGGCATGGACTGGCTGGAGCGGGAGACCTACGACCTCCTCGGGATCATCTTCGAGGGACACCACGAGCTGCGCCGCCTCCTGCTTCCCGACGACTGGGTCGGGCATCCGCTGCGCAAGGACTACGTGTCCTTCGGCGAGCCGGTCGCCTTCACCCACAACCTCGAGTGGGCGCTGCCCGCGCAGGAACGTCCGCCGGGGATGCCGGGGAGCACCCGATGACGGCGGCGCTGCCACCCGCCACCCCGCCGCCGACCGGTGAGCCCGACGAGTACGCGCGCGCTCGCGAGACTCTCGGTGTCCCGAGCCATCTGGAGGCGATCGAGCTCACCCAGATCGATGACGACACCATGGAGCTCAACATGGGGCCGATGCACCCCTCTACCCACGGGGTGCTGCGGCTGGTGGTGAATCTCGACGGCGAGGTCGTCCGCGAGATGCGCCCCGACATCGGTTTCCTCCACACCGGGTTCGAGCGCTCCTTCGAGTCGCACACCTATCAGCAGTGCATCCCCTTCACCGACCGCATGGACTACCTGGCACCGCCGATCAACAACCTCGGCTTCTCGCTGGCGGTGGAGAAGCTGCTGGGGATCGAGGTGCCGCTGCGCGGACAGTACATCCGGGTGATCATGGCCGAGCTGGCGCGGATCGGCAGCCACCTGATCTGGTTCGGCACCCACGCCCTCGACCTCGGCGCGACCACCCCATTCCTCTACGCCTGGCGCGAGCGGGAGAAGATCCTCGACATCAACGAGCTGGTCAGCGGAGTGCGGATGATGACCTCTTTCATCCGCGTCGGCGGCCTGATGGCGGACGTCCCCGATGAGTTCTCCCCCATGGTCGAGGACGTCATCCACACCTATCCCGGCTTCATCGATGACTACGAGCTGTTGATCACCAAAAACCCCATCTGGCTGGAACGCACCCGCGGGACGGGGGTGATCAGCGTCGAGGACGCGCTCAGCTACGGGGTCAGCGGACCGACTCTGCGCGGCAGCGGCGTGCCCTACGACCTGCGCAAGGCGCAGCCCTACTCCTCCTACGACCACTTCGAGTTCGACGTCCCCATCGGCAGTCACGGCGATGTCTATGACCGCTACCTGGTCCGCATGCAGGAGATGCGGGAGTCGGTGCGGATCATCAAGCAGGCGTTCGAGAACCTTCCCGATGGCCCGGTCAACACCTTGGACCGCAAGGTGGCGCTGCCACCGCGCAACGAGATCAACACCAGCATGGAGTCCCTGATCCACCACTTCAAGCTGGTGACCGAGGGCTTCCGCACTCCCCGCGGCCACGTGTACGCCGCGGTAGAGTCGCCGCGCGGTGAGCTCGGCTTCTATCTGGTCAGCGACGGCAGCAACCGGCCGTACCGCTGCAAGGTGCGCGCTCCCTCCTTCAGCAACCTCTGCGCCCTGCCCTATATGTGCCGCGGCGAGCTGATCGCCGACGTCGTCGCCGTCATCGGCAGCATCGACATCGTCCTCGGCGATGTCGATCGCTGAGCCGGGCTCGCCGTCGATGGTGGGCGCGACAGAGGGCCGCAAAGCCCGTGTTCGCCAGGGCGATCAGTGATGCCCCATGACCGGCCGCGTCCTAGCCGATGACCGGAGAGTAGACGTGGCACTCTCGGAGCAGACGCGGGTGGAGATCAGCAGGCAGAAGGAGCGGTATCCGAGTGCACGGTCGGCGATCCTCCCGGCGCTGTGGGCGGTGCAGCACGAGCTCGGCTATCTGGCTCCCGCGGGGATGGAGGAGGTGGCGCGCATCCTCGATCTCGCGCCGAGCGAGGTGCAGGCGGTCGCCACGTTCTACTCGATGTACTTCCAGAAGCCGGGCGGCCGCCACACCGTGATGGTGTGCGTCAACGTCGCCTGTGCCCTGCGCGGCGCCGACGACGTGGTCGCCTACTTGGAGAGGGCCCTCGGCTGTCCGTCGGGACGCACCACCGCCGACGGCATGTTCACCTGGCAGAGCACCATCGAGTGCCTCGGCGCCTGCGGGTATGCGCCGATGATGCAGGTCGACCATCGCTTCTACGAGAACCTCACCCCAGCCAAGATCGACGCCATCCTCGACCGGGTGGCCGGCGAAGCCGGTGACGACGGGCACGCGACCATGCAGGCGGTGGCCATGCCCAAGGCGCCTCCATCGGTGGCGCCGCCACCGGCGGAGGCCGAGGGGCCGCCCTCCGATGCGCGCATGCCCGGCACCGTCAAGGGGGAGAGCGTGCCGGGGCAGAAGCGCCGACGCAGGGGGCGTCCCGAGGGCAACGACCTGTAGGATTCCGTCGGCTCATGGCTGAGTACAAGCTCCTGACCCAGCACATCGGCGCCGACGGTCTGCAGACGCGCGCCGGCTACGAGCGCCTCGGCGGGTACCAGGGCCTGCGCGAGGTGTTTCGCAGGTTCACCCCGGAGCAGTTCATCGAGCAGGTGAAGCTCAGCGGGCTGCGCGGCCGCGGAGGCGCCGGATTCCCCACCGGCACCAAGTGGTCGTTCCTCCCCAAGGATGTGTTCCCACGCTATCTGTGCTGCAACGCCGACGAGTCGGAGCCCGCCTGCTTCAAGGACCGCTACCTCATCGACGAGAACCCGCACCAGCTCATCGAAGGCGTGCTGATCGCCGCCTACGCCCTCCAGGTCCACCACGCCTTCATCTACATCCGCGGCGAGTATCACGATCAGCGGCTGCTGCTCGAGCGTTGCGTCGAGGAGGCGGGCGGCGCCGGCTACATCGGTCGCAACATCCTCGGTAGCGGGTTCGACTGTGAGGTGATCGTGCACGGGGGTGCCGGTGCCTACATCTGCGGCGAGGAGACCGCCCTGATCGACTCGCTCGAGGGATATCGGGGGCAGCCCCGGCTGAAACCGCCCTTCCCCGCGCTCAAGGGCCTCTACGGAAAGCCGACCGTGGTCAACAACGTCGAGACCCTCAGCAACCTGCCGCACATCGTGCTGCGCGGCGGCGACTGGTTCAAGGGCATCGGCACCGAGCGGAGCACCGGCACCCGGGTGTGGTGCGTCAGCGGCCACATCGAGCGCCCGGGTTGCTACGAGATGGAGAACGGCCGCCCCATTCGTGAGCTCCTCGAGGAGGAGGCGGGCGGAGTCTGGCAGGGACGCCGGCTCAAGGCCTTCCAGCCCGGCGGCGGCTCGATGCAGGTGCTCCTCCCGGAGCATCTCGACCTCCCTCTCGACATGGACGCGGTGATGAAGGCGGGATCGTCGCTCGGCGCGGGGGCGATGATGTTCATGGACGAGACGACCTGCATGGTCAACGTCTCGATGCGGCTGGTCGACTTCTATCACCACGAGTCGTGTGGCAAGTGCGTGCCCTGTCGCGAGGGTACCTACTTCGAATCCGACCTGATGCACCGGCTCGAGGCCGGGACGTGCAAGCCCGAGGAGCTGGCCACCTTGAGCGACATCTGCGACAACATGAACGGCAAGTGCTTCTGCCCGCTGGGTGATACCGCGACCTGGTTCGTGATGTCCGCCTACCAGGCTTTCCGGGAGGAGTTCGAGGCCCACTGCGGGGCCGGTGGTTGTCCGGTCCGCGGCGGCGCCCGCACCGCCGCGCTGGTGGGAGCGTCATGACGGCCGCGCCCCCGCCCGGCGACGGCCAGGTTGGACTGGTGATCGACGGGCGCGAGGTGCGCGTCCCCAAGGGCACCCTGCTGCTCGACGCCGCCAGCGAGGTCGGCATCCACATCCCCATCTACTGCGCTCATCCCAAGATGGACCCGGTCGCGGTGTGCCGGATGTGCCTGGTGCAGGTGGAGAAGCTGCCCAAGCTCCAGCCCGCCTGCGCCACTGTGGTCAGCGAGGGAATGGTGGTCGACACCCAGAGCGATGCCACCGCCAAGGCGCGCGAGGGGATGCTGGAGTTTCTGCTGCTCAACCATCCCCTCGACTGTCCGGTCTGCGACCGCGGCGGCGAGTGCGACCTTCAGGACTTCGCCTTCCGCTACGGTCCCGACACCTCGCGATTCCCCATCACCGAGAAGGTGCACTTCGACAAGGCGGTCCCACTCAGCGACAAGATCGAGCTCGACCAGGAGCGCTGCATCCTCTGCTGGCGCTGCGTGCGCTATTACGATGAGATCACCGGCGAGAAGGAGATCGTGCTGCAGCAGCGCGGGGTGCACACCGCGGTGGCCACCTTCGATGGCCAGCCGCTGCGCTCGGACTACCAGGGCAACCTGCCGGAGATCTGCCCGGTCGGAGCGCTCACCCACCGCCAGTACCGCTTCAAGGCGCGTCCCTGGGACCTGATCCGCACCAAGGGCGTCTGCCCGGAGTGCTCCTACGGCTGCAACGTGTTCGTCGACAGCCGCGACTTTGAGGTCAAGCGCTTCGCCAGCCGCGACAACCCGATGGTCGACGACATGTGGCTCTGCGACCGGGGCCGCTACAGCGCGACCTCATGGAACAGCACCAGCCGGCTGCGGCGGCCGCTGGTGCGGGATGCCGCCGGAGGGGTGCGCGACGTCGGCGTCGCCGATGCGGTGAAGGAGGCCGCGCGGCGCCTGCTGGCGGTGTCCGAGCGTGGTGGCGGCGAGGTGATCGGCGTGCTGGGCTCGCCCGACTGCACCAACGAGGAGGCGTGGCTGCTGCAGCGCCTGGCCCGCGAGGTGCTGCGGACGCCCCACATCGACCACCAGCTGGCGGAGATGCTGCGTCTCGGTCCCGCGGAGCACGCACTCGGCATTGCCGAGATCGAGTCGTGCACCGCCGTGGTGGTGCTCGGACCGGAGCCGGAGGTGAACGCGCCGGTGCTCACCCTCCGACTGCACAAGGCGGCGACCAAGCGCGGAGTGGCGGTGCACCGGGTCGCCGCCAACGCCGAGCCGCGGGACATCACCGCCCGCGTCGGCGACGCTCGCCTGGTGGGAGTGGTCGCCGACGAGACCAACCGCGCCCGTGCCGCCGCGGTGGCGAGCGCCCTGGCCGGCGGCGGCACAGCGGTGAAGCGGATGACGGTGACCCGTGGCGGCAACGGACGCGGCGTCAAGGACATGGGTCTGCTGCCCGACCTGGCCCCCGGCTACCGTCCGGCCGTGCCCGCCGGCATGGGCGGTCGCGCCATCCTCGAGTCGGCGACCTCAGGGAGCATCCAGGCGCTGCTGCTGCTGCACGCCGGGGGTGTTCTCGCCGGTCTCGGCGCCCTGGTGGAGTCGGCGCTGCGCATCGCCAAGGTGGTGGTGGTGATCGACACCAAGCCGGGCGTGCTCGCCGACGCCGCCACCGTGCTCATCCCGGGACACTCCCTGATGGAGAAGCAGGGTTCGGTGACCAATCTGGAGGGACGGGTGCAGCGGATCCGTGCGGCGCTGCCGCCGGCCACCAGCGTGCCCTCGGAGCTGCGCGTGCTCAGCATGCTGGCGGGCGCGCTCGGCGCCGAGGGATGGGGGTCGGGTGACCTGATGGAGGTGCACCGCGCTCTGGCCGCGGACGTGCCCGCCTACGCCGCCGCCGGCAACGGTGGACGGGCGCGCTGGGAGGTTGCGGCCGCATGATCGCCGATCTCGCCCACTTCAGCATCGGCCCCGACTACTGGTGGGTGGTGCTGATCAAGGGGGTGATCGTCCTCGGCTTCCTCGCCACCGCCGCCGCGTACCTGACCCTGGCGGAGCGCAAGGTGTCGGCCCACATCCAGCTGCGCATCGGGCCCAACCGGGTGGGACCGTTCGGTCTGCTCCAGCCCGCCGCAGACGCCGTCAAGCTGCTCTTCAAGGAGAACACCGCACCGGCGGGGCGGGACAAGCTTCTCTTCTGGCTGGCTCCGGCGCTGATGGCGGGGGCGGCAATCCTGGCCTATGCGGTGATCCCGCTCAGCGGGACCACCAACGTCAACGGCTACGCGCTGCACTGGAATATGGCCCACGTCAACGTTGCCCTGCTCTACGTGCTGGCGATCACCGCGCTCGGGGTGTACGCGATCTTCCTGGGAGGCTGGGCGGCCAACAACAAGTACTCGCTGCTCGGCGCGCTGCGCTCCTCAGCCCAGCTGATCTCCTACGAGATGGCCGTCGCCTTCGCGCTCATCGGCGTGGTGATCCTCGCTCACTCCCTCGACCTCGAGGAGATCGTCAACGCCCAGCAGCACGCCTGGTTCATCGTGATGCAGCCGCTGGCAGGGCTGCTGTACTTCGTCGGGGCGCTGGCGGAGACCAACCGCCTGCCCTTCGACCTGCCCGAGGCGGAGACCGAGCTGATCGCCGGATACCACACCGAGTACTCGAGCATGCGCTTCGGGTTTTACTTCCTCGGCGAGTACGTCAACATGGTGACCGTCTGCTCGCTCGCCACCGCCCTCTTCCTCGGCGGCTGGCTGCCGCTGATCCCCTGGATCCACTCCGACTGGCTCGGCGGTCTGGTCGGGGTGATGTGGTTCCTGGGGAAGGCGTCGATCCTCCTCTTCCTGATGATGTGGATCCGCTGGACGCTTCCCCGGCTCCGCTACGACCGGTTGATGAACCTGGGGTGGAAGGTGCTGCTGCCGCTGGGGCTGCTCAACATCGTCATCACCGGGTCGGTGGTGGCCGCCCGGGCCGCGAGCTGAGCGGAGGATTGAGCGATGTTCAAAGAGATCGCCAAGGGCATGGCCTTCACTCTGAAACAGATGCTCAGCAAGCCGATCACCCTGCAGTGGCCGGAGGAGCAGAAGCCGTCTCCCCCTCGCCACCGGGGGCGGCACATCCTGCACCGCTACGACAACGGCCTGGAGAAATGCATCGGCTGCGAGCTGTGTGCCGCCGCCTGCCCGGTGGGATGCATCTACGTCGGTTCCGCCGAGAACGATCCCGCGCATCCGGTCTCGCCGGGGGAGCGGTACGCCGAGCGCTACGAGATCAACCTGATGCGCTGCATCTACTGCGGCTACTGCGCCGAGGCCTGCCCCACCGAGGCGATCACCCTGGGTCCGCGCTACGAGCTGGCCGATTACCGTCGCGAGCGCCTGGTGGCGACCAAGGAGGACCTGCTGGAGGCGTGGCCGGGGTTCGAGAAGTCGCTGGCTGACAACCCGCGCGGCGCCGGTGCCGACCAGCGCGAGCAGGCGGGGCGTGCTCCCGGGGTCAGTCCGCGGGTGGCCTGGGAGGACCGCGAGGGTGCGGTCGGCCAGGCGGGACGCGGCAGTCCGGCGGCCGGGCAGGAGGGTCTGGCACCCCACGTGCCCACCGTGGCCACGCCACCGAAGCGGAATCCCGGGTGACCCAGGCCGACATCCTCATCTACATCGCCGGGGCGCTGGCGGTGGTGAGCGCCGCCGGGGTGGTGATGTCGTCGCAGCCGATCTACAGCGCCCTCTCGCTGGTGGGCAACATGGTCAGCCTGGCGGTGCTGTTCCTGCTGCTGAACGCCCAGTTCCTCGCGGCGGTGCAGGTGATCGTCTACGCCGGGGCGGTGATGGTGCTCTTCGTGTTCATCATCGCCCTGCTGAGTCCCGGCCGCGAGGACAGCCCGCTGCGCGACCGGCGGGCGCTGATCGGTGGGGCGGCGATCGTCTACGTGACGGTGCAGATCTTCGTGCTCGCCACCAACGGCACGACCTACAAGAAAGGACTGCCGACGGCCACATGCGCCACCATCCGGGAGGCCGTGCCTGCCTACCGGCTGATCCAGGCGGGACAGCCGGCGAGCTGCAATCCCTTCCCGCTTCACGGCAACGAGAACGCGGTGCCGATCGCTCAGGCGAACAACAGCGCCGCTGGTCTCAACGGGGTGCTGTTCTTTCCCGACGACGTCAACCGGGTGGGCAACGTGCAGGTCACCGGGGGCCAGCTCTTCACCACCTTTGTGCTCCCCTTCGAGATCACCTCGCTGCTGCTGCTGGTGGCCGCCGTCGGCGCCGTCTACCTGACCCGGCGGAGCCCAGGACGCGAGCGCGCGGAGCAGGCGCGGGCGAGCCGCCGTCCGCCGCTGCCGGCGCCGGCCGGTGAGTCGCTCGGTCCCGGAGTCGCGGCCTCCCCCAAAGCGCCCGCCGCCACCGGCGAGCCGGAGAGCGCCTGAGATGCTGACCATCGACGCCTTTCCCATCCTGCTTGCCATCAGCGCCGCGATGTTCACCATCGGCGCCGCCGGAGTGCTGGTGCGCCGCAATCCGCTGGTGGTCTTCATGTGCATCGAGCTGATGCTCAACGCGGTCAACCTCGCCTTGATCAGCTTCGGCCGCTTTCTCAACAGCCAGGACGGCCAGATCTTCGCGTTCATGGTGATCGTGGTCGCGGCCGCCGAGGTGGTGGTCGGGCTGGCGCTGATCACCCAGGTGTTCCGCGCCCGCCACGATCTCGACGTCGACGAGCTCAGCGAGATGAGCGAATGAGACCAACGAGCCGATGAACGGCACCCTGGCGGGTGTCCTCGGCACGCTCATCCTCGCCTTCCCCCTGGCGGGGTGTGTGCTCTGCGCCCTGCTCGGCCCGCGCTACGGCCGCCGCTTCGTCAACTGGGTGGGGCCGGGGGTGGTGGGGCTGTCATTCCTCGTCGCGCTGATCGTCCTCGCCCAGGTGGTCGGGGCTCCCGAGCACTCCAAGTCGACCACGGTGGAGATCTGGAACTGGCTCTTCCTCGGGGCCGGCAACCTCCATGTCGGCGTCGATCTGACCCTCGACCCGCTCAGCACGGTGATGATCATGGTCATCTGCGGGGTCGGCTTCCTGATCCACCTCTACAGCGTCGGCTACATGGAGCATGACCCGGGCATCGCCCGCTTCTTCAGCTACATGAACCTGTTCATCTTCAGCATGTTGCTGCTGGTGCTGGCGGCGGACCTGGTGATCCTGATCATCGGCTGGGCGCTGGTGGCCCTCTCCAGCTACCTGCTGATCGGCTACTGGTACGAGCGGCCGAGCGCAGTGCTGGCGGCGCGCAAGGCCTTCATCACGCAGGTGATCGGCGACGTCGCCATGATCATCGCCGCCGCCATGCTCTTCACCAGCCTGCACGATGCCGGCGGCCATCGCATCTTCACGCTGAGCCTGCCGACCATCTTCGCCAACGCGTCGTCGTCGTTCTCGCACGGCGGCCCATTGATCACCGGGATCTGCGCCCTCCTCGCCATCGGCGCCTTCGCCAAATCGGCCCAGTTCCCGCTGCACACCTGGCTGCCGGATGCCATGGAGGGCCCCACCCCGGTGTCGGCGCTGATCCATGCCGCCACCATGGTCACCGCCGGGGTCTATCTGATCGCCCGCTTCCACGTGCTCTACGACCTCGCTCCCGTCGCGGCCGGGATGGTCGCCTGCGTCGGCATCGGCACGGCGGTGATGGCCGGCGTCATCGCCCTCTCCCAGGTCGACATCAAGCGGGTGATCGCCTACTCGACGATGTCGCAGATCGGGCTGATGATCTTCGCGGTGGGAATCGGCGCGTACACCGCGGGGATGTACCACTTCGTCACCCATGCGCTCTTCAAGGCGCTCCTCTTCATGGCCGCGGGCAACGTCATCCACGCTCTGGCCGACGAGCAGGACATCCGGCTGATGGGCGGGCTGTCGGCGCGGATGCGACAGACCGAGGTCGCCTTCCTGGCGGGCTCGTTCGCGCTCGCCGGCATCCCGATCTTCGCGGGGTGGTTCAGCAAGGAATACCTGCTCGGCTTCGGCGCCGTCAGTGGACCGCTGTCGCCGCTGCTCTACCTCGTCGGCATCGGGGTCAACGTGCTCACCGGCCTCTATGCGTTCCGTCTGTGGGCCATCGTCTTCCGCGGGGAACCGCAGACGGCACGCGGCTACGCCGTTCACGAGGCCCCGCCGGTGATGCTCTGGCCGGTGCTTGCGCTGGCGGGTCTCAGCACCCTGACCGGGCTGATCATCCAATGGCCGATCCAGATCCTCGGCGGCGGAGCCCATCTCGTCAGCGGCTTTCTCGATCCGGTGTTCGCCGCCGGCGGACACCCTGCCGGCGAACCCGGGGCCGGGGTGGCGGCGCTGGCCCTGATCGCCGGCACCGCCGCCAGCCTGGTCGGTGTGGGCGGTGCGCTTCGCCTGTGGCTGTGGCACCAGCCCGACGCGCAGGCGGTCGCGTCGCGGGTGCCGCGGTCGCTGACCCTGCTCTCGCTTCACAAGTTCTACTTCGACGAGCTCTACGACGCCGTCCTGGTGCGACCCACCCGGGCGGCGGCGCAGACCATGCGGCGGGTTGTCGAACCCGGGGTCATGGACGGCTGGGTGCGCGGCCTCGCCGACGTCTTCGCCGGCCTCTCCCTCGACTTCCGCAGCTACCAGAGCGGACTGATCCGCGACTACGCCTCGTACATGATCGGGGCGACCGCTGTCGGAGTGGTGGTGATCGTGTTCGTCATCGCCCATTGAGGTTGCCGCCGCGGTGCACTCGATTCCCTGGCTGACGCTGGTGCTGGTGGTCCCGTTGGGGACCGCACTGCTGCTGCAGCTGCTGCCGCGCACCGCCGCGGGGGCGATCAAGGCGACCACCGTGGCCGGGACCCTGGCGGTGGCGGGCATCGTCGCCGGGCTGCTGATCGCCTTCAATCAGAGCGCGGCGAGCTCGACCCCCGGACGCGGGCTCACCCTGCAGTTCCAGGAGCGGCACAGCTGGATCCCGGGGATCGGCGCCTCGTACCACCTCGGCCTCGACGGGCTCTCCGGCTGGCTGCTGGCCCTCGATGCCGCGGTGTTCCTGATCGGCGCGGTCGTCGTCTCGCGCCGCGCCACCGAGCGTCCGAAGTTCTACTGCACCCTGCTGCTGCTCACCGAGGCGGCCACCGCGGGGGTGCTGCTCAGCGCCGACCTGCTGCTCTTCTATCTCTTCTGGGAGGCGATGCTCGTCCCTCTGTACTTCATCCTCGGCAGTTACGGCGACGCCAACCGGGGACGGGCGACCATCAAGTTCATCATCTACACCGCCGCCGGCAGCCTGCTGATGCTGGTGGCGATCATCTACATCACCTTCCAGGCGCAGCAGGCGACCGCCTCGGCCGCCAACCCGAGCGGGACGCTGAGCTTCGACCTGCAGACGCTGATCAACAGCCCTGCCGTCTCGGCGGCCCAGGACCGCGTGTCGGTGCTCGGGTTCGCCACCCTGACCCCGGCGCAGTGGGCGTTTCTCGCCTTCGCGGCGGCGTTCGCCATCAAGGTCCCGCTGGTGCCGTTCCACACCTGGCTGCCCGACTCCTATACCTCGGCCCCCCCCCAGGTACTGACATTCTTCGCCGGCATCGTGAGCAAGCTGGGCGCCTACGGGTTCATCCGCTACGGGCTCACCCTGTTCCCCGGGCCGGTGCATCACTTCCAGTGGCTTCTGATGAGCCTGGCGGTGGTCAGCATCGTCTACAGCGCCCTGCTGGCACTCAGCCAGGCCGACATCAAACGGATCGTCGCCTACGCCAGCATCAGCCATCTCGGCTTCATCGTGTTGGGGATCTTCGCGCTCAACGAGAACGGCATCAACGGCGCCATCATCCAGATGATCAACCACGGCATCATCATCGTCGCTCTCTTCCTGGTGGTCGGCTACATCGAGGAGCGCACCGGCACCCGCGACCGCCACGAGCTCTCCGGCCTGGAGGCGCGAATGCCCTGGCTCTACGCGCTGTTCCTGGTGATCACCTTGGCCGGACTGGGGATGCCGGGGATGAACAGCTTTGTCGGCGAGTTCACCATCCTGGTGGGTGCCTTCCAGGCGAATCCCGTCTTCACCGTGCTCGCCGGGCTGGGGACGGTGCTCGCCTGCTGGTACATGCTGCGGCTGCACCAGGGACTGATGCACGACCCCATCCAGGGTCGGCTGGAACGGATCGGCGACCTGCGGGTGGGGGAGGGGTTGACGCTGGCGCCGCTGGTGGCCTTGATGGTGTTGATCGGCGTCTTCCCGCGGCCGATCGGCGACGTCGCCCGGGGCAACGTGCACCAGTACGCGACCATCGCGACGTCGGAACCGGGCGCCTCGCCGGCCACCGCATCGGCGCCGGGGCCGTAGCAGGCTGAACATGCTGCTCGCGACCCAGAATCTGCAGTTCCCGCCCACGCGCGACCTGATCGGGCTGCTCCCCGAGTTGATCCTCTCGGGAGCCTTCGTCATCCTGCTGATGCTCGACCTGGTCACCCCGCCCTCGCGGCGCAGCCTCCTGGCGGCGGTCAGCCTGGTGGCTCTGGCGGCGGCGATGGGCGCGGTGGTGTGGGGCTGGTTCGACGCCGACCACGCCCGCACCATCTACGCGGGATCCTTCGCCTACGATCGCTTCGGCCGCTTCGTCGACGGCATCGTCATCGCCAGCGCGGCGCTGACGGTGGCGATCAGTCCCGACTATCTGAACCGGCGCGGCCTCCATTTCGGCGAGTACTACGCCCTGATCCTTGCCGCCACCGTGGGCATGATGCTGCTCGCCGGAGCCGCCAGCCTGATCGTGATCTTCCTCGGCATCGAGCTGCTCTCGATCTCGCTCTACATCCTCTCCGGATTCGCCCACACGGAGACGCGATCGCAGGAGGCGGCGCTGAAGTACCTGCTGCTCGGTGGATTCGCCTCGGGAATCCTCCTCTACGGGATGGCGCTCATCTACGGCGCGACCGGTCACACCCAGCTGACGCTGATCAAGCAGTCGCTCGCCGGCAGCAGCGGCACCGATCCGCTGTTCCTGGTCGGGGTGGGTCTGCTGTTCGTCGGCTTCGCCTTCAAGGTCAGCGCCGCACCTTTCCACTGGTGGACCCCGGACGTCTACCAGGGAGCGCCCACCTCGGTCACCACCTTCATGAGCGTGGCCACCAAGGTGGCGGCGTTCGCCAGCCTGATCCGGGTCTTCACCTACACCTTCGCCGACAGCACCGACAAATGGACGGGGATCGTCGCCTTCGTCGCCATCATCTCGATGGTGGTCGGCAATGTCGCCGCGCTCACCCAGACCAGCCTCAAGCGGATGCTCGCGTACTCCGGAATCGCCCAGGCTGGGTACATCCTGATCGGCGTGGCGGTGTCGCCCGACCCGCTGGGCACGGTGGGCAGCCTCTACTACCTCGCCGCCTACGCGGCCACCAACCTCGGCGCCTTCGCGGTGATCACGGTGCTGGCCGGACGGGGAGAGGACCTCGACAGCTACGACGGCATCCGCGGGCTCGCCTACCGACGGCCCTACACCGCGGCGGCGATGGCCTTCTTCCTCTTCTCCCTGGGCGGGTTTCCCCCGACCGCCGGATTCTTCGCCAAGTTCCTGGTGTTCAGCGCTGCCATCCACGCGCACGCCGTCTACCTGGCGCTGTGGGGCATCGGCACCAGTGTGATCAGCATCTTCTACTACCTGCGGGTGGGGCTGCTGATGTACACGCGACCGAAGGAGGGCGAGGAGACGTATCCCTGGGCGCGCACCTCGCTGGCGGGTGGTGGAGTGCTCGCAGCCAGCGCCGCCGGGACGCTGGTGCTGGGAATCCTGGTGTTCCTGATCTACACCGCCGCCGTGTCCGCCCAGCATGGCGTGCTTCCGGTGCCGCAGCAGCTGGCGTAGCATCGCCGCTGTGGGAAGGGAAGGGAGAAGGCCGCGCCATCTCGCGGCCACACCGGTTGTCGGCGCCCTGGCCGCGATGCTGCTGGCGGCGCCGTTCACCGCTGCCGTGCGTGCGGCCCCCGCGCCGCCACCGGCGCCCGACCGGTTGCTCTCCTTCCTGCACGCCGGACCGGCGAGCGGCCCGTCGCATCTCGCTCAGATCGTCGACGAGGGCGGCCGCGAGGTCCTGCTCAAGGGTGTCAACGTCGACGGCCTCACCGATTACTTCCGCACCGACCTGCGGACCCCCTACCCGGTTGATCCTGCGGCGTACGCGAATGGGGCCTGCCCGCGCGACGATCCCAGCGTCGAAGGCGTGGTGTTCTGCAGCCTCGACCTGCCCCAGATGCGTCCGCTCGGCTACAGCGCGGTCCGCCTCGACCTCTCCTGGAGCCTGCTCGAGCCCCGGGCGGGAGCGATCGATGCCGGGTACCTCGACCGCGTCGCCCAGGCGGTCGGCTGGCTGAAGCAGCAGGGGATCTACAGCATTCTCGACATGCACCAGGACGCGTGGAGCAAGTACGTGTTCACCAGCGGCGGTACCTCCTGTCCACCGCCGCTGTCGTCGATCCGCGGCTTCGACGGCGCCCCGCAGTGGGCCAGCACCCACGCGTTGCCGGCCTGCGCCCTCTTCGGGGTGCGTGAGTTCGACGCCGCCGTCCAGGAGGACTTCCAGCGGCTGTGGAGTGACGCTCCCGCGCCTGACGGTGTCGGACTGCAGGAGCACTTCGCCTCCGCGGTGACCGCGCTGGCACGGCGGTTCCACAACGAGCCGGCGGTAGCCGGCTACGAGATCATCAACGAGCCGTCGCCGGGATATCTCCCGGTCACCGCGATGGATCCCGCCGAGCTGTTCCCCTTCTACGGCAAGGTGGTGAACACCGTCACCGCGGCGGTCCCGCGGTTCCGGCAGCTGTTCTTCGTCGAGCCGGACGCGGCTCGCAACCTCACCGACGCCCGCACCGAGTTCACCCCCTGGTCGGTGTACAGCTCGTACCCCAACGTTGTCTACGCACCCCACATCTACACCGGGGTGTTCACCATCGACGCCGAGCTGGCGGGGGCGGCCCACACCCCGACCTTCTTCCCTCCCGAGAACGGGTACCGAAGTGCTGTCGGCGATGCTCAGGCGCTCGGCCTGCCGCTGTGGGTCGGCGAGTACGGCAACCCGCCGAGCCAGGACGACACCGTGCTGCGCGCCCACTACCAGCTGCAGGACCAGCACCAGGTCGGCGGCACGCTGTGGCTGTGGAAGGAGAACGCCAACGACGTCAACGCGGCGCAGGCGTGGGGTGTCTACCAACCGCCCTTCGGCGCGGGCACGCCGGTCCCGACCCGCATCAAGTACACGGGACGGGCGTTCCCGTTGTTCACCGCCGGCCACCTGACCGGCTTCGCCTATCAACCCGACAGCGGCGCCTTCGACCTGCGGGCGACCTCGGCACGGGTGGCGCCCGGTGACCAGGCCCACGCGACGCTGCTCGTCATTCCTCCGCCCTCGGTGGGAGAGATGAAGGCCGAGGGTGCCGAGGTGGAGGTCTTCGACCGGGGCGGCGGCGCCCGCGAGGCGTACGTGTATCCCGAGGGCGGCGACTACCACGTCCATCTCGGGGTGATGGCCGCGACCGGTGGTGCGGCGGCGACGGTGCCGGTGTCGCTGCCCAGCACCGCCGCCTCCGCAACCGCCGGGTCCGGGGCGGTGGCGGTGCTGGCAGCCGGCTGGTGTGGCGCTGCCCTGGGTCGCCGCCGGCGGCGCGGCTGAGCTAGCCGCCCTCGAGCAGCAGTTCGCGCACCACCGACAGCGGTGGAAAGCCGGTGCGCAGGCAGACGTCGTGGAACTCGCGCAGGTCGAAGCCCGGCCGCTGCGAGAGCAGCTCGCGCCAATGCAGGATCTCGAGCCTGCCGTAGGTGTAGAGCAGATACATCGGGTCGTGGGTGCCTCGCAAGGCCTCGCGCTCGGCGGGAAGCCGGCCCAGGTGCGCCCATTTCATGAACAGGCGGGTGCCCTCCTCGACGGTCCATCCCTCGGTGTGCAGACCGAGGCTGGTCCGGAAGCGGCAGGCTCGCACCAGCGCGTCCTGGAGCTGGGCGAGGTGCAGCGCGGGCCGGCCCTCGGCAAGCCCCTGCTCGACCGCAAGCTGCTCGGTGTAGTGGGCCCAGCCTTCACCGAAGCCCATCCCCCAGAAGACACGTCGCACCAGCGAGGGCTGGCGGTTGGCAGCCAGGTCGTGGACGAAGTGCCCGGGGAAGGCCTCGTGCACCGAAACATTCTCGAGCGATGGATGGTTGAGGTGGCGGAGCCACTCCTCCGCCTGTTCCTGCGTCCAGTCGCGCTGCACGGTGGTGACGAAGTAGAAGTGGGGGAGGTCGCGAGAGTCGAGCGGGCCGGGCGGCTCGTACGAGGCACTCGACCAGCGCCGGTACACCGGCGTCGGCCGGACGGCGCACTGCGCCTCCTCGGGAAAGCTGACAACACCACGCTCGAGCCAGAAACGGCGCAGCCGGTCGAGGGTCTCCTCGGCGGCGGCCAGCAGTCCGCCGGCGGCGGGATGGTCGCTCTCCATGGCCGCGATCGCGGCCGTCATGTCGCCGCGGGGAGCCAGCGCGCCGGCGACCTCGAGCATCGCCGCCTCGAGCCGTGCCAGCTCCGCGTCGGCGCGAGACCGCAGCGACGCCGCCGTCTCGGTGATGCCTTCCTGGGCAGCCAGCATCGCGACCAGCCGGTGCTCGCCGAGGGCGCTGTTCCCGCATGCGGCGAGCGACTCGATCCGCTGTGCGTAGCGCTCGCAGGCGGCTGCGGCGGCCTCCAGGTTCCGGTCGAGGCGTGCGCTCAGGCCGTCGCCGAGCGGCCCCAACTCCTGGCGGACGTTCTCGCGATAGAAGGCGGCGTAGCCGCGGGCAGAGTCGGTCGCGATCTCCCGAGGACCGGCAGCGACCTCCTCGTCGAGCAGTCCGGCCCCGGTGTCGAGCCAGTCGGGGAGCTGAGCCAGGTGCCGGCACAGTAGGTCGGCCCGGTCGGTGACGGGTGCGTACCGGCGCGACACGTAGCTCGACACGTCGGCGCCGGCATCCAGACACCAGCGAGGGTCGCGTTGCGGGTCGCGCAGCGCCACCAGGCCGAAGCGCTCACTCGCCACGGCCATAGCGGCGGTGCTGAGATCGGCGCGCTCCGCTGGGCTCGCGGTCGGGCGCTGGCCCGCTGCGATCTCGGCGGCGAGGGCATCGAGCTCGGCGATGCGGCGCTGCACCACCTCGGCGCCGATGTCGCCGATGACACCGTCATAGGCATGATCGCCGGCGGCGCGAGCCAGTGCCGGGCGTGCCGCGAAGGCGCTGCGCACGGTTTGCTCGGCGAGCTCGGTGCTCCGCTCCTCGTGCCTCATTCGGACGGGGAAGTCTAGCGGCTAGACTCGCGCGCCATGGACGCGGCGACCCGCGCTCGGCTGATCGAACTGCTGGGGGCCCAGGCCGTTGATGAGGCCCGGGGCGCCACGATCCCCATGTCCGCCGACATGGTGGCGACGATCTGCCGCCACTGCGCCGAGTCGCGCACCCGGCTGGCGGTGACCAGCTCGCCCGGCGGGCGGGCTCCGGAGGGAGCACTGCTGCTGTCGCTGGAGCGGCTCACCGCCATCCGCATGGATGTCGGCGCCGCGGTGGTGCGCGCCGAGGCGGGCGCGAATGTCAGCGAGCTGGTCACGGTGGCCAGCGCCTCCGGCATGCGTCCGGTCGGGGTGGGATGGTCGCGTCCGGTGGCAACCCACGTGGGCAGCCTGGTGGCTCGGGCGGGTGTGTCGCGCCGAGCGCTGAGCGGCATCGAAGGCGTGCTTCCCACCGGCGAGACAGTGCGCGCCGGCGGCGGCGTGCTCAAGGACGTCACCGGGTACGACCTCGCCGGCCTCCTGCTGGGCAGCCAGGGCCGGCTTGCGGTGATCACCGCGGTGCACCTGCGGCTGATCCCGACCGCCGAGCCGGCCGAGCCCGAGCCGGCCACGACCGCGCCGGCGGACGGGAGTGTTCTCGCCGAGCTGGTGCGCGGCGCGTTCGACCCGGCGTCGCTGCTCACCTCGTAGAGGGTGTTGCCAACCCATCTGCGTTCCTTCTGGCGCGAGTACACGCGCATGCGCACCGCCATCATGTTCCTCGTCGGGGTGGTGCTCATCGTCCTGATCGGCTCGTTCGTGCCCCAGCGCAACACCTCGGCCCAGACCAAGGTCGACGAGTTCCTGGTCACCCACCAGAACCTCAACGGCCTCGCCAGTCATGTCGGCCTGCCGCTGACCGAGGTGTTCGTCTCGCCACTCTTCTACGTCCTGCTTGGCAGCCTGTATCTCGCTCTCGGCGCCTGCGTGCTCCGCCGTGGTCGCAGCCTGGTGGTCCGCACGATGCGACGCAGTCCCCGCACGCCGCAGTACTGGGGCGAATGGGGATCGTGGCTCTTCCACACCTCGTTCTTCCTGCTGCTGGTGGCGGTGGTGTGGGGCAAGGCGACCGGCTTCGACGGGATCATCACCGTCACCGAGGGACAGCGCGTCACCGAGGCACGGGCCAACTTCGACACCCTGCAGGAGGGCCTGCTCTTCGACGGGAACCACAGCGGCTACCAGGTGCAACTGAACAGCTTTCGCGCGGACTATGCGGCCAATGGCGAGGCCAAGGACTACGTGAGCAACGTCTCGGTTTTGGATCACGGTCGGCTGGTGGAACGCCGCGACGTGAGGGTCAATGACTTTCTCGGCTACCGCAACGTTGACTTCTACCAGCAGGACTACGGCTGGGCACCACGGCTGGTGGTCCGCAACCCCTCCGGCCAGTCGGTCTTCGACGGTCCGGTGCAGTTCTTCGGGGCGGACAAGAGCGTGGAGACGGGGGTGCTCAAGGTTCCCGACTTCGGGTACACGGTTCCCGGGGCAAAGCGGTCGCTGCAGATCGGCGCGCGGATGGCGATCTTCCCGGACGCCCGCACCATCGCCGCGGTCAACCCCGACGGCAGCATCGACCCGTCGCGCACCGAATACGGACCCGGGGGCAATCAGGCACGCAACCCCGCTCTCCAGGTGCAGCTGTTCGTCGGCGATCTCGGTCTCGACCGCGGACGGGCGCAGAACGTCAACGAGCTCGACACCGCGGCGATGCAGCCATACTTCAGCAACGCTCAGCCGGTGCCGCTGTTGATGGGGCAGACCCTGCGACTGCCGCTGCCGGCGGGCAACGGGCAATCGGCGGACTTCACCGTCTCCTTCCCCGAGCTCAAGCAGTACTCGCTCTTCCACGTGAAGAAGGACAACGGCGTCCCGCTCGTCTACCTCACCTTTGCGCTGATCATGGCCGGGCTGATGACCAAGCTCTACCTGCGGCCCTGGTTGCAGCGGCGGCGGAAGAGCCGGACACGGACACTGCCCGCCTTCGACTGGGCGGGCGAGGAGGCGAGTCCGGCGCCGGACCACGTCGGTGCCGCCGCCGGGATGGAGTAGGGGCGGCTAGGCTCCTGTCGTCTACGCGTGGCCGGCATCGACGGCGCGAGCGGTCGACGCGGGTGCCGCGAGCTCCTCGGGCGCGCGATAGGTCTTGCTCATGAGCGTCTCGTTCTCGTAGTCGAGCTCGAGCATTCCGCCCTTGGCGCACTGCAGGCGGTGGAGCGACCAGTTCGGTCGCCCGTCGCTCTCCACCCAGAACGCCTGGATCGGGTCGCCGTGGCTGACACAGACACCGCCGCGACCGGGATGGTCATGCAGCAGCCGCATCAGCGGTGCCCGCACCCGGGCCGCCATCTCCGGCACCGACTCGTCGTCCTGCAGCAGCCCGGGACGCGCCATGTGCACCAGCCATCGCGGGCGCCGCCACGGCACCTGGGTCGCCTGCACTCCCTGGAGATAGCGGCCGAAACGGGCTTCGATCAGCTCCTCGGTACTGACGACGGGAACGCCGTCGAGGTGGGAGGCGAGGATCTCCGCCGTCTCCCTGGCCCGCTGCAGCGGGCTGGTGTAGATCTGCGCGATCGGCGGCGGCTGCTGCGCCAGGTGGCGGCCCAGGGCGTGCGCCTGGGTCACGCCCTTCTCGCTGAGGCCGAAGCCGGGGAGAAAGCCGTAGAGGACGCGCCCCGGGTTGTGGACGTCGCAATGGCGGACGAGATAGAGGCGGGTGCGGACGCCAGGCACCGACCGATGCTACGGGATCGGAGCGCCCTTCCCGCCCGTGATCAACCCCCGGGGCCCGGTGGCGGCGGAGGGTTGTAGGGCGGAGGAGGTGGGCTGCCGGGAGGCCCCGACGAGCTGGGTGGGGCCGGTGGCGGAGGCGGCGCCGCGGGCGGCGGGGGCGCGCCATAAGGGGCGGAGGGAGGCGACGTCTGCCATGTCGATGATCCTCCACCGCTGGCGGCGGCGGGCTCGGTGCGCTTGAGGTAGCCGCCGGCACCGGTGGCAACGACGCCAATGAGAGCGATGATCCAGCCGAACCGGATGCCATAAGAAACGCCGGAGAACGACACACCCTTACCGTGGTAGTCCACCCAGAAGAGAAGGACACCGAGAAGCTCCACCCCAGCGAGGCCCAGATAGGCGACCCCATCCTCCACTGGTAGCTCGGGGAGCTTGACCGCCTCAGCCGCGAAGTTGCGCACCACGTAGAGGGCGATGACGGCGAGCAGGGCGATGAGGGTGAGGATTCCCCAGCTGTGGAAGCCGTCGGCGCTGTCGCTGGCGCTGAAGCCGCCGACGTTGACGTCATAGCCGAACCACGGCAGGAAAAGGCCGACGAGGACGACCAAGGACCCGACAGCGATCAGCTGGTCGCTCCGGGGCATGCGATTCCATTGATCCACGGCGATGCCCTCCTGCCCTGCCCCTCGCTCTGCATCGCGTCTGTGGGGGTGAAGGCGGCTGCATCGTAGGCGACCGCCGCTGAGGCGTCAATCAATTGTGGTGATGGTCAGCGCGCCCCGCCCAGGTATTGGAGCGGATCGACCACCTGTCCATCGCGCCGCACCTCGAGGTGCAGGTGCGGACCGGTCGACCAACCCGTCGAACCCTCCTGTCCGATCGGTTGCCCCGCCACCACCTGCTGGCCGGGCGCCACCAGGATGCGGTCGAGATGGCCGTAGAGGGTGACCAGTCCGCCGGGGTGCTGGAGGACGACGTAATTGCCGTATCCGACCAGATGACCGGCCCCGTCGACGCTCGAGCCGGCCAGGATCACCACTCCGCCGGCCGCGGCCGCCACCGGGGTGTCCAGCGGGGCGGCGATGTCGAGGCCGGTGTGGAAGTGGGGATAGAAGCGGCCGAGATAGCTCATCGGCGCCTCCATCGCGAGCGAGGTCGGACCGAAGACCTGGGTGATCGAGCCCGCCATGGGAAGCGCCAGCGGCGTCGCCTGGACCGAGCCGATCGCCGCGAGCTGGCCGGCGCTGATCGCTGACGACGCCTGGGTGAGCGTGGCGTCGCGGATCGCGGCCTCCTGGGCCAGCTGGGTGTCGATCAGCCGGAGGTCGTAGGCGACCGCGTCCGAGGCCCCGGGCGCCGACGCCTGCTGCGCGGCGGCGAGCAGCCGGTCGCGTTGCGCCGGGTTGGTCGCGGCGCTGCGGTAGAAGGTGTACTCGGCCTGAAGGGAGTTCTGGTAGGCCGCTTCCGCGGCATCGTGGGCGGCGACCGCCTGGTGGAGTCGGGTCGCGAAGGCCTCGGTCAGCGCCGGGCCGAGCGGGGTGCTCCGGGCGATGCCGCCGCCGACCGACTTGGCCAGCCCGTTGATGGTCGACTCCAGGACGACGACCCGGTCGTGCTGCGCGGACAGCCGCTGCTCGATGGCGACCAGGCCGCTCCACGAGTCGGCGCTCGACCCTCGCGCCACCGGCGCCGGCGCCGAGCGGGTGCCGGGGGCTCCCGAGCGCACCGTGACCCAGTCGGCCAGCCGCGCTCCGCCCGTCGCCGGTGAGGTTGTGACCGCGGCGGTACGGGCCCCGGCGGCGGCGAGCGGCAGCCAGAGGACCGCGCCGCCGAGGGGAATGAGCAGAAGCAGGGCGAGGGGGAGGGACGCCGAGCCGAGGGGGATCCGGCGCCAGATCGCGCCGCTGCGATGGGACGCGGAGCGGCGGCGCCCCAGAAGGGGCCCGACGCTGCGGCGGACGGCGACGAAGGTGGCGAAGGCGGCGAGGGCGGCGGCGAGGATCGGCACCGGCAGCCCGGGTCCGCCGCCGCCACGGCCGGCTCCCGCGGCCCGCCCTGCCGTCCCGCCGGGGAGGTGGCGCAGGTCGGGCGGCTGGCCGGTCAGCGGGTGACCGGCGATGTCGGCGATGCGGCTGGCCAGGGCGGGGTTGAGGTCGGCCAGCGCCGCCAGATCGCGTTGGGGAATCGCCGCCGTTGCCGGCGGGCCGGCGCTGGTCGCCGCCGTCGGTGGGGGGCCGGTGCTGTCCGCCGGCGCCGAGCCTGGGCCGGCGGTTCCGTCTGGTGCCGCCGGCGCCGTCCCGGGCCCTCCGGGGACGAGGCCGGGAAGCCCGCCCGCGGTCGGACCCTGGCCGGGACCGAGGGGCGAGCCGTTGCCGGGCCCCGCCGGCGGCGGCTGGCCCTGCCCGCTGGGCGGGCCGGGCGGCGGCGCGGGCAGGAGGCCGGCGGGAAGGGGAAGTGAGGAGGGGGTGGGGGGCAGCGACGGCGGGGCCGGCGGGGTCACCGTGGGCGACGGGCTCGGCACCGGTTGAGGCGTCGGGAGAAGGGTGGGGACCGGCAGCGGCGCCGGCGGCAGGGTTGGCTGCGGTGCGGGCGGGAGCGTCGGGCCGGGTGGGGCGGAGGGTGTGGGCAGCGGCGGCAGCGAGGGAGCCGGCAGACTGGCGGCGGTGGCGGTCCTCGGCGAGGCGGTGACGGTGGCGGCGACGACGCCGAGGGTGGCGACGCACGCCCCGGCTGCGATCGCCGGGCGCAGGCGCAGACGACGCACACGCATGGTCCACTCCGGGATGACGCGGGCTGCTGGCGCGGGGGTCCCGTTGCTTCCTGTAACGGCGCCGCGAGCTCGATCCTTGCGCCGCTACCCTTGAGCCTGCCGAGGGGGTGACTCGAGACCGGAACGACCGGACTGCGGTTCTGCTCGGTAGCGGGAGGTCGGCCAATGGCAATCGGAGAGGAGACCCAGCCCTCCGAGGCACAGATCGCTGTGCACTGGCGCGAGGAGGAGTACTACTTCCCGCCCGCGAAGTTCATCGGCCAGGCGAACGCGAGTGATGCGAGCATCTTCGAGCGATTCCGCGAGGAGCGCTTCCCGGAGTGCTTCAAGGAGTATGCGGACCTGCTCAGCTGGGACAGCTATTGGCATACCACCCTTGACACCAGCAATCCACCCTTCTGGAAGTGGTTCGCCGGCGGCCGGCTGAACGCGTCGTACAACTGCATCGACCGGCACCTGGCGTCGAGTCGCAACAAGGCTGCCTTGATCTGGGTACCCGAGCCGGAAGTCGAGGCGACCCAGGCGATCACCTACCAGGAGCTGTACAAGCGGGTCAACGAGTTCGCCGTCCTCCTCCAGCTCTTCGGCGGGGTGCGACAGGGCGACCGGGTGACCTTCCATCTGCCGATGGTCCCGGAGCTGCCGGTCTCGATGCTGGCCTGCGCCCGGCTCGGCGTGATCCACAGCGAGGTGTTCGGCGGATTCAGTGGCACCGCCTGCGGCGGCCGGATCGCCGATTCGCAGAGCCGCATCCTGGTCACCATCGACGGGTACTACCGAAACGGCGAGCTCATCGACCACAAGGCCAAGGCCGACGAGGCGGTGGCGGTCGCCCGCGAGCAGGGCGTCGAAGTCGAGAAGGTGCTGGTCTGGCGACGTCATCCCGGCCAGTACGCATCCAAGAGCCCCATGCTCGAAGGCCGCGACTTCTTCGTCGACGAGCTTCTGCCGGACCATGCCGGTCGGCTGGTGGATCCCCTGCCCATGCCGGCTGAGGCTCCGCTCTTCCTCATGTACACCAGTGGCACCACCGGACGCCCCAAGGGCTGCCAGCACAGCACCGGCGGCTACCTGGCCTACGTCACCGGTACCTCCAGGTACTACCAGGACATCCGTCCCGAGGACACCTACTGGTGCTTTGCCGACATCGGTTGGATCACCGGCCATTCGTACATCGTGTACGGCCCGCTGTCGCTGGGGACGACCAGCGTGATGTACGAAGGGGTGCCCCTGTACCCGGATGCCGGACGCCCGTGGAGGATCGCGGAGCGGCTCGGGGTGAACATCTTTCACACCGCACCCACCACCATCCGCATGCTGCGAAAGTTCGGTCCCGACGAGCCCAAGAAGTACGACTACCACTTCAAGCACATGACCACGGTCGGTGAGCCCATCGAACCCGAGGTCTGGCGCTGGTATCACCAAGTGGTGGGCAAGGGCGAGGCGGTCATCGTCGACACCTGGTGGCAGACCGAGAACGGCGGCTTCCTCGGCAGCACCCTGCCTGCGCTCCAGCCGATGAAGCCCGGCAGTTGTGGCCCGGGTGTCCTCGGGATCTATCCCGTGATCTACGACGAAGAACGCAATGTCGTGGAGGCGGGCAGCGGCCGTGCCGGCAACATCTGCATCCGCAACCCCTGGCCTGGCATCTTCCAGACGATCTGGGGTCAACCCGAGCGGTTCGTGGACACCTACTACGCGAAGTACTGTCGCGATCCGCAGAGCAAGGACTGGCGGGACTGGCCCTATCTCGCCGGCGACGGCGCGGTCCAGGCGGCCGACGGCTACTTCCGGATCCTCGGCCGGGTCGACGATGTGATCAACGTCGCCGGCCACCGACTGGGGACCAAGGAGCTCGAGTCCGCGTGCCTCACCGTCGATGAGATCGCCGAGGCCGCTGCGGTCCCGGTGATCGATGAGCTGCGTGGTCGCGTCGTGGAGATGTACGTCGCGCTCAAGCCCGGCCTCAAGCAGAGCACGGACATCGAGGAGAAGGTGATCAACGCGATCGAGAAGGAGATCGGCAAGATCGCGAGACCGAAGAACGTGTGGATCGTCCCCGACATGCCCAAGACCCGCTCGGGGAAGATCATGCGACGGGTGATCGCATCGATCTCCAACTTCGCCGACGTCGGCGACGTGACCACTCTCGCCAACCCTGAGATCGTCGACAGCATCCGCCACCAGGTCCAGAGCGAGAAGGCGGCCCGCGGTGATGTGCCGCGCGAGCTGTCGCCGCAGGAGCTGGAGGAGATCAAGGCCTTCGGTCAGGTCGAGTAACCGTTCGGCGCTCCGTCGCCGGCTCAGAGCTCGTCGGCCTCGATGCCACGGCGCAGCCGCATCAGACGGCGGGTCCGGCGCAGGTGGTAGGGGACGTTGACCACCACGGTGCCAGGACGGAAGAGCAAGGCCGCCTTCAGCCGCAGCGCGGTCTGGTTGTGCAACAGCTGGTGCCACCACCGGGTGGCCACCATCTCGGGAAGGACCACCACCAGGGTCGCGTCATCGGTCTGCCGGTCGACGACGTTGATGAATCGCAGCAGCGGCTGCACCAGTGAGCGGTAGGGTGATTCGATGATCTCCAGGGGAACGTGGTTGCCCCATGCCTCCCACTTCGCCCTCAGGCGGGCGATCCTCTCCTCGTTGTCCTCGCCCTCGTAGACCACGTGCACGGCGACGACGTTCTCACTCATGGTGCGGGCGAAGGCGAGGCTCTGCAGGGCGACGGCGTTGAGGTCGGCGATGGGGACGATGCAGACCGCGTTGATGCCGGCCGGAGAGGTCGGCGTCTCGGTCGCCGTCAGGCCGTCGAGTTCGCCATAGTGCTCGTGGATGGCACGGAAGACGAGCACCAGGATGGGGATGACGACCAGGACGATCCAGGCTCCGGCCGTGAACTTCTCCTCGGCGGTGATGACGAAGACGACTCCCGTCATCACCATGCCCACGGCGTTGATGACCAGCCCATGGCGCCAGCCGGGCCCGCGCAGGCGGCGCCATCGGACCACCATTCCGGCCTGCGCCATGGTGAAGGCGACGAAGACGCCGATGGTGTAGAGAGGGAGCAGGGAGTTGGTCTCGCCGTGGAAGACCGCGACCAGCACCGAGGCGAGGACGCCGAGGATGATGATCCCGTTGCTGTAGGCGAGCCGGTCGCCGAGGCGGGTGAACAGGCGCGGGGCGTATCCATCGCGCGCCATGAAGTAGAAGAGACGGGGGAAACCGGTGAACGAGGTGTTCGCCGCCAGCACCAGGATGAGGAAGGTCGAGTACTGCACAACCTGATAGGCGCCACCGCGGCCGAAGGCATACGTGGCCAGCTGCGAAAGCAGCGTCTCGTTGTCCTTGATGCCCAGGTTGAGCAGGTGCGCGGTGATGGAGACACCCAGCAACATCCCCCCGTCCAGGAAGGCCATGGTGGTCAACGTGGTGCGCGCGTTGCGCCACTCCACCGGCTTGAAGGCGCTCACGCTGTTGCTCATCGCCTCGACGCCGGTGAGCGAGGCACAGCCGGATGAGAACGCCTTGAGCACGAGCAGGACGCCCAGGCTCTCGGTCACGTGGACCGGCGGTGGCGAGGCGGCGTGCGGGGAGCCGCTGGCGAGCTTGACGAAGATGGTGACGATCATCACGAACATGCTGCCGACGAAGACGTATGTCGGCAGCGCAAACAGGCTCGCCGACTCGCGGATGCCGCGCAGGTTGGCGACGGTGATGATGACGATGATGGCGACGCACGCCTGAACCGTGTAGCCTGCCATCTGGGGATAGGCGCTGACGATGGCCGCCACGCCGCTCGCCACCGAGACCGAGACGGTGAGGATGTAGTCGGTCACCAGCGATGCTCCAGCGATCAGGCCATAGGCGGGGCCGAGGTTCTCCTTGGCGACGATGTAGGAGCCGCCGGCGTTGGGATAGGCCTTGATCAGCTGCCGGTAGCTGAGCACGAGCGCCGCCAGGAGGCTGACGATGACCAGGGTGATGGGGATCAGCGCGCTGTAGGCGACGCTGCCGGCGCCGACCAGGACGATCAGGATCGCCTCCGGTCCGTACGCCACCGACGAGAGCGGGTCGGAGGAGAGGATGGCCAGCGCCTTGGGCTTGGACAGCCGCTCGTGAGCCAGCTGGGTGGAAGCCAGCGGCCTGCCCAGCACCACGCGGCGCAACAGCGTGGCGGCGCGACCCAACCCGGTGCTCGGTTCGCTGGCGCGCTTGGTCGCCTGCAACACGCCCGGCGACACCTTCTCCAGGCCTTCTCGGCGAAGGCGTCCCACCCTGACGTACTTGTCGCCGGGCAGCGCCCCGCGCCGCTCCTGGAGGTCGAGATCCTCGTCGACACGCCACGGCGTGTGAGCTGCGCTCCGCGAGGGGGCTGCCCACGCACGTCCCGCCTGCAGCAGCGCCCGCCGCTCCTCCTCGCTCAGGCTCACGGTGGCCTGGCCGTGGTCGGCTGCCTCCTCAGCCACCCTGCTGCGCCCTCCGGGCGGCGGTTGACTCGCGGAGGCTGCCCGCATCCCCGCCGCCAGCGATCGGGGCGGCGTGGCACACCAAGGTGTGCTCGGGGCCGCGGCTCAGCTGATCGCCAGAGATGCGAAGCGACCGGTGTCGGAGCCAGCGCCTGTCTTCGACGAGAACGTCGGCCCCCGCTCCGTGGTGGATGATCGCGATCACCCGACCGAGGCGGCGGCCATCAGGGGTGGTGACCACCTGTCCGATCGGCGCGTGCACTCTCGGTCGGCTTGCCATCGCTACCAGCGTGCTTCGCCAACCGTCAACGATCGATCAACGACGCCTCAGCGGTGCTGCGGATGGTGGGGCATGGGACCGAAGCGGTAGCCCTGACGTCCCACCGTGACGATCACCTCAGGGTTTGCGGGGTCGGCTTCCAGGGCGCGCCGGAGTCGTTGGACGAAGGTGCGCAGGTAGTTCCGATCACCGACGTACTCCGGCCCCCACACTCGAGCCAGCAGGGTGCGATGGTCGAGCACGGTCCCGGCGTGCTCCGCTAGGACCGCCAGCAGCGCCCATTCGGTGGGGCTCAACCGAACCTCGCGTCCCTGGCGGGAGACAGCGCGCGAACCCAGATCAACAACGACGTCGCCGCACTGCACCACGTGGTCCGCACTGGTTGGGGGATGCGCCCGGCGCAGCACGGCGCGGACGCGCGCCAGCAGCTCGTCAGCGCCGAAGGGTTTGGTGAGGTAATCGTCGGCGCCCATGTCGAGGGCGCGCACCTTGTCGCCCTCCTCGCCGCGGGCGGAGATGACGATCACCGAGGGCAGCCGGCGTCCCTCGAGGGTGTGCAGGATCTGCCATCCGTTGACGAATGGAAGACCCAGATCGAGAAGAACCAGGCCGAACTCCTCGGCGCGGAGGCGCTGGGCAGCCTGGATGCCGTCGGGCACGGCATCGGCCTGGAATCCGCTCTGGTGCAGCGCCCCCAGGATGACTTCGCGCAGGCTCCGGTCGTCCTCCACCAGCAGGATGCGGTCGCCCTCGCTCACCCGCTTGCCTCGCCGCCGGCAGCCGCAGTGGGCAGGCTGAACACGAAGCGGGCGCCGGCTCCGTCGGCGGGATCCTCGAGCCAGACCCGGCCTCCCTGGGCGGCAACCAGACCGCGGACGATGGGCAGTCCCAGGCCGATGCCGCGTGCCGGCTCGTCGCGTCCCGCACCGCCGGTAACGAAGCGATCGAAGACGCGGTCGCGGATCTCCGCGGGCACCCCAGGCCCGTGGTCGCTGACCGCAACCACAACGTCGCCCCCGTCGGTGCGACGAGCCTCGACCAGGACGGGGCTCTCTGGTGGCGCCACCCGATCGGCGTTGTCGAGCAGGTTGTCGAGCACCTGTCCCAGGCGATCCCAGTCAGCCAGCACCTCCGGAGTCTGGGCCGGCACGCTCACGATCACCTCGCGCTCGGGACTCTTGCGGCGCAACCGAAGCACGGCGGCATCGATCGCGTCGCGGAGGTCCACGTCGACGGGACGCAGCTCCAGCACGCCGCCCTCGATCCGGGTGATGTCGAGGATGTCCGACACCAGACGGTTGAGGCGCCGCGCCGCGGTGGCGAGGGAGTCGACGTCGCCGCGGAGGTCGTCAGGGAGAGAGGTCCGGCGAAGGATGCTCGTGCTTCCGGTGAGGATGCTGGCGAGGGGGGTGCGAAGCTCATGTGAGACCTCCGCGAGCACCTCGCGCCGCAGCCGGTCGCTCTGCTCGAGGACGCGAACCTGGCGCTCCGTCTCCGCGAGCCGCGCCAATTCGATGTTCGCGGCCTGCAGCTCCTGGGCCAGCGCCTCGGCGCGCCGCTGCGCCGCCAGTCGCCGCGACCCGACGGTTCCCACCAGGCCCGCGGCTCCGAAGAAGACGCACAGGTTGACCAGGTCGGTGGAGTCGGCGATCCGGAACGTGTGCACCGGGGCGACGAAGAGGTAGTCGACGAGCAGAAAGCTGAGCCCGGCCGCCACCAGCGCGGCGCCCAGGCCACTGCCGAGACCAAGGACGGCGACGACCCCGAGGTACAGGTACACGTAGTTCTGCGGGTTGCCAGGATTGGCGGCGAGAAGCACCCCGGTGAGAGCGACCGGGCCGGCGACGACAGCCGCCAGGGGGGCGAGCCTGCCGAGCCGCCGAAGTCGACCGTTCACCCCTCGGTTGTACCAGCGGCGGTCACAGCGTGGCGGTGACGTGTGCCTGCTGGTGCGCCCCTGAGAGAGTAGACAAGCGTGGGCAACGCCCGCGAGCGCACCAAGAGCGCCGTCTCCGGGTGACCGGCAGCGTGCCCTCCTCCCCCGGCGATCTCACGGAAGCGACGCCCCGCTCAGTGAAGGGGGGTCGGAGGAATTGGGTAGAGGGTGTTGCTTCCGGGGCGTGGTGGCGTTCCGCAGCCTCGTCGTGTAGCCTGGCTCAGCCCTCACAGAGGCGTAGGGAGACGAGATGACTGAGCGGTGTGTGTGGCGTCTCGGCTCTTTCCTGGTGGTGATCGGCGTCCTGCTCGCCGCCTGCGGATCGTCGTCCTCGTCGAGCAGCGGCGGGGGCTCGTCCGCGTCGTCGTCGTTGTCCTCTTCGAGCGTCGGTCCCGGATCTGCCTTCTGCAGCGACGCGAAGAGCTCCTCTGACGCAACCGCGAGGCTCAATGGGCTTGGCTCCACCGCCACCCTCGACCAGGTCAAGAGTGGCGTGGGTGCGGGAACGGCAGCCCTCGACACGCTCGACGGAGAGGCACCCGCTGACATCGCCGCCGACCTCCACAAGTTCCGGACAGTCTTTGACAGCGTGAATTCCCAGATCCAGGCAGCGACGTCTCTGAGTCAGTTGCAGAAGATCCTCGCACAGGCACCCAGTGTCAGCACCGAGCGTCAACACATAGACAGCTACGTCCAGTCTCACTGCGGCTTCACCCCCTCCGGAGGTGGCGGTGCAGCAGCGTCGGCCCCGGCCGCGCAGGCATCGGCGGCGCCAACCCCTTGATTATCGCGGCAGTCTCCGGATGCCGGTAAGTTGCCCGTGCTCGGTGCGCCCCCTGCAGGACTCGAACCTGCGACCGGCCGCTTAGAAGGCGGCTGCTCTATCCCGCTGAGCTAAGGGGGCTCGGGCCGCAGTGTACGGCCGGCACAGCCTCAGGACCCCTCCACCAGCCGGGCCGTTCGGGGGCGCACCCATATAATCGGCGCCCTCGGGGTGGCCATAGCTCAGCTGGTTAGAGTGCCAGGTTGTGGCCCTGGAGGTCGAGGGTTCAAATCCCTCTGGCCACCCCACCCTCGACGGCACAACCTCACGCCGGCACGCTGAGCTCGTGCGCCCGCGCCACCTCGGCGGCGGCGCGCTCCCCCAGCTGCAGTGGCACGGGCCCACCGCGGAATATCGCATCGGCGTGTTCCAGCCACGCAACATCGTCGGCGACGGCGGCGACCGCGTCCTCGCCTCCGAGGCGCGCGAGATACCGCGCCGCAAGCCAGCTGAGACGTCCGCTGCCCGTCTCGGCGGCGTGCTCGCGCGCCTGCTCGGATAGGCGGGCCCCGGTGGCGAGGATGGCCATGCGGCGGGCGAGCCGGCGCACCGGCAGCTGCTGCGCGTCGCCGTCCGCGGATGCCAGTGCGGCGATGCCCCCCTCGACCCGCCGAAGCTCGGCGAGGACGACGGCGCCCAGTGGCCGCGCCGGCCCGTCCGCCATCACCACCTCCGCCCGCCGCTCGATATCGGCGAGCCAGTCCGGGGCGGCTCCGCGACTGATGGCCCGCAGCACATCCAGCGCCATGATGTTGCCCGGCCCTTCCCAGATGGAGTGGATGTAGACGTCGCGCAGGATGCGGGCGTTGGGCCAGTCCTCGATCGCGCCATTGCCGCCGCGCACCTCCATGGCCTCGCTGGCGCTGATGCGGGCGCGCTCGCAGCCGTACATCTTGAACAGCGGGGTGAGCAGCCGCAGCACTCCCTCCGCCCCCGGCTCACCGGCGTCGGCGCGTTCGAGCGCCTCTCCGACCCCGAGCGCGGCGGTCAGCCCGGCGACGGAGTCGACGACCAGCTCCGCCAAGGTGTCGCGCATCAGCGGATGGGTCTCGAGCCGCCGGCCGAAGGTGCTGCGCTCGGCGCAGTGGGCCAGCGATTCATGGGCGCAGCGGCGCATCACCGCCGCGGTGACGGTGGCGATGCCGACGCGGGTCAGGTTGACCATGTCGAGCATCTGCTTCATGCCGCGCTCGATGTCTCCCACCTGCCACGCGAAGGCGCCGCGCAGTCCCAGCTCGGAAGAGGCCATTCCGCGGGTGCCGAACTTGTCCTTGAGGCGGTGGATGACGACCGCGTTGCGGCTGCCGTCCTCCAGGTGGCGGGGCATCAGGAAGAGCCCGAGGCCGCGGGTGCCCGGGCCGGCTCCCTCGGGTCGTGCCATCACCAGCGCGAGGTCGCTCTGGGGACAGGAGGCGAACCACTTCTCGCCGTGGAGGCGCCAGGTGCCGTCGTCCTGGCGCACCGCCACCGTCTCGTTGGCGCCGACGTCGGACCCTCCCGCCTTCTCGGTGAGGAACATCGCGGCGGTGAGGTGGTTGCCGGTGTCGTCCGCCAGGCGGGGTACGAAGCGTGCTGCCAGTGTCGGGTCGTTGCGCTCGAGCGCGCGTGCCATCGCCTCGATCATTCCGCCGGGGCACCCCGCCACCGCCTGGTCGGCCTGCAGCCAGAGATAGCTGAGCGCGGCGATGAGGCTTCGCGGGGCGCGTCCCGGCAGTCCCCGCCAGCCATCGCGAAACGCTGCCCGGGCGAAGCCGAACCGGGTCCAGGTGTCGAGCAGCTCGTGGTAGGCGGGATGGAACTCGACCTCGTCGACGCGCTCGCCCCGAGGGTTGTACTGGTGCAGCACCGCTGGGTGCTGGTCGGCGATGGCGGCCAGCGGCTCGATCCGCTGCGGCACGATGCGCCCGGCATCCTGCAGCGCCGCCTCGGCCACCGGCCAGACCGCCTCGCCGACGGTGCGCCGCGCCAGCCAGCGCAGGTGCTCATCGGGCGTGTACCAGTCGGTGGACTCGGGCAGCGGGATGTGGCGGGTGCCGGGGTCGACGGTGAGCACGTCAGGTCCTCCTGGAGGCGGTGCGCGCCGGTGCGTGGTCGATGCCGAGAGTGGCAAGGATGGCGGCCTGGGCGGCCCGCGCGTCGAAGCTCTCACCCGAGGCGGCGCGCTCGAGGACCAGGCCCAGCACGGCCGCCCAGAAGTGGCGGGCGACGTCCTCCCCCGAGCCTCGCAGCGGCCAGCCCATCTCGCGGCAGCGGGCCCTGACCGCGCGGGCGCCCTCGGCGTGCAGCCGGTCGAGAGTTCTAGTCACCAGTGGGGACAACTCGGGTCGGTGCCGGGCGAGCAGCATCGCCTCGGCGAAGGCCAGCATGGCGGGGGAGCCGAGGGCGACGCGGGTCAGGGCCCGGGCGTAGGCGGCGTGGCTGCGCGCTCGCGACCCGGCGGCCTCGACGCGGCTGGCGAGGTGGAGCACCTCGCGGCTTGCCGCCTCGACGAAGAGCGCCTCCTTGCTGCCGAAGTAGTAGGTGACCTGGCTGGGAAAGGCGTCGGCGCGAGCGGCGATGCCGGCCAGGGAGACACCGGCGAGCCCGTGCTCGCCGAAGAGCTCCGCGGCGGCGTCGAGCAGGGCGGACCGGGTCCTGCGGCCGGAGTCGCGGGTGGCGCGGACCCGATGGCGGGGGAGGGCGGCGGTGGTGAGCGCGGTCACGACGGTGGAGATGTTTGTACAACGAACATCTTCGGGCGTCAAGCCGTCCGGCACCCGGGGCCGGGGCGGCCTGCCGCGCCGGCGCTTGCGACGACTACTCGGTGGTGATTGCCCGCAGCACGTCGATGCGGGCGGCGCGGCGGGCGGGGAAGAAGCCGGCGACGACCCCCGCGACCCCGGCCAGCACCACGAAGATCACCAGGGTGGCGAGCGGATAGGAGAAGTTGGTCACCCCGGAGTCGTGAAGGGCCTTGGTGGTCGCCCAGCCGAAGAAGGATCCGATGATCACCCCCAGGTAGGCGCCGATGACGGCGACGATCACGGACTCGTAGGTGATCATCCGCCGGACCTGACGGCGGGCCATGCCCACCGCGCGGAGGAGCCCGATCTCGCGGGTCCGCTCGAAGACCGACAGGGCCAGGGTGTTGACGATGCCGAAGAGGGCGATGAAGACCGCCAGGGCGAGCAGCACGTAGATGATGTTCAGCAACTGGTTGATCTGGTCCTCGTTCGACCTCTTGAGGCTGGCCTGATCGTCGATCTTGAGTTGTGGATAGTCGACCAGTGCGGCCTGCAGTGCCTGCTTGCCGGCCGCGGGTGTGACCCCGGATCTCACGTCGACGCCGACCACGCTGTCGAGCTGGTCGGTGAAGTTGACCTGGTAGGAGGACAGCGAGATGAAGAAGTCGCCGGCGAACGCGTTGTTACTCTTGTCGTAGATGCCGGAGATCCGCAGGTGTTGCGCACCCGTCCGTGCGAAGGTCATGGGAAGGCTGTCACCGATGTGAAAACCGTCGGCGTCCGCGGTTTGCTTGGACACGAACACACTTCCAGCGCCCAGGTCCGAGTATCCGCCCTGGACCATGTTCAACTTGAAGATCCCGCTGCTGAAGGCCTGGGGATCGGCTGCCGACAGCTGCTGGGTCTTGCCGGAGCCATCTTTCCAGTTGCCGAACCGGAACTCGGCGGTGCTGGCGACCAGGGGGACACGCTGGATGCGGCGGGCGACATCGGTGCTGAATCCCGGGCTGCTGCCGGTGAAGTGGTTGACGATGAAGTCGGCGCCGATGGCGTTGTTGATGGTGTCGGCGACCGAGGCCTTGAAGGACGAGGCCACGATGGTGAAGAAGCCGATGATGCCGATGCCGATCATCAGCGCGGCGGCGGTGCGGGAGGTGCGAAGCGGGTTGCGCATCGCGTTCTCGCGTCCCAGCTTTCCCGAGAATCCGAGGCCGCGGCTGAGCGGCCAGCCGATGATGCGTGCCGACGGGCGGGCCACCAGCGGTGCCAGGATGCCGGCGCCGATGAAGGTGAGCAGCGCCCCGATGCCGACCAGCGGCAGCGCCTGGCTGCTCGATCCGACAAGGCCGAAGAGAAGGACTGCCAGGGCGACGGCGGTGGTCAGGGTGCCGCTGACGATGCGCCGGCGGGTGACGACCGCGGCTGTGACCACGGCGTCGTCCCGCATCGCCGCCACCGGCGGGACGGCGCGCACCCGGCGGGCCGGCCCGAGCGCCGCGATCAGGGTGACGCCGACGCCGACGACGAAGGACCAGATCACGGTGCGCCCGTGGAACTGCAGGCTGGTGGTCGGCAGGGTGGCCCCGCTGGCGGAGAAGAGCGCCTCGAGGCCCATTGCGATCAGCACCCCGAGGCCGAGACCGGCGACCGAGGCGACCAGACCGACGGTGAGCGCCTCGAGCAGGACCGAGGGTGATCACCTGGCGCGCCGAGGCTCCCAGCGCTCGCAGCAGCGCCAGTTCGCGGGTGCGCTGCACCAGCAGGATGGAGAAGGTGTTGAAGATGATGAAGGCGCCGACGAAGAGGGCGATGGCAGCGAAGACGAGCAGGGCGGTGGTGATGAAACCGAGCTGGTCGGTTATGGACTTGGTGTTGGAGGCGGTGTAGTCGGCGCCGGTCAACACCTCGTAGCGGCCGCCGAGTGCCTGGTTGATGTGGTCGCGGACGGTGGTCTGGCTGACACCCGAATCGGCGACCACCCGGATCTCGTCGAACTGGCCGCTGCGGTTCATCACGTGCTGAGCCGTTCGCAGGTCGAAGGCGGCAAGAGTCGCGTTGGCCAGGCTGTCGGCGTTTCCGTAGCGGATGGTGCCGACGACGGTGAAGGTCCCGGGCCCGTTGATGAACAGGATCTTCACCCGGTCGCCCACGTGGATGCCGTTGCCGGCGGCCGTCTTGACGTCGATGACCGCGTCGCCGGACGAGGTGGGAAGCCTTCCGCTGGCGGTGCTGACGCTGTCGACCTGGCGCACCGGCGACACCGAGACCCCGAGCGTGGGGGCTCCTCCCGCGGGCTCGATCGCCTTGCCGTTGCGGCCGATGATCTGCGCGTAGCCGAGCACGCCCCCGGCGGCCGCGCGCACCCCGCCGACGTTGCTCACCTGGCCGAGCACCGACTCCGGGATCGGATCGCGACCGCCGTTCAGGGACTGGTTGTCGGAGAACGTGGCATGAGCCCGAACCACGGCGTCGACGTTCTGGTCGACACGGCCGAAGAGATCGGTAAAGGCCGCGTTGATGGTGTCGGTGAGGACCAGCGTCCCCGCGACCAGGCTCACTCCGAGCGTGACCGCCAGGGCGGTGAGCGCCAGGCGCAGCTTGTGGCCGAGGATCCCCTTGAGACTGACGCGGAACACGTCAGCCGCCCAGGGCCTTGATCCGGTCGAGGACCGCCTCCGCGGTGGGTGCCCGCATCTCGTCGACGATGCGGCCGTCGGCGAGGAAGACCACGCGCTGCGCGTACGATGCGGCGGTGGCGTCGTGGGTCACCATCACGATGGTCTGGCCCAGCTCGACCACGGTGCGGCGCATGAAGTCGAGCAGCTCGGCGCTGGATCTCGAGTCGAGGTTTCCCGTCGGCTCGTCGGCGAAGATGATCGCCGGTCGCGACACCAGCGCCCTGGCGGCGGCGACCCGCTGCTGCTGACCGCCGCTCAGCTCGGACGGCCGATGGGCGAGCCGGTCGCGCAGCCCGATGGTGTCGATCACGGACGCGTACCACGCCGGATCGGGCGAGCGGCGAGCAATCGAGAGAGGAAGCAGGATGTTCTCCTGCGCGGTGAGGGTGGGCACCAGGTTGTAGGCCTGGAAGATGAAGCCGACCTTGTCGCGGCGGAGGCGGGTCAGCTCCTTGTCGTTGAGGGTGCCGAGGTCGGTGCCGTCGATGCTCACCGACCCCGAGGTGACCGGTCGAGGCCGGCCAGGCAGTGCATCAGCGTGGACTTTCCCGAGCCGGACGGGCCCATCACCGCCGAGTACTGACCGCGGGGGAACTCGATGGTGATGCCGTCGAGAGCGCGCACCGCTGTGTCGCCGTGCCCGTAGACCTTGACCAGCTCGCTGGCGGAGGCGGCGTCGGAGGTCGCGCGGCCGGCGGACTCCGCGGTCGGGGCACCGGGGGCCATGGTCACATCGTTGTCCTCTGGGCGCAGCTGTCAGCGGGAAGAGAAAGCGAGGTGGCACCGGTCCGCAACCCCGAGCACGGCGCTCCCGGCGGGATGATACCGGCGCTCTAGTCTCCGGGTCGGTGATGAACTGGGGATGAAGTGCCGGGTACCGGCCGGCGGTCTCGTTAGATTGGGTGTGCGAGATGGCGACGGTCCGGAAGGATCACCGATGAGCGGGCATCGGGCGGCGGTGCCGGCCACGTTCCTCAGCCTTGTCACCGGGATGGCGCTGGCCGGCTTCGCGCCGGCGCGGGCCGCAACTGCGCCACCACCGTCGCCGTCGTCGACGTGGATCAACTCGCGCCTGGTCGAGCTGAGCTTCGCCGACCCGCTGGTCGATCCGCCCCTTGCCGCGGCAAAGGTCCGGGTGCTGCTTCCCGCCGGCTACGGGACTTCCACCAGCCGATACCCGGTGCTCTACCTGCTTCACGGCGCCGGTGACACCGCCCCGTCGTGGACCACCAACAACGACGGGCAGCAGTCGCTCGAGGCATTCACCGCTGACAAGGATGTGATCGTGGTGATGCCCGACGCCGGTAAGGACAGCAACGCCGGGTGGTATTCGAACTGGTTCAACCACGGTGCCTTCGGGCCGCCCCGTTGGGAGGACTTCCACATCGATCAGCTGGTCGCCTTCACCGACGCCAACTTCCGGACCCAGGCGACTCGCGCCGGGCGGGTGGTGGCGGGGTTGAGCATGGGCGGTTTTGGAGCGATGGCGGACGCAGCCCGGCATCCCGACCTGTTCGCGGCGGCATTGAGCTTCTCGGGTGCGGTGAACACCACCGGCATCCCCTACCTGGAGCCGGCCGCCTTCATGGCGCTGCACGATCACTTCGGCACACCCACCGATGCCGTCTGGGGTTCATGGCAGGAACAGGAGGTGCGCTGGCGCGGGCACAATCCCAGCGACCTCGCCAGCAACCTGGCTTTGGTACCGCTCTGGTTCGCAACGGGTGAGGGTGTCCCCGGCGGACCGGCACCGGACGACAACGATCCCGGTGGCCTGGCGACCGAATCGGCCATCTTCAGCATGAACGCGGGATTTGCCGCCGCGCTGACCCAGGCTGGGGTGCCGTACACCTTCACGCCCTACCCGCAGGGCGGTCACAACTGGTGGCACTGGCAGAACGATCTTCACCAGGCGTGGCCGTTCATCGCCGCGGTCTTCGCCCACCCCGCAGCCTATCCCGCGAGCTGGAGCCACAGGTCGATGGAGACGGCCTTCACCGTCTGGGGATGGCAGGCGACGACCCATCGCGACGTGGTCGAGTTCCTCGAGCTCGCCGGCGTGTCGAGCGGCGGGATAACGCTGCGCGGCAGCGGCGCTGTGAGCCTGCTGAGCGCACCGCTCTACCGGCCGGGTGGTGCCTATGCGCTGTCGGTGTCGGGGGCGCGGGCCGGGGCGTCACCGGCGACGGCGGTGGCCGACGCGGCCGGCCGGCTGAGTTTCGACGTCACCCTCGGACCGTCGCACTCCCTCCAACAGTACACGCCGCAGGAGCGTGCCGCCGAGGCTGGCGATCCCAGCTACTGGGAGACGGCCGCGGTGACCATCACTCCGCAGAGGGCCGTGGCGGCAGTCCCGGCGGGCGGGGGAGCGAGCGGATCGACCGGTGGTGGGCCTCCCGCAGCGCTTCCCAACACCACCGCAGAAGGCGCCGGCTCCGCGATCGCCGCCGGTGCTGGCCTGGTCGTCATCGCGAGCCTGCGGAGGCGCCGGCGGCTTCCATAGCGCGCGGGGCAACCCCCTCCGCCCGCCGCATCTCTGCCGACACCGCCCGGAAGAAGTCGCCGCCCCACAGGCCCATCGACAGCACGGCGCCGAGGAGGACGACCGCGTCGATACTCTCGCGTCCCTCGCGTGCCCAATAGACGTCCTCGAGGTTGAGCCACAGCGCGAACTCGTCCAAGGTCAGCGCCGCGGCCGCGCCGAAGAGCAGCGCGGTGACGCGCGAGAGTGCGTCATCGTCGCCGTGCGCGCCCGTCCCCACCTCCAGCAGCCACAGATAGCCGGTCGTGAGAAGGCCGGTGATCCCGAACACGAGGTGGTGGAGGTGGTGGCCGCCGGTCGACAGATTGTGGAACGGGCCGACGCCACGCCGGATGGCATGGGTGATGGCCCGGGCGGTCGCGAAGGCAGCGAAGAAGGACGTCGACGACAGGAACATCCGCTCGCGGCGCGCCTCCTCGAAATGAAGGCGGTAGAGCTCGTGGAGACGGTCGCTCGGAAGCAGCGGCATGGATACGTTCTACACCTCTGCACCGAACCACGCGCCACGACGCCGGAGGACGTCCCGGAGCAGGCGAGGCCGATCGGTCATGATGCCGTCCACGCCGAGGTCGAGCAGCAGCTCCATCTGCCCCTCGTCGTCGATCGTCCAGACGTGCACCGCGATCCCCGACCGGTGCGCCGCGCGGACCATCACCTGATCGACCAGGCGCACGCCGCGGTTGCTGACGGGGATCTGGAGACAGTCGGCGCCGAGGCGGGGAATGCGCCCGATGTAGGAGGCGAAGCGCGCCGCGGTCGCCGCGCGCGGGCCCATCGAGGTGCAGACTCGGGCTTCGGCGAGCCGCCGGACACGCGCGATGCGAGCATCGGAGAAGGAACCCACGCACACCCGGTCGAAGGCGTTCATCTGCCGGAGCAACGCAATCAGGGGGGCGACCACGGCGTCCGACTTGGTGTCGATGTTGATGCGCGCCTCGGGCCACCGCTCCAGCAGCTCGGCCAGCCTCGGCACTCGCAGGCCGCAACCGCGCCACGGGAAGGTGCTTCCCCCGTCGGGGCTGAAGCCGTACCCGGCATCCGCGGCTTCGATCTCGGCGGCGCTGAGTGAGCCGATGGCCCCGCGTCCGTCGGTGACCCGGTCGAGGACATCGTCGTGAAAGGCCATGACCACGCCGTCGCGACTGAGGTGGACGTCGGTCTCGAGGTGGCGGTAGCCGAGGTCGATCGCCGCGGCGAATGCGGGGACGGTGTTCTCGGGCAGTTCCTCGGCGCCGCCGCGATGCGCGAAGGGGATCGGTCCGGGCCACTCGAGGAACGCGCGCACCGCGGCGACGATAGCGCAGCCAGGCGGATACCCACGCGTGCTCCTCGAGGCAGCTACCCTACTCGACCCGTGAGCGAGATCGAGACCACCAGCGTTCCCAAAGGGGTCGACCTGCCGGCCATCGCCGCCTGGCTGGCACCGCACGTCGGCGGGCTGCAGGGTGAGCTGCGCGCCACGCTGATCGCCGGCGGCCGGTCGAACCTCACCTACGTCATCGCGGATGACGCACGCGAGTGGGTGCTGCGCCGGCCTCCGCTCGCCCATGTGCTGCCGACCGCGCACGACATGGCCCGCGAGTTCCGGGTGATCAGCGCGCTGGGGCCGACCAGCATCCCAGTGCCGCTGACGATCGCGTTCTGCCAGGACCACGACGTGCTCGGGGTCGACTTCTACGTGATGCAACGCGTCCACGGCCACATCGTCCGCGACTGCCTGCCGCCCGACTATGCCGACGTCCCCGAGACGCGGCGGGCGATGTCGCTGGCGCTGATGGAGACGCTCTCCGCCCTGCACGCGGTCGAGCCGGCAGCCGTCGGTCTCGAGGGCTTCGGCAAGCCGGCCGGTTTCCTGGAGCGCCAGCTGCGACGATGGTGGCAGCAGTGGGAGCTGTCCAAGACGCGCGAGCTTCCCCAGATGGAGGAGCTCCGCCGGCGCCTGGAGGCGGGGCTCCCCGAGTCCGGGCCGCCGGCGATCGTGCACGGTGACTACCGCCTCGACAACACCATGCTGGCGCTGGACGACCCGGGTCGGATCGTCGCCGTGCTCGACTGGGAGATGTGCACGCTCGGTGATCCGCTCGCCGACTTGGGCCTGCTGATGGTGTACTGGGCCGATCGCAGCGATCCCGCCGAGGTGGCGGGAGCTCTGTCACCGGCGCCGCTGACGGTGCAGGAGGGCTTTCTCACCCGTGCCGAGCTGGTGCGCGAGTACGCCGCACGAGGTGGTCGCGACGCCAGCGCTCTCGACTGGTACACGTGCCTCGGCTACTACAAGCTGGCGATCGTGGCCGAGGGCATCCACGCGCGCTACCTGATGGGGATGACGGTGGGGGAGGGGTTCGAGCACTACGGCGAGCGCGTCCCCCAGATGGTGGATTACGCGCTGATAAAGGCTACCGCCTCCGGCCTACCTGGACTCGCCGGGTAGGACTCTGCGTCGGTCTGGAGGTTCCGGAAAAGCGGCAGCGCCGCGCCCCGTGGAGCGCGACGCCACCCTGTCGTGTGGCTCAGGCCCGCGCAGGCGCTGCCGAGGGAACGACGCCGAGCTGCTGCATCATCCCCATCTGATCCCACTGCTGGTAGAAGTCGGTGATCCGGCCGTCCTTCAGCCGAAAGACGTCGACACCGCTGATGGTGACCTGACGCCCGGTGGGCTTGATGTCGCCCAGGTCGCCGACGTGGGTGCCGGTGAAGGTCCAGTAGTGCGTCACCAGATCGCCCTCGGCAAGCTCGAGGTCGCGAACGAGCCTGTCGAAGCGAAAGGCGGTGCGGTAGATGGTGGCGTCCTGCTTCATCACCTCGGGGCCGCGGCCCGGAGGAAATCCAGGTCCGTGATACTGAGCGTCGGGAGCGACGATCTCATCGCAGACCTCGAGCCGCCCACCCTCGAAGACGTCGTCGTGCACCCGCCGGCAGATCGCCTTGTTCTGCTCAAGCGACATGTAGCGCCCTCCTCTCCATCTGGTCTCGTGCTGGCCGGCGCTTGGCCGGTGGCCGCATCGTGGTCCAGGGTGGGTCGGGTGTCAATAGCCAGGACACCCTGTCGGGAATGCGTCGCTTCGCCTATGCCACGATACCGGCGACGCAGTCCCCGTGCGCTCGGTTGATCCGGGGAGGGGGATAGGGAGATGTCGAATGCATGTCGGATCCGTGGTGATCGACTGCAATGACCTCGCCCGGATGGTGGCGTTCTGGCAGGCGGCGCTTCGCTATGTCCCCAGAGACCCACCCGAGGAGGGCTTCACGGTCCTCCGGGATCCCCAGGGAAGGCGCGTCAACATCTCCCTCCAGCTGGTTCCCGAGAAGCGCGCCGGAAAGAACCGCCTTCACCTCGATCTCTATACCGACAACCAGGCGGAGGAGGTGCGGCGGTTGCTCGAGCTGGGCGCGGCCCGCCACCCCCGCATCCCCGAGCCCGGGGATGACTTCATCCTCCTCGAGGACCCCGAGGGCAACGTCTTCTGTGTCGTGGACACGTCCGGGGCAGGACGGGCTCAGCTCACGTAGATGGAGGCTTGATCTCTTCGCCGATCTCTGACTATAGTCAGAGAATGAACCCCGAGATGGTCTCGCAGGTGCGCCGGTTCAACCGGATCGTCACCCAGCGGGTGGGGGCGCTCAATGACCGGTTCCTCGCCCGGGATCGATCGCTGGGCGAGGCACGGCTGCTGTGGGAGATCGGGGCGGATGGGCGCGACGTGCGTTCCCTGCGCGCTCAGCTGGGCCTCGACTCGGGATACCTCAGCCGGCTGCTGCGTTCGCTGGAGGCAGCCGGGATGGTCACCGTCGGATCGAAGGCGTCCGACGGGCGGATTCGGACCGCGCGGCTGACTCCGTCGGGCTTGGCCGAACGAGCCGTGCTGGACGAACGCAGCGACGAGCTGGCCGAATCGCTTCTGGCGCCTCTCAACCCGAGGCAGCGTGGTCGCCTGGTCGCGGCGATGGCCGACATCGAGCGCCTGATGACGGCGGCGATGGTCGAGGTGATGGTGATCGACCCGGCCCAACCACAGGCACGGCAGTGCCTGCGCGAGTACTTCGCCGAGCTGAACCGCCGCTTCGACGCGGGCTTCGATCCCTCGCGGAGCATCCCCCTCGCCGAGCAGGAGCTGCGGGCTCCGGCCGGCCTCTTCCTCTTGGCCTCGCTGCAATCAAGCCCGATCGGCTGCGGCGCCCTCAGGTTCCACGAGAATGAACCCGCCACCATCAAGCGCATGTGGGTTGCCGAGGCGGTGCGCGGCCTGGGCATCGGCCGCCGGCTGCTGACCGAGCTCGAGGCACGCGCCGCCGCTTGCGGGGCCCGCGCCGTCCGACTCGACACCAACGAGGCGCTCACCGAGGCGATCGGCCTGTACCGATCCGCCGGCTACATCGAGGTCGCCCCCTTCAACGACGAGGCCTACGCGCACCACTGGTTTCAGAAGCAGATCCCCTCGGCGTGTCATGGAGCGCATCGGGATGACGCGGGACGAGGCCGGTGACTTCGAGCACCCGGCCGTTCCCGCCGGCCACCCCATCCGGCCACATGTCCTCTACCGACTTCGCCGCGGCCGCTGGAGCGCGCCCTGATCGCTTAGCTCCAGAATTCGTCGACCCCGTAGGGATCGGTGCCGGTGAACCACGACTCGGTGATCCGTCCCTGGCTGTCCGTGTGGCTCACCTGGATCTGCTGGGCGGCGATGGACTTGCCCTTGCGCTGGGCGTGTCCGGTGCTGAGGACGACCACGTGGGTGTCGTTGGCCAGGATGTCGTGCACCTCGACGCGGGCGGTGCCGTCGGAGAGCTCGAAGAGCTTGGTGAGCCAGCCGATAAATCCGTCGACGCCCTTGTAGTCGCCTGACACCGGGCTGCGACCGCTGACATGGGCGACCACGTTGGGATGGAGAAGTCCCTTGATCGCCTCGAGGTCGCCCCGGCTGAACGCCTCGTAGCCCTCCCGGGCGCGGACCGCGTTGGGATGCTCTGCAACCTGCTGCGCCATGACCTTCACCTCCTCTCTGGTTGGGACCGGCGCAGGCTCCCACTGTGGCTCCTCATTGTCAATCGGCCGCAGTATGCTTGCCGCAGCGGCACATGAAAGCGCCACCGCCTGATTGAGCGACATCCAGTCGATCAGCGCCGTCACCCTGGCAACGCACGACATGGCGCGTGCCGTGCGGTTCTACCGGGCGCTCGGGTTCGAGATGCGCTACGGCGGTGAGGAGGCGGGCTTCACCAGCTTCGCCGCCGGCGACGGCTGCCTGAACCTGATCGCGCAGCCGGCCGCTCGCAGGTGGTCATGGTGGGGACGCCTGATCCTCTACGTCCGCGACGTGGATGTCGTCTATCAGCGCGCCCGCGCGGCTGGTCTTGCACCCGAGGCGGCTCCAAGAGACGCGGAATGGGGCGAGCGGTACTTTCATCTCACCGATCCGGACGGCCACGAACTGAGCTTCGCCAAGCCGCTCCGCCGGTGATTCGTCCGCCCGGGGCGGAGCCCTGGCGGGCGGCGAGCTACTGCGACAGGCCGGGTTCGCCCGGCAACGACGGAGGTGTGACCGTCGGGGCCGGCGGGACTGAGCGCCCGGTGCTGCGTCGGGCCGTCGCCTTCCGGGCGGAGGGCTTGCGTGTCGCGGTCTTCCGTCCGGCGGTCTTCGCCGCCGCCTTGCGCGTGCCCCGCTTGGCCGCCGTCTTTCGGGTCGCCGTCGACGCCGTGGACTTCCGCGTCGTGCTCTTTCTCCTCGGCGCACGTCGTCCGCGCTTCGCCGCCTTGGCGGCGGGGGCTGCGGGCGCTGGGCTGCTCGAGCCTGCCCGCTGGCGCAGCACCTTCGAGACCTGGGTTTCGAGACTCGCGAGCTGACGGTCGAGGGCCCGGATGGCTGCACGCAGCAACGTCACCGGGTTCTGCGGTGTGGGTGTCCTCGGTCTGCGGGTGGAGGTGGTTCTCTTGCGTGCCATAGACCGCGTAGCCTAACGCGGACGCACCAGCGTTTGCGAGCGCGTCAAGCCCCGGTCAGGGCAGTCGCGTCGAGCCCATCAACCAGCGGTCACAGCCGCGTGCCGCCTGGCGCCCTTCGGCGATGGCCCAGACCACCAGCGAGGCGCCGCGCTTGGTGTCGCCGGCGGCGAAGACGCCTGGGACGCTGGCCATGTAGCTCTCGTTGACGGCGACGTTGCCGCGCGGGTCGTAGGCCACCCCGAGGTCGTCGAGCAGCCCGCTGTGAACGGGCGAGACGAAGCCCATCGCCAGCAGCACCAGGTCGGCGTCGAGGTCGAACTCGCTGCCGGGCAGGTGGCGGAACTGCATCCGGCCGTCGACGTGCTCGGGTTCGACGCGAATGGCGTGGAGCTTCTCGACCCGTCCATCGCCGCTGAAGGCGAGGGTCTCGATGCCGAAGTCACGGATGCCTCCCTCCTCGTGAGCGGACGAGGTGCGGAAGATCACCGGCCAGGTCGGCCACGGATTCTCCGGGGCGCGCTCGTCGGGCGGTCGTGGCAACAGCTCGAACTGGTGAACCGAGGCGCACTTCTCACGGAGGACGTTGCCGAGGCAGTCCGCGCCGGTGTCACCGCCGCCGAGGATCACCACCCGCTTGCCGGCTGCGGTGATGGTGCCTGCCTTCGCGATCAGATCGCCGGCAACCCGCTTGTTCTGCTGCGGTAAGTAGTCCATCGCCAGGTGGATGCCGTCGAGCTCGCGTCCCGGTACCGGCAGCTCGCGCGCATGCTCGGCGCCCATGCAGAGGACAACCGCGTCGAAGCGTTCGCGCAGCTCGTCGGTGGTGATGTCGACGCCGATGTGGTAGTTGGCCTCGAAGGCGACTCCCTCGGCGCTCATCAACTCGAGGCGGCGGTCGACGATCCACTTCTCCAGCTTGAAGTCGGGGATGCCGTAGCGCAGCAGGCCGCCGATGCGGTCGCTCTTCTCGTAGACGGTGACCCAGTGGCCCGCACGATTGAGCTGCTGCGCCGCCGCCAGGCCGGCCGGCCCGGAGCCCACCACCGCCACCCGCTTGCCGGTGCGGTGGGCCGGCGGCGCGGCGCGCACCCAGCCCTCCTCGAAGGCGCGGTCGATGATCGAGACCTCGATCTGCTTGATGGTGACCGGGTCGTCGTTGATCGACAGCACGCACGCCGGCTCACACGGCGCCGGGCAGATGCGGCCGGTGAACTCGGGAAAGTTGTTGGTGGCGTGGAGCCGCTCGATCGCCGTGCGCCAGTCGTCGCGGTAGACCAGGTCGTTCCACTCGGGGATGAGGTTGCCCAGCGGGCAGCCGCTGTGGCAGAAGGGGATGCCGCAGTCCATGCAGCGGGCGCCCTGCTCGCGTACCGCCTCCGCCGGGAAGGGGAGGTAGACCTCGCGGTAGTCGTCCAACCGTTCCTCGACCGGCCGGCGCGCCGGGAGCGTGCGGTGGAACTCGATGAAGCCGCCGAGCTTGCCCATGGCTATCCGGCCCGTCCGACCAGTTCGAGGCCGACGTTGCGCTGCGCCATCAACACCCGCTTGTAGTCGACCGGCATCACCTTGACGAAGCGGGCGACCGAGCCGTTCCAGTCGGCCAGCAGGCGCTCGGCGACCGAGCTGCCGGTGTAGGTCGCGTGATGCTCGACCAGCCTGCGCAGCAGGTCGATGTCGGCGTCGGCCTCCAGCGGCTCGAGCTCCACCATGCCGAGATTGCAGCGCTCCGCGAAGCGGGCATCCTCGTCGAGGACGAAGGCGGTGCCGCCGCTCATCCCGGCGGCGAAGTTGCGGCCCGTCCGGCCGAGAATGACGGCGACGCCACCGGTCATGTACTCGCAGCCATGGTCGCCGACGCCCTCGACCACCGCCGTCGCCCCGGAGTTGCGCACGCAGAAGCGCTCGCCGGCCATGCCGCGGAAGAAGGCCTCGCCGGAGGTGGCGCCGTAGAGCACCACGTTGCCGACGATGATGTTGTCCTCCGGCACGATCACCGATCCCGGTGGCGGCGTCACCACGATGCGGCCGCCGGAGAGGCCCTTGCCGACGTAGTCGTTGGCGTCGCCGCGCAGGGTGAGGGTGACACCGCGTGCCAGCCAGGCGCCGAAGGACTGACCGGCCGACCCCAGCAGGTCGACGCGAATGGTGTCCGGGGGCAGACCCTCGGACCCGTACCGCTGGGCGATGCGGCCGCTGAGCATGCCGCCGATGGTGCGGTTGCCGTTGCGCACGGGCATCTCGATCTGCACCGGCTCGCCCCGCTCCAGCGCGGGCTCGGCCAGGGCGATGAGCTCGTTGTCGAGAGCGGCGCCGAGGCCGTGGTCCTGGTCGATCACCTTGTGCACCTGGACGTCGTCGGCGATGTCGGGCTGGTGGAGCAGCATCGAGAAGTCGAGTCCGCGCGCCTTCCAGTGCTCCACCGCCTCGCGGGTCTCGAGCAGGTCGACCCGGCCGACCATGTCCTCGAAGCGGCGGAAGCCCAGCCTTGCCATGTGCTCGCGCACGTCCTCGGCAAGGAAGAACATGAAGTTGACGACGTGCTCGGGCTTGCCCGCGAACTTCTTGCGCAGCTGTGGATCCTGGGTGGCGATGCCGACCGGGCAGGTGTTGAGGTGGCAGACCCGCATCATGATGCAGCCCGACGCCACCAGCGCCGAGGTGGCGAAGCCGAACTCCTCGGCGCCGAGCAGGGCGGCGACGACGACATCGCGACCGGTCTTCATCTGGCCGTCGGCCTGCAGCACCACCCGCGAGCGCAGGTCGTTGAGCACCAGCACCTGCTGGGTCTCGGCCAGGCCGATCTCCCAGGGGACGCCGGCATGCTTGATGGAGGAGAGGGGAGAGGCGCCCGTGCCACCCTCGTACCCGGCGATGACGATGTGATCGGCGTGCGCCTTGCTCACCCCGGCGGCGATGGTGCCGACGCCCACCTCGGCGACCAGCTTGACGCTCACCCGTGCCTGGGGGTTGGCGTTCTTGAGGTCGTGGATCAGCTGGGCGAGGTCCTCGATGGAGTAGATGTCATGGTGCGGCGGCGGTGAGATGAGGCCGACGCCCGGGGTGGAGTGGCGCAGCCTGGCGATGTAGTCATCGACCTTGTGCCCGGGCAGCTGTCCGCCCTCTCCGGGCTTGGCACCCTGGGCGATCTTGATCTGCAGCTCGGCCGCGTTGGTCAGGTAGTTGATGGTCACTCCGAAGCGCGCCGAGGCGACCTGCTTGATGGCACTGCGACGCCAGTCGCCGTTGCTGTCGCGGGCGTAGCGGCGCTCGTCCTCGCCGCCCTCGCCGGTGTTCGACTTGCCGCCGATACGGTTCATGGCGATGGCGAGGGTCTCGTGCGCCTCGGTGCTGATCGAACCGAGCGACATGGCCCCGGTGGCGAAGCGCTTGACGATGTCGCTCGCCGGCTCCACCTCCTCCAGCGGCACCGGCAGCCCGGACGGCTTCAGCTCCATCAGACCGCGCAGCGACTTCAGCTGCCGGCTCTGGTCGTTGACCATCGCGGCGTACTTGCCGTACCAGGTGACATCGCCGGTCTTGACCGCGTGCTGCAGCGCGCCGATGGTCTCCGGGTTCCACTGGTGGAACTCGCCGTTGCGCCGCCACTGGTAGTGGCCGCCTTCCTCGAGCGCCGGCTCGGCGACGCGCACCTCGGGGAAGGCGTTGGCGTGGCGGGCTAGCGCCTCGCGGGCGATGACGTCGAGGCCGATGCCGCCGATGCGCGAGGGGGTGCCGGTGAAGTAGCGATCGATCACCTCGCGACCGATGCCGATGGCTTCGAAGATCTGTGCGCCGCAGTAGGAGAGGATGGTGCTGATGCCCATCTTGCTGATGGTCTTCAGCAGTCCCTTGCACATCGCCTTGACCAAGATCGCCTGGGCCTTCTCGGCGCCGATGCCCGGCGGCAGCAGGCCGTTGCGCTCGAGGTCGTGGAGAGCCTCGAAGGCGAGGTAGGGGTTGACCGCCTCGGCGCCGTACCCGATGAGCAGAGCGAAGTGCATCACCTCGCGGGGTTCGCCGGACTCGACCACCAGGCCGACGCCGGTGCGGGTGCCCTCGCGGATGAGGTGGTGGTGCATCGCGCCGGTGGCCAGCAGGCTGGGGATGGGCACGTGCGCGGCGTCGGCGGTGCGGTCGCTGAGCACGATCACGGTGTGGCCATCGGCGATGGCCTTGCTCGCCTTGCGGCACAGGCGGTCGAGCGCCTTCTCCAGTCCCGCCTCGCCGTCGTGGCGATGGAACACGATGGGCAGGGTGATGGCGGGGAAGTCGCGCTGGGTGACGTGGCGGATCTTGGCCAGGTCGGCGTTGGTGAGGATCGGATGCGGCATCTCGAGCCGTCGCGCCTGGGCCGGTCCCTGCTCCAGCAGGTTGCCGCCGGCGCCGAGACTGCACACCAGCGACATCACCGCTGCCTCGCGGATGGGGTCGATGGGCGGATTGGTGACCTGGGCGAAGAGCTGCTTGAAATAGTTGAAGAGCGGCTGCGACCTGTCGCTGAGGACCGCGGCGGGAGTGTCGTTGCCCATCGAGCCGACCGGCTCCTCGCCGGTGGCGATGGTGGGGGCGAGGAGGATCCTGAGGTCCTCCTGGGTGTAGCCGAAGGTCTGCTGGCGGATCAGCAGGGTGGCCGGATCGGGCTCGGGCAGATGCTCGGTGTCGCTCAGCTCGTGCAGGTAGACCGTGCCCTGGCGGATCCACTCGCGATAGGGATGCTGGGTCGCCAGCTCGCTCTTGGCCGGGGCGTCGTCGAGGATCCGTCCCCGCACGGTGTCGACGAGCAACAGCTTGCCGGGTTCGAGCCGCCACTTGCGGACGATCCGGTCGGGAGCGATGTCGAGCACCCCGACCTCCGACGCCATCACCACCAGGCCGTCGTTGGTGACGATGTAGCGGGCCGGACGCAATCCATTGCGGTCGAGGGTCGCGCCGATCACCCGGCCGTCGGTGAAGGCGATGGCCGCCGGCCCGTCCCACGGCTCCAGCAACGAGGAGTGGAACTCGTAGAAGGCGCGCCGATCCTCGTCCATCAGCGGGTTGTCGTGCCACGCCTCGGGGATCATCATCATCATGGCGTGGCCGACCGATCGCCCCGTCAGTGCCAGCATCTCCAGCGCGTTGTCGAACTGCCCGGAGTCGGAGAGGGTCTCGTCGATGACCGGCGAGAGCTTGGCGATGTCGTCGCCGTAGAGCGGGCTCTTGAACTTGCTCTGCCGCGCCCGCATCCAGTTGACGTTGCCGCGCAGGGTGTTGATCTCGCCGTTGTGGCAGAGATAGCGGAAGGGCTGGGCAATGCTCCACCGCGGCAGCACGTTGGTGGAGAAGCGCGAGTGCACCAGTGCCATCGAGGAGACGATGTCGGTCTCGCGCAGCTCCGGATAGAAGTTGACGATCTGCTGCGCCATCAGCATGCCCTTGTAGACCAGGGTCCGGCTGCTGAGGCTGGAGAAGTAGAAGAGGTGCCCCTGGTGCAGTGATGCCTCGGCGACGCGGCGCTCGATCACCCGGCGCAGCACGTAGAGGCGCCGCTCCAGGGCGTCGCCGTCCAGGCCGATGGCGGCCACCACCAGCTGGCGGATGCGGGGCATGCCCTGGCGGGCCACCCGCCCGACCGCCGACGGCTGGTGGGGCACGTCGCGCCAGCCGAGCACCCGCAGGCCCTCATCGGCACACGCGCCGGCGACGATCTCCTCGCAGCGGGCGCGATCGTCGCGGTCGGTGGGCAGGAAGACCATCCCGACGCCGTAGGCTCCGGGGGCGGGCAGGTCGAGGGCGAACGCGCGGCGGAGGAAGGCGTCGGGGACCTGGAGCAGGATCCCGGCGCCGTCACCGGTCTCGGGGTCGCAGCCGCAGGCGCCGCGGTGGCCGAGGTTGATCAGCGCCTCGAGGCCGCGGGAGACGATCGCGTGCGACCGCTCGCCGGCGATGCTGGCCACGAAGGCCACCCCGCAGGCATCGTGCTCGAAGCGGGGATCGTAGAGACCCTGGCCGCCCATCTCTGTCGGGGTCATCTGCGGACCTGTCTGGGTATGCGGACTGGCGAACTCGGAGAGTGACCGCCGGGCGCCGGTGAGGATGGCCGTCATCGCCTCGGGGCGGTCGTTGCGCCGGCGCAGGGTAAGGCCGGCCCTCTGAATTGCGAATCCTACAGGAAGAACGGACGCTCGGCGCCTTTCCGGGGCTCCGGCGGGGTCCTCGCGCGAGGGCCGGGTGTCCCGGGCGGTTCGCTACGATCAGCCGGAGACGAACGGACGAACGGGGGAGTGTCGAGCCGCATGGCGTCCGAGACCACGGCGATGGGCCCGAGCGCGGGGGCTAGTACTCGTCCCTCGGCTGGCCCTGGACTGGTGGCCCGCCTCCGTCGCGACGCCCCCTGGTGGGTGCTCCCGGCCACGGTGGTGACGTCGCTGACGACTTTCAGCGGCTATGCGCTCTGGACGGCCCTGCTCGGACACGACCGCTGGGGGCCGTATCTGTCGCCGTTCTACTCGCCGGAGATCGCCGCGGGCCGGACTCGCGCGTCCTCGGCAATCTTCGTCGCCGGGGCCCCGCTGCTCTTCCGCTTCACCTGCTACTACTACCGCAAGGCCTACTACCGCTCCTTCCTCCTAGACCCGCCGGCCTGCGCTGTCCGCGATCCGCATCGCACCTACAGCGGGGAGACCTCTTTCCCCACGGTGCTCAACAACCTACACCGTTACGTTTGGTGGCTCGTCGCCATCGTCGTCAGCTTCCTCTGGCTCGATGTCTTCCGTGCCTTCTTCGGCACCGGGGCCGACAGTGGCCACATCTGGCTGGGCGTGGGCACCGGGGTCATGCTTGGCAATGTCGTCCTGCTCACCGCCTACTCGGCCAGCTGCCACTCCTTCCGACACATGGTGGGCGGTCATGTCGACTGCTTCAGCTGCGTGCGCTTCGGCAAGGCCCGCTATCAGGCTTGGCGGGGAGTGACGCTGCTCAACATCCGTCATCCCATGTGGGCCTGGGTCAGTATGTTCAGCGTCTGGGGCACCGACATCTATCTGCGCATGTTGCAGGCCGGCTGGTTCCTCGATCCTCATATCCGGTTCTGATCCATGGCCGAGCCCTACACCACCATCGACTGCGACGTCCTCGTCGTCGGGGCCGGTGGGACGGGGTTGCGGGCCGCGGTCGCCGCCGCCGAGGCCGGCTGCCGGGTGCAGGTGGTCAGCAAGTCGCTGCTGGGCAAGGCCCATACGGTGATGGCCGAGGGCGGCATCGCCGCCGGGCTGGGCAACGTCGACGCCGACGACAGCTGGACGGTGCACTTCGCCGACACCATGCGCGGCGGCAAGATGCTCAACAACTGGCGGATGGTCGAGATCTACGCGAAGGAGGTCATCGACCGCGTCTTCGAGCTGGAGCGCTGGGGCGGGCTCTTCGACCGGACCGAGGACGGTCGCATCATGCAGCGGGCCTTCGGCGCCCATAGCCACCGCCGGCTCTGCCACGTCGGCGACCGCACCGGGCTGGAGCTGATCCGCACCTGCCAGGACAAGGCGGTGCACACCCCCGGGGTCGAGGTGAGCATGGAGTACACGCTGACCCAGCTGCTCGGCGATGGTCACCACGTCACCGGAGCGATCGGGTACGACCGCAATGACGGCCAGTTCGTCGTCGTCCGGGCCAAGGCGGTGGTGCTCGCCACCGGCGGATGGGGACGGATGTACCGAACCACCTCGAACTCCTGGGAGGGGACGGGAGACGGTGCCGCAATGGCCTACCTGGCCGGCGCCGAGCTGCTCGACATGGAGTTCGTGCAATTTCACCCGACCGGGATGATCTGGCCGCCGGGAGCACGCGGCATCCTGGTCACCGAGGCGGTCCGCGGCGAAGGCGGGATGCTCTTCAACAGCGAGGGGCAGCGCTTCATGCTCGAGTACGACCCCCAGAAGAAGGATCTGTCCTCGCGCGACGTGGTCGCCCGCTCCATCTTCAAGGAGGTCAAGGCGGGGCGGGGCACGCCCCACGGCGGCGCCTACCTCGACATCCGCCACCGCGGTGCCGAGTACATCAAGAAGAAGCTGCCCTCGATGTGGGAGCAGTTTCATTCGCTGGCATCGGTCGACATCACCCGCGAGCCGATGGAGGTCTACCCGACCATCCACTACACCATGGGCGGGGTGCGGGTCGATCCGGAGTCGGCGGCGACGCGGGTCGCCGCTCTGTACGCCGCAGGCGAGGTGGCGGGCGGGCTGCACGGCTCCAACCGGCTCGGCGGCAACTCGCTGGGCGACATCCTCGTCTTCGGCAAGCGCGCCGGCGAGTACGCGGCGGAGTACGCAAAGACGGTGGGCAGCGCGCCGGTGATCGCCGATGCCCAGGTCGCCGAGGCGCAGAGCGACGCCCTGCGCTTCCTCGCCGGCGACGGTGATGCCACCGGCGAGAATCCCTACCTCCTCCACGAGGCGTTGCAGGATGCGATGCAGGACGACGCCGGCATCGCCCGCGACCAGCAGTCGCTGACGCGCTCGCTCGAGGCCATCCTCGAGCTCCAGGAGAGGGCGAAGCGGATGCGCGTCGGCGGCGGCCGCGTCCTCAACCCCGGCTGGCACAGCTGCATGGACGTCGTCAACATGCTGACCGTCTCCGAGGCGATCGTCCGCAGCGCCCTGGAGCGCAAGGAGAGCCGCGGCTCGCAGTGGCGGCTCGACTATCCTGATCTCAGTGAGGAGCAGGGCCGGGTCAACTACGCGGTCTACCGGGACGGTGAGCTGATGCGCATCCGCGCAGTTCCGCTGGAGCCGATCCCGGTCGAGCTCAGCCGCCACCTCGAGGACGGCTGATGGAGGTTCGCGTCTTCCGCGGGGTGCCGGGCGGCGAGCAGGGCGAGGTCGCCTACGACGTCCCCCCGGTCGAGGGGATGGTCGTCCTCGACGCCATCCACCACATCCAGAAGCATCTGCAGACCGACCTCGCCTGCCGCTGGAACTGCAAGGCCGCCAAATGCGGGTCCTGCAGCGCCGAGATCAACGGCACCCCCCGGCTGATGTGCAAGACGCGGATCGATGAGCTCCCCGAGGGACCGGTCACGGTGCGCCCGCTGGCGGCCTTCCCCCTGATCAAGGACCTGGTCACCGACGTGTCCTGGAACTACGAGGTGAACAAGAAGATTCCGCCCTTCACCGCCGCCGAGGGCGACCGCGGACCGTGGCGGATCCAGGAAGTCGACATCGACCGGCTCTACGAGTTCCGCCGCTGCATCGAGTGCTTCCTCTGCCAGGACGTCTGCCACATCCTGCGCAACCACGACATGCGTGATCGCTTCTACGGTCCGCGCTTCTTCGTCCGCGTGGCCGGGTTGGAGATGCATCCCAAGGACGTGCTCAACCGGGTGGAGCAGACGCGCGCCGAGGGCGGACTCGGGCTCTGCAACATCACCAAGTGCTGCACCGAGGTCTGCCCCGAGCACATCCACATCACCGACAACGCGATCATCCCGCTGAAGGAGCGCAACGCCGACGCGCACTGGGATCCGATCAACTTCGTCCGCCGCAAGCTGCGCCGCGACAGCGGTGGCGGCGCAGCGACACGCGGACTCGACGAGGAGCCGGCGGGCGGCCCACCGCGATAGGCCGGCGGTCGTGACAGGGCACTAGCGATGATGCCGGCGGTCGCCATCCTCTCGGGGATCTTCGTGTCGCTGCTGGTGGGGTTCATCCTCTTCTACCGCTGGTCGCGAACCCCGGCCTTCCGGGAGTCGGAGCTGCGCTGGGCCACGGTGCGCTTCCTGATGGTGATCGGACCCTTCTTCGGGGTGCACATCAAGCCGCCCCAGCCGGAGCCGCCGGCGGTGCTCACGCCCGGACCCGAGGGGCCGGGAGAGGGCCCCGGTGGCGTCGCCGACCCTGCCGCGCGCACGCCGGGGTCACCGTAGGAGTCGCCGTCCGGGAGTGGCGGCCGGCGTCATGGCATGATGTGCCGCGGCATTCTCAGCAGGAGGCAGCACCATCATGGCCGGGGAAAAGCGCCGGGGCGCACCCAAGAAGCAGCAGAAGAAGCCGAGCGCGAAGGCCAAGGCCAAGGCGGCGAAGAAGCTGGCGGCGCAGACCGCCCCGCAACCGAGCCAGGGGTAGTGGCGCAGGCCGCGGCCACGATCCGCGTCGACGTGCCGCCGGAGCGGCTGCACGCGATGGTCGCCGACGTCACGCGGATCCCCGAATGGAGCCCGGAGACGGTGCGTACCAGCTGGACCGGCGGCGCCACCGAGGCACGCCCCGGGGCGCGGTTCAAGGGGCAGAACCGATTCGGCCGGCTGCGGTGGTCGACCACGGTCGAGGTGGAGGCGTGCGAGCCCGGCCGGGAGCTGGTCTTCTCGACGATCGTCATGGGTAGGCCGCATACCCGCTGGCGGTACCGCTTCGAGCCGGTCGACGGTGGTACCGAGGTCACCGAGTCGTACGAGACGGTCAACGAGCTCCGCCAGCCGGTGCGCGCGATCGTCGACCTGGTCTTCCGGCGGCACGAGGAATGGATGCCGGAGAACCTGCGCCGCAGCCTGGAGAGGCTGAAGGCCGTGGCGGAGCGGCCGGCGCCGCCCGCCTAGCCTTGCCCCCCTGCCACCGAGCTCAACGCGCGGTGGCGGCCTCCTCCCGACGGGCCGCGTTCTGCTCCTGCGCCTGGTCGTCCCTGCTCAAGAGCGCGTAGACCAGCGACGCGCCGAGTCCGATCAGGCAGGGATCGGCCAGCGCGCTGATGCCCCCCGCCGCCGCGAGGTAGGCGGTGATGGCGAAGGCGAAGGCGACCAGGTAGGCGAAGAAGCGGCGGCGACCGGCCGCGGTGTGGACGAAGCGCATCGGGGACTCCTTGCGTTCGGGTGCTTCACATTTCTATACGGAAGCCGGATGGCGGGGATCGCGTTTCTGCGACAAGGCCGCCACGGGTGACGATCAGCTGGTGCTCGCGCCCACCAGCACGCCCGTCCCCAGCGGGGGCACCGTGCCGCCGATATCGCTGCGACGCGAGTCGAGCAGCTCGATCACCTCGCGCACGGCGTTGGCCGAGCGATGCAGCGCGGCCCTCTCCTCGGGCTCCAGCTTGACCTCGACCACCTCGACCAGGCCACCCGTCCCGAGCTGGCAGGGCACCCCGGTGAACAGCCCCTGGATGCCGAACTCACCCTTCAGCATGACGCTGCACGGCAGGATCCGCCGGGTGTCGAGGTGGATGGCATCGACCATCTGCGCCGCCGCTGCCGAGGGTGCGTAGTAGGCGCTGCCGGTCTTCAAGAGGTTGACGATCTCGGCGCCGCCGTCGCGGGCGCGCTGGACGATGCTCTCCAGCCGCTGTGGCGCGATCAGCTCGGCAACCGGGATGCCGGCGACCGTGGACAGCCGGGTCAGCGGCACCATCGTGTCGCCGTGTCCGCCGAGGACGTAGGCGTCGACGTCCTCGATCGAGGCATCGAGCTCGCGAGCGATGAAGGTGCGGAAGCGGGCGGTGTCGAGCACCCCCGCCATGCCGATCACCCGCTCGCGCGGGAAGCCGCTGACGGCGTGGGCGAGCTGGGCCATGGCGTCGAGCGGATTGGTCACCATCACCAGCACGCTGTCGGGGGAACGGCGCGCCACATCGCGGACCACCGAGGCGATCACCCTGGCGTTGGTCATCACCAGGTCGTCGCGTGACATCCCCGGCTTGCGAGCGACGCCGCTGGTGATCACCACGATGTCCGAGCCGGCGGTCTCCTCGTAGCCGTTGCTGCCGGTGACCACCGAGTCGTAGCCGACGATGGGACCGGCCTCGAGCATGTCGAGCGCCTTGCCCTGGGGCAGGCCTTCGACGATGTCGACGAGGACGATGTCGGCGTAGTTGCGCTCCGCGAGGCGCTGCGCCAGGGTGGCTCCGACGTTGCCCGCTCCGACGACGGTGATCTTCGCGCGCACTGCGGCCAGCATTCTAGGAGGCGGGGAGGTCAGGACGGCGGGCGAGGGCGGTCGCTACGATCCGCGCGGTGGAGCCGGAACGCCGACCGCTGACACGTCCGGAGCGCTTCCTCGCCTACGGCGTGACGGGATGGGTGATGGAGGTGGTCTTCACCGCGCTGAGCGACCAGCTGCAAGGGCGCGGTGACCGCCGTCTGGTGGGGGAGACGTACCTCTGGATGCTCCCGATCTACGGCCTTGCCGCCTTTCTCTTCGAGCCTGTCCACGACCGGCTGCGGACGGCGCCGCGAGCCACCCGCGCCGGCATCTATGCCGCCGGCATCATCGCCACCGAGGCCGCCACCGGGTCGCTGCTGCGGCGGCTGGTCGGGGTGTGTCCCTGGGACTACACGGGGCGCAGCCGCTTCGTCGCCGCCCGCGGTGCAACCCGCTTCGACTATGCCCCGCTGTGGGCGGTCGCGGGTCTCGGTCTGGAGCGGATCGACGACGTGCTGCGAACCCTGCCGCTGCGCCGGGTGCATCGCGACACGGCGACGTGAGCCGCACCACCGCCCGGCCGGCCAGCAAGCGCGGCGCACCTCCGCGGCGAGTCCCCGCCCCACCGCGCGGTGCCAAGGCGCGCGCGCTGGCCACCGTCGAGGCCTTGGGGCGCGAGTACCCCACGGCGGAGATCGCCCTGAAGTTCGCCTCGCCACTGCAGCTGCTTGTGGCCACCATCCTCTCAGCGCAGACCACCGACGAGCGGGTCAACATGGTGACGCCGCAGCTGTTCGAGCGATATCCCGACGCCGACTCGCTGGCCGCCGCACCGCTGCCGGAGCTGGAGAAGATCATCCAGTCGACCGGCTTCTTCCGCTCCAAGTCCCGCGCGATCTCGGAGATGGCGCAGGACATCGTCAGCCGCTACGACGGCGAGGTGCCGCCGCGGATGGAGGATCTGGTCACCCTGCGCGGCGTCGGTCGCAAGACCGCGAACGTGGTGCTCGGCGTCGCCTTCGGCGTCCCCGGCTTCGCCGTCGACACCCACGTCATCCGGTTGAGCAAACGGCTGGGGCTGACCAGGTCGGACGATCCGGTGATCATCGAGGCGCAGGTGTGCGCCATGGCGCCGAAGGAGGAGTGGACCGAGCTGAGCCTGCGTCTCATCCTTCATGGCCGTCGCGTCTGCCTCGCCCGCATCCCGCGCTGCGAGGTCTGCGTGCTGAACTCCTTCTGCCCGTCGGCGTTCGTCGCCGGGGGACGGCGTTCTCGCAAGGCTCGGCCGCGAGGCGCCGGCCCCGCAGGGCGGGCGACGCGAGCGGAGCGGCAGGCATGAGCCTTCCGACACTGCTTGCTCCGGGCGTCTGGCGGCTTCCCACCCTCGGTGGGAGCCTGGTCAATTCATTCGCGCTCGAGGAGCCGGACGGAGGCGTCACCCTGGTCGACGCCGGGCTGCGCGGCGCCACCGCCCGGCTGTTGCGTCACCTGTCCGCCATCGGCAAGCGGCCCGACCAGGTTGCGCGCATCGTGGTGACCCACGCCCACCTCGACCATGTCGGCGATGCCCGCCGCCTGCGCGAGCGCACCGGGGGTGCGCTGTGCATCCACGAGGGTGATGCCACCTACTGCGCGAGCGGAACGGCGCCGCCGCTGGACCACCCGGTCGCGCGCGCCCTCGGGTCGGTGGTCGGTGCCCGCATCGGCGGCGGTCCCGTGGACCGGACGTTTGCCGACAACGAGCTGCTGCCGGTGGCCGGAGGCCTGCGCGTCCTGCACACCCCGGGACACACCCCCGGCCACTGCTCGCTACTCCATGAACCGTCGGGAGTGCTGATCACCGGAGACGCGATCTTCAACTGGCGCAACCGGATGCGCTACTCGTTCGCCGTCTTCTGCACCAATGGGCGGCTGTCGCGCGAGACGGCGGACCGGCTGGGCGAGGTCGACTACGAGGTGGCGGCGTTCACCCACGGACCGGAGATCCGCGAGCGGGCGCGCGACCAGGTGCGAGCCTTTCTCCGCGCGCGGAGTTCCTCCTAGCGAACCGCCGCAGCCCGGCCGGCGCCGCCGTCGATCTGGGTCGCCGGCCTGGCCGCCAGGCTGAAGGCGCTGGAGAGCAGCCGGGCGGTGGCCATCGTTTCGGCGGTGCGGTCGGCGCGCCAGGCGTCGTCGCCCAGCCGGGTGACCAGGTCGCGGTACATCGGCTGATAGAGCCGGTTGACGAAGTCGCGACGGCTCAGCGCTCCCACCGCGCCCTGCGTGGTGCGGCCCCGGCGCACCACGGTGAGCGCGTCGTCGAGCCACTCCAGCTGGAGCCGGCCGTCGTCGATGTCGGCGGCGACCCGGTTGCGCCGCCGCTCGCCCGCGTAGGTCAGCTCGATGCGGGCCTCGCCGAGTCCGAGGCGCAGGCGGACCGAGGCACCCTCCCGTCCCGCCGCGCCATGGCGGCGGCAGGCGATGACCCGGGCCAGAGGTGTCAGGTCGTGGCAGAGGGCGAGGTAGTGGCTGCCGTGGTCGCCGAGGATCCCGCCCTCACGGTCGGCGTGGGCTCGCCAGCCGCCGCTGCTCAGCGGATCGGTCCCCGGCCGCTCGACCTCGGCCTCGACCCGGAAGGGGACCCCGCTGCGCAGTGACGCGCGCACCGCTCGGGCGAGCACCGTCCAGGCGGGAGCGTGGCGGTACTGGTGGACGGTCGCCAGCAGCCGGCCGGGGTGCTGCCGCGCCACCTGCTCGAGGGCGGAGACGTCGCCGGCGGTGAGGCCCAGGGGCTTCTCGCAGAGCACGTCGACGCCGTGTTCGGCGGCGGCCGTCAGGGCCTCGAGGTGGCAGCTGGGAGGGCTGGCGATCACCAGGAGGTCGAGGCCGCCGGCGTGGAGCATCGCGGTCGCATCGGGATAGCGACGGGCGCCGCCGAGGGCGGTCGCCACCGCGGTGCGGCGCTCGCGGTCGGGATCGCAGACCGCCGCCACCTCGACGTCGGCTGCGTCGGCGATGCCTGCCAGCGCGGGTAGGTGGGCACGGTGGGCCGCCGACCCGAGCCCGCAGACGCCGACTCTCAGTGACATGCGGCGGCGGCCAGCGCCTCCAGCGCCTGGTCGGCCTCCTCCGGGCTGAGGACCATCGGGGGGTTCAGCCGCACCCCGGGGACGTCGCCGACCACCAGCAGTCCGTGCTCCATGCAGCGGCGGAACAGGCGGCCGCACAGCTCGCTGCCGGCGAGCTCGCCGCTGGCAGGATCGATCCAGTCGAAGCCCAGCATCAGCCCGGCGCCGCGGGTGTGGGCGATGTACGGCGAGGCGGCCTCGATCTCTCGCAGCCCGGCGGCCAGCCGGTGGGCGACGGCGCGGACGTTCTCCAGGAACCCCTCCTCGGCCAGGATCTCGCAGACCGCGAGCCCGGCGGCGCAGGCCACGGGGTTGGCGCCGTAGCTGCTGGAGGTGGCCGAGGGCTCGGCGAAGAGGCTGGCATCCCAGAGCTCGGATCGCGCGGCCACCGCGCTGAGAGGGAAGCCGCCGCCCATCGCCTTGCCCCAGACAAGGATGTCGGGCTGGACGCCGAAGTAATCGGCGGCGAACGGGGCGCCCAGCCGGCCGCAGCCGGTGATGTTCTCGTCCATGACCAGCAGCCAGCCGCGGCGGGCGCAGAGATCTGCCAGGGCGGCGAGGAAGCGGCGCTCGGGCGGGCGGTTGCCGGCGGTGCCGAGGACCGGCTCGACGATCACCGCGGCGACCCCGCCGTCGAGGCCGGCGGCCACGAGGTCGAGCTCGGCGAGCGCACCGGCGCCGGTGGCGTCGCAGTCCGGGTAGCTGACGGCGTCGTGGTCGCGGCAGAGCGGGTAGGTGGTGTCGTGGACCCAGTCGATCCCCAGCCAGTCGCGCTCCCCCGGATAGCGGTGCCCGGTGAAGCGGGTGCCGGCGGTCTTGCCGTGGAACCCGCCGGCGAAGGACACCAGGTGGCGCCGGCCGGTGACCGACTGGGCCAGCCGCACGGCGACCTCGACCGCCTCGGTCCCGCCCGAGTAGAGGGCGGTGCGCTCCAGGCCGGTAGGGAGCAGCCCGGCCAGGCCGGCGAGCAGCTCGCCGTGCTCGCGGGTGTGGAGGATGCAGGCGGCCATCCGCTCCGCCTGACGGCTCACCGCCGCGACCCAGCGGGGATGGGCGTGGCCGAAGCCGGCGACCCCCATCGCGGTGGTGAAGTCGAGGTACCCCTTCCCGGCCTCGTCATAGAGCCAGGCGCCGCGGCCGTGGCTGATCACCACCCCGGCCGATTCGGCGATCCGGCGGGGACCACCGCCCGTGAGGCGGCGGATCAGGTCGGGGGTGGTGGTTTCTGTGGGCGCGAGTTCGAGCATGGGCGTGGAATCGGGTGAGTGTACGGCCTGCCCAGCGCGGTGGCGCCCTCAGGGCCCTCCGCGGCGGCGGGGTCGGGCCCGCTCCAGGGTGCCGGCCTGGCGCGGGTGCCAGAACTGCATCACCCCGCCCATGGCGTCCGCCAGGACGTTGAGGATCAACCACAGCACTGCGAAGGCGGCGCCAACGTCCTTGTCGACGCCGAACTTGACGAAGGCGGCGGTGAAGGCCGCCTCGCGGGCGCCGAGCCCGGCCAGGGTGAAGGGTGCGACCCCGGCGATCAGGGCGACGCAGAGGACAAAGAGGATGGTGAGGAAGTCGAGGTCGATCCCCAGGCCGCGGGCGAGCCCGAGCGCCATGCCGCCGAGGGTGATCAAGAAGAGCACCGCCTGGGCGATGGCGACCAGCAGCATCACCGGCTCCCGGCCGTAGGCGGCGAGAGAGGCCCAGGTCTTCGAGGTCTGGTGGCGCAGCCCGTCGGGCAGCCAGATCAGGCGCCGGCTGCGGCGGACCCCGCGCAACAGCCGCGGCTGCAGTCGGGGGGCGATCACCACCAGCAACAGAACGATGGCGGCTACCAGGGTGAAGCCGAAGCCGAAGAGCCAGCCGGTGCGGTAGGCGAGGGGAGGGGCGAAGGCGGCGGCAACCAGCCCCAGGATGAACAGGGCGATGATGATGATCAGCTGATCCATCGCCACCGAGGCGAGGATCTCGCGCAGCGCTGGCGAGCGGATCCCCTTGGCGCGACCCACCAGCAGCACCTTGATCGCCTGGCCGCCGAGCTGCCCCGGGAGCACCAGGTTGTAGAAGGCGCCGACGTAGATGGCGCGCAGCAGCGGCGCGATGCGCTCGCGGACACCGAGGGCGAGCAGCAGCAGCTGCCAGCGCCAGGCGGCGACGTAGACGTTGGCGGCCAGGCAGGCCACCGCCAGCAGCAGCCAGAGCGCGTTGTCTCCCCGGGTCAGTGGGCGGAAGGCGCTCAGCTTGACCAGGCTGATGATGTAGGCGAGCACGGCGGCGCCGATGGCGAAGCGCACCAGGCCGAAGAGAAGGCGGCGAACCCGCGCCGGCAGGAGGTGATGGGGACGTCGCATCGCCTGGGCCGCGGTGAGCCGCGGCGACGCCTGGGGACCGGTCGCGGATGGCCCGCTCAGAGGTCGTCGTCCAGCGGCCGCGCCCTCAGCCCGCGGCGGGCCCGCGGCACCCGGCGCAGGTGGTAGGGGACGTTGACCACCACCGTGCCGGGACGGAACAGCAACGCCGCCTTGAGCCGCAGCGCGCTCTGGTTGTGGAGCAGCTGGTGCCACCAGCTGGTCGCCACCAACTCCGGCAGCACCACCACCAGGGTGTCGTCACGGTGTTGCTTGTCGATGGCGTCGATATAGCGCAGCAGCGGGCGGACCAGGGCGCGATACTGCGACTCGACGATCTCCAGCGGCACGTGATTGCCCCATGCCTCCCATTTGGCGCGCATGCGGGCGATGTCCTGCTCGTCTTCGGAGACGTGGACCGCGATCACGTTGTCGGAGATCGAGCGCGCGAAGGCGAGACTCTGCAGCGCCACGCCGTCGAGGTCGGCGATGGGGACGATGCAGATCGGTTTCACCTTGTCGGGCGAGGTCGGGATCTCGGTGGCGAGGTTGCCGCGCACCTCGTTGTAATGGCTGTGGATGGCGCGACAGGTCAGCACCAACAAGGGGACCACGAGCACGATGATCCACGCGCCCTGGGTGAACTTGAAGATGCCGGTGATGATGAAGACCAGGCCGGTGGCGAGGACCCCGACCACGTTGATGGGGAGCCCACGCCGCCATCCCGGCTCGCGAAGGCGTCGCCACCTGGCCACCATCCCCGCTTGGGACATGGTGAAGGCGAGGAAGACGCCGATGGCGTAGAGGGGGATGAGCCGTGACACCTCGCCGCGGAACACCAGGATCAACAGGGTCGCCAGCACGGCCAGGGCGATGATCCCGTTGCTGTAGGCGAGCCGATCGCCGACCCGGCGGAACAGATGGGGGGCGTAGTCATCGCGAGCCATGAAGAAGAGGAGGCGGGGGAAGTCGGAAAAGGCCGTGTTGCCCGCCAGGACGAGAATTGCCGTGGTGGTGATCGCGACGTAGATGTATCCGAAGCTGTCGCTGAAGGCTGCGTGGGCGAGCTGAGAGATGACGGTCTGATACCCGTGGCTGGCCGGATTCTGCGGAGTGATGCCGAGCAGGTAGGTGGCCACGGTGATGGTCAGGAACATCCCCCCGAGGATGAGCCCCATCGCGGTGAGCGTCCGGCGGGCATTGAGCCACTCGGGCGGCCGAAAGGCGGGCACGCCATCGCTGATCGCCTCCACCCCGGTCAGGGCGGTGGCTCCCGAGGCGAACGCGCGCAGGATGAGAACGAGCGTCAGGCTCTCGGTCGCCTGGCCGATGCGGGGGCTCGAGCGGTGCAGGTCGCCGGTGGCGAGCTTGACGAAGATGACACCGACCATCAGGAACATTCCCAGGATGAACAGGTAGGTGGGGGCCGCAAAGATCGAGCCTGATTCGCGAATGCCCCGCAGGTTGCCCATCAGAAGCAGGAGAACAAAGGCGGCGCAGAGCTGCACTCGCAGCCCGGCCGTCGAGGGAGCGGCACTGACGATCGCGTCGACGCTGCTGGCGACGGACACCGCGACGGTCAGCGTGTAGGAGGTGATGAGCGAGCAGCCCGCCACCAGCCCGGCCAGCGGTCCCAGATTGTCGCTGGCGACGATGTAGGAGCCGCCACCCTTCGGGTAGGCGCGGATCGTCTGCCGGTAACTGAGAACCACGATGGCGAGCAGGCAGAGGATCGCCGACATGATCGGCAGCGAGTAGCCGTAGGCGGCCGCGCCGGCCACGACCAGCACCAGCATGATCTGCTCGGTGGCATAGGCCACCGAGGACAGCGCGTCGGACGAGAGCACGGCCAGCGCCTTGACCTTGGTCAGCCGCTCGTGGATCGACTGGCGGGTCTGGCGGGGAGCGCCGAGGAGAAAGTGGCGAACCCGGCTCAGGGTCCGAGCCATCCCCGTCTTGGGTTCGCTGGCGCGCAGAGTCGCCTGAAGCCAGCCCGGCTCCACCGCCTCGAAGCCCTCACGCTCGCGCCGCCGGACGCGCACGTAGCGCTCTCCCGGACGGCCCCGCTCCTCGACGCCCGCCAGGTCGGGGTCGATGCTGCCGTCGTCGCGCACAGCTCGCGGTGGCGTCGTTCCCCAGGCGCGTCCCGCCTCTCGGAGCGCCTGCACCTCCTCAGGAGGCAGCGTGACCACCGGCGGGCCCTCGGGTCGGGATGGTTGGTCGGATCCCGACGTCATGCTGCCCTGCCATGCATCGGCATGAAGTGTAGGCAGCGGGGTTGCGAATGGCGGATCACCGCGCGCGGCGGCACGTTCGGTAGCATTGCGCCGTCGAGACCGGGCCAGGCCCGGTGGGGTCCCATCGTGTGCCCCGTCCACGCGGCAGCTCCGCCGCATCTCCTCAATGAGGTGGCCGCCACGCCCACGACCGATGCCGCCGCGTCGGAGACCGTCGAGGCCGCCCGCCCGCGGGCAAACCGTCGGCGTCCGGGTGAGCAGGGTGAGCACCAGCGATCCGGACGCGGATCGGGACCGCCGCGGCCGCGGGCTCTCCCCCAGGTCGAGCGTCCGGCCGCGGTGCCCGCCCCTGAGCACCATCACCTGCCCGGCTGGGTGCGGCGCGAGTACGCGAGGGTGCGACCACCCTTGGGGGACCTGCTGGTCCTGCTCGAACCGCCGGCCCGCGACGAGCTGCGCTCGCGTCTCGACGAGCTGACCGCCGGGATCAGCAGCGGTCGCTTCAGCCTCGCCTGGCAGTATCCGGCGCTGGTGGCATTCGGCCGTAACGAGTACGACAAGCAGCGGCGCGCGCAGGAGGCCGCAGCCAGTGCCCGCCGCGGTCTCGATGCCGCCCGCCGCCGGCTGTCGGCGTCGATCCGCGACGCCGGCGTCGCCGCCGAGGCCGCGGCTCGACTGCAGCGCGCCCTGCGCGCCGCCGAGAGCGAGGACGCGGTCGCCGCGGTCGAGAGCGAGCTGAGCCAGCTGACCGTCGCCAGCCGCAGCGCCCACGATCGGCGACGCGAGCGAGAGATCGAGCGCGCCCGCTCGCGGATCCGGCGCGCCGCTCCCCACACCGTCGCCGAAGAACAGTCGGAGAGCTGGCAGGACGTGTTGCGCCGCTTCGCCGAGCAGCAGGGCGGAGCCGGTCTATAGTGAACCGGTGACCGACACCACCGCTCTCGACCCCGCCCGCGTCGCCCCCGATGCCGGCAATCCCGCGGTGCGATCGGTGATGCGCGACGAGGTGGTGTTCTGCCTGCCGAGCACCCCGATCGATGCCGTCGCGAAGCTGCTTGCCGACAACGACCTCTCCGAGCTTCCGGTGCTGATCGATCGCCGGCCGGTGGGTTACGTGGTCTCGCGCGACATCGTCGCCCACCTGGTGGAGGGCAACGTCGCCGTCGCCGGAAGCGACACGGTGCGGCCCTCGGTGACCGACGTGATCGCGCGCGACATCCTGCGTGGTCCGCCGCTGCTGGTCGACGAAGCGGCGCAGCTGTGGGAGGTGGTCGCCCTGATGCGGCAGCAGCAGCGCCAGACGGCGCTGGTGATGCACGAGGACGAGCGTCCGGTGGGGATGCTCACGGTGCGTGAGATCGCCACCCAGCTCGCCCGCCAACTCGCCGAGGCAAGCCGCTCCGATGGGTGACCTGCAACGGGCGATGGTGCCGCTGGGCGCCGAGTGCGATCCCGACGATCGCATCCTCGACGTCCTCGCTGCCCTTCGGGCCCAACATCCCGTGCCGCTGATGGTCACCCGCGACGACGAGATCGTCGGCACGGTCGGGCTCGAGGCGCTGCTGCCGGCGAGCGAGAACCTGGAGTCGGTGCGGGTTCGCGACCTGCTGCTGGCGGCACCGACCCGCGACAGCGGCCAGAGCCTGACCTCGGCAGCGTCGGCGATGCTGACGGCGGGCAGCGACACGGTGGTGGTCACCGCACCGGTGGGAGGAGTGTTCTCGCGCGAGACACAACCCGTCGGCCTCCTCTCCGAGCAGCTGCTGCTGGCCGAGATCGGCCGCAACGTCGTCGACAAGGCGCCGATGAAGATGCTGCTCGGCCACCGTGATCTGGGCTTCAACGTCCCCGTCAGTCCCTGCCAGCGCAACTGCCCGATCAAGCAGGACATCGCCACCTACATCGACTACGTCAGCCAGGGACGGTACGTCGACTCCTGGGTGGTGATCCACGAGACCAACCCCTTCCCCAGCATCCTGGGACGGCTCTGCAACCACCCGTGCGAGACCGACTGCAAGCGCGGGTGGGATCCCGGCGAGGATCCGGTGACCATCCGCTCGATCAAGCGCTTCTCCACCGACGTCGCCTTCCAGCAGGGGCTGTGGATCGACTACAAGATCGGGGCCCCCAGGGGGCAGCGGGTCGCCATCGTCGGCGGCGGACCGGCCGGGCTCACCTGCGCCCTGGACCTGCGGGTCCAGGGATACGAGGTGGTGGTGTACGAGCGTGAGGCGAAGATCGGCGGCCTGCTCAGCACCAGCATCCCGCCCTTCCGCTTCGACCACAGGCAGCTCCAGTGGGAGCTGGACATGATCGTCGCCACCGGGATCGATGTCCGGCTCGACAGCGGCGTCGGCAGTGGGCCCGATGACATCCACGTCGAGGACCTGCTGGCCGAGTACGACGCCGTCTTTCTCACCGTGGGGATGATGCAGGGCCGCATCCTCCCCGTCCCTGGCAGCGATCTGCCCGAGGTGATCGACGCCATGCGGTTTCTCCGCATCGTCTCCTACGACACCGTCCCCGAGCATTTCAAGCCCGGCTGCACGGTGGTGGTGGTGGGCGGTGGCGCCATCGCCACCGACGCTTGCCAGACGTCGATCAAGCTCGGTGCCAAGACCGTCTACATGTGCGCCATCGAGCCCGAGGACCGGCTGCCGGCCTTCGGCAACGAGCTGCACGAGGCCAAGGAGATCGGGCTGCAGATCAAGACCGGGATCATCGTCAAGGAGATCCACGCCGACGACGCGGGCAGGATTCGCGGGGTGTCGTTCGCCCCCCTGCACCAGCCCGAGTTCGACGAGCTCACCGGAAAGATCATCTTCTCATCGGTCAAGGAGATCGAGGGCGCCGAGCGGACCTTCGTCGGCGGCGACTACGTGATCTTCGCCTCAGGACAGATCATGGAGACGCCGGGCGAGACCGTGCCGCTGACCCCCCGAGGACTGATCGCCGCCGATCGCGGCGGCCACACCGGCGTTCCCAAGCTCTTCGCCGGCGGGGATTGCGTTCAGGGACCGTCCTTCATCGTCGACGCGGTTGGTTGGGGGCACCGCGTCGCCCGCTCCATCCGCGAGTACCTCGGCGAGGACATGGAGGCGGACAACGGCCGTCTCTACCAGACCATCGTCGAGCGCACCGACGACCACCGCCAGTCGGAGACCTTCGCGCGCACCGATCCCCCCATCCTCGAGGCGGCCAAACGCTACGACATGACCGAGGTGGAGCAGCCCTGGTCGGATCGCGAGGCCATCGTGCAGTCCATCCGCTGCTTCCAGTGCGACTCGGTGCATCACTATGACGCCAGCGTCTGCGTTCTGTGCGGAGCCTGTGACGACGTCTGCCCGGAGAAGGCGATCGACGTAGTTGTCTTCGGTGAAGACCGCGAACGCTCCTCCGGCGGCGACACCCTGGTGTGCCGCACGACGGGCGGCGATCCGCAGGCCGGCGGGTACGCGGGAGAGATCTTCATCAACTACGACCGCTGTACCAACTGCCGGATCTGCGAGGACCACTGCCCCGTGAACTGCATCACCTTCGAGCGGGTCCGCTATGTCGACGACGTGATGCGCGTGGTCGAGAGGCCGGAGCTCAAGGTCGAGCTTCCCGTGCTCGCAGCCGGGGCCTAGCGCAGCGCCCCGCGGCGGCTGACGCCCGGTGGCGCCACCGAAGCTTCCCCCAGAGGTCGTCAGCGCCGCCAAGCGGCTGGAGCCGGCGGCAGTGGCGCAGATCTACGACGTCTTCGCCAATCCGATCTACCGCTACGTCAGCTTCCGGGTGCGCTCCCCGGAGGATGCCGAGGACCTGACCGACCAGGTCTTCCTGAAGATGCTCGAGGCGCTGCCCGGGTACGACGACCGGGGGATCCCGTTCGGCGCCTGGCTCTACCGCATCGCACGCAACCTGGTGATCGACCGCCACCGGCGGGCCGCGCGTGACGCGCTCGAGCTGTCAGAGGCCGCCGAGGCGACCGGCTTCGGCGCCGATCCCTTCAGCCACGCCGCCGCGAGCCTGGAACGCGAGGCGTTGGCCGCCGCCCTGGCAACCCTCACCGAGGAGCAACGGCAGGTGATCGTGCTGCGCTTCATCGAGGGGTGGGAGGTCGAGGAGGTGGCGGCTGCCCTGGCGAGAAAGCCAGGAGCGGTCCACTCGCTGCAGCACCGGGCGCTGGCAGCGCTGCAGCGGGCCCTGGTGCGGGGCGGCGTGGTGTCATGAGGACGACCGCGGGCGGTGGCCGGGTATGCGCCGTGCCCGTAAGCGGCACGTGGTTTGTGCGTTCACACAGACGTAGGGGTAGGGGGATCGGCGATGGCGCCGCGCCCGCCCCGGTTGCACGAGGCATGGCGACGGTATGACCAAGGACGACATCGACCCCGGGCTGGTCGAGGCGCTTGGGCAGCTGCACGCCATCAGCCGCGACCCCCAGCGCCACAGTGCCGGCCGGGCCGCACTCATGGTCGCGGCGGCCCAGCGGCGAACCGTCGCCGGCTCTCGCCGGCCGGCCTGGCTGCGGCGGCTGACCGTCGCCTCGCTCAGCGTCGCCGGCGCCGGCGGCCTGCTGGGTGGCCTGGTGGCGGCGTCCGCCAACGCGCTGCCCGACTCGCCGCTCTACGGCGTCAAGCGGGCGGTCGAGGGGATCGAGCTCCAGCTCGCCGACGACAACACCGATCGTGCCAAGCTGCAGCTCGAGCTCGTCGACCGGCGCACCGCCGAGGCGGTGGCGATGGTCGATCGCGGCAAGCTCGGCCTCGCCGGCGACGCCCTCCGCGACGCCAGGCCGCTGCTCGCCGACGCTCTTGCGGTGCTCGCCGACGACCATTCCCACGGAGCCCAGCAGGCGCTCACCAACGCCAGCGCGACCGAGATTCCCCGGCTCGCGGCGGTCTTCCAGCGCCTCGAGCAGGCGCGCGACAATCGCGACGCCGGGGCGGCGGCCGACGTCCTTGCCCAGCTCAACGGGCTGAAGGGCAAGGGGCACGGCGGTGCCGCCGAGAATGAGAGCGGCCCGCCCGCGTCGGCCGCAACGCCTGAGGGACAGCCGGGTGGTGGCCAGAGCGACGGAAACCAGGGCCAGACCCACGGCCAGGGCAGCGGAGCCGGGAGCGGGCAGCCGCCGGCCCAAGCGTCCGCCTCGGCCACGCCCACCGATCACGACAACCCGCATCCGACCCCGCCCGGCCATGGCCACGGAGGTGGCACCGGCCACTGAGGACCGCCGGCGGGAGGAGCTCGACGGCGTCCTGATGCGGCGCGCGCTGGCCGCGGCTCGCGCTGCAGGACGGCTCGGCGAGGTCCCGATCGGGGCCGCCGCTTCGCACGACGGCCGGGTGATCGCGGTGGCGTCGAACCGCATGGAGCGCAGTGGGGATGCGACCGCCCACGCCGAGATGCTGGTGCTGCGCCGCGCCGCGCGCGTGCTCGGCGGATGGCGGCTCGGTGGGGTGACGCTCGCCGTCACCCTCGAGCCCTGTCCCATGTGCGCCGGCGCGATGCTCCAGGCGCGTGTCGATCGCTGCGTCTACGGCGCCACCGATCCCAAGAAGGGAGCCGATGGCAGCGTCTACGACGTGCTGCGACACCCCGGCGGCAATCACCGCATCGAGGTCGTGCCCGGAGTGATGGCCGGCGCCTGCGGCGCGCTGCTCACCGAGTTCTTTCGCGGACTGCGCGGGGACGCACGGTGAGACCGGAGAGGGTGGGATTCGAACCCACGGTGGCTTTCACCACACCGCTTTTCGAGAGCGGCACCTTAAACCACTCGGACACCTCTCCGGCGAGCGAGTATACCGGCGCTTCCCAGACCGCTCCGAGAGGCCTGGGTACAATCCATGGCGGAGCGATCGCCTAGCTGGCCGAGGGCGCCGCACTGGAAATGCGGTAGGTGCCGTCAAGGTGCCTCGAGGGTTCGAATCCCTCTCGCTCCGCCAGAGTGTGCCGTTCACATCGTGGCACCGTTGCCGACGCGAGCCCTGTCCAGCGCCAGGCACGAGCCCGCAGGTTGCACCCCCCGTGACGACTCGAGCTCAGCGGGCAAGAACCGCGATGCATCAGGATGACCCTCACCGTGGGTAGCGCAGCCGAGCGGTGGGGCCGCGAGCTGGCGCGCTGGCGCATCCCCGACGACATCCTGGCGAAGGCTCCCGAGGATCCCTGGCGGATACCTCCCGCACTCTTCGCGGTGGAGGCGGAGAGCACCCTGTCACCGTCACACCGGCGG